>Ga0163161_10000024_pt1 | contig 203957 bp, 136 predicted proteins | sample S45metaG_FD_129847 | JGI IMG/M metagenome (GOLD analysis project Ga0163161, IMG submission 129847) | Switchgrass rhizosphere microbial communities from Kellogg Biological Station, Michigan, USA - S4-5 metaG | ecosystem: Host-associated > Plants > Roots > Rhizosphere > Soil | place: USA... | reverse complement strand
TGATGGACCTGCTGGACCAACCGGAGCTGATGGACCTGCTGGACCAACCGGAGCTGATGGACCTGCTGGACCAACCGGAGCTGATGGACCTGCTGGACCAACCGGAGCTGATGGACCTGCTGGGACCGCTGGACCACAAGGTCCTCCCGGTGCTGATGGGCCTATTGGACCTCAGGGACCCGCTGGTTCTCAGGGACTTGTAGGACCTCAAGGACCTGGTGGTTTACAGGGGCCTATAGGACCGGAGGGTGCTGTAGGTCCTGCGGGTCCATCCGGAGGTCCACGCGGAGCTCGTATGACAGTATATGAAAGTGTCGCTCTGATGAATGCTGTCAATCCAACGTCCGTTCTGGAAGGAGATTCGGTCGTTGTTGTTCCTCCTTCATCTTCAGATGAATCCGGAGATGTATATGTCTGGAAAGATGTAGATTCTACATTTAAGTGGGTTAAAACTGGATCTATACGAGGAAGTGTTGGAGATACCCCACCTAGAACATTTGACACTGTATATGTATATATAATGGTGGGTCTTTTGGTAATGTTTATGATTGGAGGGATTTACAACACATATGCTATCAGCACTGCTAAACGGGATATTAAACGCGTGAGAAGATTTGTTGTTAGTGATGCTGTACAAAGAGGTGAAATTTCCGGTGCGGCTATGACTGATGTATTTGCTTCTAGTGGACGAGGAGAAACAAATTCCGATTATATGGATTTACCCATGAGAAGCAGAACGAGCTATAAAAGGAGATAAAAAATATGTGTCATAATATCACAATCGTTACGATTGAATAAATTGAATAAATAATAACATTGTAATTTTTTGTGTCAAATTTAGAGATAAAGCAATAAAATAGTTGGTGCAATAAAAGAAAAGGAAAAAAATTGAAGTAACTATTGTCTTTTTTTTGTGTTGCTTTTTGATTTGATTTGATTTGATTTGTTTTTTTTGGTTCAAAGTACACTATGACGAGCAGTGCAACAAAGCTGTGGAATGAATGGATTGGTCATGTCGTACATAAAATGAACACTTTAGAAGACCCAGAAAAAGTAGTTGCTTTAACGATTACGTATGTTGATTTTAATGCTAGAAAATGTCTAGTATCAAGCGACGAAACTGGTATTTTATTAACCTCTCAACCCTTCTCTAACTCATCTTTGCCTTTACATTATATACAAGATACACTGTCCTCGTTACATGTCTCATCCACTGTATCATCGTCATCAGCATCAGCATCATCATCATCGTCGTCATTTTCAATGCCATCTATTCCAGTACCAACATCAACATCTATTTCATCTGCAATTGTGATGAGTGAAATTATGCCAAGCGAAAGAGTTGTAAAAGCTTCCGATGCATCAATGGATGTCATTTTACAAAATTTCAGTATAAAACAAAGCAATCCACATTCCCGTTTAGACGAATTAAAGCTTGATGTGATTTCAAATAACTCCCCTTCAGGATTACATGAACGATATTATTTTAGAAATAATTGCCTGATTTTACCACATAAATCTATATCTACAAGATGGGATAAATGGGAAGGCAAATCAATATACCCGTGGTTAATAGGATTTTTATCTACATATTGTGATCCAAACAATAATAACAACAAAATTGCTCGAATTACAATTACCATTCAAGACGTAGCAACGTGTGCGCGCTTGTTATATCAAATTCAACCTGAAAATTTACCGTTACCGTGTTGGAAATTGAACATTAAAAAGTTTGTTTCTGTTCTGGAAGAAGAAGAACAACCTTCCAAAGGTATCAAATCAGATTTTCCAATACAAAACTTGTATGTACCTATTACACAGGCAATTCAAAAAATGTACAAATCAGTTGATTTTATAAACTCAAAAATTCAAAAATGTGGTACACAAATTTCTCCTGGACAATTTTTATTATGGGGTAGAATAACATTTATTGATGGGAATGAAAATAAAATCCAAACATTAATACCTTTATTAATTAATTTATCACCATTGCCGCCTTATGCTTCTTCCACATCTAGTTACGGATACGATGCATCTTCGTCTGGGAGAGGCGTATTAAGAAGATATGAGTCATCTGTCTCATTATCAACAAAATTTGCAGAGAGTAAATTTACTATATCTATTCCAAATCAATCATTTTTACCTAGATATTTCAGTGCAGACAGAAGAAGAAGAAGAGAAGAAGACCTGGATACATCTTTGAACATAAAATTTGAAACAGTGTCCGATAGAGCTTATCCAAAAGATTATGCAAATCATCCTGATTTAATGAGTCAATACAACATTTCTTACGTATCTGAAATTAATGTTGGGGGTATCAATTCTATTTGGTTCGAAGAACAACCAGGAACCAAACTTGCACTATTGGTCAATGAAATGTGTCAACATCTTCATGTGCATTCAGTTAAATTATGTGATGCGTCTAACGTAACCTCTCAAGTTACTGGATTGAAACTTTCACTTGCAGTTTTATCATTTCTGCGAAATGGCAAAACATTTTATATGAACGCATGTGGATTTATACCCATAAGTTCAACTGTTCGAATGTTGATGAATAAAGTATATAAAAGAATAGATAAATTGAAACTATCAAATCTTATAGATCATTTATACGCTATGGATAATGATATTCAAAGTGCTATTGAAACTCTGCGAAAACATCATGTAGATAAAAATCGTATTATTCAACTTTTGTCTCCTGATACAAGTCAATTTATTAGTCACTATCAACTTCAACAAATGGCACTACCATCTTTATCCTCTCTTTCATCATCTTATGAAATTGAGCATGAATACGGTTTATCATCATCTCCAAATTATTCAATTACATCAACGAGTTTAAGTGACATATCAAAAAAAATAAACCTTGATTTATCAAGTTTAAATAATATATTACAAAAAGAAGCTGGAAATAAAGATATACTTGTATCTACATACATATATAATACATTAATAGGCAAAACAAAAGAAGATGTACTAGAACAAATTGTAAAAATTTATACAATTGGATTAAATTCTTTGATCAGTTTATTTGAAAAAGAAGAAGGTATTCCTATGCAAAAGTGTTATCGATATATTTTTAAATAAATAAATAATAAAATGATGAAACATTCTCAATCTTTACTCACGACTGTTCTACCACCACCACCAACACCAACATCACCATCATTTATTATACCGTTATTTTGCGCAAGTATGATGGCTATAATTATTACTATATTAACTTCTTCTTCACCTCCATCTGTATATTTTCGTTTTGTTCATTAATCAAAATATTTCTTTTTGCCACTACTACTTGTTAAATGATTTCGTAATAGTTTTTCCAATTTTATTTCAGTTTCTTTTGATTGTGAATGTATAAGATATGAAACAAGAATCAAGAATAAAAATAATCCTATAACTGACATACTTGTACACATAATATCAACTTGGGGATTATTTTCCGGATCATGATCTAAAACAGAAACTTGTACATCAAATGCTTTGTTTGCCATAGACATGTCAACAATTAAAACATAGAGGCATGTATCCTTGATCATTTTACCCATTTCTAATTTAAATGTTCCATCACAATTTGACGTTTGTGAAGTTGATGCGGTTGTTATATTGTGTACAAAAACTTGCTTTTTATTTTTTTGAAAAGCTTGACATACAAGTTTGTTTATTTTAGAATGTATGGTCATCATGGAATCTGCGTTGCTATTATTATTATGAAATGATTCATTATACGAAGTTGCTAGTCTTTGATAGTTATGAATGTTTTGGTCATTATTCAGATTGATGTCGTCATCATCACATTTTTGGAATTTAATATTTACAAATGTATTTGGCCTATCACAGTCAAAAACCAGTATAAGCTGGCTTGGTCCGGATACTCCATCTAAAGAAAAAGAGGCAGGTATGACTTTTTGTTTAAATATCATTTTGTTAATACACGTAACAGTTTGTATATCTATACATGCATACTCATTGGCATGAGAATTCACATGGGTAAGTAAATCATCTATGACAATTGAAGGTGAGTGAACTTGGTTTAAACATTGTGTTGGTAAACGAAACATTATATATATATTTTTTTTTTGTATCTTTTGCTATTTATTTTTTATTTTTTATTTGTAAGAAAGAACTAGCAACGTTGTTTTTTTTTTCAATTCAATGTAACAAGGGATTTATTGTTTATTGTTTTATCAACAAGTATTTCTATGCACATACACACGTAGTTCTTTTGTTTTATTTTGCTTTTTAATTTGCAAAACATATTTTCCAATATTAATACTGCTATTGATTTTGAAATGACCGATTTATCATCTACATCCACTGTGGTGACGACGACAACAACAACACAGTTACAAAATATGCAAAGATGGGAACATTTGATACATCGGGCTACATCTATTTTACAAAGTAATAATAATAGTAATAATAACCGTAACATAGACATATCCACTCTTTTACACAATAACAAAATTGCAATCAAGTGTCTATTGACTGCTTTAAATATTTTTCCAGATAAAATTCAACCTATAATACTACTTTGTTCCTATTTTAAATCAATTGGGGATAACGAAAAGGCTTTAACTTTGGGTATGTATGCTATGCAATCGGAAGATGTTAGTTTTCCACTAACCTTCTTGTATGACATGGGATCTACATGCTGTCATGTAAGAGGAAAAAAAGAATTAGGATTATTTTTACATGATTGCATTTTACATGCAACATCTAAAGAAAAAGAAAACAATGATGCAACATTTAAAAAAATTGATTTCCTTGCAAAATATAACATCCATTTATATTTACCTTGCATAGAATCCATATGTCCATCATTTCAATTAACAAAGTTAATATTTAATAGTAATACTATTGATTCAGGTTTCAAGTTATGCAATCCAAGCGTTGTGCTATCTGATAAAAACAAAAACAAATTGTTGATCAATATGAGATCTGTCAACTATTTATACGATCAAGAAACTTGTAAAGTTAAGTATAGCGATTGCGTCCAAACAAATAATTATATAGTTCAAGGATTTGATTGTGCAAATATTAATAATAATAATAAAGAGTATATATTAGATGACAATAGTAACAACAACTTTGATGAATTAAAACCTTATAATTGTTTGAATTCTATTACATGGAATCATTCAGTTTCAATTAAAGGGTTGGAAGATATTCGTCTGTTTTGGTGCAGAAAAAGATTATGGGGACTTTGTGCAACATTTATGTTGAAGCAAACATTAACTCAATGCTTGATACTTTTTAATGAGGAGCAGAACAGTATTGAAAAAGTTTTTCTGGTTGAAGGGTATGGTAATAATGGAAGAGAAAAGAATTGGTCTCCTATTCAACGTTTGGATAAGCAGCAATTTATGAACAAAGAAAGAGAAGAAGAAAATGAAGAAATGGAATTTGTTTACAAAGTGGACCCATTGGTTATTCTTAGAGTGAATTATGAAGATATAACGAATGCGTTGGATATATCAAATAAAGACATGATGTCTGTTCAAGTTAAACCTATACGAAATGCAATTGACAATCCGTATGGTCTTGTTGATGGATATAACGTGTTATCATTTACGGGATATCGGGGAAATACTAATACAATGCAACTTAAAGATAAAACATTTTTGACTCTAGTTCATGGAGTTGGATATGGAGAAAATAATAATATGATGAAATATTATCATCGTTTTATACGATACAATAAAGATATTAATCAAATTGTAGGAATAAGTAAACCTTTTTATTTTACGAAAAATGCCATAGAGTTTGCAGTAGGCCTTGCTTTGATAGAAGATAACATATCCAATGATAATAATGATAATGGTAATACTGAACCCAGTGAAGAAAAAATAATAATTACTTTTGGTGTATTTGACTGCGAAGCCTTTATTTCATCTATTTCTTTGAGTGAAGTTTTAAATTCAATGAATTGGACACCATGTGTTTAACAACAATTATAGTATAAATAACCCCCAATTCCGGCACTTAGTACAAAATGAAGGCCTACACCCACAACTATAGTTGTTGCTGAAGCTGTGACAATAGAAATTCCAATTCCAGATTTTAACAAAAGCGACGCTCCTCCAAGCGTACACAAAACTCCACCACTACACATTAACGTTTTACTGTTTTCTAATACTTCCAACATGGATGATGGTAATGGCCCGTTTGGTGATAGGGAAGATAGTGATGGCGATTTTTTGACAAAAGAAGTGTGTATATTATTATTATTATCACTGTCTGGATGTAAAGTAATAAATGATTTGTCCAATTCATCGACCATATTGGCCCATTCGGAATTATTGTCTTTGTAGTCAGTTGTCATTATTATTTCTATAAAACACGATTCTTTTCTTTTCTTTTCTTTATTGTATTTTATTTAAATTCAGTTCTATGTGTTTCTCTCTTTTTTTTTTGTTCTTTTACCTTACAAAGAGAAGAGAATAGTTGGAAATTTCGTGCCTCTCTTGTGCAGAACAAATTGTTTTTGAAAAAATAAGACAATGCCATATTATGCCATTAGCGTTAATACTAAAAACAACGGCAAACAAGTACAAGTTGCTTTCATTTGCACATCTCGCATAATAATCAAGTAAACATTCTGTAACAAGTATGCAAGATAAACAGATTGAGCCTGATTCTTCAAATAACCATTACGAGCCTCCTTTTACCTCTTCCTCCACAACTTCTAGTCGTCTCGATTATACTAAATATAGGCATAAGAAAAATAAATCTGTCTATCCCTCGGATGCCACGCCTGAAAGGCGCAACCTGTATTTTGAAAAATGTAATACCGCAAGAAAATAAATTGATTTCTAATCAAAATATCAATGTTAATAATAATAATAAGAATGAAAATGAAAGTAAAAATACAAATAAAAATAGTCCATGTATACATATGTTTAAATCTTCAGCCGTATTAACAACGGACACTGAGCAAGAAAGTAGAGTATTGCACTTGACATCAAAAAGCAGATTTGCAAAAGATAAACAATGTTTACCATTTGACGACGTTTCCAGATTTGCAATTGATATTTATCAAACACCCCCATGGACGACAGACGCATCTCACTTGTGGCACAAGGACGCTAAAAGGGCTTCAACAGAAGATAATGCTGGTGGTGTTTCGGCCGCTCCATCTGAAACTTCGTCCATTCAATATTTTTATGACAGGTTCAAGGCAACCAATTTTTTGCTTGAATTGGAAGTACAATATATTTTTCATTGGAAAATGGCAGATTTTATTACTACTATTAATGAGCACAGAGTGGGTGTATCCGTGACTAGAGCAATGGGATTTCCAAATTTGGAAGTTTATAGCTTTGATCAAGCAAAAACACTTTTAACTAAAAAACTTACCGGGCTCATATTGGCACATGCAGGAATATCTGAACAGCACAATTTTTATACGAGCTTTTTGCACATTTGGGCTCCAACTATACAAGTGGCCAATACATTGAAAGAGGCGTACGATTTCATTATTTCAGAAGAAAATAAAGATATGGATCTTGATTATGAAGCGAGAATAAAAGGAGTCATCGTTCTCGTATCAGTATGCAGATCTGATTTCTTGTATCCCAGAGTTGGAACAAGGGGGATACGCATGCCTTCTCCTTTTGATTAAAAAAATTGTATAGTTATAATAATATATATTTGAAAATTCTATAAAAAATTATATTCTGTGCATCGCATATCGCATAATATAAATTTTTATCTCACTTTTACAACTCGAAAGAAACATTTCGAATTAGGATTTACAGCGATCCAAGATGGGAAGTTTAATTTCTAAAAATAAACAGCATGCAGAGGATGTCAAAAAAGCAGAGAAAGATATTTTAATGATTCCACCCAATGTTTTGATGTCAATGGGAATATTTGATTTTACTGATATGAGTAAATTAAAAAAACCTCATCCTCATCAAGAAAAACAAGAACCTCTGCCTTCTTTGGCAAATGCCGCACATTTTAGAATAATATAAATCCATATATACATAAAATTTGTTACACAAAATACTTTATACTTTATTTACTTTGTTAATTTGTCTATTCAATTAAATAATTATACAACATATATTTCTTTTCTTTTCTATTTGTTTAATAATATTTTATTTACTCGCATGTTGAGCTTTGTTCTTGCTCAAGAGTGAATGCAAAGGCTTGTGAAATATTTGTCATCAATTCTTTTTGTTTGGACTTGACAAATTCAAAGAATTTTGGGATGTCCATCTTCCAGACAACATCGGGATCATTGATATGTGAAAAATTACAGTCACCTTCTTTGTACATTTCCACCAACTTTTCCCAGTCTTCCGGATCCTCCCAGTCTTCCTTTGGGTCATTTGTCCAGAAAATTTTTCCACCAGACGATGGCTCAGGCCCTCCTTTCAACCATTTTTGTATATGCTTGCTCTCGGGTTGTTTGTTGGTGATTGTGATACCAAAAACGTAAGGTATATCTTGATCCATTTCAGATTCGCACCAGTTTTGAAAATCTTCAACATTGTCAAAGACTTCTCGATACTCCTTTGATTTACGAATAGATAGCGGTTTTGCAAAAAAGACACGTTTTGGCAGCTCTTCCATTTCGACAAAAAACTCGACAGCGTCATCTCGACAGCCATCACAGAAAAGTACCTGTTCTTTGATATTTTTTATTTTGAATGACTTGTGACTTGAAGAATTTTTGGTTATTTCAGCGCAGATGAAGCACCTCTTTTGGCGATTTTCGTCATTAGATGATAAAGATAAACTTGCGACTTTCTGACGACTATCTTGGTGGAAATTTTCGTCATTGTCATCGTCGTGATCGTGAGCACGTTTCAAAGGATTAGATTTCGTCATTGTGTTATCAAGATCCGTCATCGATATAAAATGAAAATGTGATATCTAAACAAATAATGCAGATGACAGATTTGACATTAGTGCTGTTTATGTAATTAATTTGAATTTTAAAAAAAGAATTTTCCACCCTTTGTATCAGTATTTTTTGCTCCCGGTGGGGATTGAACCCACGACCTGCAGGACATAAGCCTGTCGCTCTACCAACTGAGCTACAGGAGCAGCTGATGTATTTCAACCGTATAATTATAACTACAAATCCGATTGGGGATGGAAATATTAACAAAATTTGCGGCTTGATAATAATAATAATAATTTGTCGAAAATTATTTTTTATTTGAAAATATTGTATGTTAAGACAAACAAACATTCACACAGACACATATACAAGGAAATGCATAGAAAAAAACCAAAATTTATCTTCACAAATAAAGAAAACTTAACTTGTTGTATACAAACTAGAATCCACATTTAAAAATGGGATGCGCTCATTCTGCTGAGACTTCTGCATCTGTAGATACACATCTCAAATCAAAACAAATGCAATAAATAAAGAATCACTTGATAGAAACTGCATTGATACTGGGAATCTATTTAGAAGACTCTCAAGATTCGGATATGTTTGATTTGTTGGATATGATGAAAGATGGCAAAGAACAAAATATAAATCAAAGAAAATATAATTCACCTGTCATTGTCACAAATTATGCGATAGCGCCTTTTGATCAAATGTTTTAATATCGATTTCCTGTAATACTTCGAAGCATAAAATATAAACCCCAAAGCTTTTGTTTCCCATTCTTTTAAACGTCAAAAAAAAAACTTGCGTCAACTATTTTTTTTTTCTTTGGAACAATCAAGCATTTCGCAAACATTCTAATAAAGCATAAAAGTTTCTTAATTTGGTTGTTTTCATGGCCAATTTTGTTACTCGCGATAAATGAGATTTCTATATTGGTATCATACTAAGACGTTTTTATTTCTATTCTCCGAAAATATAAAAATTTATTTTCGCAATGGTTTTTTATAACCATCAACTCCACACATTTGCCTACACACGCCCACGCACCCACCCACCACGCGCAAACACACACAGAAACAGATACAGACACATAGACGCAAAGAGGCACGCACACAGAAACAGATACAGATAGACGCAAAGACACACACAGAAACAGAAACAGAAACAGAAACAGACACACACACACACACACACACAATAAATAAACATCATCGTTGCGATGTCAATTTCCAAATTGACCACACAAGCAGCACTGAAGGGGTGCGCTTGCTGTCATCGCGATTTACACTCCGGTGACTATTCCAACACACAGCTCATGATCAAAGTGAAACGTCAATGCAAAATCTGTGTTGCCGGTATACAATTGATCCCGATCGATCAGCGACAGGATGCAGTGTTTGCCAAACAAGATTTTAAACAAAATTTCGGTCTTCACGTGAGCAAAGAAATGGAACCTGGACAATTTTATTGCCTACTCAATCATATAATATCTCAACTACCAAATCATAACAGACTGTTTAATGTCGGAAATATTGGTTTGAACACTCAACTAGTGGTGGGTTTACTCAGAGTCGTACAGACGGAACAGACTGAGCATATGTTATCTCTTGCACTTCAGTATATTACTTGCATATGCAAAATACCATCCCTTCTTGCTCAAATGGTGATGGCTGGTGCTATTCCTATACTGTTAAACCTACTGCGTCAACGTGATCAAAGGTCGTCGTCGCTGTCAAAAGTTGGAATATCGTACACGGTCCAGATTATTTCGATCATCGCAAAATCTACAAGTAACAATTGTGACGAACTACTATTGACCAGCGGAGCCCTGAATTTACTTTTATCCTTCATCCAGACAGACACGTCTCTTGACCTACGTATTCATCTATCTTCTGCAATTATCCGTCTCATGCAAGGCCGCCAATCTTTGGACGACATTAAAGCAACCGTGAACCGTATAGGTCTTGTATTGATGGACGAAACCGCTCCGATGGAAATTCATTCATTCTGCATAAATATTCTACTGGGCATATTAAAGAGCATCCCGGATAAAAATAAAAATCAAATTTTTGATACATGGGTCGATTCTATTATGACTACATCGCCAGGGATATCAAAACGGCTTGTCGAGCTGATGCTTGTTAATCAAGTTAATGACGATGACGGCGTATGTATCGATCTTGTCGCTCTCTTGTTTTACAGCAATAAGTCGTCAAATATGATCCAGCTATTCAATCATGGCCTTGTAGACAAACTACAATCTATTTACAAAGACGGAAATAAAACGACATCTTTCAGCTATTGGGTTATATGTTTCAACTCCACGATCGATGTGGAATTTGCTTCATTATTTATGGATAGTGAAATGCTCCAGATTATTTTGATGGTGGTGTTCATGGGAGACAATGAAAAACAAGAAAATGCATTGTCCATATTATGCAATATGATATACCACCGAGACAGACGCATAACTCGAAAATTTATCAACACACAACATGCAGTGCCGACGATCATTACGACACTAAGTCATGCAATTGAGAATGCGAATTGGCCAACCGTAACATTATGTCTTCGCGTAATCAGTGACGCGCTCATCGTTGGAGATGAAGAAGCGGCTGAAGATCCACGCAATATCAATCCTTATATTGAATCATTCAATTGGGTTGCAACTTTTGACATTGTGAAACCATTGCAAAACAATGCATGCGAGGATATATCAATCCTAGCCAAACACGTGCTCGGATATTCTATTTCTGAACGATGTGAATAAAAGAGAAAAAAGGTTTATAATATTTTTTGTCAATCCGTTCTAATTATATCATCAATATTATAGTTACTTTATTAAAATTATTCAACATTTATTGTCAAGGGCAATCGAATTCCAGTTTTCAATTCAATTGTTGTAATAATAAAATGCTTTTTTTGTTTAATAATAAATGTTCAATTTTTATGCAATTATGTTTTTATTGATAAGTAAATCGATGATAGGAAAGAAATCTGTCATTGTATCGCCAAATGCATAAATAAAATGAAGTAGGCATAGCTGATATTCATCTGATTGCCTTCTTAGCTTAGTGGTAGAGCATTCCCTTTGTAAGGGAAAGGTCGCTGGTTCGAGACCAGCAGGAGGCTTGTCAAGATTTATTTTCTTTTCTTTTTTATCCTCTTTTACTCCACACACACACACACAACAAATACAAAAATATGTTTGTAAAGATTTATTTACTAATGGAAAGTATCAAATATTTACAGATGAATAATAATTTGTCGAAAATTCTCTTTTTTTTTATTTACAGTATTGTATGTTCATACAAACATTCATTCATACAGACATCCACCAACCACATGCGAAAACAAAATAAGCAACAAAGAAAACATAAGGATCAACTCTCACTCAAAAATTTATTTGACTTTAAATACAGAAACACAATTCACATTTGAAAATGGGATGCACTCATTCTACTGAGACTTCTACGCCTATAAACAAATATCCCAAATCAAAACAAATGCAAGAAAGAAAGAACCGATTGATTGAAACTGCATTGATACTCGGAATCCAATTAGACGAATTTAAAGATTCGGACATGTTCAGTTTGTTGGATATGTTAAAAGATGGCGACGAACAGAATATAAATAAATCAAGTTATAATTCTCCTGTTGTTGTCGCTAATTATGCGTTGGCGCCTTTTGACCAAATGTTTCCATACCGATTTCCTGTAATACTTCGAAGCTTACAATATAAACCCCAATGTATGAAAGAAGCTTACGGATGTTATTCTTTTACCCGTGAAAAAAAATTGATCGGCGAGGGTGTAAATCAAAATATGATACTTAAAGATAATAAATATCAAATAAGTCATTTGGAAGCTGTCAAGTATTTTACTCCAAATTCAATTTATACCAACCTTTCTTCTCGAAACATAACAGATATGCATTTTCAAACAAACAGCTTTATTACATTGAATGGATTGAACTTTTATCCGACAGATTTTATTTCAGAAGAACGAAATTACGAGGTTGTTCGATTTAAAAGCGACGGTATCACTATTTTAACTAAAAATGAAGTGCTCATTTGTCAACTGCGAGAAAAGTTGATCGAAAATGAAATGATTTCAGATAAATTGCAAGAAGACAAAAATGAACATGCAAATGAACAAATCCAAATTCTTTTCACAGAATGGAGGAAACTTAACAAACAATTAGAACTTGAATTGGAAAGATTGGCGCGGCGCCAAATATTTTTGACAATTGACATTCCAGTAGGATGGCATTGTATTGCTAATTGCTATTGGATAAACTTGTCTATTATTAGATCATAAAATTTGATTATCTTTGTAGTCACATGTACATTTGAACCAAATAAATTTTATCATCAGGATATTCATATATATTCCAGCACTTGTGTTTTTTTTTAAAGACAAAAACGCATTTTTGAGACTCAAGAGCGCAAAAAATAGAAATATTAAAGAAAACGTCTCAATATCTTTTGAATAATTGCTATAATATATCTATTCGCGCACGTCCAAATCCAATCAATCAATCAACTAATCAATAATCAACTCAAATCATTTCAAACAAAATATCTAAGCACCTCCTCGCGATCGAAACTTTTCTACACTCCTACGCCAAACATATTAACATCCACGCTTACAGCCACCACACACACACACACACACACACACACACACAGCAAACTGTTGTCATGCCCAAGCACCCTCTCGACTCTTCGGCAACCGCCCCCCGCCACGAATTCCATCGCCAAGAAACCCAAGACCATTGTGAAAAATATCATGGAGTTTGTGAGCCGAATATGTGAAACATGGGTTAGTTGTGCCATCAAATCTCCCAGGGACCTTTCTGTCTCTATCGAGATGGAGGTCTTCAATCCACAGAAATATACAGTGCGACTCTGTCGCATTTGGGATGAAGACGATGATGACTTGGACATTCACGGAAAGAATTTGGATTTGCTACCAGACGCGATTGCAACGATCACATGGACTCTTATCCAAGAAGCTTGGCGAATGGACTCAAACTCCTCATTTGCGGTACAACAACTTCTGGCGCATTCTTCCAAATTCAAGGTCGACAATAACCCTATTCCGTATATAGATGATCTTTTCTCCATCTGCAACGTTCTCGACATCAAAAAGATGAAGATTGAATATTTTTCAGACGACGAACGTCCACACAAGGATGACGTGGCCCTCGTCAAAAACAATATTCATGCAGCCATTATTGAAACCGGCACAGAGTTTCACACCGACGTTCACATCTGCCAACGTATCAAGAATAAGGACGATCCCGATTGGGATACACTCTTGGTCGATCCTTTGGAAGATGCCGAATCTTCTGACAGTGACGAGGAATCAGATTCGGAGTCGAACAAAAGCAAAAATGATTCAGACGACGAATGAGCAAAAAAAAATAAAGATGATAGATAGCAAACGCCTTCGAGTTATTGTCCATGTTTCATTTTGACAAAACAAACAAACATGTTATTCACTCTTTTAAAAATAATTGAATTTTTTTTTTGTAAGTAATAATTTATTATTTTTCTTGCAAATAAATATAATTCTTCTTCAACTCAACATTTATTATTTATTTGAACAAACATTAATTTTTTTACAAGGTGATGATGGTGATATAAAACAAATTAATTGTTTCACGATTTATTTGGCCGATCGCGCGCAACAACTTTCGTTATTCGGAGTTGATAATTAGTTAATTAAAACCAACGATTTCTAATTCTTTGTAGTTTGTTTTGAAATAATAAAGTGGAAATGATATTGTATGTACAGAGCTAAAAAAAAAATGTACAAGGCGCGTTAGAAGAAACAAAATAAATGTTTATTTATTTTGCTTTGTTGCTTCTTAAAACTGAACCTACTCTCTGCCTTCTTCGATGATCATCATCATCATCATCTCGAAATGGGAATGCGGAATGAGCAAACCAAAAGTCCATCCAACGAGGGATCAGTTCTTGTCGCCCTGCGACGACGCCTCCGCTGGAGCGGAAGCGACGGGATCTTCGGCTTCGGTGTTGGTAGAGACGATCTCCGAAGAAGAGGCCCACTGGCCGATGTCGATGCCCTTCTTAGCTCGGTTGCTTGCGATGAACTCGCACTCGTCATTCCAGTGACCCTCCTCCTGGCAGTGCTTGCAGGGGTATCTGGGAGGTCCTCGCGCCTGCTGCTTCTGAGATCCGGAATGGGAGGCCGAGGAGGAAGAAGTCGCGTTGGTGGTAGCACCACCCTTCTTGGACATGGGAGTGGAAGATCCACTGTTCTTGTTCGACTCAGTCTTGACGGTCTTGGGTCTGAATCCGTGAGGGCACGACTTGTAGAAATGCTTCTTGCCACAGCCCTCTCGCGAAGCGAGTTTGTCCGACACGCGGAAGACCTTGACGCAGCGAACCTGAGGTTTGCGAATCTCTCCAACAGAGTGAGCAAACCAGCACTTGTCTCCTCGGGTGCAGAACTCCTTGAACTTGCAGAGCTGGCGCTTGTACTTGTAGCAGTTGACGTTGGAATGACCATACGTTCCGCACGAGAAGCACAGATTCTCAGAAGAGATGATTTCAGGAATGGGAGCCTCTCCGTCGTCGTTGTCCTCATCCTCGTCGTCGCTGTAATCCTCGTCGTCCTCGTCGTCGACGTGCTCCTCCTCTCCGCGATACTCGCTGAAATCGATGATGCTCTTCGGGACAGCGGCAGAGACGCCGGCGGAGTTCGCAGAAGCCTGGGTCTGGCTGTTGTTCTGGTTTCCATTGAGAACCTGCTGCTGCTGCTTCAGAGTGATGACGGTAGGATGTTGCTGCTGCTGAGACTCCGAAGTCGAGAATGGCGCCGCCACCTTCTGCGCGGTCTTGGGGGCAGAGAAGAACTGGGGATCCTGAGAAGACAGTTGCTGCTGCTGATAGAACTGCGACTGCTGAAGGTTGTACTGCTCCTGCTGAGCCTGAGCCTGCTGCTGCTGCTGAGAGTAGTTGGCGGGAACGAAGCCTTGGTACATGGCTTGGGGAGAAGGGGAAGGATACCACCCCATTCCCAAACCGCCCGCAAACGGCATAGTGGAAGGAGGAAGAGGAGACGGCGACGGGTCGAACATGCACATGCTGTTGACCATACCCATGGCCGGAGGAGACATGGGAGGGCCAGCAATATACCCTCCATCCAGCAGCTCCCTCAGGCACTGAAAGAGGATCGATCGAACGCCCATCGACGTCGAATCCATCGATGTGGCGATCTCGATCTTGGCGGAAGATCTGAATCGCGGGGCCTGAAGATTGACGCTCATGTAGCTGGGTGTCGTAGTGATCGAAATCTGCATGCCAGACATGGTCACGACGGAGTTGGTGGATGCCTGCTGCTGCTGCTGTTGCAGCATCATCTGGCCGTTGTGGAACGGCTGCTGCTGCTGCTGCTGGAAAGGAGCCGAGGGAGGGGAGGGAGGGACCGAACCATTCGAGACGTACTGGTTCGGTGCGCTGGTGTTGTCGAGGGAGACGTAGTTGTTGTTGTTGTGGTTGTTCATGGTGGTGGTGGTGGTGTGGGGTGGTGGCGCGGGAGAGAGAGAGAGAGTGGTGGGGATGCGGGAGGGAGAGAGGGTGGTGGTGGGAGAGGGGGTGTTGGTGGTTGGGAGGGAGAAGGGAGAAGGCGGTCAAACTGTTTGGAGGTGTGTGCTGGCGATGAAGACTGAAAACGGGGAGGGCGCTGAACCAAAGTCCGAATTCTATTATTTCCGGGTGGCTCTGGAATATATTTTACAAAGACAAAGCTAAAGACGGTCGCTATGGAAAATGGAATAGAGACGAAACGGATGAATGTTTTGCGCCAACAGACACGGTCAGTCACTCACCCATTCACGCACACGCTCGCACACGCACACACTCACCCACGCACACACACACATACGCACGCACACACTCACATTCATCCATTCACGCACACTGGCTCGTTTGCACACTCACACGAAAAGCTCTCGTGCTCACACGCACACACACTCGCTCGCCCAAACACAAACAAACAAACCCATTTCACACAACATGGGGTTGCATAAACTTGGAATGAGACAGAGAAAAGCTGGATACGACGTCCGAGTTTACTGGGATTTGATCAACTCTGGTAAAATTCAAGCTGCCGAGGCATACAAATTCTGTGTCGCGATTGCCGACTTGGACACCAAGGGCGAATTCATCAGTCGTCGGTGCGCTCTTGTCGAGCTATCATCGCATCATTACCTACATGGGGGATATATTCCAAATCCCTGGGATGACAAAAATCTAGAAGCAGCCGCCGATGAAGGAATCGACGATTGGTTACGCACAACGTGGGAGAGAATTGATTCCGAAAATTCCGTCCGAGAGAAGGCCGAGAAGCTGCAACAAGAGAAGGAATTGGCTCGAATCTCGAAGGAAGCCAAAGCTGAAAATCAAGCGCGAGTTCAAGCAGCCGCTTCTCGAGCTAAGCTTCTTCAGCAGGAAAAGCGAGACGAGGAAAAGGCCAAGAGGATCGCTGATCACGAAAATCGCAAAAAGAATAATAACAAGCAGGAAAAAAGCTGATCGTCAGATGCGTGGATGAATGCGCCCCATTTTACACAACGCATTATTCATTGTACGAGATAAGCATATGCCTCATTGTGTAAAATTTATTGTTTGAAAAACAAAATGATACATAGACAACAGTCATTACTTTAATTATTAACTATTATATAGATTGCCTTCTTGTTTGCGAGCTTCCAATCGTTTGTTTTTGTCTATAATTGTATTTATCAACAACAATTACATTGTTATTATAATTATTATGAAATTAATTTCGAAATATTTTCACATCAACGAAAAATCAATTCATTTGCCTTGCAGAGTGGTAACTTCATTGGTTATACATATTTTGGGAAAACAAACGAGCAATAAGAAACAGACAATAATATAAAAAAATGGGGTCGTGTACTCAAGCATCATCATCATCATCGACATCCCTTTTTTCATCTCATATGAATATATCAACTTCTCCCAAAGCTTACACCTTGAAATGGGTTACTAAACCCAAACAAGATTCTAAATCTACAGTTCTTTCCATGACCATGAAAAAAGAAAAAAGTTGACATTAACAGTAATGATGATGATGATAATGATACTATCCCCATTTCATTAAAACAAACAAGCTCTAAATATGATATACCCTCCCAAATGTTTATATTGAAAAAGACAATAAAGAGGCTTCAACGTATTCAAGGAGAGATACACAAATTGTACCAACCATGGTCTCATCCAGAATTTATTGCTAAATGGTTTGATCGAAAAGATTGGGAACACATAAAAAATATTGTTAAATCAATCAAGGCAATACAAACAAAAGACTATCTATATATCAAAATTGTTGTTCGTGGAAATTCTATCAACGGGTCTAAAAAACATAATTCAGAGGAACCCGAGACAAATGGGTGGGTACAAGTTCCATTGTCTACCCCTGTTCCTTTTATCAACAATGAGGATGAAGATTTCGAACCTTGTATCTTTGGAGATGGTGTTTCTACGATATATCTTGTGGGATGTGATTACAGATTTCAAACATGGTTTCATACGTCTAAGCAGATCTCTTATACGCAATTTATTTCTGATATTATTTACGAAGAAAATAAGAAATTGTACAAAAATCTCATGCTTGAAAATTGTGCAACCGAGGAAGATAGATGGAAAAAAGTTTGCGAATGTCGTGATGGCGAATGGAATTTACAAATTGTTGCCGAGTCACTTTTACCTGTTATGTGGCTTACAACTAATGGTTCTCATAAACAAATTTCGAAAATGATAGAGTCGCTTTGTATCGATAAAATTGAAAAAAGTGATCTCTCTGGTTTCATTGAAGAATCTTCTTTAGAGAAATTAATCGAATAATAATAAATGACATTTGATTTCGTATGTTTATATAGAATTTTATATCGTGCATCATATAGTAATATAATAATTGTATTAGCCAAACGAACTTTGTTTGTTGATAATTGAAAACTTTGTATTAAAACAAAATCAACAAAAAAATTATAATATCTGTTCCCCGTACGGGACTCGAACCCGTGTCAACGCCTTGAAAGGGCGCTATACTAACCCCTATACCAACGAGGAATTGGAATATATATTTGAATAATTATAGTTATGAGTGGTTTATAAAAAAATGAGAAGACATTTAACAAACAAAAGCTTCAATCAACGACTACATTTAACAAACAAAAGCTTCAATCAACGATCAAAGACTAAATAATAATAATTATTTGACTTAACCTCTTCGTACATATATGCTAACACCTTGACACCTTTATACGGCGCTGTATAATAAAAAAAAATGAAATTAAACAGCAATCGAAACATGTTTTAAAATGGTCATAAAATATTTGAGTCAACAAATGAGACAACAAACAAATAAATAAACTATAAGGTGACCAAAACTGAATCGCTCAACTTATTTTTTCGGCTTTGGAATTATAAAATCGATAGATATGAAATATAAATCACCATGCATTGCCATACTTGTCGTTTGCCAGTAAAACGAATTTTTTGATTTCTCCGTTTTTACTTCCATCAAATAACAAAGTATTTCTCTATGTGAAAATTTCTTTATTTTATTGGGGTTAATCTCGATTATTTTGGGTATGAATGAAAATCGATCAAAAATAATTTTGCCAATATCTAAAAAATTAGTATGGGTTTCGTCTGAATCTGTATTCTTAAAAGTTACAGCCATATCTTGTGCAGGTACTATTACTTTTCCATAATGATTTTTCACTTTGAGCTCTTGGAATAATGCATCTTGCAAACCTAGTAAAGTATTTGCATCGACGTTTGAATGAACTTTTGACACAAGTGTATCTCTAAGATTAATGATATCATACAACCAAATATCATTATTTTCGATCATCTCAATAACGAGATCCATTAAATCATTTAATTTAACTTTCTCAAATCCTTTTTTTTCAAAAATTTCAAGCCCTTTGTATCGAAGTAAAACGGCCAGCAAAATGTATTTTGATCCATATGTCCTTATTGTTGCTATAGTGTCCTCACATTGATCTTGATAAGTTTCACAAAATTTAGTTTCAGTAACCTTTCTAAATTGTTCTCTTCTTTCACCCGTCTTTAAAAACTTTCCAATTTCAGTATAAAGTGCTTTCATCTTCAACTGATTCGGCTTTCGTTTACGTTCAGACTGAAGTTCCTTATTTAATTTCCCTAATATATCCCCTGGATGCATGGATATCTCATCTTTGACATATCTTTTATTACCAAGACCGTAATGTTCATCATTTTCAACCACCTCGACTAGTGCATCAAACATATTTGCGTACGAACAAGCAAAATCATAACACAGAAGATAATTGTCAACTTTGTCATACCATGTTTCTGGGCCTTGACTTCCAGCCATAAAGTATGAGTAAAGTTTGTTCAAAGACATTTTTTGCTTGGGATTTCTAGATTGTGACTTTTTGGTTTTTTCCAAAATGTGATTGGATGTTTTTGTTTGTGTCTATTGCTTTTTTTTTTAACAACATTCCAACAAAAAAATATATAAAGTTGCGAAAAGTCAAATATTTGGGATAGATCAAAACAAAAAAATAGTTCCCCGTACGGGACTCGAACCCGTGTCAACGCCTTGAAAGGGCGCTATACTAACCACCTATACTAACGAGGAATTACATGTTTTCAATGCACTAAACATTTTGTATTAAATTCAAAATATTTTTTTATTATCCTAATACATGAGAATACAATCACAAAAAAAAAACAATTTACAATTGTTTCGTGCCAATTTCGATCTCAAACCCCAAAAATACAATAACAAACAAGACATCGAATTTAATAATAGGTTTTAATATATTTATTCCGCAATTAATTTTCGAGCCGCGATTTTAACCTCAATTGTATATCTTGACGTCTTACTGTCATATTGATCATGATTTCTGGATTCAAGGTTGAAGTCGTACTCGTCTGATATTTTCCAGACAAACATATTTTTGGACAGTAATGTTTTGGTAATATCTATGTTGCACATCACAGTTTTGCTTATTCGATTATCGTAATCTATATGAGTCACTTGAAGTGTTTTAGGAATAAATGAACAACGGCCAAATTTAACACTGTTGATATCCACAAAGCCAAAAATATTTGATTTTTTATTTTCAAAAGGTTTAAATGATGCACTTATTGAGCGACGATTTTTAAGATATAAATCAATTGTTGGCCGCATACTATCGTCATCTTCTATTTCATCAACTTCTTCATATATACCTTTTTTCAAATCATATAATATTTCATAAGTCACTTGTGAATCAATTTCAGATATAATAGTATCTCTTAGTTCTATTATATCATGCAACCAAATTTCATGACTTTTGATCATTTCAATTACAGTCTTTTTTAGATCTTTGATCTTCCAATTGTCAATCTTTTCTTTGACAAAAGCATCAAAACCCTTGTATCGGAGTAAAATAGCAATCAAAATATACTTCAATCCAAAAATCTTGCTTGACTTTATTGTATTAATTGTATCTTTTTGTTCTTCCTTGTATGTTTCGCAATACTTGACTTCTAGGATGGAACGGAATTTCTCTGTTCTTTCATAAGAATCTAAATAATTTATGATCTTGTCATAATATGGACGAGCTGTATGTTCATTGATTTCAGGATTAGACAGCTTTGATTTGTTATATAATATGGAAAGTATATGATCTTCTTTCCTTGCTTTTTTATAATTTTTATCATCTTTAGCTATTTCATCCAAAGCAAGATACATATTTTTATAATTACAAGCAAATGCATAGCATAAAAGCAAATCATATAATTTATCATACCACATTTCTGGTCGTGTATCATTATTCATAAATTCCAAGTATAAGTTATCAAGAGATACATTTCTGTTTTGTTTTTGTATGCTTGTTACTGATGTCATTGAGTTCTTTTGATATTGAAAAATTGAATCTATTTCAAAAAAAAAAATTGTTTTTATTTTGCTAGCCAAATCAAAAACTCTTATCTCTTTTTTTGTAATTAAAGGTATGTTCAAATTATTTTCAGAAGTTGTTTGAATCTAAAGTAAGGTTTTATATTCAAAATTGAAAAAAAATTAATATCATGACCTCTCAAAGTTACACCACACCCACCCAATTCAATTTTACAATTTAAATATCATGACGGATATCATATATCACATTATTTATAACATATAAATTGTGGTTTCTTTATGTTTGTGTGAAAATTCGAATATTTGGAATATATCAAAACAAAAAAAGATAATAGTTCCCCGTACGGGACTCGAACCCGTGTCAACGCCTTGAAAGGGCGCTATACTAACCACCTATACTAACGAGGAATTACATATTAGATTGTAGAAATATTCATATAGTCATTTTATTGTTATTATTATTATAAAAAGACAAAAGTAAAAGTAAACAAAAGTTTAATTCCCCGTACGGGACTCGAACCCGTGTCAACGCCTTGAAAGGGCGCTATACTAACCACCTATACTAACGAGGAGCTACATGTAAAATACAAACCAATTAAATTATATTATTGAAACCCCAAATAAAGACAGGAAAATATCACAATCATATGCACAAACAAGTACCACGATACTCATTAATTGCAAGATACCCATTAATTGCACGATACCCATTAATTGCACGATACTCATTAATTGCACGATACTCATTAATTGCAAGATACCCATTAATTGCACGATACTCATTAATTGCACGATACTCATTAATTGCACGATACTCATTAATTGCACGATACTCATTAATTGCACGATACTCATTAATTGCACGATACTCATTAATTGCAATTAATTGTTGCATGCGTCTATTATCAATTATTATTCATCAACTACTTTTATAGAGTCGGAAATTATAAAAAACAAATCGGTGTATGACTAGCTACTATACAATATACAAATCTGGGCATTGCGATATAATAGTGGATCGCATTGCACAAAAAAAAAAATTTAAAATAATTAAAAAAAATGGAAGGGTCTAGTTATAAGGTCTAGTTAGGAGGTAGAATTCAGTTATTTAGTTAGGACCGCCTGCCCAGCACCTATACTGCAATGGACTGAAATCAGGCTTTTCTTGGAACAGCCGATCTCGAACTTGAATCACCGACAGCTTGGTCAAACACTGAGATTTGTACTCTTTAATCAACGTACTCGTCGTGGTGGAAGAAAAATTATTTGGAATTTTTTGTTATCCTAAATTTGAATAGAAGCATTTGAACAAAGACAAATACTCAGAACAACTATTGGTTTCGTCTTATAGTAAAACAAAAAAAAAATGAATCGATTTCTTGTGTCCGCAAAACAACAGTCCACGTCCACGTGTCCTTCTTTTTCATGTTTCATGATAAATCCATTCAAGTCAACATTCCTCAAGTTGTCTGAATCTACAGCTCCAATTTCACCCATTGGAAATAGTAAAGTCCTTTCTTTCCATCCAATCAAAGTTGTCAAGATATGTCCACCTAATTCAATTTTAAATAATAACAAAAACTTACAACTTGAGTATAGTGATGTCTCTCATGTCATTCACAAGGATGATGAAACATATTTGAAAATCTCATGGCATCGATCAAAAAAAGATCAGATATTAATTATTGATCAAAACAAAAACAAAACATATGAACTCCATCAGCAAGGGAAAAATCAACCAGGGAAACATGATGATGTATTAAATAATAAATTTATTGAAATTCCCAATCATAACCGAGCTGATTGGATGTACCCTTCTTGGACAAGTGGGAATATTCTTCCAGTCTCGTCCCATGCAAATAATAATCTTCTTATAATAAACTCATTTTTATTTATACACGGTTCTTGTGGTACATCATTTGGAAATTATTGCGCTGCTTATTACGATGGTATTATATCTTTTTACGAAATCTTATCGCTCTCATCGAAAAATACAAACACAAACACAAATAATAAACCTATTTATCAATTTTCATTCAACAAATTTAAAGTGGGGTCTATGAGTATGGATAATAGATTTTTAATTTTGACAAGTTTAAATAAAAAATCATTTTACATATACGATATAAATAAGCAATTGAAAGATCATTATCATGAAACAGATTATATTATTGAAACTATCATTCCAGTTGTACATTAAAAAAAAGTATAGCGCAACATATAATCTTTGATAACATTTTTTGTTAAATATAAATATGGCATTTTTATTTTCTGCAAATGCTTTATACAATTGTATGTTTCCTCCCTTGAAAAAAGTTTTGTGGTCAAAACCGACTCCTGCAACATATAATGCAACAAGCATATCAAATTTATTTTATATAGACGAATGTTTTGTTAAACAAGAATCGACATCTAATTTAATTCATCCTATTCCTATGACAATACATTTTCCTGAAAACATTTTAAATAGTAATAATAATTGTGACGCCATTTCTATGGATAAATGGGTAACTTTGTGTTCAAATATTATTATTTATGTTCATGGATCTGGAACCGATATTGGTTGTGAATCCGTCCAAATTCAAAAATGGGCAAATAAGATCAACATACCCATTTTATCAATTGAATATCCTACATATGGAATATCAAAAGAAGAATTGATTACTCCAACAAATGTGAATGATACAATTGTTATTTCAATTCAATTTCTTTGTAAACAATTAGGATTTGAACAAGAGCAAATTTTTCTTATGGGTCATTCACTGGGAACTGGTCCAGTCTGCGAGTCCATAAAGACCTTTAAAAATCTCCGTGGAATCATTTTAATATGTCCATACAAAAGTATTAATCACATAATGAATGATAGAGGTATACCACTAATAAATTTATTACCACTAGTATGGGATAACAAAAAATGTTTGGTGGATTCATCATCTTCAAACATTCCGGTTTTAATTATTCATGGAAAAAAAGATACAATAATTAAATATAAACATTCAGAATCATTATATAATTGCGCATCAAGTAAATACAAATGGATGGTCGTGTTAAAAAATCATGGACATAATCCTTTTTGTAAAAAAACAATGAATATAATAATTGAATTTTTTCAACGCATTTCTAATATACAAAAAGAATAATAAGAGTATAATATTAAACATTACGTGATGTATGATGTATAATTAACCGAGAAGACATTTTGTGCCAATGCCGCGTTTGATTAATGATTCATAGCTCACATCATCTTCGATAAAATCAACTTTTTTGTTCGACCACAACAATTCTTTTAGCATTTTTACTTCGTTCGGATAATTAATTTGATTAATGACCAGTTTGCAATTATTAGCCCAACAGAAATATAACAAATTTTCATTTGTGACTGACTCAATTAATTGTGTTGGTCTATTAATTTGTTCACGTGTGTTATACACACCTCTTGTCATCCATCTACAAAAAGATACATTTTCATTTTCATTTTTTTGGTTAGAATCTTTGGAATTATTATAATGTATTATACATGGACCTTCTGTTCGATGTTGGATCCCTTCTTCAATGTAAAATGTAGATTTTTTATTTAAATGGATACCATCAATAATTGGAAAGATGTTGGTCCCTATAAATGATTTTACAGGAATCAATTTATTGGCGACACATTTATTTTCTGAAAAATGTATTTCACTTCCAATAGGAATTGTTACTCTACATAATATATTATTTGATTGTATGTTTAATTTATAATGAGCGTCCACGTCAATTGCATCAAGACAAAAATGTAAACCTTTATAACATAATATAATATTATCTCGACACTCTTTTAATTCATTTAATTTGTATTGTATGTGTCTGCATTTCATATCTCCATCAAATCCTTTGAATCCTTGAATTTCGACAGTTGAATTTTTCCAAATATAAATTTGCCCTACAGAATCATTATAACTTGGCGCAACATAAGGTCTGGCAACTGCTGGAACCCATTCAGGAATGTTCATATTTGTTATATATTTATTTCAAGTAAGCAAATCAAATTAAAATGATATTGATATGATTGTAAAGATAAGTAAAAATGTATTTAATAGCAAAAATAAAATAAGTATCCAAAACAAAAAAATGTAATTTTCAAAAAATTTGAGTTTTGACTCCAATACCCAATTTCACTAGTGAATCATAACTGACATATTCTTCATTAAAGTCGACAATCTTGTTAGACCATATCAATTGTTTGAGCATTTTTACTTCATTTGGAAAAAAAATTTTGTCGATAGCCAACATCCGATTATTTTTCCAACTAAAAAAGTAAATGTCGTTATTTGTGGGTGATATAAGCATTTGTAACGGTCTGTTATCCTGTTCACGAGTATAAACATCTTTTGTCATCCATCGACACCAACGTACATTTTTATTTTTTTTATTTTTTGAATCCTCTTGATAAAATATAATAGCTGGACCTTCTGTGCGATGTTGGACGCTTTCTTTTATGTAAGTTATAAAATTATCACCTATATGCACACCATCAACAATCTTGAAAATATCAGATCCCGTGAATGCTTTTACTGGAATTAATTTATTTGTGACACACTTGTCAATTGAAAATTGTATTTCACTTCCTTTTGGAATTATTATTTCACACAAAATATTATTTGATTGAATGTCCAACTTGTAGTGATCGCCAACATGAATTGCATCAAGACAAAAGTGCAGACCTTGACAACATAATCCAATCTTATTTTGATATTCTTCTAGTTTATTTAATTTATACTGCATTTCTCTGCATTTCATATCTTTGTCAAAACCTTTATATCCATAAATGTCGACGGTTGAATTTTTCCAAATAAAAATCTGCCCCAAGACAGAACTATATTTTTTGACAACATAAGGTCTAGCAACTTTTGGGATCCATTTTGGAACCTCGATGCGACCATCGACGTTATTGATGTCTGTGCTTTTTTTATTATTATTATTATTTTTGTGAGCAATAGATTTTTTGATCTTGGCTTGTTTTAAAACCCGATTTCTTTCGGACAACAACATTTTATATTATAAATTATAAATTCTAATGTAAAATGTAAAATGCAAAATACAATTGTGGAATTTAAATAATATAAATGTATTCAAAAAGACAAGAGGAAAGATAAGACAAGAGACAAGATGAAAGAATTTTTTCCCCTTATTCATAAACAAAATATTTATCAAGCAAAATATTGTCATTTGATAAAAATATGTCAACTATTGCGTGTAAACCTACAACAAAAAATCCTATATAGGTAATTATTTCTGTTTGTTTCAGTGTCGCTTCTCTATAAATAATATCCGATATCTTTGTGGTGGGATCAACTTTTGAAAGTATCGAATGACATTTTTGTGTAATAAAATAAATATACGAATCATCATTATCATCATAAACGTATGGAGTTTGGATTTCTTTTGTCTTTGAATTTATGGACTTGATATTTGCTAAAATGTGTGCATTTTTGGCTGACATACATGATATTAAGGTAATAGAGCCTTGAATATATGAAATATCTACATTTGGCATAAAAGGATAGCTGCGTAAAGTAGAAAAGGAAATGGTTTCTTTTGATTGTTCTTCATTTATACATTGACGTGCCATTTTATAATCTTTATTGAATGATTCAATTATTTGAAACAAGTCATTCACAGTCATATCTTTGAATTGAGAATAAACATTTTTCATCAATCTATATATATTTTTATCTGGGCGGAATCTGCATACATTTCCATAAAATAAATCTCCAGATTTTATATATTGTAAAAGTTTGAGAGATACTTGTTTGTGTATGACCTTGGATACTACAGTTGCCGAGTCAAGGAGGTGTGCATAATCTACTCGAAACTTTTTACAAATCTCATTTATTAATAAAATAAACTGTGTGCCAGAATGGTCTGAAAAAAATCTTGAGCAACTACCATGTGTAGATAAAAAGTTAATGTAGCAAGTGTTGTAAAAAGGTTTATCTACGTATTGTTGTCGTCGAGGTTCTTCTTTCTGGTATTTTTCCTGACTTTCAGTGTCAAATTTCACATCTATACAGGTCTTGGAAGGTATTGGATCTTTCTTATCTCGATATACACGCACATTTACGACATCTTTTGATTCTTCCATGTATGAAAATGCCGAAATTGACGAGGCTGATGAAGAAGAAGAGGAAGAAGAAGAAGAAAACGAACTAAATCTGAAAACTAATGGAATCCAGAAATGTTGTTTTATTGCGTGATAACTTGCCAAAGTCCATACTAAATACTCATTAGGCTCCAATGCAGTTCCATACAAGTTACAAATATTTTTTGCTATTTGCGTGCATGATTTAAAAGATTTATCACGTATTTTAACAACATCTGGTCCCTCTTCCTTTTCTTCTTCAATATTCTTTTTTTCTTTTAATTGTGATTGTAATGATGATGATGATCCTTCATCTTCCTTGTATTCGGATGAAACTCTTTTATATTTCTCAATTGTGATATTCCAAAACTTTGAAACTCTAGATGGAGGTATTTTATAAAGTATTTCACTGCTGGATTTTACAGAGTTTGTCAATGTTACATTCATGACAGTTTTAGAAAATCCAACACCATAATGTAAAACAAGCCATGCTAAAATCCATATTTCCACTTCTTCTATAGGCCAATAATCGTATTGATCGAGTGTTCCAGCTTTTCTAATTGAAATTCTTTTTTGTTCTACATAAATGCTTTCATAAAGTGTTCCATCCGAATGATTGGAGACATCAAAATTACTATTTGTTCCAGAGCGAAGTATTTGTATAGCATCATCGATCGATTTAGGAAGTAAATCAAGTCTCTGTTGTTGTTGTTGACGAGAAAAAGATTTGTAATCTGATCGCTTCTTTTTTGAAAATAACATGGCTCGATGAGAAAGTGGATTTGCAATGGTTATAGTCATACAAGCCTGATTATAACCATTTCTTTTTGATTCCTTATAAAGCTTCTCTAACCAGTTTTTCCAATAGGACATTGAAGCTTCTGGTCCTATATTTCTTTCATGTTTTATTGAATATTGAGAAGGGGTCGGTGTACGCGTAGGCGTTGGAGGAGGAGAAGGAGAAGGAGAAACAGAGGGTTTTAAATATCGCGAGGAAGGGGTCGTTGGTGACGAAGAGTAATTATAGGCAGAATTTTGAATTGCAGACAATTGTAATTCAAGTGCTCTGTTTAAAGGTATATATCTTGAAGAAGAGGACGCAAGCGCAGATACAGACGATGAAGATACAGATGACGCATCGGTACCAATAGCAGGGGGTAAAGACAAGAAAGGAAGAGGAGATGGAGGTGAATTCATTGTTACCAATAGAAACAAAAAAAAATTATGTCAAAATATTTTTTTCTTGTATTTCTATATGAAATATAAGATAGTGAGTGTATGTTTTAATATATACAGACAAGGAACAATGAATCAAGATGAATAATTTTCATTTTAAAAAAGAAGATACGACAGCATCAATACGACAATTTTCCAATTGCAATTCTATAAGAACACGTATTATATTATTATTAACGGTATTTTGTGAAACTCCATTTGAAATTGACTGATGTCCTTCTTTGCCAATATTATTTCCTCTAAGATTTAATGAAACTAAAGTTGAACTTTTAGAAATAGCACGAGAAAGAAATTGTGCACCTTTATATGTTATACAGTTATTTTTTAAATTGATTGTGGTTACCGATACACTTTTCTCAATAGATTCTGATATACATTTTGCATCTTGATCATCGAGTAAATTATTACTCAAGTCTAGCGAAAGTAAACTTTTACTATTTTTAATCATACATGACAATATTTTTAGAGCTTCACCTCTAAATTTATTGCTTCCAAGATTAATTGAAGTAATTGTAAAATTATTCGATAAACAAGTAGCAATAATTTTTGCACCATCATGTTTGATCTTATTCCAACTTAAATCAACAAAATTTATATACGGATTATGTTCGATAATTGAAGTTATACTCTTGATATTATTTAAATTGGAACCGATATCAACTCCTTTCATAACTAACGATGTCATAATCTGGCTCTTTTCTATAGAATGACAAATTGCCTTAATACTCTCTTGGGTTGGGAGAGTATAACTTAAATCAAGCAAAGTAATAGACGGATGGTCTTTAACTGCATTTGCTAAGTACATTATACTCTTTTCTTCTATCATATTATAACTTAAATTAATCGATGTAATTGTCTTGTTCTTTGATATTGCCAATGCAAGAAGTATCGCGCCATCATCTGTAATACTACATCCACTTAAATCAATAAATTTTAAATTCCTATTATGATTTATAACACCTGTAAATGCTATAGCTGCTTCATCTCCAAGTTCATTGTTAGATTCCAAATTTACAGATGTAATAGATGGGTTTTGTTCTATAGCTCTTATAATGGACGAGACTCCTTTACATTTTAGACCAGAATACGAAAAATCAATGTGTGTTATGGAAGAATTTTTTTCAATAGCCTGCGAAATAATTTTAATGTCATCATTTGTAAACTTGCTATGGTCCAATCTTAACGATCGTAAAGATATTCCATGTTTGATGAAATTTACAATGTTGTTCACGTCTTTAGACGACATTCCAATACCGAAGTTTGCTTTGTTGATATAATATCCATATTTAGATGAAATTGCTTTATATGCAGTTTTAGGGGTAGCATATTTCAAATAATCGTTTCTCGACGGAATGTTGATGCTTGTATAAAACCAATTTTTATTAACATGCCCAGCTTTGACTAATTCTGAAAGTGTAAGATATTTGAAAATAACACAAAGTACATCTTTATATAAATATGGACATGCCCGTTTGTGTTGATGAGATTCGTATATATTACTTTTCAATATGTTAGTATCCCCCTCCCCCTCCCTATCTTTATCCTGATCTGTCACCGCCTTGAAACAAGACAGATGTTTTAGTATTTGATTAAACATTGGACTTTCTTTTTTATTTTATTTATTTTGCTTTGGATTGATTGTTGTTGCAGAAATGACAAAAGAAAAAAATATAGGTCGGTCGAGTCGAGAATTCGAGACATAGGCGATTGCTCTCAGAAATTTCAAAAGTTGATTCAACCACACACTACTTGTTGCAATCTGATTAAAAGAATGTTTTTACATTTTCAAACCACGAAAGAAAGAAAAAAAAAGTAAAACATAATCATGGATAAAAAGTGTACATCCAAAACAACAATATCAACTTATTGTTTGGCATTAAAAGATATACCCCAAGATTTATGGGTTGCTATTCAACCATATCTTAAAAGCAAAGAGAATGATGCTTTGTTTTTGGCAGAATATGCAGAACCAAATCCGACTCTTTATCAAATACCAGGAATGACATCTACACTTGTAAAGTATACTCGTGTGTCGGACTCTCAAATTCGACAGGAAGTAAATTCCATAAACATTGACGCAATGCAAGCGAAACACAACCCAATCAATAAAAATAAATCTGTTTTTACGCCGTTAGGAAACTCTGCTCGTGATATTCTTGCATCTGTCCTTCCTATAGGAGGAGATTCGGGAATCATGGATGACGATATTAATAATAACAATAATAGTAATAATAGTTCTGATTCTGATTTTGTTTCTAAAACTAAAAAGAAATCATCATTTTTAGATCATGCTATTTTTAAAGCTGATCAAACAGGTAAAATGAAATGGTCAGCTCCATCTTGGCCATTACAATCCAAAAGTGTATATTCTGGACCATTCCCGCAACCATATAGCTATACACTCACTGGCGATGATGATAGTCCATTATTGGCTCATGTTGCCGAAGGATCTCAAGTTGTTGTTTTAGAAAATGATTGTATGATTGCTCCTATTGCATATCATCCAATCAAAAGAAGAGAGGCTATTATTAAAATATCTGTCCAGTCGAATGGACAAGTTCTCTCAGCAGAGCTTTTGCCTTTAATAGGATATGGATTTGTTGGACAAATTGAACCCAAAATTGTTCTTCCAAGACCAAATAGTATCGAAGGAAGACAATTGTCTAGTATTATTTTAAAGGCCAATGTCATTCGTCGTTTATATAATATTACAGCAAAATTCAAAAATAGAAAAGAAAGATTTACTGAACCTTTTCACGATTCTTTATTGTTTAAAGGATATAGTGAGGTGTCCGACAAAAAAAGTGTTCGTTCTTTATTGTCAACCTGGGAATCTGATGGGTTGATTCAACGTTTGTCAAAAGATAAGCCTGATGAAAAACATAAATTTTTTATCTTGCAACCAAATAATATATTTGCTATGGATCCGGAAATAACACATGTTCAAATATGTCAATATTATTCCATGCAAATGGCAAGAATTTTATTGTGCAGTAGAGGTATTTTATATCTTACAAATTTTAACGTGTTGGAGCGTATTATGAAAGGTTTTAAAGTTATATCTCATATCAAAATTGCTAATTTTATTAGACAACAATTAGATATTGCTGCGTGGAAAATAACTGGCGAGTTTAAAGAAAGAAAAAATAACTGTCTGTTACAATTATACGGTCGAGGCAATCCTTTATTTGAAGGTATGGGATATAGTTTTATCTCTTCTGGTTCTAGTTCGAGAAAACGAACTGGCAATCAAAATAAAAAATATTTGATGGATAAAATTGAAGAGCCAAAAAAAAAGTTTGATAAACATCAAAATGACCATAAACTGGCTTCGAGAAATAATAAAGATTGCGAAGAAGAAAAAGAAGAAGATAATGCTGTTTATAATGATAATCGCAAATACAAGGTATCGCGCATTGATTACTTTATTGGACAATTGGGAGTGGATGTTAATAGTATCGAGAGTTATGATAGATGGGAACGTCTACGATTTGCCCAATCACTTGCTAATATTTATATGGCTATGGGAGGCAAAGACCCTCATCTGCTTAGTCTTGTGAGAACAAAAAATAAAAGATTTGGAGACAGTCGACAGATGGAATATCAAGAAGATGTACATGAGCTATTTATAGCCTTGTTGTATTGGATGCATTATGGAACGAAATATGAAGGCATCGAAGTGGATGATGATGTCATGTCGGATGAATTTGTGCATAGATTTGTGAATGGTGGTAATATTTCTTCGTATTCTTACTCTTCGTCGCCTTCTATTCAAGTAAAGAAAGAAGAAGCTGCTATGACGGACGAAGAATTGTATAATGAGTGGTTCAATAATTTAAACAAAAAAACGGAGCCTATACCCCCAACGAAATGTCAGCCAAGTAATAATGGAACCAGAGGAGTAATGACAGGAGGAGGAGGAGGACAAGAAGAAGACGAAGACGTAAAATTAGAAAAATGTGTCGCCCTTTCTTCATCCGTATCAATATTAACTTCTTCATCTTCTTCGTTAAAACGTAAACCTACAATTGACGAGAATGATATATATAGGTCTGTTAAAAAACACAAATCGTTATCATCATCACCATCTTCGTCTTCTTCACCGTCGTTATCATCGTCATCTTCGTCTCCATCATATCAAACTCCCGAAATTACTCCCGAGATTATCAAACATAAAAAATTGCAAGTAATTGACATGAGTATGTTGACTAAGCCCGTTAAACTTATTCAAACAGTTGTAACGTTGAACAAAAACGGAACCTCGGAGTCCTTTACAAATGAGGTTGATGCATCTTTATATAAAAATGACATTCTTATAAAAATTGAAAAAGATCTCAAGGACGGTGGTACTCGTTTTCCCACCCATACAAAGAAAAGTGTCGCGACGCTAGGCATTGTTAAAAAAGGAAAATTGTATCGACGCGTTTACTAATATACTTTTAAAATTTAAAAAAAAACAGATTTTTATTTATTTGCTTTATACTAGACATTTGTATCAAAAAAGAAAGGAAGAAAGAGAAAGAGAGAAATAGAGGTTTCTGTTTGTATAATTTTCTTTAAACCTCCCTAACTTTGATCACAACCTTGTCTCCGTGTTTATTGCATGTGACAAAACAATTTTCGCCGAGATGATCCCGCAGCGCAGGAGCAATATTGACAAAGTCTTTCGGTGATCTGTTGTGTTGTGACATTTTCAAGTGATCTATCACAACTCGATATCCACGCTTATGGTGCGTGGTAGGTTCGACCAAACCCATCATATAGCCTTGGTCGATACACTCTTTCACAATATTAAGAGTCTCGATATCAAACTTTGCAAGTCTGGTCTCGTGTTGGGAAAATACAGACGCGACAGAAGGAAACGAGATTACCTCTCGAGATTTTTGTCTTTTGCAATCGGACGTCGGCTCTTGATTACGCAAACTGTGGCGCTTGGGTGCGTTTGTAGAATTTGTGCCCGGATTTTTCAAGACAGATGCGTCTGTGTCATAAACATCGACATTGTATCCATCGGCCTTGAGATACGCACAAACCAAATCCAAAACGGACTGATTGATCTGTGCCCTTATGGAATGGCCGGAAATACCCAGAGTGAATGCGTAAATTTCATGGTACGATCCAATCTTGATATCAACGTGGTTTTCCTCTTCGGGAACCAATTTGATCCAATGACGTGTCGAATCTTGCAAATATGGCCGAAGGCTACTTGAGATGCTCTTGACCAGATCATCTCGACGACGACGTTCAGAATCGGCAGTTTCAGAAAAGGTGTTGTGCGAAGACATGTTTGATGCAGCAACGGCGTTGGTAAGTAAGCGAGTGGTGGCGTGGATGTGTGTGGATGTGCGGATGGATGGTTGAGTAGCAACAAAGCGAATGAGTGAGTGAGTGACTATGGAGTGAAGGTGGATGAAATGGGCGTTGATCTGTTGTAAATAAAAAAAAAACAAACAAATAAGCAAACATTGGTAAACATGGTATTTCAATCTACTATTTTCGCGGCGCTGATATCAATGGATGAATCAATATTCAATATCGATCCGCCAATACCCATAACAATCGCCAATACACAAAGCTTCGTCCAAATACACAACTGTGCGCATAAATGCCTATTTGTTCATTTGTGAGTGAATGTGTATTCAATGCGAATGTCTTTGATCGTGAGAGGTGTTTTGGGGAAGATAGAGGAAATGGGAGGAAGTGGAGGGCCTTTCCAACCGGTATCTTGAATTCTTTTGTTTCTCTTTTCGGTTTTTTCGTCTGCGATGTAAAATGCTTCATAGTATATACAGGCATTTTTTGTTCGAGGGCTAAACCTGATGCGGTCATCTTCGCGCAAACGAATCAACGTATTGGGATCGATTTTGGAATCATTGATATAAATGCCGTTGAGAAAATTTAGATCTTTGATAAAGAAGTATGAAGTTTGAGAAGAATAAAAAGAAGAAAAAGAAAAAGGCGAAGAAGAATAAGAAGAAGAAGTAGCCAATCGAGGAGGCTTAATCGATTCCAGGGGAAGAAGTAGAAGTAGAAGAAGATGTTGTGGTTGTTGTAATTGAAGATCTCTGTGCGGGGGTATAGTGTAATAATAGTTTTTGATAATGGATAGATGAACTGAACATTTGTTTGTTAATTTGAATTGATTTGTTTTTGAATTGAAAGTACGTGCTTATTGGTGAAAGAGTGAAAGAACGAGTAAAAAACTATTTTTCAAATAAAAAATACAGAGCGTCTTTAAATTTTCGCAAAGTATCCTACACTTTTCAATGTCTTTGGCCCTTGTCTATTTCTTGAAAAAAGACGTCTAAGACAAGTCGACAATGCTCTTAGAGCCAATTAGCAAAAAATCTGCCAATGTTGCAAAAATAGGCTCCCATTTCTTTCAACAATCAATTAAGACTGGAAAATTTACGAAAAACTGTCTCTGATAAGTATCAAACATTATGAAGAAGACATACACATGCTTATATAACGACGTATTATTTATTACGTTTTCATGTTTAACTTTAAAAGAGACTATTGCTTGCGGTCAAACAAATAAAATATGGTTTCGTGCAAGTACTTGCATGCCGTGCAGAAATGACACTGTGCGTTTCCTCAAGTCGCACATTATGTATCAATCTATCTTTTCCAGATATGGATATCATATTACAACGTGCGTCATTAATGGTAAACAAAAACCAATTAATTATCATTCAATTGCGGAAACTATTAAACATAGCAAAACTATGAAGTCCATCAGTTTAATTAGCAACAATTGCGATATAACACACAGCAGAGATGTACAAGCAATAGTAGATGCAATCAAAGACAGCGGATCCATAACATCAATTACTTTGGAAGGTCTTGGATTAAGAGATGACGACGTCGAATTAATTGCGGACCTTCTTATCGATACCGAAAAGAATAAAAGCAAAATTGTCGCAATTAATTTAGGTTTTAATAAAATAGGAGCCCAGGGAGCTCTTTTCCTTGCGGACGCTATCAAAAAAAGTTCAAGTATCACTTCTATTGATTTGTGTAACAATGTTTATATTCAATCTGAGGGAGTTCGACATCTTGCGTCTGTCGTAACAGAAAGTCCCTCGTTAAATTCAATCAATCTTTATGGATGCAACATAGATACGATAGGGGTCCAATTTATTGCGGCTGCCATTTCAAAGACCGAGGTCCTGTCTTTTCTTGATTTGGGAAATAATTCGATAGGAAGTAACGAAATGCAAGTTATTGCTACCGCCATCAAAATGAATAAATCATTAACATATATAAATCTAAATTACAACAACCTTGGCGGTGAAGGGGTTTCAATAATGTCTGTTCTGATCGAAGAGAATTGTTTAACTTCAATTGATTTAATTGGAAATTGGATTGGCGATAAAGATCTCGAAGTTCTCGGAAATGCCATCAACAAAAGTCAAGTAATAACCTCAGTTGATTTAAGATGCAATTTTATAACCAAAAATGGTGTAAGATTTCTTGTTCGAGCGATCGAAGAAAGTAAATCACTGGCGTTTATTAATTTAAGTTCAAATTCTATTGGCGATGAAGGTGTGCAAATTATTGCTAATGCTATAAGTAATCAAAAAAATCCGACCATCAATACAATGGATTTTAGCTGTTGTGGTATTGGCATTGATGGAATATTACACATCTCTTCTTGTATGGAAAGAAATTCATCTATAACATCAATTGATTTGAGTGACAATGGTTTAACTCATGAAGCTGCTAAAATTATTGCAAATAATATTATTAAAAAAAATTCAAATATACTGTCAATTTCACTAAGGCGCAATCAAATTGGATGTATCGGAGCGAAAGCAATTTTCGATGCAATAATATCTAATAATTCATCATCACGTATAAATTATTTGGATATATCATCAAATTTCATTAAAAATGATGGTGCATATGCCATAGCGAATGCACTTAAAATTAACAAAACTATTAAAGAAATAAATTTGTCTCGCAATGTGATAGAATATATGGGTGCGTTTGCTATTGCGGAGGTTATATCTGAAAGCACATCACCGGTCACCTCAATATCTATGATGGGAAATGATATTTATTCAAAAGAAAAACTTTTGGCGATTGAGTCAATTATAAAAAAAAATCCATTTGTAACATCTGTTCATTTAGAATACTCTTAATAAAGAACAAGTTATATTTATTTTTTACATATAACACAATTTGTTGTCATACATTGTCAGTAGATAAATAGATTGATTTGTTTCAAATTTCAAATTACATGTTATAAATAATAAATGATTTCTTATATTGTACTTACAAAATAACAAAGTAACAAAAACAAAAAATATAATTATGATTTTATTTTACTCTTCTTCTTGATCATCTTCCTCCTCTTCGTCATTGTTTTCTCCTTCGCCTTCCTCATCTTGGTCAAACAGAGCCTTGATTTTATCAATAGTTTCATCTTCTTCAATGCGAGGTGCGATAAACGTATGTGCATGTACAAGTTTGACTCCTTTTTCATCTTGCAAACTAAATTCAAAACTTGATATCGAGTTTTCCTTGAGAGATATATAAACATATGGAGACAATGACTTCCATTCCGCAAAAGCCAAAAGAAATTTAGATGTTATGGCTGAAATAACAGGTCTGTTGCATTTTATTCTCACGGTAGATGAGCTCATTTTATTGAATACATTTTTAGGATCGGAGGTCTTCATCAGTTCAGGTTTTTTGGTTTGTTTTTGTACTTTCCTACGTTTCCGTTTACCGTTATTGTCGCAATCATACGTATTTATATCTGAATCTTCACCATCGTCCCATGTAGGTTTATCCGAATCATCATCACAGTTAGCCCAATGCATGTCGCTTTGATCATTATCTTCATTTCCGTTATCATTATTATTTGAGTCGGATGAACATGGTCCAGAATTAGCAGGGATAACAGTGATTTTTGATCTAGAACCGCAATCGACCGCAAATCGGACTTCTGAATCATCTGTCACTTGTATCCAAATAACGTCAGAAATAGTGGTTGCATATTCTATAATGGAATGAAAGTGAGATGCGCACATAGTAATATTTGCATCATAATCCATGTCTTCAGGCTCAAATAATGATTGGTCTAAATCAATAACAGGAATGAGCTCTTTTGAAACTACATTTTGAGGACTTCTTCTAAGAAAGGTTATCTTGTCATCTGGAGCGAGTTTTTGGACACTAGATAAAGAGTCCTCTTTTTCATATAGAGCTACTTGAATACCAAACGTGTCATTTGATTTATTAACTGATTTACAAAAACTGTGAATATGAGCTAGTTTTAATGCAACAAAAAAATCATGTGGTATTTCAAGTTTACTAAACGCCGCAGGAGAAATATTCACCAAGGAACCACAAATACCGCTTGGGTCATTCACGTTGAATGATAGTCCATTTTTCTGTTCAACTTTATACCATATATCAGCATCTTTTGAATCTTTGATTCGACCCATCGTTTTAGTAAATACTTTTGCGTCTTTAAAAATCATTCGTACTTGACATACAGCCTTGCGTTTTTTTACTTTCGTATTAACATCATCCCCACGATTTTTTCTTTTAGGTGGCATAGTGTTATATTATCGTTTGTTATTGTTATTGATATTACTTTGATATTATTATTGCTGTTATGCGCTCTTTCGTTCAAAATTTAATCTTGTACGCCAACAATTGTGTTTGATGTGTGACAAGAAAAAAAATTGACTTTAGATGAGGACAAGGAAATGTCTGAAATTTCTATAAAAATGTTTTTGTTTTGTAGATTTTTTTATTGCATGACCGTGACGTGAAACAACGAAAGAAACGAGAAATTCTTATCAACTGCGCGTATAGATAAACGAACTAAATAAGTTAAAATAAGCGCATATAAACGAACCAATATGAATACTATAAAAAATTCTATTTGATCAACACAAGATAATAATAATAATAATCTCATATCAATCACAGAAATGCAAAGTCAACATATTATCTAAGCCTTAATTTGATTGTTTTAGCAATAATCAACAAGTCTCTCGTTTCGTAACTAGTAACTAATTTGGATATTGGTTGTTTACAATGAAATTGTATATATATAATATGATAATGATTAATAATTAATAGTACTCATATACAAAATTTAAATAATGGTAATGTGCTGATCGTCAATGGTTGGGTATGCATCACCATCTTCTATAAGGGAATCCACTGTTGATTTTACGAGATCAGACGAAACAATTCCATCAAGACTTTTGCAGATATCTTCAATCAGCATACCAGTGTTGGCTGAGTCGGGATTAGTTGTTTTATAGTTGATGACACATTCGCGAATACGAATTTTGATTTGCACCTGAGAAAGACCTGTTTTCTTTGTCGAAGAAGAAGAAGCGACCGAAGTTGAATTGACAATCGAACTTTCATTTTCATCGACATCGTGGAAAAGCTTGATTTTTTTGGATCCAATCAAGTTTCTAAGTAGCATGTTGGAACTTCCCTTTGATCTGATTTGATCACACAAAGCAACTTCCAAGATATGAGCGTCTGCTTCCGCTTTTCCTTGCGGGGTGGACAAATCCAATCTATACATTTTCATGGGATTCAAAGAACGTTCATTTCCACTATTTGTCAAATTGCCGATTACTTTGATAACTTCTCCAACAGATAAAGGATCTTTGCGTAGCCATATCATATTAGGCATATCGACATCGGCTACACGAACAGTAAATTTGCTAGAGGACGATATCTTATTTTTCGAAGAAGACGAAGAAGAGGGCGATGACGGGTTATTACCAGTGTCGACTTCCTGATCACTAATATTATTCGAAGTGGTACCACTAACAAAACCATTGGCATCATCATTATTATTAGTATCAACATCCATATCAATTGATTTGTTGTTGTCATTTTCATTTGTAGATTGAAGTTCCTCGATAACAATTTTTACAACTGTACATCCCTCTTCTTCGTCAGAAATGGCAGGTAGATCCATGACATCATAACTCAAAACCTTTCCAACAACTTTGAGAAAGTTAAAAGCAAAGCTTTCATAATGGAAGCTATTATTTTTTTGTTGTGCTGATCGAGCAGTATGGAGAGTAACGCTTTGCACAGTTGCAATTTTTTTTTGACCACCGGCTGCAGTATTAGCAGGCGCAGACTTGTCAGCAGCTATATCCGCCTGGGAAGAAGTGCGTTTCGACATGACTTTGTTGCTGTTGTTGATGATGATGATGCTAGTTAAGTGGATAGTATACCGGCTCAGGTGTTTAATATTTTTGAAATGGAATGATAAGAAAAATGCTTGTGTGTGGGATGCTGTAATGTTTACAAATTCGATATATTTACAAAAGGATTGAAATTTCAGATTTTATTTCAGATTTTATTTGCACAAAAAATAGATCTTCTTCTTCTTTTGTAAGTGATAAAACAAATAACAAAAGCCTTTATAGCCTTAATAGTCTCAAAAATACTCGTACAAAAATGCAAAATAACATCAACAATAAAACAATCAACAACGACAAGGAAAAAAAAATTACTGGGCGTTGTTACTATCTAAATCTAAAAAATGAACGAAATGAAGATGACGAGCCTGGATGTCCAGGAGATGTATATCCTTCTGGACTTTTACTGGATCTAAATAAAATATATCATGTTTTGCAATGCTGTATGACCTGGAAAGTGAAATATATTACTACTAATAGAGAAATGTTTTCTGCACTTTGTGGAAATGTCAAGGGCACTTCTTATGATCTTAACGCATGGGATATACTAGAAATGTGTAATGAAATCCAATATTTATCTAAAGAAGATATCGAGCATCCTGAATTTGATGAGTGGTATCGACTCTTGTGTAAAGTAGGAGCAAGTTCCGAAGTACTATACGGAGGAAGATGTCCTTCTACCGCATCACCTCCTCAAACACCGCATCAACCTGGACAGTTGATCGAATTCGAATCAGGTTGGTCTATTTCTATCCCCAAAGATTAAGACAAGTGTATACTATTCAAAACAAATAAACATTTTTGTTTGCAGATCAAAGTTAAAGAAAGTCCTCCTCGATTTCCAGATTTAAAAATTATAATTTCGTTTGAATTAATTTTTATTACGCATTTCCCTTTTCATTTCATTTGTGCTAGATTTTTTACTTTTAAATTTATTCTTTTTCTTGTTACAATATTTGACCTTTTAATTTTAATCACATTTAACTATTGACGGCACCATGGGACAAAGTCAATCGACATCGACATCGTCCTATCGAAAGAAAGTGATTGAACCTTTTTGTAACCCGGTCGCTTTAGGTTATCAAAAAATTAATCCTGATATTTTTTCACCATCGTCGTTATCGTTATCACATGCGTCGTCTATATCGTTATCACAAGCAAATGAAATCTTGCCGTCATCTTCATCTTTGGCTGAAATAGAAATAAATAAAATCAAACAACAACAAAAAAAATTAATTACAAATAAAATACAAACAGAGCAAGATGCAATTGATTGCATTGAAGCTTTAGATATTGAAATGTTAAATCAAATTGCTATCGAGCGCAAATGGTGGAAACTTTTAGCCGCTATATGCAAACTTCCACATCAACATGTGAAATTTGGATCAATAGTGAATTTTAAAAGTTGTACGTATCCAGACATGGAAAGTTTTGTGGATGAATTGATATCTTGTGATCTTTCATCACTGACTTGCACAACAAATGATCTTTTGTTTTTCAACAATGATATTAAAGCGGCAATTTTAGATTCTTTATATTTTAGAAATACATCCGAAGCTTCACAAACATATATTAAATTATTTGAGTCTTGTAATCTCAGTTCAGAATCAATATCATCCATGCTTTTAGAAATTCTAAGAGACTCAAACATTGCAATAAATGACGCCCAAGAAAAATATGCTGAGGTTTCTAAAATATCTAGAAACAGGAGTTTCATAAATTGTACTAATATGCACGAGGCATTAAACATTGTTTTTAATAAATTTGAACTTGAAAATCCAAGTATTCACAAATCTTTTTTGAGCACTATGTTTCCAATTAAAAGAGCATATAGAACTATAGAAAATAAAAATAGACTATGTCACCAACAAATGTCGGTATTTTATGTGGCTGTTCGAGTTATGTGGATACCAATGATTGAAAATATAGCAAGTTTATATGTACGTACTTACGGATATGGATCTATACCACCGGTTCCTTCGTCCATACTCAAACTTTTGTTATGTTTTTCTTTTCATAATCAAATCAGAAAAGACGTGTGGATTATATTAAAAAAGTGTGGAATAGTTTTTGATGACAATGATTGGTTTATAATGCTGCAACGAATGGGATATATTTTCAAGTCGTCACTTGATATCAAAGTTGAAATTACAAATTATTATGACCAAGAAGAAATATATTGGCAAACAGTCAGAAGTGAATTGGCTAATCTTGGGACACATCGATCAGTAAAACTTTATGATAGATTTATTGGTAGTGAAGTATTGTTTCAATTGGCTCTTGAAGATAAAGATAGTAAAATTGGTAAAATTACTATTATTGATTTTATACATCATATTCAAAAATATAACGATATTGGTTTGAAATCTTATCAAACGTTTATTAAAAATTTATTTGATCTACTTTTAGACAAAACCATTGTCACAGTGCTATCAATTACAGATAATGGCAAATGGACAACAACATCACAGCATTTAATAGAAACTCTTATGTCTGTTGATAAAGAAAAACTATACTCCGAACAGCATCCTATACAAGATCGTTTAATAAATCTTTTCTCTAAATTTGAAAATCTTTCTCTGGTTTGTAAACTTCAATTGTTTATGAATCGACCACACTTGACAATTCCCGACAACATTTTGGAAGAACGGAAAAAGCAATATAAAAGTTCAATAGAGTGTTTCGAAGTTGCTTTCGAAAATGTTGATTTGTTCAATCTTTACAAAAATAATGGACTTACAGATATTATCAAAGTTATTGTATTGGAAAAATCCGTTTGTTTACAATTAGGATTAATTACAGATACAGATATCAATACTCCAAGTTTTTTTGAGCCTCTGAAACTGGCTTGTATCAGAAATGATATTCCGTTTCTAAATTTAATGGTTGACAATATAGCATTTGATAGCGATGCTATATGGAAAGTACTTTACCATAAACATTGTTTAGAACCTGTGAAGCGTTGGATGCATACTAAAATGAGTTTAAATGATCAGGGTTTTTTATTGGATGCTTCCAAATTTAAAATAAACAATGGAGAACAAAAAGACGCTAAAACAGAATCAGACATACTTTACAATGATAAAGAATGAACACATGTTCTTGGAATGACTGATGAATAAAAAACACTTCCCTCAAATTTGAAATCAGGACTATTCCATAGTTTGAGGTACTTGCCTGACTTTTTGTCAATGACAGCGACCCAACTTGAAAAATAATCTCCATATCCATGAGGATAATTAAAAATGTCTATTTCCCAATCTTTGTCTGTATCTATATTTCTTCTTTTGTAAACCATGGTAACTATAATTTCATTGGTTTGTAATATGGGTGAAATTACAGATTCTTTGTCGTCATAACACATCATTCGTAAACCAACACCAACATCGCTATAACGAGCAAATCCAAATTTAAAAGTACTAAATAATCTTGAAACTCTTGTTTGAGGATCGACATATGACTTTAATACTGATGTTTTTGATTTATCTTGATCGTTTTCCTTTTTAAGTTTTCTGTACATATATCCTCCTTTTGACGATATTTGTGTTGGGTTCATTGCTCTGAGTTCAGGAAGGTTTTTTGAGTTTGGTTCCTTCGGGCAACATTGACTATTGAAAATATTTTCGTATAATATGTCAGTAGAAAATGGACCACTCTCTACACAATTAAAAAATTCATCTTCGTTATTTTGAATTATATCTTCAATTTGAGCTGTATATTTTGTATATGTAATTTTACTATTTTTACTATACCATGAAGAAGTATATAATAGAAATGTAAATGTATCCTCTTCTTGGTAATTTGTGTTACAAATCCAACCATCTGAACCATTATCCCAGTAATTATCTGTAATCAAACTCATATTTTTGAAACATTTTTTAAAAACATTTAAACTTGATTTATCTATAAAGTATACGACTTTATCCATATGGGAAGCATGAATTACGTAATTGCGTGTATGTAATTGCATATATTTTTCACTAGAATCCCAACCAAATACTTCATATATAAACTCATACCCACACTCTCCGTTTTTATCTGTAGGTTTCACAAACCAAGTCACCATGCGATCAGCATCTCCACATTTTGGTTTATTGTGAAAGTGTATCACAGCAATACTAATCATTATTATATCTTCATAAATCAAAGGTCGTGTAGATATTTTTATATTTGTATCATTTTCTTTATTTTCCAAACATAATTTTATATGCATGGGTAGCCATTCTTTATTCAATTTTATAAACTCACGCGCCGCATTTTCATCCATTTGTTGTTGTTGTTGGATAAAATTGCTAGTGTTATTGCGTATTGATTGATTGTCGTGAAATACAAAAAAAGTAGTTTCAACGGATGAATAACAGTTGTAATTTGAGTTGAAAAAAAAAAGGTTTTTTTGTTTTGCCAAATTAGTCACGTTTATGGGTTGGAAAAATCTGATCTTTCTGAAATAAAATAACTTGGCGGAAATAAATCACTTGAAAAACAGCGGCAATATGTCCGAATGAAATTCGTTCACCAAATTCGTCTCTTCCATCCTGTCATTCGCTCATCGCAAACAACGAAAACGATCCAAAAAAAAAAATCAATTCAACACCCAACAAAAACCAACTCCTCCCACCCACCCATCATCGTCACCACAAACGCCAACGCCATCACCATCACCAATCCACGACACTGAGCAACCGAGCACGCTCCAACACCAGACGAAAGAGTACATCCGTACCAACCACAATCCCGTCAATCACGCACCTCACCGCACACACACACACACACACGCACGCCGCTATGGCTATGTCTATGCGCATGCCATTCGCGGGCCCAGCCAATACCATTAGCACCATGACTTTCACTACGACGGTGACTTTCAATGCAGGTGCTACCAAGGATTACAACAATCATGCCAACATGATTCAAGTCGTCAAGCCTATCAAGAGTCTCTTTGAAGGCTTCGACGTCGTCAACAACAACAACAACAGAAGCAGCAGCAGCAGCGACCACAACTACAGCTACAAACTTCACAACAAGTCTCTTCCGCCTCCAGCCCCGTCGGTCAAACCGATCAACTCTGCGTGCTTCCTCTCGAGTACTCCGTTTTTCTCTTTGATGCCGTCCATGGAACTCGACTACGTTTTTCCCAGCAAGTCTTTCCAAGCCGACTGGGTGGCCGCGTCAGCGAACTGGACAGCTCATCAGCCAGGGGGTGAGTTTTCGACTCTTCCTCAACCACCCTTCTTTTCCATAAACAGAACCGGTCATCTTTCTACTGACCGAACGCTACCTCTTCCGTTCAACAACCACAACATCAGCCAGAACCAGAACATCGCGCCCGTCGCCGCCTCCCATACTGTTCCCATCAACCACAACCACAACAACGGCAACAACAACGCCGCAGACGTCGCCGCTTATGCTGTCCCCGTCAACCACGTCAACGCTAACACTGGGGCGGCTTCGTTTCTTCTCAGCTTTGAAGCCAACAACAACAACAAGGCCATGGCGAACGTCGAGAAGTCCTCTCCTAAGAAGTACAGGGCGCCAAAGTTCGTCGAGAGTCTCAACATCCTCAACGTACTCGGCGGAGGCACGTACGGAAAAGTGTACAAGTGCGAAGACCCTCTGAACAACGGAAGGTTGGTGGCGGTCAAAAAGCAAAAGTGGACAACGACGTCGGCCAAGGAAGTTCGAGTCAATCGCTTGATTCAAGAGTCAAGCCTTGTGTGCCACCCCAATGTGGTGCCCCTGATCGAGACGCGCAACAGCTCCAAAGAGCAGCCCAACAACACCAACGGTCCGAACGGGACCCCCATCCCGAGACACTGCTACATGGTTTTCGAGCTAGGCCTGTGCAATCTCTGGACTTTCGTCTCGTCTCCTGCTCGTCTCGCTGTGGTCACTCACGCGGTTCGGTTGAGATTTGCCGTCGAGATTCTTCGAGGCCTCGAGCACATCCACAACTGCGGCATCATTCACGGAGATCTCTCGCCTAACAACGTCATGGTCTTTGATCCTTTCGTCGCCAAGATCTCCGACTTTGGAGGTGCTCATATTATGCACAAGGTGACGCGCAGAGCGTTGGTGCGCAATGATACTTTGTGCGTTACGACTCAGTATCGCGCGCCCGAGCTCAGCATGCCTTCCCAGGTGCGCTCGAGTAATGGCGCCTCCATGACGTCGTTCGACGAAACGGTCGACATCTGGGCTTTCGGCTGCATTCTGCTCGACCTCTTTGAAATCAAGGCTTTTCAGCGCTCCGTCTACGATTACAAAGGCGACCAGTACAAACAAGACGAAGATCAACTGAATCTCGTGAAGGGCTGGTTTGCCGAGCCTGTCCTTTCGGTCACTCCCACGCAGGAAACCGCGGTGCCTGGTGGCTGTGAAATCCGCATCAAGGTCGAGGGCGAAGAAGGAGAAGGCGTTGAAGGTCAGAAGAGACACAATTTTTCGACCAAGTCCAAGATTCACGACCTCATCGACAAGAACCGCCACAACATTCCCAAGCCTGTGTACGACTGGTTTTATGATATTTTCCTAGGCCCCGGAATCGCAAACAAACGACCAAGTGCGAAGCAGCTGCTTCTTGCTCGAGGCTTTTAATCAGAAGCAAGACACCTAAAAACACCAACATGCACATGCGCATACAAATACACTTGCGCCGCGCCACCACGCCGCATAGCACTACCACTACGCCATTCAGTCATCATTTTTGCTTGGATGCCCTTGGACGCCATTGTTCCACATAATTAGTATACTTTTTCACCCCATTCATCCATACAATGCCATTTTTATTTATTTATTTCATTTTTTTTTAGAGTTGTTTATTTATTTATTTTTCATTCTTATCATAAAAGAACTTGAAATTGATTTTGCTTGTATGGGGTCGCATTTACAAATATTAATTTGATAATAATTAATTTTTTTTTTTAAAAAAGAAAGGAGAAGAAAGAAATCAAATGGGTAATTGTGTGTCTATGACTGATAAGGATATTGAGAAAAAGTTTGCACTTGACCCTCAAGTATTATTTGTATGGATGAATAAATTAATTAATAAAAGCAACAGCTTTACAAGATCAAGACAAAAGAGTTGTATTACTAACTTGATAACAAAGCATCCTGAGTGTTTGTCTTACAAGGATAATATTTCTGGCATGACGCCTTTTCTTATAGTATTGAACCACTCGCCTTTGAAAAATAGTCATCGAATAGATTTGTATGAAATTTTACATTTGATCTTGTCTTTGAGACCTGAATCTGTATGTGATTCTCCAAATTTCATTTATGACATATTAATGCCATCATCAAGAAGTATTAAATATCAAAACTTATGGTTTTTATGGATGATATTGACAATAGTTCCATTGAACAGATTTTCAGTTACATCTCCTATTGATGAATACATGACCAAATTGGCAATAAGATTGACTTACGCTAAAATAGATACAGGAAATAAATTTTATTTTACTAAAGTAAAAGAGAAACTCAGAAAAGATACCCTAATCATTCTCAAAAATTCAATAATTGATTTATGTCCAAACAAAAGTTCTCTAATGTACGACTTTGAACTTGCTAAAACATCAATGGAAATATTTGAATATATAGATATTAAAAATACAAAAGCTTTGTGCGAATTGAAGTATGAAGAAACTATGACACCTATAATGGTACTATGTAAAAAACCTTATCAATTGGGAGATGCTGCTCAAAGGTTAGTTAACTCAGGATTAAGTAATGTAGCATTTCAATGTAAATCTACGGGGAAAACAGCTCTTCATCTTGCAACGGGAGATGGAGTATTTTTTGGAAAAAATAATAATCATAATAGTAATAATAACGATAACAATGAATTTAAAGAATTTAATCATGGTTTCTTGCGCGAATACATGGAACCGTTGTCAATTACTATTATAAATTTTCTTGTAAATAAGTTAGGTATTTCATTGATTGAAATAGCAAATCAAAAAGATACTCTTGGAAGAACGCCTCTGTCCAATGCTAAAGCGTTTCAACTATACAAGGTAATAGACCTATTAGAGTCGTCGTCATTGTAATTGAAAAAACATAAATTTCCAAAATTCTGTTCCGACCATATTATCACCATTTTTTATATGCAGACTTTTTTTTTTCATTTTGTCTTTGCATCTTGTTTCCAATTTAAAAAGTTTAAAATTTATAAATCAAGCAAAAATGACAAAACAATTTACAATTATTGTTGCGGGAAGCCTTGTATCAAAAGATTCAGATTTGAATTCAGGAAGCAGCATTACAAAATATGGAATTGGATATAAAAATACAATCCCGTGGATGGGAAAGTTGCCAAATGATATGAAACATTTTCGAGAAGTAACCACAGGCGGTGTTGTAATAATGGGAAGAAAAACATATCAATCACTTCCTGGATGCAAGCCACTTCCTAATAGAAAAAATATTGTTATAAGTACGACACTTGCAAATAATATAAAAGGAATCACTGTTTGTACGTCTTTTGAAGACGCTTTGAAAGAAGCAACAAATGATGACGATAATCTAAAAATATTTATCATTGGAGGACAACAAATTTACAACGAGGCTTTGCAAAATCCAAATTGTAATAAAATTATTCTCACTCAAGTATATCCTACAAATCTAGAGAGTCAGTTTAATTTTGATACTTGGTTCAACTTTGACTATAAAAATTGGAAGACAATTACACAGTCACACCCATCAATCATTGATAATAAAAATATATTTTCATTTGAAATACACGTGCTTGAAAAAATACAAGTTTGATTTTGAATACAAATTTGATAATAAAAATTAAAAAAAATGAATTTATATTTAGTTGATGATGTTGATTAGAAAAAAAATTGATAAATTTGTGCCGTTGTTTCACCTTATCTTATCTTTAACCTTTTCCTATCTTTTTTTTTCTATTTTTAAGTGATCCCTTTCTCTTTCAAAATGTTGAAAAACTTTTTCAACAACGTTGCAAATGTTTGCACTTGTCAACCCTCAGCATCACATGAAGATGATATCGAGGTACTTAAAGAAGGATATGCTAATTTGGCGTATGATGCTACCAATCAGGATTGGGTAAATGGAAATTCATTGACAGAGATATATCGTCGTAGTTTTCCTATAATTACTTTGGCTGTATACAATAAATCATCTACTTTGTCTGATGACGATGTCAAGTTAATAATTGAAGCTCAAAGAAAGGAACTTCCAGCTTTTCTCACTGCTTGGAATTTAGATAGTACAGTCGTTCTCAAATTCGTCAGCGAAGGCGAAGAACCTCATCTTCCAGATGACCATAACGACAATACTTACCCACAAGGCACTTGGCCTATCATATTTCAAGACGAACTGGAAGAAGTAGATGGGGCATACGCGTATCATACTGCCCATCTCGGATCTAGTGTTCCTTATGCTCTTATCGGAACTCACGATTCGGAAAAGGATAAACAATACGGTATAGATGAAATATCGTCATCTTTCTCTCACGAAGTGTATGAAATGTTGTTTTCTCCTCTTATAAGATGTTATTGGCTAATTGATGATTCTTCATGGGACGCAGAAGTCGTTGATCCTGTTCAAAGTCTTCCAGTAATGGTAACTGTAGGTACTAAACAGGTAGCTTTAGCAAATTATGTTTTACCCAGATGGCTTGATAGAGAAGCTCTTCGTGAAAATGGTAAATTTGACAGATCTGGGGTTTTGAATTTCCCTCTGTCTGTTGCAAATGGAGGTTATCAAATTGTAAATTATGTTGGAGAGTCAGAACAAATCGATGGTCCATATGCACATGACGAAGAGGAGGAAGAAGAAGAGGAAGATGCAAACGCGAAACAATCAAGAAAGAGAAAAAGTAAAAACAAAAGAAATCTTTCTAAGAGACAAAAAGAAATTCTGCAGAGAAAGATACAAGGAAGCCCTGATGACGAAGAAGATGAAGAACAAATGATTGATAGCCAAGGAAGAAAACTTCAAAAGCGCAAGGCTTCTTTGCGCATTGATAGAAAAAAACACGTGAAACGTGGTTATGGTAAATCCAGTACTGGATTAGGAAAACACTAATTGTGTTTTTATTTTTATTTTTTTACAATATGGCACATGCACTAGGCTTCATAATTGATGTCATGCTATCTAACAGTTTATCATCATTCAAGACATCCACGGTCGCATTTAACGTAAGCATATAATAAGTTGAACGTGCTTGCATGTTTGTAAATTGTTGAAAATTGTGAATATATCGTACGGAAATAATCCAATTGTTTTTGTATTGCCACGCCCATGAAACTTGTAGGCCTTGACATAGATAATTCTCGAAATACTTCCAATATTTATTAAGAGCAATTACTTCTTCATCTGTTGGATTTATTTCAATGGAATCTCCTGATCCTTTCATTGTATAGTTAAAAACCATATGTTGTTGTAAATTACCCCATACACGAATTGCAAATTTTTGTAAAGTTGTAGAAAATATCAATGGTGGTGGTATTTGTATATAATTTGTATTCATTGTAGAGTCGTTCTTGAAATATAAAATAAATAATTAAATAATTCGTTGTTTCGATTTCAAAATCAAATTTGCGAAAGGCAAAAGCGGAGTTCTGTTTTATTGTTTAGATTTTTCTTTTATTTTTCAAACATATATGAACAAAATATTTAATGTATTAATTATGCAACATAACATACTCCACACATTTGACATTTGACACATTCGCACTCTCTTCTCCGTTTTGTGTCCTAAACAAATTAAGATATGTCATTCGAATCAAAATTGTACGGGGGACACCCTGTCATGAAGGCAAAATTTGAAATATCATTGATTCTTGGAAATCATATCAATCTGTCCGATGTTGATGAATCTAAATCTGTGCCAGATATCTCAATTTCTAAAATATACAACGAAGATAAAGAGATAGGGGATTTTTACTCTACAAATTATAGAGGACGTCCGAGCAATCGTCGAAACGAAAGTGAAAAATTTAAATTTAAAAAAATTAAAGAAGCCGCGCATGATGCACTTTTTGTCAATGTAAGCGCTGGAGAAAAATTCTTGAGCAGCAAAACATACGTTGTACATGTTATCCTAAAAGATAATGATATAACCCAATCTGAAATGGATATAGCCGAAACTATTTATAAATCCATTAAAAAAGGAGAGGATGTTACTACGAATATGGATCCATCATTCAAGAAAATTTTTCGTCTGGACGATCATACATCGTGGACTTCTAATATTACCGAAGATGGAAATGTTATCGAAACCCGCATTCAAACATTCAAAAGGCGTAAAGAAAATCCCGAGGAGAAGCAGTACCTTGATTTGCTTTCTAAAATTATAGAAATTGGAGATGAGAGAACTGACCGAACAGAAGTTGGTACTCGCAATATTTTCGGAAATATTATGAGATTTTCACTCAGAGATTGGAGACTTCCTCTAATGACTTTCCGCCCCATTTGGTTCAAGGGTGTCGTCGTAGAATTGCTTTGGATTTTGAGCGGAAAAACAGATACCAAAATTTTGGATGCCCAAGGTGTCAAGTTTTGGAATGCAAATGCGACCAAGGAGTTTTTGGCCAAGCGTGGATTCCCTGATCGAGAGGAAGGAGACCTGGGTCCAAGCTACGGCCATCAGTTTAGACATTATGGCGCTCCATATATTAATTGTAAAACAGATTATACAGGTCAAGGAATTGATCAAGTTGCTAAATTGATTCATACTTTGAAAACAAATCCAATGGATAGAAGAATGATTATTAACGCATGGAACGTTGCGCAAATTGATGAAATGTCACTCCCACCTTGTCACGCCGCTTGTCAATTTGACGTATCAAGTGATGGGTATCTGAGTTGCACTCTCTTTCAGCGATCTGCCGATGTCGTACTCGGAACTCCAACCAATATAGCTTCGTACAGTTTGCTCTGTCTAATCATGTGCAAGATTACAGGTTATAAACCAGGTGACTTTGTGTACATGACTACCAACACGCATGTTTATTCAAATCATATTGATAAAATCAAGCCTCGCCTTCATGACGTGCCCCGTGAATTCCCACGTCTTAAAATCAATCGCGATATCAATGGTGTAGATGATATTGACAAGCTTAAATTTGAAGATTTTGAACTAATTGGATATGAGCCTGGCGAGCAAATTAAAGGCTTGACTATGGCTGTTTGATCCTTTCAATTGTTTTTGTAGTTTATATATACTCTGATTATTATTATTATTATTATTATTATTTTGCCAAACTAATTTACAATGAAAACAATTATAGATATCTTATTTTATTTTACAGAAAATGGTCGAATGAAATCCTGTAGGCGATCAAGTATGATTGAAACTTTATTGTCATTTAAAAGTGTTTTTTTAGACGCAAATGCAATATCACAAACTTGTTTGAAATGGATTAATTTATTCATGTGTTGATTATTAGTATATCTGTCAAAAGCAATTGTCCAAAACTCTTGAATAGCGAGTTGTACATCCCCAAAGCCACAATACAAAATTTGCCAAGTTCTTATCGATTTAAAAATTTTGCTGATGATTTCCACAGATGGTTCGTTGTGATATGTAAGATCGTGCAACATATTAACAACATTACCTTCTGGGTTCACTAATTCTGTTGTAATTAATATGTCTACCAATTCGGATAACGTCATCATTTTATGGACGAAAACAGGTTGGGGTATTGGAACTATTTGTTTGTTTTTTTCGCTATCTACATGAAAATCAAATTTTATAGTTTTTTCTTTTACGTATGTATCATAATTATAATCATGATCGACATCGTCATCATCATCGTCTGCATCTTCATCTTCATCGTTTGCACCATCACCATCACCACTATAATTTGAACCTTTATACGATTTTGTATTATTGTTGTTATCTTTCTTATCGTTATCCAAAATATTCAACTTTATCAATTTATTATTTGGCATCAACAATATTTCACTTTCATCACCATCATATACACTGACTCTGTCAATTGCCAAAATGTGCGAGTTTTTTGGAACACGTATATCCAAGAGACATCCCATTAAATCTCCTGGCGTGGCAAATCCAATTGCAACATTTTTGTCAAAAGATACAGCAATAGGGTTTTTGGATAATATATTAATATTTTTACAATCCGTAGAGATACCTCTATAAAACACAAGATCAGTTTGGGATTTTGGTGATTGAAGAAAAATTTGATGGAGTCTGTTTTGAAGCCATAACTTTCTATCGTTTTGGTACTTGGGCTCGGTAAGGCTTAATGTTTAGTTTTGTTTATGTTGTTGAAACAGACTACACGCATGTGTCCATAAAGCCAAAACTTCCTTGTCAACTTCTGATAAAGAATTTACATATTCATCCGATTTAATAATCTCCAAACATGGCATACCAAGTATTTTATAAAACAATTTCGCGAGTTGACCACCTGTTCGTGAACCTTTAAAAATACCGATGGTGGATAAATCGGAATTTGAAAATATATGTTTCCATATAATCATGGCATCACTCAACGTTTGTTGTTTAGAACGTTTTGATAACACACGCAAAAGAAGTGGATTGGATTCTAGTATTTTATTCATTTTACTAACATTATATTGATTTACTGGTAAAAAGAATATTTCTTTAGCTATGACAATCCAATAATCATTTTCGTCGGGCAGTCGAATCAAATTTGGAAAAATTGATGATGGTTTTTTGACTGCCTCGATATATGCGTTCAAACTTTTTCCAAAAGAATTCAAGTAAATATATTGACTTTCTTTTTTAAAATCTGGACGAATTGCACGAGTGATATCTTTAGATCTGTGTTGAATGAATTTCTCTAATGCTTTGATATGACCATGATAATCAGGATGTAATATCACAAAAAACAAACATTGTAATAGATATTCTACATCAGAATCTATTTCCGCCCCAGAATCCAGCATTGGATTAATTACAAATTCCATTACCACGTTTACAAAATCCATCATCTGAGACGATTCTTTTATATTGGCTATTTTATATAAAATGTAGAGAGTTGCTTTGATGGATGCTGTCATATCTTTTGAATTGGACGGAATACAAACATCCAGCATTTCAATATCCCATTTTCCACTTTTAGAAATAATGATGCACGGGTATTTTAATGTCATGATGCTTTGTACCACCTGTTTGACTTGTGGGGATATGAGTATCCATGGCTCATCAGTCATTCTAGTAGTGTCTTTTTTAGACAGTTCCAATATACATAACATAATGTAATTTATACGATCAATTATATATTCGTTTTTAAATTTGTTTGCAAGAGAAACAAGTTTTTTAAGCTTATTTCCACCATTATGTTTATCTAACCAGAAGGTCCAACTTGAAGATGACATTTGTTTTAAAAAGTCTTTTTCCGTATCGCTAAATTCTGACCGGATGGAGGCGTTTGATATTTTACATAACTTATCTAAAAAATCGATATGGTTATCAAAAAAATCCCCCATTTTATTATTACTATTATTACTATTATTCGATTATATGTTTGCTTTTTTTTATATATCAATCCAATACTCTACGCAAAAAAGAATTGAATTAAATTATCTTACATCACAATATATTGTTCGAATATTATTACTATTATTCGTTCATTTTGTAAATAATTATTGATTAGAGTAATAGAAATGGATGAGGAAGACCCAATTGTGATTTCTAGCACATCCTCTGGTGCGTTTGGTACAGTATACAAATATACTTCTTCATCATCACCATCAACAAAATTGGCTACCAAAGTGTGTGATTTATTTCAACAGATAGTAGGAGAAGAAAAAGGAACAAAGACTTTTATTGCAGAAAATCTTAGGGAGTTGTGTTTTTATTCGAAAATAAGTAAACATGATCTTATTAAAAAATATAGCACTTTGTTACAGTCTAATTCAATTGAGCTAGTCAATAATAAAGTATTTATAACAATGCCAGATGCAGGTATGCCATTATTTCAAAATAAAGTTGTAACGAGTTTGCCGTCCGAAAATCAATTTATGATTGCTCACAAAATATGGTTACAGTTTTGCGAAGCTTTAATACCTTTACACGATAACAAAATAAGCCATGGGGATATTAAACTTGAAAACGTTCTTCTGACGACAAAAAACAGAAATTTGCACTTGATAGATTTTGGAGGAATACATTTTCCTGCCAAAGTAGAAAAAGATAAATTTTTAAATTTTTCAACAACACCAAATTACAATGCGCCAGAATGTCGTTTTTTGAAAATCGCAGATCAAGAATTCGACTCAAGACCAAATGATATCTGGAGTATGGGAATCGTTATGTTCGAATATTTGTGTGGAAAAATACATGATAACATTTTACCAATGGTCCATTATTACGATGATCAAGATAAATGGTCTTCTTTTGTTTCTAAATCTGTTAATGATGCGTGTGTCGCTCGTAAACTTGATTTTAAATCGACTAGTTTATTTCAATGTATTATATCCATGTTACAAATCGATCCCAATAAACGACCATGCGTACGCCACCTATATCAATCTATTAATCAAACAAATACAGAATATCCAATACAGTTTAGTGGTATATTTTCTTCATGTTATGATTCTAGTATTGTACAAGAAAAATGCGTTTCAAAATACATTGAAATTAAAAACTCTAAACATGATGGCGCTGCAGACAATATAAAAAAAATCAAAAAAATAAATAAAGTATGTAAAATTATTGTGCACTCTCTTTTTTATGATTTTGATTTCAAAACACCATCAACAAGACGACCATTTTATTTGACTGACAAAGAACAACTGTTGGCATGCGACATTATTCAAACGCTTGATTTTGATTTGTTGCTTGAGTAAAATATAATAATAATAATAATAATAATAAATTTATGACATTCTATTGTCAACATGTTTACGAATAGGTATATCATCAATATCATTGCTTATTTTTCCAGGTCTATCGACATCAAAAGCCATTGATGACAAATAAAAGACGATTTAGCAACACACAACAACACACAATTCAATAATACTAGCTTAGTAACAGTAGCAGTAAGCAGTAACGACAAACTGAAAAATATAAGATGTACAAAACATAGTCATCATATAATCATAAAGCTTTCTCAACAGTTGAACAATTAAATTAAAAAATTTTATGGTATTTCATCACAATTTAAAACAACAATACAATTATCACTTTGATCTATTTTACTACATTGTGAAGATCCATCTTTCGCGAGAGCATCAGCCATATCATTTCCATGTTTATCTTCATTATCAAACCAAGACAATGACGTTTTGGAGTTATTGTTATTATCATCTTCGTCGTCCATCATCAAACATGTATTTTCATAATCTATGTTTTCCTCTTCTACATCCCCTTTTTTTTTATTTTGAACAGTATTTGCCTGCTGATGTGCTTTGACATATTTCCATTGAACTTCAAACATTCCTCCCATGTATGCTAGGCTTGTTATATTTTCTAGCAACTGAATGTGGTCAAAAATATCCTGTAAAGTTATTTTAAATTTTGTATGACTATCATCAACAATTGTTTGCAAGGTCATTGTAGCAAAATCATTCGCAAATACATGGGACAGGCGAGGTCTCGTTAATCCCATGGAAAAGGATGAACAATTATTATTATTATTATCATTATTTTTCTTTTGTGCTGAAATACATTTTTCTTTTAATTGATTTTCCAAATTTACAATTTTATTTTGACATTGTTTGATTTCTTGTCTAATTATGTTTTCATGGAATCCAATAATATTCATATTATTATGATTATTTTGTTTAGTACCCATAGCTATAGACCATTCCAACTTTTGTTTATCTTGAATTCTAGCATTTTGTATGTTGATATCATTTGAAATGGTTTTGATATACTCTTTTATTCTATAAATGTCTACATGATAATCTCTTATCATTTTAGAAAGTTGCTGTTGTTCAAATTGAAATTGTTTTTGTCTTCTTACACAATATATAATCATACGAATAGCCTTTTGACAATCTTGTCTAATCTCAAGTCGTCTTCTTGGTTCAATATAATCCAATGGCAAAAATTTACAAGATCTATCAATATCTTCATGTGGTTGTGGATTTTCCATGTATAACAAAATTGCCATATACGAAGCATATAATTCAGCACCCAATGAAGATCTATATTCTGGACAAGGAAAAGATTGGGAACGCTTTTCGATATAACCTGCAAGCTCTAATTGACGCGAAACAGCAAAATAAACACCTGAACCTGCTTGTCCAGTAAGTTCCCAAAAGCTACCATCTACATAAACAGTAGTAATAATATATCCTCCTGATTGCTGGCTTTTTCGCAAAATTTTATTATTATTAATATTATCATTAAACATTGTGCATTCGTACAAGGATGAAACTTATTTGTTATATATGTATATACCAAAAATCTAATTTATATATGATATATGATGGATGTTATTCCAATTCTAATTCTATGACAACAATGTGATGAGAAAATGAGAGAAACTTAATTCTGATGTTTATAGACTGTATATATTGTAAAAAAAAAATTTCAAAGAATTATAAAATAAAATAACAATAATTTCAATTTATAAATAATAAGTGACTCACATCCATGGTATTATTTGCGTATTTGCACGACACACGAACCAGAGGGTCCGTCTTTGTTATTATTTATTTATTTATTTATTATTTTTTTTTTTGCCAACACAAGCGAAACAAAAAAATAAATAAATAAAATAAACAAATGACACAAAATTCGGCAGCGTCAGACATAAGTTCACCCTATATCACTATCTTACAAAATGGTAAAAGTGAGAAAATACCACAGAAACACACATGCGTAGAATGTCCAAGTGGGGGTAGTATTATAACAGATGTACACCAAGGCGTAGAAGTGTGTATAGAATGTGGACTTGTACTTGGTCCTTATATTTCAGATGAATCTGAATGGAGAACTTTTTCAGACAAAAACGGTGGTGATGATCCTAGTCGAGTTGGCGGCGCTGAAGTTGGATTGTTAGCAGATATAGGCCTCGCAACATTAATGGGCGATGATCCTTTTGGTAAAAATTCATCATTGGCTAAATTACAAAATAAATCAGCCATGTCATCCAAACATGCCGTTCTTCTTGACGCTTTTAGTAAATCTTCAAAATATGCAACTTTAATGTCTCTTCCTAAATGTATGACAGAACAAGTTAATGCATTATATAAAATGATTCTCGAATCAAAATCAGTGTCGTTCAAAAATAGTGAAACTTTAATTGCAACTTGTTTTTTTGTCGTTTGTAAAACAGAAAATGTATCACGTACGTGGAAAGAAATTGTGGAAATAATGGATGTTAAAAAGAAGCATTTTATGAGATGTTTTAAACAATTAAAATCGCTTGAATGCATAAAAGTGTTGAAAAATAGATACTCCAACTCAAATGCACAATCTCTAGATCTCGAAGAATATCAACATAACGATTGTAATAATAATAATAATAATAATAATAATAATAAAATTATACAACATCAATTAAACGATACATCCGTATCATTAATAAATAGATGGGCCAGTCAACTTCGAATGAAACAAAAATCAATAAACATTGCATTAGAAATTGCTAAATCTCACTCAAATTTGTACTTGGAAAAAAATTATACAGCAACGTCCATTTGTGCAGTTTCAATTTATATTAGCAGAAACTTGGAAGAACAATTATCATATTCATCTTTGTCAATATCATCGGATTTAGAATTTAAGACGCCAACCAAAACAACAATTATAAATTCTGCAAATTTAGTTAGTAACGTTTCAGGCGTATCTGTGGCTACCATCAGAAGTATATCTAAAAAATTTACCAATGATATGTCTATAAGATCTTTAATTATACCCAAAGAATACATGGAAACAAAAATTCCTGTTTGATATGATCAATTGTTACAGAAAAAAAAGAAAGAAAAAAATACAAACCAAAGCAAGGAGTAATGTGTGTTTTCTTTTTATGTCTATATAACGAAACTCCTTATCCCAAACATCTGATATAAAAACAAAAGCATCGTTCCTTGCAGTTGATTGTTGAATGTTGATTAATAGTAATTTATTTTATTCTAGATAAAATATTATAAATTTCTAATGATTTTTTGTTAAAAAAAAATTTTATCAAGTATTTTTACATATTTCATTTATTTCTGTGTGAATTATTTAATTGTCTCTTCATATACATTCCAACGCGACGCGTACAAACATAAAATACATACACGCACACAAATACAAATACAGAGTCGCCATAATCGATGGATTCGATAAATATAAATGTTGATAATACTTTTATTCGGGACTCTATATCAAATCGATGTGCACGATTTAAAGCAATGGACAAAACATTACATACAGATCATCTTTTTCCTTACCAAAGCATTGAATTGCAATGCATGATAGATTACAAGTGTAAAGTTTCGGTTAAAGAAATCAATAAAATATTCCATACAGTTATGTCTACTAAACTTACAGATCCTATTTCTACAAGTATTGGGCTTCAAGTATTGCTTCAAGTTGTTTTAAAATTTGATATCCAAGTATCTAATAAATCAGCTTTAGCTTTTATGCGTTATTTACTCAATGATCAATGGTGTTCTTTCTGGATTTCAAACAATATAAATCATCCAATTTTTCAGCAAAAGTGGATTTGTCGAGCACTTGTCTGCAACGGCAAAAATTTTAATCCGTTTCGCCTCATGTGTATATGTGCACCTAAAGTTCTTAAACAACTAACGATTGATGATTTGTTATGGATATCTTCAAAACTGCATGATTCGTATCATGATGATTCTGTTCGTGAAACGGAGCGCTTTCATATTTGCCAAGAAATAAATCTACTTGTTATGTATCAGCAACACAAACAAAAAGAAAAAGAAGAACAAGAAGAAGAGGAACAACAACGCCGAAGAGTTTATGCTTCTTCGTTTAGATTTCCCTCTTCTTTGAATCACAATTACAATCACAATAATAATAATAATAACATGATATCAATTATGACTAGATTTTTTTCAAACATGACGAGAAATGATAAATTGCGTATCATTTCCAATTTGCAATATTCTCCATGTTGTGTCAACTTTTTAACATCGTTGTCATTTCCATTTACAGACAAGCATGTTTATTTTCTGGCATTTAAATCAATTCGTGATAAACAATTTATGGAAATAAAGACAGACTTTCGGGTTAGATATTTAAAATCACTATTAGATATAAAAAGCAATTGTATCAAAAATGGCGAATTGTTTGCTCAAATATTTTTTTCACCAGAAAGTCCATCATTTGGTTCCATGTTTTTTATAAATACATATTTGATGCTGGCCAGTCCATTCGAACATGAAAATGTAAAAGGATATGTAATCAAGTTTTGTCAGCTTATGAAATATATTTCATCAAAAAACTTCCATTTTGCTTATTTCAACATTATTCCATTTCAAATTCAAACTCGAATTGTGAATTTTTCTGTCCAACTAGGAACACCCGAAATTTTAATTTTTTTACAAAATAATGGATATCCAGTAAACCCAATACATATAGACTCGTGTTCTATATGTGAACCCTCGCCTCGCTTTATTTCATATCGACCAGTTACAATAGATAAAAGTCATAATAACAGAATACAAAAAATATGGTAATATATTATTATTATTATTATTATTATTGTTAAAAATCAGACGATAACAAATCAACAAAATTATTATTACTATTACTGTTGCAATCATACATTTGCTTTTCGGTTGAAGGTGGAGACGCGGCTAATGACGAAGAAGAATTCGAATGTAATGGAAAAGGCTGTTGTTCAGCATTAAAAAAATTGCTAAACAAATCGTCGAGTTTTTCTTTTTGCACATGTTTATTGTTTTTTTCTATTGTTAAAAGTTTTTGCAAAACCATTTCCAATGTTTCTTCAAATATACTTGCTTTCTCTTCAAGCAATAAAATTTTATTTTTTTGTGAATTGACAGTCGATTCGAGCTCATTTATAATGGACTTGTATTTATCAAATTCGATACTTGATATTGTTATCGGATCGTCTCTTTGTGGTGGTTGCATGAATGATGGCCCTTTGGTGGTATCATTGGCAAATATAGACATCGCAGATTCCATAGATATTGAGGGTGTTATAGGAATAGAGACGACCGAAGGCGTGGATGAACTTACAAGTATACATTTCTCTGAAGGTACGGGTATGCATGCCTCTACAGGCATACATTTATTTTCTGATTCTGATTCTTTTATAAAAGGAACAATTTTTTCTAAAACAGGAACAGTTGACACCAATTTTTTCTCCAATACAGTCACTGGTATGCTACTTTTTTGAATCAATATTAAATAATCTTCGTATTTCATTGGCGTTTGTTTTAATTTTGACGACGATAATACGATTGCGTTTTCATCTTTGTTTTCTTTTTCTTTTTGTGGTTGTTGTTCTTGCTCTAATTTTGATTTTGATACTTGCTGTTTGTCTTGTATTTGAGAAGTTTTTTTCTTTTTTCTGCGAAGGCCACTTTCCAAATATTTGCTAATATGTTCAGATGGAGGCTTATATTGACGAGACAAAAATTGTTCATCCGATGTTATTGGGATACCGCCTGTATCAGGCAAGATACCTTTCATTGCACCAGAGGCAATTTGTAACCATTCTACAGCACTTTGCATATTTTTTTATGTATATAGTATTATATCTTTCAAATAAAGAAGTAATCAACAGGATGTATATGTAGATGTATATTTTTTTTTTAAATAATGCTAGTAATTGGTGGATTGTATGATTATAATAAATTTGACATATTTTATATTATTACAAAATTTAAATTTTGATTATTAACTATTTATATATATTAATTAATTAATTTATATGGCAAATACATACACTATACACTATTTTGTCATTTGTTGCATCAATGCGTGCTGTTGAGCGGGAGTAAGAGAAGCAAATTGCCTCATCAACGTCTGCTGTTGCTGAGAAAGTGGAAGAGGTTGTGCTAAAAGTGATTGCGGTTGTTGTTGTTTGGAAGAACTGGATGAGGAGGACGAGGACGAGGAAGAGGACGAGGAAGAGGCAAGTAGTTTAGCTTGATTCATTTGTAAATTGTAGGCATCTTGTGATATAGAGCCAGTTTGGCGTATTAGAGGAGGAGGTGATGTAACATTGTCGCTTTGATGAGGAATTGATGAAGAAGAAGCTGCCGATAATGATGATGATGATGATGAAGATGAAGATAGTTTTTTCTTTTGTTTTTGAACTAGTTCTGGTGGTGCATTTTGAATTGCTAATTGTTTAATACTGGCCATGCATTCCTTCATCCCAGACAAAAGATTTTCCTTACTTGGAGCTGGTTCATTCGCATCAGCACCAGCTATACTGTGGATTTTTTGCGCGACGTTTGAACCTGCAAACTTTTCCACAATCTGTGGTATATATTTATCCGTCAATTCTTCATTATTTTGTAAAGCGTCAATTCCAGATTTTTTGAGTTGATATAAATCTTGGGGATCTAACCCTTGTCTGAATTCGTCATATTTAACTTTAATCAAAACCCACAAGTTTTGAGTTGTGTCGGACCTCCATTGCGTGACAGCATCTTTCATTAATACTTTAATCTGTGTCATGTATTTAGGCTTTGTGATTACATTCAATACTTCTGAAATCATAAATCCTTTTTGTAAAAAATTCCATACCAACTCTGGCAAGTTTTTAACTCTTTGTGCGTGCATATAACAATTGGCAGCATTTCTTGGAAGAGCTTTGCTAATTTTTTCATAAATAGATAAAAGCTCCGTGATATTTGCGTCTCTCTTTTTTTTTAAATCTTTATTTGCATATTCATTATTATTGCCATTGTCGCTATTATCACTGCCATTACCATCATCGTCATCATCGTCATCGTCATCACTGTCATCAAAATCGTCGAATTCTACATCGTTTGCAAGCTCACCTGCATCTTTTTTCTTTTTGAAATCAATAATTCTTTCAAGAAGCTTTTGTTGTTTATAAGTTAGTTCAGTGTCACCCTGTGACAACTTGGGTAAAATTGGACATTTAAGCTGAATTAAAAAGTTTTTCATTTCTTGATCACCAGTTCGAGAATTGCTTGTAATTTGCGAAGTTGTTTTGTGAATATATGCAATCAGTAATTTGCAAGACATGTCGTGCACGTAATGTTTTGGACCGAAAAATGGAATATCCGCTTGCGCAAACAAACGAGGGTCTTTATTAGTAATCATTTGCTCATATGGTGCCATATGTTTATAAAATAAAGATGGGATGGAAGCTGGGTCATTTTCCATTGTATCAAGAAATTTTTCATAAAATACACGTAATTGAGGAGCGTATAACACACCATCTACAACAGTTTCCAGTGTTTTACGAGCATCGTTATTGAACAATTTAGACATATATGCAGTCAACTCATCATTATCCTTGTCTAAAAATCGCGTAAATTGAAACTTTTTTTCAAGAACCCCAAGCATTTTGGGAATTTTAAACTTGGTAAGCATTTCAGACATTTTTTGATGTGTAGGATTTGCAAGAATTTCCACTTGTTTTTCAGATGATGATGACGATGACGATGCAGATGAAGATGAACTATTATCATTGTCATCCTTTTTCTCAATCTCATTTATCCAATTAGGAACACAGTCAAAAAAATCATTTTCTTTTTGTGCATCTGCAAATATGATGCCTGACATTTCGTGTTTTTGTTTGTGTTGAAAAGCGAAAAAGGATTTAATTAATTAGTGAATCAAGAATTAAACAGAAATTGGAATGAAGAATTCAAAAGTGGATGTACAATAATAATAATATTAATATAAATAGTGATAATACAAACAAGTATAAATTTTAAATTTCGCGAACTACAAGAAAAACTATTAAATAGAAAGAAAGAAAGACTTCTTGTTTTTTTTTTTTGAAAAAGAAAAAGTTGTTTTATAGATGTCGTTTTCCTGTTACTGCATTTTCAATACTTGTGTTTGCCGAGAACTTCCTTATATCAGTTATATCTTTTTTGTATGGCTTGATAAATTTTGGTAAGATATCAAGCATGACGACGCTGAACGTTTTGACTTTTTTTTTGTCATTTCAAACTTTTTTTGTCTTCGTTGTTTTGTTCATTTTTTTCATATACATCATTGTCCTCCTTTGCTTCTTCTCCAGGAGTCACAAGAGACTCCCTTGATTTGAAATAAAAGTTAAAATAATCTTGTTTACAATTTTGACTTTTATTATTATTTATACCAGGCGATAACAATACATTATAATTAAATTTTTGTATGTAACATTATTTGGTCTTTTGTTTCTTTGCGAAAGCGAGGGCGCCTTCTATACTTGTTATACTTCTTTTTCTGTCTGCGTCTGAATTATTTAATACAAATGGATCTTGCTTTGTTATAAATTTGATAAAATCTCGCATTGTATCCAACATGTCCATATAAGATGTATAATTTTCTTTTTCAGTTTTCAATTCTATTTCTTCTGTTTCAATATCATCATTTTTACCCCAATGTAAAAGTGATTTTCTGGATTCGAAATATTTTTCAGTGGATGACTTGAGGTTTTGAGCCCCTATATGATCTAATTTCATTAGTTGTTTGAAAAATTGATTTATAGCTAATTTGACATCTCCGCCAAATCCACAATTCAACAATTGCCATGTTCGAATGGAATTGAACAAATTTGTATAAAATATATTTTTTTCATATATATCGGAATAAGTCAACTCTTTTTGTAACTTTACAAATAGTGTTTTTGCTTTCAAATAATTGTCATCGTCGTTACATTTACCATCACTTTTAATATTATCACAGGATTCGTCAAAATACGTTGGTGTTATTTTGGATAACAGTATAATAATCTCCTTCATTGTCATTTCTATGTCAACAAATTCTGGTTGTTGGTCCATTGTAACAAATAAAGGTTTAATTCCTGAAACCGATTCAATTTTAAATAAGACATTCATTTGATTTGAGTGCGATGACAGGTCTTCTTCGTCTTCGAAGTTAAATTCACTTCCTGGTAAAATAAGTATTTCTTTTTCGCGACCATAATAGATACTAACTCGATCAACAGCTAGCATTTTTGACTTTTCGGGCAATTGTGTGACCAATAGACACCCACTTTGATAATGAGACATGGCAAAATTCAAGGCAATTTGCTTGTTATATGAAACTGACATTGGTCTGTCATACTTAGCTTTTACAGATTTACACGGAACTGACAATCCTCTATAAAATTCTTGTTGTTTTCTAGTGTTAGGCGCATTCATTATTATTTGATATAATCGATTAATTAACCAACGACTTCTTTCCCCATCTTCTTCTTTCCAAATATCTAAAGATTTAGAAGAAGAAGAAGAAGAAGAATTATGTATTGGAATTAAGCTTTTAAACAAACTGCTTGCATGTGTCCATAGGGTAATCAATTCTTTATCATTATCAGATAGTGATTTTACATAATTGTCTGAAATAAAGATATCCAGACAAGGCTCGATATGTGACTTGTATAGAAGTCGAGCCAAATATCCATGAGTTTCGGTATTTCTATATTTTCCATTTTCACCAAATTCCTTATAATTTTTTGCACAAAACTGCATATAAGGTTCTATTGTTATCTTGTCTCCATATTCCGTTGTTCTAATTATTTTGTCGCTTATAAGGGCATTAAAAAGACAAGGACATTCTTTTAATATTGTATTAATATCTTGTGATTCGAAAGCGGATGGCGATTTCGTAAAAATGGCTAGCCATATAACACCCAATATTTTATCCATATTTAATATTTTAACAACTAATTTAGATTTCTCCTCATTACCATCAGCATAACAAAGATAGTTATTTAAACTTTGAGCAAATGTTTGAAAATGTTTCAAAGATGTACCTTCAAGTAAATAAATCGGTCTTATCCAATTAAACATATAACTTATTAAATGGGAAAAATCGTCTTCCGGTTTTGTAAACAATTGATTTTGATACATGGGATCAAGCAATATGAAAAAAAGATATCTAAACTCAATTGCAACATAGTTTTGTTGATGAATGTAAAGCTGTTTAAACTTTTTCAAAATCACATTAATAAGATGTTTCACTCCAGGCATGTTATCTGATATGTTATTTGACTGATTTTTATAATTTATTAACAAATTATTTATAAATTTGGTGACATTTTCAATTTCTTTCATATCATCACCTGTAATGGTTGTTGTATGAAATTCAAAAATGTATTCTTCATACATGGGATATGGATGAGTAAAAATAGATAAAGCCGTTGATCTGTAAGAACTTGGAACTGTGGAAGTCCAAAATGGATGATTTAATATTTCAACATTGTTATTTGAGGTTTTTGACATGGATCGTATGCAATCACCTATAGAGTTGACGAGATATCTAAATTTTTTACTTTCTGAGTGTTGTTCATCTGCTTGCATAAACTTTTCGCGCCCATTTTCATGATTTAACCAATGTAACCAAAACTTGGATGGCATTGTAGTCAGTGTGTTTGTGTCCAGCTGTGATATTTCAAGCGAAAAATGATTCAAAGCATTTTTTACAAGATAGCGATCAAACAAAGAATTGAGAAATTTGGTTGCGATTTCCGTCATTCTGTTTGTGTAAATAGTAAAACAAAATATATAATATCAAACAATCTCTCTTTTTTTTTTAAAGTTGATGATATCAAATAAATCAAAATAATATAAATGTAATTTATTTAATATACAAGACGATACTGCACACTATTAGACAAACATGGAAAAAAGAGGGTCGTTTTCTGGATCGATATCTTTGGCAGCGCTACTGTCATCAACCATGATAACTGAAGAGAAATTGTTGTTGTTGTTGTTTACAACGCTTTCATTATCACGATTACTTTCCAATATAGTTCGTTTAATTTCTGAATCCGAATCTTTGTTACTTTTTGTTAAATTGGGATCATCATTATTACCATTATTAATTTCTACATCATCCTTTCCATCAACATTATTTCCGTTATCTTTATTTTGTTGTATGGTTTTGTTAATGGGTGATGTCGTATTGCTTTTATTATTGTTATTATTATATTCTTTCTCTTCTTCCATCTTTTTTTCTTCCAGGCTATCCGCAGCAATTGCTGATAAGTCCACAAAGCCTGAATCTTCCCCTCCATATCCTCCGCTATCATCTAGCGAGTTGAGTCCAAGTTGGGATAATCCAATATCAACGGGCTCTATATCGGCAACATCGTCTTCGCTAAGCCTAGATGCACTTTTGCCTAGCCTATAACTAAGATCTATACCGTACCAAAACTCTTCCTTGGGATTTTTATATCTTTCCTTGTTATAAACGATATTAGGCGCAATAACAGGAAGAATGTTATTGGAAGCCAAAAAATTGTCAATTGTTGATTTAGGTAGACGAGGAATAACTCCATTATTATACTTTTCGCACCAAGATTTAAAATGGTCAATAAAGACGCGTTTTGGGATATACGTATTGGCACGATCTTCGGGAGGAACGATGCCCATAATACCCGTGCTAAAGAATTCTTCTAATTTATTCGATTCAGCTCTGTATTCTCCAGCAGCATTTCGGAGAATTTCAGGTAAATCTTGCATACAAATACCATCTTTTCCAATTTGAGTAATACCATACATATAACTCAAATTAGCCTTACGAATAGCTGCGCCATATTGTTGATACATGTCTGTAGCTTTCATAAGATTAATCTTGGCAGGTCGAAACTTGTATGGAAAGTTGAAGAAACGACGATCTTTTGCACCTCCAATATCATTTCCTCCTGGGGGCTGATTTCCACAAAGTGCTAGTACGGCACTCCATTTCTTGACGATAGGTTTATTATTTTTGTCGGGTAGAGACATTCGCTCGGCCGAGTAAATTTGAAGCAAGTCGGTATCAACAAGTCCAAAATTGCTTCTCACGTCTAAACATGCAACAATCCACTTGTCTGCAACTGGAGCCAAACCAAATTTACTTTCAATATTGTTACTGATAACTCCAACGTCATCGGGAGGGTAAATTCCCAATTGCATACCCACGCCCAGAGATTTACCAGCACCACCAACTCCTGTGTGGACGTCTCCCATTTGCAAATTGTCGGTTCCAGCGGGATACATTTTACGTCCAAAAAAGAAATACCACCAGATATCACAATCTTCTGTATATCTTTGGTCTCTCAATATTCCATCCCATGCAGAAGTATCAAGCGACATGTATGAAGGTGGAGGGGGATCGTCCTTGGAGCGAATTGTACCATCTTGCATAACAAAGGAACCATCTCGTTTTTTGATATAATGCATGCCAACCTTTTTATCCCATGCTTTGAATTCAGTATCGAAAAAGTTGCAAGGATTCAAATGTTTTGGAATAGGACCATCTTTGAAAAAGAAGAAAAGATCATCATCCGCGTCATACACGCCGTCCAAGAATGCAAAACATCTGCGACCTCTTTGTGAAAATGGAAATCTCGGGTCAAATGTCATTGACAAAAGTTTGGATACAATTTCAAGATTTTTACCCTGACGTTTATTCATCCACATAGCACTGTGGACAAACTCTTGAATATCTCGCTCAATAAATTCAGCAATTGACATAAGTACACGTGGTGTTCGAGTATCATAAATTTGACCATCACGGGGATTTTTGATAACAATATTTTCCAAAACGTTGCCATATTTATCCTTGGTGAATCCAAGTCGATAAAATCTATCCAGCATATAACTTTCAAGTTGCATTGCACTTGTATAGTCGTTATAACTAACTTGTCTTAAAAATGCAAGATTGTATCTAACCTGGGTTTCTCCCAATTGTTTTTTCCAAATTCTTCTTGAGTGTAATTCAGAAGCCATATATTCGTACGACGTAGATATCATATCAAAAATTTTGTAAAAACAACGATCAACAGTTCTATACCATTGCGTCGAAGTTTTAAATCCCATACGTCTGAAGAGAGTACAGAGCAAAAAAGACTCCCACTTGAAGAAATCAAAACATACATTGATACGTTTTCCCACATCAATATTGTTTGCTGCCGTATTTACATTTACACCATACAAGGTGTGAAAAAAATTATGAACGTGGATATTATCAGGTATGCGCCATTTTTCTCGTAGTCGCTCAAGCAAATCTTCCAATTCATCCAATGTAATTTGCGAGTTGTTCTTGGCATTACATGCAATAATATCTCTCGCGAGACTTTCGTCCATATTATCCACATGAAACGCAGGGCTTTCGTGGGGAGATGAATTTGATCCCTCATTTGAATTATCCTCATTTTCTTCATCGTTATAACTAGATTCGACATTTTGTTTTTTTTTATTACCACGGCCATTGGCTGTTTTCATAATATTATTATTTGAGGCTTTTGCAATAGCGCGTCCAAAATTTCGAATGCGAGATGTCGTATTAGATTTCTCGCGAGGATTATCTTCGTTATCCGAGTTATCATATATTTCATTATTGTTATCATTTTGGCCATCGTTGTTATTTCTGCGACTTCTTTTTTTCTTTGAATAAGATTCTTCATCTTCATCATCATCGCTGTGATTTGGAGACGAAGCGCGTTTTTTCTTCTTGTTTTGATTTTGTGCAGATTCGGCGGCAAGCGATTCCATTCTTTTTTTAAACATATCGGCATTGTTTGCGCTTTTTCCAAAAAGTATACTTTTACGTTTGGATGAAGTAGCTAGAATACGATTACGCTTTATCGAATTCATTTTTGCTTCACGCAATGCTTTTTCTTCGTCATTATCATCGTTATCTTCTCCATCGTTATTACGTATTTCTTCATTATCGCTGTTGTCGTCGTCATTATCGTTATCACTTGTAGCAGAAGGGTCACGAAATATTCGTTTTATATTTTTCTGGTGATTTGATGCATCATCCTCATGATCATCGTTATCGGCTGCTGTTATGTCTGCAAATCTTTTCAATGATTTAACTCTCTCTCGCCTTGATTTTATTTTGGACATTTCATCCAAGACATCTGCATCATCTGGTAAATTTTTGAAATGTGCTTGCAGTTCTTCGTTTTCTTCTTCGCGATTATGTTGAACTTCGTCTAGATCTACAACATATTTCGATTTTCGAACTTTGCGACTTTTAGATTTTTTTTCTTTCCGATGTTTTCTTGAGGTTTCTAATCTTGCTTCTTTTTCTTCGTTGTTATCTTCTTCTTCTTCTTCTTCTCCCTGATTCCATGAAAAATTGCTCACCCTTTCATGTTCATCATAAGAATGTGAATCGCGAGAGGGTGGAGAGAACGTTGTTTCTTTGACATGCGAAGAAGGTATCACGTTTTGCATATCCAAGTGATTACTTTCAGCAACTTCATAATCATCATAGTCGGTCATACTCTTTGTTTTTATGCTGTTGGTGTAGTATGATTATGCTACGTATATTCTTTGCGTTGTCAAATCTTTTACTTGTACAGAATATATCTGTAAGCAACTCACGACTTGAACAAAGTGAAAAAAATGATTTTCGTTGTTGTTGCTTTGGAAGAACAACAATTTTTTAAAATTTTTTTGGAAAAATCAAAATTTATTTTATATTATTAAATATCAAATCGACGGAACAATGAATCAATCAATCAATCAATCAATACAAGCAAGTTATATAGATGTAGAGATAACAAAATGTCTTACAATATACAATACATGTTAAAACAAAAAATAAACGAAAACAAAAACATTTATCACTTATCAAACATGCGTAGAGTATTTTATATTACACAACTTTCCTGGAACAAATTTGATTGATTTAACTTCTCTTTTTTTGTTTTCGTCCCAAATAATCTCATTTGTGTTTGTTACAAACTCGTGTATTTCCAAAGCAGACATTGATTTTGATATCTTTGGATTTTGTAATAAAGTTTTCTCCCAGATATGTTGAGAATAAGACTTGTCCACTTTAAATTTCTTTGTGTCTGCAAACAAATATAATTCGCCTGTAATACCCCATCTATACTTATGAACATAACCTTCGTGTTTCAAAAACCACGGAAACAATTCAGCCTCTATTTGCTTAATTTCTTTTACGATTGCTTTAAAATCAGATTCTGTGAAATCTTCCGTGTTATTTTTGGACATTGCGGATAAAGTAGAAAACATGCTTATTTTTTTATCCTTCATGTTATTTAATGCAACACGATCTTCTTGCCATAACTTTTGTATAATTTGACATTCCATGAACCTATCTAAAGCTTTACGTATTCTATCCGACATATGATTAAGCATTGGATTGTTGTTATTATCTTTGTGTGTCTTGGGTGTTTCATTATTGTCTACTTTTATTTTATTGTTGGGCGCCACTTGTTGATCTCTTTTTTTTGATTCTACAGCCTGAGTTTCTTTTTTTAACACAATCTCTTGTTTTTTGTTACCTTTTTCTTTTTCTCCTTTTTCTTCTTTTTTATTGTTTTGAATAGTTTTCTCTTTTTCTTTCAAACTTGTACCTTTTTCTTGTTTTTTCTTGATTTCTTTCTCTTTCTTCTCCTTTTCTTCTTCTTCTTCTTCTTCTTCTTCTTCTTCTTCTTCTTCTTCGCCCTCTTCTTCTTCTTCTTCTTCGCCCTCTTCTTCTTCTTCATCTTCGCCCTCTTCTTCTTCATTTTCTTTTTCACTCTCCGATTCAGATACGCCTGGTACATTATTGTCGTCATTATCACTATCACTAGAAGCAATTTGTATAACTTGATTGGATTCTTCATTTTCTTCATCCTCATTGCTATCATCTTCGTTATTTTCGTCATCTGTGCCTTTGTCTTGTGGTACATCCTCATCCTCATCCTCGTCCTTATTATTATCCTCATCCTCGTCCTTGTCCTCATCATCTTCACCTTCTATATTATTTTCACTTTCATCCTCATGTGCTTCGCTATCACTTTTATGGCTTGTTTCTGTGTCCCATTTAGTTTTTCTGGATGATACTATGAATGTTGAAATAATAGGACTTGATGTTACTGATGAATCAGAGCGACAAGAGCCCTCCTCCTCCTCCTCCTCTTCCTCTTCTGAAGATGTATTTGAATTTCTCAACGATGCATCTTCTGTTTCTTTGAATGTATACGTCGTCGTTGTATTTTCACTCATTCTTGATAATAATAAATAATAAATAATAAATAATTTGGTTATATAAAAGATTTATACTTTGAAAATATTTTAATTGGGAGTGAATTCATTCTTGTATTTGTATTTGTCATTGCTCCTATTTTCTGCTTTCTATCTTTTCATCATTTCTGAGGAAAAAAAAAACCAAATAAACCGAAAGACAAGAAAAAAAATGAATAGTATATACTTCAAAAATGGGTTAGGTACAATTGACTCATCATCATTGAAACTTAATTCTCTAGGAGACATTCCTGTCCCGTTTATAAAAAACAAATATTATCATGATTTTGATCCATCGAAAAGAATAATAGTACAGGCAAATGTTTTCACCAAAAATTGTTATCATGTTATGATTCAAAACTCATGTCATACATTAGGAAATTTATTAACCAGTATTTTGACAAAAAATAAAGATGAAATTATTAGTGCATCCTTCCATGCAAATGTCGCAGAAAGATATATTCGGTTGGATTTAGTTTTGAAAAATGAAACTGTAAATCCCATGCATGTTCTTAATGAAGCGTTATCCAAAATTTTTCAAGATATAAATCAAACAATCGAACCAGCTTATAATACAGCATTGCAAAATTGGAAGAATAGTACAACATCCTCAGTCTAGTTATTATAAAAAAAAAAGAAAGAAAAAAAGAATACAACAGAAAACATTCAATTATATTGTTTTAAAAAAAAAAGAAAAGAAAAAACAACAACAAATCAACAAATCAACAAATCAACAATGAAGGAATTAAAATGTTTGATACTACAAGGAACATCAATCAAAGATCTTACCTCGTCTACTTCTCTTGAAAAAGCTGAAATGCTGAAATGTAATGTTGTGCTCCCTAAGTTGGCATTTCATTATCGATTTATCCCAGAAAGTCATATTGCTTTGGAATTAAAAACAAGTCGAAATATCATTTCAAATGGATCAGAACATGAAAAAGAATGTCGCTTGGCTAATACAATTCTTGAACTTTGGGCATTTTATACATTTATTGATTTTGAAAACACCAATAACACTAAAGATCATATCATACTCAAACAAATTTGGGATATTATCCGTCAATCGTTTAATATATTTTCTAAAAAGTGTAATGCTTTTCCATCAAAAATGTCTGCTTCTTCTTCTTCTTCCCCGTCGTCGTCAAAATCCTTTGATGTTCTCATAGATGAGCTAATGACTTCTCATCAAAAATATTTAATGGATATGAAATTAAATGAAGAAACAATTTCAAAAAAAATCGAAGTATATCAAGAGCAACAGCAGCGTATTCAAGATGACATGGATGAGAGTCAAGATAAATTAAAACAAATTGCAACCAGGGAAAAACTAATTCGTCAAAAACAAGAAGGTGTCGTTGATTCTGTTTTAAGAGATGCGAAAATTTATGAACAAAAGTGGAAATATATTATGAGTTCTAAAGATAATTTGAAACAAAAAGATGTGACTAGCTCAAAATTTGTTGGGTTTGTATAGTATCTATAGTATTTCTTTATTATTTATCATATATCATTTATTATTATCTATTATATATTATTCTTCAGTTGACTTGTTAATTAATAAATCCAATACATTTCTTGCTGTAAGAGCTGATGCTATCATAAGAGTTCCGGTAAGTACAGGTTCGGCAAATCCCATATTTACCACGTCATTGGTAATATTTCCTAAAAGTTTTTTCCTGTAGATTAAAGCTGGAAGAGCAGCAGCTAAAGTTCCGAATGTCCACAGAGCAGATTTTCTCTGGACATCTAATAATCGTTGAGCCCTCCTTAATTTTATTTCTTTTAATACTCTTAAAATTTCATCATCCTCAAAATCATTGTGAATTGTATCAACTAGCGCCTTGGCAAATTTAAATACAGCGACATCGCCAAATTGTAAATCGATATCTAATTCCGAACACGTAGAAAAAAGAGATTCGAGAAGTTGTAGTATTTTGCCTACTGGTCTTTTTGTGTCCTCGGGGATAGATTCGATGATATCATTTAATTGAGATACCCACAAAAATGGATATTTTGCATAAAATTTGTAGTTTTCTTCGTTTGATAATGATGTATCCAATATAGGATATTCATCATATTGTTTTGACATTTTTGACGTATGTTTTTGAAAAAAAAAATCAATTACAACGGTTAATGTGAAAAAAAAAACAAGAAAGAAAGAAAGCTTTTGTCTATTTTTTTTTCTCATTACACCAATCAAAACAAATTGGAATTGAGAAAAGATTGATAAAAGTAAATCAATAAATTACAACAATATGCCACCTGCTATTTCTTATGATGATAAACAAGACCCTCAAGAAATTTATACAGATAAAAACAATTATGTGATAGAACCTACTAGAAGTGAAAATGCCTTGCCATTTGCGATAGCAGGAGCAACCGCATTTGCTGCAACTGTCTTGAGAAAGAAAACGCTATCTTTTTCCAACTCGTCTACAACGGTTACTATAACATCCAAACGCTCCACTAATGAAACATCTCCGCCTCCAGTAGAAGAAGAAGAAGAAGAAGAAGAACCCAAGCCAGAGCCAGAGCCAGAACCAGAACCAGAACAAAATGATAAAGATGGTTCAGAACCAAATTTATTTTTATCATTGCTCGCAATATCTGTCCCCGCCGTGGCTGCTTATACAGGAATAAAACTTATTCGATTATTTACTCGCAAACCAAAAGTCTAAAAATTTTAAATGTATTATTATTATTATTATTATTATATATTGTCATTCGTTACTAGTTATCATAAAAAGAAAAACAAATTAGAAAAAGAAAGAAAAGAAAAAACCTATGCGATAGTTTAGACATCATTTTTCAATATTTTGATTTCCTTGCTCCAATCGACAGGCTCGGCATGAACAACAGTGTATTTCATTTTGGTTTCTTGGCTTTTTCCATTGCTTGAATACGTCTCTATTTTTCCAGATATAATAAATGCATATTCAGAAAGGAACTTCTCCTTGAATACAACATCAAAGATATCTGGATCTTCTTTCATCTTTTTGTAAAGACTATCAGCTGTCATTCCCATAATAACATTTCCCACTTCTTCAAACGCGGTAACTTGAAAAGATCCTGAACCGTCTACAAGAAGCATACTCAAAATCCAACGACAAATTCCATTTTCATAACTTCCTGCGCATTTAGAACAAAACCAAATTCCATTTCCTTGTTGAACCATTCCCTTTCGGCAACCCACACCTGGGCACGACATATACCAGGGAGGGGATGCCTTGTCATGGCGAATGGTAAGAATATTTCCTTTAAACGAAACAAATTCTGGAGGGGAATTTGCATTTTGGGAAGAATTCGTCTTGTTTTCCAATTCGGGCATACGACACGACAAAAATCTGGGAACTTTTGGGTCATAGGCGGATGTAGGTTTCTTATTTTGATTGGATCCGGAAATTGATCTAATATCTATACTATCTGGATCAACAGAAACCCACCACTTTTCCAAAGCTTCAGCTTCTGGCATATTTTTGGGATTGACAATCACACCTTGGGTACAAGAAAGACTACGACCTTCATACGTCCCAACCTGGGCTTCTTTAATAAAGATAATATCTCCTTTCTTCAAATCGTCATTGTTTGTGGCGCAATCAAACATAAGACGAGCTTTAATTGATGTCAGACTTTCATCTGTGATTACAATATCTTTGTAGCTATACAATTTTCCAGTTTTTGATGGTCTTTGTGCCGACTGAGAAGTCTCCGAAACAATTCCAATAACTGATACAATATCCTCCTTTTGTTTTTGGACAACTTCGTCTATTTTAATCAAATTGAAGAGAGGGATGGCAGAAGCTTTCGAAGGATCTTCATTGCAAACTTCAATTCTAGATTCGTCTGTTACATCAAGCGAACATGAATGTTTAGTCTTGTCATATCTCTTGTTTGCCTCGGTAAGCGACTTGCCTACAAATCCATAAAGAATAACGGTACTACCTTCTTTGAGAGAAGGCGCAAATTTCCCAATTGCATCTTTAAACAAAGTTAGTTTAATTTCAGCTCTCTTGGATGCATCTTCTTGACAATCCATTAGAGTAAACCCTTGAAGGGTTCCGGAACCTTTAGCATTGTTCCAACTACGAATAGATTCCACATTTTTAACAATAACCTTGATTGAAAAGGAACGGAAAGGGTCGATTTCCGAAACCATAATTCTATTCATCTTGACTGGAGCTTTAGGCTTGGATGGCGAAGAAGAAGATTCGGATCCTCCGTTATTTTCAGCCATTCTTTTTCTAACATCTCGATCAATTTTAGCCTTTTCTGCTTCTGTCAGCACTTTACGGACACGAGGAGCTGCAGCAGGAGGGTCATATTTTTGAATATTTGGATTACCTATCACATCGAGACTATTTGAATTTGCAATTGCAAAATCTGCCAGCAAAAGAATTGTTTTTTCGTTTCCAGATTTATCTGTTCTTGCTTGCTTAAATGAATATCTGTTTAAAGAAATAATGTTTCCTTCTTCCAAGACTCCATTATTACAATATTGAACAAATTTGGGATCCGTGATTAAAGCAAAAATGGTTTCTGTTCCATCGGAAAGTTGTCCCAGAAACGCAGATGTGCCAAGTGCACTGAGATCAACCAACTGTAGACGTGGTGCGTCGACATTGATTTGCGTCTTGAGTTTGGAAACGGTTGAAGGCGTAAGATCAGATAACGACATTATCAAATGTTGTAATTGTAACTGTACAGTTTTGTTAATTGGTTTTTGTAATTGTGTCGATGATCGGTGATGATGATGCGCTATCCGTGTGTGCGTGTGTCTGTCTGTGTATGAATCTTTGTCTGTGTTTCCTTTGCTTATCGAAAAAATAACAAAGATAAAAACTGTGAGCTTTGATTTTTTATTGCCCAATAATGAACATGAACACAAATAATGAAAATAAATTGAAATTTCAAAATAAAATCTCAAAATAAAAAAACAATAAATAAATAAAGAAAAGCTTACCTATCCTTTTGTTTTTCTAGCCCTTTCTTTTTTTTCTACCCCTTTTTCAATCTTACTATTAACCCATACATTTCAAATTTTTTTTTTATTGTTTTTTACAAAGACTCTGTATCATCATGTTTCCCATTCTTGCAGATTGCGACTGGTTAAGAAATGCATGCGTGACATTTGGATTTTCTGGGATAATTATAATGTTTGTGTGTGCAAAAATAATGCGTATATTTCCATCAAATAAATTCCCATTCATTTCAGACATGTTAAATTTATCATGGACTAGTTATATAGGAGTTTCAACGTTAGTACCTTGTATGATTCTTCAATCGTTTCTATACTTTGTCCGAATTCAAATAGCACACTCATCTTTATCATCGGAAAGTCAAGAATTGTTCTATCGAAGAATATTTTGGAATTGGCTAACCATGCTAAGCGGAGTTCATTTGATATGGTGCCGTATAGATATAAGCTTATTGTGGCATGTATTATGTACAATTGTATTTTTTATATCCTCGATGTGTAATATAGCGTTAGACATCTACACGACGTATTATCTTGTACAATTAAAAGTACATACTATTGAGGAATTTTACAATCAATGTTTTATATGTGGTCTTATAATTTTGTCAGTTTTATCTTTTATTCTATTATTTCTAAACGTAGTTATTTCTGAAATTCAACAAACGATTACAATAACCAAATATAATTATGCTGCAGCTGCAGAAGTTATTACAGTAGTATTTATGTCGTTGTATATTTGTACATGGGACTTTTCTAACCATGACACACACATAAATTGTATCGTATACAATAAAAATTGAAAAAAAATTATTTATATATAGTGTTCAAATCCCGAAGAAACTGATGAAAGAGTAGAATTTAATATTTTTTTCCCTGCATATTTAAATGGTTTGATAGCTAAATTGCCAAGAGATGGTGCAACTAAAGATGAAACTGTTGAAATCGTTTTACCCATCGCACATGCCATTTTTGAATCAAAGTCGACAAAGCTGCCAAGACAACTATTATAGAAATAGTCTCGATTTGAATCCGGATCAATAGTAATATAACCAAATAACGCTGCACTCCTATATGCGAGATCCAATAAAAATCCGTATACTTCTACCGCTACAACAGACTGTCCAATTAAATTGTTCAATATATTGACAAATTTTTCGCATGATTTTGTTGTCTGTAAGCCAGAAAATACAACTGGACATAAAATCGATGACGCAGAAGTACCAATAAGAATTAAATTATTTGTTGTTAGTACATATGTGGATGGGTCTTGAAAGTATTTTGCAGAAGATTGATTATTTGTCTTGTCTTTGACCAAAGACTCTTGTTCTATTCTGTTTTTCATATTATAATTATTTTTTGTTTTTTCCATAATATTATTATACAACCATTTTGCCGCTGACACCAAATGTATCATAAATGTACGATATACACGAGCAACTAAAACACCAGTTACTATCATTGATGTCTGTGGTATTGACCATATAATGAACCACGCAGCAATTCGACTTGCTGTATTTTCTATATCTTCGCCATTATTGTATATTACTTCAATTCCTTGAATAATAGTATCCATAATTAAAGATGCTCCATCCCAACCAACAGAAGAAAATGAACTTTTCAACCAATTAAATATGTATATAAAAGAATCTTTCAAAACTTTTGTCGCTGGAGCAAATATCTCTTTTAACCAGTGGACTATTGGACCAGTTATTATATTAACAAAAAATTGATCTACCAATAATTGACTTACATATGTAATTGAATTTGATATAGTTGAACCAAAATATGTCATTCCCATAACAGAACATGCCAATAATTTTATACACTTTATAAATAATAATGTCGCACTCACAAATGTTGGATTATTCCACACATATAAGGAGTATAAATCAACCGCCGATGATGTTTGTTTAGACATCCAATCTCTTATTCCTCCAGGAATGATTCCCATAATAGATGAAGCGACATTTCCCGTGGTCGATGCAGCTTTTGAGAAAAATGAATCACCCTCTTGTTTATCGTCTCTTTTAATTTGTTCTACTTGTGCCATATACATATGCCTACCAAGAAGTGTTATTTGATTTCTATCTTCGGGTGATAAATCATCGTTTTTAATTTCTCTATTAAGAATTTCGTATGCATTTCTCCATACAATAACATAATCACATAATTCCCAACTTAATTCTGTTAATGTAAATTTTCGTCTTTCTGTATAAGGAAATACAAATGGTGGTTTTCCGTATATATTATTATTATTATTATTATTATCTTTTCTGAACGAATTAATTGCATCCGATAACTCTATGACGTCATAGCACGCCGTTTGTCCTGTTGTACTGTCGGGAATTGGCAAAGATACAATTCTGAATGGATCATATGTTGCAATTTGTTTTAATTCTCCTACAATGGATTCAGAACTTCCTTTTGTTGAGGAACAAAATTCACAGGAATCAAGGTCGCGATTTTCAACAAGTATTGATGTATCTTCACGTTTAAATACACGTTTAATCCTATCATTTACAGAAGCAGCATTTTTACCACCATTGAAACGATTTTCGATTGCCTGCATAAGATACATGTATTGCTCTCCCGGAAGATGTTTTTTAGCCTTGTCTGATATTTTCTTAATATATTCTTTTGGGTCAGACTCTCCACGCATATCACTGATGGAAAAAATATTATCCGTATCTGCATCTTTAATTAACTTTTCCCCTGCCATAGTTGCTTGAATAGAAATTTGAGTTTGAGTCAATCTCCTACGAATTTTATCATTTTTGAATGCTTCTACAAATTCATCTGTCACTTGTGTACCATCAAACGTAGGAACATAATGTTCATTTATTAATTGATATTCAATTTGTATATCTGTTATTGCTTTGGTATTTATACTTTTATCTATATCATAATAAACATTCATCTCTTTTATTTTATAATAATATTTTGATTGGGGTAGGTACAATACGCTAATTTTTTCACTATATGTTTTTTTTCATAAATCAAGGATCCAAGGTATATTTTTCTGAATTATTATTACTTTATTGTATAATACAACAAAAAAGGAACTTGATCAAATCAAATATAGTCTCACATTTAATTTGCACAAAAAAAAAACAAAAATGTCTACAACAGATAATACAATACCAAGTGGAATGGATAGAGCCATTTCTTTTATTTTATCACCAATTGGAATGATTTGCTTAGGATTATTGGTTTTATTCTTTTTATATCTTATTTTTCAAGGTGGAGATGATAAAAGTAAAACAAAATTAAAGAAACATAAGTCTTCATCGTCAATATCATCAACACGAAAGAAGAAAAAAGCTTTGCAAAAAAAGCGAAGAAGGAGAAGGATAGAGGAGGAGCTTGATTCAGATTGAGTAAGTAATTCTTTAAATAATTTCTAACGAAATATTTTGTCCTTGTTTGATTATATAGTTGACTAGTGATGACGCATACAGACACATATTTCATATTTCTAAACATTGTATTTTTTTTTCATTTTTGACAAATACCAATTAACAATGGAGAAGAGATTTAAAAACTTTTTTGATGATGATAATGATATCATTGATGTTGATATTTGCAATAACAAATCCAATATCGAGAAAAAAAATAAAAAAAGGCCAAGGGTACTTTTATCTCCACTGTCTCCGCAATCCTTGCCATCAACTAAAAAAAGTAAAAATGGAAAAACAAAAACAATTATAAAGAATAAAATCAATGACCAGTATGAATATATGCTTTCATTTGACAATGATCATGTATTGTCGAACAATTTAATAAATTCATCCTATATTATAGGAGTGGATGAAGTCAGAAGAGGTGTTTTACTTGGATCTGTTGTGGTTTGTGCGTGTGCATTTCCTAACGAATCTTCCTTTGCGGGATTACGAGATAGTAAAAAAATATCAGAAAAGGATAGACAAGTCTACAGCAAGAAAATGATGGAAGACCCAAATGTTTTGTATTGTATTGTGGAAAAAACTAGAGAACAGATTGATAAAGATGGAATTAATTCAGCAATTTTAGAAGCAATGAGCGAAGCTGTCTTGTCAATTGTATCAAGATTAAAAAATATATTTAATAAACAAAAGAACCAGGATCATAATAACAATAATAATCAAATAACAACAACATCTACATCTACATTTAAAACGTTGGTGTTGGTTGATGGTAATCAAATTCCACATGGATTAATAAATCAAAATGATATTATAGCCACAAACGTGATTAAAGGAGATGACACGTCACTTAGAATCGCTGCAGCATCTATTATTGCCAAAGTTCAAGGAGATAATTTGGCTGTCGTATATCATAAAATGTATCCGGTTTATAATTTGGATGCTAATAAAGGATATGGAACCAAAGATCACATTAATATGATTAAAAAGCATGGATATTGTGATTTACATAGACAATCCTTTGATCCAATTAAAAGCATTATACGAAAAGAACAAATGTGGATGGAAGATTAAATTTATTTTGTCTATTTAGATAGTATTTTATATTTTTGAACACGCACATAATTATGACAATGATGATAGTGATGGCGATGGTTCTTCTTCTTCAATTATTGATATTGTAGGTGTATTATTATTATTATTATTGTTGGTATTATTATTATTATTATTATCTTTTAATAGTAATCGTTGAGATGACGACGATCCGCTTAGTTGATGCATAGACATCTGTTTACAGTTTTCCACGCATTCAATTGCCTTGTTCATAAAATCTGATGGAATGAACATGACGAGAGCAATAATTAATAGTACAACAACTTTTACTTCAATGGACCATTCATTGATACCCCAACAAAAATTGGAACTTGCTTTACCCCTGTCGTTATTATTATTGTTATCATTGCAACTATCAGCATTATTATTATTATTATTATTTTGACTCATTGTGATATATGCCAAATAATAAATAAATAAATTAGCTAGAGTGTTTCTTTTTACAATGTTATATTGTATACTGGCCTTTTTGTTATATATCTAATTATGCATAAATCAAAAATTAATTATATTTATAACAGCAAATCAATAGAACAATTTTAACAATAGAGCAATATCACATAATCTAACTTTTTTTTTATATCTTTTTTATTTTGCCCCAGATCTTCTAGTCTTGACACCAGTAGATATAGCTTGTTGTCTAGTAGTCGAAGCACGAGTTGCACGCTTCTGGACAGGAGCCTTTTCTTCCTCCTCCTCTTCCTCTGCAGGTCGGCGAAGAGCCGACTGTACTCCCTTCCCTACTCGCGAAGGGCGGACACTAGCACTAGATCTTGAAGGACGCTCAGCAGCAGCAGAAGCACGTCTACCAGTGCCAGAGGCGGGTCTGGATCCAGCACCCGAACCAGATCTGGATCTGGACCTCGATCTGGATCTGGATCTGGATTCTGATTCAATTTCTTTTGCCGCTGCTTCAAGAAGGGCTGCCTTGGTTGTATTGATTACATCGTCAACCATATTAGATGCTGGGGTTGCGGTCGATGCACGCCCAGGTCTAGATCCAGACTGTCTAGACGACGTCCTAGACCTCGCCACAGCGGCAGCTGCAGCTGATGAAGTTCTCGATCTCGATTTCGCTGGTGTTTTATCTGCAGCTGATGAAGTTCTGGGTCTCGACCTCGATCTCGACCTCGACCTCGATCTGGATGGAGCAACTGAAGGCTCTCTAGATCTGGATTTTTCTGTAGATTCGCTGGATTTTCTGGGTTTCTTTCTAGCTGGCTTTTCGCCACTTTCCCGCTTCTTTTTATCCTCGTCTCTCTTCTTTTTTCCCGCTTCTTTCTGCTTTTTAACTTTAGTTTTTTCCAAATCCGCAATCATTTTCAAATTTTCTTCATGAGAAGCACTATATTGTTTAACTCTAAGCTTTGAACTATCGAAATTGATGGTTCCAAAAATATTGTCATATCGAGTTTCTTTAGCAAAAACATGAATAATATGTTCGGTATTCACAAATCTTAACGGTGTTTTGTCCTTTCTTTTACTTGCATCTAAGTCAACTTGCAAATGTTTGAGATGTAAAAACACATGTTTGAGGATATCGTTTAATATAATTTGAGTTGCAATAATCACCTCGGCCACTTGTTTGTTCCCACTGCGCGCTAATTCTCGAACTTCTTCTTTAGTCGTATACCTTTCATTAGTATCTTTTGTTGTATGAGTCACGGTTTTTGAATGCTCTACGATAACACTTAGTGCATGTTTTTTTGCAAGTGATGGACGAAGCAAAAGCAGTTCATTGGACAATTCAGCAAATGAGGGAGCATCTTTAACTTTTTTGACTTGAACAAGATATTGGCGCTGTTTCAACACACTGTAATATTTAGTGATAGCGTTCAGCAAGTAAATTTGCAATTTTGGATCTTCTATCAACATAAGAGAAGCGCATGCAACATCTCCCATTTGAGTCATATTTGCCTTTTCAAAAGGTTTTGTGTAGTATTCTTTCGATCTTTTGTCAAATTCTGCGTCACTCTCATTCCTTCTTCTCACAATTGTTTGATATTCGCAGGACTTAATTGTTGCCTTTTTTGATTTATCCATTCGCTTTTCAAGACACTGGCGCAATTGTTTATAAAAATGTACTTTGATTTGATCTATAGTGTGAATAGCGTCTTTACGCAGTTTCGGAACTTCTGCATCTATTTGTCTTTTATCTGCGACTTCATCAAGTTCCATTTGACGCGCCCACACTCGTCTCCACATTGCTTGAATTTTGGCTTTATCAGATAAAATTCTTATTGGTTGATACTTGCTTTCAGCACGAGCTGCTTGCATTATTTGAGCGGTTTCTTGTGGTGTCAACTTTGGCTTTTGCTTGGCGCCTTTTCCATTTTGACCGACACTTCCTCTTTTGGGTGTTGCACCTTTCTGTGCGCTTTTTTGAGAAGCTTTAGGAGGCATGATGTTATGTTTTTTTTTTAATTAATAAAAAAATGTATACAATTTAATTAAAAAGATTTTTTTTTTTACTGGTTTTATGAGTACACAAGTCTGATTCAAGTTTTTTTTTTCATATTCACAACAGAGCAAAATTTGGGATAACAAGCAAAGCAAATTTAAAAAATTTAAATAAATAAAATTTTATCAAAATTATGATGTTGAAAATAAATAAATAAATATTTATTTTTTTTCTTCTATGTTAAACAAAATTGCGTGCAAGCTGTATAAGCTGAGCTCTAGCAACACCAGTGTACGGTATCGCTTGAATTGACATAGACTCGATGGGACAGTCAAAGTGGTCAATCTTTGATTTCCATGCAATCAAAATTTTGGTGTCTTTGGAAAAAGTTTTATTTACAAGATCCAAATCTTCTGATGAAAATGTTGTAAAATCAGTGATAGAATCAAAGTCATGTGATATGTTATAAATTGTATCAACATTATTATTATTATTAGTAGTAATATGATTATTAAAAGAAAGTTTTTCGATGTCAGGTTTATCCATATGAATAAAGTCCATGTCTTCTTCTTCGTCATCTTGATCTTGATTGTTTTGAATTGTAGTATTGTGGTCTTGATTTATATTTTCAACAATTCCAATAATTTTATCAAAATTAAAATATTTACATTTTTCCTGCCACATTAATTGTGGTTCAATTGATGGTTTATATAATTCAATAAGATCGTCAATATTATTTCCTCCTTTGTCCAAAAGGAATGTAGATTCAGCTAAAGAATGATTATAATTTAATTTTTTTCTCACAGTTAAATCATTGAAAAACCAAACACACAAGTATCTCCACATTCGAAATTCTTTTTTAACGTCGTGAGAATTTACATCTTGTGAGTCATTGTTCCATAGATAGGCTATGGAAGTTATATGATTATTTTTACAGTTAATAGTTGAATTTTTACATTGATCTGTACATTCTCTTGTACATTTAGTTGATAAGTAATCACGACATGCAGCCACTCTATCCATAAGAGGGGGGTTTTTAAATCCTCCATGTGAAGCCATAAAATCCATCGAAACTTTACGTTGAACGTCGTGAAAGTGTTTCCAGTTTTTGGGGGCACCCCAATAGGATCCTCTAACAGCAGCGGTATATTTATCTTGACATGTTAAATGGGCATATGCAATGTCTAGAGACGAAAAGGTTTGCCCAACCAAAAGAGCAAGCGATCCACTCGTTATAGGGTGAATAGAAAGAACTTCGACAAATTCACAGGATCGTTGTGGATCCGGTCTTGATCTTTTATCATCAGGTTTCAATACAATAAAATTTGCACAATCTTGAGGAGAATCCGTGTAAATAAATTTCAAATAAGCAACAGATCCGTTCGGCAATTTGCATGTCAAAATTCTTGGAAGTGCAAATGGTTCCATAATATATGCTTCATTGTTAATCAAAGATGAAGATGACGAAGATAACGACGTATCGTTAATCATAGAAGAAACACCCCTTTTCTGCTTATATTCTTTGATTCGATCTAGACGAGATTTTTTTGCAAGATCTGCAAGCTGATTTTGAATAGATTCGGTTGAAGTAAAAGATAAATTATCTGCCAGCCAATGATAATTAGGGGAATCTGGATTCCAAGAACGGTGAACTATACCGTCATAATCTTTTCCCAATATTTGAGGTGCACATCCATGATTTTTTGCATAAGAAGAAGAAGTGGATTCTGATTGCAAAGACGAGGTCAAAGAAGAAGGTGTTTTTGATAATGACGTTTTAGTAACTTTCCCTGTCTTTCTTCCTCTTGGTGTTGGTATAGTTGAATTTCCATGCATTTGAGATGACGATGACGATTCAATAAGTTTACCAAAATTATCCTTATTTGTAGGGATGATAGACGAAGATATTGAAATAGATGGACGCAAAGAAGAAGAAGAAGAATGTGTGTTGTCTATCGATTTACTCGGAACGTGAGTTTTCTTTTGACTTATTTCCAATTCTTTTGTTAGTTTTGCTGCTATTTTAGAAGTAGTATAGTATAAAAACATATTATTATTATCTGCAACACATTCAATTGTTTTACCACTTTTGATAGTCATAGCGCCAAAACTTGCAGACGAAGACCAATTAGGTTTCCATAAATCAATAAGGTGTGTGGTATTGAAATGGTCACCCAACACTTTCATATAATATTCAGGCTCTTGTGAGATTATTTGCTTGATTTTATTATGAACATTGGATGACCATTGTTCTTTTGCACTAAGATTGCTGTTATCGCATAAATAATTTACATGACAACGGTCATTTCTGATTGGAATAAAAGACAATTTACTGGATGCAATAAAAGCGCTCATATTTTTTGTTGAAGAGAGTGATGCTTCTGTTGTTGTTGTTGTTGTTTTCTTTCTTTCGGATGTGATTGTGATTTTTTCACTGCCTGCTAATATAATTGGCTCTATACTGTCCATTGTCTACTGCAGATTTTACTTGTTTCTTTGATGTATACGTGAGTTTTTTTTTCTACAAACTGCACAATTGATCGTCAAGGCAAATTATATGAAAAGTAAAAATGATATGAATCAAAAATGTTATGTATTACGCTAATTTTTATTAAACAAATTTGAAAAAGAATAGAAAATTCTTTCCATTCATGCGCAATCAAAACATCAAATGTTAGCAGCCGTCTGAGAGGGATAAAAATTCGGAAAAAGGATATTGTGACTAGATTGGCGCTCTAAGTGAATACATATTGGCTTGTCGTCAAATGCTTTAAAAAATATACACAATAGATTATCATTTAAAGCTACTTTGCATACTACATGTTTGTTTTGTAATAATTTATCCAAAGATCTTAAACTTTCTGTAGAAATTGATATTGATAAAGGAGTATCCCTCTGTTGATCAGACATTGGGCAATTCTTGCGCAATGATCCTGTATAAACAATTTCACCTAAACCAATAACTTCAGGACCGCTCCAGAATGATATGTTTAATCCATGAATTCCAATAAAAATTGTGTTTTGATTGCAAATAGGTAATTCTCTGATTGCTTTTACAAATACATCCGATTGAACTAAAAGCCAATATGGAAATTTATGCCCTGATGGTTGTATAACCTTGCTAGGAATACTGTTAGCGACCTCTTTTGATATTACATTACTTTCTATGAATAGCTTTTCACTTTTGGAACATGGTTTGGGAAAATAGTATTCAATTTTTATTATTGTACTGTCAATTTCTTGATGTATTCTAATGCATGCCGTTTTACGAATACTTGAAAGTAATTCTTCAAATTGTAAAAGATTTACGGATCCATGGGTTGTTGCATTATTGAAAAAATATAAAAATGTTGGGACAATTGGAATACCAACATAAATAGATAAAGTCTGCCAAGGATTTTGAAATAAAAGCACAAGACCGTTTTCATTTGTTTGCATAATCATGTTATCGGAAATATCTGAAAATTGACTTAAAATTTGAGAAAAACAATGTTCTTTGGGCAAAACAAAATCAAAAGCTATATTATGGTCTAGTGTAAATTGATTTTGGTTATCACTTTGTTTATTTTGTGTCAATGACGATCGCTTTTCGTCGTCGTTTTTGACGTTGTTGTGAGATAATGATGATGACGCTTCATCATTTTTGTTGTTATGATATGATGATTCATCATTATTCATGATGTGAGATGGCAATGATGAAGTATTACTACTCATATTCGAACCCGGAGAAAAAAAAACAAAAGCAAATAAGTAATTAATGAGAGTGAAACAACATTTGATGTATATGAACATATCATATCATCATATCATCATAAAAAAAGAAATATTTAAAATGGATATGTAATTTATAATTTAATTGCATGTATGTAAATATCTATTACAAGAAATACAAGTGGGTTGCCTATGTGCTCTTTTTTTTATTTGATCGGGAATAAAATGAGAGACAGACAGACAGGCACTTTTTTAGGCACTCTCCAGAGAAGGCACGTCAGAGGATGAAGAGGAAGTCTCTGTGGCCGACGAGGTAATTGCATTAGCAATATCCAAGATAGAAGTACTATCTATAGCCAGCTTCTTGGTTGGAGAAGTATCGTCATCACCACCATCCTCGCGAGATCGCTTAGATCCGACGCTCTGTTTTACGGGGGTATTGTCTGTAGTAGGGGGAGATGCAGATGCATCTGCTGCAACAGTCTCCTCCTCAAAGTTTTCTCTGAAGAGCATACCAGTAGCTGCTTTGGGTTGAGTTTTCTTAATACGCTTCACAACCCAAGAACCAGAACACAAAGCTTCTCCCTTGTGAATACCGCTATACTGGGCCACGACAATAACTTCGTCACGACCTTTGAGGAGAGTAGTTGGAGAATCGTATGGACCATAAACATTGCCGCTGGCATCTGGTGTATTTCTCTCCAGTTCATCCTTGATATTCAATTCGTCCTTGGAAGACTTGAAATAGACAAGGTTATTCCACTGATCATAAATAGAAACGATAGGAGTTCCATCGGCGTGAGAAGGAACTTTGAACTTAACCTCCGGAGGAATAGTAACAACTTTTCCCTTGGGGTCTTTCTTCTTGGTGCGAATAGAAGGACGAAGGAAGAATTTACGAACGTTATCCTCGCTTGTTTCCTCTCCCAGCCAATCAGCCGAGTTTGCCACCAGCTGAGCTGCAATGTAATTATCGTGGTCAGTCAGAGGCTTCACTAGATGAGGATTTGCCGAAATCAATCCAGAAATATTCCAAGGATTGTGCTTGATAGGAGCATTAGGATTCTCTTGGAGTAGCTTTTTCTCTGCATCACTGACAAATTTGGATATGCCCTTGTATGCAAGGACAAGGCGGAATTCGAGTAGAGGGCATCCTCCAAAGAAATTGGCAAAGTTCATATGACCAGCGCCAGTACATTCTGCAAACTTACCAAACGTAACTTTCTCCCAGTCAAAGGTGGACAGAAGTTGAGGATCGGAAGTACTGCTAGAATCGGCGATCACGGTACGGATAGTCATGGCGGCGGTTGAAAGATGAAGTGAAGTAAAGTGTAATTAAAACTGAGTAGTGCAGTGTAGTAGGAAAGAAAGTAAGTAAGTAAGTATTCAAAATACTTGTTTGGTGGAGTGATACATCTTGAAATCCTGCCATTATAAAAGCGTAACAATTGTTTTGCTTTGATTTTTCAAAAACTATTTCTAAATTATTCCACAAATAATTATTATTTTTCGATGTCCGTTTTCTGTTTTTTATGGACGAATTTGTTGTGCCTTGTTTTGTAAATCTGTTTTTTCGCGACGATGTTAAGAAAAAAAAAACACGAATAAAAAAAACAGACCAATATGTATACAACCCCAAAAAAAACTAAAGCAATTCCAACATTATGTGATATGCAATGTCAAACAACCCCAGGCCTGAATGTGGAATTCAAAGCTACTTTGTCTCCATTGACGTCATCATCGTCATATTGTTGCGATTGTTCTTTATCATCTTTATCAGAGAAACATCAGAGTAATAGTTATAATAACCACAATCCTCTTTGCCTGGGTAATAATAAAAATGCACATAAAATTGAATGTCCTACTTGTACATTTACATTACAATATCCATCGACATTACAATGTCAACACATATATTGTCTGGATTGTATTGTTAAACAAAATGCAACAATGCTACGAGAAATACCTTTGCCCTCTTCTATTTTTTGCAAATGTCCATCTAAAATAAAATTCAATTCATTCAAGTGTGCGATATGTAGAGAGGTATCATTTGAAAATGAAAATGGAGAAATACCCGCTATAACTTCAGAGCTTACAAGGATTGTGCATGACGACACCATTAAACATAAATGCCTCTATTGTCCTGAGTTATTTGATTTGGAAAAAATTACGGAACATATGATTGTTTGTGCATCTTTACAATTATTGTCATGTCCTTCGTGTGAAGAAAAGTTGGAAAGTATAATACCTGAAAATCATAATTTTACTACATCTAACAAAGAATATTATTCTTACGAATCCTCCTTATCATCATCATCATCATCATCATCATCTATATCCTCTGCTCAAAGAAAATTGGACAAAATATGGATGTATCATGTTGAAACAACATGTAAAAAAATTAAATGTAATCAATGCCATTTTGTTGGAACATACAAAGAATGGCCACTTCATTTCAAGCAACACAGATTGGAACAAAGAATATATAAGATGTCTGATTGTTTTGATGATATCAAAGAAAAAAAACAATGGAAAATTTGGACCGAGTCTATATTTGCTACAATGCCAATAAAACGATTTAGAATACAATATAATCAAATTTTAGGATCAGATGAAGAGGAAGAAGAAGAAGAGGAATGATTTTGAAACAAAAAGTTTATTAATTAATTAATTAATTAGTTTGGAAAGGACAGTATCTTTTGACATGGCTTTCAATAATTCTTCCCTTGTGTCAATATTTATTTTGTTATTATCCGTCTTTGATTTGTTTAATTCTTTTATAAAACCTAACGATTGATCAATAGCAACCTGTAAAGCTTTTTTAGAATCAGGAGTTATATTTGGAGTCATCGCTTGCAAAATTGCTGAACTCTCACTTTTTGTTGGGCCTTTGTGTTTATGATCTGATGTAGATGTGATTTTAGACGATGAGGATGGCGAGGATGATGATGATGATGACGGGGTTGATGTCTTTGTCATTGATTTTGCGTTTAAATGTGCTCTTTTAATTAAATTATCCATGTACATTTCACGCAGAAATAAACGAGCGTATAAACTATTCTCATATTGTCCACGGGCTCCCCCATCGAGAATAGCCTTTTCAATTTCATCAAAATGGACTTTTGCTTTTTTCTCACCATATAATTCTATTATACGATTTTTATTACGAGTAATACGATTTCTCAAAATATCTAATTTTTGATCATCCTTGACGATTTCTTCTGGATTATAGAAAGCATTGTATTCCATTGCCATTTTTTTTTGTTTTTGTTTTTACAAATCAAAATAATCAAATATTTTGAGTCAAATTCAATTTTAGATTAATTGTTTATGTCCTTTTTTTTAAAAATACTATAATAAGGAAAAGTTTAAAAAAAAATCAAGATGGACAGTTGAAAGCTTTATCAAAAGAAGTAGAAGAATAATAAGAAAGTGTTGTATCTTTTATAGGTGTACAAAATTTAGATTCGGATTCACTGTCTTGTTTTCGAAGCTTATTACTATAATCATTATCATTATTATGTTCAACTTCGTTATCATCGGAAAGGCAAATACTTTTACGCTTTGAACGAATTGAAAGATGAGGGCAAATAAACGAATTATTAATTTTTCCCGAATATCCTTGATTTTGAAACACATTTTTAAAAGCAAGTTGAACAGCTTCAATAATCTTTTCGTTTTTACCATCCTTGACAAAAATACGTATAACATGCTCCTGGAAGTTTGTAGGTAGCATATTTGAAACTTTATTTTTAGGTATTTTAAAACATTTATTAGGATTGCTTTTGTGCCAAAATTGAGTATTATCCACTGGATTTTTATCCTTGAGTGCATATCCTAATTTAAGATTTTGTAAGCAAAAATGTTTCTCTTCTAAAAAAGGTTGAATATTATTTTCTCTGCATTCTAAATAATGTTGTTCAATAATTTGAGATTTGGTTATATCCTTTTTTTCCCCATTGCCATCATTATCAAAGAAATGATGAGGAAGAATAACCTCTTCCACCATTTGATATAAATCTCGGTTTCTAATTCTGAGAACAATTTCTTTGGCTCTCTTCATTCCCGGATCTTGAGAATTGGAATTTTGGATGTCTCTCAATATATGATCTGTCAATTTCATATAATCTTCGATATTATCAACCGACTTACTGATTCCCATGTATGAATCGGCTTCAAGAAATGCATCAATAGCCATAAGCTCTGTCGCTTTAGCCACACGGTGAGAATATGCCAATTTAAATAGAGAGTACCTTGTATGGAAAAATTCATAAATATTGTAAACTTCTTTGTTATTGAAGCAAATTTGATTATCAATGACACGTGAACTTTTGATTAATCGATTCAGATTTACGTTTGTCTTGAGGCCGAGATGATGGCAATCTCTTAAAAGATATTCTTTGTCAAAATCTATCGAGTTGCGTTCGTTTGAAACAATATCGTACAAGAAAAGTCTATTTGAAGATTTTATTGGATAAAGTTTTGGATCAATGCACTCGCAAATAAAAAGTTGTTCAGACTCTGACAAATCCAAATGATATTTAGGAACAATATATCTTAGAAAATCTGGCATAAGTTTTTCATGTGAAAAATGAATATCCGGTCTAGCCAACTCCATAAAAAGTTCAAATCCATGCGACAGAGGTCCGTGAAGAACATCGTGCAAAAGTGCAGAAACTTTGATCAGATATATTTCTCTTTGAGTAATGTTAAGTTCTGGTTGAATATTTTGTAGATGTAAAATAACTTGCTCACAAGCATACATAACACCTATAGAATGTTGAAATCTATCTCCTGTAGCACCAGGGAAAACCATATGAGCGAGTCCAAGTTGCTTAAGCTCACGAAGACGCTGAAACTCTTCAGTGTCGATATATATCATCATGTCCGTTGAAATGTGAATGTGTCCATGTATTGCATCAAGAAATTGTTTATCATGATCCATTATAGATACAGATAATGAATTAGATGGTAATGGAGATGGAGATGGCGACGAAGTCATTTCTGTTTGTACTTGCTCAGAATAATAAATGGATAAATTGGTTTGACTTTTTTTTTCTGATCAAAGAAAGTGTATTAATTGAGTAAAATTATATTGTCTATCTCAAAAATTGTGAAAATTGTGTTTCAAACTTGCTGGAAATTTCTTTTTTTTGTGTGAGCTTTCACGTCATAAAGTAATAATGATAAACGAATATAAGAATATCTCCTTGTTTCTTTTGATAGTTTGTGTGTACTAAACTCGATTCCGATGTGGAGGTTATCACAAGAAAGAAAAAAGATTAAGTGCTGTATTAAAATACTTGAAAAAAATAATGTGAATCAATTATTATTGTTATTATTTATTAAAAAAAACTTATTTTATCCAACACACTTGCACTAGGACTTCGACGGCAAAAGAAGAAAAAAGAAAAAAAAAGAATGTTAAAAGCTTATCGAGTATCTATTCTAACCGCTCTTGGAGTTGGGCGGACTGCAAATCAATCAGATTTAAAGCCTTTTCAAGAAAATTTAGATCTTGGTGGTACTGTATGTCATCATTTACAATTTGCTTTATCCATAAGAAGAGCTAGAGAACAAGCTCTTTTAAGACATAATCAAGATGCGACTGGCAATTATGTAGTGTGCAAACACAACGTTGGATCATCTAAAAGCACTCGATCTCTGTCTAGATCTAGATCTATATCAAGTTCCAGATCAAGATCGAGATCTTCATCTGTTGATTCAAGGTCAAGTTCCAGGACAGTGACTCGTTCTAGATCAAGATCGCCTAAACCAGATTCTAAATCAAGCTCTAGAATTCGTTCAAGGTCTAGATCTCCTTCACATTCTAATTCTATATCAAAGACTAAAAGTAATGTTCAATTTGAAATAAGAGCAGAAAGAGAAAGAGACACTTCTTTGGATAATTTTTATCTTTTTTTTATGGACAATAAACAAGAACATGAATCATGGTTAGACAGGGCAAAGAATTCATTGATGTCTCTTTCATTTGCTCGTAAATATGAAAATATGTATCAAGCGCTAGACGAAGTAATTAAAGAGGATGATAATTATGGAGAGCAAAGAGCACGGACTCATATAGTTTCCGTGTTATACAACAAATCCAAAATTCCTCAATCTCATGCAATTTTATCCAGCGCAGAAGAATATTACAAGGATATTGCTGAGTTTTTGAAGACAGATGAAAAACGAGAGCAATTTAGAAAGGTTCTTGAAACTAAATATTGTCCGATGTATCAAGAAGAATGCGACGCCACTATTAAAACTATCAAGACCAAAGGCTCAAAGTATATTTTACTTGCTGTATTACTTCGATATAAAGGATACAAACAATTTATAAAAGAAGAAATTGACAATTTAAAAGTTAATGATATGAAAGGTATAATTATTGAAATGATTAAAGATAATGATATTTGGTTTGAGGATATGAGGAATCTCAAAAAAACATTGTCATCAGAAGTTGATTCAAAAGTGACTGTAAATACGTTGCGAGATTTGAAAAACACATTGTATGAAGAAATCGAAGAATACGTTGATGAAAACGACGATCTTCACGATGAAGATGATGAAGATCAATCTATACTTTCATTATCAGAAAAAAATAGAAATAAATATAAATCAAAAAAAATAATTTTAAAACCTCGGCATGATGTCCCAGTTGTTTTACAATATATTGGCAAAAAAAGCAAACTTCCAATAACAATGTTCCCAAAAGAAACTGTATTTGACAGATTTTCTTTTATACCCAAACAATTCGATATTATTTGGTGGAACGATAACACACAAAAATCGGAAAGAGCATTACTTAGTTTAAATGTTCAAGATACTATTGAATCGTTGGATAAATTTGTGTGGGTTTCAGATGCGGACGAGGAAGAAGACAAAAATTATATGATATTTATGAACGTGTCTGCTCGCAAACCTAAGAAAAAGACAAGGGAATCAGAAAATTGATCGATTGACTGGTTGACTGGTTTGGATGGTTGTTTGATGATTAAATTAATAATAATTGTTATATATAGAAATCGTAAATGAAAACGATTTACATTTTATCATAAAATTTATAATACCATTGTTGTTCTTTTTCTTTTTTATTTTGCCACTCTCTAGTTACAAGTCCCAGCTCATATTGAATTAATCTAGTGTGAGAATAAACATCTATTAATGAGGTTTGAAAATTGATATCATGCGTCCAATATGGAATTAGACGATGACAAACATATTTTTGAAAGTATTTGGTCATACAAGCTTCTATGAGATTATCATTGCAAAGTAATAAAACTCTTTTCAGATTCAATTGGTTTTTCTCCCATAAAATACGACAGACTATTAGACGAGCTATTCGGCCATTACCTTGTTCAAATGGATGGATTCTCAATATCTCAAGGAATAACCATGAGCAACATTCAATTACATCTTTAACACAAGCGTCATCTTTCATAATCCAAGATTTAGATTTATTAAATATCCAGTCGACATGTCTTTCTATCAAGTTAGGGGTAAGTCCCATATCACATGTTATTTGTGTTGCGAAGTAAGCTACACTTCTCCACATTCGAATAAGAGGTTCAGGGGCAATATATTTTACTCGTCTAGATATCTCTTGGCTTTGTTTAATAACAGACTCTGTTGTAGTTGCAACAGATAAAGATTCTTCATCCCGAACGTTTATATTTATTTGACGCTGCAAAATTTTGGCTGCTTTTTGCTTTGCTGTTTCAATATCTGTTTTCATCTGATCTGCTTCTTTTTTTGGAAATAAAGGATGTATAAGATCTATAATATTTTCCAAACAGGTCAAATAAGATTGAGACGACGAAGATGGTTGCAATAACATAGTTGACAACGAAACTGATTTTTTTGATATCTTGATCCAATCATCGAGAGATAAACACTGGACATTGTAAGAAATAGGCTTGCGTTTCCAAGCAAAATCTTCTCTTGTTGATGGCTTTTTCTTTGATGTTATTTCCATCTCTTTTGTCGATGTCGATATTGGTGATATCGACAATGTTGGTGACGATGACGTTGTTGTTGTTGTTGTTGATGAGGTTGTTGATGATGAAGAAGAAGAAGAAGAAGAAGACGCCAATATCAATGGACTTATCAAAGAAGTATAACGCATTTCTTTGTTTTGGTGTAAAGAAATTGGGACGCCAGTATGAATAGTTCGAAATGAAGATGATTTTGATGTTTCTTTTGATCCCATTAGTATATCATGTACATCACGCAAAGTCTTGCTTGTAAGTAATTCGTCCAACGAAGTAATATTGTCAACAAAATCGATTGCTCGAAACCAGGCATCTTTTTCCTCAATATCAGCGATTGTGTTAATCCTCGCAGGCATGCTATCATAGTGGATTAACATAAACTTTTTCCAGGCACTAACATCTGATGTTTTCGATACAGATACAGAAGCCATCATCAAAAATGTGTCTGTTGAAAGAAAAAAAAATTGGCTAAATATGCAAGTAATAAAGTAAACAATATTCTATTGTTTGGGTAAAGAAGCAAACAAGATAAAGAAATAAAATAAAATAAAAACAAAAGCAAACTTATCAAAATATAATATGACATAATATTTTTTTTTATTGTCTAGAAAACTCAAACAATATATCTTTGTCAATACCCTCCAACAAAAATAGTAAACTTTCTTTAAATTTATCATATGTTGGATAATTTGGAAGTCTGATTGTTGAATCGCAAGCAGAAACTTGAATATAGCCTCCTGTTACATGTTCTCCATAAGACTTGAAATGAAAAAAGGAAGAAGAGCCTTGAGTAAACCTTTGAAAAGATGAAAATCCAGTACAAAATCTGTAAAATTTTCTCACCTGTTCTTTGGTTGCGACTGTCTTCATAAAGTCCCAAAACCAATCCCACATTTGTTTATTTTCTCTGATATCGCATGGATCAAATTGCGCTTTCCACTCCATTAACGGAAATGTCAATGGACTAAAAATCACATCCGTAATTGTTTCAAAAGACCATAAATTTTTTACAACGTTGATAAATGAAGATGCTGTTCCAAGATAAAGGGAAACATCATCATGAAATCTAATTTTATTTTTAATAATTTGTTTAATATACATTTCCCTGTTTTTTAAAGTCACACGATTTCCATGATTATTTGCATCTTCGAAAAATAATGCCATTTTTGATAAAGTATTGCGATCTGCATTCATAATATCAAGACATGATTTCGCAAAAATTGGTTGCATCGTTTCCAAGCAATTAATTGCAAAATCAGACGACCAATTATAGTATGGAATCAGCAAACATATGGGAAAACGATAAGGAAATGTAATTCTTCGAAGAAAATACTCTCTTAGGCACATGACAAATATTTGCAATATTTCAATGTTTGGATTTTCCTTCAAAATATACGCCTCGCCGCATTCATCATCCAATATAAAAGGAGAATCTGGACTTGTAAAAATAGCTTCAGCTAAAATTGATAAAAACTCCCTGACAACACTTATACCTATTCCTTCCTCGTCCTTAAATTTAATATACCATTCTTGAGAGTGCTCGAATATTTGCTTGTTTGCAATACAAAATTGGAGCACTTTATTTTTATCCCTTGGTACTTTTTCAAAAGTATATTCTGGTAGCATCCCGAAATCTTCATCTCCCCAAAATCCGTAATCTAATTGTGATATGCTATTAAAACCAGTCATATTAGGAAAGGCAAGATTGGACAGAGAACCTATAGACATTGACTTGATATCTAAATAATCCACTAGTAATTGAATATCCTCTTGATGTAAAGATTTTGTAATTAAGGAGGTGTTTTCATTTGAAAAACGATTTAAATTATCAAAAAGAGCAACTGTTTGAATAATTAAAGATACAGGGGAATCAAAGATTATTCCCGGTTTTCGTACCTTCATATAAAATCCTACACGCGAAATTTGTGTTTGTAAATCGTTATAATTTTTAATTACCTTTAATGTATTACTCGATAACATTTGAAATAATTTAATCATCCTTTTTTTGATTATCATCATTTTTGATCGTATGCTTGACCATGGAATATATTTCATAACATGCATCATTTCCATAGAAGAGATTTTATCTATGTATATACCACAAAGTGATTGAATATGCTTATCTGGCTGTAAATAATTGTCATAACTTTGTTGTAAATTTTCGATGTGAGAAACATGGACTTCCAAAGATTCTGTCAACATGTTTCCAATATTTTTAATTAATATATTGCGTTCATGACCTATTATGTCGTGAAAAAAAGAGCACAGCATATCTCTTATAATTCTTACAAAGTTGTACAAATTTTTATTTTCATCATGATGATTAATTGTACATAATATGAAATTCTCCATTACTTCTCTTATTACGTTTTGAGATCTCTCAATTTGCACATTGTACAACTTCATTAAAGGTACCAAATTTACTAGGTTTGTTTTACTGACAGGATTGTATTGCAACTTGGATATCCATAGAATAGTTTTTTCCAGTTCTTTGCATTCAAATCGTGATAGATCAGTCCTGTTTAAAATATCAGAATGTATAACCAAACGGCCCTGGTCTTGTTCTTCAAATACATCAAGAATTTGATTATGTTTTATCATAAATGCAAACATAATTGATAAAGAATTTTTAACACGATGATTTTCAAGAAAAAAAGACAACATTACGTGTACGGATTTAATTCGGTGTTGGTGAAAATATGAACCTCGGAAAGGTGTGATAAAATTGAAAAGATCTTTGAAACAATCATACATGAAATTTACATTGTTTGTTTCACAGATTTTTGTGGCGTATGCATATAGCAAAGTCCATACGCTATCATGTTCATAGCACTTGGAAACAATACTTTGTACATTATCTCTAAATACTGAAATATCATAATCAATATGATGGCATAGTTTGTCATAAGTGGTAACGGGGTCATAATGACAGTCCTGAAAGATTTTCCAAATTTTCTCAAGTCTTGACTGAAATGAAACAGAATGTTTTGACCTTTTATGATTATAAGTTTGCTTCGACTGACCATTCTCATTTTCATTGTCACCATCTAAAGAGAATGATATCGACAATGTTCTTTTACTATTATGATTGTGACTTCTCGTTCTACTTACGATCGACATTTTTGTAACTTTCGGCGTTGATCTATACAACAACGCAGCTTCGGAAAATATAACAGTATTGTTTTGTATTTTTAAATTGTTTATTTGTTTTGTTTTGTTTTTGCACAAGGAAATATCATTTGGAAAATTCAAACATTTGATAATATCCAGAAAACCAGACGAGAAATGATCTTCACACATCCATCAAGAAACACAAACAAACAAATACAGGCATTTTTAAAGACGAATAAAGATGACTACTACTAATACTACCGATCAATATCGCCATAATCAAGACCAAGACTTTGGTGATCGGCCTAGCTTTAGCTCTAGCTACAAACCCTTGTCAGCTTTCAATAAAAGCCAAAATCAAAATTCACATTCTTACCAACCAAGTAAATCTTATCAAGGCCAGAACAAATTCTATAATAATAATAATATCAATGACACTCGCCCAAATCGCAAGTTTCATCCCTATGACAAAAAACCCTTTATTAACAACAACGGAAAAGGCTCATTGCCTTATCCCCGTAATAATAATTATCATTCCAATCAGAATTATCAAAATCAACAGCATCAACAAAATCAACAGAATCAACAAAATCAACAGAATCATCAACAAAATCATCAACAAAATCAACAGAATCATCAACAGCAATTCTATAAACAATCTTTTCAACCTAGTCAAACCAATGATCAAAAAATTCAACAATCGAACAACGGTATTTTGTTTCGCGATACGATTTTGAGATATCTTGGTCAAGTGAGATCATCTTATTCCGTGGTCAAAAAAATTGCTTGGGAAAATTTGGCTGATTCTTTTTTCAAAGTATTTCCAATTCACAATGAGAATAAGAGTGAGCTGCGCATGTCAATTCGAAAATCCACCCATTCTCGTCTTGACAAGTACAATGTAATTCTTCTTCCTGAACTTTTTGCTTTTCTTCTCAAAGAGTGCTTTCTGAAGAATGATTATTATGAAACGTGCGATTTCGCCCTTCAAGCACTTGCCGATACAGTGGCTATAGACACATGGGATTTCGACAAGGAAGAAGTTGCCGAATTTTGGAAAGATGTTTTGGAAGAAATGAATTGGATTACCGTGGATGGTAATGCTGCAAAAAATGTTTTTACATACATGCAAGAATCTGTGTTTTGGTTGATTTATCGCCACACTACTCTTCGATCTGGATTTTTTATTACTGCAGACAGGGGTGATTCCATGACGTTTAGATATCAAGGACGTCCTATGCGCAAGCTCATACCCTCATGGTATAGTAGTCGAACAGAATGGAATCAAGAGATTGAGGTTTTGAGACAAAACACATTTTATGATGATGGAAATAAACAAACCACATCTTCTTCATCTTCTAACAATCATCATTCACAAAAGAGCAATGCAAAAGACGCAGAATTAAAAGAAAAAGAGGAGGAAGAGGAAGGTTCTATACCCAATAATAATACGAAGTATGAAGATAAAGATGCTAATTATTCTCAAGGGGGGAGGGGAGAGTCTAGATGCATTTTTGATATTGATGTCACAGGAGTTGCGCACTAATATGTCAAAAACAAAAAAGAATAAATAAATAAATCACAAGTTAATTTGTTATTTGTTATTTAATAGCTACATATAAAACAAAAAAATTATGATGCATATGCAATTAATTCCTTTTCAACTCCTATCTCTATCAATTTTGCCAATGGTTCCGGTACATCTTCTTTTCTGATTGCCTTATTCTTCAAATCCTGTTTTTCTGAATCATCTAATTCTTTTACTTTGGTGATATATTTGAAATCATTTGCGACATGATCTGCTAAATGCCAAAAAGCTTTAGAGTTTTCATCATATAAATGCCACATAATAATTTTTTGAGTTACCTGTCGAACTTTAATGTGGTTGTTAGTATACCAGCACATTATATACATAGCTTGGTCATGCATATATTTATTTTGTGCACTTAATTGTAAGACGCCTGCGTCAATTGACTCTTGAATACTATTTACTATGTCATAACCTTGATGACATAGTTGAAATTCTTTAGAATTTTGAGCATGCGTCAACAAGTGTTCTTCATGCATACTAATATAATGTACATTTGCCAAAATACTATAATATGTACCCCAATAAGGATTACAAATGTGTGGATTTTTCATAGTTGTGACCGCCATAATACATTCTTCCAATGGGCATAGATTCATATCAAGTGCAACATTGGCATATTTCTCAAATTCAGACAGCCATTTACCCCAGTAGAATTTGTTACCTGTAATATAGGCTGCAGATATTAATCCTGGTTGTTGTCTAAAAAATGTATCTAATTTATCTGTTTGTACATCACATATACTAATTGGTTTAAGTCTACAAAATCGCATCTTATCCTCAACTACATAAAATGGAGAAAGTTTGTTGTTCGGATTCCATCTCTCTTGATCATCTAATTTACAAATGTATAGTAATCCCAAATCAATCCATGCAAAATGATCAGTTTTAAATGGATCAAGTCCTATTGTTTCTTCAATAATATTCATTTTACTCCAAGAAAATGACATATAAGAAGGTGTGTCTCTAACGTCGAAATAGATTTTATTAGCAGAAACTGCTTCCGTTTGACGAGATATATATTTAGAATACCATTTAAGAGATTCAAGTGACCTTACAACAAACGTTGTTTTCATCATTTTAGGATCTACCTTGGAGCGGATATCGTATGCTTTTTGAAAAAGATGAGATTCAATCCATATAACCAAATTCACGTCTGTTTCCAAAATCTTTGCGCCTAATCTAAGATATTCGGCAGCGCTACGTCTAGTAGTTTTTTCTCTCAATTGTAGATCAAAAAGAGCAGTCACAAAAGTAACAGGCTTGGACATTTTGTTTTGTTTTTTTTTATCTTGTTTTAGCTTTGATTGTTAAAAAAAAAAAATAAAGAATATATATATATTGTAAAACGAATAAAAACAAAATAATAGGGAGTAATAGGAATGAGAATGATAATCTGAGAACATGTATATTCTGATTATACAAATATACAAATATTTATCAAACTGTGCAAATAAAAAACAAAACAAAACAAAATAACCAATTGAAAAAAAAAGTATCAATAAAATATTTATTTATTTATTCATTAATCAATTGGTTGACACTATATATTAACTATGACGATACGTGCTGATATTTAGAAATAACGGATTTGCAGACAAGCAAGGATTTATCATCATTGTCGTAATCATGTTTATAAATTTCATTACTGTCATTATTATTATCTTCATTGTCGTCCACAAAATTCATTTTATCTTTTCTTATTTCATACATTTGAATTTCTTTCTTCAGACACGATAAAAGGCACTGAACTTTTGGTTTGCTCATAGACGAAACACCCGAAATTATATTCAAAAAGCATGAACATATAAGTGGACTAAATTTATGACCATTGCACATTTTATCCAATATATTCATCGCAAACGAAGCCATAATTGTGGATAATGGAGCCTTATCCCCGAATTCGACATCATTTCGTATACACAGCTTAATAATAAGTTGAACAGAGTTATCTCTAATTTCCCACGGAATATTATCTTCAAACCGAACAATATATACGAGTGACATGGCCATTATTTTTGTATAATGTTTGGTGTTATAATCTTTGTTGTCCATAATCAATAAAAAAAGATTCATCACAACTTTTATACGATTAATCAATTTATACCGTAAACAGTAAATGATATCATTTCCTAAAAGTTTGACAAGATACGGTATAATTTGGGTGAATTCAGTCGAATTTGTTTGAATAATTTTAAAACATAGTTTAATATCCTCAGGGTCGGTTGAAATAATTGAACCCATAACATGTCTTAACAATAGCCAATGATCGTATGTGAACCCGATATGTTCAAATTCATTTCCCTTGCTTTTAGAATTTTTATCAATTGATTTCTTTTTTCTGGACAATGGAAATGACGCTATACTTGATATTGACCCTGTAGTAGTATTCAATTCAGATGGCAATAGCAAATTTGAAACAGAAAGTATGGAAGGGTCAAATGTATTTGTATCATTGTTGTTGCTATTTTTTTTTGTATTTATATTTTTTTTGATTCTTAATTTTAATTGTTCATCTAAAACCAGTTTGTTTTCAATCATGGAATAAGGAGGAATAGCAGAACCTTGAGCCATTGAAGCTGTTATTGCCAATATACAGGAATCAGCTTGCTTAATATTATTATTATTATTATCATCAATACATTCTTCTTCGTATTTGTTTTTATCGATATCTACCTCGAAAGAAAATTGGTGGCTTGTCATTACATCTGTCAGTATTTGTAAAGTTAAGGAACATTGACATTTTGAAGCCAATTGTTCAGCTTGGGCTATTATTTTCAAAGTTTCAGTATTGAATACTTTTATTGCGTCTTGGGGACTGGAAATAATGTCTTTTGATGAAATGTACTTGTAAATCTCAACAATATTTGGTATTGGGTTCGTTTTCGTTTTCATTTCCATTTTTTATATATTCTTTGGTTTGTCAGTTTGTGCTCTTTTCCTTGTTGACTTTTTTGATACAATGTCTTTGTCAAGAATGACAACAACTATTTGCTGCTCAATTTCAACTTTGAAATTAATTATAAATTTCAAATTAATATTAATTTTGTAAGAGAGATCAAAATCAACAAACAAAAACAAACAGAACAATATATTTGTATTTTGTTAAGTAACAAATGGTCGAAAACTTTGAAGATAAATACATTTTTAATGCTCAAGTCCATGGACATAGGTTTGAAGTAGCACAAAAGACAACAAAGATAACAGAAACAATACATCTTCAAGATCTTCAGATTCAATATAATAGAAAACATATCACACTTCCATTTAAGAAATCACCAAAAATACTTTGCCGCCGTCTTGAATTCGATTTCGATGAGTGTGACAGTTTAGACAGTTTACAATATGTTCGGCCTAACAATATTGATAACAGACATGACAACGATGATTGTTCTGATTCTGATGACGTTAACGTTGGCGATAACAATAATAACAATGACATACAAAAGGAAAAATTTCAAAAGATTAAAATGTTGGATTGCAAATATCGATTATCATCACGAGACATCGACTCATTGAAGAAAAAGATATCTAAAGATATAAAAAAGATACAAAGGTATTGGTATGAAATAAATTTTACTCCTTATCTTGACAAACAAACTGTGGAAAAAAGAGCAGAACAATTAAAATTTATTTTCACACACTTAGAATCTAGTGTACATAACATACCTTGCTCAACTTTATTGGAGAAATGGTCCCATAAACAATGGGATTCCAAAGAAAAAAGTGCATTTGTACATCTTGTCCAAAATAAAAAAGACCCGCACCCATTTATTAATATGCAAAATCCCATAGTCAATTATTGCATATTACGCCAAGGACTTGATAGTATGATGGATGATCCTATTCATCTTTCTCCAATGACATTTTTTTGGAGCTTTCGCTTGCAAAAATGGGGAATCTTTATTTGCTTTTTGTTGTCTATCAAAATTAGCTATACATTCGAGAAAGACAATGGAGATGACAACACGGCATCGTCTATAATATCATCAATCATTTCATACAGAGATGCGTCAGGTCGAAATATTTTTCATTATTTTCCATTGGCATTTAATGGTCGTCGAAACAACAACAACAACAACAACAATTTTCCGAAAAGCGAGTATAAACTGTTATTATGGCTTTTCGATCAAGCTTTAATATTGAATTTTACCAGCAGAGATATTAGAGGGCGTAATCCGGTATTTACTTGGCTAACAAATTATGGTAATTTTTCCAGTCTTTCGGTTATGTTTGAATTATTTGAACAAAAAAAAGAATTGTACGATATGATTTATAAAAGAGATTTTGATGGTCTTACTGTGATACATCACATATTATCAGCAAACTCAGCAAAAGATAATATCAATATATGGGATGACATCAAACAATTACTTTCATTTGGAAACACGTGCGAATTGAAAAATAATACATTTGTGCAAAATTTCATAAGAATCAGAGACTCCAATAGAGATAACTTGTTGCAATTTATTCAAAAATTGGATTTAAAAGCCAAAGTACCGGATTGGATTATTGATATCTTTGGCAGCACGAAAAGTATAGAAAATCAAAAACATTGTCATCCCAATTATGACGATGATAATAATAACAATATTCATTCTTTTGGGTTACTGAAATATGAATATTTACATCACGACAGACTGGTTGGTCAGGCTTTGAAAGATGAATTGGCTCTCAAAATATTTCAATTTGCTGAATCAAATGACAACAATGAAGAAGGTGGTGATAATGATAATAATGAACATGACGATGATGATGACGACGATGATGATGATGATGATGATGATGATAATGACGATGATGACAGTTGTAAAAAAAAGAAAAAAGAAGAAATAATCGCTAGTCATTGTAATTTACTGCTTGGAAATCGAGATTTGTTTTCAGAATACTGCGGTTTTAATTTGACTCATGTTCCAATTCCAAACAAAGATGGATATTTAAGATGCATAACCAGGCTCATATTCCCAGACACAGTTGACAATGATAAGAATTTCAAAATTGTTCCAGGAAATGACAAGAGTATTGGGGATCCAAATACAGAGGCCTCCAATTTTATGTGGAATAATTGGAAAAAGACGTTGGAAGTATGTCTGGTCACATTTGTTGTTTATATTGGCAATCATAATAACGAGCCCTTAAGAATTGTTAATAATTCCATGCATATTCAAATGTTTGGAAATACTGCTGGCTATGACCCCAGACTATTTTTAGTATCATCAATCACAAAATATGATAAAATAAACAATTACAACAATAATAAAGAAGAAGAAGAAGAACTATCTATATTTATTACTACTTCTGATTCAGGGTCATTATTTAAATTTGACAATGAAAATAAAAAAAATAAACTCGCCATCATGTCTCATTCTGGCCATGGATTTTGTATAAAGGATTCTTTACAAATACCATGGGATGCACGCAAACCTACTGATAAAAATTTGGTACCTATATACTTATGTGATCAAAATAAAAATGATCAAAGTGATCAAAGTGAAATTGCTAATTTTTTTGTACAGGGATGGTTAAATATATTTGTGAAAACAAGACGTCAAGGTTGCTTCTTGTCATCCATAAAAAATATACAAGCATGTCCATCTGGAGACATGAACAAAAATTCAAATATTATTTTTTCATTTGGGACCCCATTTATTTCAATACCTTCTATTTATAAATCTATAAAAGGTACTAATGGTTATCAATTAATATATGATAAATTTGCTGTGGGTCATGTTAAAATTGCTCTTCATTCCGATACTGGCGATGCATGCTCAGAACAATTTAAAAGGGAATTATCTTTAGTTTACAATAGGAAGTATCAATCTAGATATAAGGAGCATCGTGGATGTGCATCCGGAATGACAAATGGATATATTTATTTGGGATATTTTATTAGGCTTACAAAATATATAAATGTCAAGACAAGATTGCCTAAATATGAATGTAAAATTAGTGATGCGTTTCTGCCACTTCATCACAAAGCAATACAAGAAGGGTCAAACGAGTATGTATTTTCTTTGTTTTTCCCAACAGGATTATCTCAATCTATAAATAAAGAAACAACAAGAGAAGAAATATTGGTAACGGGTGGAGAAGGTGACTGGTATAATTCATTTATTCGATTTGATTTTGAAAAGGCTATAAAATCAACCAACATCCCCATCCATGATTTCAAATATAAAGATTACAAATATCATGTTTTAGCATATGGATCTAAGCCAGGATCATTTCCACGAATTTACTCGCACGCTGATCAATCAACGCCAATTTTTGTATCAATACCCGTCTAATTAATTATAAATCATAATAATAATAATAATAATAAATAATAATAATATTTTTGTTTACATAATTACAGATACTGTTCTAAATGCTTCCTCTGCAGAGGGTCGCTTATTCATATCGAATGTGAGCAAAGCCCAAATGAATTGTTGCAAATATCCACTATATTTTATATCAATTTTTGTGCAAATATTGATTCTTTCTTGATTTGAAAGGCGGTGAATACTAGTATCTGAAGGAAATGCTTTCTGATATTGGCATAATTCATAAAGAACACATCCAAGTGACCATATATCGGCTTTCTCATTGAACGCATATCCCATTCTTTTTTCAGGACTTGCATACTGAGGAGTTCCATTGAGCGTTTTCACTCTGATTGTATAATTGTTTGAGGGTATTGCAACTGCTACGCCAAAATCACATAACGTAAACGTGGGATAATCATTTTCTTGACTGAAGTCGTGTTTTTTATTCAAAAGGATGTTTTCGGTTTTAACATCATTATGAATAATGCCATACGCATGACATGCTTTAAGAGCGCGTAGCATATCATAAGCGATCATCCATATAAAATTTTCAGGTGCACCGCATTTTCTATTGTAGCAATCAAGAATAACATCAAAAAGATCACCTCCGTCGCAATATTCCGTCACAATAACAGCCGTGGCATCCTTGGTATTGACTAATAGCTCTTCCAACTGTAATATGTTTGGTTGGTCCAACATTCTTAAAAGTAAATTATATTCATTTTGTATAGACTTTACAATTTCCTCTGGCTTTATATTTTCATGCACGAGACATATTTTTTTCCATGCGAAAATCTTGTTATCTCTTATACGAACAACCTTGTCAACGATTCCACATGCACCGCTATTAATTCTTGATTCAATTGGTTTAAATCCAGATATATCTTCAAATGTGAAATTTTGATAAAAGCTTTTACATGCTTCGGAAAAAGACACTCTGTCTAAAAGAGTTAGAAATTGACATATTGTCGATCGAGGTCTTTCATATTGGATGAGAAATTTTTGCATTCCTTTTTTTTTTGTTTATTCTTTGCTTGAAGAAGCGAACAGGTGGCTTATAACAAACAATTTTGTGTCAAATAAACAAAACATATTTTTGAACTTTTTTTCATCCATTTTGGATAAAATGTTGAAAATTCTAAATAATAAATAATTTTTTGCGAGCATAATTTGGCAAACAACACACACAACTCATTCATTCGCCCAAGAAAGCTTTTATAAAAACTTTTTCCTGTTTACTTTTCTCTTCTATATCCTCACAAATTACAAGAATGGATCAAACACATGCACAGACACATACACGTACTATGACTGACGAAAAGAATGGAAATACTATCGAAATAGTATCTACTACAAACTTTGAAACGTGCGAAACCACACTTCAATTTAACGTCACAACTCCTGTACCCAAGCCCTGTATTCATTTCAATCGTGCATATGGCTGTATGCATACAGGCAAAGAAGATGGAGATGTATGTAAATTTTCTCACGTGTGCAGAGTGTGTCGTTCTTCGGATCATTCGGCAACCGAGTGCAAAGTTTTCCGTCCAAATGAAATTTGCTTTGATTATAATGGCGATGTAGGTTGTGTAAACAAGGAATGTCCTCGCCTTCATATTTGTTCCCATTGTGGATCGGATGATCATTTTGATTCTCCAGCAATTGAGTGCACGCGTCCTAAGTTCAAGCTTTATAAATGCAAAGAGTGCAAGATTCCAAATATCCCAGGTCAATATGCCTATAATCTTCACTTTGAGATGAAGGAGCATACTCCTTTACCCCTTCCTCCTCTAACTACTACTACTACTACTACAAATGAGGAAAAGGATGTTTCTGTCATCCATTCTGAAACCAAAGATAATGAAGACATTCCGAATATTTGGAACGAGCCTACCTTGCTAGAAAAAATTGCGATTCTTGCTGCTTCTCAGAAAAAGAACAAAAAGAAAATGTTTGTCAAACCCAATTCTCGCAATATCAAAAACAAAAACATTAAAAAGCAGAAAGGAAAGACTATTGCGTCGAAATCGACACCAACACAGAAAAAGACACAGAAAAAAATTAAGAAAACTTTCAAAAAGGTTCATAAAACTTTTCATCATAATTTCAAACAACTCGACAGTAATACAATCGAATATACGGACAATAATTTTGTAAAGAAGGAAGAAAAAAACGTTTCAGTTCCAGAGGAGAAGGAGGAGGAGGAGGAACCTCAAGAAAAGGTCGAGAAACCTTATCGCGTGACCCCCTGTATTCATTATAACCGCAAATACGGATGCAAGCTAACTTCCGATGATTCTTGTACATTTGCGCATATTTGCCGAGTCTGTAAATCGCCAGACCATGGCTCCTCAGACTGTCGTGAATTCAGATGGAACAAAATTTGCCGAGATTACAACAATGCAAAGAAGGGATGTGAAAATGAAATGTGCCTTTTCCTTAATATTTGCAGTTTCTGTGGTGATAAAAATCATTCGCAACCAGAATGTTTTGCTTTTAAACAAAATTCTCTCAATATGAAATATACGCCCATGCATTGCTATGAATGTGATATTTCCAAAATTCCAGGAGATCAAGCTCTTGCTATGCACAATCAACATGTCCACTTTTCGTATGTGTAAAAGAGTTATTTGCTCATTTGTCCAATAGTTTTTAATATTTATAACATAAAATAAAAAACCATGTATTACTATTTTTCTACCACAAATGTTTGTTTGCTTGTTTGTTTATCTGTAGTTTAAAAAAATGTAAATTTTAAAGCTTTGCTGCGCTAAGTACAACATTAGTATGTTGTATCAATGTTCAATATAGTTTATAATTTATTTATACAATTTCTATTATTATTATTACTGTTATTACTGTACAATACAACAACGAGGATGTTCTTTTGAGTCGTCTTCTTCAACATGCTTTTCATTTGAAACACTAACACTACCTCCGGCTTTATAATTCCCCTGTTTTCGCAATGCTTTATTATTCTTATTCTTATCATTATCATTTCTAGGAAGAGCTGTCCATGATTCCCACACATAATCAAAATGGTCATAAGGTAAAATTGTATAACCATTATCACCCCAAGAAGCACCCCATGAATTACAAATAATAAATCCAGCTTCCTCTCCTGGATCAACGTCACATTCATCCCGATATCCAATACATGCTACCCCGTGCCCTTTTATTTTACCCTCTTTTTCCCAATTTAATTGTTCTTCTTGTGTTACTGGACACCAAAAATGTCTAGTGCTGTTTAGCAATGGTAAAACTACCAAACAAGGACCATTTACCACCAGAGCTTTTTTTAATGTGTGGGCATCAAATATTCGGGCAGATGACCCAATTCGCCTTTTGATGGCCAATTTTGGTAATTGTTTTTTATTATTATAAATTGTTTTATTATTGTATTCTTCTTTTGTTATACATCCAAAAGTTGTCAAAATACCCATACAATTTCTACCAGTCATACCAGGAGATTTTATATCATTTCTTTGTTCATAAATACATTCGGGAGACATTTCAACGATTTCGCCAGTTTTAATATATTGATGCCATTCTGCAATCCTAGCTCCAACCATTCCAACACATGACGGAATTTCTCCTTGTTGTTTCGGATTTGTAACATGTGGGCGGCAATCAACAGAGGTTGGCAATTTAAATTCACGAGATGATGGCAAAACACTTGAAGCTTTTATATCATGTTTATTATACCCAGATCGTAATACTCCTATAGCTTTACATTTAACCCAGTCTGTAAAATCTTGAACGTCATCAATTCTATTATCTACAAAATTTTCGACCTTTTGGACAATGTTATTCACATGATCCATTTTGGTATATAAAACTGTGATGTGCTGATTTAATTTTAATTTCTTTATTTATTGATGTATTTAACAGACGTATTGTATGTTTTTTTTTATCAATCAACAATGTACAAGATTTTTTAATTCAATATTTATTCCGGGCTTGGCCTTTCTTCTTCTTCTTCTTCTTCTTCTTCTTCATCATCATCTTCTTCTTCAGATACTAATTCTTCATCTTCATCTGCGTCATCATCATTCTCACACTCGCCATTTTCTCTCTCCATTTTTTTTCTTTTTTCTTCACGATCACGTATAGAAGAATAGGGAGCAATATCAAGTCCAAATTCACTCATTGTTTGTTGAAATAAATGGGTATAGCGACTAGATCCAGATATAGTTGCAATTGATCCTTGGCAAGTTAATAGCGCTGCACGTATAGTATCAAACATTGACGTATTTGTACATTTATGATCTTCATAATATTTATTCAAAGCAGTCATACCGTCTTTCCAATCCGTCGATGATCCGGTAAAACAATTTTCCCATGGTTTTGCAAGTCCATCTAAAAATTCCTTTTTTTTTTCATCTGTTATGCCTGGAGGAAAAATTGTACAATTATGATACGTCAATAATGCAATACTCTGCCAATCAGCATTGCAAAAATATGCTAAAAAATACATGTTACATTTCTTTTCTTTTTTTGTTTTACATTTAGCAATAATGCCCCAATCAATGTATACTAGTTTTCCAGACTGAGGATCAATTCCCCAATTTTCTGTTTGTAAATCACCATGACACTTTCCATTCAAACATAGCATAAGTAGTAAGCTGTTTATAATACGCGTTGTTATTTGCTGTCTTGATGTATTATACAAAGACCAATCTATTGTATCGCTATTTCGAGGACTAATCATTTTCATATATTGTTGAACAATTATATTTGATCGCGTGTATTCGTCATAAATTCTTGGTACGATAAAATTATCTTGTTTTCCATGATACTTTTTATAGAAATAATTTGTATTTTTAGCTTCTTGGATCATATTACAAGATTCGGTTAGTAACTCTTGATATCGAACAAGTGTTGTCAAGATTCTTTCTATTGTAATGACATTATATGTACTAAAAATAAATCCCATCACACGCATAAATTTCATCCAATACTTGATTTGCTCTAATCGTTCAGGAAAGACAATTTTTATTACAACCTTTTCACCTTTTATGATTGCTTTATGCACTTGTCCGATTGTGCCATGTGCCAAAGGTTGTGAATCTATCCATTCACAAATATTATAAATATGATCTGTTTTCCAAGATTCACATAATAATTTATCAACTTGTTTCCAAGATTTAGGTTTAATTGCGTCTTTAGACAGTTTCATCAATGGATATCTGAACTCATAACTATATTCTGTACTGGAGTCTGATATAACTTGGCCAATTTTTCCCAAAACAGTATTATTTTTACAAATATAATATAAAAATGTTCCACTAAAACTATCTATTATTTTTTGACACTTGTCATTTGGTAAGGGAGTCATATATATTAAAATACAACTTAATAGCCAGGTTGATAATTTTCTTGTAAATAATAATAGTAACACAAAAGTCCATTCAGGTACGTAGCTTATTGTTTTTAATACGCTCATGATTTTTGTAAACATGCGCATGCATACAGGTTAAAGAGATGATAAAAAATAATAAATTCTTTTTTTTTTAAAAAAACACAAGTGTGCGACAAACAAAACAAGTAATGTAATAAGTAAATAAATATAATGTATGTATATAATATATTTGATAAAAAGTTTTAAACTATCTAACCTTAACAAAAAAAACCTACATTCATTGATAAAAGAAAAAATAACGTATTTTTAAAATATTGTTTTGATAAACTCAAAAATGCATAGCAATCATCGATTATATTGTGATTCCATACGCAGTATTCAAAAACCAACTGAAAGATGTCCAAATCGAGCTATCGTAACGACTAAAGATGGGGATAATTTATGCGGTAAACATAATAAAGAAAGTGTACTACTTTTTGCAGAAATGAATCCTTTTCATAAAGATGGTGAAACATATAAAGAAGAAGATGAAGAAAAAGATGTCAGAGCAGACGATGACAAAGTACAATCTCGTATGGATATGAGAATGGCGGCTTTACGTTCATCAACGGTAAGTGAAAAAGTTAAAAGAAAACTTTTAAAAGCTATAGAAGCTTCTTCTTCTTCTTCTTCTTCTTTGGAATTCTCATCTTCTTCTTCTTCTTCTTCTTCAAAAGGTAAATCGGACATCAAGGGTAGTAACAATATAGATAAACAAACAACTGGTGATTATGAACAAGATACAGGTACGGAAAATTATTCGTCCACAAGAAAAAAAAGAAACAGTACAAGTTCAAGCACCCGAAAGAAATTGTCAGTTGAAAAGGAAAAAGCTAGTATATACACAGGTCTTAAAACTGGCTCAGATGAAATGTCTCCTTCCGCGTGTAAAAACAGCAATAATACATCTAAAATTCCAGATGATTACCCAGGCATGAAATTGATTAAAGAATCAATACGTAGAAGTGCCGGTCGTACACATCCTAGTGGAATTCCAGACATCCCTGCCGCTATAACATGTAAATACTCTATGCAAGAAGTTCAGGGTAAACGTGATTATATGCAAGATAGATTACTCGTTAAAACATTAAAATGCAGTTCGCCTTATTTACCGGGTCTCAGTGTTTTAGCAATGGTATGTGATGGCCATGGAGGTGATGAAGATGGACATCTATGTGCTGATTATTGTATTGACAATTTCCCTAGTTTATTGCAACGGTTTTTGAACGCAAAAGATAGACGTACAGGTTTGTACAAATATGATGCCAAGACTGCATTATATTGTGCTTCATTACAGATGAATGACGATTGGGAAAAACATGCATATTCTCATACACCAACGTTAGAAGCAGGAACTACATTTTTAGTGACACTGCTTCATATTGGATCAGGTGTCATGTGGACTGCAAATATTGGAGATTCAAGGGCCATTTGGATACGTAAGAAAAAGGTTTTATATCACACAGATGATCATAAGCCAACTCACAAACAAGAAAGAGAACGTTTAATGCGCAAGTCGCAAGAAAATGTCGCTAGAAATAAACAACCTATTTTTATAACTGAAAAAAGAGGAGATACCCCCAGGCTTCAAGGGTATTTGGCAATGTCTAGATCTATTGGAGATTTAGTTCCAGGTCTTGAAGATGCAATAATCCGAGAGCCTGATATTTTTCAAATAGCTGTAAAAGATGAACTTATTCTTGTAATGGCATCTGATGGTGTATGGGATTGTTGGAGGCATAATTCGCCTGTTGCAGCTCTTGTGACATCTCGAAAAGATTTTCAAGCAGAAGATCTTGTTAAAGCAGCAGAGGAGCATCCCAAAGCGTCGGACAATATTAGTGCTATCATAATGCGTTTGAAAGCTGTCTAATTGAATTATAAAAAAAAAATATAAACGATATTGTGCAACAATTATTAGATTAATAATTATTGATATGTATGCATGTTAAAATCCAAAACGTATAAAACAAATCAAATAAACAAATACGTGCTATATTGTTGTTGTTGTCTGTGTAGCATTAGCATTAGCTCTTTAGATCTATAAAATTCATTGCGCGTTTGAAGTTTAGTTACAGTAACATAATTATTTCTTTTTGAATATAAATCAAACAAAGAAAAATTTGTAGTATCAGCCAAATTAGAAAAGGAAGATGGGAATAAATAGGATTCAAAAGAGTAAGGAAGTTTTGACATTCCTGTATGACAAACATGTCCTGAAGATCCATAAGTGTGGGACATGATGATAAAAATAAAACAAAAAAAAAAGGAGAACAAAAATAATGGGAAACGGTAGAGAGGGAAAATGTTATTTTTTTATATTTGAACAAGAGGAAAGTGAAAAAAATACATATTTGGAAACTTGTCCGAATTTATTTTAGAAATTTACACAACATCAGAATCATCAGGCGTGTTGATAACGATAGCCCGACTTTGCGGAGAGGGAGATGCGTTTATAGGAGTAGAATGTCCAGTAGTTGCATCGACGACAGAGGCATTCATTAATATAGCAGACGTTTCTACACGCTTGATAACTGCAGTTGAAGTGTTATTGTTATTATTACTGTTATTCATCAACATCATCATTCGAGAGGGCGTGGGAGGACCAGACGGACCCTTAACATTTCTGGAAGGAGGTGTTGTTGAAGCAGCAATAGCTACTTTTTTGGGTCCTATGGCAGTTACACTCGGAGACATGTTAGGTTTGATATTGGTAACAACAGGAGTGTTATTATGACCATCTTCGGCGGTATTGTTGTGATGATGATGAGATGACTCGAGAACAGTGACGTTTGCTCCTCCAACTCCATAATTGCCATGGCCACTTTTGATGGAATATACTCCCCAAAATCCATTTTGTTTGATTGTTTGAACGAAACGTCCTCCATACAAAACACCCATAGAAATTAAAACGCTGATTTGAATACAGACGCCTCTAATAACTTGCTTCACTTCCATAATACTTTTGCTTGAATTGACTAGAGCAAACTCGATAGCCATAGTAACACCCAAAAGGAAAATCATGAGGATAGCAGACATCATAATCTTGGCCGTTTGTGCAAAAAGGGCATGATCAACATCTCTATTGCGGAGTGCCAAAGTCCACCACGACAGAAGCATAATAAAGAATGATACGATCAATACGATGGCACATTTCATAGCTTCAGGAACTTGTTGTTCGTCGACGACGCAAATAGTCATATTTTGGACAGGGCGAAGAGGGTCAAATTCTTGAATATAAGTTTCCATGCGGTAAACTCCTGAAAGTACAAAGCCAGTAATCCAAAGAGGAGCAGACATTCCCAAAAAGTATGCGGCCAACTTGAATTTTGACATTTTCACTACACGCATGGACGCGTTATGAAAAATCTTGTTTAGCAAAAGAGAAATAATAATTGGCGGCACGAATAAAAAGGAAAGGCCCACAATAAACATTGGAATTCTTGCACGGCAAGTGGTATCCGTGTTTTCATCCAACCAGGTAAGGGTGGCAAACGACATGACGATAGCCCCAATAAAAGAAATCATAACCATTGGAATGTTGAGAGCCTTGATAAGTGGGTCGTTGCGGTGCATAGCAATAAGTATGATACAGATCAAATAAATGAATACACAAATACACATGACCGCGATAACAACCTTTGCACCAGCAGATCCGGCATATTTGAAATTGTAAGTTCTTTCCGACCAGGATGGAATGGGATAAACAAGCTCAACAGTAGCCACGCTAGTAGGGGAAACTAGACACAGAGTCTTAGAACTGTCCACTTGAGTAACAATCACAGAATTTTGAGAATTCATTCCAATAAGATCGGACGAGATAGTTCCAAAAAATGACTTGGTACTGACTCGAGCAATCTGAGAAGCAATAGAAGCTCGTTCAAAATCCGGTGTCGTAGAAAGAGTTGCCTCGATCATATAACCAAGAGCCATGGTAGAAGCATCTGTAAAAGTTGGAGGTATTCCAGTTTTAGCAATTACCAAATTAGAAAAGGCTCGAGCACTTGTTGTATTTGTGGTTGCAGGAAAATGGGAAGCATACACATTTGAAGGAATATCCGAATAATCCTCACCGTTTAGAGTGACATCCCAAAATTTTACTCCATTGACATATCTAAAATCTGTTTTAACAGTGTTGATAGCTTTGTCAGTGTCTGTACATTGTACCATCATCAAAGAGCGAGGCAAATAGTCCAACTTTTCAAATGCATGGATATCTTCAACACACCCAAGTCGTCGACACCATGTGATGGCATCTGGGTCCAAAGTTTTAAGAGTACCAACAATCTCAAGGATTTCGTCATTCGTGTAGCTGGTCGATATTTTGCGTGTATAAATCACATCAATCTTGTTGTTAGCAGCATAATATTTGCCACCCATACAAGTCTCGGTGTGGAAGTTATCATCCCAATATACGATTGCCACAGTCTTTGCTTTTTTGACTCCAAGCATACCAAAATAATCCTTGAACTGGTACCCAGCAGGCTGAAGAGTGCTATATGCATGGTTGAATGCGCGATCGTTTAGACGACGGCAATTTGAGTTTGCAGGATACGGAGGAGTAGAACATTTGTAATCGGAAGTAAGTGCTACGCGAGAAATGATAGGGATCTTGACTTGATTTGCGTACTGTGATGCAACAACAGACAATTCGCCTTCAGCCCCAACGAAAAAAGAGACGTTCTGAGACATAAGATAGTCAAATTGAGGCTTGATATAAACAATATCTGAACGAATGTTTGCTGGGATAACCTCAATTTTAAATTCATAATCACTGCGAGCATTGACCAAATCTTGCCAAATGCCAAGCATCTTTTTGGTACGGTTTCCAGTTTCAGAAAATTTTCCAGTTTCAGAAAACAAAAGTCCCACCTTGAAAGTTGGCACAATAGTTGCATTGGCGGCATCGACTTGTATGGCAACTGACGTCGTCATAATGACCGTCATAGCTACCAATGCAGCAATTATTATTGCCGATATCATATTTGTTATTCTTTTCTTTGATCGTGTTTCGAGAGATGGTGATGATGATGATGATGATGAAAAGCGACGAGACATGGCGAGTTTGTTATGAAAGAAAAAAGAGTATTTCTTTCTTTCTTCTTTTTTCTATTGTTGATGTCACTGTTTTATTTTTGAAACTGTGATTTCTTTTTTTCTTTTGCAGGTTGTTTTGCATTTGATTTTATTTTTTTGTTGGAAATTGCAAAATTTTGAACGTCTAAGTAGTATATCTTTTATCCATCTCTATTTTTTTTATTTACAAACAAAAATCATTCACTGTGCTTATAAGAGTATAACTCTTTCTAAGATAGATAAGAATGTCCTCGACCATTGCTTGCTCTGTGTCTCAGGACACCAAAATCTGCGATTGTATATCGCAGAAAGAGAAAAGGCACAGCTTATCCTTGTCTCAGCAAGGAATATGGTATTCTTACCTAACCAAAGAAAAGCCCGCGCTTGAAAACAAATCTCTTCCAAAATCATATGCATTTCATTTAGCTCTTGAATATACATTCAAAGAGTTTCCCAGCATAAAAAAGTTGTGGTTAAAAATATGCCAAGATCATCCTATGTTGAGAACAACATTTGATTGTAATGAAGATGCCGTAACTACATATTGCATACATGATTTGGAATGCCCATTTATACAGAAAGAAATTGACGAGATATCTGAACATGAAATGATAACTTCAAAGTCTTGTATTAAAGATCCCTTTGATTTAATTAACCAGTTACCTTGGAGAACGTCTTTAAATTATGATTTTACGCTTAATGAGTTTAAGCTTATTATAACTGTTCATCATATTGTGTGCGATGGCTATTCTCTTCCATTATTGCATAATTCTATAATGGATAGTTTGGGATATGTCGATTACAATTCACAAGCAGCAGAAACGACAACGACAACAATGATGCATAATTCGAAATATGAAAACAAACCAACATATACCGAAAGTAAGGAATTTTGGAATAAACAAGTAAAAGATAAAAATTTAGATTTTCATTTGTTACCAGATCGCATCGTGAAATTAGACGAAATTAAAGAGTTGGAAGATGAAGTTGATGATAATGATAATGATAACGACATAAACGCAGCTGGTCCTTATGGAATACTTGACATAACAGTTCCCGAGTCTATTTTGGAGGGACAGCACAAGATGAACCCATCTGTTAGTGTATTTTCTTTGTGTGCTACTGCAATGTGGAAATCACTGAGCCATATGTCTGGTCCAAGATCGGAAGATGATTTGGAGTTTCCATTGGGTGTAAGTTTTTTGAGTAAACCGTCAACATCCAAATCGTTATCGTCATCGTCACCGCCACACCATGAAAATAAAACTCAAATTTTTAAAGGAGTAAATCAATATTCAAATGCACTTCCTGTATTTTTTTCGCCAAAGAAATCTGATGGTACTCATAATCAAGATGAATCTGAAGCAATTCAAATGCAACAAAAAATTCAAATGTGCAAAAAACACGAGAGTTATGATGCAGTCCAATTGGCAAGAGATGTAAGAAGTTCAACAAGCCTTTTTAGAAACGGAATCACAATTTTACCCGCTTTTCCTTTACCATCAAATGGAAAAATTAATGGTTTAAAAGTTCATTTATTTACCGAAGATGATATTATGTTGGTGGTTTTGCGTGGACAAACCAGAAAAGATTGGTTTCTAAGATTGATTTATAATCAACAAAAATTTACAGAAGGCTGGGGTCGTCGTTTTACAAATTTATTAATAAATCAACTTAAAAAAATTATTGGAATTCAACAAGAAAAGGAAGTGCATCAATATCTGTCTAAATATATTTGTCTAACGGAACATTTTGACCATATATTGGGTCAAAATGTTTTTGACAAAATTAAATATGTATGCAGTTTTGATTCTAGGAATAACATTGCAATGAAAGACATGATGCAAAGAGAAATTACATATGCTCAAATGCTATCCTGTGTAAATACTATTTCAGAATATTTATCAACACTAATACTAACGCAATGTGGCGGTGATAATAAACAAATCGTCATTGCTATATTGGGAACCAAATCTATCGAAAGTGTATTGGCCATGCTTGCTATTATGGATCTTGGTCATATCTACATGTGTATTGATGTGCAAGTTTTGGATCAAGAAAGAATTGAATTTATGATTCAAGACAGTGGAGCTATCTGTTTAATTGATACCGACTCTACAGGAAAGCTAAATATTGATGAAAATATAATATCAAAATTCAAATCGACAGAAATCAAAGATACTAAAATTTCAACGATGGCTGTCGAATTTATTTGTGATGGAGGTGACGCGTCTGTAAATGTTTCACGTATTAACGAATGTGGAATTTACGGAGAAAGTTATAATGTTTATAATGACTTTAATGGTTATGCCAAAAAAAGTGATGATTTGATTTATATCAAATATACATCTGGGACAACTGGAAAACCAAAGGGAGTCGCGATGAGTCATAATGGTGTGAATTCTATGATTTTTGCAACCCAGCAAGATTTTATAGTTGCGCCTACGGACAAGGTTTTGTTATTTTCAAGTATAAGTTTTGATGCTTCAGTTTGGCATATATTTTCAGCCATCACATCTGGGGCATGTCTTGTCATTCCAGATGGTGATATTTTAACAACCATTTCTAAAATGGGAGTTACAGTGTTGGATACTGTACCTTCTGTATTGAATGAAATGGAGCCTCAAGATTATCCCGGTCTCAGAGTTATACAATTAGGTGCAGAATCGTGTCCAATTCATTTAGCTCAAAAATGGAGCAAGTGGGCAAAAGATCATCCAGAGCAAAAACTTATATTTTTGAATTCCTATGGACCAACTGAAGCGTCAGTTATCACTCATTCGTGTGTCATTGAAGCAGATTGGACGGAAATTATTCCTATAGGAAAATCAATAGCCAATATGTATACTTTTATATTGGACGATGATGATAATTTGGTAGCTCCGGGTGCAATCGGATATATCTGGGTCGCCGGACCCGGTGTGTCTCCAACAGGCTATATTAATAGACCAGAACTGAACACTTTGGTGTTTAAACCAAATCCATTTTTCGATTATTGTTCCGCCAAATCTTATGCCGAAACTATGTACAAGACAGGAGATATAGGACGTCTGTTATCAGATGGAAATATAGAATGTCTAGGTCGTATTGACCATCAAGTTAAGTGGCATGGCTGTCGAGTTGAATTGAGTTATATTGAAAATGTTGCTCTTAAATTCAAAGAAGAATTGGGTGTCACAGAATGTGTCGCTATCCACTATATGAAAGATAAACACCCATCTTTAAAATTATCGGCAGATATGTTGGTGTTTTACTACACGCCTCAACAAGTCGATTCCAATTTGATTAAAAAAAAACTTGAAGAAAATTTACCATCATACTCAATGCCTTCACATTTTGTTGGCATTTCACAATTTTCCAGAAACAGTAGTGACAAGTTGGACAGAAAAAATTTACCGATTCCTCAATCAACTAAAGAATCACAAACGCAAAATAAATCAATTAACCAAAAAACAATTTCCAAATGCTCAATAAATCCAATCCATCAAGATTATGAAACGAGATTGAAAATAATTTGGTCCAAAATTTTACAAACAACCTCGACCTCATCCATTTCAAAAAATCTTCACTTTTTTGAACAAGGAGGAACTTCATTGCATCTTATGGTTTTGTTGAATCGAATTAAAAATGAATTTCAAATTTCGGATTTGTCAATTGGAGATTTATACTCGGTTCCTATTTTTGCAGATCAATTAAAATTAATTTTGGATCGTTGTGGGGTTGTTACTTCGACAACATCACCAACAAAAAATGAAAATGAAACAGATATAGAAACAGAAATATGTTCCAAAAATAAAAGAAATACTGTTCATATTTTGGCATGTGAAGGTATTTTTCCAGTTGCTCAAGACGTTATTGAGAAACGTGCTGGTATGGCATCATTCTGGAATCATCTTATGCACGGCGGAGTAATTTCAAAATGCGTTGATGATTCGGTCGTAAATAATATTGCAAAGGATAAAAACTTTGTTTCCGCTTTTGGAGCATTAGATGCTTCGCAATGGGAACATTTTTCTCATGATACATTCAATCTGTCGAGAAAAATTGCATATGAAATGGATCCTCAGCAAAGACTATTGATTGAATGTACTTTTCAAGCGCTATTGGCAAGTGGTCTGTCTACCAAGAAATACAAAATTGGAGCTTTTGTAGCTATTTCGGATAGTACATTCCATGCAAGCGAAGAAACCAAAGAAAGAGAATCTGTTAAAGATAAATATACAAGGATAAGTAATAATATGGCTGCAACCGCAGCTACAAGATTAGCATATACATTTGACCTTAGAGGTCCGGCAATGTCTATTCAAACAGCTTGTTCTTCTTATGGAGTTGCAATGGATACGGCTGTACAATATATCAAGAGTGGATTATGCGATGCCGCTATTGTGGCAACATCATCTATTAGGTTTCCTCAATCCGGATACGTATATGAAGATGGCATGATATTTTCAAAATCTGGAAGATGTCGACCATTTGAAAATAGAAGTGATGGAATTACAATATCAAATGCATCGGGCGCCATCATTATTTGTTCAAACAAAATTTTAGAAAACGATCCAAATATTAATTCAGATATTGAAATTGTGGATACCGCAACCTCAAATGACGGAAGATCTTCTGACAAGGTAAGTTTTATGGGACCAAGTGTTAAAGGCGAGTGTGAAGTAATGGATAAAGTTTTATCAAAAAATAACAATGTCAATAAACTTGCATTTATAGAAACACATGGAACTGGAACAAAAATTGGAGATCCAGTTGAAGTGAAAAGTATATATGAATCTTTGACTAAATCAAAATATTTTGAAAAGAATAATGACAATATATACTTGTCTTCAACTAAAGCAAATGTTGGACATTGTGATACAGCTTCTGGATTTATTGGAATAGCAAAATCTATTTTATGTTTGCGATATGGAATTTTACCAAGCCAACCGGATTTTGAAAAAGTCAACGAGGGTATCCCAAGTCAACATTTGGAAAAAATCAAAATTGTGCAAGAAGGTCATTTAATATTCAATTCAGAAGAGCAAACAGATGTTATCGTAAATTCTTTTGGAATTGGTGGCACTAATTCTACAACATTATTAAGATTTTCTCCCAAATACAAGAAATGTGTTATTGCTACAAATAACGAAAATAAAAATAAAAATAATCCTTCATATCTTCCTCTCTATCATGAATCCAAGGATATGATGAAATTATGGTCTACTATTTTATTGAGTTATCATGGAAATAACAAAGTCAAGATGGAATTGCTGAAAAGATGGAATACGAAAAATGACAATCTTCCTGATTATATTTCAGAGCGCTTGACTCGATATGAAGGTATTTCTATCAAATACTTTGATGGACACCAAAGATTAATTTCAAGAAAACAAGATAGTATCAATAATGACGTAGAAATTATACAAACAATTATATATACATTTACAGGACAAGGAGTTTTAAATGTTGATCACACGAGGGAACTTTACAAAAATTATGAAACTTATTCAAAATGGTGTGATGAAACAATATCTTTAGTTACCGACATTTGCAAGAGATACCCAAAATTGATGATAGATGCAAACATGGATATATTGAATATGGATATGGGTATATTATCTCAATTGGCGTTCAAAGGGAATGAAGTGTGCAAACAATTACTTGGATTTATACATGGTATTGGTTTATACAAGATTATATGTACATCAACAGAAACATTTTCGTGGGATAATAATAATAATAATATTAAAATCAAAATTAAATTTATTGGACACAGCCTTGGTGAATATGCATCAAGATATTGTCAAGGTATGTTAACCCTGTATGAGTGTATATATCTGATTATTTGCCGATCTGTTATTTGTATGAAATCAAATCCTGGTGTCATGGCTGTCCTCCGATGTGATAAAGCCGAGACACAAAAAATTATTTCGAAAATGAATGATGGTAATTGTTTACATCAAATTTCTGTTGCTGCTTCAAATCATTCCAAGCAAACCATCGTCGCAGGCACATTGGACAATGTTGAAAAGCTTAAAAATGTGTGCCAACAAGAGAAAATTGCATGTAGTGTATTGCAAAATAAATCCTCCGTGGCATATCATTCACATCTTATCGCAAACACAATAACATATCATATGTATTCTTGGGTATCAGACAGAGAAAAGGAATGGACATCAATATTATTTGATGAAAAAAGATATGAATGCAATAAGGATAATTGGAAATGGATGTTGACGCACTTGTATTCTACAGTAAACTTTCAGCAAACGATCGAGTCTCTTCACACAGAAAAAAAGACAAATGAACGTATTTTGTTTATTGAATTGGGAGACAAACCAATATTAACAAAATGTATCAAACATATTATCGGTATAGATGATGTTAAAGTTTGTGATGACAGCAATGTTCGAGAGATAAACAGTGATTATGCTTTTGGTCATGCTTTTGACAATGATGATGACGATGACGAAAATGGTCAGGATATTTTATCATCAGTTTTGGCAAAAATTGCTCTCTATACACGAAATGTGACTTGTTTCATACAGAACCAAGGACATATTTTGGATCATGGCGAAGAAGATGATGATTTTGAGGACAACAGAATTGCAAATGACGAGTGTTGCTTTCCATGCTATCCGCTCAGTCTTCCAATATCTCCATTGGTTAATTACAACACAAAAAAACCAACTCCAATGAATATTGATATTGATCCATGTTCTTTTATTGCAACTACTTCTACTTTCACACTAGCATCTCCATCTCCATCATCACAAAGTACGCCTAGATGGCTTGTCGGAACTGAATTGGTCTCTTTGTCTGTACCTTCGCCTTTACCGACTCCGTCATCGCTTTCGATATTATCATCGGCATCTTCTTCTGCTTCCTCTTCGCCGATGAATAATTCTAACAATATTTCCAACTCAACAACAAAACCAAGTCGTTTACGTCATGCAAGAAAATCAACTCTTAACGGATTATTTCACGACGATGTTAGACAAATATTTTTCGAAACTTTGGGAATTTATACTGATTTCCACAAATATCCTCGTGCCAATTTTATTCATTTAGGTGGAGATTCTATGTCTGCAATCGAACTTTTGAGCAAGTTTAGAAAACTTGTCCCCTTAACTACAATTACGTCAACTCAATTTTTTGCAAATCCCACTTTGGAAATGTTACTAAAAAGTTTACTATATGATGTTAAGGATGTGTGCCCTTCTTCTTCTTCTTCTTCTACAAATATAAACAAAAACAATACTGTTATTCCATCGGCTTTGTTCGGGAATTATGGGAATACAACTGTAAATAATACATTGTTGAGCGATAATAATAATATGGAACATATAATCACCTTACCGGATAATCAAAACCAAACAGAAAATATGGTGTGGCTGATACCTCCAGTTGGAGGAACCTTATTTTTGTATCAAGATTATATTTCTCATTTTGCACAAAAGTCAAATGCATCCGTGTATGGATTCAGGTATGATTTACAAAAAGGTACAAGTGTCGAAAATATTTCTTCTTACTACAATGATCAGTGTAGAGAAATCATTGAACTCAACAAAACAAAAAATATTAAACTAACTATAATTGGAATATCATATGGAGGATTGGTTGCTCAACATATGATGAAAGATTTGAGTATGGTAATTCCCAATATTTGGGATATTCAAATTGCAATGATTGATACGCCTACCCCAAATACACTTGCTGAAAGAAATTATAGAAAGTCTAACAAATCCTTTACAGACTTTGATACGTTCAAATATACATTTGCTGACATGTTTCCAAATGCATTGACAGAAGAAAAGCTTGGATACATTACAACAGAAAAAGATTTGAAGGAACTGGTGTGCTCCAAGTGTAACATCGACAAGGATCAATATCAAGATGTTTGTTTGCAGGCTCGAATTTATCTTCAAGATGTGAATGCTATACGAAATTACATTTTACCCTTGCACAATAACAAGAACTTTAAATATCACTATTATTTGTTTTACTGCGAGAGTCCGCGTCCAATTGACCCCAAGGGACATGTGGAGCAATGGTCCACATTTTTTGAATCGTCTAACAAGACGAATAACAACATTTTTAGCAAGCATGCAACTTCTGGTAATCATATATCCATGAATCGATCTCCAATCCTTGATCAGTTCATTTTGGACGTTTTGTCATTATTGTAGTCTTTCTTGTATATGTTAGAAAATTCTTAATAAATAATTCATTATTTTTTTATTTATAAAATCAAGCTATGATCGAGTGTCACTTTTTCCCCCATTATTTGTCCTTCTTTTTCCTTTTGTTTTTCTCGAAGCAACGATGATGCTTTCTCCTTCTTCTCCACCTACTCTTTATTTTACAAACGAAGAAGAAGAAAAGCAAGCAATTGAAATGAAACAAGTGTCTTGTTGGAAAAATAAACAAGATAGAAATAATAATACTGCAAATAATCAAATTCTTTTCAAAACTCCAATTCAATCACTCGAATGGAATAGTATAATCTTGACTGTGCCATCCAATAATAACACAACTGGAGAAAAGAAAAAAATTCTGAATGGAGTTTCTGGTCGCATATGTCCCGGAGAAACTATTGCTGTTATGGGAACTAGTGGGTGTGGAAAAACAAGTCTATTAAACCTATTGGCCGGAGGTTGGAGTCGTGCTAAAAAAGAGAAAAGATTGGACGGATCTATAACTATAAATGGCATTGAACCAGACAAATCTTCTAAACGCTATATCGCATTTGTTCCACAAGAAGATGTGTTGCTTTCCAATTTATCAGTTCGACAGACTCTAAGTCATGCAGCTCTTTTGCGCAGACCACTCGATATTTCGAGAGATGAACAGAAACAGCGAATGTTGGATCTGGCTACCACATTAGGAATTGAATCATGTCTTGATACTCTTGTTTCTTCTATTTCTGGTGGACAAAGAAGACGACTAAATGTTGCCCTCGAACTTTTATCTGATCCTTCTCTTATCATTTGTGATGAGCCTACAAGTGGTTTGGATTCTTCAACTGCTGCTAAACTTATTCAAACGTTTCGCACACTTGCAGATGGAGGTAAAAGTATTATTTGTAGTATTCATCAACCTTCTTCACAAGTCTATGAATTATTTGACAAGGTTATGCTTTTGTCACAAGGAAGGGTAGTATATTATGGACATGCATCTCAAGCTCGCGAATATTTCGCATCAATCAATTTTCCGTGTAAACCAAATTGGAACACGGCAGATTTTATGTTGGATATAGCGTCTGATCCTAATCTTAAAATTTCTATTGGATCTCATGATAATAATGATAATAATAATAATGATAAAAGTCTTGCAGATATTTATCAACTTGTTCGAGACAAGTCCCTTGCGGAAGAAAAACAATTTTCTTCTTCTTCTTCATCTTCTTCTTTGTCTTCTTCTGCAGCTTTTTCAAATGACAACAGGTCTAACACACTCGCCCTTGATATTAATATTAAAATTACTACCGAAAAAGACAACAATAATAATAATAATAATTATATAAGCCCATGGCCAACTACATGGTTTGAACAATTTACGATTTTGCTCAAGAGATGTTTTCAACAAAAAAAGGGAGAAATTATAACTTTACACCAAACAATTCGAATTCAATCAGTTGCCATTATTGCAGCCCTAGTGTGGTTTCAACTTCCTCTGACTATGGAACATGCGCAAGATAGATATGGCTCTCTCTTTTTTGTAATATCTTTTTGGTTTATGTCAGCCATGATGTCTGCAACTATGACTTTCCCAGCCGAGAGAAGAGTCATACAAAAAGAAAGAAGAAATCGTATGTATCGACTAAGTGCGTATTATGCAGCAAAAGCCATTAGTGAGCTGCCCATCCAAATGTTTTATCCCATAACATTTGTTACCCTATACTATTGGGTAATTGGATTTGAAACATCAGTAAACTTTTTGGTATATGCAGGTTGTATCCTTCTTCTGGTTTTGTGTGGAGATTCTCTGGGGCTAATGATTTCAAACCTGGTATCAAATGTCGCAGACAGCATTATTACTTGCAACGTCGCAACTATATTCTTTCTCATGTTTGCTGGATTTTACGCTAAAATCAGTTATATGCCAGTTTGGATCCGATGGGCCTCATATCTTGGATTCCCAAGATATATCTTTTCTATTCTGGCACAACGTGAACTGCAAGGTGTTATATTCGAATGTCCTTCTTCTTCTTCTTCTTCTTCTTCTAATAACAACGGAACTTCCATTATTGACGACCAATGTACACCCATGACTGGTAATCAGATGCTTCACGATACTGGACTTGACGAATTGACACAATGGCAAAGCGCTTTGATTGTTATTGGCATGACTGTTGCATTCCGAGTTTTGGCCTATATCGCGCTCAATAAAATGACTCGCGTCTAACTGTTAATTGTCAATTGTTGTTAGCAATAAATAATAATAATAATAATGCCTATTTATAAATATATTTTTGCATTCTAAATCGAACAAGGTTTACGAAAGACGGATTTATTGGTTTGATGAAAGCGATTTCAGATATTAGCATTGCTTGTAAATAATGTGGAAGACCTCTATCAGTAAATACTTCTATACACGTTTCAACTGATTTGTTTATAAAAGGTTTGTTATATTCTCTTTTTCTTTTCTCTTTCTTGTCCATTTTTACAATTGTTGACGTCAAAAACGAAGAAGATGATATGACAGATGATATATAATCATCTTGGATAATTGAAGATTCATAGACTTTCCATCGAACTTTGGCATCCAATAATTGAAGAAATATTGTATCCAAACAATTAATACCTTGGTAATAGCGAAGTCGACTTACTTTTTCTACCGAAAAACGACTTGGTGGCGTGCCTGTCTTCATGTCATTATACCTAGAATAAACCCACATAAAATCAACACAAAACGCATCAACAAGCTGCATAATTGCACCTATTTGCACTCTTGTATTTGATTTAATGTTAATTATTTTTTTGTTGTTTATGTTTGTTTTATTCTCATCCTTTTTCTTGTGTTTTGGTATTTGTGAACTATTGACTGTGGTCCGTGTTAACGTCCATGCTATTTTACCATGAACAGATAAACATCTATCAAGCAATGAATCAAACATAACTTTTTCCGAACCTTGTTTCTTATTTTCTGTCCAGCATTGAAGCCATGCATCCAAACATTTTTGTACTGTCCATGTAGTAGAATAAGAAACATGTTCCTCACTTAGAAACTTGTGTTTAATTCCTGTACCAACGGCTATATCCACAATAAACTTTACCAAGTAAAACAATTCAGTATTTTTAGTATTTTGTAAAATAAAATACAAGATAGAATTTCGAATCGCTTCCGGGGCTAAAGGTAATAAACTACCCAAAGATCCAGATTTGAATGCATCTTTTCCATAATCTGCGCTTTTATATAACAGTCCGAATCCAATTACGCACATACTTGAATTATATAAACCCATGTTGTTTGAATTTTGAAACATTATATTTAAATTTATTAATACACGCTTTTCAATATCTTTGTTTATATGAAAACATTCATGTTGTAATAAAAGGAGTACCACACGAATTGTATTCCATCCGGTTGATAATGTTTTATCAATTAAATGTTTTTCTGCAATATAATATTTCCACTTATCCCAATTACATATTATTCTAAACTGAGATTCGTCCAAAAAAAGAACTAGATATGCCAAAACCGACGAAGGTACGGGTTCAATAGGGTTTATATCGTCATAAAGTAAATGATGTTTCTTTAAATCTTGACACTCATTTAATTTTGAAATATATTCATGTGCATTAATCAAGAGTTCAAATAAAATGTGTGCATGTCCATCTGGAAAATGATCATTTTCCAAACATGATTGTATGGGCTGCCATAAAAGTTGAAAAATATTGTAAATTTGTTTAGGGAAATAATCATATTTTTTTGATTGTAGTGATGATGATGATGATGACGATGCCGAGGAAGAGGAAGAGGAAGGGGGTGATGATGACAGGACAAAGCTTATCAAACAATATTCCCATTTACATAATTGAAAAGTTGAATCTTTATTTACTCTTGTAATTATTGTATCTGTGGCATTTTCATCATTCAACAAGTTGTTGTTGTTGTTGTTGTTTTCTTCTGCCTCTTCCAATACTGATTCTTTCGCAATTTGACACATTTTCGAAACACAATTTTTGATTATATTTGAACAAAGAATTTTGTAAAATTCATCAGCCAAAGGACCCTGCCATAAAATGGCCTTGGAGTTGACATTGGAATTGTAATTTTTACTCCATTCTGAAAGAGTAATGTTGCATAAAGATGGAAGCATTTCAAATATTTCATTATTTAATAGACTGATGATCGAGTGAACGTACAGCTTATTGATATTGAAATTATCATCAAAATAATCGTCAAAAATAACTTTGATTCTCCGGATTAATTCAGACCACCCATTGGCATATTTATTTTTATTTATATTTATATTGTATTCAATCTGACCTTGATTATTCTCGAAAATAGTATCTTGGGCACTCCAAAAGGGATGAATATATTGCATAAATTTTTGCAAATTATGTTTACAATTATTAAATGTATTGTTACGTTGTTCTTCTGTAAAAATATTATTGTCAGAAACGTGGCAAATTATTGATACAATGTGTTCTATTAAACATATGTGCACTCTTCCAGCAAATATTTCGGATTTACGTATCAATAGACAAATAAAATCAACCATAAAGTCTGATACACGTGGATGAATTAAATTTATACTTAGTCCAATAGGAAGAAGTTTATTAATATTTTTATCATCATCCTCATCAAGAGGGAATTCTGAACAAAGTATTACATCGATATTAGAAAGAACGTCCTTGTTACTTATACATTCAGCAAAACATTGTAATCTATACAATATGCCTACATACAATGTTTTTGTAGTAGCTAATACATGTGATAATCGTCTTAGTATTTGCCACAGGTAAGAAGATGGACATTTGATGGTATATTCTTGAATAACTTGCATAGTTTTTGAACATTCGTCATTGTCCCCACTTATAATTATTTCTACAACTTCCTCGACTGTTTTTAATGTCATATAGAAAATTGGGAGAAAAGGTTATCAAGGTTCAAAACAAAAAAATGTAGCAATATAATCTAAATATTAAATGACCAACAACAACAACAAATTTTTTGTTTATGAAATTTCCATCCTTATATGTTTGTTTGTGATTGTTGATCACAAAATCATTTCTTTTTTCTCGCCTTGAAACAGTCAAAGTAGCTTTAGCTGTATTATCTGTCTTGACAATATATATACTTACTATCACTATATTGTATATTATTGTCGTCACGCTGCCAACAAAACCTAGATTTGAAATACAAAGCGCTGAATAAATATTCAATGAACAAAGAACAAGCTCTTATAATATTTAATGTATTACTTTTTGTTTATTTTTTTCTATCGAGTACAAATACAAAGTGTTCACATATTGACAATCAACACGCCGAGAGACTCATATTGATTGAATGGAGCAGAAAGTTGCTCCTTTGTGTGATCCTAGAGCGATTTGACCAAAACCTTTAGTTTGTCGCTCTTTTCCTTGAGAATCTTGCGCTCCTTCTCGGCGGAGGCAAACTTTTTTTTAAGCTTGCTGATGGTCGACTTGAGCTGGATGCGCTCCTTCTTCAGACTGTCGCGTGCGAACTTGAAGCTCGAGCACTGATCTTTCAGAGTGTTGCGTTCGGTTGCTAGCTCGATGGCCTGATCAAAATAGTAGTCAGCAAGTTCATATTCCTCTTTGTATGCTTCCTTGTACTTGCATGTCTTCGAAAGATCATCGTCGTCGTCGTCATCAGACACATTGACGCGATCATCGTTTTCAACAATGCGCTTGATTGAGCCCCAATCATCTTCGTCGTAATCTCCTATACCCGACAGCCAAGCAATCTCCTTCCTGGCCTTTCTCAACTCGATCTTGAGCGCGCGGCGATGTTTCTTGAGACTGTCTCGCGTAAACTTGAAGCTGGAACATCTATCCTTGAGTGTATCTCGTTCAGACGCGATCACCCTAAACTTGTCTTGAAGCGTGGCGAAGCTGTTCTTGTGTTCTAGATCGTGTGCTTTAAGGACGTCAAACTCGAGACAAAGATTGTTAAATAAAACTTGCGAATGATGAATTTTGTGATTCAGCTTTTCGTTTTCATTCTTAAGAGTATCACGCTCCTTCTCGAGAGCATCACGCTCATCCTTGAAAAGGTCGCGTACGCTTGTGGGGTTACTGCACTCAAGCTCAAGGGTGTCGTTGCGTTCGTTGTGGGGCGCGGTACGCGAATTCTTCAGTACACCAAGCTCATTCCTCAGAGAATCACGCTCAGCCTTCATGTAATCGCGCTCAGCCTTCATGTAATGGTGTTCAGCCTTGAGAGAATTGTACTCGGTTTTGAGTGATTCAAGTTGCTTTTCGAAAAGATTGCGTTGAATCTCGAGTTCGTCGCGCTCTTTTTGGATATTGTCGCGCTCTTTCTTGACATTGTCTCGTTCGTCCAAAATTGCATCATGAGTTTGCTTGTAATTGTCGCATTCTTTTTTGATATCCACGAGGATTTCGACTTGAAGGCCGAACTTGTTTTGGAGTCGCAGGTAAGAGTCGTCGAATGACGTCGTCATGTTTATGTTTGGAACTGGTGGGACGTGAAAAGAAATGAAGTGGTTCAAAGAGGTAATGTAAGTGAAATGAAGTTGTGGATAAATGAAGAAAAGGAAAGGAATAAAAGAGTGAAAGATTAGAGAGCCGGTCGTAGCAAAATAAGAAAAATCAAAACATCATATTTGCGCATTCAAATAAAGACACCTTTATTGCCACGTTTTCCAAATAAAAGACGTCTATATTTTACGTTTGTGCAACCAAAATGGAAATATCTGTATTTTGCATTTTTCGCCTATTTAAACAAATTATTTTCGTCTAATCAAGTAACAACATACAATAACAAAAACAATCAGGACATTTATTGATTAATAAATAGATTGATAATCAAGTGAGTAATTTATTTTTATTATAAGTTTTTAGTATTTGCTTGATATGACAAGTTCACAAAATTTGCTAAAACAAATTATTAAATTAATGTTCACTGTCGCTTTTCGAATAGTGTCATAAATCGAGCAAATTCGATTGCTGTCAATTTAGTTGGGTTCTCTGCAAATTCAATTTCTCGATTTACAATTTCATATAATATTTTTGAAGAACCATGTTTGATATTGATATCTTCAAGACATGCAATAAGAAGTTGTCTAATTTCTGGGTGCATTTCGTTTAGAAAATTAAATTTTAGATAATTGTTTTCTAATGATTTTTCATATATAGAGGCAAAATAGATGAGAAGTGCTCGTTTCATGCTAAGGTTTTTGCTATCTTTTGATAACAATAATTCTTTTTCTTTTTGTAATATGAAATGAATGAGATTGTCGTCGCCATCACTATTTTGAATGCTCGAAATTGGATTTTCCGTCATGTGGTCTGAAGATTTGGCAATATTTATATATTCTATTATTTGCCCACAATCAAACCCTGACCCTGACCATAACGAGGAACAAAAATAATTTGATCTAGAGTTTTTGTAAAGTATTCTTTGAAACTCGATATCGTTTTGTTTCAAAATACCCGTGTATATGGATATTAATGATTCATTCCATTCCCATCCACTTGGTATGGATCCAGGAACAATATACTTTTTTTCATGATCAGGCGAGCAATCATCAAATATTATCCACAGACCATTATTTTTGATTTTACTAGAACTATTTTTAATTGCATGATCCTTTACAATAGATTCAAACAATGTATCAAAGTGAGATAATTTAGTTTGTATATGTACTGATGATGATTGTGCTGATGATGATGGTAAAGGTGATGATAAAAATGACGATGATATTTGCGAAGAAGAAGAAGACGACGATGATGATGATAAAAATAACGCGTCCATTTTTATTTCTTTCTTTTTATATTTTTTATAATTTGATTGTGTGCGTGTGATTTGGTGATTTGGTGTTGTTGCGTTGATGCAACAAAACAAAATAAAAGTAATTGAAAAAAAAATCATGAATATTTATTTTAATTAAAATTATTACAATTACTACTATAATCAAAAGATCAATTTATTCTGAATCACCTTGGACAAATTTGTCAGATGGCGGAAGTGGCAAGTTGCTGTCTTCCTCCCACCACTTTTTGGAAATCTCGGGAACAGTCTTGGGAGGAAAGGAACGGAGAGCGCGAGAGCTGTATTTGAGTTTCAATCCATCTTCGAAATGTTTATTTTTCCACCAATTGAGGGTAGCTATTTGTCCAGCCATTGAAGCGCGATCCATAGCACTTTCGTAATAATGAGCAATCTCTTTCTCGCGACCATTCCACCAATTCAGAAAGTCGAGATTTCCAGTGACCGAGGCATGTTCAATGATGTATGCGTTGGACAGCATGCCCTTGGAAATGCCCAGCATCTCGTACGTCTTGGGATCGTAGAGAGAAAATGACTCTCCGATGATAATCATGTTGGCTCCGCGTGTCGGCCAATATGGTACTGGCTCCACCCGCTTGAAATCTGGGTGATCGACTGGCTCTGTGACGCGGCACAGCTTGTCTCCGTATTGAAACATTGAAGAAACATGAGCAGTATCGCAATAATGCATGCGATTGATAGCCAATTCTCGCATCTTGTAGTCATCAAATTTGATTCCTTCAGGCAAGACATTCAGTCCTTTGACGTACTTTCTGCCATGAAAGTAATCGTCATGAGACAAGACAATCCAGTATTCTTGCTGAGTACTCTGAAGAGGCGAAGTCATAGCAATGTAGCAATGCGGTAAAAGGTAGAATCAATATTGATTGAATACTTCTTAGTGTATTTTTGTTTGTTTGTTGGTTTGTTTGTGTTTGCTTTCTCGTTTGTGTCTTTTGCAGTGTGCTAATGAACGTGATCGTGAGAAAAGTGATACGCTAGCGAAATAATGATAATTTCTAAAAAGGATTGTCTTAGACTTTGGTCTAGTTGTCTTGTCTAAGACTAATTTTGAGATCATCTAGCGTCTTGTCTAAGACTAATTTTGAGATAATCTAGCGTCCGTCTAAGACGACAGGACTAATATTGCATCATTTCAAAAGAAAAAAAAACCAAAGTTTGGGCTTATTCTCTCTCTCTCTCTCCACGCTTCATTTTCTTCCGCTTCAACTTCATCTGAAACGCAGCTTCATCCAACTCAGCAACCCACAGCTTTTATCCAATCCCAGCAGCTTTACCCAATCTCAATCTTTATCCAACCTCACAACTTCATCCAACCTCAATTTCATCTAAGCATACAGCATCGACATCTGATCATCACCCGCCCGTCACTGACAAATCAGAACAAAAAAAAAACTATCAACCATGAGTTTCTCAAATAAACTTCAAAACAGATTTGCTCTTCTGTCTCTCTCTTCATCATCATACGACGGAACACAAACCAAAAAGTCGAAACAGCAGAAGAAATCCACAACGCAATGCTCAACTTCTCTTGCCAAGAACACCAAGAGTAACAACAACAACCACGAAAATCCTCAGAAAAAAAAGAAGGGAAAGGGTAAAAAAGGGGTGTCTACTCTTCTTGGTCAATTTTCCAACAACACTTCTTCTCTCTCGGATCACAAATTCACCGAGTCGCCAGAGAAGAATCCATACGAGACTTCATCATCCGCTGTTCCTACTACTACTACTACTACTACTACTAATGATGTCATCTACAACTACAACGATTCTCACTCTGGCAACTTCGTTCATTCTACCACACCGTCTCTGGCGACAGAATCAGTATCTTCGAAATCTGCGAAGCCGACGTGCCCCGATGCCAATATTTGCAATAAGCACTGGCCCACGTGCACGTGTGCATATGCCACGAAAATTAAAAAAGAGTGGGCCGAAAGTGGCGAGGAAATTTTTGACGAATACGGCAATTGTCACTGTGGTCCTTGTGAAGAACTGAGATTCGAAATGAGTTACGACTCAAGCGATCCTTATGGCTCCTATTTTTATTAGTAGGAATAGGGCTATTGTAAAATTTTGTGTCACGTTTAAATAGTTTTCACTTATTCAAAAATAATGATTCATAACAATTTATAACTAATTCTGTAAATGTATACATTTGAGTGAAATGAATCTTACAATACCACGAATTATTATTATAATTCTTTATTCAAACAATACAGAGAAACAGAGCCAAAAAGTATTGAGCAATCAATAATTCAATAATAAACTCATCAGATATTTTCTTTTTTCAATGCTTTATACTTCATTTTCAAAACAGGTAGCGTCAATTTATGTAAAATATTTGAAACTTGACATAGATTATTTACTTCTTTCAAATTTAAAAATGTTGAAATACTGAAAATGTGGTCTCTTTCAAATGAATGGAGTTTTACGTGGCATGTGTGATTCAAAGCCGCGTGAAATATAGATACGCCATTGGAAACTGGATACATATCGATATGACCATTCGGATAAAACCACAATTCTTTACCTTCCAAACATTTTGAATTATTTAACCATTTGTTTCCATGCATATGTATTTCTGTTCCAGTTTCTTTATTTATGCGAATACGTCTACCACAAATAATTTGACCCTTTTTAACAATGGCATCGGTATATTTTATATAGCGGTCAGACTCAACAATCGCTTGTCCTTCTCCATGCCATTTTCCTTGATGCATATAAGTACGTTGATAAATTGACCCATCTGGTCGATACATTGTCACTATTCCATCACTTTGAGAACCTTCGCCTGTAGGAAGTTCTTTCCAAATACCAGACTCTTTTATGCTTCCAGTCACGGGGTAAAATGAACAAGTAGGACCTCCAGACTTGCCTTGTTTGAATGTACTGCACCTACCTTCTCTGACTCCATTTTTATCAAATAAAGTACCAAATCCGTCATACAATGCCATATGTTTATCTTTTTTTAATTCGAAATATACTTCACCTTCATAATCCAATACATCATTGGCAAAAATTTTACCCCATCCCTTGTTATTGTTATCTGTTGATGTAATATGTCCAACAAACCGATATTCTTTTTTGCCAATTTTCCAAATCAAATTGTTACTTTTTTTGTCCACGGTTTCCATATGTTTTGTTCTCACAATATTTTCGCTTTCATCAGATAAAAGATCCAAAACTTGATCCCGAGGATAACAATCAAGTAAACTTTGAAATGACATTTTATTTTATTTTCTTTCTTTTTTTTTTGACTTCTTTTTGAGAAATTGGATGTGTATAAAGTAGTTTTGTTTGAATTGATTAATTATTCATAAGAGAGTGGGTATATATGTGCTTATTTGATAAAGTTGAGAAATTTCATTTTCTTTTAAAACTTGATCAACAGGAAGGCTCCCATCAAAATCAAAATAAAACAAAAGTTTTAACTATTCAAAACAAGATTTATACGCACATGAGCATGAGTTCAGAAAACTTTATGCTGGATGATGTTGAAGTCAATGTTTTTTTCTACACACCTGTAACACGAAACCAACGTGAAAAAATCGAGTTATTTTGCTCGCAAGAATGCGACAATAATAATTTCCAAACAAAACCAACATGGAAAGAATGTGAAACAAAAAGTGGAAATAATTGTAATTACCTGGTTCAAATTTCTAGCAATAACAATATTCTTGGATTTGCGTAAATATTGGACGAAGATGGTTTATATGTTTCACAAATATACTGGTGCATCCAAATTATAAAAAATTATTCAATCAATTCAATCGTTTGCAAGTAATGAAAAAGAAGAAAGAATAAAAAAAAAGAAAGAGTATAATATTTCACTTTCACGCTCAAAAGAACTTGTACCCATGTATACAAAATTAGGATTATAATTCTATAATTTTGTCTGTCTTGCTTTCGACAATCTGGACCAATAGTAAGTAAACAAAATTCAACTTGTAGTTTTTCAACTTTCAACTTTCAACAACAACAAACTCAAATAATCTCCCATTTATTATTTTATTATTTTTTAACTTTTAAACAACTTTATTTTGCTTCAAATTTGAATCAATTCAGTCACAAAATGTTTAAATAATTATTTTGAAAAAATAATATGGTGGGAGTAAACTAAGACGATGCAAAATCAAAATCTGCGCGTGACTGTGACTGCGCGAGCAACTGCTGCTGGCGGTTGAATGTGCTTTCTTATTATTTTTTAGCACTTGAGGCAGAGCAACACGCAAATGTGGGGGCGAGGGTCTCTGCACTCGACGCGAGCAGAATGCTTCGGAGTAGAGGCAGGCAAATCAGGGTGAAGGCAGAGAAGGTTGCGCTTGCCAATTCCTTGCGAATAGAACGAGACGGAAACCTCGTTACTCTGGGTTTCCACCTTGATCTTGACCTCTGTCTGCGAGGGAAGAGCGAAAGAAGAAGGAGCAGGAGCAGGCGTAGGGGGACTGGGAAAGGAGAAGGGCGTGGAACAGTGATGGCGAGGAGACGGCGTCGAAGAAGAAGAAGAAGACGAAACCGTCGAGCGATGCCCAGTCTTTTGTTTCTTGGACGACACGACGACGGCAGAGGAAGCGGGTGTGGCGATTTCCTCCACCTGTTCCTTCTCCTCATTGTCGTAGTCCTCCTGGGTGAATGCGGCCGCGAACTTGAGATTCTCTCCGTTCTTGAACTTGTTTGCGTTGCGAGCGGCGGCCAAGTACAAGTCTCGGGCTGATGCCTCCGTCTTCATCTCGATCTCAAACCCGCGACCACCTTCATTGTCGAGAGTGCGTCTGATCCACTTGACGTCTCGCTTAGGATTGGCTCCCAGGCAGCGCATATACACAAGAAAGTCCTGTGCGTCCTTGATGCAGCACTGTTCGTCCACCAGGTCTCGATCGAGCGGCTCGACGGGCGTGTAGACGCGAGGCGTGTAGTCTCGGCGCATGGGTGCGCGTCGATGAAAGTACCGCATGATCAGGCGGGTCTTGTCTTCGAGCTGCAGAATCTTGGCCGCGTTGGGAGATCCGGTCTGCTGGACCTTGGCGGGGACTCCGTGGGCATTGCACGCAATGGCCAGCAAAGGCACGTCCGAGGCGATCGCCGTGGCCGAGTTGCTAGAGAGCGCCGGGTTCGCAAATGTCTGTGCGTTGGGAAATGCGATGCGAATACCGCTGACCGCCATCTGATCAAACGATCTCTTGTTGCTGTTGTCCTGCTCTGTCGGTGTGGAGAGAACAACCGCCTTTTTCTTCGGAATGAGCGCGGAGGATTTAGGAGCAGAGACAGACTTGGCAGACGAGGCGACAAAGACCACGTCGGAAGAGGACTTGGTCTTGACGGTGACCGACGGGGCGGCAGCAGCGGCAGAGGACTTGATCTTGACGGCGACCGACGAAGCGGCGGCGGCAGCGGCAGCGACAGAGGACTTGATCTTGACGGGGGCCAACGGAGCGGCGGCAGCGGCAGCGACAGAGGACTTGATCTTGACGGGGGCCAACGGAGCGGCGGCAGCGGCAGCGACAGAGGACTTGGTCTTGACGGCGACCGACGGAGCGGCGGCAGCAGGCTTGGTTTGGACGGGGACCGACGAAGCGGCAGCGGCAGCAGCAGCAGCGGGCTTGGGCTTGGAGGACGGGGTTGACGAAATGGAAGCGACGGCAGCGGACTTGGACTTGGATGAGAAGGAGACCGACGAAGACTTGGAGTAAGGAATGGTGGGAGTGACCACCTTCTTGCTGAGCTCCAGAGCAATGGAAATTTCGATATGCTCTTGCTCGTCCTCGCCAATACCGTCGTAGTCGGCCAGCAATTCCGATCCAGCATGCAAATAGCGAGTGCTGTACACGACCACCTGATTGAATTCCTCTTCGTACACGTAGCGCACATTTATCATGTGCTTCTGCTCGGCGACTTTGGTGATGGACCGAATGAACTTGACGTAATTGTGAGGATTTTTACTTACGTCGAGATGCTCGCCCGAGACGCCGCAGCCATCGACGATAAAGCGCACTCGATCTTCACCCGCCTTGATGGCGTCCACCAAATAGGCTGCTCCGAATTTGCCGTTGGACCGACTCTCCAAGGTCTTGCTGTCGTTGACGTTGATCTTGTCTCCCATGAAGATGCCCAAGATCCAGCCTTTGGGCACGTCCTCGATGACCTTGACACCAACCTCGCCAAACAGGACAGACGGGTCCATCTTGCTGCGGCATTTTCGCAGCAGAGCAGACAAGTCATAGTGCTCTTTGCTGCCTGCGATGAAGGGGCGCTTGTGAAGAGGTGCGTCGACGGGAGTCTCAAGGGCGTTGATCGCGGCCTCGACGATCTCCATTTCTGAAGGTGCGAGCATGGTGCACAGAGAGGTGGTGGAAGAAAGACTACAATCACATGAATCAAAAACACAGAAAAAGAAACAATGAATTAGTAATTAAACAGAAAAAAAAGCGGATCAAGCAAGCCAGTGAGAAAGCGGTTGTTATGCTTACCGAACTCTTAACGTGCGAGGAGTGGATGGATGGACACTGTGGTGGAAATATGGGCGCGGGTGCTGGGGTGGATGGGCGCGGGTGCTGTGCTGGGGGTTGGATGGACGAGCGATTGATGGGCGCTGGAGTGGGTGAGTGGCTGTGTGGGCGCGGATGGGTGGATGGGTGGATGGTGGCCCTTTTGTGTTTGAAATTGTGAGGGGCCGTCGGACTTGCAGCCACTGATTGGTCAGATTTTTGTTTGCAAATCCACAACTTTAAGTCCGACGTCTTAATATTTTCGCGACGTCTTTCTTTCATACCAAACCCATTTTCTGAAAAATACGTGCGGAAATTCAAGTGAAAACGGTTGACTCATGGACACCCAGTCTCCCATTCACCCACTCACTCTTCCAAACATTCACCTTTCTCGCCTCGCCTTGCCTCAACCCCTCCCTCTATCTCTCTCATCGCGCCCCCAACCTCCATCTCTTTCTCTTTCTTTCTTTCTTTCTTTCTTTCTTTCTCTCTCTCATCGCGCCTCAACCCCTCCTCTTTCATCGCGCCTTGTCTCGACCCTCTCTCTCTCTCTCTCTCTCTCTTGACCCTCTCTCATCTCGACTGCACAACGCAAAACAAAAGCCAGTCTCAAACACCAACTAAAAGGCGTTCAAACCATGTCCTCTCCCTCTTCGCCCGCTAAAGCCGAGTGCGATCACCGGCAGCTTCTTTTGGTGGCATATCAGCGCCACTCGGAACGGCAGAGGCAGCTCAACGAAGCCAATGTTGCAAGACGGGCCAAAGAGGCTGCTCACACCGAAGCCTCTTTGTTGATGGAGGCGTACAAGCACTGCACCGCCATCCAAGAGGGTGTCCGCAGCGGTGTTCTTCCCCCCGCCGCCGCCACCGCCACCGCCGTCTCCAAGATCGAAGATGTTACCAGTCCTCGTTCTTCTTCTTCTTCTTCTTCTTCCTCCGCAACTTCGATGTCCAACAACCAACCTGTGCGCAGTGTCGTGCACTTTGGAGACAAACACGTTCTGAATTCTCCATGCGTCGTTACCGACCTGCTGAGCGACACTGCCATTTCTGTTCGAGTGACGGATCCGTCTATTCCGCAGTTCAGCGCTTATGCCGTTGTGACCAAGGTCGAGGCGGCAGAGTCTTTTCTCAAGGGAATCAACATCAGACTGGCAACTGCCTCGGGCACCCTTTCACAGAGAGCGGGTGTTTCTGTCTCGGCCATCCTGTCCCCTGACGGATCCATCGTGTTCTCTGAGGATATTCCCATCAAGGACATCGAGCCTTATGGGATGCTGCCTCTCGACGGAATGACGCTGTGCCATTGTCATGTCCTCTTTCAGATCCACAACCACGCCTGGCTGCCTCTCTCGGGGCTCTAGGCATTTCGTCTTCACGCTCTTCATCTTCTTTATTTTTTTCTTTTTCAACTCGCGCTTAATCGCAAGGGTGAAAATGAACCAAGGACACTTCTGGCGTCAACTTTTGCGACTCCGTTGTTTTTTTTTTTTGCTTTTTGCACGCGCATCTTTTTGTTATTGACTTTTGATGTAATTTGAAACCAAAAATACAATAAACAAAATCAATAATTTTTTACTCAAATCAGAAAATTGTAGACGGCCTCTTTGTTGATTATTTAATTAAGTAATGAGAAATTTCAAACGTGTAATCTTGAATCAAATGGGAAATGTTGTGAAACTGCTAACTTGCAAAAAGAAAGTGTTTTTAATTTACTCACATTTCTTTTTGTGTTGTATTGTTATTTATTTATTTATTTATTGGTGATTGATAAACAAAATTATATTGAATTGAGATGATGATGAATAACACACTTGATGTATTGAAACAATGGGAACATGCGACTGCATCCCTTCAAAGGATAGGACCTTCTTTGATATCTTCACTTGAACAGCATGACAAGATTCTTCAAAATCATGAGAATGATATAAAAATGCAATATAAAACGATAACTAACATAGCCACAGAAGAAGAGCGCATACAAAAATTAAAGTTGGAAATGGATGCCCTGATTTTAAATGTTGAAAAAATCAAAGAGAATCAAAATGAAATGAATGCTATGATAAAGAAAGAGCGAGAATTAATAGAAAAAGGCCAAGTGGAATTTCAGAGAATATTGAAACATGAGCGAGAATTAATCGAAAAAAGTAAAGAGGAATTTCATAATATGTTGAAAGAAGAGCGAGAATCCATACAACAAAGTAAAACAGATCTTGTTGTTGAACAGGAACAGTGGAAAAAGTTTACATCACAGGTGCACACATCATCGACTTCTTCGTCTGATATCGTTAGTCTCAGAGTTGGAGCAAAAGTATTTTACACCTCAGTCACAACACTTGCTGCCAGTAATTCTATGTTATCACTTATCGTAAAAAGGAAAGAGTGTGTCACAGATAACAATAATAATAATAATAATAATAATACAGGTATATCTATAGCTACTACAAAATCAGATATTGCTATTCAAGATACCACAATTTGTCTTGACGATAAAAAGAATCAAGAAACAAAAACGGAAATAGATTATTCCATGATACCCCTGTTTGATGAAAACAAAATTGATATTTTTATTGATAGACCCGCATTATACTTTGGAGACATACTTGCCTATTTTCAAAGTGGAATATATCATCGTTTTGATTATCTTTTAAAGTCAGCTTATCCATGTTGGGAATCATACGACAAATCAGATGGATGTGATGTTTATGATGTAGACTGGCTGTCTCCCGAGGAAACAGATGAATGGGAAGCATTATTTGTCGAAATTAAATTTTATCAAATTACAAATCTATTAAATCGTATTGAGGAGCGGCGTAAATTATATCATGAATGGCAAGTCAAAAAAAGAGAGGACGAAAATTATAGAAATCAAAAGAAAGTTTCTTATTCTATAAATTCTGTTCCGCACAATCATCGTTCCTTTATTAAATAAATGAAATAATAAATGCTAAGTTGTGTATTGTATTGTATTGAGCTAATTGAATAAACAAAATATCCAACAAAGAAATCACTTATATATTCACACTTACTTACTTTAGATATTTGTGATAACTTATTCGTACAAGTTCGTATTGTGAATTGTGTATTTTTAATCAAGGGGAGGAAAGTCTTCTTCGTGTAGCTGAAATGTTGACTTTTCGACGGGCTGCTGATCTCGAATGAACTTTTGTACAAGTTTTCGATATGCCAATCGGTCTTTGGACAGCCCATCCTGAACGCGAAAAAAATATGTTTCATCGTCCAATGCTTGACTCCATCTGTCCAGATGATAAGCATTTTCACCGACCGAATCAATATTGTCGCGAGTTTCGCGAAACAACTCACAAATGTCAGATGCAGCAGCCGGACAGGTCGGCATCTTGAATGACCATCCGAAACGTGGACCATCCGATATCGCTTGATTGATCATTTTGATCTCCTCCAACATGGACACGCTTGAGTTTGGAGGTGCTTCGTGCGATTTGGGCATGGCCTGCTTGGCGCAACAAATTTCGTTATCGTCGCCCATCTTGCGATATAGAATGCAGTTTTGAGTAGCCAAATATTCATTGAGGTTTATGTTCGATGGAATTTGGGCTGAGATAAGAGAAGCAAACTCATCAACATGCTGCTGAAAAGCTACAGGATTGTTGTTGTTGATAAGTTTGGATAGTTTAAACAAATCTATCTCAATTCCTGGTTGTGCACACAACTCAAACACATCTCGATTTTTGATTGGAAGAAGTACAAAAGAGTTATCGATTTGGGTATGTTTATATCCTGACACAGGAACTCGAAGTTTAATCTCATGACCCTCTTCAAAGTATCGTGCGTCTTTATGAAGAGCCAAGCCGTCAGGATACAAATAAAGTTCTGATGTCAATTGGTGAATTGCATCCGAAAAACATGTTGAATCATTAAAATAATCACATCGGTCTGTATACTGTTTTCTTCTTTTATTTTGTTGGTACGTAAGTGGCTCAAGTTGAAAATCGGATGGTTTTGACATTCCGATGAATACGAAAAAGTAGATGAAAAACAAACGTGAACTGTGTGATATGAGGATGTTATAGTTTAGTTTTTGATAAGATGATTGGTGTGTTGAAGAGTGGCAATAAAAATTGTGTCTTTTTTCCCCTTAGTTTTAGCGAATAAAAATTTGGCGTTTGGCGTCTGATGTTTACTTGTCTATAAATCTACAAAATGTTTAAATTGAAATTGAAATTTCATTTAGATATTCGCTTCTGTGTGATCGTAAATTATAACTATATTATGTCCAGTGTTGTCACAAGTTACATTCTTGGTTCGCCGTTTTTTTTTTATTTATCAACCAATTAATCAATTATCAATAACATGTCTTCTGTTGTTGTCGCTTTGTCCAAAACCAAAGAAAAAAAGAAGATCAAACGAGCTCGCCCTGAACCGCAATACTTTATAAATCCAAACAATAATCTTGCAAAGTTTCCAACAAACGATTCAAAAAATGCATCTATATTTTATGGAGTATCGGTGCCTTGGGATAGCTTTTATATTTATCTTCTTCGGACAGATGAAGCTTTTGCCGAAGATGTTTTGGAAAAAGTTCGAGACGATGATCCTGATTTTGCCGAGTATGAAATTCAGGATATTATAGATGATTGTTTGGAGGAATGGTACTTGGAAAATTTTAAACGTACGACGCCAAGTAAAGCAAAAGAATCGCAATGTGCATGTTTTATGAGCGATATTATGTTTCATTTGCTACGTGTTGCTACAGTCAATTGCGAAGACTATTTCAAAATGTGCTCAATTGGAACTATGCACCCAGATCCCAGTATTCCTGTGACTATTTTTCCCGGATTGGATATCGAATACGTTTCATCAGAAGCAGCCTACACAGATGACAAAGATATGATTTATATCGGAAAGCGTGTATTTGTATACAGAGACGGAAAACCTTGTACTGACTTGCCAGATATAATATCTCAAGTGGACACTGAATTAAACGAACTTGCTGCATCTCTCGATGCAAATTCTCGAATGAAAGAAAATCACATTGTGAGATTTTTGTAAAACAACAAAAAAAAACAACTAGTCCATTTACTTAAAATATATAATAATAAAATCTTTTTAACTTGCTATCATTATTTATTTTGATATAACAACAACAATTTGTACTTTTTAATTAGCTTATATTTCCTGTATTCTAGTATTTTATTATTTTACTTAAACATTTTACTTTTTTTAGTCAACTCTCTTTTACTCTACTCCTTTTTTTTAAAAAATTGATTTATTCATCATGTCTCTTCCAATAAACACAAAAAGCGAAGAAAATGAATGTCAACAACTTTCAATAAATCCAAATAATAATCTGGCAAAATTTAGTACAAATGATTCAAAAAATGCTTCTATATTTTATGGGGTTTCTATGACCTGGGACATTTTTTTCATTTATCTTCTTCAAACAGACAAGGTTTTTGCTGAAGCAATTCTCAAAAGAGTTCAAAGTCAAGATGATGACCCCGATTTTTCTGATTTTGTAATAGAGGATATCATTGATAATTGTATAGACAACTGGTTGAACTTCAAAAAAACCAACAAAGCAGTAGAGTCTTCTTGTGTTTGTTTTCTGGGTGATGTTTTATTCAATTTACAAAGAATAGTTACAGTAAATTGTGAACATGATTTTGAACAATACTTGAAAGAATATGTGCATTCAGACCCAAGTATTCCAATAACCATATTTCCAGGATTGGATATTGAGTACATTTCTCAACCACCACTTTACAATCAAGACAAAAAAGATATGGTTTATATAGGAAAGCGTGCATTTGTATACAAAGACGGTAAACTTTGTAATAATTTGCCCGATATCATGAAACAAGTGGGAAGTCAGTTGGATGAACTCGCTACACTTCTCAATGCAGATTGCAACACGGGAGAGGATCAAAGTGTACGATTTTTATAATAATTGGTATCAAGTTTAAGTATCGTCAAATCAACAAATCATCAAACCAACAAACCAATGGATACAGATACATCTACAGATATGACAGCCTGTTGTGAATCATTATATAAAGTGGCAGCAATCAAAGAACCCTTTTCAATTGGTCTGGATGGTTCAAATGTCCCGATTTGAACCGTGTGAATAGTTTTACATGTTTCCAACTCAATTGTTTTTGTAGAAACTAGTCCATCCACATAAAAATAACCAAGCGTTTTATTATTATTATTATTATTATTTTTAATATTTAATTCGATATAATAGTTTTTCTCTCCAGGTAGCCCATCTGCTTTCATTTTCCATCTGGGATTTTCATACGTTCCAAATACTGATATTTCAAGGATAGGTCTCGTCTGTATAAGTTCTTCTTCTTCTTGTTGTTGTTGGTTATTCTTATAATTATCAATTGAATTTTGTTTTAACAAAATACTTACAGTAATAGCCTTGTGATCCGAAAACCATTTTTCTGTGCAAGTATTTCTGCTATTGCAAACATTATACTTTTCGCACTTTAAAAACTTTTCAGATATATAAATCCTTGAAATTCGACCACTAGGCTCGTGTGGTTCGATTTCATTTTGTAATTCGTCACTCCAATTTATTTCATTTTTATTAACCGGCCATGTATCTTCATTGTTTTTGATAAAACAATCGGTCATTCCCTGTTGTTGTAAAAAGAAACTAGTAAAAGCATCCAGATTTTTTGGCAACATAGAAAAAATGCGTTTGTGTCCTTTATGAATATTATTAGATGATGATGACAATGACAATGATGATGATAAATATTTGAATTCGTCAAGATGTGAAAAACTATTAAAGTCTCCTCCAATAACGATTGGTATTTGTAAATGTCTTATCGAATTCCAAATTCGACGTATAGGTTCTACACGAAATGTATGATGATCGTTCGGGGATGATGAAGTCCATTGAGATTCACATAAATGAATGTTGACAAGAGCGCATAATCCAAGATTAGGTATATATGCTTGAGAATAAAAACTTGACTGGGGCCATTCGATAGTAGATTTTAATGGCACAAAGTATCCATATCGTAATAATATGTGTGTTTTTGGATCGTATGAAGCATCTTTAAAACAAGGATCGTTTGTTTTCAAAACACTCACAAGTTCATTCAAACATCCATTTGCCTCTTGACAAAATGTAATATCTGATCGAATTCTGGACAAGAATGAAGCATAAAGTGGAATTTGTTCATGACTGTAGTGACATAAATTCACACTCGTAACAATGACATTTGTTGTCATGGACATAAATAAATAAAACGTCTGAAAATTCACTAGAATAAATGTCACTTTTTCCTTTTTTATGTAGACAATGAACAACACAAACTCATTAAAAATAATAATAAACCAATTTTTTCGAATTTGAAATACATACAAGTAATAAAATGTCAAACCTTAACCTTACGATCGCATCCAAAATTAACCAACTTCAAGATATTATTTCATTTGAAAAAGAGATTTGGGTGTCATCGCCTCAAAGTAAAACATACAAGGCTATTTTCAAATGTCTCATGGCAATTGACTTGATAATCGATTTTGTAAATGAAAACAATATTCCAGCTTTTGTGTTAGGATTCAAGCAGTCAAAATTAAACAGCGATATGATATTGGCATGTTTTCGATACAAAAAAGAAAGTCACTCAGATGCATCGATCGTAAGTAAAAATGAAGATACCGCAATGTCACTTTTGAGGTGCATTGAACAAGAGTTTTGTAAATTTAATCAAATGATGTATAAAAAATAAAAACAATTATATATTCTAGTACAATTTTACAATATGCCCTCTCGTTTGCGTTTTTTGATCCAACTTGATATTAAGCTTTGTTGTTGCCGTAAAAGTTGTTGTTGTTGTTGTGATGACAACTTTTGATCGGTTACAATTTCTGATGATGTCGATGATGTCGATACCGATGATGACGATGACGATGACGATGTCGATGATGTGGATAATGGTGATGTCGATGATGATGATGATGTCGATGATGATGTGGATAATGGTGATGTCGACGATAACGTTGAAATAAGTTGTTTAAGAGGTACATGAATTCTTTGTTTCTTTTTACATAAATTCCATGTGTGCAATGTACCTCCGTCTTTGGGAACAGATGTTGATTCACCCCAAGTAAATGCAAGAACATATTCGGAACGTTGCGCGACAAGTTTATTGCGAGCATGAAAACCATCATTATTATCAGCATGTAATTGCGCTCCAAATGTTTGCGCCAACACAAAATCATTCATTGTATGGTATCCAAGCGCATTACTGAATACATCATGTAATTGATTAACAATTCGACCCGGATTTTCTATCCATTTCCAAGAACCATTATCAAGAGCCCGTATGGAGACAACTTCAGATTTATTATCGCTGAATGTTTTTGATGATGATGATGATGATGATGATAACGATGATGAATCCGATTGGTTGAAATCAAGTTTGCATGGAAAATAAATGTAAAGTCCAGCATACGGATTTCCATCTTCTTTGCCTTGTAAAAACAATTTCACTGCGACATGATCTGCCCATGCGGCACCGCCACTTACAAGAATAACTTTGTTATTGGGCAACTTCCATGTCTTTTGCTGTGTATGTTTAGCATGCATCACCATTTTTTCAAAAACAGAGGCATTCATTTTAAAAGCATCTTCTTTTCTACCAGCCGTTCCAATCACTGCCATATGCACGATTGATGTCATTATAATTTCTAATTATTATTATTATTATTATTATTATTATTATGCTTGTTTTTCTTTTGAATGTAAAGTGTAAAGCTGTGTTAAAATGTGTCTTGATGAAATAAAGGGGTCATAAATAGAAGTCATCGTTTTGAAATTTCGAGATCAATATGTAAAGTTGAGCGTTGAACCTCTTTTGATGTGGTCATTATTTCATTTTTCTTATTCTTGAGCGGACAATTTTTTGATACTATTTGAATAATTAGAAGAAGAAGACAAAGAAAGGGAAGAAATGCTTTCAACCTCAACCATTTCAAATACAACAACTGGTGACGAAAAAGAAATTCCGTTTGGACATCCTGCATATGGTGCAAACAAGTCTCTATTAAAAATAATTGGCAATTGCAATGATGCAGTGTCAAAGATTATCAATAATATGCACGCGGATCCAAATTCATTGACATCCCTTCAACCAGTTGATTTTACTTGTATGGAAATTCTTTCAAAGACAACTATAGCTTTGAACACAGCATATAAATCTAGGTTAAATATTTTGATAAATTTATTTAAAACTGCCATGTCGCTTGATCAAGCTCGATCTTTGTATGAACTTTCTCAATTTTTGAGAGAATTTGGAAATACTTTAAACCCACAGCAGCCTCCGTTTTCATTTCCATCTTCGTCAATTGAAGTTATGAATAAAAGTCCAAATTCAGCTTCAACTTCGTTGTCTATAAAGGCCATCAAAAAAAATCTATCACTTTCCCAAGTTTTGATTGAAAATCTCAAGTATGCGGCAAATATTGCACGACACTCTGTTCGCTTTTTTACAAAGCACAACTCAATCAATGGTTTATCTCAAGTAGATAGAATTTCTTTATCTCTGATTATAGAATTTTTGCGAGTTGTGACGGATGCAGCAAATAATATTTACGAATCGTTCAATACGCAATCACAAATAGACCAACATCAAAAATTGTTTGAAGAAATTAAAAATATTTGTATGATAGATGAATTTTCTTCTTCTGAGAATAATGATGAAATTAATAAAAAAGAAAATAGCGATGATGACGTAGAATGTTCAATATTACCTGTACAAACAAATAACAAAGACAAAGAAGGTAGACTTGTGTCCATTGGTGTTTGTAAAGTTGGTGATGCCCCATCTTCTATTGGTCTTCTTTTCTCTGCAGTTTAAATTTAAACTGGCGATTTTTGTGATTTAGAAATTTCTTTTGAATTAGCTCCATCTTATAAATTTTTATTTATTATTTATTATTCATTCATCCGTTCAGCCAGACGCATAAATAAATGTATGCACAGCTCGATCAACGACCTCAGGCGCCCGAAACGGTCATTAACGAAACAATTCAAAGTGATGAACAAATTATCACATTTGAAAATCATCCACGAAGCAACATTAATGTATATTACAAATTTAATCCATCGTATGTTGGTAAAACCTACCAAGAAATGAAACAAAGAGAAAATAATCGAAACATAAATTTTTTCAAGAGCAATGAGTTGGATACAAATTTAAAGATGTTATACGGTGATATGATGGATTTGTCAGTTAGCGAATCTTATCACTGTAAATGTAACAATAAATGTTGTATTGTAAACCAAAAAGCAAATTCTTTATCTATAATAATTTATGTCGAGAATTTTACAGATGCGCATCTACCGCCTGATGTTCAATCTCTAATTACTGGCGAAAGCATAGCAGATAGAAGAGTGATTACTCGTATTAGTTCATACTCTTTACCTGTGATTCCTCATATTCAAGTTTTTCAATGGAATCCCCAAAAGCATTGCATTTGTGATTTTTCAGGATGGACAACTTTACGTGTTCTTAGAATAGAGGCCACTAATGGTCTTGGTCAAATGCAAATTAAATTGCCAACCGGTCTCATATCTTTTTCATTAAAAACATATTGTCCTGATATAGAATCCTTTGAAGACATTTTTAAGGATGATATTGAACATAATACTAATGTGTTTCAATCTCTCAAACATTTACAGCTTGAATGCGTTACATGGAATGTATTACCTACACTTTCAAATTGTAGTTTTTTGGATTTAAAATGGTGTTCCAATCTAAAAACAATTGAAGCGCCCATATGTAAAATGCTTAAGGTGAAAAGGTGCGAACAATTTGTGGGGTTTGGACCAAATACCATTAAATCTAACTATCACTTGGAAAAAGTGGTTCTTGATAATTTTAATGCTAATATTCACATTGATACCAATTCTTTAACAAGAATACCTTTTGAATTTCCTCCTGGGTCACCTACTGGATACAAGTTAATTGATTTATATCGTTTCCAAGTTTCTTCTCTTCCGCTTTGCATTGATCCACTAGCGTACATTTCAATTCTTCACGCTGGATCTTATTTATATATTAGAGATGTACAATCACGAAACAATTTGGCTTTTTACTTTGATCATATGAAAGTTGCTTCTGATGCGTTTGATGAAGGATATGACGATGAAAAGTATGATAAATTAATAAAAAAACATTATCCTAAAGACGATGAATCTTTAATATCTATGACAAATCGTATATATGGATTCAACTGGCCAAAATTTATAACCAAAATTCAAAGACAATATAGATTCAAAAAATTCATAAAGGCAGTACATACAGAATTGAGCACACATTTACCTACAAGTCTAAGCAAATATGATATTGGAAAATTGCTTGGTGCCACTCAAACATTTAAATCTTTCAACAAAGATAAAGATAAAGGACAGTCTCCTTCGTTTATTTCTCATATCACTAGTACAACATCAAAGCGCGCGCGTATTTGTTAATATTGTTACTTTAAACTGACATAAATATTGAAGTACAAAACTAAATTTTCATTTTATTTCATTTTTTTTTTTGAAATTTTGAAAATAAATGATGTTTTGCCCCATTAAAACTTTTTACTCATAATTAAAGGGAAATTCTGTCTTTGTTTTTTGATATAACGAAAAGAATGGCATCTTTCATGGACACAATGTCGATACAACAACTTGGAGAGAGACCTTCAGCGCCTTTTTCGCCGCCTGACGAAAAACTTGAGAATGATGATCAAATTATTACGCTGCAAAACCATCCTGTAAGTAAGTTCAATTCACATGTTGCATTTAATCCTTCATTTATTGGAAAAACCTGGGGAGAAATGAAAGAAAGAGAAGAAAATCGCGAAACAAGTTTTTTCAAAAGTCAAGATTTGGATAAAAATTTAAAGACTCTTTACAATTCTTTAATACAACCCTATAGTGGATATTATGAATGCTATGATTCCTGTTTATTGGCATGGCGATCAACTCCAAATTTGACTTTAAATTTGACAAGTGTCAGTGACTTGACAGAAACGACTCGTTTACCTTCGGATGTTAGATCAGTCATTTTGAACAATTATATTCACCAGGCCACACTTGCACAAAATAATACATTATTAGCAATAAAAATTCAATCCAACATTTTACCAGTGATGCCCCATGTTCAAGTTCTTGATTGGATTCCCCAAAAGGATTGTATCTATGATTTTTCAGGATGGACAAGTTTACGAATTCTTGTAATCAGACTCTTTAGTGAACGCGATTGTCCCAAAATCAAGTTGCCTGTTGGTCTTATTTCTTTCTCCTACTTAAAGTATTATCGTACCCCTCATAAGGAAACTTTCACAGACGTATTTGAAAACATTGATCATAATACGACCGTATTTCAATCACTCAAACATTTAAATCTCAAAGGAACTACATGGCCGTCTTTACCTATTCTTTCAAATTGTATTTCTTTGCATTTAGAGCAATGTGGTTATTTAAAAATTGTAGAAGCTCCAAAATGTCAAGTACTTTCAGTTGATAGTTGCTCAGAATCATTTGAAGGATTTGGCAGTACAAGCAACTATCATCTCAATAAAGTTGTCCTTTTTCAAGAATACAATTGTGACAGCACAACTAGGTCAAAAAATGTTTTTCGCTTTCCTCCTGGTTCGCCTTTTGGGTACAAACACATTTATCTTTTTAGGTATCCAGTGTCTTCTCTTCCAAACAATTTCGATCCACTTGCCTATATTTCAGTATTCAATTCAGATGATTATTTGTTTATCAAAAGTAAACAAGCTCGTGATAATTTGGAGTTTTATTTTGACCATTACGCCATATTGTACATGTCTTCAGAAGAAAGTAAAAAATATATTTGTAAACCAAACGAATCATTACATGATATGATAGAACGTATGTATGGATTTAATTGGCCGAAATTTATTACCAAGGTGCAAAGACAATATCGATTTAATAAATTTATGAAACATGAACACAAGGAATTAATTTCAATTTTACCAGAAAGTATAAGCAAATACGACATTGGAAAATTGCTTGGCGCAACTCAAACATTCAAATCTTTTATCAAGCCAAAAGACAATGAATGAATTCTTCTTTTGATTTCTCACATATTGGTTCATATTTCATATCAGTATTGACAATTTTTGAAATTTCGGCAATCAATCAATATTGTGCTTTAAATGTCACAATTTTACTCATATTTTAAGAGAATTTTTTTTTAAATTTTTATTTGGCTAAAGGACAAGTATTCACTATACACTGGATGTCGATGTCGTTAGAACAACTAAAAAAAAGACCTTCCGCTCCTCGGACACCGCCTATAGAAGAACTTGAAAATGATGATCAAATTATTACGCAGCGAAACCATCCAGTTAGCAAGTTCAATTCATATGTAAAATTTAACCCTTCATTTATTGGAAAAACATGGGGGGAAATGAAGAAAAGAGAAGCAAATCGAGAGACAAGTTTTTTTGCAAGTCAAGATCTGGATGAAAATTTAAAGATTCTTTACAAATCTTTAGAGAGGCCGTATACTCACAGTCACAGATGTTATGATTCTTGTTTATCGACTTGGCGGTCAACTCCAAACTTAACTCTCGATTTGTCTAAAGTCGAGAATGACTTGACAGAAACAACTCGTCTTCCATCAGACGCTCGATCGGTTATTTTAAACAATTTTATTTCCCAATCCACGCTTGTGCAAAATAATACATTGCTCGCAATGAAAATTGAATCAAAACATCTACCGGTGATGCCCCATATTCAAGTATTAGAATGGGTCCCTAGTCATGACTATGACTCTATTTGTGATTTTTCAGGATGGTCAAGTTTACGTATTCTTGTAATCAGACTTTTCAGACGCGATTTCTCAAAAATCAAATTACCTGCTGGTCTTATTTCTTTTTCTTACATAAACTATTTTAATATGAGAAATGAAACATTTGAAAACATATTTGAAAATGACAAACACAATTCTAATATATTCCAAGAGCTCAAACATTTAAATCTTAAAGGAGTCAGATGGCCAACTTTGCCTATACTTTCAAATTGTATTTCTTTGGATATACAAAAATGCAATAATTTAAAAATCATAGAAGCTCCAAAATGTCAAGTACTTTCAGTGGAGAGATGTTCAGAGTTTATCGGATTTGGACCCATTACCATGAAGAATAATCATCATCTCGAGAAAGTTATTCTTTCTAACTACTACAGCCACGAATCTCAAACAAAAAATATTTTTCATTTTCCTCCGGGTTCGCCTTCTGGATACAAAAATATTGACATTTGCAGATATCCCGTATTTTCTCTTCCAACCCATTTTGATCCATTTGCTTATATTTCCATATTTGATTCAGGTAAACATTTGTTTATCAATAATAAACAAACTCTATATAACTTGGAGTTTTATTTTAATCATTTCGTAATGTTTCTTACGGATAAAGATAAACTCAAAAAACATCTTCCCAAACCAAACGAATCTTTAAAAGATATGATAGAACGTATGTATGGATTTAATTGGCCAAAATTTATTACCAAGGTGCAAAGACAATATCGATTTAAAAAATTTATAAAACATGAACACAAGGAATTAATTTCAATTTTACCAGAAAGTATAAGCAAATATGATATTGGAAAATTGCTTGGTGCAACTCAAACATTTAAAACTTTTAACAAAACTTTGTTGGATAAAAAAGAACAAATTCCTTCTTTTATTTCTCATATATTTAAACGCATGCGTACTTGTTGATTGTACATAATTCAACACATATCTTCCATAAAGACGTATATTTTCTATAAAGACGTATATTTTCGCATGTACAATTGAAAATTATGTTGTTCGTCACTCTGTACATTTTTTTCAAGAAACACACAACACATTTAATGGACTCTCTCGAGAAGAGCGTATTATTTTATTTCTGCTTATCGAGTTTATAAGCAGTGTTTATGGAACACAACAAGCTTTTCCTGGAAATTGAAAAAAAATTTCAACATAACTGAAAATGATTCACTTCAACTTTTGATAAGAACAATATTTTTTTACTGAGCTCAAAGAAAAATAGACGAGCTGGTTGACTTTGTTAAGATAAAGATCACCATTCTTTACATTTGTTACTTTTTTGAAATTTCGTTGAAAATAGGCATTATATAACTTTGCATAAATTATTTTTATTTTTCTTCATTCATCCATCTTTCATCATTTTTCTGATTGCTACGTTGATATGTTTTTTGATATGACGTGGCACGAACTTGTTCAACGACCATCAGCACCAAAAGAGCAGCCTGTTGAGCAAATACTACATGATGATCAAATTATTACCCACCGAAATCATCCTGTAAGCAAATTCAAATACTTTGATTGCTTTACACCTTCATTTGTTGGTAAAACATGGAAAGAAATGAAACAAAGAGAAGAAAATCGCAACACAAATTTTTTCTTAAGCAACGACTTAGAAGAAGAATTAAAAATTCTTTATGATTCGTTATCTTTGGAACATTGTACACCCAGTTACAAATCTTATACAACATGTTTGGAATTTTGGCGAAATCATCCGACATCAACACTTGACTTATCTTATGCCACCGACTTGACAAATATTTCATGTTTGCCCCCAGAAGTCAAATCAGTTATTTTTGATGATGATTTCACCCCAACTGGACTTTCAGAAAATCAAACTCTTAGAGCGTTGAAAATTCAGTCAAATACTTTACCTGTGATGTCTCATTTGCAAGTTTTGGAATGGACTCCCGTAGGTAATGCTGTCTGTGACTTCTCGCAGTGGACGAGTTTACGTGTTTTTATAATTCAAAATCATACTATAATATCTAATGGTCCAAGTATACGTTTACCATCTGGTCTCATATCTTTTACGTTCCATAACTATTGTGATAATGATAATGATAAATATTTAAGTTATGAAAATCTTTTCGAAGATGTCAAATATAATACATCTGTCCTTCAATCACTAAAACATTTGGACATAAGAGACGTCAATTGGCCAATATTACCAATCCTGACTGATTGCATGTATTTATGTTTACATTTATGTAAACAGTTAAAAAATATCGAGGCTCCTAAATGTCGGGTTTTGTTTATTCGCGATTGCGAAATATTTGCTGGTTTCGGACCAATTACTATGACTAGTAACTTTTACCTTGAGAAAGTAGTTTTTAACATCCATAGAAGTTTTCTCAAAAGCAAAATACCATTTCAATTTCCTCCCGGTTCACCTTCTGGTTACAAAAATATCGATTTGTTCCGTTTTCCGATATCAACCCTTCCAGACCATTATGATCCATTTGCTTATATTTCTATTTTTGATTGTGGTCCTCATTTATATATCAATGACACACAAACTCGTGAAAATTTGGTGTTTTATTTTGACCACAATATGATATCATATATATCTCAAGATGCTGCCACGGATGAATTTCTACCTAAAGAAAAAGAGACACTGCGTGCTATGGTAGACCGTGTGTATGGTTTCAATTGGCCCAAATTTATGATTAAAATTCAAAGACAGTATAGATTCAACAAATTTATGAAACAAGAACATAAAGAATTGATCTCATTTTTACCCGATGATATAAGTAAGTATAATATTGGCAAACTTCTTGGCGCCACTCAAACGTTTAAACCTTTTAATAAAGCCAAAGAAGAACAACAACAACAAACTCCTTCTTCTTCTTCTTTTATCCCCTATATCTCTGGTACGGTATCCAAACGAAAACGCATTTCTTAATCACGTTATCATTATCACGTTGCTGCAAATAAAAATAAAAAAAAGTGCAGAGCAGCAAAGGATTGAAATCTCTGGTATTTAGAAATTTTAATAATAGATCATGTTTATTCCATATCTTTTTTGATTTGAAACGGTTTTGCGTATTACAAAATCGTAAAACAATCCACACCAACCCATGTTTCATCAGCTTGATGAAAGACCTTCGGCGCCTATAACGCCCCCATCCGAAGAACTACGACATGATGGCGAAATAATTACTCATCAAAATCACCCGTTAAGCAGTTTCCATTCCCAGTCCTTTAGTTCATTTAATCCGTCTTTTGTTGGTAAAACATGGGGAGAAATGAAACAGAGAGAATCCAATCGCTCCACAAATTTCTTTGTGAGCGACAATCTGAGTGAAAATTTGAAAACTTTATATGCCTCACTGAATAAACCAATCGGTCTTGGTTCCAGATATTACGAAGCATGTGTTGCGAACTGGAGGATGACGCCATCCACAACTCTCAATCTATCTGCCGTCAATTTCTTTTCGGATTCGATTTCTCTTCCGTCAAGCGTTCCGTCAGTTATTATCAACAAGTCGGTAATCCCACCCTCATTCGCCGAAAGTAAAACGTTGGTAACAATGAAGGTTCAATCAAAGTCTCTGCCAGTGATGCCCCACATCCAAATATTGGAATGGACCCCTGAAGATAATTGTATTTGTGATTTTTCAGGATGGACAAGCTTACGAATTCTTACAATCTGTCTCTTTTATTGTAAAGGATGTACACGAATCAAACTACCTACGGGTCTCATATCTTTTTCATTTATATCATATCGTAACTTTATCGATTATGAAAACGAAAACGAAACTTTTGAGGATGTCTTCAAGGACACCGATCACAACACCACTGCATTTCAATCTCTCAAACATTTATATATCAAAGGTGTTCAATGGTCAGCCTTACCTATGCTTTCAAATTGTATTTCATTGGATATAACGCACTGCAATAAACTAAAAACCGTTGAGGCGCCCAAATGTCAAGTGTTGTCAGTCGATAGTTGTCCACAATTTTTGGGATTTGGACCAACAACTATGGCCAGCAACTATCATCTCGATAAAGTTGTCCTATTTAACAATTACAATAATCACTTTCAAACAAAAATTCCTTTCCATTTTCCTCCTGGTTCGCCTTCTGGCTACAAACTGGTTGATCTTTTCCGTTATCCTGTTTCTTCTCTTCCGTGTCGTTTCGATCCATTCGCTTATATTTCAATTTTTAATTCTGGATCTTATCTCTATATCAAAAATGCCCAAGCTCGCGAAAATTTGGCATTTTACTTCAATCGTGTAAGAATTTCTCATGACGCACAAGAAGACTACAATGATATAATTAAAAATCATTTTCCTAAAAATGGAGAATCGTTAATGTCTATGGCTGATCGTGTATATGGTTTTAATTGGCCAAAATTTATAACCAAAATTCAAAGACAGCATAGATTCAACAAATTCATAAAACAGGAACAAAAAGAGTTGGTCGCTTTTTTACCCGAGGTCATATGTAAATATAATATTAGCAAACTATTAGGTGCCACTCAAACATTTAAACCTTTTAATAAACCTAAAGAAGAACAAAAACAAGTTACTTATTTGGTTTCTTACATCTCTAGTACGAAATCCAAACGAAAGCGCATCCGTTAGACAGCGTATATTTAGTACGAACATATACAGTATCCGTTTCATTTTTTTTAGATTTTTCGATTATATTTTGATGATGAAGTTTAATTTATTTAGACGCACACTTTTTAGATGAGACATTTTTCAATTGTTTTTATAAAATTAACGTATAAATTATGTTTGAAGAACTTGATTCAAGGTTACAAGCACAGGTCGCACAGCCTCGTGAAATAATTCAAAGGGACGACGAACTTATAACTTTTACAAATCATCCATTAAGTGATTTCAATGTATATAACAGATTCAATCCTTCTCATGTTGGTAAAACTTATGGAGAAATGAAAAAAAGAGAAGAGAATCGCAACATTGATTTTTTCAAAAGCAATGATTTGGAAACAGATTTAAAAGCTCTTTATAAATCTTTAAAGAATTGTAAATATGATAGGATTTATAGGTGTTCTAAAAATTGTTGTTTTGCAAACCAACAAACAGTATCTTCTTTAGATTCTTCTACAAGTCACTCATCTTTAGATTTGAGTGTTGCTAACAATTTCACTGATATTCATTCGCCTATGGAAATTCAATCAATTCTTACAGGAAACTGTTCCACAAATACAAGTCCACTTTTATTTTCTAAAGATAACAAATTGATAGAAGTAGTATGTCTTCGTATTAATTCAAAATCTTTACCAGTTATGCCTCATATTCAAGTTTTGGAATGGAATCCTAAAAGTGATTGTATTTGTGACTTTTCAGGATGGACAAGTTTAAGAATTCTTATCATAAAGCGCTGTCGCGGTCGCACACAAATTAAATTACCCATAAATTTGTTGTCTTTCTCACTTGTATCAAAATCTGATGACGATTTAGGTATTTTGGAAACTTTTGAAGATGTTTTTCAAGATATTGAATTTAATACGAGTGTTTTTCAATCTCTGAAACATTTGCATCTCAAGAATATTGAGTGGAATTTTTTACCTGTACTTTCTAATTGTATTTTTGTGGATATAAATAGATGTTATAATTTAAAAACAATCGAAGCGCCCAAATGTAAAGTTATTAGTGTTAAAAATTGTGCAAAGTTTGTTGGATTTGGAGAAGACACTACCAAGTCTAACCGTCACCTTGAAAAAGTTGTTCTTTCCAATTCATATCCTATCAATATTCATTTTCCCAAAAAAACTCCTTTTAATTTTCCTCCTGGGTCGCCTTCTGGATATAAATTGATTGATTTATACCGTTTTCCCGTTTCTTCTCTTCCATTGTGTCTCGATCCATTTTTATACATATCCATTTTTTATTCTGGATCTCATTTATATCTCAATGATATTCGATCTCGAGAAAATTTGGCATTTTATTTCGATCATATGAGATTTACTGAAGAAGAGGAGGAGCAGGAAGAAGAATTTGATGAAATAGCTGAAGGATATTATCCTAAAAATGGAGAATCGTTAATTTCTATGGCCAATCGTGTATATGGTTTTAATTGGCCCAAATTTATAACCAAAATTCAAAGACAATATAGATTTAAAAAATTCATGAGACAAGAGCATAAGCAATTGGTCTCATTTTTACCCAAGGATATAAGCAAACATGACATTGGAAAGCTTTTCGGTGCTATCCAAACATTCAAACCTTTTAAAATTTAGTTTTTTTTTTGAAAATTCAACAGCAAGATTTTTTGTCTCAGACTCTGTTGTACAAAAATTGTCAATAGTTTTTGATGATTTTATTGTCCCACAATTTGAATATTTGCACGCACATAGACACACACACACACACACACACACACACGCACAGACACACACACACACACAGACAGACAGACAGACAGACAAATAGACAGACAGACAGACACAATAATAATAATAATATGTTCCAGGACTTGTTGCACGACCTTAAACAAAGACCCCAAGCCCCTTTTTACGAACCCGTTGAAAAATTACAAAATGACGATCAAATTATAACACAAGAAAACCACCCAAAGCGTGATTGGTGCAAAACTAAAGGTTTTTATCCTTCATTTGTAGGACAGACGTGGGGAGAAATGAAAAAAAGAGAAGCAAATCGAAATAATACGGATTTTTTCACTAGCAATGATTTGGAAGAAAATTTAAAAACTTTGTATACTTCGCTAAATGGAAAGCCAACAACATATTCTTCGAGCGATAACTATGACTCGCGTTTGAAAAGTTGGCAAAGCAATCCAACTACAGCTCTCAATTTATATCTTCTAAAACATTATCCCCCGTTTTTACCATCTAATGTTCATTCGGTTGTAATTGATTCTGGCATCCCCATTTCATTTGAAAGCAATAAATCATTATACGCAATAAAAGTAAAAACAGTACGTTTTACTTTACCCGTAATGCCATATGTTCAAGTTTTATATTTGGTTCCGCATCTCCAAGCCAGTTATGACTTTTCTGGATGGAACAACTTGCGAATTTTGATTATTGAGGACAATCATGGCAGTCAAAATTACAAAATTAAATTACCATCTGGACTTTTATCTTTTTCATTTATATCAATTACAGGAGAAAACATAAATGGTACCTTTGGAAGCACGTTCAATGACATCAGTCACAACACATCTGTCTTTAATTCACTAAAACATTTATATCTTAGAGGAATTCAATGGCCATCTCTTCCCAATCTTTCAAGTTGTACCTACTTGAATCTTGCATGCTGTCATAAAATAAAAACTGTCGAGACTCCTACATGTCGTGTACTTTCAGTTGAAGAGTGTCGTTTATTTCAGGGATTTGGTCCAAAAACTTTAATAAATAATTATGATTTGGATACTGTCGTCTTACGAAACGATTTTTATATTTACCCTATGCCAAAAAAGGCGTTTGATTTTCCTCCTGGATCTCCTTTTGGATACAGGCACATAAATTTTTATCGTTTCCCAATATCATCTCTTCCATCTCGTTTTGTTCCATTTGCTTTTGTATCAATTTTTGATTCTGGATCTTATCTTTACATTAATAATCCAAACGTTCGTGAAAACATGAGTTTTTTCTTTGACCATATGGAAATGTTACACTGGGGTCAAAAAAAAATTAAATCAAATATACCTAGACAGGAAGAAACGATTCAAGGCGTGATAAATCGTAAATACGGTTTCAATTGGTCCAAATTTATCAAAAAAATTCAAAGACAATATCAATTCAAAAAATATATCAAACATACTCATAAAAGTCTTTTGAAATTCATACCAGACGTTTTATGCAAACATGAAATTGCAAAACTATTTGGTGCGATCCAAACATTTAAACGTAAAGAACATGACAATGATAACAGTAATAAAGACGATAACATCTCACTGAAACGCCAACGTATTGTTTGATAGACAAAAATTTCAACATAAATAAAAGACAATATCAGTTTAAAATGTTTATACAACATAAACAAAAAGATTTGCTTTTATTTTTACCTGACGTTATATTGGAAAACTTCTTGGGGCGACTCAGACATTTAGTTCCAAGCTTTGCTACTGCCCTTTACAATATTAGATAATAAGACTCCTCTTGTTTTCTTTTTCTTTTGAAATTTCGAATTTCGATATGGAAAGAGTAGAGGCAAATCTTTTGATTTGTTTGATTTGTTTGATTTATTTTCACACAATATTGAAAGAAGAAGAAAAAAGTCTACTTATATCAAAAAAAAAAGTTTTTTAAAGGTATGCTACTTCATCAATCGGATGAAAGGATTCAAGGAAGACCTCAGGCGCCACAATCAAGTGTTATCGAAACCTTGCAAAGTGACGATGAAATTATTACTCAGCAAAATCACCCAATGCGTAATCCAAGTTACAATGCTAAATTTTATCCATCTTTTGTTGGAAAGACTTGGGGAGAAATGAAGCAAAGAGAAGCAAATCGCAATACTGATTTTTTCAAGAGTGATGATCTGGATGAAAATTTGAAAACCATTTATAGTTTTTTATTTGGGATGTACAGCCCTGCTCATAAATCTTATGATTCTTGCATATTAGATTGGCAAAGCACTATACACAGAACTCTCGATTTATCAATCGTTAACGATTTACAAAATACAGCTTCACTTCCATCAAGTGTCCGTTCTGTTTATATAAGAAATCAATATGTTCCGTTTTCATTTGCCAAAAATGAAAGATTAGTTGTTATGAGAATTGAAGTTGCAGCGAAATTATTGCCCGTAATGCCACATGTACAAATATTAAAATGGATTTGTCACGACAAAGAAGATGATGTTGGTTATGACTTTTCAGGATGGACAAGTTTAAAAATTCTCATAATAACGGATTGTCACTGTAAGAAATGTAAGAAATGTCTCAAAATTAAAAAGTTGCCTCCTAATCTGATATCCTTTTCATATGTATCATATTCATACTTGATTCATCCAAAAAATGACAAATTTGAAGATATGTTCACAGATAATAACAATATCTCTATTTTTCAATCCTTAAAGCATGTGTATTTATTTGGTGTCCAATGGCCCACTTTACCCGTCCTCACCAATTGCATTTCTTTGCGAATTGACGGTTGCAAGAAACTAAAAACAATTGAAGTGCCTATTTGTCGCACACTTGTAATTTCTCAATGTCATTCATTCATGAATTTGGGATCGCACACAACAAAAAATAACAAAGATCTTGACATTGTCTATATTGGTAATTACGATGAAATCTGTACGGTGACATCATTTCAATTCCCTCCTGGTTCTCCTTCTGGATATAAACATATCGATCTTTTAAATTTTCCCCTGTCTTCGCTTCCACCAAAGTTTGCTCCATTTGCTTTTATTTCAATATTTAATTCAGGCTATCATATTTACATTAAAGATCCTCAAGTTCGTGAAAATTTAACTTTTTATTTCGACCACATGAGAATTCAGTATTTAAAAAAGAAAGCGAAAACAGAAAATATACCCCGAGACGACGAAACCATTTGTTCTATGGTTGATCGTAAATACGGATTTAATTGGCCCAAATTTATTACTAAAATTCAAAGGCAATATCGATTTAATAGGTTTATGAAAAATGAACGACAATATCTTGCAAAATTTTTACCTGATGCTGTATGTACATACAACATTGGAAAACTTTTTGGTGCAATTCAAACATTCAAAATGAAAAACAAAGAACAAAAAAAATAACAAAACCAAAAAATTTCTTCTATTAATGTTGTTGTTGTTTCTTGTCATATGTCACATGAAACATAAAAATTGAAATTTCATTTGATGACGACTAATGAATTTCATAATTTATAAAAGCACAAACCCGAATAGATTAAATTAAGCATAGTCATGCAATTAGTTGCTCATCTACAATCCCTCAGGTTTAGACCTTCTGCCCCCAAGGTAGAATCTACAGACTTATTACAACACAACGATGATATTATTACTACTCAAAACCATCCTATTGTAAACTCCGATTTTGAAAAGCGCTTTAACCCTTCGTTTATTGGAAAAACTTGGGGAGAGATGAAGCAAATGGAAGCAAATCGAGATTATGTAGATTTTTTCACAAGCAATGATTTGGACCAAAATTTACAATTTCTTTATCGTTCTTTAACAGGACCAAAAATATATTTCCCAGACTTTGATTCCTGTGTACACTCATGGCGATCCAAATCGTCAATATTTCCGAAAACTCTAAATTTATCCTACGTAAATAAGCGTAGCCTTAAGAGCAACCTAATAAAAAATAATTTCCCATCAGGCGTTTATTCATTAACAATGGATCATTATGCATTTGCCCTACAACTTTCAATTAAAAATAAACTCGCATTAACTGCCCTAAACATAAAATCAAAGTCAAAAGATCTCGACGTGATGCCATATGTTCAAGTTTTGATATGGAATGTAGAAGACATTGCTCCAAAATATGATTTTTCTGAATGGGTGAACTTGCGCATTCTTATCATATTGAATGTTAGTGGAAAATCTAAATTTAAATTACCTTTTGGTCTTGTTTCTTTATCGGTATTCAAACGTGACAATTATGTTGATGAAACATTTGAAGATGTTTTTACATATAAAAATAAATATGATTGCAATCATAACAAATCTGTTTTTCAAACACTGAAACACATAAGCATCAAACGTTTTATTTGGAAAAAATTTCCAGATATTCCTAATTGTACACATATCGAATTGGAATTTTGCTCAAGTGTTGAAGCTATAGAGGCTCCATCATGTCGTGTACTCAAAGTAAGCAATTCGTTGTTCAATGGTTTTGGACCATTTACGCAAAAAAATAATAAAGTTCTTGATACGGTTATTTTACACTTTATTAAGCCATTCGGAAATACAATTTTTCATTTTCCTCCTGGTTCACCGAAAGGTTATAGACATATCGATATACTACATTCTCAAATCTCTTGTCTTCCTACTCGTTTTATACCATTTGCATTTCTTTCCATCATTGATGCAGGTTCTTATCTTTATATAAATGATATCGAAGCGCGCGAAAATTTAGCCTTTTATTATGACCACGAAAAACTTTCACCACATAAAACTTTGGAAGAAAATTTACCCAAAGGAAAAGAATCATTATATTCAATGGTCGATCGCAAATATGGGTTTAATTGGCCAAAGTTCGCTACTAAGATTCAACGACAATATCGTTTCAAAAAGTATATTCAAAACTTGCACCAAAATCTTTTGACTATTACAAACATATCTAATGATGTTTGCAAATACAGCATTGCAAATCTGCTTGGTGCGTCTGACACATTTAGTTTATTCAAAAGATAAACAATTTACATCTTTTTCCTTTTAATCGTTTGTAATGTAGGTTTCTTGGTTTCTTGCCGAAATAAAATGTCTATATTTGAATTTTCGTTGAAAACGTTATGATATTTTTGTCTTGATATAATAATTGTCTCACTTGTTCAAAAAAAAAACAAGAAATTGTCAATTTCAGATGCTGATGCATGAACTAGAGACAAGACCGCAAGCTCCTCATGTGCATATTAAGCCTTCAAAAGAAATATGTCAAGATGATGAAATTATCACCGAGGAAAATCACCCCCCACGCAATCCCAATGTCAACTTTTACGATAAATTTTACCCTTCATTTGTTGGAAAAACTTTTAAAGAAATGAAAAGTATGGAAGCAAATCGGGATACGTGTTTTTTCACAAGTAATTATCTTGACAAAGAATTACAAACCTTGTATAATTCTTTACAACGCTTTCCAAATTCGTCAAGCCCATACTTTGATACATGTATAAACATATGGCGCCAAAGTCCGTCGAGAGCTCTCAATTTAACTAGACTAACTGATTCTGAATTATGTACATATTTCACAAATGAGCACCTCCCTTCAGACATCCATGCAGCTATACACGATCATTGGTACCAAGATACCATTTTTCCAGATTCAGTTGCTAAAATAAAAACACTACATGCTTTAAAATGTAGAGGAAACTCCAACTATCTTTTTACTATGCCACATATCAAAGTTTTGATATTAACTGCTCCTAATAAAGATTTTAAATACGATTTTACAGGATGGACAAGTTTACAGATTCTTGTGTTATTGGATGTACGTAAAAAAGATTTTCAAATTAAATTACCTACTGGGTTAATCTCTTTGACAATGTTTCAGTGTTATAATTCATCTAGTTCATTTGAAGATGTTTTTACATATCACGGAGACGTGGATCATAATAAATCGGTCTTCAAGTCACTCAAGCATATACATTTCAAAAATACCGGATGGTCAACCTTGCCCGATATTTCTAGTTGCATTTATTTAGAGTTAGACAAGTGTTGTCGCCTTCAAACAGTTGAAGCTCCTGCATGCCAAACACTCATAGTCAAAAATTCTTACTTTTCTGGATTTGGACCATATACGATGGCTAATAACAATGTACTTGATACAGTGGTTCTTTACTGTAATATCTTTTTTTATTTTCCTCCTGGTTCTCCAACCGGATTTAGACATGTCGATCTGTTCAGATCAACTGTATCGTCACTCCCTAGTCATTTTGCTCCTTTCGCATTTATTTCGGTTATTGAAGCTGGTTCATATTTATATATTAAAGATGTCCGAGCTCGTGAAAATTTTGCTTTTTATTTTGATCATCACAAGTTGTTCGATTTTCATGCCATTAATCTTTTGGAACAAAATTTACCAAAAAAAGATGAATCGTTACGCGATATGATAGACCGAAAGTATGGTTTCAACTGGCCCAAATTCATTACCAAAATTCAAAGACAATTTAGATTTAAAAAATTTATAAACAATCAATACAAAGATATTGTCGCATTTCTTCCTCATGATATATGCAAATATAATGTAGGAAAACTTCTTGGTGCAAGTCAAACGTTTAAAATCCCAAAAAGTATTTGTTATACACGTAAACGTAAACGTCTATATGAATAAATGTAAATGTATAAAATTCTATTGGCATTTTTTTTTAAAATAATTTTATTCATCAATTGTACTTGTGCACAAATAAATAGAAATAGAAACATTTGCTCGCTATTTATAATAAAACAACAAATTAAAATAAAATGTTGACAAGTGTGGTTTTGGTTGGAAGGCTGACAAGAAAGGCTGACGGAATGTGGTGGCGAGAAAGTTGGGAAAAGAAAAAAGGCGTTTGGCGAAGCAAAGCGTCCCTTCGACGAATGATTCGTTTGCGTCCGTGGGCACACACGTCCTGGATATCGACTGGCCAATTTAGATTTAGACTCGACCACATTGTCTGTTGATGACCAACGGTTGGTTGAAGTTCGGTCAGACGACCGCGGGCACTGCGGCTGCGGGTACGATGATTGCAGGCGCGACGACTGCAGGTGCAAACTGGTAAATGATCGAGCCTGCATCGTCTCCGACGGTCAAGGGCGCTGCGCGCATCTCTCCATAGCGCACAGGAACGGGCACTGCCGGAACCATGACTGCGGCCTCCTCCTCCTCCTCCTCCTCGTCTTCATCATCATCGTCTTCGTTGGCACCACCATCATCCTCGTCATCTTCATCCTCTTCCATGACCGGTCGTTGGTCATGTGCGCGTTTGCGCTTCTGTTGCTCCTCCTCCTCCTCATGCTTTGCGTCTGCGTCGGCTTTGATGATTCGCTCCGCGCGCTCGGCCTTCTTGGCGGCCGTGCAGTTCTGCTGCACCATCATACAGATGACGTTGTCGACGGCGCGAGCCGGACGCGTGGCGCCTTCGTGCACGGCGCGACAGATCGGACAGGCCTTCTTCTTCTTGAACCACTTGTCGATGCAGCCTCCACAGAACGAGTGACCGCACTCGAGCGCGACGAACTTGTAGATGATATCGGTACATATGCCGCAAGTGAACTCCTCGAACACACTGTCGACATGCGACTGTAGCGACGAGGCAACACTCGCGCCAGCGCCCGTGCATGCGGATGCGGATGGGTCCTGGGTTCCAGATCGGGTGGTGGAGGTATCCATTGACTGGACGTAGGACAATGGAAGCAACTTATCCTCATCGCACGCGACTGGTGTGGTTGTCGACAGCTCACCGGGTGCGGAAGTGCGTGCACGCTTGTTATCCTGAGGCGAAACGGTGTCGTTGATGCTTTCGTGACTGCGCTTGTGTGATGCTGCGTTGGAAGAAGAAGAAGAAGAAGCATTGGCGTTGTTGTTGCTGTCGCTGTCGATGCTTCTGTTGTTGTTGCTCGTGGCAGCGGCGGCTGCTGATGCTGACTGAGTCGAATCCATCGCCACCAGCGCTTTATTGATTGTCGGCGAGGCGGCATTGGCAGTCAAAGTGGGCATCGTCGTCATGCCGATGACGCTGTGCGCGGCCGCACCCAACGACTCCTGTAGCGCGCCGTTCACCTCATGCCCGGCCGCAACGACGCCGTTGATCTGCGCCAATCGCATTTGACCGTGCACGTTCACACCGTGCGTGAAGATGAACTCGATGTGAAGATCCTTGACGGACAGCGGCATCATGGGGACGACGGGACCCGTCATGCGGTAGGTGCCGTGTGCACCGGTACCACCAGCGGCGATGCTGGCCTGCAAGCTTCGCTGATTGATGTCGTCCGCGGCCTGAATGGCGGCAGCGTAGTCCTTGGCGAGCTTGGTTCTGGGCGCGAACCGAATACGCGCACCCTCGTTCAAGGGTGTCCACAGATTGTGGCGGATCTTGATGTTGTCGATGTAGACGCCGTTGAGTGAACCGAGGTCCATGATGTAGTAGCGAAAGGGTCGTTTCGGATCCGCGGACGACGACTCCGGCACACCGACTCCGATGGGCGCGGCGACCGGGTCGATGGACGAAGCAACGACGGTCGCAGAACTTGCGGCAGCAGCCGACTCTCCTGCAAACGGCTCGGCGACGCGCTTGATGAGAACGTGGAAACGCGATATGCTATACACAGACAGACAGAGAGAGAGAGAGAGAGAGAGAGACAGAGACAGAAATTTAACAGAAAAGCGCAATGGATGAACACACAGACACGCCGGCAGACGGGGTACCATTGAGTCCATTGAGCGCGCTATTATCTGACGCGCGTGGTGTCAGATGCTAGTATCCCCCGTGTTGTCTGACGAGTTGGGGTGCAGCGGATCCTCGAAGACCATGTATCGACACTGCGACGTGTCGCCATACATTTCGACGTGTCGTTGAATCTCGGGCAGCCAAAAGGGATTCTCGGCGGCACGGGCCACGGCAGCGAGCTCTTCGGGAGTGCGCGCTTGCGGGCGCACAACATCCAGCTGTCCGGGTGCGATGCGCCCCGATGGATGCGCGCTCGGGAGGGTCGGCTCTTGTGCCTTCTTGAGTGCGGTCTTGACCGACACAGCCTTGATGTTGGCGATGAGAGCAGGTCCATGAACCACCCCCTGAAGGTTGGATAGACGGCCCAACACACTGTAGGCGAAGGCTGCCACCGGAATCGGAGGCACAAGCTGCTTGTGGTTGCGCGCCAACGGGTTCCCGCCGTAGGCCAGCATCAACTTGGATTCCCTTGACAGATTGAACATGATGAAAGAGAGTGGATGTGGTGGTGGATAGATAACGGATGGGTCGGTTCGGGGGCGGAGAGAGAGAGAGAGAGAGAGAGAGAGAGAGAGAGAGGTCAAGATTGGGATGGAGAGAGAGAGAGGAGAGAGACGAGTGAAAGATTCGGCGGGGAAAGGAGCGAGAAAAGGTGTAGTTGCTGCACACACACACACACACACGGGATTATAGAGAGAGTGGAAAAGTCAGTCTCGGTGGGTGTGCGGAAGAGTGGCGCCGACCCCTCAGTCCATTCGGATTGCGTTTGAAAGTGTGAGGACTCGACCGGTGGAAGAAAGAAGGCCAAGAAAAAAAAACCAAAAGTGATTTTTTTGCGGAAATAAAAAATCCATTTTCCGTTTCACTTTCCAAAAAATCTTAATCACCAACTTTGTCCACTCCAACGACACCCCACCAAAAACTCCATCGAACAATGTATATATCACACTGACGGTCCATTGGGCATTGGACGCGGTTTATCCACTCCTCGCGCGATCGAATGCATCAACCCATATTTGTATATTAAAAATGTTTGAGCTCGTGAAAAATTGCTTTTTTATTTTGATTTTCCAAAGTTGTGTAGATTTGAAAAATTTATAAACAATCAATACAAAGATATCGTTGTATTTCTTCCTAATGATATTTGTAAATATAATAGGAAAACTTTTTGGGGCAAGTCAAACATTTAAAATTCAATAAAAGTATTAGTTGTACGCATATATGTGAATAAATGTAAATGTAAAAAAATTCTATTGAAATATCTTTTTTTTAATGTGTGTATGAGTGTGTGCGTGTACAAAACAATCAAAAATAATAATAATACTTGCTTGCTATTGATAACAGAACAACAAATTAAATAAAATGTTGACAAATTATATGGTCTTTGGTGCGTAAAATACAAAAGATACAAAGATACAAACTAAGGAAAGGTAATAGAATAGTTTATTTTAAATTGCAATTGCTTTGTTTAATTAAATTTTTTGTTCATCTGACTACTGTTATGTTTTTGATTTATTGTTCTTTGATTAATGATTTGACAGATCTTGTTCGTGATATCATTGATCCTTCATGTCTTAGAACGATAGAAGAGTTGGATATCGTTGAACCAAATTCAATAACAATAAATCAAGACGAATTATTAATCAATATCATTTTTACACCCACAAACCCCGAAGGAGAACTGGCATCCTTGATTGGTTTATGTATACTAGTAAAACTACGCCGATCTGTGCCAACCGAATATAGTGTAAAAATAGTGGTCAAACCAGGATCACATGTCGACGAACAAGAAATAAATACTAAATTAGTTGATTCTAAGCGTATCGATGATGCTTGCAATCGAGCAGATTTAATGGAAATTATCAATTTATGTATTACAAATGACCAAAATATTTCGACATGTTCAACAAGAAACGGTAATAGTAAACCAGAATCGTGTACAAAATGTTCTGATCCATGTACATAAAAGTTTGGTAAATTATTTTGAGACTTTACACCTCTATTTGGATTAGTTGAATCTTTGGTATAATTATTAACGATCGTATCAACAAGCCAAAGAGACGAAAAAGTTGTATTTTTTTTTTATTTGATAAAAAATACAAAGACGCGTGGTTAATAAACAACACTAATAAATTATGTCAAAACTCGCAATCCATTATGCACTTGGATTTACTCCTTCATGTACAAAATCCGAGGCTCGCACCTTTGGTACTTTCTCATCAATCCAAGCAGCTCAAAATACTCTTGCGGATATGATGCAGTATGAGCAAGGATTTACCTCAATGCCACTCGAATTGCTTTGGAATGATCTAGAAGATGAACAAACGCCGTTAAAACAAGATATCATTGGCGTGCCGATGGGATACAAACATCGAGTTTGGGAAGTTTCCATACCCAAAACTGGTATCAAGGCAAACAAATATAAGAGCGCTTCTGAGAAACTATGTCTTAGTGCTTCAAATGACATTCAGTGCATGATGGGAACACATCGTTGGTGGATAGTCGAATCTTATCCCAAATATAAAATGCATGAATTGGAAGAAAAACTTTATTCTTTTACAGGTGGCTGTCTATCTGCCATGTGTGCACGGTATTTCGAACCACTTGGATCTGAGACGATCAATCTGAGTGCTCTTTTGAACTCGCAAGCAGACGACATTTCTTCAGTATCAGCCAATACCAGATCTAAAAAAAAAATAATAAAAAGTAAATTAAACTATTAAAGTGTATTTCATGCGTCCAGTGATAAATATATATATATATTGTATTGTCTTTTTTTTAAAATATAACTTGTTCATACACACTCGATAGTTATTTATTATTTCTCCCCAGTCTTTTCGCGATTGGTTATGATAAAGTCACATTCACATACAACTTGTTAAGACCCATGTACGCAGAAAACGTAAATTAGTAAATGTTTTTGCCAAGATAATTCCAATTATTTATTTATTCTGTTTTTTTAATCATATCAAGTTTTTTTTGCAATTCTATAATTTGAGCCTTTTCTTTTTCTATTTCTAAATTGATATCCATGTTTCTTACCACTCTGTTTGGCGATTGAGATATTTGTGTATCATAAGATACCCTAGCAGAAGAAGAAAGAGAAGGTCCTTCTTCTGTTTGTATTGACATTGATGGGTTTCTTGCTTCATTTTCTATAATAAAAGGATCTTTTATGTCATGTTCAAATTGTTTTGTTGTATTGTCAATACCTTTAACTGAAGGAATAATAGTATTTGGAGGGGCTCCGGGATGTGGTTTGAGAGACTCCAATTCTGTTGGAACCTTGTCTTTAGAAGATAAAATCCAAAATAAAAATTCAGACAATACGTATGACAATGCCAGAAATGTGGATAACCAAGCAGAAGCTCCAATATCCGAAAGTGTAGGATATTTCAACATATTAAGCAATTCAATTAGAGGCGTCGCTTGATTTATTGTCATAGATGCTGTAGCATTGGCAGCTTTCGTAAAAGCATTCATAATTTGTGAAATCACAGGAATAGAGTCAAAATTTAACCCCATAATTACTTTAATGTAATATGCCGCTGCCATAACTATTCCTTTTCCTATGCGCGTAATGGCATTGTCTGTGAAACTAGAATAATTAAAAGCCTGTTTAATTAGTTCTGAAAACTCTTGTTTGACTTTGGTTTTGTTGGGATAATCTTTCAAGGCTTGTTTGTACTTGTTTAAATACGCGACAACATTTGTATACTGTATGAAGGGATTTTTATCCCATTCCTCTCTTACAATTTTCCACTCTTGATATTTGGAGTCTAATTTCGAGCGCGTATTATGCCATACGTTATCGAATATACTTTGTTGGTTATATATGTTCAACAATTCTTTGTGTTCATCGACTAACTTATTTAATTTTAATCGTATTGGCTCAACTGCAACATTGTGCCTTTTTATTTTGTGAAATATTGATTCGACTGTTTGCAGTTTATCTGAAATGGAATCTTTGTTTACAGCCTGGCCTAAAAAATCGAGTTGTATTTCTAATGAATCAACAAACATTTTATTATCTCCTTTGTTTGATGTAAGATATTTATCTAGTTCGATATCGTATTGATCTTTTATCGTATTATACTCTTTTGTCATGAAACTTATTGTCTCTTGTGTTTCAGTTGCATTTGTTTTTGCTTCTATGGATTCACCCCTACCAAAAAGATATATCCCGAAATTAGCAAAACCATCGCCCAACATACTTTGACATGCAATTGTTGCTGCAGAACCAAAGCCCATTACCACCATAGAAATTATTGCTCTCGTGAACCATCTTAATATAGACCATAATCCACTCCACACATATTCGGGTATCAAATTTGTACCAGTTAATTGTGCAAATTGTGTTTTTATTTCTTTCTTTTGTTCTTTGGTTAATTTTGAATCAACAGTATTGGTATTTATTGTATTTTTACCTTTCTTTGAAGAAACAAAAGTATTTGCTTTAGACATTTTAATAATTTCTTCGCATTTCTTGGGATTGTTTTTACATTTTTCCATTAGCAAATCTAATAATTTAGAAGCCTTGGGATCAATAGTAGGATCATTTCTTTGTTTTTGATACATAATTTTATCAAGGAAAGCAAATGTATATTGTAACATGTAGTATTGTAAAAATCCAACACTAGCTCCACAAACTAATCCTATTGGAATTTGCATTAAACTGGTTATGGACATTGATTGAATTGCCGTAATAACAATAGGTGTCAAAATACCAAGATGTTGAATAACAATGCTAATTGTTACACGAGAAAAACTATTTATCCAATCAGATATTCTTTTCAAACCGGCTAGAAATGAACGGGATGTACTGAAGACGTTTCTATTCAAATTACCGATGATACCTCCACCACCAAGTTCTTTTGCTTTGACCATTTTCTTTTGAATAAGAGCCATTGCTGGATAAAACTGTGCTTCCGCTTGTTCAATAATAATTTCCAAATTTCCACAACCTGTAGATACAGATCGATATAAAATACGTTGCATTAATTCAGGATCATTTTGGAATTTATGCAACATATCATTTATGATTTCATATGCTCTTATTTGCATATCATCAGGAGACATATCTAATTCCAATGTTTTATTTTCCATTGTTTGGAATTCAGATGCAATACAAGAATATAATTGTCTTTGAATATCAAATGCTAGATTTTGCATATTTTCAATATCTTGTTGCATTTCATTTCTATCACGTATATTTTGTGATTGCCAATATGCATCTATAGACTTTTGATGTTTTTCCACATATGCAAGATTATCGGCAAGATATCCTCCCATCTTACGACTCATATCATACGTTTTCATCATATATTGAATTAAATCATCTGTCATTTTCTTTTGCTGTTTTGTTGTAATGGTCAGTTGAGAACCAGTATTTAATAATTTTTTACCACGACAGACGGCAGTATATGCGTACTCCTCTTGCGCCATAATCTCTTTTTTATTTTCTTTTACATCTGGGTAATAATAGTAATTATTATTATTATTATTATTATCATTATTATTACTTATTTGGTTTAAAGAAGAACACCCTTTCCTTTGCGCGAATGAGTCGTCGAGCGGTTGTAGATCATCATCTATATCGTCATTTTTAACTCGAAGCATTATTCTTTAGTTATTTAATTCGCGCGCACACGAATCTTTACAAAAACAATATATTTATATTTTTTTTAACAAGACACCACAAACTTATAAATATTATTTTATATTGGAATTAGCAAAACAGTATACAACAACAAATTTGAAGACAAGACAATAATAATTTAAAGAGGTTTGCTATCTATATTTGGTGCAGGTAAATCTGTAGTTTTGATACCATCAATCAAAGGGATCTCAAGTCCGAAAGAATTAAAATTATTTTGCAGTTTTAGGAAAACTTTTTCTTGAAATTCTGCCATTTTGTCTTTATTTTGCAGTTCTTTCCAAGTATATTGAGAGGCAATTTTGATAATTTCTTGTTGTGTACTTTTTTTGATTGAATTCATTATATGAATATCAGCCAAGTGTTGATTACTATAACATTCACTTTCGATTAACGTAGCATAATGAGCCGCATATTTATTATTATTGATGTTATCATCATCATCATATTTTGGTCTGTATTTAAAAGAAATATTTACAAGTAATTTAATTTTATCCTTGGTGATGGGTTTATAAAATTGAAACTTATTCGCTTTGAGAGTCAAATCATATCGATGAATCTTTTGCAGAGGCCATTGAAACATTCTACGAGAGACACGAGCCGATGGACATTTTAGTTTTGTGATTGGATCTAATTTTGTGATGAAAAATCCAGTTTTAGCGAGAAATTGATTGGCATTGGCAACATGATAGCGAGGTAAAATGACTGAACCTATGAAAACTGCAGCGCCAAAAACCCCCAAACTTTTCAATAACAGACTTTTCATGTCTGTGTGTGTCATTTTATCAATGTCTGCTCTTATTCTGTCTCTGCTTTTATACGATGATGGTACATCGATAAGCATGCTCGGCTTCGGCTGCTTCGAGTAATTAATATTGTAGATGTCAGGTTTTGACATGATATTTATTTTTGTCTTTTTGTTTATTTGTTTGATTACAATATGCAAATCAAGAAATAAATGAATTGTGTCGCAAATAATATTATATACAATTGGCATAAAATAAAATTGAATTTTCAAAAGAAAACGAAAACAAACAAACAAATATACACTGCATTGTTGGATGTTAATGTGAAATCTTAGTCCCTAGGTCATTTTCTTAAGCTCAATCCATACATACAGCTTGCATTTATATATTATTTTTTGAAGAGCTTTATTTTAATCAATTTTTCTTTTAAATTGACATTTGTTACACTGCGTCTCAAAGAAATGAAAGAACCTACGCAAACTGCAATACCAAAAACTCCTAAAGCCTTGAATAACAAATTCTTTTCATAAAATGATGAGTTAGAATTAGTAGAATTAGACGCGTTTGAAGAATTATTTGAATTACTTATAGCCTTTGCCATATAAGTTCCGTTGTTTCTTTTATGATGTTCATAAGATGAATAAGCGGGAACCTTTAAAATCATTTTGATATGAGTTATTCAATCTTTCAAGAAAGAAAAATATAAATATAAAAAGCAGACTGTATGTAAAAATATTTGTGTCTTGAACAAAATTTCAATAATAAAATAAAATAATAATTAAATTTCACAAGGTTTACTCAAAACCTAGCGATATGCTACTTGGATCGATACATGGTATTCTTGTAAATATTTTTGATTGAAAATCAAGCAAAATTTGATTAGCTTTATCTTGAACAGTTATTCTTTCAGATTGGCTTGTGTAGAGTATTCGTTGAGTAATTATGGTCCTGAGTTTTGAATATTCATTATTTACCTTTTCTTCAATATTGTCCACGTCATCTTGTTGCAAATTAATATTACTCAAATCTCCTATTAACCCATTGACTATATATTTAAACGAATTGAATGCCTCATAAATCTCATCGTCATTAACCATTTTTAATTTTTAACAATTATTATATTTGAAATTGTAAATTGAATTGATCAAATGTTATTGTATCATATCTTTTTCTAATTTTAACAAAATTTATCAATGATGTAATGATTCAAAGGAAAATATAAAAAAAAAATACAAATCTTTCATTTTACAACTTCACAAGTTCAGGATTTCAGAATGACATCGATAAATCTAAAATACTTACGCATTCGCGAATACTTTGTTTTGTTCCTTGTACAGTTGTACTAGAATTTGCATGAGGTTTATCTTCTCTCACCATACAGAGTGCATAGATATCTTCTTGATGGTCATAATACAACTCTAGAACTTTCCCGTTCAGTGTCTTGGCTATAAATTCATAATTGATTGACGCGGTCTGTTCTGCACTTAAAATAGCAAATGCATCAGACCATGTTTGTTGTTTCCCTCCCAAATAATCTTGTTCGGTCCAATTAGTAGCTGCTATACCAAAAGTCATTGCAACTGTTTGTTGGGCTTCTAATTTTGTATTGTTATTATTGCCGTCATTACCAGAAGTATTCATAGATAAAAGCGAAACACTATCACCGGCGATTACTGCAATACAATCAATCGTTTGGTCTTTGGGATCTTTTATTTTTATCATCGAAAAGTCTGCCCCTGAAGTAACTGGAGCAGTAATATTTTTTAAAATAAGACCTCGACTTTTGTAGACAAGTTTATCTTCAAAATTGTGTTTGTCTATTTTACTCAATGGGATTTCTTCTTTAGATAATATGATAAATGGGCATATAGGACCTGCATTATTAATATCGCTTTGACGTCGTACAGTTGTTTCTTTAAAATACTCTTGCATAATTGTAGTTCTTTGTTCTTGAGGCAAATGTGCTATTTTAAATTTAGCACCAGCTTTTGATGTCTGGTAAATATCTAGAGGAACGATAGCATGAAATGTTTTATCGTTTGATTGCACAAGCTCTACATCTATAATGGAGGTATTTTCATACATATATTTCCTAGCAGAAAAGCCTCCAAATATAATAACTTTCCATGATCTATCGACCAAGATTGTCATTTGTCTTTTATTATATATACATAAAAGAAGGGCATATCTGACACCTTCTGTTTTTTCAACAGCAACCCAATTAGCAGATGACGATTTTATTCTAGGCAAGTCAGCTCGACTTATTGTCACCGGTTGCGGAAATGGAAAAATAGAACTATCTGCACGAGCTCCAAAACATGTATTAATCTCTTTTTTCGCAAACGAAACAATATCATCAGAAGGATGAACGACCCAGGCTGTCGAATCTCCAAATTTTTCAACGTAAAGTTTAGGAGAAGAATGAATAGAGGCAGTCATTTATCGTGAGGTCTTGTACTGCACTAATTTCTTTCTTTCTTTTCTTTTATCGAAAAAAAAAAAATAAATAAATAAACAGAATAAGAGGTATGTAATTCGTAAGTGGAAATAGTGTATATAATATAAAAAAGACAAGAGACAAAACAAGATCCATACCAATTATATTAATATAATATTTCATTTTTTCTACTACTTTTTTTTTGTTCGATTGATATTTTTTGTACTTAATTCAATATGGGTAATCAAGGATCCGCAGAATTACTTGGACCAACAAATGGTTTTGAATTTGGAAGCAATGTAGCAAAACCATCTGGATACATGTGGGTATCTCCTCCCCATTCTGAAACTGAATATAGTTCCAACGACTGGGATTGGTTTTTGACTGAATTAACAATCAAGTTTACAACACGAGAAGAAGAGATTGGGAGACATAAAAAATACATTTCGCCTGTCAGATTTCATGGATCAAAATATAGACATTTTATTCATTTTCTTGCAAGAGAAGGTGTAAATATTAGCGAAGAAAGCCTTCAGTACGATCCGCCAGAAGGATTTGATGGTACATCAAATAACACTGTTGATGTTAATACACCAGGTTTAACAAACGGAGGAGAATTTAGTTATGATCCAGTAAAATGGACAGCCGATCCAGGATATGCATTAACAGGAATTCAACTTGGATTCAAAGATGAATATATATTATCTATGGCTTTCTTTTCTAGACCTGTAATGGATTTGTCAAAAAATGAAAGCTTGACTAAAATGCAAAGAATAGTTTTCAGTGACTATCATACAAAAGAAAATGACGACGGAAGAGATATATTGACAGCAGATAAATATTCTCCTATTTATGGTGCTTCGACTTTTTCAGGACAAGTGTACAATGAGTTCATGGGACCTCCAGTTACATTTTTAAGAGAAATAGGATTACATGTTCGTAACTATATGGGTGTTTGCGCTCCTCTTGTTTTGGGTACCCCAGATGAGATATTACATGCCGCTCATGTATCAGGATCTACGTTTGGTAAACTGTTTCGAAAAGTTATGACAAGAGAAACAATATCAACTGATCATTGGTATGTTAGCGATGTGGCAGCAATGTTTTATAAAATTGATGGATCTGGACAAGTTGAAAAGCCAGTGGACAAACCCTATTTATATGATTATTACAATTGGATGTTACAATATTGGGCATCTCAATTTGTAGATCCAACAAATCCAACAAAAGACTTGTCAAAAGCGAATCCTCCATTGCCCGAATTGTTATACTGCATGTATCCTCAATGGGCACCTATTACAACTTTTATTGGTGCAGCAGAATTTCTAAGATCTCATTTGACAAATCCTGCGTTATTGGCTGGTTCGTCGAGCGTCACATGTTGGTCTGGTATTTGTAATGCAGATAAACGTTCAGCTAATCGATCACATTTGCTCACCACATCTTTGATTGATGACGTGTGTACTGGTCCTGCAAATTTAACTATTTGTTTAACTGAAAATGTCGTTATTGACTCTACCAATACCAATATTCCTCATCAAGCGATTACTCAAATATGTGGTGGTAAAGATCCAACAATTAAAGATGGAGATTCTGATTCTGGTAATATATTTTCAAACTTTTTAGCATGGATATTTGATTCGCCTGAACATATTGTAATTACTATTATGGTGATGTTTGGTATAATTTTGACTTTCTTTTCTATATTTCAAATTCATGGTGATTCTGGCAAGCATTATAATGATGATGATTATCATCATGACAATAATAATAGTAATCACAAAGAACATAAACGCAAACGTAAAAGCGTAAGCAAGGCAAAAAAAAATTAAAACTTTTTACGTTCACGTCGTTCAATGATGTTTCTGATCACAAAGAAAATTAATAGATAGAAACTTCTATTAATTATATTTCTGCTTAATTTGAATATTTGTTTTTGATTTAATTGTATTTAAAAACACAAACGTTCAAATCTATATCATACATCGTATATTATATCTGCTTACAATTACCAACAAATTCAAAACACTCAAAACGATCATGGATGTGGATATGGATATGGATGTCGATTTTGATGAAAATAAGAAGAATCAAAATAAAATCGATAATATACAAAATCTAATATCCAATCAGCAATCATTTAAATCGTCTAGACAAAAAGCGTCTGCAAAAGAAAATGTAGCTGATAGACAAAGAGGTATGATGAATGACGATTTTTCAGACGTGTTGCAAGCTTTGAAAGATTGTCCTGTTATTCGAATGGAAAATGATCAATTCAAATCAGCTGTTAATTCTCGTCCAGTAAAAAAACTAAAAAGAGAAAATTTTGTAGATAGTTCATTATCTAATCCAAATGAACAACTGTTTCGTACAAATTTTGAGGGTGGATCTGGAGAATGTGACATTGAACAAACAGATGAATATGTTCCGCCTCCACTACCTGCGACAAGAGCCAAAATATCTGATAACATAAATAACAATAATAACAATAACAATTCAATTTCAATTTTTTCTGGCAGTACTTCTGTTATTACTGAACGTGCAACTATTAAAAATCCAGAGGACATATCTCGTAATGCAAGTAGAGTTACCAAACCAATTCAAACGGCGGCTTCTTTTTTTTCTGGTATAAAACGATCCCGCATAAATTCCTCAACCAATTCTAATACTAATACAGTATCATCAATTATAAAACAACCTTCAACAACAACAAATTCTTCCGAAACTGTAAATATAAATATAAACCAGTCTACATTACAATCAATTCGAATGATTACTCCGTCAGAATCTCAAATTCAAGTGGATGAAGAAAATAAAGATAGCTCTAAAAATGAGTTTTGGTACACATTCAATAAACGTGCCAAGGAATGTGCTGTCAATAGCTTTAAAATGCCATTCAAATTATATGTGCCTACTAAAGAGGATATAGAAAGAGCCTTGTCTAAATTTTCTAGATATTTTATAGAAGACACATATCAAGACAAAGATGATCCGCCATATGATTTTCAAGGATACTATAATCCCAATAAAGAATATTGCTTTAATGATGTAGTGTCGCATAAATGTAATAAAACAAACAGATACGCGCTGTGGCTAACGGAAACCCCTATTGAGGAACCTCATAAAGGAAATGAACCTCACAAAGGATCCACATTTTGGAAATGTATTAAAGAATGTAAAGTGTATCGTAAAAATCCACCAACCAAAGAAGAAGAATATGAACTTGCTATGGGCGAACAAAATGGAGAAGCGTGGTACAAAGGAAGAGAGGGTCAAGAAGGCGCATCTCGAAATGGTATGCTGTGTAACAAATCACATTATTACCCAAACGAATCAAACAAAATAGCATGGATGGTAGACACGTGTCGTTTACTTCCTAGACCACAGAAGCTGTCTCAAAAAAAGTTTGCTATTGCTGGTCATTCCTTAGAGCATGAACCTTCTGATATTTTATCTGAATTATTTCATTTCAAGGTGGAAACATTTGGTATTTTTATGGATCCTAATTACATTGATGCACACGCATCAGTGGATACAATTATAACTTACGAAGATGGTATTTATCTGAATAAATTTACAAGATTTGATTCTCGAATCAATGTTGGAGAAGTTAAATGCACATCATTCAAACCGATTCGAACAAATAAACCAACAAAAGGCGGAGCAATTAACAATACCGTATCTGATTATTGTTTACAAAAAAATGGTCAAGGTTTTACTTTTAAACCACTTTTGGGATCTAATTGTACAGAACTTTTGGCATATTGGAAACATAAAAGATGGGACCCTGCTAAATTTCTTGGCGATGGTAAATTCCTTGTAGGTAAAATTTTATTTTCACGACAATATCTAAATCAAAAAATGTGGGAATTACAAAAAAAAGCAATATCTGCACATAAAAATTGTGTTGAAACCGATACAGAACCATTGAACTTGGATAAAAACCCTATCAAATTTCCCAAATTTGAATTTCTTCCTTTGGCAGATGTTGAAATATACCTCACCGTTCCAAAAGACGAAGATGGAATGTATATATACGGACCTGAAAATGACAGTCAAGGATTGCCTATGCTAGATTATGATGAACTTACAGGTATTCAAGGAGAGTTGTCCATGAATGTTACTCAATTTTGGGATGAACCAAAACAATTACTTGATGTCGATGAAGTTAATCATAGATAAATATAAATATAAAGATTATTTCTTTCTTTATTTATTTATTGTTTATTTGTTTATTTACTTTCTTTTTGTTTTTGTTTTTGATTTGATTTGAGAATTATAAAAAGACTATTCATGAGTATTTTAAAAAAATAAATAAAAAGAAGTTGTGCCTAACAAGCAGCTTTAAAAAAAATGCTAAACAACCAAATACCAATTAGAAAGGAAATTGTTATGTCGAACATAAAAGATTCTTCGTCACCGAGTCTTGTTAAAAATAGAAAATCATATGATATTGCTACCCTCATACCCAACAAAGCTAAAGTTATTGATATATCTGTCTCTGTACCACTTAAAACATCAGAGTCTATATTATCAACACCATCACAAATTATTCCGGAACTTTCGAGTAATAATAATAATAATCCAGTCGTTTTGCTAATAGATTATGATGACACTATATTACCTACAAGCGAAATAATTGATCAATCGAACCCTTTTCCTGTCCATTCTGCTATTGATAATATTATTAAAAGCAATTTAAAATGGTCGATGATATCATATGATGCTACAATATTAGATACATTAGACCACTTTGTACTAAAAAAATATGTATTATTACAAAATATTTTTATTGTAACAAATTCTGGTTCCCCATGGATAAAGCAGTCTGCTAGTTCCCTTTTACCATTATCGTACAATAAAGTGTTGAATCAAATAAAAACACTATATCGTACGAATGAAATGATGGACATGAAACAAAATGTTGACATGAATAATCAAAATGCTGTCGAGTCTATGTATTGCGAATGGAAAATACGAAATATACGTCGTATTATTCAACAATATCCAAATGGCGCAGATATTTTATGTATCGGCGATGGAATATATGAACATATCGCCATTCAATGCTGTATGACGGAATGTACAATAAACCAATCTTCAAAATACAGATTACGCATGTTGAAAATGAGAGAGTCGCCAACAATAAAACAATTACACTTCCAGTGGGTATGGATTTATGAATGTTGTCATTGGTTATTTAATTTTGATAAACAAGAACATATATCAATTGAACAACTTGCTTTAATTTCTCAATCACCACCGAATTGGCCGATCGTTTGCTCCGCATATGAGCATTTTCATTATATGCATCAACAAACACAACAGACACAACAGAAAAAATATGTGATTGACAATAAACACAAACATATACCCAAAGAACCTACACAGCCCGTAATATTCAATAATAATAATAATAATAATGTTTCATTTGGATACAATGTTATCAATTGGAAACCTCTTCCGATGAGCGTTATATTGCCAGGAATTCCTTCATCTAGTTCTTCTTGTTTTCGGCCATTAGCTACTACTATTAATTATTAAAAGAAAAATTATAAATATATGTATATGATTAGTAAAAAGACACACAACAAATATCTCATTTTTTTTCTTTTAAATATAATTTGACAAAAGTATCAAATATAAAATTAAATAATGTCTCTCAATTTCGATAACATTGACGTGTCGTTGGTATCGACACCCCCACGATCATCAACGACGGGAAAAAGATTATTTTTCACTAACGTTGCAAATAATATGAATAGTAATAATAGTAATGATGATAATGGAAGTTTAAACTTTACGCCAAAAAGAAGTAGAAGAACCTTGTCTCTTGAAGAAGCGATTCAATTTTCATTTGGATCTATACCTCTCCAGCAATCATCATCATCATTATCACCATTACATTCATTTTCATATAACAATCAAAGTATTAACCTTGATACATCAACGCAAAGATCTATGCGTATGGAAAAGTTTTTGAACCAATGGAAAAAAATGAACAATGCAAAGCCAATGGTATTTGCGTCTACAAGTAAAAAAACTCCAATAAAATCATTTAAGACTTTGTTTCAATCCACACTTTCATCATCACCATCCTCATCATTATCTGCATCATCTTCTTTATCAAGAACTCCATTTACTCCATTTACACCAATGAAAAAACCTGTTCATAATAAAAATATATCTTTTACAGGTCGTAAATCGTTATTTGGGTCAGGCACAAGCAATACAAACAATTCGGAATTAATCATGGAAGAACCATCTAATGAGGATAAAAATTATCGTGATAATCATAATAATACCATTACTTCTCCAAACGACGGAACTGTGTATGAAATCAAACGTTTATTGCAAGAGTCGGAAGTTGGTAAAGTACATACAGGAATTATTCGTGGTAATAAAGATGTTGATAATAATAAAATTTACATTATTAAAGAATCTAAAGATTGGAAAAATATCAATGAGCCTATTACGGTAACTGCATTGATGAATGCGTCTTGCAAAGTTACTCCTATAAGGGATTGGTGGATTTCGAATAAAGTGCGTATTGTTATATTTGATTTTATTCCAGGAGATTCTGTATTAAATTATTTTATTAAACGATTTGTCAATAATAATAAAATTTCTTATACAACTTTTGCACAAGTGGCATTTAAAATGGTTGAGAGTATGGTCGACATTCACAAACAAGGAATTATTCACGCAGACATCAAGGGAGACCATTATATTCTAGGATTTGATAATGATACTGGTATAAGTTTAGAAGATAGTTATCGTATCAACAAGAACAGTGGTGTATGGATTGATTTTGGTGTATCTGTGTCGAAAAATCCAAATATCAGACTTAAACAATTAGACGAAGAAGGAGATCGGGACTATTTAAAAATGAGTACAATGTACAATGACCAACCAACTTTTGGAACAGACTTGTATGCTATTGCCTTGTTAATACTAGATTTAGCTATGTTTTCTCAGCAACCCCAAAATTTTGCAGAGGTACAAATATCAAATTTAATTGACGAGTTTGTTGCAAGAGGTCTTGCCGCAACTTCTGATAGCAGTCTTGTTGAAGAATCCAAAGTATTCGATCGTAATTTATTTATGTAATATATCTATATATGAAATTTCAAATTTGATTTGTATTTGCTTTATTAATTATTATTTGTTTTGTCATCGTCCATCATCATTTTCTTTTTTGAAACCAAAGATAATAGTTTGCTATCCAAAAAGATTAATCGTCAAGAAAGAATGAGTGAAATAAAAACAGATAAGCCGTTGCCATTATATAACTCTGTACCTTGTCAAGGTAGACTAGCGTCTGGTAAAGCATGTACGAATATGGCATATTATCATGCAAAAAATGGATATTTTTGCGGTGTTCATACAAAAATCAGAATTAAACTCCCATCTTTAAGTATCAAGGAGCAAAATAGGATAAAGCAAGAAGAGATCAATAGGAGAGAAAAATTAATTGAGCAAGCAGCGTCTGAAAATGCTAAAAATAAACAAAGAGGACAAGTAAAATTTTTTTTGATGAAAAAATTCAAACCTGTTATTCACACCGACGGATATTTGTCTGTATTTCCAAACTATAGAGATGGTGGCCGTAAAGATGGTTTGGGATGTCCTTCTTTCAGTCCTATGTTGCTAGGACCCGTCATGCATGGACAACCCAATATTATACCTGCTCTTACAATAGAAGGATTTCACCAGTTTTCAAAACAATATGAAAATGAAAGTGATGAAGAATTTGAAAGACAAAGAATAATTGGATATTCAAATCCAAATCCCTCAAGACATAAAAGAAAAGGTGAAATTCCAAAATTCATTTGGATTGACAAACATACAGGAATAAGACACTCTTTAGACTGGACACCATCAAAACAATTTTATTGTAACTTTTGGGAGAGACTAACTAAAAATGATCCAGTTTTGATCAAACTAAAAGAAATGGTCAAAAATGGTACAAATGTGACAATTTGTGGATATGACGCCAAAGGGTCCGATTATGATAAATGTGCTGGTCATGAAATGTGTTTATACTATATTCTAACAGAGGACGATGAAACAAAATGGCCCTGGAGGATTCATAAAACATTTGATTTTTAAAGCTTTTATATTCGATGCATTGGCGTTATATCTTCATCATCATCCCCATCTGAAGGAATCGGTGTATCATCTCCATCTGAAGGAATCGGTGTATCATCTCCATCTGAGGGAGTTGGCGTATCATCTCCATCGGAGGGAATCGGTGTATCATCGTCACAGTGATCATCATCATCATCATCCTCACAGTGATCTTCATCATCATCATCATCACAATGATCACCATCATCTTGACCACTATCGCATGGTTGAGGGGTACAAGGATCGGTTTCGCTATTATTATCAGAGTCACAATCACATTCACAATCGGATGTTTCAATACTCGATGGAGAACACTCGCAGGGTTTTAAATCACATGGTTTTCTCAACTCATTGACATACTTGTATAATGATTTCATTAATAAACAAAAGTTTAACTTTTTGCTACTTTCAGAATTGCAATTTGTTTTTCTTTTGCCTGTTATGCACCATATTTCTTCTATCCAAATAAAATCTGATTCAGGAAAATGTACAGGTTCACCTTTTGGATCCAGAAAAACAAATCCTTTTTCTTTGCTATTATTATTATTATTATTACAGTTACTATCTTTGTTAACAAATAACCTTTCATCGATAGCCATATATACATGATATTTGCCTGCAATTGCTTTATTACTTTTATGATTCACAATATCATCACTTGGTTTCCATTTGTTGTATCCTCCAAAGTTGGGTAAAACAATCATACAAGTATAAAATTTAGACAAGGCTTTTTTCAAATTGTCGAGTGTATCAATTTGTGCATATGAAATATTTTGACCATTTAATATTTCGCGCATGCACGAATTATGTTCCACTTGTTTTTGTTTCACGCCATGCATATTGCATACAAGCGAAATAAATTCTAAAAAGGATTTCGGATTTTTTTTTAATTCATCGATTTGGGTTGATGGTGAAACGGACAATAATAATGTATCATTGCCAATATACACATCTCTGCTATCGAAAGGAGACAATTTCATCAAGATTGTTTATTTTTGACTTTTTTTTTCACAAACACAGATGAATGAATATAGAAGCAATATCTATATGTATATTTTCTGTTAATATTGCATATTATATAATTAATATATTGAACAAGTCTTTTTTATTCGTCTTCTTCTTCGTCTTCTTTGCTGATATTTTTTATGAAAAAAAATGTGTTTTTTTTTTATTGAGACGAGATGATTGCGGTAATTTTGAACGCGCATGAGTCAATTATTTCAAATTTTCTACAAAATCATTTTTCATAACTTTTTAATCCTCGCTCTCACAAAGCTCCACAAATTAAGTCATATCGACTTGTGATTTAAATTTTTTTAAAAGTCGAGATACACACACACACACACACACACTATTCAAATACACCACATCCAAGCACAAACGCACAGACACAGACACACCACTCTCTTACACAATGTCTTTCAATTTCGGAGTCGCTCCCTCCCCTCCTCCTCCCCCTCCGGCAGCGGCAGCAGCGGCATCGACATCCTCTTCAAATTCAGATCAATCCTTGGTAACATCGGCAATGGCAGCAGCAGCATCATCGTCAAAAAACAAAAATGTCTCTTCACATTCGCTTATCTCTTTGACAAATGACAGTGACTCGGACACTTCATCCGAAGTGGAGGAAATAGTGGTGATAGCAAGCGATTCAGATTCAGATACTAGCAATTCGGATGAAAGTGATAGTGGGTACTGTAGTGATTCTTGGACAGACAATGAAGCAGGCGAGGAGGATCTTTCCATTACTCAACGAAGCAATAAAATTTCAAAGACCAATAAACAAAGCTCGGTCATTGATATGACCAACTCTTCCTCTTCCTCGTCTGCTTCAAAAAATTCAAGCGATGATAGTGCATATTATGAGGACGATCCCATTGCATTAGCCGCGTCTGGAAAGATTATAACTTCTTCTTCTTCTTCAGCAACAAATAATAATAACAATAATAGCGATGTCAAGAACAAAAAGCGCAAAATAATATCACTGAGTTCTTCGACTAAAAAGGACGTAAAGAAGAAAAAGACTACAAATAAAAACAAAAAGAGTTTTCCTCTCACATGTCCTAGAACCATTCAATATAATTACAATGGAAAAACTCGTAAAAGTTCCAAGAAAGTGGATGGGTGGATCGGACAATTATGCTATGTTAATAAGCATGCGACAATGAGTAAATTTATTGGAATTTTGCTTCGTGTTGCACCATCTGGAATTATTAAAATGTTGGTTCTTGGTCGCGATAAGAATTTTGCTTTTTCAAAGGCAAAATATAAAGTTATTTTAACAGTGAAAAGGTTCAAAATAAACCTCCCAACTGATATCTCCATACTTGATATATCTACTTTCACTTCTATCAATATTTTGAACGACTGCCTGGAATGGCTTCTTTTTAATAATTGCAAACGTAAATCGGAAGATGTTATTGACGCTATTCAAAGATCTCTGCCTACGATGAGTAGTAGCAATAAAAAGTGGTATGAAACGGCTCTTGTTATTGATCATTCTATCGTATATTACATTGACTTTTGGTTGTGTGGCGTTGGTCCTAATCACCAAATTAACACGGCGGAGGCTTTGGCGCTTTTGCGAAATAATTCATATTTCAACTACCCTATAACAACCCCCAAAGCAACTGATATAAAAAAAGTCACCCTTGCTTTTCATGGACTTGTATTTACGAATCAACTAGCAACCTCAAGAAAAAAATCGGCTAAATCTTCTCATTCTTCTGTGAATGTGACATCGGCATCGACACCGGCGTTTTCTACTTCGTCAATGTTTGAATCAGAATCATCTGCATCATCTTCCATGGATATTGACTCCTGTACAATTGACGACCAAAACAACGAAAAGAATAAGATTATATTGACCGAACCTCAAAAAGCTTGTATTCTATCTACTATAGCTATTATTAAACAGGAGGATGCGGTGGATAAAATCAAAAGCACTAAATCTTCTATACTTGCTCAGCAAGCTTTGATCAAGAAAACCGAAGACCAGTTAGAAGCAAGAACAACCGAGCTAGAAGAACTTCAACAAGAATATGCAAAGAAGCAATTGAAGGAGGCTACAGTTCTTGCCGATCATAAGAAAAAAGAAAATGCTCTTTCAAAAATAAAAAATGACATATATAATGAGCGATTGAAAATATCTACTCCAAAAGACAAGGATGTAAATAATTTCGAAGAACTATCCGACTTGGCTGCTCGACTTCATATGAGGATACAAGAAATAGAAATGACTGATAGTTTGAAGGAAGAAGGGGGTGATATTCATCCAAATTCGCAGATAAACGGGGACACTTCTTCTTCTTCTATTCCTAAAGTAGAAATTCAATTATTGGATAAGGACAGAGAAGCACTTTTGGCCGCTTTCTCAACCAAGTCTTCAAACACAATGGGTTTGAAGGACTCGACAGGTATTGTTTTTCCCTCAAACTGGAAATATTGTCCATCAAATTATATTCCTGCTCATAATTTCTCCTTGGATAAAAAATACATACCGCAACCCCTTGTGGAAATTCCTGCCCCGTCTACGATCGATCAAGATGTTGTCCACAGAGGTTGCGTGTTAGTTGATCTTCCAAGAGACGATCCTTTATTTGTAAATATTCTCAACAGACTGTGTGGTCAACAACTATACAATATACATGCCGTGTCTGATCCATCCAAGATTGTGAATATTTTCCAGATCCAACATCCTGTCAACTATATGAATTATCAACAAGCAAAATCTCTTATGCAAGTCCGTTTATCTTCATCGGGAATAGAATTTGAAAAGCCCTATTTATTTCATGGTACTGGACACAGTTACGTCAAGCCTATTTTACAAAATGGACTCAATGTAAACTATAGAGAAAAAGTGGTAAATGCAAACCTTTTCGGATCATGTGTGTATACTGCTATCAAGCCATATGTTTCGGTCAGTTATGCGTGTTCAAGCCCTCATCTCAATTCCAGTAGTGGAAAAACAGAATATCACATGTTTGTTGTTTCAGGACTTACTGGAAGAACAGAAGTAGGAAGCGATAACCAAATGGCTCCTAGAGCGTATTCACCCGGAGTCCTATATGACTGCACAACTGATCATGTTAAAGATTATTTCAATTTTTGGAAAGGAAACCAAATATCTATGAATTTTTTGGTTCGTTTTCAAACGTAGTTATGTCTATATAAAATGTCTATATCGTTCAATTATATAGAAAATTATACAATTGTTGTGTATCTTTTCTAAATAAATTATGTTGTAGTATCTGTTCGATAGATGGCCTTTTTTTGGGATTTATTTCAAGTAATTCTAAAATGAATTCTTTTAAACATGGTGTTGTCTCCATTATATTTTGTTTCTTTATTAATAAATTATTTATTTTTTTTATAAAGTCATCATTTGAACGATTCCAATTGGGATCCCAGAAATCGGTCGACATATCTTCTTCCAAGATTAACTCAATAGTCAAAATTCCAACAGCCCAGCTATCACATTTGTAATTATAGGGAATATGTGGATAAAGTAGCATTTCAGGACTAAAGGCGTGAGCAGTTCCTTTGGGTATTGTAAATGAATTATTGTCCTTGTTATTAATGTCAAATACAGCAGAGTTATCAAAATCAAAAAGAAGAACTTGCTCTGTTTCTTTGTCATATGAAATATTTTCTAATTTAATGTCTCTATGGCATATTCCTGCATCATGGCATTTTTTGACAGCTTCGCAAACTTTTTTTACTATTTGAACGAATTTTATTGTATTTTGTCCATCTTTGTTTAAGTTCATAAGATAAGGTCCAGATATTCCATTAAATTTGTCAAATATCATAATGCGAAATGTTTTAAATATATAGATTGCATGCAAGGTAATAAATGATTTGTCGTGTAAACTATTACTACTATAATAATTATTAGACAATATAGTGTATATATCTTGTTCCATTTTTGGTAAATTATTTTCTAAAACCTTGGCTACCAATTCTATATTATTATTATCTGTTGATAACATGGGTACAGAGATATTATAAACGCCAGAACATTTACCGCTTCCTATTTTAATAGTATCCCATAATAGTTGAGACAACTGTATATCATTCTTTTTGAAAAGGTCTGAAATTAATTCTTTTTGAATATCTTTTGAATCTGTACTTTGCGAGATATTTAAATTCGAGAGTGGGATTCCTTGCGCAAAACTATGTGGAGTGTCAGTCATTTTATTTTTTAATCCATAGTCATAAATTGTCTCACAAATCATTTTATATAAAGCTTGCTCATAACAAACAATAGGCGTCTTAGAAGAAGAAGGAGGAGAAGCAGAAGAAGGAAAAGAAGAAGAAGAAGAAGAAGAAGAAGAAATAATACAAGAAGCGTCTAAAGACAAATTCATTTTTTTTTCTAGTTTGTTAAAATGTTTTTTTTTAATTATATATAAGCAAGTTGAATAAAAATAAAATGTACAAAAATAAACAATAAGAACAATAACAAATTTAAATATACATGTGTTCGTAGCATGCAGGTATATCATTTTTCTTATTAGCACTACTAATAGTTTTGACATGCGCGATAGCTGATATAAAATCTTGTTTCGTTACTTGCTCATTTGGATCAATATGTTTTGATACGTCAATTGGCGTATTATTATTATTATTATTGGACTTGTTGGAAGATTGTTCAATGGCGGATTTGTAAATTTGTTGGCAGATTCTTTTCATAGCTCCGTTGGATGCTTGTTTGAAAATATATCGAATATCAGACCCACTGAGACCAGAGGTCTCTTTTGAAAGCCAATCCATGTCAACTTCTTTGCTTATTTTATTCTTGTCTGAAAGTGGTTTCTGATAAATGTCGCAAATATCTTTACGTCCTTCGAGGTCAGGTATAACAATTTCAATATGACTTTCAAGTCTTCCTGCACGCAAAAGTGCTTTATCTATACTATCTTTATTATTGGTCATTCCAATAACTAAAACATTTTTCGAGGGTCCATTGCCATCAAGCTTTGATAAAAGAGCATTAATAGTACTTTCCATAACTGCTGTACATTCTTTACTGCCTCTCTCTGGACAAAGACTATCAATTTCGTCGATTAAAATAATCCACAATGAATGATCGCCATTTGCAAAAGCCTTTTCCGGACCTGTAAATAATTCTCGGATTCTTCCTTCAGATTCTCCATGATACTTTGCAGGAATGTCACTACCGGTAAGTTCTTTTACATTTGATATTTTAACATCAAGGAATTTAGCAATTTGATGAGCCAAAACAGTTTTCCCAGTTCCGGGCACTCCATATAAAAGAATTCCCTTTGATGGTTTATAACCAAACTGAGATGCAATATTTTTTAATTCAGGAACTTGAAAGACGGCCAAACTTTCCAATACTTCAATGACTTCCTTTTTGACACCTCCAATTCCATTTTCTTTGAGAAATTTAGCTGGTTGCATCAATCTGTGAAATTGTTTTATGATAATATTGTTCTTGTTATTATTATTATTATTATTATTATTGTTTATATCTTGTTCTTTTTCAAACTTAGAAGGTTTTGTTACAAAACCTGTCGCATTGTCCACCTCTAAAGAAGTAAAAGAATTTGAAGTCCCAATTTTTATTCTTATCTCTGTCTCGTCAGTTAAGTATCCCACTCTTTCTTCGTTGGGATTTGATTGGGGTTTCACAAACATTTTCATATCCATTAAGTCCATTGATGTTACAGAAATATACGCACCAGATCTGTCATCGGCTATAAGGGCCGTGTTGGTTCGTTTCATAATTAAATTATCAGAAAACACATACTTTATAAAATCCCATAATTGTACATTTGATAATTTCCTAATCGTTGACAGTGAAATTACAGGCTTGATGCGTCGATATCGTTCAGATATTTTAAAACTGTAATACGAATCTTCGTTTAAAACCTCTTTATTGATGCCCGATCTTTGGGCTTCTATTTTATCTTTCAGATTCTTTTTCTTAATGTTGTTTTCGTCTTCGCTTTCATCTTGACATTGACGAATTTGATTTTTTTTATTTTCCAATGAATCTAGTTTTCGTATAAGTGAATGAACGTCTTCATTGGTTGACTTATTTCTATTCTTCTTCTTCTTATCTTTGATAATTTCCTCAAGTTTATCAATTGTGGATATATCAACAGAATCTTCTTCTTCTTCTTCTTGTTGATCACTGTCTTCGTCTTCTTCGTCATCATCTTCATCAGGTTTATCCTTATCCTCACACATACTGTTATTATTTTCCGTTTTCGATGTCGAAACACTAGTATTATTACTACTAGTCTCTTGACCCTTAATGGTTTTTGCATTTCTTTTTTTAATAAAAGTACCTTTAGATGTTCTATATCTTTTAATAGCATGGACGGCTGTTTTAGACTCCTTTTTACTTCTTGATATAGTTTTAGAAGAAGAAGAAGAAGAAGAAGAAAAATCATCATCCGAATCTATACTGAAAATGCCCGAGCAAAGACTGGTAGATATTTTATCCAAAATTTGTTGAGCACGTATAGCATTATAATGTTTTTGAGCACACTCAGTCAATACATCCAAACTATGAATAAGTATATCAATCGTTTTGATAGGGGCAATTGGCCAATCTTGGTTAACCAACAAAAGGTATTCATCCTTGTTCAGTAATTCGATATCAGATAAAAAACTTGTTGATCTGTAAATGATGTCGGGATTTGTCGAATTGTTGATGCTTATTATTTTTATTTGCATCTTATTTCGAATGTTGAGTACACATCCTACCGAAAAAGGAGATTTTTTTAAACTCATCATAACGTTATGTTTAACCTTGTCGGCATCAACAGGAAGATTGCTATCCAAAAGATGGTATTTTAAAATTGAAGTATCGCCATCGTCATTGTTATTATATTTACGCTTTCGAGATGTTGATTTGCTATTGGTTCGGATTTGTGATTTGTGATTGTCATCCTCGCTATCATCCTCACCATCATCATCATTGATATCGAAATCATTTTCATCATCATCATCATCATCGTCGTCGTCGTCGTCATCATTGTTGGTATTAAATGTATTGGATTTATCCTTGTTACCATCTTCATTATCGTCGTCATTATCTTGATCAGATATCTCTTTCTTTTCACACGATACTGAATTGTCTGTCATTGAAGTGTCGTTGTTGTTGATAGCATCATCATTATTACTATTATTATTATTATTATTATTATTATCCAATAATGAAATTAAATCTATACTCTTCCTTTCTTCTTCCAAAGTCATGATATGCATAGGAGCAGTCATTCTTTTTTTGGGCGCGTTGGAATTTATATATCTACTAAGAATGTAATCCGTCGAATCTGGTTCATGGCGGCAAATTTGACACACGACGCTTGTTGCTTTTTGCATATTTGAAGATCTTGATATAATTTTGCACGTAGTATTGATTGTAATATCTTCACTGCCACTTGCCGTAACGTCTTTGATTTTGGTAAGAGATATACACGGATGAATATTTAGATCTTGCATATTTAAATCACGAAGTCTCGAAGAATATGTAAATTTTGTAAACACGTCAATTGAAAATATGACACTAGAAGGACACTGTTTAATAGAGATCCCATCAATATGAGTGGGAACTATGTGCAAATTATAACGAGGCTTATTTTTGTCAAATGTAGAGGCAGATATTACACGATCGTTATAAGGACATATAATTCCATCAGGAGAAAGAAAAACATTTGTCAATCTATAAAAAACAATCTTATCTATTGTATTTTTAGGTATCACCAAAGATTCGTCACCTTTCATAAAAGGTGGCAGAGGTCTCCATCCATCGATTTCAAAATGAATAGTTTGTGGTTTGAGAATATTATAAATAAATGTAATATTAGATGAAATATTTTTAATCATTGATTTCTTTGCTGTTATAATATTAGCCGCATCTTCTATAGTTGATGGAACTTGAAAAACTTTGGGTGTGTTTAAAAGAGCTTTATTAATAGCAATTGCTCTAAATTCAATAATTGTAGAATCACATATTTCTTTATCTTGTGATGGTAAAATGACCCCCATCGGAAGAAACTCTTCCATATGTTTCAAGTCAAATTCCACAGTTTGTCCCAAAGCCAAAACTCTTCCAGCATTCATTTGACAAAATGCAATAAATACGCCTGGATACCATAAATTTGTAGGATTTTCTTGATTCTCGGATGATGTTTGAGAGTTTGATTTGGTAAATGATTTCCATTCAAACTGCACTGTATCCAAAACCGTGCTCAACTGAGGGATAGGAGTGGTATTCATATTTAATGGAAGCACTGATGCTTTGAACTGAGTATTAACATTGAGTTGCTTATTTTCTGATGCAGCGCGTATTAATTGAGAAAATAAAATACGAAACTGCGATACAGACATTGCCACGACATCTTGAGTTCCATCACCCATTGATGGAGGTAGTGGTTCAGCAACAAAAACACCAGTGCCAACCCATACTCTATGTTGTGAATGATTATTCCAATTTGGAAAAAGTGTATGAAGAGTAGACTCTGGTATATATACTGTCTCTTCACCTCCTTCCAGGTTTGAAAGATTAGCAGGAAATATAACACGCAATGATAGAGGAGGCATATCTATTTTTTGTTTGTTCAAATTAAATAATAAAACAAAAAAACAACTAATAAAATCAAGGATAACTAGTTTAATGTGTGATTACTTTCATCAAAATTATTGACATCTTACCCAAGATAATTCCTTGGAATTTTTTTTTTTGACTCTTTTCAAAAAATGATTATTTTTTTTCCCGAATAAACAGAAAATCAAATTTAACAACAACAACAACAACAACTATATTGATTCATTTTGGACGAAAAAAAAAGAAAACAATGCACTCTTCAGCATCAAACAAGTTCAATCGCAATTATTGTAATAGTTGTCAAAATATTCCAGGATGTGTATTATCGTCAGACGATATGTGCATACACTGCAAAGAAGGCCGAACTAATGTTACCATGACGTGTTGGTTACTTGCATCTGTATTTACATTTCTTTACTGGGTATATAATGATGCTGAATTATGTTCCGTTTGTTCTGGAGAAGGACAACGTATGACATGTATCAGCGGCATTTGTCCTTTTTGGAAACATCCTTTGTTTTGCGTTGCATTTGTTTCTACCACCATCGGAAGTATATTGTCTTTTATTAATTCGTGTATCGGTGCCAGATCATAGATAACAAAAAAAAAATATAACTAGTTTCAGACAAAATTAAAGACCAGATATTTCAGACTCTTTTTATGTACTAATTTCCATTTTTGTATCTTTGCAAACAAAATACAATTGCATCTCATACATTTTCATCAACACAATAGTCATAAGCTTTTTTATTTTTGAATAAACAAAAATGTCAACGGCCAATCCACTCAATACTCCATGCATCAAAAATAAAGAACAGTCGATTAATAAAAACAATCAAGAAGAAAAAAAAGAAGATAAGGATAAGGATAATCACGACGATAATGGTTCTAACGAAGAAGAAGAAGAAGAAGAAGAGACATTTACTGAAAATGATTATAAAATAGCCAGAATGGTATCGCGTAAAAGAGAACTCAAATATTTTATTCAAACGCTCGACGAAAATATATTCATTACTGATCAAAACAACATTAAATATAAACGTCTAATTCTTTTGCGAAATGCTGCCAATAAAAGAATTAATGAATACGATACTTATTTATCAAAAGAATCAATTTACACACTAAACAAGGCAGCGTTTATGTCAAATACGTATGCGTCTATATATTTTGATATCGATACTATTACAATGAAAGATATTAATAATTTTTGATTGCATTGTATTTGTAAACAAACTATTAAACATATATTATTATTATATTATTATTATTATTATCTCTTTGCGCAATTTGAATTGTTGATTGATTGATGAATAAATTTGTTATAAATTATTATTATTATTATTATTATTATTACAACTATGACTGTGTAATAGCAAAAGCATGTTTGAATTTCGATTTGCAAATAGCCGTGACTGATGTTTCCAAACGATCAGCTTTATTTACAAGTTCACAAAACTTTTTTTTATGATCATTTCCTTGTCCATGAATAAAAATGAAGTTATCCGAGGCCGCGCTACAAATATATCGAATGGCGGTTCTATCTATAAGTTTGTCATTGCAATGTTGACCCATCCAAAGCACGACTGTTTCGGTAGTCGGGATATTACACGAGTTTAAAAGAACAGAAAATCCCTGGACAAAAGAGTCTTCCAAGAGTATAGTCCGATTAGAAAGCGTTCTAATAGATGCTCCGCTGAATTTAGATTTAAAATTGCATGCAGACTTTTGTATATGATTGACTCTTGTAAATTGCGAATCACAAAGAATAATTTCTTTTATATAATCGAGTTCCCCTTGACATGCTATTAATTCTAATCCTTTGGCAGTTTGACGCAAAATATCTTGAGTAAACAAAATGCGATCTCCTACAAAAAATGTAGTAATATCTTTTTCTCCAATATAAATATTTTGGTATTCTGGCCTCAGTAAAGATGATAAAATATTATTCACAAAAATATTATCCTCTTCAGATGTAGATACAAACAAAATATTGTCATAAAAGTTTGCCATTTTTGTGGAAAGTACCATAGATGAAATCAGTTTGGGATCATCGGGTAACAATTGAAATGATTGGTCTATTTTTATCAATAAATTAGTTATATCAACTTTCCTTGACAAAGTTTTTTTAATATATGTGAGTCCATCGTTTATATCGGTAGATTCATTTTCTTTCTCCTTTCCATCTTTTTTATTTATTTCTTCAGTAGTAACAGATGCAGAATTTGTCTTATTAATAGGCTTTTGATAAAGAGAAAATGGGAATACAGAACATATAGAACTAATCATATCCAAAGAATTTATATTTGACGTAGTTGTAACTCCATGTTCTCCTATAAAAAGTATATGATTTATTTTGAACCATCTAAGAGTTCTTAAAACTTGTGTCCAATCTGTAAGATGAGATTGATAAATGACAAATAAATTAATACTTTTAGGAGTTGTCTTTTTTTTTATTCCATCGGCAGGACGACAAATAAAAGGATTTAAATATTGCAATTCTTCTTTTGCAACTTTACCCATATCTAAATCTTTAATGTCCACGTCTGGATGTAAAAGGCTGTGATGTATGCTTTGAATTGCTCTTGGTAAAACAATTAGTTTAAGTGTACTAGTGTCTTTTTGAATACTTTGGTACACTTTAGCCAATCGACACGATGTAAAAGATGGACATGTCACTACTACAGAGTCACAAAATCTTGATAGTAAAGAAACAAGACCAAGGCCTGCAAATGGTAATTCTCCTCCAGGCATGGTAATACATGAAACTCCATTTTTCATAACGACTGTCAAAGAATCCATAGTTGCTTTATCAAATAAACTTCTATAGGAAGCAAATTGAGAATCTTGAAACACGCTAAATTTGGCAGACTTGACATTTCGACTTATTTGGAAAATACGTCTTTGAAATTCGGATAATTGTTTATCAAATATTGGATGCATAAGCATGGAAGCATGTTTTGTGTCAATGATTAAATTTTGACTCAAAAGAGATTGATATCCAGGCTGTTCCAAAATAGGAACAATATTTTTTGTCATCGGGCTAATGTGGCCAAGAAATGCAAAATCTTCCAGGTCCGGTAAATCTCTAAGTTTAATTAAGCGTTGAAGTCCTTCTGGTGTAGCAAGAGGAAAATGGTTTCGCGCTGATTTAATTAAACTTACCCAAGGAGGCAATGTTTTTCCATTTGGAATCCACTGAATTTTGATAGAAGAATCACCGGTAATTGAAGTTTTTAATTCATTTATATTACTAGTCTTTAACCAATTTTCAAACATGTACTTGCTTCCATTATCTTTAAATTTCATTGCTTGATCATATAAATCACTCAACTTCTGATAATAGTTTGTACGTGTAAACGACTTGGTGACGCGTTGTTTTAATTTTTTATTTGGATGTTTTTCTTCATCTTCATCTTCGCCTTCGTCTTTATCGTCGTCATCATCATCATCAAACTCGATGTTCTTGTCTACATCATTTCCATCCCTTTCCTCAATGTTGTCATTTTTATTATCTTTATAATTTTCCTCTTTCTCTTCTTCTTCTGTATTTTCAATATCGACGGTTTGATTATTTTCTTTCTCCGTTTCTTTTGACATTGGTGCATATTGGCTTATTAAACTATCAGCTCTTTTACGCTTACGTGTATTTTGAACTAGATTAAAATCGGTAACAGTGTCAATTTCCTGTTTCTCTTCTTCGACATCAACAATCGAATTATTATTATTCGATTTTAATAGATTATTTTTTTCTTCACGCACAACGTCAACTTTGAATTGGACTTTGCAATTTTTGTTTTCTTTTTCTTTTTCTATTATCTTTCTCTTTTCCTCTTGCATTTCCTCGTTTTCTTCCTCTTTTAAGAAACGGGATGAATCTTCATCGCCGTCATTAACCTCTAGATCTTCTTCAATTTCAATTTCAATTGCGCTAAAATCTTCTATTGTGTTTTCCTTTTCCTCATGCATTTTCTCGTTTTTTTCTTTTTCCAATAAACGAGAGAAATGGAATAAATCGTTATCCTCATCATTCACTTCTTCTTCTTCAGTTTCAGTTTCGCTATAATCAACATCTTCGTCAGATTCGGATAACTCGCCGAGATCGAAATTGTCTGTATCCTCGTCTTCATTCAACTTTGTTGAGCTTCTAATTGCATACAAAGACCACGTCAAGGGTAATTTTATGTTCGGATCAACTAATTTTCCATTGGCCATTCTTGCAACAGAAGATTTAGACAGTAAATTCGTCCATACTTTTTGAAGATATTTGGTAAAAATAGGCGACTTTAATATTTTGTTTTCTTTTTGCGCTTGTATTTGAATTTTTGCCGTTTTCATCATATTTGCAAATGAATCTTCTGATGAGCAGAAATCATGCACCGCCTCGTCTTCGTCGTCTGATTCAGCTTGACCTATTTCCTCTTCTTCGTCATATTCTTGATTCCAAACCTTTTCAAATTGCTTCTTTTTGGAGACGTCGATTGAATGAACAGATCCAAATTTATGGCAAAATTTGTATAATTTTTCTGCTGACCACAAAGGGCAAAACGATTCTACCGTTATAATTCTGTTTGGGCTAAAGGAAATATCAATGGTCAACTTGTAACCAACGTCGCAAGATAAATAAGGCACAGTTCCTTGTACTATCATTGAGTTTGATGATGATGATGATGATTTGAGGCCATTCTTATGTTTACCTTTTTTAGTTGATAAACATTTTTCTTCGTCTCTTTGTAAAATTGTGATTCTGAACTTGGCCGTGAACGGAAGATCCGTAACAACATCGTGTGTTTCTTCATTTAAATATTTTGGACACGATAACACATCTGCCCAACTATCTATATATCCATGTATGATCATTCTTCTTTTTTCTTGTTTGTTTGTGATAAAGAATTAAATAATTGAAGAATAATCGCTAAAATCGATGCTTGCGCTTTTGTTGGATAATAGAAGACACATTTGAAATTCCTGACAAAAAGATTATCTCTTATGAATTTTCAAAAGAAATATCTTCAATAATCTTTTTGTCTCTTGAGTATTGAATAATTATTTTTTCAAATACAAAACAAATTTATTGAGAAGAAGCCAAACACGAATCACGAATTATATAATATATTGTTGTTAAACAAACAAACAAATTTTGAAGATGGAAAATTTATCTCTTCAAAATAAACATATTTTCGAACAGATGATGGCATCATTGGGCGAGGATAATAAAAATGACACTGATATTACGAAAACGAAAATAGAAGTAAATGAAAATGAAACAACAGATCAAAACATGGAGGTACCAATTATTTCTCAAAATCTTAAAGAAGAGGAAGCAGTATATAACAACGTCAGTGTAACTACTACAAATAATAATAATGACAACAGCAACAACAATGCAACAAATAATAACAATAAGCCAATCGTTAAACTTTCTTTTTCTCGCTTACAAAAAATGTTATGCTTGCTTGCTACATTTCAAATGGAAATACCATATTCTTCTTATGTCATGAAATTCAATTCTTGTCCAATTTTGAGATGGTGGATACAAATGTACAAAACTAAAGCTATGAAAATACTTGTGTGGATATCCGAATCCCAGGATCTTGCATACATTTCAACTGACCATTTCAAAATTTTAATTGAAGATAGGTTCAAATTACAGTGGTCCGAATTTATGACATATTGTATGAAGGAAGCTAATATTGATTTATATCAACAGCATAAAGATAATTCCGACAAAGTTTCGTCTATTGCATCAATTCAGTCTGCCGGAATGAAATGCGAAACAATTACAATGTCTTTAGAAGAAGCAAATGATATTAAAATGGGTCTTATGTCACAAATATTATCTGAAAACAAAAATTCCGCTTATCAGCCACCATATGTGCCTAATTGGCTGCCTCCTTGGAAAGTTGTTGAAAAAAATAAAAGTAATGGTAATGGTAACATTACTCCTAATCTTTTCCATGAAAAGATAAAGGATAAAAATGAGATATCATCTTCATCGTCATCTTCGTCATCGTTATTGAATGATTTTCTTGGTGATGGGGAAGACGAAGAAACAAAAACTATACCTGATTTGCAAATTCAAGAACATGGTCGAATAAAAAAATTGTTAATACAAATGTATCGGACCCAACAGAAACCTTTATTAACTTGGAGTCAACTTGAATGGAGTATAGATAATCCGAAAGACGTTACTTATTACGACACGTCATTGTCTGGATTTACGATAGAAGAACAAAAAGATGTTGTAATGACTGAAAGAGAAATAAAAAAAAAGACATTTTGTTTTGAAGATGATGCAATTAATTATTATGATGATAAAGGCGAAGACAGCGAAAAACACAAAAATAAAAAAAATAAAATACATCATGACATCGTAAAATCAGATATCGCGTCTATTCCTGGTGTCAGCGATTCCATCAATATTTCTCATGTTGGTAGTAGTATTAGTGATAACGAGGCTAAATTAATTGATAGTGTGATTGCTGTTCCTAATGACGTCATTGCTGTTCCTGGTAATGTAGTCGTTACTGATGCTTATCGCGCAAATGCAATTGTCAATAAATCATCTCCCTCCGCATTCTTTTGTTCATCTTCTCCAAAAGCAAAAGTACACAAAAAGCCTGTACACAAAAAACTTGTTTCTTCGTCTTCATTGTTTCAATCGTTTAGAAATAATATATACATTTAAATAAATAAATACTTGTATGTGTAAAGAATTTGAACTAGAATACAATCAAATTTGCAAAATCTAAAAGGAGGTACAATTAAATTCACAAATAATGATTGTAAGGGCGAGAGGCGAGACACAGAGAAGAAAAAAACAAAAAAGAAAGAGATGATGAAAAGAAAGGAAAAAAGAAAAAAGAAAAAATGTATTTCTTTTTTTTCCTTGTGTTGGTCTTAGTATGTAAGCTTTTTTAGGCTGTTGCTGCAACAGACGCGATGGACGGGATGTCCGCAGACACAGTGACATCAGACGACTCCTGCAGTGCAACGGCAGCAGCCAGCTTAGCATCTTTGGATGCTTTGGCTACGATCTTGGCGGCTGCGTTACGTGCCATCTGCTCATCCACATATTTCACAAGGATTGGCATACTGCTATTCACCGACACCTTTCCCAGCTCGTTGGGGAGAATCTTAAGTGCAGATGCAAAGATATCAGTCGAAGTGACTGTTGCCTTCTTGCCTTCGCCAGCCATAGACACTGCCTCTGATGCGCATCGCTGCAGGAAATTATCGAGAAGATGAGTTCCAACAGATATAGCCTTCTTAGACATCTGGCATCCAGGAGCCGCTCGGTGACCGATATTGTGGACAGCGTTCATAAAACGGCTGTGTTTGTTGATGGCTGCTTTCTTCTTCTTCTTCTTCTTCTTTTCCTCGTCGCCAGTCTTGCCACCAGCATCGGTGTTCTCAGCCGATGGAGTAGAAGCAGCAGCAATGATGCTATCGTCGGAAGTTGGGGCGATAATAACATCGGAAGCAGCGGTAGAAGCCACAATATCCGAAGAAGAAGAGTCGATTGTCATGTCTCCGTTTTCAGCTTCAAGAGCTGGGATAGAAGTAGACAGAGTAGCATCAATGATCATATCAGCAGAAGAATCAGCAATGGGAGAAGAAGGAGAAGACATCTTGGAAAATGAGTGAAGAAAAGTTGAGAGTAGAAAAGTAAGATTTAGTCAAAGGACGGGAGGTTGAAATGTGATTGTACCTTGAGAATTCGGTTTTCTATTGCAAATTTACTTGTCATATTCTCCAATTTTTTTAACTTTTCAAAGATAAATAACAACTAAAATTCAAAAAAAAAAGGATATATCTTTTTCTTTTTTTTTCTGGAAAGCATGAAAGCCATCCTTAATATCAGTAAAGAAAAAACTTCAGTTAACTGGATACCAGTCATAGCATAAATGTTAAACAAGTAACTGATTAAAATTATCTAACAAATAAAACAAAATTTTTTGAAAATAACGTCATCACTGCACGGTTGATTTACTTTATCGATGCAACCTTGGCAATAAGCCTGATGATGGTCGTTTGTATGATTCTTGGTCGAGAAAAATAATTGTGTAGATTTATTGATAACCATTTTACAACTAAAACATAAATTGTGCATATTACATCGAGATAAGTCCATAGTATTGGAACCCATACTACTATTGCATGTACCACATATAGGTCGAAGATTTTCAACAATTGTTGGTCCTCCTTTTACCTCTGCGATAACATGTCCTGCAACAAATGTCATCATGTTAATTTTAATAACATTACAAACAGGACATAATATTGAACCTTTATCCATATTTTTATCAACCCATGTTGACCAAATCATCATTTTAAGTGTTTTACTAATTGTTGCTTTTTTCACTTTTTTCTTGTTGCTATTCGTCGTCATCGTCATCATTGATATATAAAATTGTTAAAAATCTTTTATACTTTATTCTTTTTTTTTTTTGAACAAGGACAAACAAACAAGGAACAATATCAAAATAACAAAAAAAAAAAAATAGAGTATAATATAAT
>Ga0163161_10000023_pt1 | contig 205048 bp, 134 predicted proteins | sample S45metaG_FD_129847 | JGI IMG/M metagenome (GOLD analysis project Ga0163161, IMG submission 129847) | Switchgrass rhizosphere microbial communities from Kellogg Biological Station, Michigan, USA - S4-5 metaG | ecosystem: Host-associated > Plants > Roots > Rhizosphere > Soil | place: USA... | reverse complement strand
AGCCGTTCTTCCCTTGCTCATATACTCAGTGCCACAAAGCATGTAAACATTATTAGCATTCTGCGGATCAAGTGCCAAAGCATCCACGCCAATAAATCCACTTTCGGACTCGTTGAGCCAGTCTAACAATTGAACCCATTTATTGTTGGCTTCATCCCAGCGGTAGGCTCCGCCCACATCCGTTCGGCAATACCTATCGCCGGATGTTTTATGGGTAACGATCCCTGTCACAAATCCGCCTCCGCCGATGGGTGCGTTCTTTGAGGCATACGTCTGGGCGTTTGTTACAACCGGACTAAACACTAAAATAAGGTGTGAAAAGAAAATTTTTAGATTCTGTATATAGTTTTTCATATTTAATATTTTGATATTATTATTTTATCTTTTCTGTTTCAAATTCTGAATCATCTGAACTAAAAAAAGCTTTATTCCCTTTTCGCCATTGTGGTTATCACCAACAAGAAAGCATGGGGATAAATGTGACCTAATGTTATGGCCAGTTTTCTTATATAAAATCCGTTTTTATCAGAACTTAAGTTTAATACTAAATTCGTTTCCTTTTTTAAGAATTAATAATTCCTGCTTAGTTTCATTGTACTTCCATTCATCTGCGTTAATCACTTCAATGGGTTTTGCAACCTGTTGAATTAAAAATGCATACGGGAGTTTATTGTTACCTTGTACAATTAATTCATTTAATTGACCATCATGAGTAATCTTTATAGAGTCAAACTCTATCCCATCTCCTAACGGTCGATAATACTGATATACCGTTTTCTCTCTGTTTGGAACAATGTATATGGTTTGTTTGCCAGTTAAAGCTGAATCGCCGATACCCGAATAGCTATTCGTAATATTCATTGGAATAATTGCCCCTACTTTAATAAATAAAGGAAATTGGTTAAGCGGATATGTTTTAGTAATATTTGCCCCTCCGTCAAAAATAGTTCTTGACCAAAAATCCATCCATTTGCCTTCCTTTGGAAGACTAAAATTTACAGAATCGTTTTCTGATGTAACTGCTTTTGTAAATAAATAATTACCAACCATGTGGCTTTCTTCTTTGTAGGATACATTTTTAATTAACGAACCACTTGTTTTATGTACATCCACTATAGTGCTGAATAAATAAGGAATTAACTGACTATGCAGCCACACCGCCTGCTGGTAACATAAAGTTGCCTCATTGCCATGATACCAAGGTAAATGATTTGTAAATGCACCATTTTCGCCTCCATTTATCATGCTGGCAGTTAAAGCACCAAACTGGGCATAACGTATCAGTTCTTTTTTACTCGCACGAGCTCCAAAAAAGCCTCCTATTTCGCATCCGGGAGCACCATATCCAAGTTCTGCACTTTTATATATATTGTTTATCTGAAGTTTCAAACCACTCCATGAACCTTCGAAATCGCCACACCATCCAAGGCTTAATTTTTCTACCGATGCTTCTACACCTCCCTGATGTGAGAATGGTCGTCCAACTATTACACCTTCAGCTTTGCGACTAGTAATGTATTGAAACATACTATTGTAATAATATGGCCGAAATTCAGTGTTCGTTAATTTCCCGATTGATGTTTGAATCGTATCACCAAAAAATATTTCACCTTGATCTACTTTAAATCCATACACTCCATCAATTAAAACTTTATCGAGTTGCGAATTCCACCATTTTACGGCATCCTTGTTTGCGAAATCTATATGCAAACCATCGCCTTTCCACCAACGTGATGTTTTTCCATTGTTTACCGCATATTTTTTTGCAACAACCTCATCAAATAAAGGGTGTTTTTGAATCGGTACATCTGTAGCTGTACTATTTACACATCCGGTTAGCCACAATATCACTTTTACATTTCGTTTTTTGAAGCTATGGATCATTTTTGTTGAATTTGGATAACGTTTTGTATCCCAATCAAAATTATTATATGCTGTTGACCAAGGACTATCAATAATAATAGACCCCACAGGCATTTTATGCTTTAAATATAAGTCTACAAGTCTTTGCGAGGAAACTTGATTGTTGGCACTGTCTTCCCAAACAATATGTTCTAATGCCCATCTTGGAGTAATAGGCGCAAATTTTGAGTTTTGTGAAAATAAATTTAATTGGATAAAAAGACAAACACTAAAACACACAATGATTTTTTTCATATAATAATAATCGTTAATTAAAAAAATATTTATCAAATAAGATAAAGACTACTGTTGCCATTCAATCCGTTTTTCAAAAATCCATAATACTAACATTTACTATTTACCTCTATTCGGAGTGATTTCAAAATTGGCTATAACTAGTTATAATTAGCATCAAAAACCGGCAAGCGGAGTTAATAAATAAATTTCCATTCATCAAACATGAAATTTTCTCCCTTAAATACAAAATAGATATTCACTGTTCCTTTATCTATTTTCTGTTCTATTTTCTTTGAGAGCGTAGTCCATTCCTTCCCATCAGATATAAGAGAAACAACAGCTTTACCTTTAAGATTATTTATATAAACATCAATTCTGCCTTTTCCTTTCACTCTGGCTTCGAATTTGGAAGGGATTTGCTTGTTGAAGTCGGCTCCTCGAACCATCAGGCATTGTTTATCTGATTTTCCTTTGGCAGCCATATTACCTGCATTACCAACAGCTTCAAACTGGACTTGCCCTGAAGTTCCTCCGGTAGTTTCTGCCTGCTGAAGAACGAATGGATTTAATGGGTGAATTTGAGACGGACCTTTAAAAGTTGCTTTGCCCATATGGATATTCACAGTCTCTTCGTCCACCTGCATTTCTTCGATACCTACATTACGAAAACCTCCCTTGGTGCCAAAATAATCCTGTAAATACATGGCATGATAAGCAAGATAATATTTCCCTTTAAACTTGAACAGGTGTGTGTGATTGTTTGTCAAAGGCCCCACATTAACGTCGCCAGTATTCTTAAAGTAATTATCGCGATATTTCCAACTATTCGGATCTAAAGGTGTTTTGCTCGTCATATAAGACATACTACATTGGGTTGGTTTATCAATATTACTATAAGGCCATTCTGTACGTTCTTTCCAACTCGTATTATAGGTATAAGCCCAGGTTCCATTGATAAAGTTAAGGTCACTGGCTTCAAAAAAATAAGGAGCTGGTATCTTGGCAACGTCGCTTGCCAAACTGATCATATCTGCTCCTAACTTGACGATATGGGAAATACCCGGCATATAATCTGTTTTTGGCGTTCCCCCTCCAAAAGCCAGCCAGCCTGTGCCTTGGTCGTCAATCACAACTCCCGGATCAAATGGAGCATCGCAATCCACTCCCTTGACAGAACGGTCGACTATATTTTTTCCTAAAGGGTCACTCCACGGGCCAACAGGAGAGGTGGAAGTAAGCACGGCTGAGCCAACACCACTATTAGAATAATACAAATAGAAGTGTGTCTTACCATCTGCTTCCAGTCTGGATGTAATAGAAGGTGCCCAGGAATTCTGACTCCATGGTGCCAGCTTTGCTGTATCGATAAGACCATGATACGTCCAGTTGACCATATCATCGGTAGACATCATGACCAGTGTATGGATGTGCTCGTATGAATTTTTCCCATCCTTACCTACCTTTTCATACTGTTGATGATCATTTGTGGCATATACATAAATTCTTCCGTTGTATTCTACAGCTGTCGGGTCAGCTGTAAACATAAAATCTAATAATGGATTCGCATTATTGGTGAGAAGTTTCGGCGAAACATTTGCGAATTTTTCTTCCAGGTTTTCTTTAACCACTTTCGGTTTACCTGTTTTAGTCTGAGCTTCTGCAGATTCTCTGCCTCCTAAAAAGGATATGGCAACGACCATACTTAACAATACTTTTTTTCTAAACATGCTTAGTTAATTTGCTTATGAATGATAATATTTATTAATAGTTAGTTTTCCGCCCCTCAATAGGGGCTATCACCAACAAATAAAGGTGTTAAATAATGTTACTGGCCGTGAGACCAACAACAGTAGAAAGGCGATAAGCTATCAATTTTACCTTATCTGAATTTCCACCAATCTATATTGAACAAGGCTCCATCTTCTCCTTTAAACACAAAACACAAATCGTGAACGCCTTTGGTATTCATAATTTTTGCAGAGAATGTTTTCCAGGTACTACCGGAATTATTTATTTCGCACACGCCCACTTTACTACCATATTGATTATCCAGGCGAATTTCAATTTTTCCTCCGATCAAAGAAGTACAGCTGACATCAATCGCATTTGCTCCTTTCCCAAAGTCAACGCCTTTTACAATAAGGTAGTCGTTATTATTAATTTCTGTAACATACATTCCTGTCTTGCTGTCCCTTTGAGTCTTCAGCCCTTCGCTCCAGGAAATGGTTTCTGCTTCTGTCCGCTTATAGGGATTTAAAGTCTTTATCTGTTTAGTTCCTTGTGTACTCCAGTGAGGAAGTTTCTGAATAGTGCCGTCTTCATTGAAGTTCATTTTCTCGAGACAAACCGATCGTCTTTCGTGCTTAGTGAAAACTTTGGCCCAAAGCAACGCGTAATTGAATCCGAACACATAAGTGTTGCCCTTATAATCAATAATACCGGGATGGTTACCAAATGATGTACCATTCGGATCCATAATCATTCCTTTGTACGTCCAAGGTCCGACAGGAGAATCGCTCATCGCATATCCCATTCCTTCCGGACAACAAGAAGAAGCATAAGCCATATAATAATGACCTTTACGTTTGTAGATCCACGGACCTTCCTGGTAGTTTTCGGGTTTGGTCGGTTCTTTTATTATATCGCCAGAAAAGGAGATCATATCTTCATTCAACTTTACATAAAACAAGTTAGGATTACCCCAATACAGATACGCCTGTCCATCATCATCAATCAATACCGTTGGGTCAATATCACCCCAACCTTGTAGGGTAATAATAAGCGGCTTACCAATTGGATCGGTAAACGGTCCGTATGGGCTGTCGGAAACCAATACCCCTATTCCTTTTGAGGGTATTGAACAGTACAAATAAAATTTTCCATTTCTTTCGATGCACTGAGCAGCCCATGCTCCGTGGTTCTCCGCCCAGCTAAAATTCTTAAGTGATGCTACGCTGCCTCTATCTGTCCAATTCACCATGTCTGTTGAAGTATAAAGCAACCAATCCAGCATTTTGAAATCTTTAGCGTCGTCTTCGTCATGGCCGGTATAAAGGAATACAGTATCCTTATAAACCATTGGTGCCGGATCTGCCGTGAATTTGGTTTGTATAATAGGGTTCTGCCCTGATACGTTACAAACAAAAATGATCGTCTGGAGAAAAATTACCAATGATGTTTTTAGAAAAACTTTCATATTACTATTTTACTATGTTTATTTAATTAGACTGTATTTAAAATTCTTAAATTTTCACCCTCGTTGGTGTTATCAACAACAAGAAAGTAAGATCAATAAATGCCGGAATCTTTAACTTAAAGCATCAATAAACCAGCAACCAGGATTAATAAATAAATTTCCATTCGTCAAACAAAAAACCCTCTCCGTTAAATACAAAATAGATGTTCCCTGTTCCTTTATTTATTTTCTGATCTATTTTCTTTGAAAGCGTAGTCCATTCCTTCGCATCACATATAAGTGAAACAAGAGCCGGACCTTTAAGATTATTTACATAAACATCAATTTTACCTTTTCCTTTCACCCTGGCTTCGAATTTGGCAGGGATTTGTTTGCTAAAATCGGCTCCTCGCACCATCAGACATTGTTGATCTGCTTTTCCTTTGGCAGCCATATTGCCCACATTTCCAACAGCTTCAAACTGAACTTGCCCAGAAGTACCTCCAGTGGTTTCTGCCTGCTGAAGAACAAATGGATTTAATGGGTTAAGTTGTGACGGACCCTCGAAAGTTGCTTTGACCATGGGAATATTCACGCCATTCTCTTCATCCAATGATACTTGTTCGATACCCACATTACGAAAACCACCCTTAGTACCAAAGTAATCCTGTAAATACATGGCATGGTAAGCCATATAATATTTCCCTTTAAACTTGAACAGGTGACTGTGATTGTTTGTCATAGGCCCCACATTAACTTCTCCAGTATTCTTAAAGTAATTATCACGATACTTCCAACTATCCGGATCTAAAGGTGTTTTACTGGTCATATAAGATATGTTGCATGCGGTTGGTTTATCAATATTTGTATAAGGCCATTCAGTACGTTCGTCCCAATTTGTACAATAACTATAAACCCAGGTTCCATTGATAAAGTTAAGATCGCTGGCCTCATTAAAATAAGGAGCGGGTATCTTAGAAATATTGCTGGCCAAACTCATCATATCTGCTCCTAATTTGACGATTCTGGCATTGTCCGGCATATATTTTGTTTTAGGTTTTCCGGCTCCAAAAGTCAACCAGCCTGTACCTTGGTCGTCAATCAAAACTCCGGGATCAAATGGATTATCGACATCTACACCAGGGACAGAATGGTCAATTATGTTTTTTCCCAATGGGTCTTTCCAAGGGCCAACGGGAGAAGTAGAAGTAAGCATGCCTGAAGCTCCACCTCCATTGGAGTAATACAAATAGAAGTGTGTCTTACCATCTGCTTCCAGTCTGGAGGTAATAGAAGGTGCCCAGGACACCGAACTCCATGGTGCCACCTCTGCTGTATTTATAAGGCCATGATACGTCCAGTTGACCATATCATCTGAAGACATCATGACCAGTGTACGGATATATGCGTAATTGTTTTTCCCATCCTTTCCTACTTTCTCATATTGTTGATGATCATTCGTGGCATACACATAAATTCTTCCGTTGTATTCTACAGCTGTCGGGTCGGCCGTAAACATAAAATCTAATAATGGATTCGCATTATTGGTGAGAAGCTTCGGCGAAACATTTGCGAATTTTTCTTCCAGGTTTTCTTTAATCTCTTTCGGTTTAGTCTGAGCTTCTGCATCTTTTTGACATACCAAAAAAGAGATAACAAAGACTGTACTTAATAATACTTTTTTTCTAGACATATTTTTTTATTTTACCAAAAAACGGATACTCGTTATGGGCTAATTTAAATTGATTAATTATTCTTAAAATACTGTAACAAGGAGGTTGATTTTTCCCTGAGAACTGGAAAACGTTTAAATATCAGAGAAGGCAAATAACATTATGCAATAATCTAATACTATGCATGATATATTGATTAAACACTTGATCGTTTTTTTGGTCCTTTCACCAATAGATCAGAATCTATTGGTAAAGGTTCTAATAATCTTATTCTATAGTTTTTAAAATAACACGCTGGATATAATTAAGATTCAACAGGATTAATAAATAAATTTCCATTCATCAAACAAAAAGTCTTCTCCATTAAATATAAAATAGATATTCCCTGTTCCTTTATTTATTTTCTGATCTATTTTCTTTGAAAGCGTAGTCCATTCCTTCGCATCACATATAAGTGAAACTAAAGCTGGACCTTTAAGATTATTTACATAAACATCAATTCTGCCTTTTCCTTTTACCCTGGCTTCGAATTTGGCAGGGATTTGTTTGCTGAAGTCGGCCCCTCGAACCATCAGACATTGTTTGTCTGCTTTTCCTTTGGCAACCATATTACCCACATTCCCCACAGCTTCAAACTGGACTTTCCCTGAAGTGCCTGCAGTGGTTTCTGCTTGCTGAAGAACAAATGGATTTAAGGGATTAAGTTGTGACGGACCTTCGAAAGTTGGTTTGACCATTGGGATAGTCACATCATTCCCTTCATCCACCTGCATTTCGTCGATACCTACATTACGAAAACCACCCTTACTATCAAAATAATCCTGTAAATACATGGCATGGTAAGTAAGATAGTACTTTCCTTTAAACTTGAAGAAGTGACTGTGATTGTTTGACAATGGCCCCACGCCAGCGTCGCCAGTATTCTTAAAGTAATTATCACGATACTTCCAACTATCCGGATCTAACGGTGTTTTACTGGTCATATAAGATATGTTGCACGCAGTTGGTTTAGCAATATTTGTATAAGGCCATTCAGTGCGTTCATCCCAATTTGTACAATAGCTATAGACCCACGTTCCATTGATAAAGTTAAGGTCGCTGGCCTCATTAAAATAAGGAGCGGGTATCTTAGAAATATTGCCATCCAAACTCATCATATCTGCTCCTAACTTGACGATTCTGGCATTATCCGGCATATATTTCGTTTTAGGCGTTCCGGCTCCAAAAGTCAACCAGCCCGTACCCTGGTCGTCAATCAAAACTCCGGGATCAAATGGATTATCGACATCTACGCCAGGGACAGAATGGTCAATTATGTTTTTTCCTAATGGGTCTTTCCAAGGGCCAACGGGAGAAGTAGAAGTAAGCATGGCTGAAGCTCCACCACCATTGGAGTAATACAAATAGAAGTGCGTCTTACCATCTGCTTCCAATCTGGATGCAATGGAAGGTGCCCAGGACACCGAACTCCATGGTGCCACCTCTGCTGTATTTATGAGGCCATGATATGTCCAGTTGACCATATCATCCGAAGACATCATAACCAGTGTACGGATATATGCGTAATTGTTTTTCCCATCCTTTCCTACCTTCTCGTACTGTTGATGATCATTCGTGGCATAGACATATACTCTTCCATTATATTCTATAGCTGTCGGGTCGGCCGTAAACATAAAATCTAATAATGGATTCGCATTATTGGTGAGAAGTTTCGGCGAAACATTTGCGAATTTTTCTTCCAAATGGTCATCTACCACTACTTCCGGAACCACTACTGGTTTATCCACTTCTGTATCTTTAGTACATCCCAAAAAAGAGATAACAAAGACTGTACATAACAATACTTTTTTTCTAGACATATTTTTTTATTTCTACCAAAAACGGATACTCGTTAAGGGTTAATTTTAATTAATTACTCTTTAAGCAACTGTAACAAAGTGGTCCAAAATGGATTGTTCGCCGACAGAATTATTTAACGATATAAATTGGCAATTGTCCCGGTGCTGCAAGAGAAGGCTTCGGCACAGGAGCATTTCTACCCTTGATCAATAAATTATCGTAAAAAGGTGTACTGAGCTTTTTTCCGCCACCAGCGATCAGTCCTGCCATTCCTTGGGTGTACAAACTATCTGTCACTTGCAGTACCTGCTTTTCATCAACCAATGCTCTAATAATAGATCCTTCGAATTGGAGTTTCAGGTTATGCCATTGGCTGTGGCTGACATTTGAAAGTTGTATTTCACCAAGCACCTTTTCCCCACCTTCGCTTTCATCGTTTTGTTTTTTGATAATTGCTTGTTGTTCAGCATCTCCGGTAAGTTCCTTTTTATCCTCTTTCCCTCTGATTACAATTATGCTGCATTTGCCATTATCTTCAAGCTGCAGGTAATAGCCTTTTGGAATAAATCCATAACCGGTACCAACGTGGTTGACCCTGCCCATAACCCCTACATTATCGCCTGCATTTAAATAAACATCAGCACTTACTTCATAATCCTTCCACTGTGCATCACCTAAAATACTGTAAGGCCGCCAATCTGGTCCCCAGGAGATTGTTGCCTCTGGAACAACCTGGTGCAGGCACTTACCTTTTTTATCCGGGCGTTCAGTGATTTCAAAAGCATCAACAATATCGGCAGTGTAGCGTGGTAAATATCCCCATGCTTTAGGCAAGGAATATTCTTCAAATGTTTCATAATATGGAAAAGGGAAAGGCTTCGAATCGGGAATATTAGCAAAGCTTCCTTTTTGCTGCCCTTTAGTCGTTGAAAGAGAGTAAACTGAATTGGGCTCTACGGTAAGTGTAAATGTGCCTTTTGTTGGTTTTATACCAGCTTGCTGTACAAAATTCTCTTTCTCGTTACTACGCCATACGCAAAGCTCTTTTAGAGAAAGCCCCTCGCTGATCTGAAAACGGATTTGTTGTGGAGCTTTTGCATTTTTTGTTTCGATAATGATGCTGTAGTCCTTTGCAGGCGACTTTAAGGTTACTAAAGTTCCACCACCTTTAAGGTTAACACTACCTCCATTCAGGTATTGCCATCCTACTTTCGAGAATTGCCCATAATGTGCATAACCCCACAAAGCCTCACGTACCTGGTAATGCCCGCTCCATGGCCACTGTGCCAATATAGCCGCAGGATCTTCCGAGTATGGTTCGATAGGGTAAACACCGGCAATATCATACCAATTCACGATCTTGGTAACACCGCTTTGAATAAAGTTACGATTGAAACACTCCACAATACTAATCAGGCAATCGTAGCCTTTCTTATAAATATGATCCTCAGTATTCCAGATAGGTTTATCAAGTTTATGGGCCATCTCCTGAACTTGTTGGGAAGCGGCGTCTCCTTCATAAAATGTGTGAGCACTGATAATATCTATGGAGTTGCGAAGCTGCTCATCTTTAAACAAGTCCTTGACAAAGTCTAGTTTGTCTTTCCACCAGAGATCAAAAGCATGAAGCTTAATTTTTTCAAAGCCATTGGCATTAAGGCTAGAGCGCAGTGTCTTTGCAAAATTGTAGTCAACTCCCTTTTCATTCCTACAGCCGATGGCATCTAATTCAAGACCATAAACTTCACGAAGCCCCTGAAGCCATTTAACGTAATAATCGGCTGCATCCTGCGACCAAAAATTTCCGTTCCCAACCCATCCGGGAGCGCTCCACGCGGTAGCATCGAGGGTAAGATCGGGATTGCGCTTTTTGGCTTCCTGTAAAATCCACCAAGTATAGCCCCGAGAGTAATCAAGATCGTTACGCGTGTGCATGTGGCTAGGCATGGACCCCTGCGTTGAATTACCATCGCCGGGAATCTCAACAAGCAGTGCGCTTACGGAAGCTCCAAATTTTGGCTTATAAACTAAGTCCAGAATCTGACTGCGTTGGGGTTCGGGATAATCCTTGAGCAGTACTGATGTAGCGCCTCCCCCATTTACCACACCAATTCCATCAAAACGCTTTCCCCCCGCATTGCCCTTTAGTTTCACCATCTGGACAGAATCCTGATACATGATTTGTTGTGCATTAGATTTAAAGAAAAATAAAAGAAGAATTAGAGGTACTGAATTAAAAATTGCTTTCATAAATCGATGTCTCTGTGTTAAAATAAATAAGACCATTGATGGCCGTTGCTTTAGCTGGCGCGCGCGACACACCTGCGCCAACTCGGGATTAGTTTGTGCACTTGCCTGATCTAAAGGCAGTAACTATCTACAAAATGAACAGATTGAAAAATTTAAATTTCATGTATTTATCTTTTATAATGCATCAAAGCACGGTGGAGCTATTTAACCGGCGTAAATTTGTACAGAGCCACTCCATGCATCGGAACCTTCACCGAAAGAGCTTCTTTGTCTGCATGGATTGTTATAATATCTTTCTGACGCCATAGATCACGCACCTTTTGCTTTCCGGAAATACCAAGCTTATTCAGGTCCTTGTACGAGATGTCCACTTTCTCCAGACCGAAATTGCAAAAGCCTGCTACACGACTTCCATCCTCCAATTCTTTTACATAAATGCGTAAATCTCCGATAGTCTGAACACAGGTAGCCTGTTTGCCAAGAGCATCCTGATTAACGGCAATCACTTCATCGTTTGTCAATAAATTCAGGGTAAAGTCATCCAACTTTTCCAGATCGCAACCCAGAAGCAGAGGAGTAGAGAAAAGGCTCCAAAGGCTCACGTGAAGATACTGCTCATCCGGTTTAAGCCTGCTCGGATGCAGGCTGCCCCAGCCTACTGTTCCTACAACCAGCATGTCCGCATCGTTCCAGTTACCGGGTTTAGCGAAGGCTGCAGACTGATCCTGAGCTAATGCAATGCCTTTAACGTTGGACCAGGTGTCCAATATATCATTGGTTGTACGCCAGGTGTTTCCGCCTACCGAATCACCCCATTTCCAAACATCCGACATTCCGTACTGACACAAGCTGAAAACAATGTCACGGGGTTGCTCATGGATATACTCTCCCATTAGTTTGTATGGCTTGACTGCGGTAGACAATTGATAACCTCCATTGTAAGATATCGAGATTACTTTGTTTGGGTCGTTATCAGGTATTCCATTTAGGGCTCCTCCATAGCTGCACCAATCGTATTTCAGGTAATCGAAACCCCATTTGGCATACGTTTCGGCATCTTGCTTTTCATGACCATAACTACCCGCACAGCCACCACAGGTCCAGGGACCAGGGCTGGAATAGATGCCGATCTTCAAACCGAGATCGTGCACATAATCCGTCAGACCTTTCATATCTTCAAACCTTTTATTAGGAACTATAGTACCAGCCTCGTCACGCAGCTTACCTTGCAGGGAAGGATCTGTCGAATCGCGGTTATTTTGCCAGTAGTCGTCAATATTTATATAATTCCATCCATAATTTATAAGTCCGCTTTTCATCATTGCTTCCGCAGCGCGTTTAATTTTTTCACCAGAAACTTCATGAGCAAAACAATTCCAGCTATTCCAGCCCATTGGCGGGGTAAGTGCAATTTTATCACCACAGATAATACGCAAACTTTTTTCGGCTATACCTTTTTCATTCTTTGCCTTCAATTGAATAACGTAAGTGCCAGCTTTTACAAGCTTACCAGTAATAAGTCCTGTTTTTTGATCCAGCTTTAATCCCTGAGGCAAGCCAGTAACCAGAAAGGTCATTGGTCGGTCTCCTGTAGCAGGTATCCTGAACTGAAGCGGCGAGCCTGGGCGGACACCAAAAACGCTTGCGCTATTAATCTTCGGTTTTGCCGATGGCTTAGGGGTAAGAATGTAGGGCTCACTTGGGACAGGATAAAAAGTAGCAAAAGTTGATACGCCTGCTGCCTCAAATTTAGCATCAGCCCAGTTGGCATGATCGCTGCCACCGTCTCCTGCGTCTGTTACCCGCAGCTCAAGTTGTTTCACACCCAAAAGTTTAACACTACATAGCCGGGCAGCATCACCTTCATGCATTACACCGCTCGCCCAAAGTTTCGCTCCATCACCGAATACTATAAACTCTACGGCTGGCTGACGTCCTTTCACTTCATCATCAATGCCCACCTGTGCGGTAAACGAATTTGCCTTACCATCGAGTTGGATAAAAAGAGAACTTTCTGCGTGTGTGCCGAAGCCACGCTCAAAGGTTTTGCCAGCGATAGTCATGATATTGTCATCAACCGTCCTGTTTTTTTTAGGTACACCCCAGCCCTGTGAAGCTACGCTGAGATCCAGTTCATCTAACCAAACCGTTTGTGCGGAAAGAGTACCGCTAACGATCAGCAGTAAAATAATTTTATAAAAATGTTTACGTTTCATTTTTTGGTTCTTTTTAGAATCCATAAATTTTAGATTCATTGTTTCATTGAGAATTCTTTTATAAGTAAATCTGTGACTGGTAAAAGTCACAGATTTTTTAAATTCAATCCTTGCTTAATGGCAGCAATACAAGATATCTACAAAACTGATTCTTGTTTAATTATAGCGCCTTACTATTATTTATATCCTTCAATAATATTATCATACATCGCTTGATCCAATATCACATTATTCTTTCTGTCAAAAAGAAAACCTATCTCCCACCAGAATGGCACAACACCATTTACTCTAGCCTGTTTAGTCACATACTTTGCCCAGTAATTCACAGACTGATTGTGCTTATCCATATCCAAAGGAAGATACTTACTGTTAGTGGCGGCAGTCCTCCTCCATGATGCATATTCGCCTAGTATTACAGGAATCCCTTTATCTATAAAATTCTCTTTTATTCTTTTGAATTCAGTATCGATCAGACTCTCTTCTTCACCGGTGGCGTTGCGGTCTGGCTCAATAGTAGAATGATTTCCAGTTCCCCAGTAGTAAATTGCTTTTCCCCAACTTGCATCTCCATCATTCAATAACGTAAATGTAGCAGGTGTGTAGTCATGCACCTCAACTATCAACTTGTTAGGAATCTCGTCTTTAGGAAGAGTTGTCATCAAAGTAGCAGTTTTATTAGGGTCAGTGTGAGGTCCCTGCACAACCAACACTCTATAACTGTTTTTTCCACCCGTTGAACGAACCGCCTTAATGAATGTTTCGTGATAACTATTAAGAATTTCCATTTGCTCAGGAGTATCTGCCTTAGGTTCATTCGTACCTGCAAAAATAAGGTGTTCGTCAAAGTCACGCATGGTTGTAGCAATCTGCTGCCATATCGCCCTTAGTTTCTGATTAATCACCTCTTTCTTTTCCGGAGTGACATTGTTTTCAAGCCAGCCATTATCTCCGTGAGAATTAAGTATTACATACATATCATTTTCCACACACCATTGAACTACTTCTTTCACTCTGGCAAGCCATGCCGGGTCAATTTTCATTTTATCCGAATCGCTTAAATGGGACCAAACCCAGCCAGTAGGAAGTCGCACGGCATTGAAACCTTTTTCTTTTACAAATTTCACATACTCTTTTGTAATTTTACTATTCACCCACTCCCCTTCGACTGGGGATTCCATCGTATTGCCAAAATTTATTCCCATTTTCATTTTTGCTGCCAATTGCACAGCTGTACTGCTCATATCGGTTGCATCGGGAGCTTTAGGCGTTAAATTATAGGTTGGATATAAATAACCGGTTTGTGTAACAATAATTCTTCGGGCCTGACCATTATCTGCCTCTACATTTAGTATAACAGAGCGAGCTAATCCAGATTCATTACTCAAAGCTGTTATTGATGTTACAGTAGTCCCATTATTACCGCTTGTTTTTGTGATTTGCAACCAGGATGTTCCAGAATTAGCAATAGTCCATGCACTGTTTGCATCAATAGTAATTTCTCCTGATGTACCTCCTTCTGGTTCAAAAGAAACCGTTTTTACTGAAACCGATAACTGTGGGGCTTCATCTCCATTATTAGAACAAGAGACCGAAAAACAAGTAACGATCAACAGTAGTAGTATTTTATAAAAATGTTTGATTTTCATTTTTTTTATTTTTTAATTAATGAATTTTTATTTAAAACCTACAGGGAATTTAACTTTCATGAAGTAGCTGTAGGTCTTAAATAAACTATTAATGCTCTGTGTTATTAAATTAAAATATTTGGTTATTTTATTTTCACAACCCTAATATTGTCAATAGCGGCATAAAAACCTGTTGTTGTTTTAAAAGAAGCGAAATTTTTAAGGGTAAAATCATAACTACTAACACCAGTACCTCCTAATAATTGATTTAAACGTTCAGCTGATATACCATCCCCTAATTCATTAACTTTTGATCTGAATTCAGATAAAGGAATCGTTACGGTTTGCCAACCATTCGTTTTATAAGCGCGGGTCTTATTAGAACCCGGAATTTTCCATGGCTCATAACGCGCTACAAAACTGTCACCTGCAAATTCAGTTCTAATATAAAGAGTACCTCCATCCCATGGGTGAGCCACACTTATTTCAAATTGAAGACCCCAATTTTCTACAGGATCTGTCAAGTTTTCTGCAGGCATCCATTTATCACCAGCATTAATAGCACCTAATGGGGCGTACTTACTGGCACCGCCATCTAATACAGGAGAATCAAAATACACATACTGACTATGATTTGATCCCATCGGACCATTAAAATCGGCCAGGTCATAAGCTAATTTAATATCTCCAGACCAACGATAACCAAAATAATCACCCCACTCAAAATTTGCTAAAAGACCTAACCATTTTTTGTCTTGAGTATTTATATCATAAGGGGTAGCAACCGTTCCATAACTGTTCACAATGGTTACCGGTCCACTAGAGTAACTGTTCTTGTCAGGAGCCAAAAACTTAACATAAAGACCATCTGGATCTTCTATAAAATCTGTAATAATCTTACTTCCAAAACTAAAACTTGAAATACCATTTAAATTTTTACCAATTATGCGTATCGAATCGCCTACCGAAGGATTTGCATTAGAAACAGCATAAATTTCCGGAACAATTAAAACATTAAATTCATAGGTACCAGAGGCAGCAACAAGCACTCCGGCCCAAGGCATTGGAGCTTTAATTTCAGGAAGTACAAATCCTATAGAACTACCATTATCTGCTTTTTTAAGCGGCGAAATATCCATACCTGCTATAGTCAATTTTTCTATCAAATATAAATTAGTACCATATATATAAATCGAATCACCTATTTTAGTACCAGCAGTCATCGAATTGCCTGTGATGGTAGCTGGCGGCGCATTTACATTAAATTTAAAAGTTGTTGTTCCGGTAGTGGTAACATATTGTATCGTATTAACAACATCAGGGTCAAGGTTATTATAAGGCAATGACCAGGGAACTTGTAAAACAGCTGTTTTATCTGAAAACAATCCTGCATCAAAGTCAGCAGAAACACCATTAAACTTTATTTTAATGGCATTTTTTAAATTATTCCCATGAATTACAATCCATTGCCCAGGGACAAGACTTTTTACTAATGTATCATTAGGTGCAGCTGCATAGTTCCTTACTGCTGTAATAACAGGATCGCTACTTGAATCGTCATCATTATTACAAGATGCTAACACATTAATAATCAATACCATGATTACAAATAGCAAATAACTAATACGGTTATTTAATAATTTTTTCATATTTATATATTTTTTATTACTATTTATAATAAGACACTGAAGGTTGATTTAATTTTGGATTGGCAATTATTTCTGATGCAGGCAATTGTAAAGTAAAAGTGCCAAAGGTTGCCGGAGAAATAATTCCTATAGGATCTTTAGGTGTAGCAACTTCAGTAGCCTTATCATAATCAAATGTTACCCTTTTTTGATTACTAAGAAGTTCAACAGCTTTAACAGGATTATAATAAGAAAGTCTAATTAAATCAAACCAGTATTGTCCTTCACAAGCAAATTCAACCCTCCTTTCATGTAGAATTACATCTGTATTAAGTACTGTCACCGGATCAACACCTGCTCGCTCTCTTACCTTATTAAAATACATTAACGCATTGGCATCACTTGTAGATCCATTATTACCAAGGATAGCCTCAGCATATATTAAATAAATATCTGCTAATCTAAGTAAGGAATTATGCTCTATAGAAGATAAAGTCGTCATTGCAGAATTATTGTTATCGATCTCATTACCAATAATATGTTTCTTCATCCCCGGTCTGGTACAAGTATATCCACCTCCAGCAGCATTTAACTCGGCATAATGATCTCCAGGGAGCATAATACTCACTTTACGTCTTATGGAATCCTGTCTGGTATATGCTAAATACAAATCGTAACTTGGATCAGCAGATCCAAAAGCAAACGATTTTTGAGGCACAATATCATTACTTGGCGAGTAGGTCAATAACTGATTACCTTCATTCCAACCACCATTAGTAGTAGACCATTGCAGTGCAAATAATGATTCTGGACTATCATTGAATTGTGTTCTGAAAAGATCTTTATAACTCGGAAGTAATACTGCACCACTGTTTTCAATTACATCTTTTGCATAACTTTTTGCCTTATCTAAATATTCCTGATTACGCGCACCACCTTGTTGGCCTAATCCTGACATTGTTAAATATACTTTACTTAACATCCCTTTTGCTGACCAGCTGGTAGCTCTGCCTTTCTCATCAGTTTTAGGAAGATTTTCGGCAGCAAAAATTAAATCTTCAGTAATAAATCGGTAACCATCTGCTACTTTATTTTTGTTTACTAAAGGTGCTTGTATTAAGCTAAAATTATCTTCAATGATAGGTATTTCTCCCCATGCCATAACAAGTTGATAGTATGCCATGGCCCGAATGAATCTTGCTTCTGCTATTGCAGCATTTTTATCTTTCTCAGAAAGTGCCGCCTTCGTATTTTGAATACCCTTAATTGTGACATTACAATGAGCAACCACAATATATAGCCCTTTCCAACAAATTAATAAACGATTGTTAGTTCCTGAAAGCGTAAACGTGTTAAGCTGTACCAAATCTTCACCTCCATAAGGCAAAATAAGATTTCCGCTTAATATGTCCCCTATAGGAATGTATGCGTCATTATTCCATTGCGCCCATATTCTACCTCCATAAAGTCCCGCCGTAGCTAACCTCATTTGTTCTTTTGTCTGATAAAAATTTTCAGGGCTTATCTCTGAAAGAGAAGGTCGGTCGAGAAAATCATCCGAACAGCTTACCACAAAAAACACAGCAAACAACACACAAATTTTTTTGAATTGTAAATATTTCATAATATGTATATTTATTTTTTTAATTAAAGTCCCACGTTAATCCCTAAAGTAAATGTTCGTGATTGCGGATAATAACCGTAATCAATTCCAGCCTGTAATGGATTCCACGAACCCACTTCGGGATCAATTCCTTTATATTTAGTAATAAGAAAAGTATTAGTCACAGTAGCGTACACACGAAAAGAAGACATGTAAATTCTTTTTACTAACTTTTCAGGTAATCTGTATCCCAGCGTAATATTTTTACATCTAATAAAAGAGCCGTCTTCAACATATTTATCAGAGAAACGATTGTTTAGATTGCTATTATTATTTTTAAACCCTACAATTGTGGTGTTTGGGTTAGTAACATATACATTGTCGGGATCTGAAGGCGAACCTTCTGGATTAACTAAAGCAAGTACCGCATGATCTTTTAATGCTGATAAGTATCCATAATTAGTTAAAGGATTTTCTCCATTAACTCTCATTGCGTTTACTACTTTATTACCAACATTAGAACTAAAGAAAATATTCAAATCAAATGATTTATAAGTAAAGGTGTTACCAAAACCTAGTTGAGCAACAGGAATTGGAGAGCCTAAATACGTTCTGTCTTTTTCAGTAATTACACCATCACCATTCAAATCTTTAAACTTAAGATCTCCATACCATACTCCTCCGGAATTTGGTGTGATTGGCAATGGAACACCATCTGTTGAAGTAGGCAAAGCATGTGTTTTAAAATCCTCTGCAGTTGCAAATACACCTCCATCTAATTTGTAACCATAAAAATCACCTATAGATCCCCCAACTACCGTTTGAGCAACTATTTCATTGTTAAAATATCCAGGTAAGGAAGCACCGTCTGTATTTAATTTTAATACCTTGTTTTTATTATGAGATAAAGTAAAATCAGAACTCCAGGAGAAATTTTTAGTAGTTATATTTTTAGTATTTATATGAAAATCTATACCTCTATTTCTAACAGTTCCAATGTTTATAAATGGAGCATTAATTGATCCCGGAGACCACCCGGCAGTTGTTCCGGAATAAAATGGTAATGGGATTTGCATTAATAATCCCTCTGTAAGACGATTATAAACATCTACTGTAAGATTAACCCTCCAATTAAAAAAAGTTGCATCAATTCCGGCATTACTATATTTTGTACTTTCCCATTTAACATCAGGGTTTCCTAAATTAGTTATAATTTGTGCATTACCCCCTAAAGCTGTTGCAGATGATATTAAGGTTGATAAATAAGCATTTTCTCTAACATTTTGATTATTAGTCAAACCATAACCAATCCTTAATTTTAAATCATTGATAGTTTTTACGTCTTTTAAAAATTTCTCGTTATTTAATCTCCATGCAAATGCTCCAGAATAAGTATTTACCCAACGGTTAGCCGATGCAAATTTTGAAGAACCATCTGCACGCAAGTTCGCTGTAAACAAATATTTATCACTTATAATAAAATTAAGACGCCCAAAAAAAGATTCCTGTGCACCACTTCCCTTTCTTCCATCATTGGTAACAGTTAGTACATCACCACTACCAATATTGGTAACTTGATCTGAAATGAAATTTTTTCTTGATGCTGCAACATTTTCAAACTGAGTTACCTGTGCCTCATGACCTAACATCATATTGACATTGTATTTATTTTTAAACACTTTAGCATAAGTAAGAAAACTTCTAAAAGCAGTATTATAATTTTGACTATAACTATATTTTGACTCATTTATTAATCTCTCCGCTAAGCCAAACTTATATTTAGGATAATACTCATCATTTGTTTGAAGATCAAAATTTCCTGAGATCTCATTTCTAAATGTCAAATCCTTTGTAAATGCTATTTCTGCATAAATATTACCAAACAACTGATTTCTTTTAGGAGTAATTTTATTAACAAGAGCCAAAGCAACTGGATTTACACGTTTTGCAATCCATCCTTCATTACTTTCTTCTCCAGCATAACTACCATCAGGATTTCTAACCGGTATATCTGGTGTTTGGCTTAATGCTGCTCCAATAACATTTGAACCTGTTGAATTTACATTTTCTTCAATATGGGCTAATTGTAAGTTAGTACCTATTTTTAACCAGCTAGTAGCTTTAGAATCTAAATTAACTCTTAGTGAACCTCTGGCAAAATCAGATCCTAAAGCAATACCTTCCTGATTAAAATAACCAGCTGATAACAAATATTGCGTTTTATCATTCCCTCCACTCACAGTAAGTACATGATTTTTTACCGGAGCTCTTCTAAACAATTCTTCTTGCCAGTTGGTGCCCTCACCTAAATACTGAGGATTAGCAAACTCAGGTCTTTTATCAAATCCCCAAACAATAGATCTGTCATTAATTAACTGAGCATAATCCTTTAAATTCATAGTTGGATATTGCTTAGTGTTCTCTTGGAATCCAGTTGAAAATTCATAAGAAATTTTTGTAGGCCCATCTTTACCTCTCTTAGTAGTAACTATAATTACACCATTGGTAGCCTGTGAACCATAAATAGCAGTTGCAGATGCATCTTTTAAAACATCAATAGACTCGATATCTGCGGGACTAATAGTTGCTAATGGATTTGTACCATTGGCTCCCTGAGAACTTTGGCCAATTATAACTCCATCAATTACATATAATGGGGAACTACCACCAAAAGAAGACAGACCACGTATTTGTATATTAACACCACCTCCTGGCTGGCCGGAAGTTTGCTGGACCACTACACCCGCTACTTTACCTTGTAATGCCTGATCAAAAGTTACCGGAGCTGTTTTTCGAAGGTCATCTCCTGTAATTGAAGATATTGACCCGGTTACATCTTTTCTTTTTGAAGTTCCATAACCAATTATTACTACTTCTTTTAATGAACTAATATCTTCTTTTAATTGAATAGTAATTCTATTTCCGGTTACTTTAATTTTTTGAGTTACAAATCCAATGTAAGTAACAATAAGTGTTTCATCTTTTTTTGCATCGATAGTAAATTCACCATTTGAATCCGATATTGTACTTTTTTTAGATTCCTGGATAAAAAGACTCGCTCCTAAGACTGGAGTACCATTTGCTTCGTCTAAAATAACACCAGAAATTTTTTCATCATTTTTTTGAGCTGATACTACTCCAACAGAACAAAGCATTACCAGACAGGTATACATACTAAAGAGTTTCTTTGCTTTTACAAAGCGTTGAATTACATGTTTTTCATTCATAATTAATTGGTTTTGGTTAGTTAGTCAAGTGGTTATTTTTTTACATAAAAAATGTATCGGACAGAAATAATTGTATCATTATTTCATTGAATACATTTTTGATCTATTGGGAACAAATTAACAATAATACAATCCTAACCGACGGTTCATTTTGTATCAAAAAACGGTGCCAATTGTTGCAATTATTATACTTGTAATAAAAAAATGACTTTATTTATTTTATTTTCATATTTAATATCATAATAAATTATCATTTCAACAAGAGAGTATTTTCTATGTGAATGCAGGAAATGGCCCGTTTTTAACAATAAGTTCACACTTAATAATTCTTTGGACTGCATACAACATCATTAGATTTCTGAAGAAAGAACAATTACAAGAACTGTAGATTATTACCATAAGCGGTATCATTTTTTGCTATCAGATTAGCTGGAGCCGTACCATAGTTGACACTGTTTCATTTTTGAAACCAATGATGGAACGGAATGGAATTTATCGACAATATAATTGCCGAAAGTTTCTTTAAATTTCTAAAACCGAAAGAGGCAATAGAGCTGACATTTAGTTTGTCAAAAGGCTTTAAAATATAAAACAGCTATTGATATAAACAAGCAAGCCACACGAAAGGATCGTGTGGCCGCAGGATTTTTTTTTAACAACAGATTGCTCTTTGTTAAAATTTATTTTAAGAATTTCCAATAATCAAAATACAGTATATCAGTATTGGCTTTTCCTTTAAAAACAAAATACAAATCGTGAATTCCGGAAACTTTTTTAACATTAATTGTTTGCAATGTCCATTTGTCATTACCTCTCTTTATTGGTACATTTACGATCCCCAATAACTCTCCATCTTTAGTATCCAATCGTATTTCCATTGAAACATTTTCGTTGTGTGTGGTGCCAATTCTTGTGGTGAATTTCGAAGCGCCCTTTTTACCGAAATCCACCTCTCTCACTTTGGTAAAAGCGTCATTGTATTTTGCGGTAATAAAAGTGCCAATCCCATTATCATTCATTGACTTTACTCCTTCAGACCAGGCAATGGTTTCTGCTTCCGTTTTGACATAAGGATTTAATGGATTTACACTCTTTTTAATTCCTTCTGTCATATTCATTTGCACGATTAAGCCATCTTTATTAAACTGAGTTTCTTCTACACAAACTGAACGTGTAAAACCACCACCTCCTGGCAACGCACTATTGTGATAGAAAAAATAACTCTTTCCCTTAAAATCAATTATGCCGGGATGATTGGTAAAAGAACCTCCTTGTGTAGGCATGACAACACCTTGATATATCCAGGGTCCTGTTATGCTTTTACTGGTTGAATAACCAATATGTTCCGGTATTGGCCCAGCGGCAAAAAATAAATAATACAGACTATTGCGTTTATACAACCATGGCCCTTCCTCATAAGTGACAGGTCTGTCACTTTTTTCTCCTTTGCGTTTACCAAAAGATTCTATAGTATTGGGTATTTGTTTAATTTCGCCCGAATAGGATATCATGTCCTTATTCAGTTTTATGTAAAACAAGTCGGGATTTCCCCAATACAAATATGCCTGGCCATCTGTATCCATAAATAGAGTCGGATCGATATCATTCCAGATATGATCAGAATTGATAAGTCTCTTGCCAATAGGGTCTTTAAATGGACCATAAGGACTATCTGAAACCAAAACCCCTATGCCCCCGCCATGCACTGGACAATATAAATAAAATTTACCATTTCGTTCAATACACTGAACTGCCCAGGCACCATTGTCCTGCTTTGCCCAACTAAAATCTTTTAGAGAAGCAACTATTCCATGGTCTGTCCAATTGACCATGTCGGTTGAAGTATAAAGTGACCAATTGAGCATTTTAAAACCCTTGCCATCGGCATTGGCATCGTCTTCATCATGGCTTGTGTACAGATACACTGTGCCGTTATGTACCATTGGTGCAGGATCTGCTGTATAATTGGTTTGTACAATAGGATTTTGTGCTTCAACAATAGAACAATTTAAGATTGTTATAAGTGTCGCTATAAGTTTATAAGTATGTTTCATTTTAGTTATTTAGTTATTTTAGGCCTATAGGAAAAAATGATTGAATTTTGGGCTTGCGCCAAACCAACGGTCTGAACAAGCAAAATAAGGAAGGTAAAAAATGAGCTGATTTTTTTTTCATGAATAAAATAATAATAGAGAATAGAACTTACTTGATTTTGCTAACAGCTTCAAAAGATAAATAGCCAAAAGCGACGAGTAGTTTTTTTCTCATGGTTTAAAAATGGGTAAATGGTTTCTTAAGTAAACAAAGTAATAGGAAAACAATACCACATAACGTTTCCTTTTGTATTACAAGAGTGCACCAATTGTATTAAATGAAAAACCTATGCTCTCAAATACATTTATAAATCAATTCTTTATGAAATTATATTAATTAAGATTTAAAAAAGTATAATTCATTGAGCAGATTAAAATATAAGCAGCGTCAAAAAAAAGCAACTAACTTAAGCTTACTACTCAATGTCATTAAGTTAAGGGAAAATCTATAAAATTACTTAACAGTTTAATTCAGAAAGTAATTAGAAAAATCCGTTTTTATCAGCGTTTTCGCTTTAGCGAATCAGTAAAATCAGCGTCTAATTTTGACGCTGATAAAACAGATTTACTTCGTAAAAACGCAGATAAAAACGGATTTGATTTGCAATAATTTTATTTTTCAGAAGCTTAACTTAATGACATTGGCTTACTACTCTCTAAAATTGTACTTGTATTTGGTATTTAATCTGTATTACTTTTTGAGATCATTTAATAATTCCTCTCCAGCTGCTATTATTGTTGCTGTTTATAATTACGTAAGTATTCAGAAGGTAAAAAACCAAACTCTTCCTTAAAGTACTTAGCGAATCTTTTTGGGGAATTAAAACCTACTTCGTATGCTATTTCAGCAATTTGCATTTGGCTTTTTTCGAGAAGCTGGCGTCCGCGTTTCAATCGTATCGTTCGAATAAATTCTATTGGACCTTTACCCGTAATCGCAACCAATTTTTTATATAAATGACCACGGCTTAGACCTAAAGCAGTACTAAGCGCTTCTACAGAAAACTCAATATCATTTATATGTTCTTCTACAACCTTAATAGCTTTTACTATCAGGGCTTCATCCAATGAAGTAATAGTAATTTCTGAAGGAGAAACATCTAACTTTTGACTAAACGAGGCATGACTTTTCTCTGTCCATTCGACAAATTTTTGGATACGCAGCTTTAGCAAATTAAAATTAAAAGGTTTGGTTATATAATCATCTGCACCAAGCTCCAAACCTTCTACTATATGTTCTTCGGCAGTACGTGCCGTCAATAGAATAACGGGAATATGAGACCAATGGATATTTGTTTTGATCTTTTTACATAGTTCTATTCCATTCATTACAGGCATCATTACATCGCTGACAACAATAGTTACATTAAACTTTTGCAGCAATTGCAGCGCTTCTTCTCCATTATTGGCCGTTATTACAGTATAGGTATCTTCGAGATTATCTTTAATAAATTCACAAAAATCATTGTTATCGTCTACAAATAATAATATTTTTTTATTTGTAAGCCCATAATCTTCTTCTTCGGTTGTATATTCTTCCGTAATATTTTCCGGCAAATATTCTGAGTCCGCATTTAAATCAGCCACTCTGATAGGAATATGGAAAGTAAAAATACTGCCTTGAGGAACATTATCCGTAACATTAACTGTTCCTTCATGAAGATTGATATATTCGGCTACAATATGTAATCCTATACCTGTTCCTGTTTTCTCCTGTTCTTGCTGAGCCTGATAAAATCGTTCAAAAATATGTTCTTTTTCTTTATCGCTAATGCCACGACCTGTATCAGAAATACTAACACAAACATTATTTCCGGCTCTTTTTATATGAATCTTTATAGTACCTCCGTCTAAAGTATATTTGAATGCATTTGAAAGTAAATTTGAAAAAATTTTCTGAATCTTATCGCGGTCAAACGACATAACTAAACTTTCAATATCACTGAATAAAAGTAAATTGATATTGCGCTCTTCGGCATAAACACAAAATAAAAGGTAAATTTCATTACTAAAACTAACAAAATCGTCCGATTTTAAATTCAGTCTCTCTACTCCAACATCCAGTTTATGAAAATCCAGCAGTGAGTTTATTAGTGTCATAAGTTGCTGTGCATTTTTATACATAACACTTAACTTTTTTCTCATACTTTCGCTCGTTGCATCATTCAATAAAATCTGCAAAGGAGTAATAATAAGGGTAAGCGGAGTACGCAAATCATGACTAATATTGGTAAAGAACTTGAGTTTTATTTCATTGATTTGTGTTTCTCTCTCATGATCCATTTGAATACGCTGCTGTTCCAGATTTATAAAATGGCGTTCTTTTGTTTTACGTACAAAGAATATCAGCGTACCAATAATTAAAATTGCATAAATGATAAAAGCCCAAATTGAAAAATAAAAAGGAGGCATTACATTAATAGATAATTCTGTAGGGATATTGTTCCAGACACCATCAGCATTACGTGCTTTTAATAAAAGTTTGTAATTACCTGTTGGAAGTGACGATATTACTATTTTATTTTTTTGAGTTGGCAGCCATTGTGTACTAAAGCCTTCAATTCGATAAACATATTTCACCTTATCTGCATTCAATAAATTTCCTGTTGTAAACTGTAAGGAAATAAGTTTATCATCGTGCCTGAAGTTTAACTCTGAAGTTAATTGCATTGAATGCTCGAGTAGCTTGTGACCATCATAATAGGAGTCGACCTGAATTATATTGTTACCAACTGTCAATTCCGTAAAAATAACCTTTGGTGTAGATTGGTCTTTTTCATACAATTTATTCGGATTCAAAACCGTATACCCTTCTACATTTCCAAGGACAATATCATTATTTTGTAATTTACAAAAAGAGCGGTCATTAAAAAAATTATTCATAAGACCATCTTTGACAGAGTAATTTTTACTTGAAAAAGAAAATTCTCCGTTTGATGCAGGCCTCACTGTAAGTATTGAAAGTCCGTTGCTTGTTGGTACCCAAATATTATTGAAATTATCTTCTGTTATGCCTTTAATTGAGTTATCGCATAAACCACTCTCGTTGTTAAAATAATAAAGTGTATCCTTTTTTTGATTCCAGATGGTCAATCCGTCATTAGTACCTAACCATATCAAACCACGTTTATCTTTATAGACATTTGAAATTTGATCCTGAGGAAAAGTTTGATTCCCTCTCCTATTGCCATGATATAAAATCTTCTTGTAATTGGTAATATCAATTACTAATAATCCACTTACAGTACCAAAGTACATTTTATCACCACCATCATAAAACATATCCAGCGCATAGACAATATCATCAAATGGGGTAAGTACAGAATTAAAACTATTCGAATCTGTTGGTAATACCTGAATTTTTCCACCCAACGATCCTATCCATACATTTCCGTAACGGTCCTCTTTTAAATTCCAAATACTATTACTGCTTAATTTGCTGTTCTTTGTGGTATATTGAGTCATTTTGCCATTTTCATAACAAAAAAGTCCTTTTTGATAGGTACCAATCCAAACACGATTCTTCCTGTCTTCGAATATAGATATTATGGCAATATCCGGAATAGGGAGTTTACTTACTGCCTCTGTTTTTTTATCTTTTATATACAATCCGTTTCCATCAGTACCCAGCCAGATATTTCCCTGATGATCTTCCATTATAGACATAATATCGGAACATTGCGGGTGTTTGAAATTGATAAAATTTCGAAAACTTTCGTGATAATAGGATAATCCCTTTTTATTATATCCCACCCAGATAGTCTCGTTGTTGTCTTTGTAAAGACACTTTACACTATTCGAGGACGGCCCCGTCTCTACCCATGGATCAGATACCAGATTTTCAAACCGATCTTTTCCCTTGTCATAGATAAACAGTCCCTTGTGATCTGTTCCTATCCAGATCTGTCCGGGTTGATTTTCAATAATACTAGTTATATGATTGGCCTGCGTTTTTAATCCCGAAGTCAATTCGAATTTTTTCCACTCTTCAGTTGAATTTTTTTTATAGAAAACCTGCTCGCTTTTATCCGAACAAATCCACAAACCATTATTACTGTCCAGATAAATTATATTAAGAGCATTAGTAGTATCTTGTTTAATATCGTCTGGTAATTCCAGAAACGTCAAAACTCCTGTTTTTTTATTCAGTTTCCAACAAGTCCCTGAATCATATTGAATTGCGAACAAAAATTCACCATTATCAGTAATAGAAATTTCATCTTTTAATGTAGTTTTTAACTGGAATACTGAAGTTTTCTTTTTCCTGAAATCATGAAAAAATATTTTCTTTTTGTTTACAACCCAGAGATTGCGATTTTTATCGATAAAAACTTCAGCATTAAAATCCGGCTGTATGCCCAGATTAAGCAAGAACAATTTTGGGTCTGAAAAAGAATCTTTATCTCTTTTATAAATCATATAATAATATCCAAAGTCTATCCAGATATTACCGAGACCGTCTTCCTGTAATTCAATTATATTATTTGACGACAAGGTATTAGGGAGCCCGGAATGCATTTTATAAACCTTAAATCCATATCCGTCATATCTATTTAATCCTGACTCCGTACCGATCCAAAGAAAACCGTAACTATCCCTTAAAAATGCTCTGACATTATTATTTGAAAGGCCCTCTGTAGTTTCTAAATGATGAAAAACATAAGAAGATTGTCCGACAATACTTTGGAAAGAAAAAATCCAAAATAGTACGCAAATAGAAATGTAGAGCTCTCTGGTATTTTTTTTCATTTTAAAATGATGAGTAAGTCTTCAGGATTCAGAAAGATAATTTTTTAGTATAAATTTATTTATCCCTCTTTTTGCTATTCCTGAAAATCAAATATAATAAATGTTTTTGGGATCAATCCAAAACCTATGGAGGCAGCAAAAAAATTACCGCAGAGAACACAAAGGTTTTTGTCTAAGAATGCCTTAGAAAGCACAGAGTCCACAAAGCTAAACCAACACAAAGCTTTGCGTCCCGAGGCTTCGGGATGCCTTTTATAAAGCTAAGAGTAAAAAACTTAGCGTTCTCTGTGGTAAAAAATAATTAGTGAGTATATTTTTATGTTTTTCCACAACATTTAGCATTGATTCTGTTTTTGGTCCGTCTTTAACCGCTTTTAATTAATTATGATATCGCTATACTACATTTCATTGTAAAAGTATGGCCATACCATAATTGCAATTTATTCTATACGCTGTACTTTTATTTCCCTTCTAGAACCACAACAGAAAAAGGTGGGATTGTAACTTCTAAAGTATCATTCTTTACTGAAAATTTAGTAAAAGCAACTGGACTTATCTTGTTTGGACTCTCAAAAGAATTATAATCCTGAACTTTTGAAGAGGACAGGACTTCTCCTTTTATACTTTTTATTCCCAGCTCTTTTAAATTAATTTTGACTTTGTTTTCTTTCTTTAAATCAATATTTACAAGTGAAATATGCGTTAAATCTGCTTTATCTTTTGATGCCGAAACAGAAACCGCCGGTAACTCTTTATTATCAAAAATATATTTTGGGGATTCTATTTTTAAAGGAATCAGTACTGCATCCTGATGTACATTATACATTTTCATAACATGATAAGTGGGAGTAAGTACCATTTTTTCTTTATCAGTTAAAATCACGGCTTGTAAAACGTTAACTATTTGAGCCAAATTTGCCCCTTTTACACGATCGGCATGATTGTTAAACACATTCAATGTTACACCAGCAATCATAGCATCTCTCATTGTGTTTTGCTGGTATAAAACACTAGCACCTTCTTCGGTATCATACCATCCGCCCCACTCGTCTACTATCAAAGCAATTTTCTTTTCCGGATCGTATTTATCCATGATTGCAGAATGCTTTTGAACTAACTCTTCCATTTTAACAGCTGCATTCATGGTTTCAAAATACTGCTTTTCATCAAATTTTACAGATGATCCTTTCTTTTCCCAATTTGAAACGGAATACCAATGTAAAGCTACAGCTTCTATAAGCCCCTTAGGAATATCACGCATTAAAACTTCTGTCCAATGATAATCATCACCATTCGCACCCGAGGCTATCCTGAATAACTTTTTATCTCCTTGTCCGTCCGGGATAAAAGTCGCATACTGTCTGTATAAATTAGCATAAAATTCTGCAGTCATATTTCCTCCGCATCCCCACATTTCATTTCCAACTCCCCAAAGAGTAACTTTCCAAGGCTTTTCTCTACCGTTTTTCTTTCTTAACTCAGACATTGGAGAACCTGATTCGTAATTTACATACTGAACCCATTCGTCTAATTCACGGGGAGATCCGCTTCCAACATTTCCTGCTAAATATGGCTCTGCTCCAATCATTTCGCACATATCTAAAAATTCATTAGTTCCAAAACTATTGTCTTCAACAGTTCCTCCCCACCAACGATTCACAATACTTGGTCTGTCTTTTTTAGGACCAATTCCATCTTTCCAGTGATAAGTATCAGCAAAACATCCTCCAGGCCAGCGAAGATTAGGAACTTTTAAATCTTTCAATGCTTTAATTATATCGTTACGAACACCTTTTGTATTCGAAATATTACTGTCTTCTCCAACAAAAAGTCCTCCGTAAATACATTTTCCTAAATGTTCTGCAAAATGACCATAAATATGTTTATTGATAATAGTTTTATTTTCTGTTTTGACCAATGTTACTTCTGTAGCTTTATTTTGTGAAGAAACATTCTGACAAACAATAAAAATACAGCTTAGTAAAAAGAGTTTTTTCATGTGAATTATTGGTTAGTGGTTAGTTAGTTTTTTTAAGTAATTATACTTCTCTGGAGAAGCGGTCTTATTGTTTGACAAGATTCAATAAATAAACATCGTTTTCATTAATATCAAAATCCTTGCTGTAAGTTCCGTTTGAATCAATTGTTATTTTTAGTGTTGCAAATGGAGAGCCGTCATTTAATTTTTTAAGTGTTTCTACCTGTTCTCTGGTTAATTGGTTTGGTTTGCCCATCGCCACATAATCTGCATAAACATCATTTGCTTTGTAACCTACTTTGTATAGCTCCAAATTATAATTCCCTGATGGAAGATTTGCGATTTCAATTTTAACTTTGCCTTTTGGTTTTGATGGCAAATCTTTCAAATAATACGTTTGATTAAGTTCCTTATCACCAGGATGTGTATTTGTAAAATCCCAAAATAACACTTGAGTGTCTCCGTTTGCTTTTTTACTTGCCCATGATAAAGGATCTGTATTTTTAAGCTCTGTTTCTCCTAATTTGTTCATTAAATAATAAGAGAAATAAGCCGGCTTTTTAATTCCTTGTGTATTCACTAATCCAAAACCACCATGAAAAGGGGTAAATCTAGGTCCGGCTTCCTCAAAAATATCGGTAAAAACCCAGTATGACATAGAGTTTGCTGCTGTTCCAATCTGTTTCATTTTTTGAAGAATATAGGCTGCAGAATGATAACTGTCGTGAATTGGATCAGCAGGTGTATAAGAGGAACTCCATTCTGTATAATGCAATTCCAAATTAGGTTTGGTTGAATTTGATATTTGCTTGCGAGAATTTAAAACCTCGCCACTAACACTCCATTCATCCTTACTCAAAACTGTACCAGATGTTCCATATTCATCTAAATAGCCTTGCTTAACACCATAACTATGGGTTGAAATAAAATCTATTGGAACATTATTCTTTTCACAAAACTCAATTGTTTCAGGAACCCAAGCTGCACCAGCAGTAGCAGGTCCTCCAACTTTAAAATCTTTATTTACACTTTTAATGCCTTGTGCAGCATATTTATAAAGTTTAAAATATTCTTCCTGAGTACCAGTCCAGAATCCAGGTGATAAATTCGGTTCGTTCCAAACTTCAAAATACCATGTTTTAACCTCATCAACACCATAACGTTCTGTAAAATGCAACGTTAAATTATGAATTAAATCTTCCCATTTCTTGTAATCTTTGGGAGGTGTTACATTTCCTCTCCACCAAAAAATTGTTTTATCACCACTCGCAAGTCTTGACGGCATAAAACCCAGTTCAACAAAAGGTTTCATTTTAATACTTATAAGATAATCAAACAATACATCGACGTATTGATAATTATAAATCGGATTTCCTTTATCATCTTCACTATAAACAGCCATATCATCTGTCAATAAACCATGCATTCTAATGTACTTAAAATCACAATCTTTTTTTACCATAGCTAATTGCTGCTGCCAATCTGCACGCAATCCTTCATTTGCCCTTCCGGCACCAATACACTCCTTAAACATAGTATTTAGTACTCCTTGTTCATTCTTATAATCTACTTTTATGATTCGGGTATCAGAAGTGCTTTTTTTAGATTTTGAATTTTGTCCAAGCAAAACAGCATTATTGAGAGATAATACCGTAATAAATAATAAAAAGCTTTTTTTCATTTTGTTTTTTGTTTGCTATTTTTTTCTTTAAAAGACAGGGATTTATCGAAACCGTTCCCTGTTTTGTATTTCACAACAAATCAGAAGATGTTTCTGTAATTTTCGAAAACCCTTGACTTATTGACAACTCATTTTAAAGTATTAGTATTTTGAGTTCTGTCGAAATAATATTTCAAAATAAAACAGACTCTAAGAGAATGAAGAACTCATTACCCCAAATAAGATTTTTATTAAAAAAGTGTTCAACTCAGCTTTATGCAATAAAAATTGTCGCTACAAATGTCCTTAAAACTTGATTTTGTCACAGTACCCATTTGTATCAAAGGACTAGCTCATTTGTTGCATTTATCAAATTAAAATTGCTATTTCAAGTAAAATTAGTCTTATAAAAACTAACTAGTCTTTAAATAAAAGTGGTGCTAATTCTTTGAAGCTTCGTCGCCAGGTCTGAAATTCATGACCTGTGTTTTCAGAAACATAAGAAACAGCATTATATCCGGCGTCTTTAAGGCTTTTTACTGCATTTTGCACAGATTCCGGTCTTTCGCGGCTTCCACAGCTTATAAAAACAAGTTTAACTTTTGATTTATCCTTTATTTCTTCAGGTTTGTAAATCCCTCCACTCAGAAGTGCATAATAAGAAAAAACATCCGGTTTATTTAGCGTAATACTATGGGTTTCCATTCCTCCCATTGATAAACCCGCCATGGCACGATTTGCCTGATTGCTAATTGTACGGAAATTTAAATCAACATAAGGAATCAATTCTTCGACAAGAACGGTCTGAAATGGTTCTATCTTGAAACTTGCCAAACCACCATATTTAACTTCATTTGTCATTCCGTAAGTCATTACAATGATAAATGGTTTTATTTTGCCTTCTGCAATCAAATTGTCCATGATTAAATTTACACGTCCCTGATTGCTCCACGCTGTTTCGTCTTCTCCCCAGCCGTGTTGTAAATACAAAACCGGGTACTGCTTCGATTTATCTTTATGATAGCCGGGAGGTGTGTACACAAAAGCCTTGCGTGAGGTATTGGTACTTTTTGAAGGAAACAGAATTTGCTGTACATTTCCGTGCGGCACATTTTTTAATGCATAAAAATCCTGATCATGCGATGGTATTTCAATACCACTTTCCCAACGGGTAGAACCATAAAAATTGAGTGCACCGGGATCGTTAAAAACGCCTCCATCGACAGTTACATGATAATAATGAAAACCTTCATCCATTACGCCTGCAGTAGTGCCTCTCCAATAGCCGTCTTCGCTTTTTGCGAGAGCGGTACCTCCTTTTGCGCCGCCCAATCCAAGGCTTACTACAACAGATTTGGCTTCTGGAGCCAAAATTTGGAATCTAACATATCCCTGAGAATTGACTTGCGGATACTCTTGCCCGGGCTGATTAACGGTTGAAGGTTTAAAATCCTCAGTAACAGAAGGCTGATTTGTTTGTGCAAAACTCACTCCACTCCATAAAATAAATACCAATAACGTAACGATTGAATACTGCTTCATATTTTTTTTGTTTAAAAATTTAAAATTTATTGAATTGCCGGTTCTATAATTTGATAATTCCCACTAAGATGCATTAAACTGAAAAGCTGCATTAATACGGATCAAAGGAACAATCAAAACGAAAATGAGTATCAAAACCCGAATTCTAACTTTGCATTGACTTGTGAAATATTTATTCATAATCATGTTGTCTTTTTTATATTTTGATATGTTATCGTTAGTGAAGTAATACGGTTTTAATACTATCTCGTTTAAACTCCGTTTTTATCATTTTGCCTTTATCTTTATTTAAAGTGTATGCCTTATACTGTTATGCGCTGATTGAAGTGACCAAAAAGTCTTAAAAGAATATAAATACTTCTTTCATCTTAATATTTTTGAGATTTTGTGCCTGCAGCAATTAGGCAGGATAATCATTATTACCATTTCTCTCTATTGCTAAAACGGCAGACATCATAGTTTATAATTTTAAAAAAAGCCGAAAGGGTATCAACTTTCGGCTTTTAATTAAAAAACTAACACTAACCAATAGTGAATTGTAATAAATAGAGACCTACAAATTAATTTAAACAACAAATTTGTCTTTGTTATAATTAATAAGTGTATCTATTACAAATATAAAAAATATAACGAATACACAATCGGTTGTTTTTACTTTTTTTATTAATTATAAAAAAATAATCACAATAAAACAGATTATACATATATTTATAGCTAAAAAATTAATTAAAAACCACAAATCGGATTGTTTTTAAACTAAAATTTACAAGTTCCAAAAAAGCTAATTCAAACTTTTGCGAAAAAGAAGTAAAAAATAAAAAAATAGTTTTTTACAATAATCACAGGTAATGAGTACTATTTACTTTTAAACATCTACAGTAGAGATTGAAAAAAGAGGGCTAAAAAAACAACTGGTTGCCTAAACATATCTTTTAAAACAAGCAGTAACCAATAAAAAAAAGAAAGTTTCTTTTTAAGACAAGAAAACTTCTTTTGGCAACTACTGAAACAAAAATGATGCTTCAAATATGTTATTAATAGCTTCAAAATTGACAATCTTTATTTCAACTTTCCAACTATTTTTACGTTTAGTATTTTTATTAAAATAGGAAGCCAAAAGAAGTATTCGCTTTTTGATAAAAGATCTCAATAAAATAATTCTCAATAAGCACGATGGTAAAAAGCAAAGAAAAAACAGCAGGTATATTTAGGAGTAATACATCGCAAAAGCTTTCTATAGTAGAAAAAATAGGTTATGGTTTAGGTGATTTTGCTGCGAACCTGATTTTTCAGACTTTGTTGACTTTCCTGGCTTTCTTTTACACTGATGTCTATAAAATTCCTGCCGGCACAGCAAGCGTTATTATCTTTACCGGTGGTTTTATTGGAGCTTTTTTTAATATTATTATGGGCGTAATTGCTGATCGAACCCAAACGCAATGGGGAAAATTCAGACCATGGATATTATGGACAGCCTTGCCTTTTGGAATAGCTGCTGTTCTTTCTTTTTTAACTCCAAATTTTAGCGAAAACGGCAAAATAATCTACACTTTGCTGACTTACTTTTTTTTGGTGCTGATTTATTCCGCAAACAATTTACCGTATGTTGCTTTAAGCGGTGTTTTAACGGGCGACATGAAAGAAAGAAACAGTCTTTCCTCCTATCGTTTTGTAGCGGTAATGATTGCTCAATTTATAATTCAATCGCTTCTATTGCCATTGGTTTTAATATTAGGGCATGGTGATAAAGCAGTTGGATTTCAAAATACAATGCTATTATTTGCCATTACTGGGGTTATTTGTTTACTAATCACTTTTTTTACTACCAAGGAAAGAATTATACCCGCAAAGAATCAGGAATCTTCAGTTAAGCAGGATTTTATTGATTTGTCTAAAAACGGACCCTGGCTGGTTATGTTACTGGTTACCGTTCTGGTATTTATAACCTTGTCTTTAAAAGGAGGAATGTATGTTTTCTATTTTAAATATTATTTAGATCCGGTTGCACAAAGTGTTTTTTTATGATATTGGTTTTACTGCATTTATTGATAATCTGAATAGTTCATTGACGGCAATGGGATTTGTCAATTTTCAATGGCCAAGAGATGCTCCCACATCGGCATTTAGCCTTTTTAATGCGGGAGGAATTATTTTTATGATTTTTGGAATTATGTTTTCAAAGCCTCTTGCAGATTCCTTTGGTAAAAGAAATATTTACATCACTTTTATTTTTTTATCGGCGCTTAGTCTTTTGTTATTTAATTTCTATAATAGAACAGCTATTGCAATGGTTTTTTTGACCCAATTAGTACATGGGTTTATTTACGGAATAACAATTCCTTTATTATGGACTATGATTGCTGATGTGGCTGATTACAGTGAATGGATAAACAACCGGAGAGCCACTGCGACTGTTTTTTCAGCAATGATTTTCGGGCTAAAAATAGGAATAAGTATTGGTGGTGCATTAGGTGCGGCTTTTTTATCTAAATATGGTTACGTAGCCGAAGAGGTCAATCAGATACCGGCAGCCGTAGAAGGAATTAAACTTTCGGTAAGTATTTACCCTGGCTTTATATTCATTATAAGTGCAGTCTTGTTGTGTTTTTACAGTATAGATAAAAAAATGGAAATTCAGATTGAAAATGATTTAAAGGAGAGAAGAGAATGTTGATTGTAGATTTTAGATTGTAGACTTTTGATTATAGAGTATAGATTATAGACTTTAGATTATAGACTTTAGATTATAGACTTTAGATTATAGACTTTAGATTATAGATTATAGACTTTTGATTATAGACTTTTGATTATAGACTTTTGATTATAGACTTTTGATTATAGACTTTAGATTATAGACTTTAGATTATAGATTATAGACTTTTGATTGTGGACTTTTGATTGTAGACTTTTGATTGTAGATTTTAGATTTCTGATTATAGCCTTTTGATTATAGCCTTTTGATTATAGCCTTTTGATTGTAGATTTTTGATTGTAGATTTTAGAATGTAGGTACTACTTGTGAAAAAGAAAGGATTCTGTACTTACTAAAACAACAAACAGCGCATTAAAAATGCGCTGTTTGCCAAATACTAACTTAACTCAAACTACCAAAATTTAATTTTTTAGTAACCAGGATTATTATCACTTGGTTTTATATTAGGATTTGAAGATGTTTCTCTGTTTGGTATTGGCCATAACTCGCTTTTACCAGCTTGAAAACCCGTACCTGCCAATTCAGTACTAGCGTTACCCCATCTTATAATGTCATCAAAACGGCTTTGCTCACCAGCAAACTCTACTTTACGTTCATGAACAATTGCTTTAAAAACAGCATCTTTTGTAGCCGTAATGTTAGTTGCTAGATTGGCTCTGTCTCTAACTTCTTTAATATATGCAATTGCTGTAGTTTGTGATCCTCCTGCTCTTTGGTTTTCACATTCGGCTTTCATAAGTAATACATCTGCGTAACGCATCACTTTGAAGTTAATACTTGAGCGTGTCGCTTCATCTTCTCTTATGTAATAGTTTTGATATTTTTTCCAGCCCGCTCTTCTAATACCTGCAGAAGTAGTAAAATTACTTGCCACCATCACTTTGGTTCCTTTCAAATAAGTTGAACCTGGTACATAAAAAGTATCTCCAAAACGGTCATCGCCTACTTCATACGAATCTAATAAATCGTCTGACGGATACACGTTATACCAGCTTAGGTTACCGTATTCCTGTCCTCTAAGCGTAGACTCTTCAAAACCAGTTCCCTGGCTATCACCAACTGCACCCCATTGATCACCTGTTCCGTTTTTCTCATCAAACTCAATCTCAAAAATCGATTCTTTACCATGTTCTGTTTCTGCCATAAAGTTGTTGTAAAAACTGCCTTTATCTTCAAGGCTGAATCCGGTAACGCTATTAAAAGCAACCAAGGCCTCATCATATTTTTTTTCGTATAACAATACTTTTCCCAAATAGGCAAAAGCTGCTTCTTTATTAGCTCTCCCTGCTGCTTCTGTTGCTCTAGGCAAAAGATTTTTAGATGCAAATACAAGATCCTCTTCAATCAAGGCATAAACTTCTGCCTTAGGACTTCTTCCTTTGCCAATAATAGTCCCTGTTTTATAAATTGGTAAATCTCCAAATCGTTTCACTAAAAGAAAATAATAATAGGCTCTTAAAAAATGAGCTTCCCCTAAATATTTGTTCTTTTTCTCTTGCGATAAAACAGAATTTGCAAGAGCATTAATTTTCGGCTCATTATCCAGCACAAAATTAGCTCTGGATATCCCTATGTAACAAGCTTCCCAATAATATTGAATAATATCATTTCCTCCATTAAAAGAAAAATCCTGAAATGGCTTTTTGTTTCCTTCTAATTGTGGGTTTCCTAAAGCATCATGAGCCATAAGATCCATCGCAAAAGAAAAATTTCTTCCGTAAAGTCCTCTTGTCTGTAGACCTGCATAAGATGCATTTACAGATGACTGCACCTGTGCTTCGGTTTTAAAAAAGGTTTCAGGTGATAAAGTGTTGGGATTAGTTAATTCTAATTCACCAGTGTCACATGAAGTTATAGTTAAAACTCCGGACAGCACTATAAGTATATATTTTATTTTTCTCATTATCTTTTATAAATTAAAATGTAACATCAAGTCCAAAAATCACAGATTTTGGTTGTGGATATCTTCCTAAATCAATACCTGCAGAATTTGCATTGGCGTCTGCACGTGCGATCTCAGGGTCTAAACCGTCATATTTTGTAACTGTAATTAAGTTTTGCCCGCTTACATAGAATCTTATTTTTGAAAAATAAGTCTTAAATGCATCTCCGGAAAATGTGTATCCTAAGGCTATATTTTTTAGTCTTGTATACGATCCGTCTTCAATATAACGCTGGTTTGCAGACGACCAGTTGATATCTGCACCTTGTGCTCTTGGTAAAGTGGCAGATGGATTTGTGACAACGCCATTTACAACAACTGCTCTGTCTAATACAGCAGTACTAGCATTAAACAAACGATTCATACCTACCAGGTCAAAAGTATTTGCGTTGTAAATATCGTTTCCTTGAACTCCTGATATAAAGCAGTTAAAATCGAAATTTTTGTAAGCTGCACTAAGATTTAAACCATAAGTGAAATCTGGATATGGATTCCCAATATTTGTTTTATCGTTTGAATTAATTATCTTATTACCATCGCGATCAACAATTTTAATATCTCCAGGTTTGATAGTAGTTTGACCTGGTCCGAAAACAGCATCTACTTCTGCTTGGTTTTGATAAATTCCATTGGTTTGATATCCGTAAAAATAAAATAACGGCTGGCCTACTTCCAGTCTCGAAAAGCTTTCAAGACCTGCTCTGGCTGTTGGACCACCTAAAACACTTGTTACTCCCGGTGCTAAACTTGTTACTTCATTTTTACTTGTCCCTAAATTAGCAATGGCAGACCATGTAAAATCTCCTTTTCTATCATTGTAACCTAATGATATTTCGTAACCGGATACTTTTACATCAGCAATATTTTGAATTTGAGTTCCGCCACCGGCAGATCCTACAGAAGCTGCTAATGGAACGGCAAAAAGAATATCACTGCTTTTATTATTGAAATATTCAAAAGATCCTGTAAGTTTTTCGTCAAAAAAACCAAAATCTACACCTATATTTCTGTCTAGTTTTGACTCCCATTTCAAATCTGGGTTAGAAGCAACTCCTAAAGATACACCTGGTGCATTTGCTCCGCCAATTGGATAATTGTAATTTGCAATTAATGTTGCACTATATTGATAGTTATCTATCCTGTCATTTCCTGTTGTTCCTGTACTTGCTCTAAGTTTTAATGTACTGAAAATAGAATTTTCCATAAAATCTTCTTTGGCTATGTTCCAACCTACAGCAACTGAGTAGAAATTACCCCAACGGTTATTGGCTCCAAAACGAGACGACGCGTCTCTACGTCCTGAAACCGCAAGCAGATATTTATCATTATAATCATAATTGATACGGGCAATGTAACCAATATTTTTTTCTTCAAAATTGGCTGAACCTAAGCTACCTTCATTATATCGCAACTGATCTATTTCGTCTGAAATACTGTAACGGCTTCCTGCTGCAAGAGTTTGCGATTTTCCATCAATTTTAGTAATAACTCCTAATACTTCAAGATTATGTTTTCCTGCAATAGTAGTTTTATACGTTAAACTGTTATCAAAAACAATAGTCTGACCTTGTCCATTTGTTTCATTTGTTGTCGAAAATGCTTGTTTATGATAAGAACCATCCTGAAAACTAGGAACAAAAGTGTGATCCTTACTTGTATAATAATCTAAGGAAACTTGTGATCTGAATTTTAAACCTTTGCAAAGTTCCAATTCTGCAAAGATGTTTCCAATTATAGATAATCCATTAATTTTTTGATAACCCAAATTAGCTACACGTACAGGATTTTCGGCATCGTTACCATCAATAGCACTTGGACCTTGGTATCCGCCTAAATTATTTGAATTGTAAATAGGGAAATAAGGCGCCATTTTAATAGCATGCTCTAATAATGTTCTACCTCCTGAACTACGCTCCGGATTAGTAGTGCTAAAAGATACACCTATATTGCTTCCAACTCTTAGTTTTCCAATATCCTGCGTATTATTAGATCTAAAAGAATAACGTTCAAAACCAGTGTTAATAATAGCACCTTCTTGTTTCATATATTCAGCAGAATAACGGCTTGTAGAAGTCTCTGTACCATTTGAAAAACTTAAATTATAATCCTGCATTAGACCGGTTTGAAAAATCTGATCCTGCCAGTTGGTATTTATATTTCCAAATTCAGCAGCCCTTGCTGTTAAATCACTTCCTAAGTCTTTGGCATATTGCAAATATTGCTGTGTATTTAATACATCATATCTTTTTGTAACCGTTTGTCCACCTACATATGTACTAAAATTTAGCTGCCCCGGACCTTTTTTTCCTTTTTTAGTAGTAACCACAATTACCCCATTAAAAGCTTTTGAACCGTATAATGCCGTAGTAGAGGCATCTTTTAAAACTGATATACTCTCAATATCATTAGGACTTAAACCTGAAAGATTACCTGTTAAAACCCCATCAATTACGTATAATGGAGCACTGTTACCCATTGTAGATAAACCACGAATACTAACAGTAGGACTTGAACCTGGCGCACCATTTACAACAGTAACACCTGCCGCACGTCCTTGCAAAGCCGATTCTGCATTAGTAATAGGAACCGCAGCAATATCTTTTGAACTTACTGTTGAAATTGCTCCAGTAACCTTGGTTCTTTTTTGAGTACCATAAGCTACTACAACTTCATTTAAGCTTTGTGTAGACAGTGCCAATACAACATCAATTGTTTCTCTGGTACCAACAGTAATTGTTTGCGAAACCAAGCCCACATAAGAGAACGTTATTTTATCTGTAGCGTTAACTCCTTTTAAAGAGTATTTACCATCAAAATCTGTTGATGCGCTGTTTTTTGAACCTTCTACATTAACACTGGCACCAGGCAAAGGAAATCCCGAAGGATCGGTAATTACCCCCTGTACCGTCTTTGATTGTGCAATCAAATTCTGACTGCAGATTATTAGCAATGTGATTATTGCAATTCTAAATTTTAAAATCATTTTTAGTGGTTTTTTGATTAGTTTAAATAGTTGTTTGGTTGTAAAGTTTATTTATTGTTTTGATTATCAAATTAGCTTAAAAGCTGTTTTCGATCCTTTCAAATTGAATTAAAAAAGGCTTACAATAAATAATTTTAGTTTTCATTTCATACTGTAATTTTTTAAAAAATGTTAATACTTACTTCTCAGATTATTTGATTTTCTTACAATCCAAAAATATAAGGTTAACATAAATTTCACATATTAAAAATGATGCAAAAACTATCAAATTTGTAGCACGAAACCTTTAAAAAACACGTAATTATCTATTTTTCAAATATTTAACAATAAAAACTTAAATAAGGTATTCCTAATATTGCTATCGCTTTTTTGAGTATGAAATAAAAATAAATACGATTTATAGCTTTTTAATAATTATTTAAAAATGATTTTTACTGTTAATTCATTTTATTTTCAATAAACTGATCCAAATTGCATTCTTTTACAAATCTGAAATCGGTTATTTATTAAAGCAAAAAAAAGAGGCTGTTTCACAAATAGTGAAAACAACCTCTTTTCTGTTTTTTATTCCGATTTCTGTCAAAACCGGAAGTCTAATATTCAATTCTCAAGAACTGAAACCTCTTCTTTTTTTGTTTTAATAGTACTATGTTTTTTTATTATGTGTGGGTAAGTATCCAAATTTTTCTTTATAACATTTTGTAAAATAAGAAGGAGAACTAAAACCAACTTTAATACTAATCTCGGTCATATTATCATTACCAAGCTCTATTAACTCTTTTGCTTTTTCTAAACGAACATTCCGTATAAATTCATTTACGGTTACACCAGTTAGTGTTTTTATTTTTCGATACAACTGGCTTCTGCTTAAAAACACGTTTGAGGCCAGAACCTCAACACTCAACTCGTATTCACTAATGTTTTGATTAATGTAATTCAGAACATTTTTAATAAATTCATTATCCAAAGTGGTTGTTTTTTCTTTTGCTTTTGGAGTAATTCCGTTATAGAATTTATTAAACATAATCTGTCTGCTTTTAATGAGCTGTATTAAGCTGGATCGTAGAATATCCATATCAAACGGTTTGCTCAAATACATATCTGCACCAGAATCAATCCCTTCTAATCGGTCTTTAATCAATGCTTTTGCAGACAACATCATCAATGGGATATGACTGGTTTTAAGATCTGCTTTGATACTTGCACACAATTCCAGACCATTCATAACAGGCATAATAACATCTGTTAAAATCAAATCAGGCAATTTTTGCATAGCTAATTCTAAACCAACCTGACCATTTTCTGCTGTTATAACTTTGTACTCCTTTTTGAGTTCATTTTTTAAATAATTTCGCAACTCAGCATTATCTTCAACAATCAAAATAGTATAAATCCTATCTGGTTTCTCCTCATCATCTGATGGTTCAATGGCTGCTTTTTCGGTAATTGGTGTGAAACTTATTTTTTTCTCCTTTTTAAATTCCTCCAGCATCACTTCGTTTTCATTAAAAAATTCCTTGCCCAGTGGAAATAGCAGTTTAAAAGTAGTTCCAACCCCCAATTGACTCTCTACTTCGATCTTTCCTTTATGTAACTCTACAAATCCACGAACAACTTCAAGTCCTATTCCGGTACTTCCATAATATGCTTTATTCAAATTATTTACCTGATAGAAACGGTCAAAAATTTTCTTAATATCTTTTTTATCTAATCCCGCACCTGTGTCTTCAACAATAATCTCAAAAGAAGGAGTACTATTGGTTGAATTTATCAAAGGAAAATGAACTAATTCATCGTTGACCACTATTTTTATTGTTATTTTTCCATTATCGGGAGTAACCTTAAAGGCATTTGAAATAACGTTAAAAATAATTTTCTCGAACATTTTAGGGTCTACCCAATCCTTTAATACTTTTTTGCTTGATTCATAATGCAATTGAATTCCACGGCTTAGCGCTTCTTCCTCAAAATAACTAACAATATCCTTTGTAAAACCTACTACTTCAATTAGTTGTACTTTTAAAGGCATTTTATTAAATTGCAATTGATTGAAATCCATCAACTCATTTATTAATCTTGAAAGTCTATCCGAACTTTTTTGAATAGTCTGTAATTTACTCAATACCCTTTCCGGTAAATCCAAACTATTGTTCTTGATTATATCTCCTAATGGATTTAAAATTAAAGTAAGCGGTGTTCTAAATTCATGTGAGATATTCGTGAAAAATTGTAATTTTTTATTATTTAATTTTTCAATTTGAATTGCTTTTTTCTGCTCAAATTCTATCATTTGTTTTTGTTTAAAACGATTTTGATAGTATTGATTGGTAAAATAAATTCCCGCTAATAGTAATAGAGAATAAAATAGATAAGCAAAAGGTGTTTTCCACCAGGGCGGCAAAATTTCAATTTTTAATTCTAGGGGATTTTGATTCCAGACTCCGTTTTTTTCAGAGGCTTTCAACTTAAAGACATACTTACCCGGCGCTAAGTTAGTATAGGTCGCCGACCGTTTATTGCCAACATAATTCCATGAATCTTCAAATCCTTCTAAATAATAAGCAAATTCATTTCTGGCAGGAAAAGAATAATTAACAGCAATAAAATCAATTGTAAATACGGACTGATCATGCTTAAGAATTATTTTTTTTGTCTGCGATATTACTTTTATTAATGGCGAGTTTTTTTCAAGTGGACCTACTGACTTATTAAAAAGTTTGAGATCTGTTAAGTAAACCGGCAGCTGTTTGTTACTTTTAACTAAACTCGCAGGATTAAAATAATTTAAACCTTCATAACTCCCAAAATAAAGCAATCCTTTTTCGTCTTTCAGAACAGCATTATTATTAAAATCATTTCCCAACAAGCCGTCATAGATAGAGTAATTAACGGTAGTATTGTTTTTTAAATCAAGTCTTGTAATTCCTTTTTTTCCGCTTAACCAAATACACCCGTCATTCGATTCTACAATAGATGAAATTGACTTTTCGTTCAGCCCCTTGAAATTTATATACCATTTAATGGTTTTTGCTTTTTTATTATAGCTGAATAATCCGGCTCCATCAGTACCAATCCAAATTTCTTTGTTTTTGGCCTCATATAAAGTATTAATAGTATGTGTACTTTTATGATTTTTAAGCTTTTCAGACATTTTATCCCGAAAAGAAGTCACTGAAAAAGAAACAAAATCGCTTGTATTAACCTTGTACAATCCCGTTGTTGAACCAACCCAAACAGCATCATCAGAATCTACCATTATTTTTCTGATGTCTGAATTTATTATCCCACTTACATAAAATGGTTTGGAGTTACAATGATGAAATTGACCATCTGAAGGAGTGTAATAATGCAGTCCTTTTGAAAAAGTCCCTATCCAGATTACACCTCTGGAATCTTCAGCAATACTCATGATATTGTCTGATGCCAAACTAGGAGTGTTTTTTGTGTTGTAGTTAATAAACTTATTGCTCCCTTTTTTTAAAACAAAGATCCCTTCATTCCAATTGGATAACCAAATATTTTGCTTTTTATCAATAAATACATTCGTTATATTATCATTGGTTAATCCGGAATAAAAACTTCGATCAGATTTGGTAATATGTTTAAAACTTTTAGTTGCCGTATTGTAAACATCGACTCCTCCGCCTTCCATAGAAATCCATAACTGATCTTGATGGTCTTTTGCAATACCGGTAACACAATTGGTTTGTAAAGACTGTACATTTCCGGGCAAACTTTCAATAAGACTTACTTTGCTGTTTATTTTATCAAAAGCGCCTAAACCCTTGTTATAATACCCCAGCCAGATTCTATTCTCTTTATCGAGAAGTAAAGTCCATACAGAATTTGAAGCCAGACTGCGAATATTAAATTTGTTGCTTATGTATTTTTTTTGAACAATCCCCTGATCATTTACAACGATCAAACCATCATTTTCGGTTGCACAAAGAATGGTTTTGGAGTCTGTTGCCAGTATCGACATAATTCTTTTTCTGGTAATGGGATAGGAAACTCCCTCTTTAACTTTTGAATTTAAATCGACTTTTACCAGTCCTTTATATCCATTGCCAATCCAGAGATTTTGCGTGCTGTCTATAAACATCGAAATAATATTAAGCATATCATTGTTTTTACCAATGTTTACTTTTTTGATCTCATTTTTTACGGGATCAAATACTTTCAAACCAAAGCTCGTGCCTAAATAAATTGTTCCTTTTTTGTCTTTTGCCAGAGAATTGATAAAATAATTTGTAGCATTTGGAATATCCGGTTTAATGTGAATTATTTCTCTTGTCTTAGTATTTAGTTTTAGCAAACCATTATTAAAAGTTCCTAAAAAGAGGTTGCCATTATTGTCCTCGATAATACTCTTGACAGAAATTACGTTTTCTTTACTATTCTTTTTTTTAATATTAATATTTTCGAAAGTGTTTAAATTCCGATTATAGAGACATAATCCTTCATCAGTGCCAATCCATAGCCGGTTGTGGGTATCGACGAAAGCAACATAAATAAGATTACTATTGATAGAATTACTAACTTTTGAGTTTTGCTCATAAGCTACATAATTGATACCATCATATTTATATAGGCCCGCACCATTTGTTCCAATCCACATAAACCCAAATTTATCTTGTGCAATGGTATAAATGCCGCTTTTTGAATTCTCTTTATCTACTAATCGAAATTGATAATTTTCAAATGTATTTTGAGAAAACAAATCCGTTACTATAAAAAATAAGATGACAATAATTCTAAAATATTTCTTTTTGAGCATTATAAAAATGGTTAGTAAATTAAAATAAATATAGGCTCTTTTAAGCGAAACTTATTATTTGCTTTTCAATGAATAAGATATTAACAAACCAATTTGATCTTATTCTTTGTTTATTTCTATAGACGATCCACACAAATCTGGTAACCATAATCAATTTGTCATTAATTCAGTAAAACTATTCCTCCGTTGCACGGAATTTTAATTTCAATCTCCTGAGTCTTTTTAAGCTTTATTGTTTCTGTTTTTCCATTTAATTGTTCATCGTCAGAGTAACATTTTAATACTGTTCCTGAAGCAATCATTGGCAATTTCGTTTTAATTTTTAGTGTTTCTTTCTGAGCATTAACGCCTGCGATATACCACTTTGTTCCTTTTCGGCGGGCAATTACTGCGTATTTACCCGGATAACCTTCAAGAAAACGAACCTCATCCCAAGTAGTCGGAACTTCTTTCATAAAATCGATCGCCCATGCCGGAGCATCGGTTAAATTATTGGGTGCCAATGCAAAATGCTGTACACCGCTTTGAAAAAGTACTGCTGTCGCTAAAGCAAACACATCAGAAGTCATTCGTTTCGAACCTTTATTTGGAATATTATCACTGTTATAAAATTTATTTAAAGCGCTTCCGCCAAAATCCATACTTCCTACCGTATTTCGAATAAAAGTATGTGTTGCAGCATTAGTGGCTTCATTGTCACAGCTTCCTTGTCCAAAATGCAGATTTTCACTTGCCAAAACAGCTTCGCTAGCGGCAAAATTTGGATACATACGCTCCCATCCTCTTGGTAATGTACAACCGTGAAAAATAACCATTAATCCAAAATCATTGGCATCTGTAAGGATATCTTCATACAACTTCATGGTGACTTGTTTGTCGCCGCCAAAAAAATCTACTTTTATGCCTTTTACGCCAATACTTTTCATCCATGCCATTTCCTGACGACGGATTGTTGAATTGTCCATCATTCCTCTTGGTCCCTGAGGCGCATCATTCCAATAGCCATTAGAATTGTACCACAAATACAAGCCAACGCCTTTTGAAGCGCCATATTCAGCCAGTTCTCCAATTTTATCTTTGCCTATTTGTGTATCCCAAAGGGCATCAACCAAAATGGTTTCATATCCCATTGCAGCACTAAAATCGATGTATTGTTTTTGCACCGGAAAAGTAGTGTTGCTGTCCATTTTTATAATCCAGCTCCACGAACCTTTGGTATATTTATATTCTTTTGAAGCTTTGTATTTTGGTTTAACCAAATCAAACGAAATAGTGGTTGCTACAACTGGAGCCAGCGTTTCGCCTACCGTAATAGTTCGCCATGGTGTTTCGCCGGGAAGTGGTACTCCGGGAGCGGTTGTTCCGTTTCCGTTATTTTCTCCCACCATTGGAAAACCAATAGTATATAATCCTTTTTCATGACCAATTAGTTTGCTGCCACAGTAGTTACCATCTACACCAGTTTCTGAAATTAAAACCCAGCCATTATTATTTACTTTAAAAAGACACGGAAATGTGTAGCCTTCTCCCATACCGTTTTTGCCCATTTGAGCATCTAATGTATAGGATGTTTCATAGCTTGGGGCAGTTCTGGCAAAACCTGTCATTGGCTTGCTTTGCGGACAAAGAAATGTCGTTGTTCCCTCTGGCAAAACAAAACCGGATGCTTCTTCCTGTACCACACAGGAATGGGTTTCCTTTTGCGGATATATTTTATATTTAAAAGCTACGTTGTTATTGCTTACCCTAAATATCACCTCTATAGCAGGTTTATTTTCTTTAGTAAAAGAAAACACGGCTTCGTTAGCCTCATAATGCACATTGCGCTGTTTGATATTAGGAAGCTCATATTGTTCCTCAATTTTATTTTGAGCCACATCAGGTTTTAAATTTAATCCTGTTGTAAAATCCCCTGCATTGGTTTTTAAACCAAGCGGAGAATTTTCCAGAAACGTTTTTTCATTGTATAAAATGCTGTAGAAAGGCATTCCGCCTGAGATCGAAACAGAAACTTTAAGTTTTCCATCGGGACTCTTTACAACTGATTGTGCATTAAGTTTAAAAAAACTAAACAGACATAAACATATTATATATTTAAAATTCATAACAGACTTAGGTTAATTGGTTTGTTTTTATTTGTAAAAGATGAAATAATTATCATGCCTATCCGTGACTAATACCAAGCAAAAAACTAGTCACAGATTTCTTAAATAATATCAATGAAAATCTATGATAAAAAGGTTTGCAACTAATTTCTCGAATTACCCCGAATTATTTGATTGTACAGATTAAAAAATCTATGTAAATCTATGAAGTAGTTTCAAAATAAAAATTCGCAAAAATTCGTGTAATTTGTGGCAAAAAAACATACTTGGTACCCTTAGCGGACTGTCATAAAAATTATTGCACAAATACCTTCGTCATTTTTAAATCTTTTGCATCTGAACTGGTACCGTAATACACTTCATATTCACCCGAAGTTATATTTATTCCTCTTGTACTGGCATCGTAAAATTCAAATGAAGCGGCAGGTAAATCAATAGTTACATCCTGCTTTTCGCCCGCTTTTAAATTGATTCGTTTAAAAGCTTTCAATGATTTTAAAGGACCATCTTTATCATTAACTTTTCGAACATATACCTGCACGATCTCTGTTCCTTCTCGTTTGCTGATGTTCTTTATTAGAAAATTTAGTTGTGTATTTTCATTCGATTTTATCTTCGTCTTATTCAGATTTGCTGTACCAATTTGGAATTTAGAATAGCTTAAACCAAAACCAAACGGAAACAAAACATTGGTTGTATATCTATACGTACGCCCTTTCATCGAATAATCTTCAAAATCACCCAAGATGTCTGAGTTTTTATAAAATGAAACCGGCAATTTTCCCCCAGGATTGTAATCTCCAAAAAGAACATCGGCGACAGCCTGACCTCCGGATTCTCCCGGATACCACGCTTGTAAAATGGCGTCACAGCTTGTTGTTTCTGGTGTAAAAGCAATTGCAGAACCGGAGCAGTTTACAAAAACGACTTTTTTGCCGGCAGCTTTAAGCTCTTGCAAACATTTTCTCTGAACAGCAGGAAGTTCAATATTGGTTCTATCGCCGCCTTTAAAACCGGGAAAAGAAACCGGCATTTCTTCTCCTTCAAGAAGTGTCGAAAGTCCACCCACAAAAATTACAGTATCAATACCTTTTAATTTTTGAATTAAGGCTCCGAAATCTAAATCGTGTTCTTTTCCAAAATCGAATTCAAGATTTGCCTGCCAATTGTTGGATTGGGCATACAGAATTTCGATTTTATATTTTTTACCTGCTTCAACTGCAAAGGCAATTTTTCCCGGAACAGTGCGCCAGTTGTTATATTTTGTTATCGATTTTCCATTAACTAATAATTCAAAAGCTCCCGTAACTCCAGTTTTAAAAACAAGACTATCATTTTCTTTAGCCAGAAATTCTGTTTCATATTTTGCCGAAAATCCTTCCAGTTTCACTCCTGAAGCAAATTCATGCTGACCGGCAGTTGTCATTTTTATCGGATTTAAAATTTGCTGTGATACAACACTATTCCCTTCTCTGTTCGGATTATTCCAATACGTGGCTTTCATTCCTTTTTTACCTTCAAATGAAATCTGGTCAAAATAACTTTGATTTACTTTGTCTTCTACTAAATCGCAGGCTTTATCATAAACCATTTTATTTTGGGTAATTTTTGATTCTATACCGTTTTTAATAGTGATTGTTTTTACAGGAGTTCCATTATAATTTCCCCATAACATTGGTTCGTTGTCAGCATTTGGACCAATAACTGCTACTTTGTTTATGTTTTTATTTAAAGGAAGAATGTTATTTTTATTTTGCAAAAGTGTCATGGATTTTTGCGCCATTTCGAGTGCCAACTGCTGATGTTCTTTACTATTAAGCACAGATGCCGGAATTTGAGCCCACGGCACAATGGCGTCATCGTCCATTTCGCCTAAATCAAAACGACCCGTTAAAACGCGAAGCAGGCTTTTATTAATATCAGCTTCTTTTATTAAGTCTTTCTCAACGGCTTCAGGTAAATTTTTAAAAGGATATTTTTCCCAAACACACTCTACATCAGTTCCTGCAAGTACGGCTTTTGATGCCGCATGTGTTGCATCTGATGAAACTTTATGCGTTGTATAAAAATCTGTAACGGCTCCACAATCTGAAACCACCATATATTTATAACCCCACTCATCACGCAAAATACGCTGCAATAAACGTGTATTACTACAGCAAGGTTCATCATCCAATCGCTGATAAGCACACATTACCTGACGCACATCAGCATCCTGCACTAATGCTTTAAAGGCCGGCAGGTAGGTTTCGTATAATTCACGGGGATCTACATTATTCAAATTCAATTCGTGCCTGCTCCATTCCGGTCCTGAATGAACAGCAAAATGTTTGGCACAGGCCAAAAGTTTGCGGTATTTAGCATCAGCAGGACCTTGAAGTCCTCTAACAACCGATATTCCCATTCGTGAAGTAAGGTAAGGATCTTCTCCATAAGTTTCCTGTCCACGTCCCCAACGCGGATCTCTAAAAATATTGACGTTAGGCGTCCAGACCGAAAGACTCAAAAAACGCTTGTTTTCATTGCCATTTTTAATCCATTGATTGTATTTAGCGCGGGCTTCATCAGAAACAGCATTAAAAACAGTGTATAACAACTGATCGTCAAATGATGCTGCCATGCCTATGGGTTCCGGAAAAACAGTCACATTATCATTGTTGGCATAACCATGCAGAGCTTCACTCCACCAATTGAATTTTTTAATGCCAAGTCTGGGTATCGGGTCACTTTGGTCACACATTAATGCTGCTTTTTCTTCAAGCGTTAATCGTGAAATTAAATCTTCAGCACGTTCTTTTGAACTAAGAGATGCATCTTTAAAACGGTATTGTTGAGCGTTTACACTAAAAAAAGATAGTAAACTTATAATAAACAGATAACTAATTTTCATGATTATTCTATTTGAATTAATATATGATGCGTATTTTATTTTGGTTAAATCGTAAACTAATTATTTTTTGAAATTTGATTCTCAATATGGAAGTAATCAAAATCAGCAAATCCTCCCACATTTTTAGTTGCATAATTGAACAAGCCAAATCGATACCCCATAAAATGCGGAAGTGTATACGGCAGTTTTATTTCCTTCCCTATTTTATTCCATTTTTTACCATCTAAACTGTAAAAAAATCTTCCCCTGTCCGCCTTATCCTTAAAATTGCATTCTGCCTTGAAATACACTTTATCCTGTGTTAAAGGAATGCTTTCTGTTTCTATTGGAGCATCTTTAATAGCTTCAATCATTACTATTTTTTTTGAATCCTTTTCGGCTTTTACGCCTACAAGTCCATACTCTTTTTGCAATAACGAAAGTCCTGCAAAATCACCTTCTTTCATTTTAGAAACTTCCATCAGAATAATTCCCGTACTTTCAGGGCCAAAGGTTCTTTGTGTTAAAGTGTTTTTTGCCTGAAGAAAACTGCTGTCGATTCTTCCTGTTTTTAATCGCAAATAACCTTTTCTTTCTTTTACCGACCAAAGCGAATTATCAGGATTGTGATTCCATTGCCACACTAAAGGCAAATCTTTCTCGTTTTTTTTCCGATTAAAATCGTCTGAGTTTACAATTCCGGGAATTACACCTTTGCTTGCCGGTAAATCCAGATATTCCGGTACTTTACCATTTTTACCTAATATTGGCCAGCCCTCTTCCCATTCAACCGGAATTAAATAAGGAATGCGTCCTACACCTCCAGAATCCCTGAATAGATAGGAAAACCATTTTCCGTCTGGTGTATCGATAAGTCCGCCCTGCGCCACGCCCAGATCCTGTAAACCCACTTTTCCTTCCCACAGACCTGAAATTTTATCGGCTCTGTGTATAATTACGGTGCGCATGCCGTCTTTTGGCCAGACGATATTAAACAGATAATATTTGCCTTTGACTTTAAAAAGTTGTGAGCCCTCTGACTGAAGCATGATATTGTTTCCCGCAGGAGCGCTGGCATTTTCTATTAATACTTTTGTTGTTTCTTCTTTTATACCTGACAAATCTTCTTTTAACTCTACAATCTGTAGTTTGCCTGCTCCCCAAACCATGTAAACCTTTCCATCATCATCAAAAAAGATAGAATGATCATGATAAGAACTGTTTAAAACGGTTCGTTTCCAGGGACCTTTTTCGATATCTTTTGTAGAAAAAATATAGGTTTTGCCTGTTGTTCCAGAAAAAGTACTTACATAATAAATACCATTGTGATACCGCAGACTGCTTGCCCAAGAACCTCTTCCGTAATCATTTTTACCATTATCTAAATTCAATTTATCATTATCATCTTCTAATGTTTGATAGGCATAATTGATTATTTTCCAATTCACTAAGTCGTTAGATTTCATAATTGGCACACCCGGATTCATGTGCATTGTCGTGCTGCTCATGTAATACATATCATTTACCCGAATAATAGACATATCAGGAACATCAGCAAAAATGACCGGATTCTGTGCCTTGTTTTGTGCATAATTAATACACCAATTAACAAGCAGAACAAGACTAAAAAAAGCGTTTCTAATTTTCATTTTATTTTGCATCTTTTTAATCTTTTAAAATTCTGAATTGATGAAACCTTGGACTATTACTGCCATCATGAGATCTTATTTTGATGTTTACAATTTCAACTTTATCAATATTTAATCGGATAGTTTTGTTTTCTAAAGAAATGATCTCTGCCGGTTTTTCATTGATGAGAATTGTGATTTTATCTGTTTTAAATTCATCAATACAACTTATATCCAAAAATTTTCCCGACTTATTTTTATTTAATAATTGATATGAAATATAAGAACGAGTGCTTCTCCATGATTTTGTATCGTCGTAACCGGAATCACTTTTTTCACCTTTATAACCATGATCAACTTCTGACTGCTGTTCACCGCAATTAATTTTATCGATCGTTTTAGCTTCCAAAGCCATCGCCTCTATTTCCTGTTGTTTCAGTAAATCGTGTTTTTGTTTATACTGTTCTTTAGTATAATTTTGAAAATACATTTGATATCTTGAGTCGTGAATTTCAAAAAAAGGTTCTAATTCTAATGAATCTAAACGGAAATGCAGATCACCCAATTCCTTCAGTTTTGCGATATAATCTGCCTTTTCTCCTATCATGGCATACGCCTGATCCAGAGGATAATATTTACCTGATGCGACATGTCCCATTCGGCTATCATCAGCAAATAATCCGTCTAAATCTTTGTTTGATGTTTTGGCAGCCAATACAATAGGTCCGTTTACAAAAGCACTCCAATTTGAGCCGTCAGGTAAACTTTCTAAATGTGTCGAAGTTTTAAATTTAACAGATATCTGATCTCCTGATTTCCATTTTCTTTTGAGCATTACATAACTGGAAGGCTTCGTTTCTATTTTTTGAATTTTTCCATTTATAGAAATTTCAAAGTTTTCAGCCCATTTCGGGCAACGAATATTCACCGAAAATGTTTTGCTTTTTTTTAGTTTCAAAACAAGATTTGTATTGTTTTCAAACGGAAATTTTGTGCTTTGTTCTATGTAAATATCTTTTTCTTTCCAGTCTAATGTTGAAGGAATAAAAAGATTTACAAAAACATTATTATCAGAATGACTGTATATTAATTCTCCATATTTAGAATGGTTTTCAAGTCCTGAACCCACGCAACACCACATGCTTGTTTCGGGCTGGGAATATACCCGATAATGATTGGGTCTGATAGGAGTAAAATAAACAAAACCGCCTTTTTGAGGATGCTGACTCGAAAGAATATGATTGTAAAGTGTGCGCTCGTAAAAATCAAGATAGGATACATCATTTTTATCCAGAAATAAAGCTTTGCCCAAACGCTCCATATTGTAAGAGTTACACGTTTCCGGCCCCTGATTTGATTTTAACATACCGCTAAAATCTTCGGTAGGATTAAAATGTTCGGCAAAACTGTTTCCTCCAAAAGCTACACTGCGTTTTTGGGTAACGTTTTCCCAGAAAAATTCAGCAGCATCTGACCATTTTTTATCTCCTGAAAGTACACCGATTTTCTCAAAACCAATTACTTTTGGTATTTGGGTATTGGCATGCAATCCTGTTAGCTTATCTTCTTTTTTCTCCAGTGGATTTAAAATGGCTAAGTGCGAAACTTTTTCGGCTGTTTCCAGATATTTTTTGTCCTTGGTGATGATATACAAATCTGCAAAAGATTCATTTATTCCGCCGTGTTCTGTTTTTAAAATATTTTGTATCTGCTCGTCAGAAAGCGGACGAATTAATTCGATAAACCAATCTCCAAGTTTTATTACAATACTCTTTGCTTTTTCATTGTCTGTATAACGATAAGCATCGATTAAACCCGCAAAAAGCTTATGAATATTGTACAGTGGAACCCAGGTATTGTTTAATCCAAAATTACTTCCATCAATATCCCCGTTATGAATTCGATCCCAAAAAACTTTTCCCTGCGGAATTCCTCCCACATAACCATTGCCATTCTTTTCCTGACAGATGGCCAATTCTGAAATCATATAATCCAGTCGATTTTTGACTTCAATATTTCCGGTAGAAGCATACATCATCGCCAATGCAGAAAGATAATGTCCTGCAATATGCCCGTCAAGTCCTATGCTTTCCCAATTCCCATATCGTTCTGCTTTTACAGGCAAACCGGAAGCAATAAGGTACGGCGCTAAAAGTCTGTCGGGATTTAGTTCTAAAATGTATTTAAGATCAACATCCTGCGCATTTTTAAACGGGCCATCTTTTAACCTTATTTCTTTTAGATCAAACAATTGCATTTGAGCCGTTGCTGAAGAGGTTATCAATAAACCCAACAGGCAATACACGATTTTATATTTTCTCAAAAAATTTTTCATATCATTATTTAATTAAAAAACTATAGGTTTTGCCTTTTTCTGTTTTTACATCATATAAATACGTTGGACTAATATCCAAAGGTTTTATATTAGATGTCGCAGCTAAAACTGGCTTTTTAACCTCAGCTGTTTGATAAAAAGTATTTGAATTAATACCTGAAGCTTCTTTTAAATCCTTATTATCTTTTGTCTTCATTTGATTTGGAGTTCTTAATCGAAGGTTTCCTCCCAGATTTGACTGAATACTTACCGATATTAGTTTTCCGTCTTTCCATTTCAAGTCTTTAATTTCAAAACCTCCATGTGCTTTTAAACCTGAAATCTCACCATATTCTTTTAAGGCATCCGGCAAGGCGGGAAGCAAATGAATGGCATCATCTGAACTTTGCATTAACATTTCGGTTATTCCTGATGTGCATCCAAAATTTCCATCAATTTGAAATGGCGGATGTGCATCAAAAAGATTGTTATAAGTCCCGCCACCATCTTTGTTGACACCAAGCGGAGTCAGTTGATTTTGAATTAAACTGTAAGCATGATTTCCATCCTGCATTTTTGCCCACCAATTCACTTTCCAGCCCATGCTCCATCCGGTAGATATATCACCTCTTTGCAATAAAGTATTCTTTGCTGCTGCGAAAAGTTCCGGCGTTTTATATGCAGAAATCTGATTAGAAGGATATAATCCATACAAATGCGAAATATGACGGTGATTATCTTTAGGATCATCCACATCATCGAGCCATTCCTGAAGCTGATTGTATTTGCCAATTTGCATCGGTGGCAGCATATTTCGTAATGTTTTTAAGCTATCTGCATATTGTTTGTCTTTTCCTAATATTTCTGATGCTCTTATCACCGAGCTAAAAACATCAAATACAATCTGATTATCCATCGTTGAACCCGCTGTAACTGCTGAACCCTGATGTGCTGCAGGGGAATTTTCGGGCGAGTTTCCAGGTGCCACAACCAGCCAACCGTTTACAGGATCTTTTACTAAAAAATCAGCATAAAAATCAGCGGATCCTTTAAGCGTTTCATATACAGATTCAAGATATTTTTTGTCACCTGTATAGAGATAATGCTCCCATAAATGCTGACTTAGCCAGCCTCCGCCTGCGTTCCAGACTCCCCAGGTTGCTCCATCAACGGCTCCGTTAATTCTCCAAATATCCGTGTTGTGATGTGCCATCCAGCCACGAGCGCCATACATTACGCTTGCCGTTTCTTTTCCGGTTTGGGCTAATTCCTGAATCATTTTCAAAAGTGGCTCATGCATTTCTGATAAATTTGTTTTCTCAGCAGGCCAATAATTCATCTCTGTATTTATATTGATCGTGTACTTGCTATCCCACGGAGGTGTCATACTCTTATTCCAAATACCCTGAAGATTCGCGGGCTGACCTCCGGGTTGTGACGAAGAAATCAATAAATAACGACCATATTGATAATATAAAGTAACAAAAGAAGGATCTGAAACATTTCTGAAATTGGCAAGTCTTTCATCTGTTGGTAATTTTGATGCTACTGTAGTTCCTAAATCCAGTTTAACTCTTGTGAAATATTTTTGATAATAGGCAATGTGAGCTTGCTTCATTTTATCATAATTCTTATCAGATGCTTTGTCCAAAAAAGACTTTGCTATTTCATTTTCATTACCACTAATATCATTATAATTAATAAAGTTTGAAGCAATAGAAACATAAATCAAAACCGAATCTGCGCCTTCAATTTTTATTGAATTCCCTACAGTTTTTATACTTCCGCCCTGAATTTTAAATTTTGCAAGTGCGTTAAATTTTACCTTTCCTTCTATTCCTTCATGATCACTTGTAGTGCCGGAAAGTGAAAATTCATTATTCCCGTTAACGGTTATTTCCTGTTTTTTATGTTGTGAAGTAAAAGCTGCTGTAAATGACAATTTTCCTGCTTTACCGGCAGAAAGTTTTATAACTAAAACCCGGTCAGGAAAAGACATAAAGGCCTCTCTTGTATAAGTAATTCCATCTACTTTATAACTGGTTTTTGTAACGGCTTTTTCGATATCAAGTTCTCGGTAATAATCTTTGAAATCCTGCTGATCTGAAAAACTCAATTCTAAATTTCCTACGGGCTGAAACATTTGTCCGTGTGATTTTTTAGTAATTATATTTTCATTGATTAATTTTTCGGCTTTTTTATATTCCTTCTCAAAAAGAAGTTTTCTTATTTCATTTAGGGCTTGTTTTGCATCAGGATTGTCATTTCTATTGGGACTTCCGCTCCAGACTGTTGCCTCGTTTAACTGAAAAATTTCTTTCTCGACATTTCCATAAACCATAGCACCCTGAAAGCCATTGCCTATTGGCAGGGCATTTTCCCAAACCGTACCGGCACCACTTTTATACCAAAGCTTTAAATCATCTTTCTGCTGTGCAGATAATGAAACTCCAAAAAATAGCAATATGTTAATTAAGTATATTTTCATTATAGTTGTTTAAAATTCTATTCTGCAATCATTTCACTTTCAGGCGCTCCCAGATAAGAAGGTTTTAATCCTCCGGTATTGATCAAAATCTTCTGAAGCACAATTCCGGCATCTAAAATTCGATAACGAAGTATATGTTTTCCTGCTTTCGAAATCGTATGTTTAGTAGTCGAATGTATGAGGTGTTCTGCCTGCCATTTTCCTAGTTCACCACGGTATTGTCCGTTAAAATTTATTGTTTGCGGTTTTTCTCCATCAAAAGAAATTTCATAACGAAGTCCTTTGTTGCTGTTAAAGTTAAGTGTAGGAGCCAAAAGCAGTTCTACATCAAATTCTCCTGTGGAAACAAAATCAATTTCATATTCAACAAAAATATTCTCGTTCTGACCGGGAGATTTATTTTGTGGAAAAGTGGTAATACCACTTTTGGTTTTCCCAAAATCAGGAATCACCTCCCAATGAATATTGTTTGAGTTATTTAACTTATAAAAATGTTCTGCTTCGATAGCAACATAACCTTCTTTTTCTGCGAATGCTTTTCTTATGATCTGCTCTTTTTCTGATACATAACTGATTTCCGGTAAAATATTTTTAGGAGTATCATGCCAGCTTTTGTAGCCAATTCTCATCTGATCCATTATATGGGTCCATTTTCCGCCTGAAATTTCATTATTGTATTTATTTTGAAGAACAGAATCCCTTGCAAAATTGCTTTTCACCTGATCTGCAAAAGTATTGGCTAAAATGTTTTTTTCTGAAGCCAGTTTTCTGTTATTTGCCTGTGCAAAATACATTTCATAAAGATTGCTGCAGGCATCTATAGGATATAAAACCAATTGAAAATAGGCATCTTTATATTGCTCGGGAAGATCATTGTAAATTCGATAGGCATCAAGTGCCAGATTCTTGTAATCATTGACTACAGTTTGAAATTCATTATAATTTTCAAGACTGTAGGTTTTGCTGTCCAGCATTTCGGGAGTAACTCTTCGGTTGAATTTTGGATATGTATTTAATAGTCTCGCAATCTCTTTGGCGTGTTTTGTTCCAAATTGATCCGTTGTCCATTTCTCAGTAAAATCAAATAGATTCTGCGAGTTGAATTTGTTGGGATTCCATGCCATTTCTAAAAAGAAACTAATGGGGAATTCCATAGGTTTAAGATCTCCCACATTGACAATCCAGATTTTATCGACACCATGTTCGTAGCTCAGATTCATTTGTTCCCAAACTCTTTGTATCGGACTTATATTTATCCATTTCGAATTTCTTGGACCTCCCACATAATCAAAGTGATAATACATTCCGTAACCGCCTTTGTGAAAAGGTTTTGAAAGGTCTGGAAGTTTACGGACATTTCCCCAATTGTCATCACAGAACAATAAAATAACATCATCAGGAACACGCATTCCCTGATCGTAATAATCCTGTACTTCTTTATACAAAGCCCAAACCTGAGGTGTTTTTTCGGCTTTTTTTTGTGTAACGTCAGCAATAATTTTACGTTGTTCTTTTACGATATTTTCCAGCAAACTTATGTTGGTTCCTTCGCTCATTGCTTCATCACCGTCTCCGCGCATTCCTACGGTTACGACTTTTTCCCAGTTTTTGCTGCGTTCAATTCCGCCTTTCCAGAACTCATCCAAAACGGTTTTATTTTTAGAATAATCCCAAACATTAGGAAGGCTATTTTTTTTAATATACCGATGCCAGTCTGTTTGCGCCAAAGCCATTGGTTCATGATGTGAGGTACCGATGACAATTCCCATTTCATTCGCCAAAGGTCCGCTGGCCGAATCATCATCATAAAAAGCATTTCCCCACATCGCTGGCCAAATATAATTGGCTTTTAGCCGAAGCAGTAATTCAAAAACTTTTTCATAAAACTTACTGTTAAATCCTCCAAATGTTGCTTTTGCCCAGCCGCTTAATGCGGGAGCTTCGTCGTTGATAAAAATCCCTCTGTATTTGACCGCGGGTTCTCCATCACTATATATTCCTTTTACAAAATAAATACTCTCTTTTTTCGCTACAGGAACATCAGCCCAATAATACCAAGGCGAAACACCAATTTGTTTGGATAACTCGTAAATTCCATAAATAGTTCCTCGTTTGTCACTTCCGGCAATAACAATGGCTTCTTCTACCCCTTTAAATGGATTCTTTATGTTTTGAATAATGAACTTTTCATTTTTGCCTTTAAGCAATTTTCCATCGATTTTATTTTCTTTAATTAAATCATCAATTACAGAATTGGTGCCTATTGTTCCAATGATAATCAACGGTGCCGATGCATTTGGTTTTTGATTAAAAATTGATGGCTTTTCTCCCGTTACTTTCTCAAAATCGGACTGTAAATTACCTATTGCTCGCAAAATACCTGCATCTGTACCATTACTAACAAAAAAGGAAAGGTGCGAAGATTTCTCTTTAAGTACCACAACATCTCCAACTTTTTGAGTCGTTATAAACGGTTGCGCTGCCTTTAAGTTATTAAAAATAAAAGTGATAAGAAATATTAGAATATATGTTGAAAATCTATTCATTGTACTTTATTTATTAATCAAAATCAATTAATTTAAGTTGCCCGTTTAACAATTGAATAAATAAGCTAACTCTAAAAAGTTTAATCCCTACGGGATATTGCTACGGTGTGTCTTTCATTAATTCTACCAATATTTAACTCCAAACGGAGTAACAAAAAAATATCTCGGAGAGATTTATTGCGGATTGGTTTGCTCAGGATTGTCCAAAATGGTATACGCTGAAAAAACCGACTGATCGACTGGTTTAAACAAAAACTGTGAAAACATATATAAACCGTTTTTCCATACTTTAAAATCGTGAATTCCGGGTTCGATGTAATAGATATGAGGCACATTGTTTTTATACAAATAATCGTGAGTTCGCTTACTATTTTCGATAAGCCAGTCATTGTCTCCGCAGGAAATCCATAGCAGTTTTAATTTCTTTTTTGCTGCTTCGGGATTGGGAAGCAGTTCTTCCGGCTTCTTAGTATTTGGAGCAGCAGAAAATGCGCCTACCCACGCAAATTTGTCTAAATTTCCTAATCCGAAATTTAAGGATTGTCCTCCGCCCATAGACAAACCTGCAATGGCGCGGTGTTCTCTATCTTTAAGAGTTGGATATTTTTTTTCGATAAAAGGGATCAGGTCATTTAATAAGTCTTTTTCGAAAACAGAAAATGCCTGTACTTTATCCGGTGCCATTATGTTTCCGGTTGCACTGTCATCTTTCATTGCTCTGCCGTTTGGCATCACTACAATCATGGGTTCAATTTTTCCTTCGGCATAAAGATTGTCTAATATAATCTGCGGACTTCCTCCGTTAAGCCATTCTTTTTCATCTCCGCCTATTCCGTGTAAAAGATATAATACTGGATACTTTTTCTTTTTATTGAATCCCGGAGGGGTATAAATGGTAACTTTTCTAGTTGTACCCACTGTTTTAGATTCATAAGTGATACTTTCTATTTTTCCTGTTGGTATAGTAGTATTTATTTGATCAAAACCAAGTGGAGCCTGTACTATGAAAGGCGCTCTGCCTTCTGAGAATTTATATCCCAAAAGAGAAAGCATTTTTCCGGCATAACGTCTTCCTAATTCTCTGTAACCTGCAGCATTAAAATGTAAAAAGTCAGGTTCGGCGGTGCAGCCTTTGGATGAAATCACATATGAATTTTCTATTGTTTTTGGTAATGTGGCAATAATTTTATTCATGCTTCCACATTTACCGTTCTGGTCTTCGTTTACGGTTTCTCCGGAAAGTAAAGGGACTTTTTTAGGATCGAGATTCAGATCTTTCATCAAATTATCGTACACAATTTTTACCTTTTTTGTCCAAAGCGTATCACCTGTATTCGATTCTCCCTGATGCAATAGAATACCTTTAATAACTCCTTTCTTTTGTGCTATTTTGGCCAGCTCTACAAGTCGCTGATAAGGATTTCCGTCATATTCCTTAATCACCCCTTTCATCCAGTCTGGTGCTGTTGCAATATAATCTGCCGACTTATCTTTATCAAAAAGTTCAATTTTACAGCCTCCCACAGCTACATTTATAACGCCCATTTTTACATTTTTAGGAAGATTGGCAATCATGTTTCTTCCAAAATAATCCACTGGTGTTAGTCCGGTATTACAACGACACAAAGGCGGTATGGCGGTATACCAATTTCCTTTTTCACGTTTAAGTTCAGGACAATTGACTGCTTGTAAAACCTGAAATCTATCATCGACCCCCTCTTTATCCTGTGGTTCTATTTTAGCATATCCTTCCATATTTGATTGGCCAAGGCTCAAATAAACATGGAAATCAGCATCTTGAGAATACCCTTTTTGTACTATTAAAAAAAGAAAAGTAAATGCGAAAAACTTAATTATTGATTTCATTTTATCGTTATTTTTATTATCAAAAAAATCATTTAAAATCTGGATTGAAATAGGTAAGCAATTAAAAAAAGGCAAACTGTTATTTAAATAAATTAAGATCTACAGCCTCTCCCATTCTGAGGTAACCTGCTTCGTTTGGATGCAAAAAATCACCGTCATGCATGTTTGATAAAATAGTTTTTGAACCTTCTTCTGAAACCATTGCTTTATCAAAATCAATTACAGCATCAAAGGCTTTACTGTTTCGAATCCATGCGTTTACAATATCACGGGCTTCTTGTTTATGAGGTGCATCATAAAATGATTTTGCAAAAGGCAAAATAGTACAACCGTACACTTTAATTCCTTTGGCATGTGCTTTATCTATCATAACTTTGTAAGCTTCAATAAGTTCCTGAGCTTTAGCAGGCGCATCTTCAGGATTTTTAATGCCTCCAATATCATTGATCCCTTCCAGAATTACGAGCCATTTTGTACCTTTTTGCGAAAGCGCATCTCTATCAAAACGATTCAATGCAGTAGGACCTAATCCGCCTTTAGTGACACAATTTCCTCCAATTCCTAAATTCAAAACTCCTATGTGTTGCGTTTTTTTATTTGCCAATAATCTTGCGGATAAAATATCTGTCCATCGATTTTGTTTGTTGGTGCCTGATCCGCGGCCATCTGTAATGGAATTTCCTAAACAAACTATTGTCGCAGAAGTTTTATCAGCAATGACATCTAATCCCATAATCGAATACCAGTGATCTGTTTTTATGGCGCCATCAAAAGTTTCATTTTGGATATTATCTCCCTGAAGAATATATGAAGTGGTACGTGAACCCGGATGTCCGGATGTTTTTACCGAAGCCGCTCCATAGTGAATGGTAATCGCCAGAAGCTGACCCGGTTGTAATTCAAAATCAAAAGCATCTGAAAATACTTCCTGTTCCGGATTTATTGTGATCTCAGAATTTCCATTAAAGCTAAGTGTCTTTTGAGTTTTTACATCAATAATTGGTGCGTTGACAACATTTGCAATGCTTACGGATTTCAAAACTGTTGGCTGATCACTGAATATATTAGAAAAGCGCAATTTCATGCGCTTTCCTCCTATAGAAACTCTAATAATTTGTCGCAGCGTATTTTCTGAAAGTCCGGGAGCAGGAGGCATATTGTTTGGTTCTACCTGCATCTGCGCACAAGCCCATGTACCAACCCAATTCTCATTGTTTGATTTGTTTTGTGCTATTAGGGGTGACTGATTAAATATACATCCCAAAAAGAAGAGGTATAAAAACAAGAGTCCTTTAAAATATTCCTTCTGCATGTTTAACTTTTTAATGATTATTGACTAGTTGGTACTTTTTTGCTACAGCTTATTTTTATTGTGGCTGAGCATCATTTGCAGCTGTTGCATACAATCCAACCAATGCTCCCGTAAAACCTCCCGCCATATTTGTTGACAGAATATCTCCTGAAACACTTTCACCTAAATTTATAAAATCAGCACCGTTTAGCGCATAACTAAATTCGTAGCTGTCTCCTGCTGCTTTTACCTGTAGACGCACTGGTTTTTTGATATCAATTTTAGCACTTGCAATGATTTTTGACTGTCCTTTTTCTGTTCTTTCCAACAGGATGTAGGTATCTTTTCCTTTTTTTGTTATCCCAAAAACATAATTAAAACGCTCGTTTTGCAGGCATACAATTCCGGCCAGATCCTTTTCAGATTCAGGTTTGTAGTCTATTGTTGTGGCAAAAGAAAACGCGTTGTGCATTTGTCTGTAAAAAAGTGTCGAAGTGGGTTTAACTTCTTTAATATTTACTTCGAAAGGATTAATCTGAAGTCCTTTTTTAGTTACTGCAATAAAATTTTCTCTTGGTCCTCTAAGCCCTATCCATCTGTAATCTAATTTTTCAGACGTAAAATTTTCAGTAAACGTAAAATTACCATTTGGAAAAAATCCATCTTTACCCGTTTTGTTTTCACTAACTCCTTTTGGCATTTTTATTTTTGGTTCCAAAGGCACTAATCCGTTTTCAAATACCGGAAAAGTTCCTGACCAGTCTACAGGCAGCATAAAAGTTTCACGACCTGTATTTACTCTGTCTTTATCATTAGGACGGACACCCAGAAATACTCCGTAATATTTATTATCAGGTCCCTGAACTAAATCGGCATGCCCGGCCCAATCTACTTTATTGGTTCTGTTTTGAGGAAAATATCTTTGGGTAAGAATCGGATTATTTGATGCCGGTTTAAAAGGTCCTTTGGGATTGTCACTGATAAAAATAACTTCACTATGGTTTCCTCCCGTACCTCCTTCGGCACACATTAAATAATAATGACCGTCTTTTTTATATAAATGAGGCGCTTCTATCCAGATTGGTTTTTTAGAAAGATCGACGCCTCCATCTACTATAATTTTATCGGTACCCGGAATTACCTGGTCTTTTGCCAGATCGTATTCCCAAATTTTAATAACACGATGTCCCTGATACAATTCTTTTCCTTTATCCGGAGCATCATTGTGAACTATATATCCTTTTCCGTTATCATCAAAAAATATACATGGATCTATTCCTTCAAAACCTAATTTTATTGGGCTTCCCCAGCCTTTCATCGGATCTTTTGTTTTTACTATAATATTACCCAAACCTCCTGAAAATGCTGTTACAATCATATAGAAAGTATCATTGTGAGGATTATAGGTTATACCTGGTGCGTAGACTCCGGCGCTAATTCCTGTATCATGCGGATTAAATTCGGAAACTTTATTTAACACTCCTCCAAGGTCTGTCCAATTCACTAAATCTTTAGAATGAAAAATAGGTACTCCCGGAAACATGGCAAATGAAGAACATACCATAAAATAATCGTCTCCTTTTCTGGTAATTGCAGGATCGGGATAACATCCCTGTAAAACCGGAGAATAAAACTCATCTGGTTTTAATGGATTATTTTTATAAATATTATCATCTCCCTGATAAACAACATTAGAAAAAACAGGTGCTTTTTGAGTTTGCCTTTTTATAAGGGTATCTTTAACCTGTGTTCCTTTAAACGAAAAAAGGATCAATAGTGGTAATAAAAAAAATAGTTGTCGATATTTCATTTGTACTAGCTCATTTATTATTAACATCTCTTTGAAAATGTTAGGTTATATTTTTAAATATTTAATTTGAAGTATATCTGATCTAATTTACAATACTCTTTTTTTATACATTATAAAAATAGTTATATCTCAGATACTTCCTCTTCAAAATTAAATTCCGAATTTAAAAGCCGAAGGAATTACCCCTCGGCTTCAAACTAAAGCAAATTTAAAAAAACCAACTTATAAGGCTACTCTGTAAAATCAACACTTATAATAGGATCAAATTTGCTTTGAAAAAAAATTAATAGCCCGGATTCTGGTAGGCTTTCTTATCTGCATCTGACATTTCCATACCATCTAATTGTCCTTGCGGAATAGGGCGCAGATAATGATGGGGTTCTATAGTTCTTGTAACCACCTGTGGTGTATGCTGTCCGTAATTTGATCCCCCAATTGTATATTTTCCGGCAAGCTCATTCCATTTTTGAGTTCTTACTAAATCATACCAGCGATAACCTTCTCCATAATATTCACGAGAACGTTCTGCCAGAATATAATTAATGTCAATTATAGCAGGAGTTGTACTTGTTAACAAAGCACTATTGTCTGCCGTTTTTGCCACTTTACCATTATTATCCCAACGCCATTTTCCTGCTCTGGCTCTTATTACATTGATAAGATCTCTTGCTGATATAGCACCGGTTGCTCCTTTTACTGCAGCTTCTGCCGCAACAAAATAAAGTTCTGAAAATTTAGCCACCGGATATGGTCTTGTACTTCCTGCATTTGGCTGTCCTAATCCTCCGGCATTATCAGTACGGTATGGTCCTTGTTTCCATAAACCAGGATATACTATTCTGCTTATTCCCGATGGAGAAATTACATAATCAGATCTGCCTGGTAAAACTCCTGCACCAACACCATTATCCCCCGCTCCCGTAGGATATGTAATTGATGTTGCGGGTTCATCATTAAGAAAAGTTACAATAGCATCACCTGGTTTTATTGGTAATCCGTTGGCATTATACAATGTTGTTACGTCGGTTAATCCGGTTCCAAGTAAATTCCAATTTCCACGATATACAGTTGCAAATGTTCCGTCATATCTTGAATCGTTTGCTTTGTCTGCAAAAGTTTTCGTGAAGACTTCAATAGGCGGTACCATTCTTACCCACGGACGTCCTAAGAATTGATCAGCCGCACGCTGCACAGTAGAAACCGCAGCTCCAGAAGCATTTTTACTTCTTATAGCCGTATAATTCCATGTTCCCATCCAGCCTGCAAAGTTATCAGGTGATCCTCCGCTGCCGTATGTAAGACTTGCTCCATTATAATATTCGCTGGCTTCTGTATGATCTGCATAAAGCATTAATTCTTTATTACGATCATTAGATCCTAAGTTTACATCATAATAATAAGGCAATAATGCATACGATCCCGGATTATTAATTCCGTCTAAAGCTATATTATACGCCTGTTGAAAATACCATTGTGCATTGTGTCCGTCAGGATCTGTTCTTGGTGTATCAGGATATGTAGGGATATTGTTAGGATTTTCTAACCACCATGCATATGTCAGATAAGCTTTTGATAACATTAAACGGGCTAAAGTTTTAGTTGCCGTACCTGTTAATCTTGGAGTATTAGGCAATTCATTTACTGCTGCAACTAAATCCGGAAAAATAGCTTTTGTATATACTTCTGTTACCGTATTTCGTTTTGAAGATCTTGACGGTTTACTATTAAATTTTAGTTCTCCTGTTCCTAAATCTAAAGGAACACCTCCAAAATTCTGTACTAATAAAAAATAATCAAAAGCCCTGAAAAATTTAGATTCGGCAATTAAGCTACTTGCTACACCTACTGCTGCGCCATTTTCGATAATTCCGCTGGCGGTATTGATATCGTTATATGAATTGTTCCATACTACATCGGCTCTGCTCGAGGTGGCATTAATGACTCCAACTCCGGATAAATCATGATCTTTGAAATTTCCGTCGGCTTGTTGTCCATAAGTATTTTCATCTGTACCTGTCTGAACAGAATTGTAATAATAAGCCTGCCCATATATCCAACGTAAATGAGCATAATGCGAGGTTAAGCCCTGTAAAACTCCCTGTTCTGTTTTAAAATATCCAGGTTCATAAAAATCATGTGGTTTTTCTTCTAAAATATCAGAGCAGCCTGCAAAGGAGAACAAAACTACTGATCCTATAATTAAATTTTTAAAAATATATCGTTTCATAGTTCTTCTTGATTAAAATGTTAAATTAAGTCCGAATAAAAAATTTCTGGTCGAAGGTGTATTTGTTCCAATAACCAAAAACCTGCGTTGGTATGAATTTACTGCCTGATTTTCATCTCCAAAAGAATTTGTTTCAGGATCCATTCCAGACATTCTATGATAAGGAGAAAAGAATACAAAAGGATTTTGTGCCGTAAAATAAAGTCTTAGTTTTTCAATACCTAAACTTTTCATGAATTGCTGATCTAAAGTATATCCAAGTGTTAAGGCTCTGATTTTTACGTAAGATGCATCAAAATAGCCCATTGTTGACATGTATTTTGGGTTATCTCCGCTTCTGATACCTCGTGGATTAGGAAATTCAGCATCTCTGTTATCCGGTGTCCAATAATCTACATCGACATTACTTCTACGACCATTTAGAAGATTTAAGTAACTATTACCTCCATAAAGTGTACTGACTAATATCCCTCCGCTTTTGAATGCTCCAACAGCAGAAAAATCGAAACCTTTGTACGTTAAACTGGTATTAAAACCTCCTTGAAAGTCCGGATCAGTTTCTATTATTTGTCTGTCACTTGCATTAATGGCACGTGTTGGTGAACCATCCGGATTAAAACCTCCTGTATATTTAACCTTGATAGATCCTACTACTGTTCCTTGCTGGTTGATACCTGTTGGTCCAGGTTCATATGTAGACATGTATGGATCACCTTCCTGCCAGATGCCTACTTTTTGATAATCATAAATAGAGTTGATATTGTAACCTACAAACCAAGAGTTGGCTTCATCTCTTTGAGATCCCGAGGCAAGTTTAACTAACTTATTTTGGTTAGCATATAAATTAACTCCAACTGTCCAGCTCAATCCTTTTGGATTATCGAGAATAACACCGTTCAAAGATATTTCGTAACCCTTATTTTCAGTCTCACCAACATTGGCAACATAACTGCTCACTCCTGATGTTGCCGGCAAGCCTACTCTTTGCAGTAAATCTTTTGTATTTGTTTTGTAATATTCAATTGTTCCTGATAAGCGATTATTTAGGAATGCAAAATCCAATCCGTAATTCCATGTTGTAGAATATTCCCATCCTAAATTAGGGTTAGGCAATGTTGTAACATATACACCTGTAGAATTTGTAGTTCCAAAATTATAAGGTCTTGTACTTAAAGCTCCCAAAGTTTGATACGGATCTACAGCCTGATTAGAAGTTTCTCCATATCCTGCACGTACTTTTAGTAAATTAACCCATGAAAGTTTTTTCATGAAAGATTCATTTGAAATTGTCCATCCCGCAGAAACAGCTGGATAGGTTACCCATTTATTTCCTTTGGCTAATCTTGATGAACCATCTGAACGAATTGTACCCGAAATAAAATATTTATTATCGTATGAATACATTGCTCTGGCCATATAAGAACTTAGACCCCATTGTGTATAATCTTGATTTGCAGGGTTTATAACTGCTTCTTCTTCACTCTGTCCTAAGTTATAAAATTGAAATGCATCCGAAGTAATTCCGTTTCTTGATATTTGCGAAGTATTTCCTGTAAACTGTTCATTTGAATATAATCCAACAAAATTTACAGTATGTTTTTCTGCAAAAGTTTTATCGTATGTTATCAGGTTTTCAATAAGCCATTGTGTTGATAATGTGTTACTAATAGATGCATTAGAGATCGTAGTAGGATTTACATCAAATACTCCTTGTCCTTCATAATAACCACTATTAGACAAACGCAAATTTAACCCGGTGTTCATGCGATATTTCAAACCTTGTACTCCTGGTATTTTCACCTCGGCAAAAATATTATTATACGAGCTAAAAGCTCTGGTTTGATTTACATAAGATTCTCCTAAATTATTAATGGATTCTCTAGTGTAAACCCAGTTCTCATCTGCTCCCATTCTAACAGTTCTTTTTAAAGATCCATCCGGATTATAAGGATTGGCTAATGGAGAGGTTCCCAGAATAGTCCCTGTACCTATGTTATCTCCATTGGTCACAGCGTAGTTACTATTTGTATTAAATCCTATACGAAAAGCGCCTCCCAACTGCTGATCTAAACCTGCTCTAATACTAAAGCGTTCGTATTTTTGCCCCGGCAGTACCGACTCTTCTTTGTAATAACCTAAACCCGCATTATAAGCTCCGTTCTCCGTTCCTCCGGAAACACTAACGTCATGACTAATCATTTCACCAGCTCCGTAAAGCGAATTCTGCCAGTCTGTATTTGTACCTCTTGATTCATCAATTCCATCTGTATATAAAGTTGAATAATCACGAAGTGCTGCAAACTTAGCACCATCCATCATATCGTATTTACCAAAAACTTGCTTGATACCACTGAATCCATTATAATTAAATGTAGCTTTTTGATTTTTACGTCCTTTATTACTTGTAATTAATATTACCCCATTTGCACCACGCGAACCATAAATAGCAGTTGCAGAAGCATCTTTTAAAACATCGACAGATTTAATATCAACAGGATTTATATCTCCTATAGAACCTGCAAACGGAACTCCATCCAAAACAATTAAAGGATCATTGCTTCCGGTTAAAGATCTGGTTCCGCGTATGCGTATCTGCATTGCTGCTCCCGGTTTTGTAGAAGTTTGTGTTAAATCTACACCGGCAAGTCTTCCTTGTAATGCCTGAGTTACGTTGGCAGCAGGTACTTCATTTAATTCCTTGCCTCCAATAGATGCTACAGATCCTGTTACGGCTTCTTTTCTTTGCGTTCCATACCCAATAACAACTACTTCTTTTAGAGTACCTGTATCTTCTTCGAGTTTTACATTAATTTGAGTTTGTCCGTTTATGGCTATTTCTTTGTTTTTTAAACCTATAAAGCTGAAAACAAGAACTCCATTAGAAGGCACATTCATAGAATAAGTACCGTCAAAACTTGTACTTACACCATTTTTTGTTCCTTTTAAATTTACGTTAGCTCCCGGAATTGGGCCATTGGCATCCGATACAGTTCCGGTAACTTTTGTCTGCGCACTAGAATGGAGTGATATCGCAAACATTAATATCAAAAAACAAAAGCATTTTAGATGCTTCGTTTTACTTGTAACAAAAAAGTTAGTCATAAAAATTAATGTTAGATAGTTAAAATTTAATTTTGGTTTAGTTAATAAGTGTATTTATAACAAATATAAAAAAAAGGAGTTAATACACAATCGGTTGTTTATTATTATTTTAAATATTTCACAAAAAAAAGTACTTTAAAAAATATTTTGCGTAATTAATAACTTAAAATAATAAACAATATCTATTAACTGAATTAGTTTTAATTGTAATTTTAATAATATTGAGGTATAATTTACATTTAATTAAAAAAAACATAAAAGTAAAACCGATTAGGCTGCCATCCTAAAACAGTCTTTTTTTAAAGTAAAAATATTGTTAAAAAAGAGATAAACAGGATAACAAAGCCTTATATATGCTATTAATAAGCATTTAACCTTGCTTTCTTTTGTAAAAAAACAACCAAAAAAGCCATAAAAACAATCGGTTGTTATTAAAAACAGAAAAGCCTCTTTTAAATTGAATTTAAAAGAAGCTTTTGCAGTTATAAAAATGATTTAAAAACCAGTAACCTTGATTTATTAAACTAATAATAAGAATATTATAGCTTCATTTTTTTGGCATCTTCAATAAATTGATTAAGCCCAATATCGGTTAATGGATGTTTTAGCAGCCCTTTAATTGCAGAAAGCGGTCCGGTCATAACATCTGAACCTACTTTTGCACAATTTACAATATGCATCGTATGTCTGATCGAAGCTGAGAGAATTTGGGTTTTGTATTCATAGTTATCATAAATTTCCCTAATCTCCTCAATTAGATGCATTCCGTCAGTTGAGATATCGTCTAGTCTTCCTAAAAAAGGAGAAACATAAGTTGCCCCTGCTTTGGCTGCCAGTAAGGCTTGCCCCGCCGAAAAAACCAATGTTACATTGGTTTTGATTCCTTTTGACGAAAAATATTTACAGGCTTTTACTCCATCTGCAATCATGGGTAACTTAACCACAATTTGCGGATGTAATGCAGCGAGTTCTTCCCCTTCTCTTACCATTCCTTCAAAATCTGTTGAAACAACTTCTGCCGAAACATCTCCGTCTACAATAGTACAAATATCCAGATAATGTTTCAAAATATTATCTTTTCCGGTAATACCTTCTTTTGCCATTAAGGATGGGTTTGTTGTTACACCATCTAAAACGCCTAATTCCTGTGCTTCTTTAATGTCTTGTAAATTGGCAGTATCTATAAAAAATTTCATGCTTTTGGGTTTTAATTTGGTTAATTATTGCGCACATCTTTGTCAAAGTTTAAAACTTTGACAAAGATTACACACAAAATGTTTATCAAATAGTTGTTTCAGAAATTAACTTTCTACAACTATCACATATCTATTATTAAATATACTGATTGATAATATTCTCAAACAATTCCTGTTTACCGCTTTGCAATGATAACTCCCCATTTTGGTTGGCAATATCATACAAATCTTTAAGGTTTAATTTCCCATCAGCAAAGTCTTTTCCTTTTCCTGCATCGAATGAACTGTATCTTTCTTTTCTTAATTTTTCATACGGAGAAGAAGTAATAATTTTATCTGCAGTCAATAATGCTCTTGCAAAAGTATCAGCACCACCAATGTGAGCCAGGAAAACATCTTCGATATCTGTAGAATTTCTTCTGATTTTAGCATCGAAGTTTACCCCTCCGCCTTGTAATCCGCCAGCTTTCAAGAAAACCAGCATCGCTTCTGTAGTTTCCTGAATGTTATTTGGGAATTGGTCTGTATCCCAACCGTTTTGATAATCTCCTCTGTTGGCATCAATACTTCCTAACATTCCGGCTTTTGCAGCCACTTCCAGTTCATGCTGAAAAGTATGTTGCGCCAATGTTGCGTGGTTTACTTCGATATTGATTTTGAAATCTTTATCCAAACCATATTCTTTTAAGAATCCAATTGCTGTTGCCGAATCAAAATCGTATTGATGTTTTGATGGTTCCATTGGTTTTGGCTCAATGAAAAAAGTTCCTTTAAAACCTTGCGATCTTGCATAATCTCTGGACATGGTTAAAAATTGTGCCATATGATCTAATTCTCTTCCCATATCTGTGTTCAATAAAGACATATAACCTTCACGCCCGCCCCAGAATACGTAATTTTCTCCATCTAAAGCGATCGTTGCGTCCAAAGCCAATTTTACCTGACCTCCGGCTCTTGCCACTACATTAAAATCAGGATTTGTAGCTGCACCGTTCATAAATCTTGGATTCGAAAAACAGTTTGATGTTCCCCAAAGCAATTTAATTCCAGAGGCTGCTTTTTTCTGTTTTAGATATTCTGTAATAGTTGCCAAACGTCTTTCCGATTCTGCAAACGTTGGTCCTTCGGCTACTAAATCATAATCGTGAAAACAGAAATAATCAAATCCCATTTTGCTGATAAACTCAAAAGCGGCATCAGCTTTATCTTTCGCTGCCTGAATTGGATCTGAAGATTGATCCCAGGCAAAATTTTGCGTTCCCGGACCAAACGGATCACTCCCTTGTCCGCAGAAAGTATGCCAGTATGCAATAGCAAATCTAAAATGCTCACGCATTGTTTTTCCGGCAACAACCTGATCCGGATTATAATATTTAAATGCTAATGGATTATCAGATTCCTTGCCTTCAAATTTAATTTGACCAATACCTTTGTAGTATTCTTTATTTCCTAAAACTATCATTTTTTTATTTTTTATGTGTTAATATAAATTCTAATTCTTGTTTCCATTTTTGATACGCCTTGTCATAAGGCTCTTTGTTTTTTAATGGTAAAAAAGTCATTACGTGATCGTTAGTTGTAATACTTGATCCAAATTTATTGTAATCACCATCTTTTAAACCAACTGCTCTTGCTGCGCCAACGGCTCCGGTTGTATTGTAAATTTCGATTTCATGACCAATTAATGTTGCCACTGTATTAGAGAAAATCTCAGAGCGGAATAAATTATCATTTCCGGCTCTAATTACATTTATTGTCGCATTGTCCTCTTTCAAACATTCCATTCCATACACAAACGAAAAAGCAATTCCTTCAAGAGAAGCCCTGAACAAATGCATACTATTGTGAATATTCAAGTTGAGATTTAAAAAGTGTGTTCCAATGTTTTTATTGTTAAACATACGCTCTGCACCATTTCCAAACGGAATCACCACCACTCCATCAGATCCAATGGCAATTTTAGATGCTTTTCGGTTCATTGATTCATAGGTTTCATCACCCATATTGTTTCGCAGCCAACGGTACTGAATTCCGGCTCCGTTAATATTTAATAATTTTCCAATTCTTGGTGTTTCCAATTCGTAATTAACGTGAACAAAATTGTTTACTCTATTTGTTTTATTACCCACAGACATATCGCTTACAGCATAAAAAACTCCCGAAGTTCCGCCTGTAGCAGCAACTTCACCAGGATTCAATACATTTAATGACAAAGCATTATTAGGCTGATCTCCCGCTCTGTATACCACAGAAATACCTACAGGAAGTCCTGTTTCTTTTGCTGCTTTTTCGTTTAAAACGCCTTGATTGGTAAAATTCTCCACAATATCCGGCGTCAATGATTGATCGATTCCGTAATAATCCAACAGCCAGTTGGCCACTTTGTTTTCTTTATAATCCCAAAGCATTCCCTCGGACAAACCATTTTTTGTCGTTGTAATATCTCCCGTAAGTTTATATGCGATATAATCTCCCGGCAGCATATATTTATATACCTGATTATAAATTTCAGGTTCGTTTTCTTTTACCCATTTGAGTTTTGAAGCCGTAAAATTTCCCGGAGAGTTCAACAAGTGCTCTGAGCATTTTTCAGGTCCAATTTCGGCGAAAGCCGTATTGCCAATTTCAACGGCACGACTGTCGCACCAAATAATAGAATTTCTAAGTGCATTTCCGTCTTTATCCACAATAACCAATCCGTGCATTTGATAAGAAATACCAATTCCCTGAATTTTAGACGCTTCGATATTAGCTTCCCGAATCGCTCTTTTTGTTGCCACGCAAATGTGCTGCCACCAAATTTCAGGATCCTGTTCTGCCCAGTCCGGATGCAATGACACAATTTCCATTTCGTTTTGCGGTTCGTGCAAAACGATTATTTTTTTTCCTGTAGCAGCTTCAACCAAGGCAACCTTGACCGAAGAGCTCCCTATATCATATCCTATATAATACATAACTTATAATGATTTTCTTAAATTAAATTTGTGGGCAAATAACATCATATAATACAACTGAAACTGTAATAGATTTTAGATTGAAGATTAACGATTGCTGATTTTTGATTTAATGCGGGTACATACTAAGATTGCCGATTCCACACTGTTTCAGACATCTGAAATCAAAAATCGTTAATCAAATTTCATCAATCATTTTTTCAATTTTCTCTTAACTTAATGACATTACCTTCTATCCCCTCACGCAATCGTTACTATAAAACCAACAAAACACTATTTTTGCAGAAGAATATCGCAATCATAAACAATACTTTAAAAATTAAAATTGAATTCATTGTACGATAATAATTCATGATTCTGCAAATTCAGACTGTAAAACCTTGCCGCTCTGTGCGAAACATCTTCTTCTTTTTCGTTTGAATCATGTACGATTCCTGTCTGCAAAAGCTTTCTTCTAAAATTTGATTTGTTTATTTCGATTCCCAAAATCTCTTCATAAAGATTTATGACCTGTAGTAACGTAAATTTCTTTGGCAGTAAATTAAATCCTATGGCGCTTTTGCAAATACTTGCCCGCAATTCTTTTAAACTAAAATCTAATATTATTTTATGCTTGTCGTTTAAACCGATAATTTCATTAATACCAATCCACTTGACATCAGAATTATAGGAATCCTTGATCTGATTATCCTGTTTTACCAAGGCATAATAGGCAATCGAAATATCTTCTTGTAATGAAGGTGATGGCTTATAACTAAACGCTTTTAACTGCTCTAAGAAAAAATGATCACCGCCTGTATAATTCTTCAAAATATTATGAGCTGTACTCAATATTGTTTCCCCTTTTTTTATGTAATCACTGGTCAGTCCCCAAGTTACAACTCCTTCATTATCTTCCTGCTTTACTAATAAAACCTCAAGACTGTTATGATCAAAATTAAATATTACGCAATCAATTTCGATTTTTTTAGTACTATATTGTTTAGTGATTTTTTTAGCTCTTTCATCTCCCTTTTCCATAGAAAATAAATTTTAAACTATTATTGTTTTCAATTGACAAAGACCTTAGTCTATTGCTCTTCGTATTCCATAGGGATCTATGGTAACAATTTTTCCATCCTCGCAATAATCGATTTTGGTTACTTTCATACTCCTTAAATGAGTTATTCCTTTTGACAAACTCGAATCATGATAAAATAAATACCATTCATTATCCACTTTACAAATAGAATGATGCGAGGTCCAGCCTACAACAGGATTTAAGATTCGGCCCTGATAAGTAAACGGCCCATACGGACTATCTCCTGTTGCGTAACAGATAAAATGAGTGTCGCCCGTAGAATATGAAAAATAATATTTACCGTTATACTTATGTACCCACGAAGCCTCAAAAAAACGTTTGTCATTATTGCCAGCCAATAATACTTCACCATTTTCATCCAAAATTTTAATTTCTTTTGGTTCTTCGGCAAATTCCAACATATCCTGCGTTAATAACGCTACTATTGGGCCTAAAGCAGGCTCATTATCCGTTGGTTCTTCATAATTCTTATCATACTTATTGTTTCTGTATTTTTGAAGTTGTCCTCCCCAAATACCTCCAAAATAAATATAATGCTCTCCGTTATCGTCCTCAAAAACAGCAGGATCAATACTATAACTTCCTTTAATAGGCTCAGACTCCGGTAAAAAAGGACCAATAGGTGAATCGCTGCTTGCGACACCAATCTGGAAAATTCCGTCAGCACGTTTCGCAGGAAAATACAAATAATATTTTCCGTTTTTACAAGCTGCGTCAGGTGCCCACATTTGTTTTTCTGCCCACGGCACATCGTTTACATGCAATGCCACACCATTGTCCAAAGTTTCTGAGTTGATATTTTCCATTGAAAACACATGATAATCTTCCATACCAAAATGATCTCCATTATCATTAAAAGGAATACCGGCATCGATGTCGTGTGATGGGTAAATATAAATTTTACCATTAAATACATGTGCAGATGGATCTGCTGTATAAATATGGGATACTAAGGGTTGTGAAATGGCTTCTTTATTAATTTGCTCGAAATTAATTTCTTCAATACTATCTTCAGGCATAGTCTTTTTTTTGTTTTATATAAAATAATTAAGTTCTTCTTTCTTTTAAATCGGCCTCTATTTGTACTTCTGTTTTTTTATCAATTTTATAGAAAAATAACAGGGCAACACCAGTTAAAAAAGGTATTGCAGGAAAAACACTGACCAATAATTTGATTCCGTTTATAGCAAAATCTGTTTGGATTAGAGAATTTGGCACATAGTGAAAATATCCTAAAAACAAGGTTGTCAATGAACCGCCAATACTTAAACCCGCTTTTAAACCTACCATCATAGCCGAAAAAATAATGGCTGTAGCGCGACGGTTATTCAGCCATTCTGAATAATCAGCAACATCTGCAATCATTGCCCACAGAAGCGGAATTGTGATTCCGTAGAAAAATCCGTGTAAAATCTGAGAGAAAAAGATAAAGCCAATGGCTCTTGGTGAAAAGAAATAAAAGGCGAGAATAAATAAGGTCGAAATGAATAAAAACAAACCGAATATATTTCTCTTGCCATATTTATCAGCCAGGTTTTTAGACAAAGTAATTCCGACAATCATAAAGATAATTCCGCCTGCATTAAACAATCCAAAACCTGCAGAAACGGGATCGTTTCCAAAATGATTTAATCCTATTTTCGACAGCACTTCTAAGATTGGCTGTATAAAAAGTGCCAACTGTTTTTTATCTACATAATTTTCAAAATAGTACACATAAGATCCTCCTTTCATTGCGAGAGTGATAAATACTAATGTTGTAAGACTTAGCATGATTACCCAAGGCTTGTTTTTCATTAAATCACTCAGGTCTTCACGAACACTGGATTTTTGCTCCGGTTTTGGAATAATGCGTTCTTTTGTTGTTAAAAATGTGATGAGCAGCATAATTGTACCAATGATTGCTAAAACGGTCATTACTTTTTCGATACCAATTGCCTTGTCTCCGTTTCCGGCACTTTTGATAATTCCGAGCATGAAAACCTGAACAAAAAATTGGGCAAACATTACCGCTACAAAACGATAAGAAGACAAACTGTTTCTTTCTTTCATATCGCCCGTAATTACTCCGCTTAAAGCCGAATAGGGTAAATTGTTACTGGCATAAAAAAGCAGTAATAAAGTATAGGTTACAACCGCATAAATTACTTTTCCCTGATAAGAGAAATTTGGTGTTGTAAAAGCCAGTAATGCAATAACACCTAGTGGTATGGCTGTTATTAATATCCATGGTCTGAATTTTCCCCATTTTGTAATGGTCCGGTCTGCCAGTATACCAATAATAGGATTAAAAATGAAAGCTGCAATTAGTCCTACAACGAGCATAATAATAGAAGAATGCGTGGGAGACAATCCATAAATATCAGTATAGAAATAAGCCAGATAGGTCATCAAAGTCTGGAAAACTAAATTTGCAGCAAGGTCTCCTAAACTATAGCCGATTTTTTCTTTAATGGATAATTTTTGTGAAATGTAATTCATTATTTATGTGGTTATTTTGGCTTGAAATTAGATTTTGTTTTTCTAAATTCGGAATAGATAATTAGTACTAAAAAATCGAATATTCGTTTAAACAATCGGTTGTGTAAAATTATACAAAAAATCAGAATAAACAACTGCGTTATAAACTATTAAATGAATATAATCAATTAACACATTCGGTTGTGTATTTATTAATAAAAAACGTTTTTAAGCATCATTTTTTATTATTTTATATCATTCTGCTTTATTACGTCGTAGTACGCTTTCTTGGGTTTCAGGTCTTTATCGAACAATAACGGATAATTTGTTCGCCCTTTTATAGGCCAGTCGTTTAACCATGATTGTCCATCATGAACTCCCCAAAATGTTACACGGCTAATTTTGTCTTTGTGTTTTAAAAATAATTTAAAGATTGAAGCATAACGTTCCGCTAGTTTAACCTGCACAGAATCCGGAAGTGTTTTAGGATAAGGGTTCATTTTAGTATCCCCTTCAAAATTCTGATTAACATCAGCGCCATTTAAATCTTTTGGATTTGGCAATACCGAAATATCAAGTTCCGTGAATGCAACTTTAACACCAAGCGCAGAATAAGCCAAAATACTTTTCTCAATTTCATCTAATGATGGATAATTCAATTTCCAATGTGCCTGAATACCTACTCCGTCAATTTTTCCTCCGCCTGCTTTAATCTTTTTGATCAAATTAATATTTCCTTCTCTTTTTGCCGGCTCTTCATTATTATAATCATTGTAATATAAATCAACTTTTGGATCTGCGGCAGCGGCTAATTTGAAAGCATCAACAAGGTATTTTTCTCCAAGTGTATTTAAAAAAATCGATTTTCTTAAAGTTCCGTCTTCATTTAAAGCCTCATTAACCACATCCCAGGAATCAACTCTGCCTTTGTATTTAGATACAATTGTGGTGATATGATCTTTCATAAAAGCTTTCATTTCGGTACTATCTTTAATTTTTCCCATCCAAGGTGCCAATTGGCTGTGCCAGATCAAGGTGTGACCGTGAATAAACATTTTATTCTTCTCGCCGTAGGCTACAAACTTATCCGATAATGTAAAATCGTATTTGTCTTTTGCAGGATGTATAAACATCGATTTCATAATATTTTCTGCCGTTATCGCATTAAACTCCTTTTTAATCAAAAAATCTTCTTTGGCATTTTTTTCTTCAATCTGTTCTTTACTCAAAGCCGTTCCTATATAGAAATCATTTTTATAGCTGTCTTTTAAGGAAATCGATTTTACTTCTTTTTTTGCATTACAGCTGCTTAAAATTATGACAGACAGGAGCAATAGATGGTGATTAATTAATTTCATTTTTAGTGGTTTAGATTAGTAGTTAATATATTTTGTGCAATTATTTTTTTAACACAGAGATTCTGTGTTGATTTCCAAAATAAATTTATATTTTTTTTATTAAAAGCTCCGGAGGAGTGCAATATTTATAGCTAATACAACACATTCATTCAATTAGCTCCAGCGGAGCGATATTTTTGTTTTTCTTATGATTATTAAAATGTCACCTCGATGGGGTTTCTTTGAAAATGATTAAAATTTCTATAAATATAACGTCCTGATGGGACTTGCCATTAAGTTAAGATATATTGTGTTCCATCGGAATACCTCATCGCTAAAAAAAAAATCATCGTGAGAAACATCGTCCCATTGGGACGTTTGAGAAATTGTATATATAATCTATATATGTTTTACCAATTGTTATTTATAAAATCAAACGTTCCTACAGAACGTGAAAAAACGCCGTATTTATTGGGCTACCAATGAAATGTTCCGATGAAACAAAAACAAAGTAATGAAATATTGTCCTTAACAAATTGCTCCACTGGATTTTTCCTTAACTTAATGACATTGCCTGACGGGACTTACATACCAGAGCTTAATTAAATTCTTTTTTATAAAGATTTATAGCAATTCTTTCAGCTTATAAGCTATACCCATTTCGAGACCTCTTAATTCGGCTAATCCTTTTAATCTTCCTACCAGAGAATATCCGGGATAAGTTTCTTTTGTTTCATCAACAGCATGCAAAAAACCATGATCGGGACGCATGGGCAAACTCACTTTTATTTTGTTCATTAAAAGAAGCAGTTTTTCTACAATAACTTCCATTTTGGCATCACCTTTTAAATGTTCCGATTCCCTGAAAACAGTTTCGCTTTCGCGGAAAGTATTTCGAAGATGCAAAAAGTGAATTCGGTCTCCATGATTATCTATAATTTTTTCCAGATTGTTTTCAGGATTTGCGCCTAAAGAACCGGTACAATAACACAATCCATTTGAGTGTAAAGGAACTGCTTCAAAAATTGCTTTAATATCATTTTCCGTAGAAACAATTCTTGGTAATCCCAAAACCGAAAATGGAGGATCGTCAGGATGAATAGCTAATTTCGAACCTAATTCCTGCGCAACTGGAGCAACTTGGGATAAAAAGTAAATCAGGTTTTCTCTTAGTTTTTCATTATTTATGTCAGCATAATTATCTAATAACGAAAGAATTTGTTCTGTCGTAAAATTGATTTTACTTCCCGGAAGTCCCAATAGTACATTTTTAAAAAGCAGTTCTTTTTCGTCTTCAGAAAGTTTATTACCAAATTTCAATGCATTTTCTTTTTCTGTTTCCGAATAATCGTTTTCAGCATTTGGTCTTTTTAAAAGATAAACATCAAAGTAAGTAAACGCTTCCTGATTGTATAATAAAGCTTTACTTCCATCTTCATTTACAAAATCATGATCTGTTCGAACCCAGTCTAAAATGGGCATAAAATTATAGGTGATTACTTTAATGCCACAATCCGAAAGATTCTTTATACTGATTTTATAATTTTCGATGTATTGCAAATAGTTACCGCTTGCTCTTTTAATCTCTTCGTGAACCGGTAAACTCTCTACAACTGTCCATTCTAAACCTGCCTTTTTAATGATTCCCTGTCTTTCTTTAATATCGGCAATTGTCCAAATAGCTCCAACCGGAATTTGATGCAAAGCCGTTACAATTCCGGTTGCTCCGGCTTGTTTAATATCTATTAATTTTACAGAATCCTGAGGACCAAACCAACGCATGGTTTGTTGCATTTTTATCATGATATGTATTCTTTTTGATTAAAAGCCAATGCTATTTCCGCCATCGACCGGCAAAATAGTTCCGGTTGTAAATTTAGATTCGCTTGACGCAAAATAAAAAACTGCATCTGCAATATCCGAAGGTTCTCCTAAAATTCCCATTGGAGTTCTCGACAACACTTTATTTTTTCGTTCCGGATCACTGTCTAAAGCTTTTGCCGACATTTTGGTTTTGATAAACCCCGGAGCCACACAATTAACACGAATACCAAACGGAGCCAATTCGACCGCCATCGCTCTTGTCATAGATTCGATTGCGCCTTTGCTTGCCGAATAAGCAATTACCTTCGGGATTCCGTATTGCGATGCCATTGAACTAATGTTGACAATATTTCCTCCATTATTTTCTTTCATGTTTTTTACTACAGCTTTACTCACAGCAAAAACGCTTAATAAATTAGTGTGAATTATTGATAGAAAATCTTCATCGGTTACATCCAAAAACTCTTTCTTTAAATTAATTCCCGCATTATTCACCAAAATATCGATTGGATTATTTTTTGTTATGCTTGTAATCATCGCAGGAATTCCCGCAATATCATTCAAATCAAATAAAACCGGAATTGCATTTGGACCAATTTCCGCACAAGCTTCTTCTGTTTTTTCTTTTGATCTTCCAATGATATATGTTGTGATTCCGTTATCACATAATTTCTTCGCTGTTGCAAAACCCAAACCTGAATTTCCTCCGGTTACAATTGCGGTTTTTGTATTCATATTGCTTTCTTTTATATAATTAATTTCCAGGTGCAAACGGAAATTTTAATGATTTGAAATACTCTAAAGTTTGTGTTGGTTTTTCTACTCCAACCGGTAATTCTTTACCCGAATATTGCTGAAAATATAACAAACAGGCATCTCGCCACCATTTTGCTTCTTTATATTGAATTTCCAGTAACATTTGCACTTCTTTAAAACGTTCGCTATCAACATATTTTTCGGTTTTATTCCAAGTGTTTTGCATTTCCTGAACCTGATTTACACCTTCTTGGTATTTTAAAGCCAAACCGTTCCAAAGTGTCTGACCATTTTTTAATTTGTAATCCCAGGGAACATGATGAAACCATAATAAATCCTGTTCAGGGCACGTTTCGAGATTATCAAAAACCTTCTCTACTTCTGATGCATATTGACTTGTGGCATTTGTTCCTGTTTTTGATCTGTCAAAACCAATTCCGTTTTTATCAGCTTTGTGATAATAAGTTGGATTCCATTCTGGTCTTGATAAATTAGAAACCCACGGTCCCGGACCATAATGATGCCCAGTATCCATAATATGATGCAAACCAAGCGGCGTCATGTAATTTACAACCGCTTCTCTTGACTTCATCATTATTTCTTTAACCGGTTTAATGAAGTTTTCATTGTTCGAAAAAGTACATCGCAACCATTCATCAGCAATTACTTTCGAATTTAAATAAGGGTCCCATGCTAATCTCCCAAAGCCATACCAATTTGCCTGTGCAAAAGGATGTCCGGTCCAGTTGAGATCATTGCCTATATTCGAAACTCCTGCAATTCCGGTAAGCTTCTGCGGGCTTAAAGATCCATCAATTACTTTGGCAACCGTTGAACCTTTTCCTTTTTGATAGGTATCCGATTCTAAAACTTCCTGAAATAGTTTTGGCAGAAAAACCAAGTGTGTACTAAAACCTAAATATTCCTGCGTGATTTGAAATTCCATCATTATTGGCGTTTTTGGCATTGCGCCAAATAAAGGATGAAAAGGTTCTCTGGGCTGAAAATCTATTGCGCCATTTTTTACCTGAACAATTACATTGTCTTTAAATTTTCCGTCATATGGCTGAAATTCGGCGTAAGCCTGTTTTGCCCTGTCATTTACATCATGTTCAGAATATACAAATGCTCTCCACATAATCACGCCTCCAAAAGGCGCTACGGCATCGGCTAGCATATTAGCTCCGTCGACATGATCTCTACCGTAATTTTGAGGTCCGGGTTGTCCTTCAGAATTTGCTTTTACCAGAAATCCTCCAAAATCCGGAATTCTTTTATAAATCTCTTTTGCTTTCTGTTTCCACCAATTGGCTACTTGGGTGTCTTTTGGATCGGCTGTTTTTAAACCGCCAATTTCAATAGGTGCCGAAAAACGGGCAGTTAAATATACTTTTATCCCATAAGGACGAAATGCATTAGCTAAAGCTTCTACCTTCTCTAAATATTGAGGAGTTAAGATCAACGCATTTGCATTTACGTTGGTCAAAACTGTTCCGTTAATCCCGATTGAGGCATTTGCTCTGGCATAATCTATATATCGCTGATCGATAAAATCTGGTAATTTTTGCCAATTCCATAACGAAAAACCGGCATAACCACGCTCAACAGTTCTGTCTAAATTATCCCAATGATTCAATATCCTGATATTTGTCTTTGGTGAATCGATAATATTCAAATTTGTGATCAATTTATTGGTTTGCATTAATCTCAGAAAACTGTAAACGCCGTATAAAACCCCAACATCACTTTTTCCGGTAATGATAATTTGCTTCTTGTTTTTTAAGGAAACTGATTTAATAATGAAACCTTCTTTATTTATCGAATCAAAACTCCCGATTTCTTTTTGAATTTCAGGACCAAGCGACTCTTTAGAACCAATAATAATATTGTGATCTCTCTCAATTATTGATTTGTTTTCAAATTTCTTTCCTAACATCTCACCCAAACCTAATTGTAATTCTGCGCAGGCAATTTTTATAGTCTCTGAATTTTCAAAAGAAGCAATTCCCTGAATATTAGAAAGATACTCTCCTGCTAAGTCTGCGTCAGTAATTTTATTGTATTGCAACCATAATTTATAGTCCTTTTGAGCCGAACCAGACCAACAAACTGCAAAAAGGAGTAAAATGGATTTGAAAAAAGTCTTTTTTATTGGTGTCATTTTATTAGCTGCGATTTTTAAATTTTATTTTTCAAATGCAAATTGTAGATTAAGCTAAAAATATTACTATTTAGTAAAAAAAATGCTAAAAAAATATACTATTAAGAATATTTGATCAATTGCAATCGGTTGTGCTAAAATACAAAAATATGCCAATAAAAAAATAAAAAACGATTTATTTTCATATTTCGCTCTTTCAATTCCGTCATTGAATTATCAACAGAGAATTCGATGACGGGATTTTACAGCAAAAAAATAACCTGTTAATAATAGATTAACAGGTTATAAAATAGTTTTAAATAAATCCTAAATCCGTTTAGAAGACTCTCGTATAAGGACTTGTGTATTTAAAAATGTTATTTCTTTAGCATCCACTTCTTCTTTAGCAGATTTTAGATTTTTAATAATTAATTCAGCAGCTGCTTTACCCATTTTCTCCGCAGGGTGCGTGATAGTAGAAATATTAGGCTCAATGATTTCTGAGATTGGATCATTGTTAAATCCTATTACTGCAAAATCTTCAGGTATTTTAATTCCTCTTTTTTTAGCCGTTTGAACTGCGCTTACAGCAAGAATATCTCCTGGTGCAAAAAGACCATCAGGGCGGGATTTTAAGTCAAATAATTTATTGCAAGCCTTTACCCCATCTTCATAAGTCATTTCTTTCAGACTTATAATCAGATCTTCGTCTACTAAAAGTTCATGCTCTAATAAGGCATCAATATATCCTCTTTTCCGTTCATTGTAAAGAGTTCCAAATTCTGATCCCGCAGTTAAGTGTGCGATTCTCCTGCATCCTTGCTCTATCAGGTGTTTTGTTGCCTTATAACCCGCCAGATAATTATTAATTACAACACGAAAAGTATCATAATCTCTTGGGACCCTGTCAACAAATACAAGGGGAATATTATTATTGGAAAATTGCTGAAAATGAGAAGTATCCTTCGTTTCCATTGCCAGAGAGCAGATAACTCCACTTACCCTGTTGCTATATAAGGATTTAGCCAAATCTACCTCTGTCTCGTATGAATCATGCGACTGCATAATAAGTACCGAATATTCAGATTTTTGAGCCGCAATTTCAATACCACTGATCAAAGAAGACAAAAAGGGCTGGGTTATCGTTGGGATTAAAACACCAATAGTTCTTGATTTATTACCGCGTAAACCTGCCGCCAAAGTGTTTGGAACAAACCCCATTTCCTTGGCTGTTTGCTTTACTTTTTTAATTGTCTTATCACTAATAGTATGGTGATCTTTTAAAGCTCTAGAAATTGTTGATGTTGCAAGATTAAGTCTCTCTGCAATATCATATATCGTTACGTGTTTATGTTCTTCCATTACTTACTGTAGTATATTAAGTAAATGTAATTATTTTAATTATATTACAATTGATTCTCTAAGCATTTAGTATATCATAAAGATTTAATCTCTTCGAATAAGCCAATTACTTCTTTTTTTTTTAAAACATCTATTAGAGGATAAATTTTTATTAAAGATATTTTCTTACACAATCGGTTGTTCGAATTAGCTCTTTTACCCCAAAAAAATACAGCCTTTCAGATCTCTATTTGACAATTGGAAAAGAAACTATTTCTACAAGTAACAGAGGATTCTGAAATAAAAACATCTGGTATATACAATAAATTGTTTCAATTGTTATTTTTGAAGCTACTCTGAAGAAAAAACAGTCAGTGATTTATAAAAAATGATCATCCTCATTTTCTGAAATTTCAGCAATAAAAAAGGCCGGCTTACGCCAGCCTTAATCATTTAAAAGCAGTCATTCTTATTTAGCTGATCATATACTCAATGAGCAGGTCTCCTTTCTCCACCAGACTGTTTTCAGTAAGATGGATTTTTTTAATAACTCCTGCTTTTCCTAATACTGTGTTTTCCATCTTCATGGCTTCAATGGTAAACAAAGGTTGATCATGTTTCAGTACATCTCCCTGCTTCACCCATATTTTACTCAATAATCCTGGCAAAGGAGCACCAACATCTGCATCAGTGAGCGCTTTTCTGTTTTTTACTCCTTCGGTTTTTATGGATTCATCTTTGATCTCAATAGCTTTAGTCTGACCGTTTAGTTTGAAATAAACGGTACGAATTCCATGAAGATCCGGCTCAGATTTGTATAAAAACTTTACAATAATAGATTTACCCTGAGAAATATTAACAATTACTTCTTCATTGGGTTTTAATCCATAGAAAAATACAGTGGTTGGAATAACGCTTACATCCCCATATTTCTCGCAGGTCTTAAAGTACTGTTCAAAAACTTTGGGATAAAACTTATAGGATAAAAAATCAGCCAGAGTGCAAGAGGTAGAAAACTTCTGCTGAAAAATTTCAAACTCCTGATCAAAGTCAATAGGCGTTAGATGTGCATTAGGAAGATCTACAAAGGGTTTTTCTCCCTTGAGTACCATTTTTTGAAAATCTTCCGGCCATCCTCCATCCGGCTGTCCAAGTTCACCTTTAAGCATTCCTTTGACAGAATCAGGAAAAGACATAGAATCTCCTTTGTCCAGAACATCCTGTTTGCTTAAATTACCACTGACCATAAACATGGCCAAATCACCCACCACTTTTGAAGAAGGGGTAACTTTTATGATATCGCCTAAAAGGCTGTTGGAATCCTCGTATGCCTGTTTAATCTCGGTCATTCTGCTCTCCAATCCCAATGAATATGCCTGAGGTTTTAAGTTAGAATACTGTCCCCCGGGAATCTCATGTTTGTAAACTTCTGCTGTGCTGGATTTTAAATCCGACTCAAAAGGATAATAATACTCTCTGACATCTTCCCAGTAATTGCTGTACTGATTTAATTTTTCAACATCAAAACCTCCATCATGGCTAGTTCCTTTTACTGCCTCTGCAAAAACATTGAAATTAGGCTGTGAGGTGAGTCCCGACATAGAGGCCAGTGCCACATCAATAATATCAACTCCTGCCTCTACAGCCTTAAGATAAGTTGCCGACTGAATACCGGCAGTATCATGGGTATGCAGATGAATTGGAATAGCAATAGACTTTTTGAGCTCGGTTATTAATTTCTCCGCCGCATAAGGCTTTAATAATCCTGCCATATCTTTAATACATAAAATATGAGCTCCGGTATCTTCAATTCTTTTAGCTAAATCTAAATAATAATTGAGGTTAAACTTGGGGCGCTCAGCATTGAGTATATCTCCTGAATATCCCATACACACCTCAGCAATAGAGTCTGTATCTCTGAGCACTGCATTTATACTGGTTTTCATATTGGCGATGCTGTTCAGCGAATCGAAAATCCTGAAAACATCGATTCCTTTCTGGGCAGAAACTTCTATGAATTTTTCAACCAGATTGTCCGGATAAGCTGTATATCCCACTCCATTAGAACCCCTAAGGAGCATTTGAAGCAGTACATTGGGCATTGCTTTTCTCATTTGTTCCAATCGGTCCCAGGGACTTTCGTTCAAAAATCGCATCGCAACATCAAAAGTTGCTCCTCCCCAGACTTCCATCGAAAACATCTGTGGAAAATCTTTTGTGAATGATTCCCCGTAAGGCAGCATATCTATGGTACGCACACGGGTAGCCAGTAAAGACTGATGCGCATCACGCATAGTACAGTCCGTATATAAAACTTGATTTTGATCGGTGATCCACTGCGCAAAAGCTTTAGGTTTAAGCTTATCAAGCAGTTGTTTGGTTCCATCTACATGAACTGGACTGGAAGGCACAGGTAATTTTGGCGTCAGGAATGTTTTTTGGGGTAGAACAAATTTAACATCGGGATTTCCGTTTACAATCGTATTGCCTATGTAGGCTAAACTTTTAGTTACATAATCCGATTTTCTCTTGATCTGCATCAGTGATGGATTATCCCCTATAAAATTCACAGTAATTGCTCCCGCCTGAAAATCAGGATGAACAATTAAATTTTCCAAAAAGGGAATATTGGTCTTAACCCCTTCAATGGTAAATTCCTTAAGTGTTCGTAAAAGGCGCTGACTGGTACCTTCTAATGTTCTGCCTCGGGCAGTAATCTTTACAAGCATTGAGTCAAAGAAAGGCGAAATTTTAACTCCCGAATACGAGCTTCCTTCATCTATCCTAATACCATACCCTCCTGCATTTCTATAAGCTACAATGGTCCCGTAATCTGGTGTAAAATCATTTGCAGGGTCCTCAGTGGTGATTCTGCATTGAATGGCAAATCCGCTGCATTTTAAACTTTCCTGGCCTTGAATATAGATTCCGGGGCTGGAGAGTTCGTGTCCGCAGGCAATAAGAATCTGGCTTCTTACAATATCAATTCCTGTTACCTCCTCCGTAATGGTATGTTCTACCTGAATTCGTGGATTAACTTCAATAAAGTATATATTTTCGGCTTGATCTACCAGAAACTCTACAGTCCCCGCATTATTATAATTAACCTTATTTGCAATGCTCAGGGCATATTGGTATAATTTATCTTTGGTCTGCTGTTTTAAATTTGGTGCAGGAGCAATTTCTACCACTTTTTGAAATCTTCTCTGAACACTACAGTCTCTTTCAAAAAGGTGCACAATATTTCCATGCTTATCCCCTAATATTTGGACTTCAATATGTTTTGGATTTTCAATAAATTTTTCCAGAAATACGGTATCATCTCCAAAAGCAGTTTTAGCTTCCCTTTTTGCTTCATGAAACAATGCTTCCAGCTGATCAGAATGTCTCACTACTCTCATTCCTCTTCCGCCACCGCCTGCAGCAGCTTTAAGCATCAATGGATATCCAATTCTGCTGGCTTCTTGTTGGGCATCAGTAAATGTTTCAAGATTAACATTACTATCTTCTATGAGCGGTACATTGGCCAAGAAAGCAATTTTTTTAGCGGCTACTTTATCGCCTAATTGCGCCATAATTTCGGGATCTGGCCCGATCCATAAAATGTTATTCTCCTGACATTTTGCAGCAAAAGATACATTTTCGGATAAAAATCCATAACCGGGATGAATGGCATCAACTCCCTGAATTTTGGCAATTCTGATAATTTCATCTATATCAAGATAGGGCTTCAACGGATCTGTGTCTTTGCCTATCTGATAAGCTTCATCTGCCTTGTATCGATGCAGTGAATAACGGTCTTCGTAGGTATACACACCAACCGTTTTAATTTTTAGTTCCGCCGCAGCGCGAAAAATACGTAGTGCAATCTCTCCTCTATTTGCAACTAGTAATTTTGAAATTGTTTTCATTTAAAAAAATTAAGTTAGATAATCAAAAAACAAAAAGCTTTCGCTAAATAACTAAAGAATCTTCTGGCTGCTCATTTATCTAATATACAACTTACCTTTTTCGGACTCACTACCTATAAGACAAATCGTAAATAAACGAACATTTCAAATTCCTAATTATTCCGCACAAAGCCATTTTTCTATAATACTATTTATAATCTGCTCACGCAGTATCTTTTTTAATCCCAAAACTACGAACCTCCAATATAACACTGTTCTTAATTTAAATTCTATTCTATTATTATTCCTTTCTATTTTTACTGTTTTACTTTATCACACTTAGTCTATAAGATTAGATATCTTATTTTAGGGAACGAAGATATACATTTCTACTATATCGTTTTCGTTTCTTTTTCCACAATTAAAAAACAGGCAATAAATATCCCTGATTTTACAATCAAACGAAACTTAAATAATATTTTTATCTATTTGAATATTTCCGTTATTTCACCTTATTTTTCAATTATTTTTTTCATTAGGTCTAATGTTGCATCCCAATTTTTATCTGAATGCTCATACATGGTTTCTGTTGCAAAGTTGCTGTGTGTCAATGTTAGAATTGTTTTGTTCTCATTTGCTGTTAACTCAAATAAGATAACAGAATAATTCTCCGGACTGTCCGGCAATCCTGAAAAGCCACTCCAATAATTATATTCAAAAACCTTTTCAGCTTCAAACTTCAAAATCACTCCTTTGTCTTCGTAGTCAGTTCCTTGCCAGCTTCCTGTAAATAGAATTGGCTCTCCAACTCTCCAGTTAGAGATAACTATTGTACCAAATAACCATTCTTTGATTTCGTCAGGGTTTGTCAAAACATTCCAGACTTCCGAAATCGGTGCATTAATACTGATTGTTTTGTTTAAAATTTTGTCCGTTGCCATATCATTTTGTCTGTTTATTTATTAAATAAATCATTGTCATAACTATGATTCTGAAGATCCATTTATACTTGCAATTATGCAAAGTAGTAAAGAGATTATTGTGGCAATAGTTCTAATATTATGCAGCACATTCCAGGGATTTTCAAACTTTTGTCTTACCATACTTATCTCATCAGCAGTTGCAGTTTTTAAATCTACATTTGCCAGCATATCGTTTAATGGTACATTCCCAAATATTGTTACTCCAAAAGAGCCAATAGCATAAATAACGGAAGCCGCTAATAACAACAAAAATCTAGGCGATTGCATTGATGTGAAATTTAAATAGGTCGAAATCGGCAGTAAAAATAATGTTCCCATAAAGGATGCAAAAAACCATGGATTTTGGATCGCAACATTTATTGATTGCATTGCCGAAATATATTCTTTGTTTGAAAGTTTGTTTAAACCAATCGTAACAGAGCAGGAATATCCATAGTATAATCCCGCTATTAATGCTGTTGCCAGAATTGTGATCCCTAAAATAATGTTTGATAAAGACATAGCTGTTTTCATTTAAAAGATTTATTTACGTAAAGTTTTTATATATAAAATAACAGATTTTATTTCTTCGATAGTTAGTTTTTTCTTCCGGTAAGGCATTGATCAGCTTACTCTAAACCTGATAATCTCTTTAGTCTGAAAAAGAGAATAAATTTATCAGTTTTTTACAATAAAAAAGCTAATTTTAATCTGAATAGTCTTTAAGTTAATGCAATAAATTTATAAATTTTATAATAATAGCTTAACTTTAAAGGCTCTAAATTTGATTTCTAACAACCTTATTTCTTAACAAATGAAACAATTCTACCAAATTCGCCATCTCATGGCTTTTTTAAGTCTTTTTTGTTGCTTCTCAATGTCCTTGTTTGCTCAGGGAACATCTCCGACACCTCAAAATTTGCCTTATCTACAAGATTTTTCTTTATTAGAATCGACCTCAACCACATATCCTTCAGGGTTACAGGGTTGGACAGCAAGTACAGCTCCCGGGAGTTCATACAATACAAACGCCGTTTTAATAGGTGACAGAGCTCTAACTGCCAGCAGCACTGCTTCTACTACGAGTGGTAATATTCATAATTATAATGGAAAAATTGGCTTTTTAAACTCCGGTTCTTTAGACTTAACAATTGGCATAGCAATTAACACATTGGCAAAGTCAGGCATTATAGTACAATATGATGCTATGGTAGTTCGCAATCCTTATGACGGAACTGCCAACACTCGTATCAATGAAATGGTTTTGCAATATCGAATAGGTGACTCTTCTATTTTTAATACTTTGCCTACAACCTCGTATTTAAGCAATACCGTTAAACAAACGACTTCTGGAGTTACCTCTCCTTTAAATCCCGTTACTATTACTGTAATTTTACCAGCTGAATGCGACAATAAGGAGGTTGTACAATTAAGATGGATTTCCAGGCAAAATTCAGGAGCAGGCTCACGTCCTTCTTTTGCTATTGATAATATTAATATTCAAAATGACATTACGCCGCCTGCATACGCTGATGGATACCCTAAAATAGAAAATATCCTATCTAATGGTTTTGATTTTTCAATTCAATTGAACGAAACTGGAAAAACGTATTTTGTATTATTACCCTTAGGAAGTTCTAAACCAAGTGCTTCTCAAATAAAATCAGGTTTGGATGCCAATGGAAATACCGCTTTACAATCCGGTATATTTGATGTTACAGACAAAACTTTAACTTATACTAAAAGTTTTTCCAATTTAACTATTGATACTGATTATGTTGTTTACTCTATTTCGGAAGATTCTTATGGTAATATTCAAAACGACAGTAATCAGCTGAATGTTAAAACCTCTAATGTTTTAGTACCTTCAATATCAACAACAAAGACTGCATTGGATTTTGGCTTTTCAGAACAAAATTTTGCATCAAAAACAAGCAGTTATCAAATTCAGGCACAGCATCTTAATGATGTAGTCACTGTTACTGCTTCAAATAATTTTACAATTTCAAAAAATCCAAATGATAATTTCCAATCTTCTTTGGTCTTTAACGTGCAAGATTTTGATACTAATAACACTCCTACGGTTTATGTACGATTTACGCCTGATGCAACAGGTAATTTTTCAGGACAAATAGACCACCAAACTTCAGGAGCAAGTACTAAAACGATACTATTATCCGGTACGGGAATCAATCCTTATTCTCAAAATTTTAATGATGTAAATGTACTTACAAACAGTGGCTGGACTGCTTATAGTGTAGCAGGTGATAAAATTAAATGGGCTAGTACAAGCAGCCGTTTTAATAGCTCACCAGCGGCAGTATCAATAAATGGCTACTCCGAAAACGGAGCAAGTAAAGATTGGTTAATTTCACCTAAATTACATTTAGACAGTTTCGATAAATTTCCATTATTATCATTTTATGCCCGTAAATTCTATTCGGGTCCAAACTTAAAATTAATGGTTTCTGTTAATTACGACGGTACAAGCAGCCCTGAAACTGCGACCTGGACAGAGCTTGAAGGTGATTTCCCTTCAACTACGGGAGTATTTAAGTCGTCTAAGTTTATCAATTTAAGCGCTTATAAATCCGACAATACTTATATCGCCTGGGTATATGAAACTACCGCTTCTGGTGGAGAAAATGCAGCCGAATGGACAATAGATGATGTAAGTATTACCAATGAGGCAACATTTTTAGCTTCTAATCCTAATTTAAATTTTAGCGAAACAAACCCAAATGCAACTTCAGATAGTCAATCCTTTATTTTCATGGCTGGAGGTTATGGTGATTTTACAATCTCAGCACCTTCCAATTTTCAAATAGCTCTTGATAATACTAATTTTCAATCAAGTCTTGTTGTTTCTGCAAACGATGCATTAGCAGGTAAAATTATTTATGCTCGTTTTGCCCCTTCAGTAAAAGCATTAAGTTTAGAAGGCTCATTAACGGTAACCTCTACTGGATTAAATCAGCAAATAGGTCATTTTAGTGGTTCTTCTTTTCCAAAATCTGAAACCTTTGATATTGTAAGTTACAACTTAGAGTTTTTTGGAAGTAATGTAGTTGGAACAAGCGGAGAATTTGGTCCAATTGACGATGCTTTGCAAGTTGAGAATGTAGCCAAAGTAATGAATAAATTAAATGCCGATGTTTATGTAGTTCAGGAAGTATCTGATGAGGCTGCTTTGGAAACTTTGATTCAAAAAATAAGCATCAATGGTAAAACATTTGACAAAAGTATTTCTCCGGCATGGTCCTATTCATTTTCGCCACCAGATCCTCTTTTCCCTCCTCAAAAATTAGTGGTTATTTACAATACACAAACAACCAAAGTAAACAAAACCCGTGTTATGTTTAACGAGTTGTATGATAATATTCGTGCAGGGAATACCAGTTTGCCTAATTATCCGGGGGGTAACAGTTCTAGTTTCTTTGCCTCTGGACGTTTGCCTTATTTAGTGAATATTGAAACTAACATTAACGGGGTTAAAAAAGAAATGAACATTATTGATCTTCATGGTCGTGCCAATAGTGGAACTGATATTTCAAAATACAATATGCGTAAATACGATGCCGAAGTTTTAAAGGACAGTTTAGATGCAGAATATCCAAATGCAAACTTTATGATTCTGGGAGATTATAATGACGATGTTGATGTATCTGTTATTACTCCTAATCCTTCGTCGTATCAAAAAATAGTGGAAGACACTGATCGTTACAACGCTTTAACTTTAGAAATAAGTAAAGCAGGCGCCTATAGCTATTTAGCGTCTGGAGGTTTTTTAGATCACATTATTATTTCTAATGAACTGACAAACGAGTACATTCCTAATTCTGTTGCGGTTTATGATCCTCGTTTGGATATTGCAAATTATGTAAATACAACATCTGATCACGGACCTGTTATTGCACGTTTTGATCTTAAAAAAGCAGCACAAAGCATCAACTTCCCAACTATTACTATTACAGATGCTACATCTTATGATCTAAATGCTACTGCTACATCTGGTTTAGCGATTACTTATGTAAGTTCTAATGAAGCTATTGCAAAAATTATTAACGGGAAAATCCAAATATTTAGCGCAGGAACGGTAACAATTACAGCTTCTCAATCAGGAAACGAATATTATTTAGCTGCTGCTGATGTAAATCAGTCTCTAACCATAACTGATACAAAATTACCTGTTATTATCGCACCGGCAACAATAACGCAAAGTAATGATACAGGAATATGTGGAGCAAAAATTAACTATGTAGCCCCAGTAGGAACTGACAATTTTCCGGGAGCAGCTACTGTTCAGACGGCAGGATTAGCTTCAGGTACTGTATTCCCAGTTGGAACAACAACCAATACATTTAAAGTAACCGATGCGTCTGGCAATACAGCAACATGTTCATTTAATGTAATTGTAACTGACACTGAACTACCAATGCTAATTTGCCCCGAAAACATTATCCAGAAAAAAGAGGGTAGATTACATGGAGCGATAGTAACATATTCTACTCCTATAGGAACTGATAACTGCTCAGCTGTTACTGTTACACAAACATCAGGACTGGCATCAGGAAGTGTTTTCCCGTTAGGTATTACTACCAATACTTTCAAAGTAGTTGATGCAGCAGGAAATACAACGAGTTGTTCTTTTACCGTAAACATTGTAAAAGCTTTACCGCCAGATCATGGAAACGGAGGATGTTCAATAAAAGCATATCCTAATCCTGCAACTGACTTTGTCAATTTTACCATAAAAATGGATAACCCAAAAAATATGACGTTAAAATTGTATGATCTCTTTGGCTTTTTAGTTACAGCACCTGTAGAAATAACAGGAAGCTCAACTGAAAACACCGTACAAGTAGATGTAAGTCGTCTTAGAAGAGGCATTTATGTTTACACCTTAAGTACTGGTAACAAAATCCTATTTATTAATAAAATAATCAAAAAATAAAACAACTTTTCTTATATCAAAAATGCCAGATTCCTTTACAAGAATCTGGCATTTTTTTTATTTAACAAATCAACAACAACCTATATTCTCCTTCATTTTCTATTGGTGCTCTATGAATACAAGGCAGTACTTGTTGTTTTGGATGATCCACAGCTAGTCGCCAAAGATGCCCTAATCCTAAACTAACAGGTTCTACATCAGCATATGCCTGATAATGCAAATCAAAATAATTTTCCTTCAAAAAGTTTTCGAATTCTTCTGCTGGTCCATTATGCAGCTCTTTTAGCTTTGCCCGGATTTCTGGAATTAGAATTTTTTGTTCTGCTTGCGAATTAGAAATAATATCACTCGCAGCTCCATGATAGGTACACAAAAAAGTATCTGTTGCAATAGGTGAACGATCAACATGAAACGAATACACATCAGTGGATATGAAATCAAATTCATCATCACGCTCGTAACACTTCAATAAATTAAGAGAGGGCGAAGCTCCAAAATCAGTTAATAATTGTAAATCATTTAAGATTATTTCTCTTGCTATATTTCCCTTTTCGGATAGTTGAAGTGCGATTAAATCTTCAGGGTAAACTTCTGTTATATTTTCTTTTAAACCTAGTTGGGTTACAATCTCGTTAAAATTGCCATCCAAATTTCTGTACCAGCATAGTGCATTCATTTCACCCTTGAAATCATTATGCATGAGCTCACAGAAAGTAGATACTATACCAATTTGATTATTGCCAGAAAATTTATTACTCATAGTACAATATTAAGAAACTAGTTACTTCGTGTATTACAAAAATATGCAATAGTAGTCAGATCCGCATTTTTATCATTTTAAACTTTAAAAATATTCAAGAATGCATACATAAACAGTTTTTTAAAAAAATATGATACGCATCAAATCAATACTGTCCTTTCTATTTGCCGGGCAGGGAAATATTTACTCTTAAAAAAGTTGAGTCTACCTGTTTTTAAGTTCAGTGGCTTAATTGAGGAGTTGGGTTAAATACATAAAAGATTAGCATTGAACTCCGGCTATCTTGCAGGCTAAATCCTAAAATTGATATTAATGAAAAAATTAAATACCGTAATTTTATTATTTTTCACAACGCTTTTAATGGCACAAAATGAAGCCAATTTATCAAAAAACTTCTCAATGGATTTTGGAGGTTCTTTTGGAGTCTTCTCTCCTTTTAAGAGTTCTAGCAAAGGTTTTCCTGACGACAAAAACCAACTTGGATCAAATGGGGTAACTTTTCTGCAGCTGAACTACAAAGAGCATTATTTTGCAAAACTACAGTTTGGCCAGACTACTGTCTCTTATAAATCAATTCAAAAATCCAATGGTTTTAATTCTATAATAGATTCTAAGGCAAACAGCACCACAATTGGGATAAATCTGGGGTACCAATACAAGATAAAAAACTGGCAGCCTTTTATAATGATAGGGTCAGGTACTTCCTTTATAGACTCTCCCAAAACAGTCTTAATAAATGAAAACACAATAAGTTACACTACTAAAACCGGTAATTACCTGTATCTCTCTGGAAGTCTGGGAGTAAATTATATTTTTAACCGGTATTTTATTGTTTCATTAGAAGGACAAGCCTCTACACTGCCAACAGTACCTTCAGGATCTGACACTCATCTGAGCGGTATGAGTCTTCAGATTGGATTAAAATCATATCTTTTTAGTTTCTAAATAGTTTCCCGAGCATGATAGTTTCAGTCTACAAAACAAATGTTAATACAAAAACTAAGTTAAGAAAAGTAAAACCTGTTCTTAATAGAATACTTTTGAACTCTAAATGGAATTTTGATTTAGAAGACAGTGATAAAATTCTAAGGGTAGAGAGTGCAAAATGCCCTTCGGGTCTTTTAATATCCGAGCTTTATAAAATTGGAATACACTGTGAGGAATTATTTTAAATTTGAGCAAATAGAGAATATTATGGTATTCTTTTTTATTATTAGTTTTATATGATGTACACAAGGCACTATAAATATTTACGCTTGTATGGATACCCGGTTTTTGCTGTTTTTCTCAATCTTATTCTAATTCTTTTAAATTCTGATGAGAGCAACACTAAAGACTGGAAATTTTATAATAATATAGATTTTGTAATTGAAGGATTGTTCTGCCTACTCTATACAGTTGCATTATTTGAAACAGGGCTATGGTTATCTAAAATGATAAATTCTACTTCTGTGCTAAAAAAAAATGGAAGCCTGCGATTCTTTTTTAAGCTGCTCCTGCATATACTCATCATAAGTGTTCTTGTTATTTTATTCTATAGCATTGATTTTCCTCAAAAGTACGGATACAATGACCTTATTGCCCGGCGGACATTAATCATTGGTCTCATATTCTCCATATTAATAACTACAGGTTTCACTACTGAGGAACTTCTTATAAAATGGAACGAAAGCCAACTTGAAGTCATTGAAAACAAAAAACAGGCCTTACAGTCTGAACTCAATGCCCTGAAGCTTCAATTAGATCCGCACTTCCTTTTTAATAATCTTAGCACCCTTACTTCTTTAATTGAAGAAAACCAAGACACTGCTGTTCAGTACGTCACCAATCTTTCTGCGGTTTATCGTTATGTTTTGTCCCATAGAAACAAAAATATGATCGTTTTAAAAACCGAACTCGATTTTATCAAAGAATATTTATTTTTATACCAAATAAGATATGGCTCGTCTATTGTGATCAACATTACAGGTGAGAGTAAAAATCTAAATAAATTTATAGCGCCTCTGACCCTGCAGCTTTTAGTTGAAAATGCGATCAAGCATAATTCCTTCTCTGTTACCACGCCACTTATTATTAATATAAATTACCAGTATAACTGGATAATTGTTGACAATAACAAATCGGCTAAATTCACCAAAGAACCAGGAGAAGGAATTGGTCTTGCGCACATTTACCATAGTTACCAGCTCTTAGGGGATATAACTCCTGTTGTCCAGGATTTGGAAACTACTTTTGAAGTCAGGATTCCGTTATTAAACAATTAAAAATATTTTATGATAACCGTTTTAATCATTGAAGATGAAGCTACAAATGCTGCAAGGTTACAAAAAATGCTCCTGCAGTCACAAGAAGAAATTGTAATTGCAGGAGTTCTACAAACAGTAAGAGACAGTATTTCATGGCTTGAGAAAGAGAACAGTCCCGATATTATATTTATGGATATACGGCTCACCGATGGACTGAGTTTTGAAATCTTTAACCAGGTAAACATTAAGTCCTATGTTATTTTTACAACGGCATACGATGAATATGCATTGCAGGCATTTGAAGTAAATGGTATCGACTATCTTCTAAAACCCATCGAACAAAAAAAACTGGATTCCAGCATAAAGAGAATCAAAAGTTTTATCACTCCCGTACTTGATACCGATGTTGTGGATATATTAAAAAAAATGCGTTTACAGAAAAACATATACAAAACACGATTCTTAATCCATTATAAAGATTTATTTATTACAATACCCAGTACTGATATTGCCTATTTTAGCTCTGAAAATAAAATAGTGCATCTCACCACACATTCCAACCAAAGATATGTTATCAAACAGACACTCGATGAATTGATGCAGGAATTAAACCCTGATGATTTTTTTAAAGTGACCCGAAACTATATCATTTGCTTAAAAGCAATCCATAAACTATCCCAATCTTTCGATTACAAGCTTAAACTTGAACTGACTCCTGCTGTAAATGAAATTATACTAGTGAGCCGCGAACGGGGTATCTCTTTGAAAAATTGGCTTGACAGTAACTGAAAATTATTTCAGAGTGAATTTGACATCCCGTGCTTATGCTAATTGTATTGAGATTCTAATTGAAAATTTTCTTTTACTCAAACAATTGATACTTAGAATTTCGATTACCTTTCGACAAAAATACCCATTCACCGTCTGATGTTTGATCTCTGGTATGTAAAGAATAATTAGCAAATTTTGAAGAGGACAAAAAGAGTAAATAGTGCATGAAAAATTAACCGCAGATTACAATACATCTAGCGAAAAATATTTTCTAATACCAAAAAACAAAAGCAAATATTACTATTTGCTTTTGTTGGCAAAAAATGGAAGTTGGTAAAAATAAGTAAATATAAAGGAGCAGATATTTCTATTTGCTCTTTAAAAAAATATCTTTAAAATTAAAATCCTCAAAAGTAAGAGCTATAAATTTTTCTATTTCAGAACAGGAAATTTAAGCTTCAATATTTTTATCTATACTTTTTCTGAGATATTTATTTTATAAGTACACTTTTATATTTGGATATATTTTTTAGAACAATCCCTGTACCTCTAACCACCGCTCTTAAAGGATCTTCTGCAATGAATACCGGTAACTCTGTTTTCTGTGATATCCTTTTATCAAGACCACGCAAGAGCGCTCCTCCTCCTGCGAGATATAATCCCGCATTATAAATGTCGGCAGCAAGTTCTGGCGGCGTCAATGAAAGTGTAACCATAATAGCATCTTCAATCCTCTGTATTGATTTATCCAAAGCTTTTGCAATTTCACGATAGCTAACACATACCTCCTTAGGTTTTCCGGTAAGAAGATCCCTCCCACGAACCGTTATATCATCAGGAGCAGTTTCAAGTTCTTCCATAGCAGCTCCAACATCAATTTTTATTGCCTCCGCAGAGGCATCTCCAATATACAAATTATGGTGAGTTCTCATATAATACAAGATATCATTTGTAAAAACATCTCCAGCGATTTTTATAGATCTGTCACAAATTATACCCCCAAGAGCAATAACGGCAATTTCAGTAGTTCCTCCTCCAATATCTACTACGATGTTTCCTTGAGGAAGCATAACATCTAAACCCATTCCAATAGCAGCTGCCATGGGCTCATGAATTAAAAACACCTCTTTCCCATTTACTCGTTCGCAAGACTCCTTTACGGCTCTCATTTCCACTTCTGTTATACCACTAGGAATACACACAACCATTCGCAATGCAGGAGTAAAAAAGCTTTTCTTCAATTCTGGTATGTTTTTTATAAACCAGCTGATCATTTTCTCTGAGGCATCAAAATCTGCAATCACTCCATCTTTTAGTGGTCGGATTGTTTTAATATTTTCATGCGTTTTACCTTGCATTAAACTGGCTTCTTTACCTACAGCAATAATTTTTCCATTCCTAATATCTCTTGCCACAATTGATGGACTGTCTATTACGATTTTTCCGTCATAAATTATTAAAGTATTAGCAGTTCCTAAATCCATAGCTATTTCCACTATCATAAAATCAAATAAGCCCATAATTATAGTTTTGTTTAAGAACGCTATTATTACAGCTTTATTCTCTAAAAAGAAGAAAATTTCAATACGTTTTTTGCTCCCAGCCTGCTATTTTGATGAAAAAAGTAACCTCTACCAACCAGATATATTATTTTGTAAATGAAAATTCTTGCTCAATAAGTCTGAATTTTTCTTTATCAAGCGGTTTATTCAGAAAACGAAATACAGAAGGATTATTTTGTGCTCGTTTGAGATCATCAGGATGTATGGAGGTTGTAATCATCAGAATAATACAATTTGCTCTGATTACTTCAGCAAGCTTTGTGTATTCATCAAGGAATTCATACCCGTTCATTCCCGGCATATTAATATCTAAAAAGATAATTTGTGGAAGTAAATGAGGAACATTCTCTAATGATCGAATATATTCGAGAGCCTCAAGTGCCGATTCCTGTAAAATTATTTCTTCTGCAAAAAGATATTTTTCAGCCATTCGTTTTGCAATATAACGGTCTGTTGGATTGTCATCAATTACTAGAATTTTTTTAAAAGTCGGTTTTGCTATTTCTTGGTCCATGGTAATTTTGGTTTATTGATTAGGGATTTTAATTAAAAAAGTAGTTCCTATACCTATTTCAGATTGAACTTTTATATCGCCATTGAGTTTACTGACTGCCTCTTTTACAATGTACAACCCTAGTCCTGAACCTACTGATTCCTGTGACACACGATAGAACATGTCAAATATTTTTGCCTGTGATTCTTTATCGATACCTATACCATTGTCCTTAACTAAAATTATGGTTTCAGTGGGGAATGTCTCAATTTTAACACTTACAAAAGGGTTTGCAATTTTGGAATTTTGATAACGAATAGCGTTTGATATCAGATTATTCAGGATGGTGAGGAGGCGATTTTTATCAGAATAAATAGAAGTTTCCTCGGGGATGTCTATTTTAATTTCAACCGTTCTTATATTACCTCCTATGAATTTTAAATTTTCCGTTACATCGCTAAGGAGTTCTTTGAAATTAATATGTTCATTATCAATTTTCATACGAGAGTTGCGTGAATAATCAAGAATGTCACATATAAAACCATCCAGTTTTTCTGCACTTCCTTTTAGCATTTTTAAATAATCAAGCATTTGTTCTTCAGTAGTATCGTCTTTTGCAATTTCAATCAAACCCATCATTGAGTTCAGTGGCGCACGCAAATCATGAGATGTACTGTAAACAAACCGGTCAAGTTCATAATTGGCGGTTTTTAACTCTTGGTTTTCAATTTCCCGTTTATTAAAGATTAGTTTTATATGTGCTTCACTATATTTTTTAAACTGATACGCCCAAAGTCCGCAAACTGAAAAAATAGCACCCGCAAGAATCATATGAATAATAAATGTCTGCAGGGACATATAATCTAATTGAGAAAAATAAATTTTATCAAAACCCATATACTGAAAATAACCAAACAGTGCATGATGGATTGTCACAACTAGCATAAGCGGTATTTGCAGTTTCCAGTTCTGATAAGTAATAAGTATTGCACTGGAAATAAATGCAACAAAATGCATTTCGAACAAGCCGTGCATCTGGTAAATAAACTGGGCCATAAAAATCCCCAATACAACGCTAAGAACATATTGATATAAGTTTGATTTAGGCAAGGCTATTTTTGCAGAGTAATAAGCCAGAAGAAGTAAACTGCCAACTCCAATTCCAATCATCCAGGTATCATAATAAAAAGCAAGGAGCAAGCCGATAAAAAAAAAGCTTATAAGAAAATAATTCGTCAGGTGATCCGATTTTCGTTTTATTATAAAAAGAAAATCTTGAATATGCTTCGATTGTTCCGTATCATCAGTTTCCTGTTTCATATTACTATTTTTTTACAATTTGGGATTCTTACTTTGTTTCTCTTTTATCTGCAGGTTAAAAAAAATGGAGTATCACACTAGTATTTGGTAATATGTAAAAGCTTTTAATTTTAAGTTTGTTGAAAATTAGGTTCCCAAGAAAATCATTAAAAAAGCCTTACCAAATTATACAAAAAAAATGTAACGTCAAACTTTAATTAAGATAATTCGTATAAACAATTATAATTTGTATACTATTAAATTTTTAATTGCCTTGCCCCTTTCAAAATTTATACATTTTGCTGTCACAAAATGGTTTAAGTTGATTTGCATCATTAAAAAACAGGTAGAAAAACAACTAAAATTCCAATTCCTTAAAAGCAACTAAATCCTGCCTTATACAGTGCTATTTCAGCAGGCAGAAATCCAGAAATATTTTTTTTTTCAGCCTTTACAAATCAAACTCTTTAGAAAAATACCTGAATTATTTTTCATACAAATTAATAAGTCATTTTAGTTAATCATCACCAAATAAATATAAAAACATCAGTAAATAAGTACCAATTTATACAATTTTAAGCTTTTGAAACCTTTTCCAATTTTTCTTAAACGAATTTTGGATTCAAATAATTCAAATTACTTTTATGAAAAAAATTTATTACTAGCTGTTGTTACAGTTTTAGGATTTACAAATGTTAATGCCTAAAAAATTAAATTTGGTGCTAAAGGAAAGGTGGTTTAAACTTTGCATCTATCAGCGGAGATAACACTAAAGGTATTGATGTCTTAACATCGTTTAATTTTGGTGTTTTATCATAAATTCCCATTTCAGATAAACCTGAAGCTTTTTTACTTTAATTATTATTTAGATTCTAATTTCTTTTAAAATCTACTTTTGAAAAGATCAGGAGGATTGTTACTCCGTTAAATCGAGTTTTTGGTCACAAGTTTTGGAACAGTCCGGAGATCTGCCATAGTTATTATACCAGAACTACTAATATAACTTCAGCTATTTATAGCATTAACACTAAATACAAACATATTATATTCAATTATTTACAACTAATATGCATTTTAGGCACGTTTCTTGTTTTATCTTAACATATTAATTATTAAAAATAGAATTATGAAAACTATAAAATATTTTTTGATTGGAATATTATTCCTGTCTTTTAGTTATACACAGGCTCAGGTATCAGTAAATGTAAATATAGGAACTCCTCCTGCCTGGGGCCCTGTTGGTTATACAGATGTTCGTTATTATTATCTACCTGATCTTCAGACATACTACGATGTAAGTACATCAAATTATGTTTACCTAAATAATGGAAGATGGGTAAGAACCAGATCACTGCCATCTGTTTATAGAAATTATGACCTTTATAACGAATATAAAGTAGTTTTGACAGATTATAGAGGTGACAGACCTTATGACAATTTTAAAACTCATAAAGTAAAATATGGAAAAGGTTATAAAGGAAAACCTCAAAAAACAATTGGTCAAAGACCAGATAAAGATAATGGTCATCACGATAATGGAAACCATAATGGAAATGGCAAAGGAAATGGCAAAGGGAAAGGAAAACATTAATACAATAAGAGGCTTTGAGGAGCCTCTTTTTTTTTATCTTATTTTCAAATATCGAGCAGCAATTGATATCATTAGTTGCAATAAATCTGTTCCTGTCTTTTAAAAGATAATTATACTTTTTTTTTCTTAGCAGGATTGAAGCAGAAATTCCCAATAGAAATCTCTTTATTTTATTGACATTGAAAATGTTTTATGCATCATTTGTTTTAGATAATGCTTCAAATATACTACTATCGTTACTACTGTAAAACTACATTTACAATCCTAAAATTGTACAGATTTAATACACCAAAACTTGCTGATCCTATTTGCAAAAAAAATCAGCAAAAAGGATACTGTTTTACATACCTGACTTTAATAACCTCTATAATAAAACTAAAACCACAATGATGAAAAAACAAATTAAGAAATATGCATTTTTTATGCTAATCGTTTTTGTAAACGGATATGCTCAAACAAAAAAACATCTCGATGCCAGTAAACCAATTGAAGATCGGATTTCACTTTTAATGAAAGAAATGACATTAGAAGAAAAAGTGGGACAAATGAATCAATACAATGGCTTTTGGGATGTGACGGGACCGGCTCCAAAAGGCGGAAGCGCTGAATTAAAATACGAGCATTTACGAAAAGGGCTGGTTGGATCAATGCTTACCGTAAGAGGTGTCAAAGAAGTTCGTGCCGTACAGAAAATCGCAGTAGAAGAAACTCGTTTGGGAATTCCGTTGATTATAGGTTTTGATGTTATTCACGGTTATAAAACGTTGAGTCCGATTCCGTTGGCAGAAGCGGCAAGTTGGGATCTGGAAGCTATTAAAAAATCGGCGGCAATTGCAGCAGATGAAGCTTCGGCATCCGGAATTAACTGGACTTTTGCACCCAATGTCGATGTTACAAATGATGCACGCTGGGGACGCGTAATGGAAGGTGCCGGTGAAGATCCTTATTTAGGAAGTAAAATAGGCTATGCAAGAGTAAAAGGTTTTCAGGGAGAAACAATTGCTGATTTGGCTAAAGTAAATACGATTGCAGCTTGTGCAAAACACTTTGCAGCATACGGTTTTGTTGAGGCTGGACTGGAATATAATAGTGTAGATATTAGTACTTCTAAATTATACAATTCGGTTTTACCATCTTTTGAAGCCACGGTACAAGCTGGAATTCGTACGTTTATGAATTCATTTAATACACTAAACGGCGTTCCTGCAACTGGAAATGCATTTTTACAAAGAGATATCTTAAAAGGAAAATGGAAATTTGATGGTTTTGTAGTTTCAGATTATGCTTCTATTCGCGAAATGATTGCGCACGGTTATGCGAAAGATGAAGCCGATGCAACAGCAAAAGCGGTGATTGCAGGTTCTGACATGGATATGGAATCGTATTTGTATGTGGCAAAATTAGTTGCACTTGTAAAAGAAGGAAAAGTAAAAGAATCATTAATTGATGATGCTGTTCGTAGAATTTTGCGTGTAAAATTTGAGTTAGGTTTATTTGATGATCCTTACAGATATTGCGACGAAAAGCGTGAAAAAGAAGTTGTGGGAAGCAAAGCCAATAATGACGGTGTTCTGGACATGGCAAAAAAATCAATTGTATTATTGAAAAATGCTTCTCCGCCGGGGCGCAATGAGAATTTGCTTCCGCTAAAGAAATCCGGACAAAAAATTGCTTTGATCGGCGCTTTAGCAAATGATAAAAATAGTCCGCTTGGAAGCTGGAGAATTGCAGCCGATGATAATACTGCAGTTTCAGTTCTTGAAGGAATGCAACAATACAAAGACAATCAGCTGACTTTTGAAAAAGGTGCAGATTTACTTTCGCAGAAAGCTACTTTCCTTACAGAAACTGTTTTCAATACAACAGATAAAACCGGTTTTGAAGCGGCAAAAACAGCTGCAAAAAATGCTGATGTTGTTGTGATGGTTTTAGGCGAATATGGTTTTCAAAGTGGAGAAGCCAGAAGCAGAACTGATCTAAATTTACCTGGAGTTCAACAAGAATTATTAGAGGAGATCTACAAAGTAAACCCTAATGTAGTTTTGGTTTTAAATAATGGCCGTCCGTTAAGTATTCCGTGGGCTGCCCAAAATATTCCGGCAATTGTAGAAGCATGGCAATTGGGAACTCAAACTGGAAATGCGGTTGCGCAGGTTTTATACGGAGATTACAATCCAAGTGGTAAATTGACAATTTCTTTTCCGAGAAACGTTGGACAAGTACCTATTTATTACAACAAATACAGCACAGGAAGACCAATTGATAGTGATAAAAATGTTTTTTGGTCACATTATATGGATGTAGAAAAAACACCTCAATTTCCTTTTGGTTTTGGATTGAGTTATACCAAGTTTGATTATAAAAATCTTAAAATAAATAAAACTGCCTTTTCTAAAGGAGAAAAAATTCAAGTAAGTGTCGAAGTTACCAATACAGGCAATTTTGACGGAAAAGAAGTAGTTCAATTGTACATAAATGATCCTGTTGCCAGTATAGTAAGACCTATTAAAGAACTAAAAGGTTTTGAACTTGTTGCTTTAAAAAAGGGAGAAACTAAAACAATTCAATTTATATTGACAGACAAAGAACTCGGTTTTTATGACAACGAAGGCAAATTTTTAGTAGAACCAGGTTTATTTAATATCATGGTTGGCTGGAATTCTAATGAAGGTCTTACAAGCAAATTTGAATTAAAATAAAAACTAAAAGATTTTAAAACAAAAACTATCCGGAATAGTATTTTTTTTTTTACAACTTTACAGCCTGAGTATGATTATCCCTTAAGGGTCAATAATCTTACTCAGGTTTTTTTGCAATAGGAGAAATTTAGATAAAAAAATAAGTGTCTTATTTACTTTTATTAATATTGCTTTATATATTATGCAGATCAAGAGTTGAAAGTTTACAATTTGTACCTAACGGCACATTTCAACTCTTAATTGGCATATATTCTTAAAAAAGAATCAATTGCCATTTTATTTTCAATCAAAGTTGATAAATAATAACATTAAAATGTAAATGAAAAATATTAAATATATTCTTGTATGCTACTTTATAGCTCTAAATTGCCTGTTTTCTCAAGATAAATTTGACAACTACCAATTTAGAAGTATACAGGAAACTACTTCAAAAAGAGCCATTTCTTCGATTATCCAGGATAAAAATGGTTTTATTTGGATAGGTACAAACGGCACGGGTTTGTATCGATATGATGGGGTAAATTACTTTGGATACGAATACAATAAAAAGCCAGGCTCACTAAACAGTAACTTTATTTACGCAACCTTTATTGATTCTAATAATAACTTATGGGTTGGTACTGATGACGGTTTATGCTTGTATAACAGAGATTTAAACAATTTTACCAAAATCAATATTGAAGATGTAATTACAAAAGGTTATGATGAACCCATTACTGTAAAAACAATTATTCAGGATAACAACGGCAATTTAATCTTAGGTACGTATGGCTTTGGATTATTCAAACTCAATATAAAAACTTTAAAAGCCTCTCTGATTTCGTCAAAGGTGCTGGACAAATTTAATTTTCTAATAAAATCTTCGGTAAAAAATAAGCACGGAATTATTTATTTAGGAACCAGTTATGGTCTTTTGGAGCTTGATTTAAACGGAAAACTCAAACAGGTTTATAAAGACAAGTTTAAAAGAGAACCTTTATTAGATGATATCGAAAATCTTGTTATAGATAAATTTGGATACATATGGCTGGGAACGACTGAAAGTGGCCTGATAAAAATTAAACCCGAAACTGATAATTACCAATTTGAAAATTATTCTATTACCAAAAACAAAATCTTATCGATTATAGAAAGCAGTCACGATCATATAATTTGCGGTACTGAAAATGACGGATTATTGGTTTTAAATTATAAAGGTCAAGTCCTCCAAAAATATTTACACAGTAAATACAATGACTCTAGCTTAAAATCCAATTCTGTTTGGTCACTATTCGAAGATAAAGAAAATCGTCTTTGGCTGGGATATTTTAATAAAGGACTTGGTGTATTTGACAAACCCAATAACAAATTCAATTCACTTGAATCACAAGTAAACAACGATAATTCTTTACAAACCAGTTATGTAACTTCGGTTATAAAAGACAAAAAAGGAAACCTGTTAATCAGTAATGAAGGCGGAGGACTCGATATTTATAATCTTAATAATAAAAGTTACATTCACGTAAACAAAAACAATCAAAGCTATTATTCCGGTTTGGATGCTGCCGATATTCAGACCATTTTTATAGACAGTAAACAAAATATCTGGATAGGAAGCTGGGATCGCGGAATCTACTTTTTAAAAAATGGCACTACCCGATTCATAAACTACAATACAGCAAATACAGCAGGATTAAAATCGAATCGAATTTTTAGTTTTTCAGAAGATTCAAAGGGCCGAATCTGGATTGGAACTTTCATAAAGGGATTGCATTATTTTGATAATAAGAACAATACATTTATTCATTGTGACTCGAAATCATTTACAGAAAACGCTTTAGACAATGCTTTTATTCGTAAAGTTTTTGTAGACTCAGATAATGTTTTGTGGGTAGGAACAATTTTAGGATTGTATCAGGTAAGTTTAAAAGACGACTCTGATTTTAAAGTGACCAAAATGCGCGATGCCATGTTCAAGGACAAAACGAAGTACAATAGTATTCAGACTATTTTATCAATCTACGAGTCCAACGATAAAACAATATGGATAGGAACAGATGGCGAAGGATTATTCAACTATAATAAAAAAACCAAAACCTTTTCAAACTATAATAACTTTCCGGGTTTTAAAGAAAAATCGGTCCGTGCTATAATTTCTGATAACAATGGTTCTTTATGGATTAGTGGCGGATCAGGATTAACAAAACTTGATTTTAAGAATAAAAAAAGCACCAATTTTACTAAAGATGATGGTCTTGTTGATAATGATTTCAACAACAATGCGGTCTTTAAGGATGGAAATGGAGAGTTGTATTTTGGCAGTTATGAAGGGGTGAATTATTTTAAACCTAACGAGATCAAAAAAACAGAGAAAGCACCAAAATTGTATTTCAGCGATTTCAAATTGTTTAATAAATCCGTAAAACCCAATGAAGATGCTTCGCCGTTAACCAAAGTAATTGCTCAGACTGAAGAAATTATTCTCAACTATACGCAATCTGTTTTTACGATTGAATATGTGGGAATTAACTATAATTATTCGAAGAAAAACCAATACGCGTATTATCTGCAAGGTTTTGAAAAAGATTGGAATTATGTGGGAAATAACAGAACCGCAACTTATACCAATCTTGCGCCGGGTGATTATGTTTTTAAAGTAAAATCGGCAAATGCAGATGGTTCCTGGAGCAATACTCCATTAGAATTAAAAATAAAAATCCTGCCGCCTTGGTGGAAAACCTTTTGGGCTTATTTATTGTACACTTCAATTCTAGTTTTCCTGATTATATATCTGAATAAAATTTATCAAAATCGTTTTAAAGCAAAACAAGCGATACTTTTAGAAAAAGAAAAAAACATTCAGTCAGAGAAATTAAACAATAAGAAACTACAATTCTTTACGAATATTTCGCACGAATTCAGGACACCATTAACATTGATTATAAATCCTTTGGAAGACATTTTAAGAAGTAAAAATGTATCTCCCGAAATACATAATAAATTAAAAATTGTACATAAAAGTTCGGATAGGCTTTCGAGACTAATCAATGAGCTTATGGATTTTAATAAATTAGAGTTTAACCAAATTTCTATTCAAGCCAAAAAAATTGAAGTTGTAGCGTTTACGCAAGGGATTATAGGTTATTTTGACGAGGAAGCGGCAGCCCGAAATATTACTATTAATTTTGAGCCATCACTTGACGAACTTGAAGACTGGCTAGATCCTAAAATGCTGGAGAAAATATTGTTTAATATTATTTCAAACGCATTTAAATTTACACCGGACAATGGTTCTATTACCGTTTCTATAGCCAAATCAGATATTGATAATTCACTGCTAATCGATGGCAATAAAGTTCCTTCTTTTTCAATAACAATTACAGATACAGGTTCCGGAATTCACAAGAAAGATTTAAAAAGAATATTTGACCGCTTTTATCAGGTCAATAATGTAAATAAAGATTACTACGGAAGTACCGGAATTGGATTAGAGGTGGTAAAAGAATTTGTTGAGCTTCATAAAGGAAGAATTGATGTTGAAAGCCAGGTAGGACAAGGCACAAAATTTACGGTAACATTCCCCTTAGGGAAATCTTTGTATAAGAAAAATGAAGTAGTCAACGAGATTTTTAAAGTAGACAAAAATAAAAACCAATTTCTAAATCAATCTGCTAATCATTCCTCTGATGACGATGATGACACGGATCAAACAGTCGAAAATGCTGTTGCAGAAACTGCAAAACCATACACTGTTTTAATTGTTGAAGATAATCCTGAATTAAGAAATTATCTCAAACATGAACTAAGCAAATTATATAAGGTTATTGCAGCCGAAAATGGTCAGAAAGGCTACGAACTTGCCGTTCAGAAATTACCGGATTTAATAATTACAGACGTTATAATGCCTGTAATGGATGGGTTACAATTGTGTAAAAACGTAAAAGGCGATTTAAAAACAAGCCATATTCCGTTATTAATGCTCTCGGCAAAAGCAATGGTAAAAGACCGACTAGAAGGTATAGACTCCGGTGCTGACATGTATTTGAGTAAACCATTTGAGTTGGATATCTTAAAATCGAGTTTGGCACAGCTTATTACAAGCAGGCAAATCATGTTTAAAAAGTTTTATAGCGGAATAACCAAAGATGGTAAAGAAAAAACGACGTCGCTTGATAATGATTTCATTCAAAAGATTCTGCACTTTATCAACGAAAATATTAGTGAACCTGAGTTAACCGTAGAACTTTTGTCTTCTAAAATTTTTCTGAGCAGAAGTCAGTTGTATCGAAAAATAAAAACATTAACAGGCGTTTCCGTTAATGAGTTTATCAGAAACGTACGATTAGAAAAAGCAAAACAACTGATCGAAAAAGGAAATAACAATATCAACGAAATTAGCTATAAAGTGGGATTCACTTCTCCCTCCTATTTCACCAAATGTTATAAAATTAAATATGGACATTTGCCTACACAAGAAAAAAAGACAAAAGAATAAGTGTTAAAAATATCCCTTTAAATACAAAATACAATCAAAAAAGGAGCTTCGATATAAAAATTGGAGCTCTTTTTTTTGTAAGTCATTTTTTTCAAAAAGCATCCTGATTAATTCGAAACAAAAATTAAGATATATAAAATATTGTTTTGTTTTTTTATACAAACAATACTTTTTAAGCAATTTTTATAGCAATATCTCAGTATCTCTTTTAATGCCTCAATTGTCTCTTTTTAGTAATAATAGCGCATTAAGTCCTTTTTTTGCATCATTTGTTGCACAATATGCTTCATCTGTTCTATAATAGCACCCCACTAGATTTTACTTTCGTTAAGAAATATTTAAGAAAAAGTTTTCTTCTTGTGACTCTAATTTACGAGCATGCAAAAAGAACCTTCAATTAGGTATTTTACAATAAAAAACTAAACTAACTTAATCGACCAATTTTTATGCAGAAAAGAACATTAAAAAAACTATTATGTTTAATAGTATGTATGTGGGGAAATTTTTTCTTTGCTCAAACTGTTAAAGGAAAAGTAACATCAGGAGGACTCGGCTTGCCTGGTGTTGGTGTAATAGTACAAGGAACAAAAAATGCAACTACCACAGATTTTGACGGAGGTTTTATCTTAAACAATGTAGATCCAAAAAGTACATTGATCTTTAGTTATATCGGTTACAAAAATGTGTCTATGCCTGCTGACACAAAATCAGTGATGAAAGTCAATATGGTTAATGACCTTGAAAAATTAAATGAAGTAGTCGTGATTGGTTACGGAACTTCAAAAAGAAAAGATGTAAATGGTGCCATTTCTTCCATCAAAGCTTCCGAGATTCAGGACAAACCTTTTACTTCTATCGATCAGGCTCTTGTGGGTAAAGCTGCGGGTGTAAATGTTACTCAAAATTCCGGTACACCGGGAGGAGGAATTTCGGTTCAAATTCGAGGAATTACTTCTATTAACGGAAATGAACCTTTGTATGTTATTGACGGAACTCCGGTTTTTGCGGATAAAAACAACGATTCATTTTCATTTAGTGCTTTAGGCGGAGGAAACGGACAAACCAAAAACTCGGCTTTATCGGGATTAAATATTTCGGATATAGAAACTATTGATATTCTAAAAGATGCATCATCAACAGCGATATATGGTGCAAATGGTGCGAATGGTGTTGTTTTGATTACAACTAAAAAAGGAAAAAAAGGAAAATCGACTTTTACATATGAAACGTATATAGGGACTCAGCAAGTAACAAACTCAGTTGATGTTTTGAACTTGCCTCAATATGCAGCTTATCAGGCTAAAATTTTCAAACTAAATGGCGAGCCAGTTCCCTATCAATATCAAAGACCTGATTTATTAGGAAATGGAACAAACTGGCAGAACGAACTTTTTAGAACTGCTACGATGTACAACCATCAAATATCATTTTCGGGTGAAAAAGAAGGAACAAGATATTATACTTCTTTGAATTATTTTGATCAGGAAGGAATTGTTCTAAATTCAGATTTCAACAGAATGTCTATGCGATTAAACATAGATTCAACCGTAAAATCATGGTTGAAGATTGGTAACAATATGTCGATCAGTAAATCATCTCAACAAGTAGTTCGAAACGACGACAGAGGTGGTTTAGTAATGAATACGTTAAGACAATCTCCGGAATTACCGGTTAGATATGCTGATGGTTCTTTTGCAGGCCCAACAAGTGGTTTAGGTTCTTCGGCAAATGAGGCAACCAATCCAATTGCTTTATCAGAATACAATAACGCAAAAACAGACCGCTATAAAGTCAATGGAAATGTATTTGCCGATTTCACTCTTACCAAAGGTTTGGTTTTTAGAACGGAATTAGGATATGATTTAAATTTTGCAAAAAGCAGCTCTTTTGCGCCTGCCTATACTTTAGGAAATGTGTCTGAACTTTTGAACAAATCATTCAAACAGCAGGATCAAAGCTTTTATTGGAGTTTAAAAAACTATTTAACTTATAATAAAACCTTTAACGAAAAACACAATTTCACCTTTTTGTTAGGTCAGGAAGCACAAGAAAGTCAATACGAATATTTAAGCGGTTACAGATCGGGTGATTTCTTAAGTAGAGATTTTACCAACTTAAATATAGGCGACATCGATACTGCCGTTAACGGAAATGGTTCTGGAAGATGGTCTATGACTTCTTATATTTCGAGATTAAACTATAGCTTTTCTGATCGTTATTCATTTTCGGCTTCTTTAAGAGCAGATGCTTCTTCGAACTTTGGTCCAAATAATAAATGGGGTTATTTCCCATCATTTGCTGCAGGCTGGACTGTTAGTAACGAAAGTTTTTTTGAGCCTTTATCTTCAACAGTGAATTATTTAAAATTTAGAGCGGGTTACGGTTCTGTTGGAAATCAAAATATTCCGGCAAACAGATACCAAACGATTCTTTCATTGACTGCATCTCCATTTGGAGGCGTATCTCCAACTATTGATAACTTAGGTAACCCAAATGTTAGATGGGAATCACTTAAATCTTTTGATGTTGGTTTTGAATTAGGAATGCTTAACAACAGAGTAAAATTAGACTTTGATTATTATGTTAAACATTCTTCTAATTTCCTAACCAAACAAATCAATGATGAGTCAAATCAAAGTGCGCTTAATTATTATTTAAATACGGGTGAAATTGAAACTAAAGGAGTTGAACTTACCTTGAATACCAGAAATATTATTACCGAAAATTTTACATGGGACAGTACAATTATCTTTTCAAAATACAATAATGAATTAACTAGTTTTCAAGGTGCTGGTAAATCTTTATTAGGAAAGGTACAATTCGATTTATACAACGTTACAAAAACTACAGAAGGACAGCCAGTTGGACAGTTCTATGGATATGTTGCGGACGGATTATTTAAAAATGCTGCAGAATTAGCCGCAGGACCAACTCAGGAAACAGGGACAGGAATTGGTGATATTCGTTTTAAGGACCTTAATGGTGACGGAAAAATTGATGCTAAAGATCAAAAAGCTATAGGAAGCGCAATTCCTGATTTCACCTATTCATTTACCAATAATTTTAAATATAAAAACTTTAGTTTATCTGTTGTTTTAACTGGAAGTCAAGGGAACGAAATCTACAATTTTACACGTCATTATACTGATGGTATTTATCCTGGATTTGGAGATCGATTTGCAAACGTAAGTACAAGAGCTTTAAATGCTTTTGAACCGGGAGTAAACGAAAACACAAATGAACCAAGAATTACCCTTAATGATCCAAATGCGAATGGAAGAATCTCTAACAGATTTGTTGAAGATGGTTCTTATTTAAGAATTCAGAATGTTTCTTTGGGCTATGATTTACCAAGTCAAATATTCAAAAATTCTATTATATCTAAAGTTAGATTGTATGTCAATGTCCAAAACTTATATACATGGACAAAATACTCCGGTTTTGATCCTGCTTTAGGAAATTTAGATCAAAATATAACACTTAGCGGTATTGATCTGGGACGATATCCAGTGCCAAGAACTACTTCTATGGGTTTAAATTTAGAATTCTAAAATTGATAAAAACAAAATTAACTTAATGATTCATAGTCGTTAAAATAAAAAATAATAGTTATGAAAAAACTTTTTAAACTTTTTATGATGGGAATGCTAATACCATTGCTGTCTTTGTTTTCCTGTTCTGATGATTTTTTGGATGCACCATCTGAAAATCAATTAACGCCAGCTGATTTACCGGAAGGAGTTACCGCTTTTGACGGAATCGCTGAGAGTTTATATTTTAAACCCTGGTTTACTTTTAATGATAAATTCCTGATTGCAGTTGGAGATATGTATGCCGGCAATGCTTTTACATTTGATGGTGCTTATGCACAATTTAAAGATGCTCAGGTAACCTCACAAAATCCAATCCTGACAGAAGGATACGTTTCGTTATTTTCGGTTATCGATCAATCTAATAATTTAATGCGTTTAGTCGAAGACAGAAAGAGCGAATTGCCTGAAGCATCTTATAAAAATGCCATTGCAATTTCAAGATTTATGAGAGCCAATGCCTATTTTTATTTGGTAAGAAGCTTTGGAGCCGTGCCTATTATTAACAAAGCAGGAACGGCAGCTCAGCCAAAAAGAAATCTTGTTGCAGATGTTTATAAATTCATAAAACAAGATTTGGAATATGCTATCGAAAACTTGCCTGCAACTTCAGTAAAAAAAGGATATGTTACCAAATTTGCAGCAATGGGAATTCTTGCAAAAGTGCATTTAACATTAAACGAATATTCTGAATGTGCTGCATTAACCCAGAAAATTATCGGAAATCAATATACTTTGATTTCCGATTACGGAAACTTATTCAGCAGCCCCGAGAATAACAATAGCGCAGAAAGCATGTTTGCCCTGCAATGGAAAGCAATTGCTACAGAATGGGGAACACAAAATACAAATCAGGCTTATATAGTTCCCGGAAGTACCGGAATTACTGGCGGTGGAGACGGTTGGGGAGTTTACCTGCCTTCTATTTCATTGCAAAATGGCTTTGAGCCAAATGATATCAGAAAAAAGAGCACAATCATGACAGATGGCGACTTTTATCCTGAGTTATTAAAAAATCAGGGAGGTTTCAGATATAAAAAAATCTACTCATCGACTGCAGCCAATTTCAGAAAGTATATTGTAGGTTCTGCTGCTGAAAGAAATGATGTATTTTTTATGAAAACTTCACAAAACACGATTATACTTAGATATTCTGATGTTTTACTAATGAATTCTGAGGCACTTTTGGCAGGAGCCGCTTCAACAACTTCTGCAGCTGCTTTAAGCTCATTCAATGAAGTAAGAGCCAGAGCCGGATTACCAGCCAAAACAGTACTTACAAGAGATGATTTATTTAATGAAAGAAGAATTGAGTTTGCACTTGAAGGACAATATTTCTTTGATTTAAAACGTCGAGGTCTGGCAGAAGCAACAGCAATTATTTCGCAGCAAGAAGTTGGTTTTTATTCTGACGATGCCAGAACAGACTTGATTTCCAGAAAGATCACTCCGGGAAGCAATTATTTTGAATTGCCATTACCGCAATCTGCTATTGATACTAATCCATCATTATTAGAGCCTCCGGTTCCTTTTAACTTTAACTAACTTTTATTATGATTAAGAAAATAACATATAGAATTATAATTCTTTTGGCATTAGCTTCTTTTACAGCTTGTCAAAATGATGATGCAACTACTGCAAGTATAGATGCAATGGTTGCTGAACCTGGAGATCTATTGAATCAGGCTTTTCCATTGAATAAAGTCAGAGTTGAAGGTGAAGGTTTAAAGGGATTAAAAAAAATTACGCTGGATAACAAAATTGATATCAGTTTCAATCCAAACTATAATTCTGATAAAGCATTCATTTTTACCATTCCTTTTGATGATAAACTAGGAAGCAGATTTGGAGTACAGCCTATTACATTTATAACAGGAACTGGATCAGTAACTAAAAATATTGAGATTTTACAGCCTGTTCCAACTATTACAAAGACAATTCCGGCGGTAGCAACTCCGGGATTTCCACTGGAAATTGAGGGTACTTGGTTTTATAATATTTCATCGATAACCTTAGCAGGTAAGGAACTGAGTTATACTCGAAAATCATCCTCTTCAATTATTATTGGTGTACCGGCAGATGCAGTCTTTGGCTCGGAGTTAGTAATTATTACGCCGGGAGGTATAGCAAAAAAAGTAATACAGATTCCACCTCCTGTTACTCCGGAAATTATTGTTATAGTGTCTGATTTTGACGGAAACGGTACAAGAACGAGTTGGAATGCTTATGGTGATGTCGATAGTTTTAACGCAAATACTACAGGTGGCCCAACAGGCAATTATGCAACACTTGCATGGACTGGCTCAACAACAAATGGTTACAATGGCAGCAGTGCAGGCGGTGGAGCTAGTTTCCTAAGCGCCTCTAATAATGATGCTTCAAAAACATTTATTGATATTGATGTAAGTGCGAATGTCGTGGGCGCTCAATTTGCCATTCAATTGAATACTATTGATAATAAAAACTATGGTTATAATTTTAAAATAACGGATGTTAACTGGACTACCAAGACAATAACTTTGGCTGATTTTAAAGATAATTATGGCTTTGGACAACCTGCCACTACCCTGGACGCTTCTAAAGTTAATGAAATCAAAGTAGGAATAGTTCAATCAGAGACACCTAATCCAAGCATAATAAAATACGATAATATTAAGGTTCGTTACAAATAATTAGTGCTATTTAAGCTCTAAAGAAAAAGAGGCTGTGATCAAAAAACAGCCTCTTTTACAACTAATAAAACAGAAATTATAAATAAGAGTATTCAAAATCACAAAAGGATATTCTATAATAAAATACAGTATGAAAATTAAATTTTTATTAATGCTGACTTGTATCTTCTTCTCTTTGAATTCTTGTTCAAAAGATGACAATATAGCGGATACTACTTTGGAAGCGCCGGTTGCAAACGCACCAAAAGACGTGAACGACACTGGTTTTAGAGCAAAATGGAATTATGTTTCCCATGCAAAAAGCTATCTTCTGGATGTTTCGACAAGCGAGAATTTCTCCGCTTTTGTTCCAAATTACAATGCAAAAGAAGTTACTGATTTAAACGAAGTTGTAGTAGGTTTAAACGCAGGTACACAATATTATTACCGAGTTAGAGCAAAAAACACAACAGAAACTTCGGGTTACTCCAATGTTATTAGTGTTGTAACGACAGGTTCAAGCAACATCCCTGAAGATCCTACATTCTTAAAAGTAAAAGCAAATAAATTAGCACATCCGTTTTTTATAGGTATGGCGATAAAAGCTTCGCAATTAACTACTGGAAGTCCATATGATATTATTTTGAAAAATGAATTCAGCAGTATTTCTGCCGAATATGAAATGAAAATGGATCAAATTTCTACTGCAAGTGGTGTTTACAACTGGACTGTAGCCGACAAAATTGTTGCTTACGGAAATTCAAATGGAATTAATGTTCACGGTCATGCTTTGGTTTGGCATAATTCAGTGCCACAATGGTTAAAAGATTTCTCCGGTACTGATGCCGAATTTAAAGCAGAAGTAAAAAAATACATTACCGATGTTGTAACACATTATGCAGGAAAAGTAAAATCCTGGGATGTTGTTAATGAATCAGTAGATGACAATGGCGGTGCAATGAGAAATACTATTTTTCTTCAACGAATGGGTGCTAACTACGTAAAAGATTGTTTTCAATGGGCAAGAGATGCAGCAAAAGCAGCCGGAGACAACTCTTTATTATTGTTTTATAATGATTATGCAACCTCAACTAATATTCCAAAGCAAAACAAAGTTTATAACATTGTAGATGATTTAAAAGCGAGTAATCTTATTGATGGTATTGGTTTTCAAATGCACAACACGTATTTAACCCCAACAAAAGCTCAAATAGAAACTGATCTTAACAAAGCGGTAGCAAAAGGTCTGAAAATTCATGTTTCGGAATTAGATATTCAAGTAAATCAGTCTAATGACATCTCAACTTTTACAAATGAAAGAAGATTAGCTCAAAAAGAAAAATACAAAGAGATTGTGAAACTCTATAATGGGCTTCCGGCAGCAAATAAATACGCCTTAACAATTTGGGGAATGAAGGATAATGAATCCTGGATTCCGTTTAGTACAGAACTTAACCACCCAGGAAATGACTGGCCTTTATTGTACGATTCAAATTTTGCAATAAAAAGCTCTCACACTGGATTTCTGGAAGGCTTAGATTAATTTTTTTAAAACATAATACTTTACTTCAACTATTAATTAACCAAAAAATTAAATTATGAAAAAATTAAATTTGTTAGCATTAACAGTGACATGTGTATTAAGTTTAGGATTTGCATCCTGCGGAGATGACGTAAGTTCAACAGCAAAAGACCAATCAGTAAGTGCAAGTACAAAAACCAGTACAGGCAAAGTAGCCGGCGCGCCATGGGTCAAACAATTTGAAGATACATTTGATGTAGGTTCAAATCTGTCACAATGGACAAAAGAACAGCGCGCGGATTATAACTCGTGGTATTGTGACTATGCCAGTTCAGTACCAACCACGCAATGGAGAGACGGAAAACAATGTTTGGAAATCAAGACTACAAAATTGAGCACATACAAATATCAATCCGGGTTCATTTCTTCTAATTATCAATACAAACCAGAAAACAATACAGAGTATATGCTTTCTGCAAATATTAAACTACTAGCTATGGATGGCACTACTTACAAGTCTTTTACAGAAACTTACGGTGCCTGGCCTGCCTTCTGGTCTGTGCAGCAAAATGGCTGGCCAACCAAAGGAGAAATTGATATTATGGAAGGTTACTCTTTTGCTCCTAATGCAAGTCGTTTTACTTCAAATCTTTTTTATGGAACTTCTACAGGAACCAACTTATTAGGAAACTCTGGAGAAAGAAACTATCCTGGTAATTTTAATGTAAACGGAAATAATGGATGGCATTTATACGAATCCTTTTGGAAAATGAAAGACAATGTTGTAACAGTAACTATAAAGGTTGATAATGTAACGGTCTCAACGTATACCAATAGTAGTGCAGCAAATCTTAATTTAAATAATTTCGGACCACATTCAATTATACTAAATCTAAATGTTGGATCGAAAGATTCCAATTTTATAGACCCTAATAAAATTAACCTATTTTCGACTGTAATGATGTGGGTAGATGATGTAACGGTTTACAAAAGACCAATCTAACTTATGATATTAAAACTAAGTTTAAAAGTTTTAAACTTAGTTTTAATCAGATTACATTTATAGATATTTCCGTTATCGGCAAAAACAAAATATTTTTAGATAAAATTTTGTTATATACTTGCTGATAACGGAATTTTATATAATATAAAATATCAAAGCACAATTTGCAATTATTGTGCTTCAGGGAAATTAAAAAGAGCATTCCTTAAGCGGAAAACCTAGGTTATTCCAGAAGATGCTCTAGCGTTTTTAGACGTTTTCCTACTTAGAAAACACACTTACCACACTCTGTTTGCTATTAATTTATAATTTTGAAATAAAATAAAACAGGACATTTACCACTACAATTTAATCGAAATTGGGTTTGTAATAGTCATTACGTCATCATTATAAATAAGTTAGACAAAATGCTTTCCATTTTGGGAAAGAAAAATTCCAGCAACCTTGGTAAAGATGAATATGATTGGAAAAAGAGAAAAGAGCACTAATAAAATTTTCTCCTTTCAAACTTTAAATGAGAATCTGTTGTAATAACAGATAATAATAGTTGCCTGGGAAACTTTAATGATTAAGCCAGTTCTATAAAAATTAGTATTCAATAAACTTTCTTTTTATTTTGGATCATGCCAGCAAGAAAAGCCTAAGCTATATTCTTGTTGGCATGTTCTTTTTTTTCTAACTACAGTTCTAATCTTTGGTAAACAAAATTATCTCTTAATTGATCTTTCACTTATATACATTATACGCAAAATCCAACTATTATTTCTTTTGACAACTACGGTTCTCATGCCGTTGATTTCAGTTATATTGAAATCCATTAGTTATGTATTTATCATTAATAAAATCTCTGAAAATGAATAATACATTCATAAAATCACGAAATATCGTAAGCTAAAACTACATCTTTAAAACATAAAACACTGATTTTACAACACTTACAACTCAAGGCATCTTATTTGCTTAATTAGTTTGGCATCCATTAAATAAATAAAATACATGATTAAGCTTTTTCTTAATCTAGATTAATCGACAAACTTTTGCATCCTCTGTAAGTTTGTAAAAGAAATTTAACAACAAATAATATTAATAAAATTTATTAATCTAAAACCAAAAAAAGATGAGCACATTTACAGTAAAAGACGGAACAGAGATTTATTACAAAGATTGGGGAAATGGTCAGCCAATTGTTTTTCACCACGGATGGCCCTTATCAAGCGATGATTGGGATGCACAAATGATGTTTTTCCTAAAACAAGGATACAGAGTTATTGCACATGATCGTCGTGGACACGGACGTTCAGGTCAGAGTTCTGAAGGAAACAACATGGAAACTTACGCATCAGACATTGCTGAATTAACAGCTGCACTTGATTTAAAAAACGCTATTCACGTAGGTCACTCAACTGGTGGTGGTGAAGTAATTCGCTATGCTGCAAAATACGGAAAATTACGTGTTGCAAAAGCAATAATAATTAGTGCGGTAACACCAATAATGATTCAAAACGAAGCAAATCCTGAAGGTGTGCCATTATCTGTTTTTGATGAAATAAGACAAGGTACAGGATTTAACAGAGCACAGTATTTTTATGATTTCCCTATTCCTTTTTACGGATGGAACCGTGAAGGACAAACCGTTCAGGAAGGCATTAAACACAACTGGTGGCGTCAGGGAATGATGGGTTCAGTATTGGCACATTATGAAGGAATAAAAGCTTTCTCTGAATCAGATTTTACAGAAGATCTTAAAAGTTTAGATATTCCTGTTCTTGTATTGCATGGAGAAGATGATCAGATTGTACCTTACAATCAGGCACCTAAAGCTACAGCTCTTTTGAAAAACGGAAAACTAATTTCTTATCCTGGCTTTCCTCACGGTATGCCAACGACAGAAGCAGATACAATCAATAAAGATATTTTAGATTTTATTAAATCATAAGTAGACGTTATTTAAATTAATCAAAACTGCCTGTAATTGATTATGGGCAGTTAAATATCTCCAAATTATGAATCCATTTCAACAACCCGCTTTTGATACGGTTACCGAAGCTTTACAATGGCTCAATCTACAAGGTTTTACAGAAAATTTTAATCTTGACGAAAACTGTATTCGTTACAATAACAACACACAAACCATGTCACCGGAAGAATTCAAAATAGAATATCTATTCCGTTTTGAAGGTGATACAGATCCCGGCGATGAAGATATTGTTTACGGAATTATATCTGAGATTTATAATATAAAAGGTGTTTTAACCAGCGCTTTTGGTATCTATGCAGATTCAGTTTCTGCCGAAATGATCAAAAAACTTTCCACCCACTAAAATTAATTTTATGAAAGCAGATCTAATTTTATTCAATGGCAAAATTCATAGTTTCAATGCCGAAACTCCAAATATAACTGCAGTAGCAATCAAAGACGGAAAGTTTATTGCTGTTGGAAATGATAGCAATGTAATGGAATTTGCATCTGAAGAAACTAAAATAATCGACCTTCAGAACAGAAGAGTTGTTCCCGGAATTAACGATTCACACATTCATCTTATTCGTGGCGGTTTAAACTATAATTTAGAATTGCGCTGGGATGGAGTTCCTTCTTTAGCAGATGCCCTTAGAATGCTAAAAGAACAAGTCGATCGCACACCAAATCCGCAATGGGTTCGCGTTGTGGGCGGTTGGTCTGAGTTTCAATTTGCAGAACGCAGAATGCCAACTCTGGAAGAAATCAATGCAATTGCACCCGAAACTCCTGTTTTTATTCTGCATTTGTACGACAGAGCGATTATGAACAGAGCCGCACTAAAAGCCGTTGGTTATACCAAGAACACGCCGGCACCTCCCGGAGGACAAATTGAAAGAGATTCTAAAGGAGAACCAACCGGACTTATTATTGCGACGCCAAACGCCATGATTTTGTACTCGACTTTAGCAAAAGGACCAACACTTTCTTATGAACATCAGGTCAATTCGACACGTCATTTTATGAAAGAACTGAACCGTTTTGGAATTACAAGTGTTATAGATGCCGGAGGAGGTTTTCAGAATTTTCCAGACGATTATAAAGTCGTAAATGAACTAAATGAGAAAAAACAATTAACGGTAAGAATTGCGTACAATCTTTTTACTCAAAAACCAAAACACGAATTTGAAGATTTTGAAGATTGGATAGATACCGTAAAATTATATCAGGGAGACGATATGTACCGTCATAATGGTGCGGGTGAAATGTTAGTTTTTTCTGCTGCCGATTTTGAAGATTTCCTTCAGCCAAGACCTGATCTTCCTGAAACGATGGAAGCAGAACTGGAAAAAGTAGTGCGCCTTTTGGTCGAAAACCGCTGGCCGTTTAGACTTCATGCAACATATAACGAAAGCATTACAAGGTTTTTAAATGTATTTGAAAAGATCAATCAGGAAATTCCGTTTAATGGATTACCATGGATATTTGATCATGCCGAAACCATTGACGAACGTAATATCGAACGTGTCAAAAATTTAGGAGGCGGAATCGCAGTACAAAGCAGAATGGCGTATCAAGGTGAATATTTCACAGACCGATACGGAGCAAAAGCAGCCGAAAATACTCCGCCAATTAAAAAAATGCTCGAAATGGAAGTTCCCGTTGGCGGAGGTTCTGATGCAACCAGAGTAAGCAGTTACAATCCGTGGGTTTCAATGTATTGGATGACAGCTGGAAAAACTATTGGAGGTTTACAATTGTATAATGAAAGCAGATTGAGCCGTGAAACTGCATTAGAATTATACACGAGAGGAAGCGCCTGGTTTTCGCAGGAACAAGCTAAAAAAGGAGATATTAGAACTGGAATGTTTGCCGATTTAGTGGTTTTGGATAGTGATTATTTTACTATTGATGACGAAGACATTAAAAAAATTGAAGCTGATTTGACTATTGTCGATGGAAAAATTGTGTATGCAAATGGTGATTTTTCATCCTTCTCACCACCACATATTCCAATTTTACCAGACTGGTCTCCAACCAATATTTACAACGGATATCCAAGTAAAAGTAACTTGCAGAGCGCTATCGAAAAGAATGTAAAAGCAGATGCTAAACCAAGTTTGACTTCGCAAATACACAGTTGTAGCGGAAGCTGCGATGTTCATGCTCACAGCCACGATATTGCCAGAATGAGCAATGTACCGGTAAATAATTATAACGCATTTTGGGGAGCACTTGGCTGTTCTTGCTTTGCCTTTTAAATTTAAAGAAATGACTGAAATTATAAAACAAATCCTTTATTCAGATTTAGGAACATCCTTCAATAATGCTGCATTTTTAGTTTTTAGAATATTACTTGCAGTAGAACTTTTCAGAGTGCATGGAATGAAGAAATTCAGAGTTGAAAACGGACAAAAAGAACATGTCCCAAATCCATTGCATTTGCCGGAAAAATTAAATGGCTTAGTAGCCACTTTTTCTGATACCGTAGTTCCGTTTTTAATTATTCTGGGCATCGGAACCCGACTTGCCGTTTTGCCTACAATTGGTGTGACAGCCGTAGGGTATTTTGTAGTGCATAGAAAAGATTCACTCGAAGTACGCGACGTTCCTTATATGTATACCTTATCCTTACTATTAATTCTGGCACTTGGAGCAGGAAAATATTCACTGGATTATTACTTACTAAACCAAATTTAAAAATGCTTCATATTCACCTCAACTAAAAAACTATGGAAATTCAAAAAAACATTTGGTACGTTACTTTGCTTCTCACAATGATTGCCGGGTATTGTGATACCGTAACTTTTGTCGCTGCCGATTCGATATTTTCGGCACACGTTACAGGTAACTTTATTGTCTTTGCTTATCAAATCATCAAAGGTTCAGATTTGCATGCCTGGGTAAAACTACTCACCTTCCCTGTTTTTATTCTAGCCGTAATTGTTGGAGGAAGAATTGCATTAAAAGCAACAAATCGGTATTCTATTTTATTTTGGGAAGGCATTATACTGGTTTTAAGCGGTATTGCTTGTTATATTTTTGGCTATTTAGGAATTGTTTCACAATGGACAATATACACTATTGCAATGACAACCGTATTTGCAATGGGACTCCAGAATGCTTTCGGAAAATTATATGCTAAAGAAACCCATGGTCCAACAACCATGATGACAGGAAATGTTACACAGGCTTCTCTTGATTTAGGAAATCTATTAAAAAACGGTTTAAAAGACGTTGATGTACTTTTAAGTTTCAAGAAACAATTAGTGACTATAATCGGGTTTCTTGTGGGCTGTTTTTTAGGAGCCGTTGCCGGGAAGTATTTCGGATTAGGAACTTTAATTTTCCCCGGAGCGGCAATGATAATTTGTTATCTCTACCATCGCGAAAACTAGCCAAACACAAATTTAAAATTGCAGATTTCTGAGAATATAGTATCTTTAAGATAGTAATATTGGTTCTCTTTTATCTGCTAAAAAAACAATAATATAAAATATATGGAAACTATAAAACTGGAATTAAACGAGAAAAAACATGGCGCTTTTAATCTTTATGTTGATGATAAAAAATTAGGCGAAATGACCGCAAGTATCAAAGACGATTTATTAACCGTTTATCATACAGGAGTTGAACCGGAAGCCGAAGGAAAGGGTTATGCAAAAAAACTTTTGGACGAAATGGTTTCTTATGTACGTGCCAACAATTTGATGGTTTTACCACTTTGTCCCTACGTACACGCACAATTCAAAAGACATCCCGATGAATATCAGGATATCTGGAAAAAATAATTAATTCTTGACAGAGTATATCATCAAAGTTTGTCATTTCAACAGAGGAGAAATCTTCGCGAGAGGTTCGACAAAGATTGTATTCTCGTTGCGGAGTTACTTACGGAGATTTCTCCTCTGTCGAAATGACAAACTAAACGAAAATATTCTTATGAAAATGATTGCCCTAGCCCCGATAGTAGTGGAAATCCTTTTGTGGCGGGGTTCGCCACAAAAGATTGTAACGGATAGCGGGATTAGCTCCTGAAAAAATAGATTAAAAAAAATCTGCCAGATCTGCTAAATCTGCGTGAAAAATCAACATTACCAAAAACATTAATAAAAAAATAAAATTCATGAATACAGAAATTATAACTGACGGCGTGCCTTTAGATCAAGCTAAAAAGGCTTTGATTATGATTCACGGACGTGGCGCAGACGCTCATGATATTCTTTCGGTTGCAAGACATCTTAAGGTTGATGATTTTGCATTGGTTGCACCTCAGGCAGAAAATAGAACCTGGTATCCGTATTCGTTTTTAGTACCGATTGAAGAGAATGAACCTTCGTTTTCAAAATCATTAGATGCTATTCATCAGGTCGTTGTTGCAGTGCAGCAAAACGGAATCGAAAAAGAGAATATCTATTTTCTCGGATTTTCGCAGGGAGCTTGTCTTGCTTTGGAATTTACAGCCAGAAATGCTGCAAAATATGGCGGTATTGTCGCTTTTACAGGCGGACTTATCGGCGATAAAGTATATCAAAATCATTATACAGGAAACTTCGAAAATACACCAATTTTCATCGGAACAAGTGATCCTGATTTTCATGTTCCTGTTGAAAGAGTAAATGAAACAGAAGCGCTTCTTAAAAAAATGGGTGCATCGGTTACTAAAAAAATCTATCAAAATATGGGACATACCATAAGTCAGGACGAAATTGATTTGGCTAACGAAATTGTTTTTACAAAAAAATAATGATCACAATTACTAGAATTTACAGCGATACAAACGGCGAAAGTCATTTTGAAGACTTTGAAGTTCCATTGAAAAACAATGGCGATATCGGATTTTTATCTGATGATGAACCGGTAAAGTCGATTGTTTTTAGAGAAGTTCTTCCTTCTTATGATTACGATTTTCATAATGCTCCGGACCGTCAATATATTGTTTTATTAGATGGCGGCGTAGAAATCGAAACGTCATTAGGAGAAAAAAGAATATTTAATACAGGATCAATTCTATTGGTAGAAGACACTACAGGAAAAGGACACAAAACAAAAAATATTGAAGCAAAACTTCGAAAATCAATATTTATAAAATTATAAAGTTGAAAAAACCGTAGTCTAAGAAATACCCCCTATTTAAATTACTATCGGTTTTCTAAATAAAAAGATGCGATTCATAAAATCACGATATATCGCAGGATTAAGAATCCAAAACTAAAAATAAACACTTGTTTTACAACAACTTAATTCACTTGAAATATTATTTTATTATTAATTGACAAATGAAAATTGAACGGCTTTTTATTTCTTAATCTAGGTTAATCGATGCAGAAGTATAACGGACGTAAATTTGTATAAGAAAATCAATAACAAATTTAATATACAAAAACCATGGAAAATAAAATTTTAGGCTTACACCATATTACTGCAATTGCAGGTGACGCAAAACGCAATTTCAACTTTTACTCTAACATATTAGGATTACGTTTCATTAAAAAAACGGTAAATTTTGATGATCCGGGAACCTATCATTTTTACTTTGGTGACGAAGTAGGAAGTGCCGGAACAATCTTAACATTTTTCCCTTGGGGAGAAGGAATACAACAAGGAAGAAAAGGTTCTGGAATGGCAACTGAAATTGGATATTCAGTTCCGAAAGGAAGTCTTGATTTCTGGCAAAAACGTTTTGAGCAATACAATGTTATTTACAACAAACCGGCTGAAAAATTCGGCGAAAAATATCTTACTTTCTTAGATCCCGATGGTTTAAAATTAGAATTAATCGAATCTAAAACAGACGATAACAGAAAGCCTTGGGAAACAGATGAAGTAAAAGCAGATGTGGCAACAAGAGGTTTCCATAACATCACGCTGACTTTGAACAGCATAAAAGCAACTGCTGCAATCTTAACCGAAATATTTGGTTATAAATTGATCGCCCAAGATGTAAATCGTTACCGTTATGCAACAGATGCTGTAGAAAATGCTGCAATTGTTGACTTAGTAGAATTGGCTGATGAAAAACGTGGTCATGTAGCAAACGGATCTGTTCATCACGTAGCTTTCCGTGTAGAAAATGACGAGATTTTAATGCACTTCCGTGAAAAAATCGAAGATTACGGATTATCAATTACGCCACAAATTGACAGACAATATTTCCATTCTCTGTATTTTAGAGAACCAGGTGGGGTTTTGTTTGAAATTGCTACAGAAAACCCTGGTTTTACTATTGATGAAAGTCTGGAAGAATTAGGTAAAAACCTTAAACTTCCTGCACAATACGAATCAGACAGAGCCAGAATCGAAGAGCATTTGGTTAAGATTAATTAATTTCGAAACACATATTAATGGGATTGAAATAAATCACTTAAAAGTGAAACATCAAAAACCTGCGAATCATTAAATTCACAGGTTTTTTTTTATAATATTATCTTATAATACCTTTTTATCCATCGCTAGAATAATTAGTTTTTTTGTATATTTATCCTCCCCAAATTGACAATAGAATCCTCAAATCCAAATCGAAATGGGAAAATTTGTAATTACCAAAAAACCTTGCGGGAAATATCAGGTTATTCTAAAATCTAAAGCTGGCAATATCCTTTTATTAAGTTCCGAGTATACAGCAAAAATTAGCTGTAAGAAGACCATTGAACTTTTAAGAATCTATTCACAGGACGCAGATAAATACCAGAAAAAAACAACTGTTGACTGGGAATTTTATTTTTATCTTAAATCTAAGAACGGACAGACTATCGGTACAAGTCCAAAGTACCTTAGCACTTTTTCCAGAGAACAAGTAATTGAAAGAATAAAAAAAACAGCACCACTCGCAGACGTAGAAGATCTGTCTTAAAAACACTGATAATTACACAATTATCAGTGTTTATTTTATAAACATGTTTTTCATTTTAAAGTTAATTTTGAATTAAAGCTTTTTTTGCAACAATTCTTATTCTGTCAATTTACTCTAAAGAGGCTGCCATTTAATAAAATAGAGGCTGCTTCACAAATTATGTGAAACAGCCTCTTATATTTTGTAAAGAGAGCCCTAATTCAATTTTTAATATAAATAATTAAGAGCTGTAATATCGTTAGAATTGAACGCTCCAGTCTCATTTGAACCGAAACATGCTCTCATATACGAAGTTGCATCATATCCAGAAGGTGTTCCCGGGATAAGGATTGCTCCAACACCCGCTGTTCCTTCGTTTGAATTTTGTCCACAGCTTTGACGGCTGAACCAGTCTGTATGACGTAAACCAATACAGTGACCAATTTCGTGTGCAGATACGTGCGCATTTACACCTGTCGAATAAGAATCTAATCCGGAATATAATGTAACTGAATTATAAGGCGCTCCTCCTGAAGGGAAACCTGCTACTCCACCGGCAGATCCATTTTGTCTCCGGACAACAATGTCTGCTCCTGATGTACTTGAACTAAAGGTTAGTGTAAAATTAACAGACAATCCTAGATTATTATATCTATTTACTGCCGCTTGTAATCCAGCACGCATGTTTGTACTTAGAGCTGATACACCGCTCCCTGATAATCCAACAACTTTAATAGTTCTTGGAGCAGATACTAAATTAGTAGTGCGGTATTGTTCTGTAGTAATACCTCCGTGAAGATCCATTTTATTTAATTGATCCTGAGTAACGACAATATCCCCTTCTACCAGGAATGCATCCTCAGTAGTACCATCTAATTTAGTGTTTTTAATCACTTGAATATCTGTAGAATTTAGAGAAAGTGCTCTAAGTTTACTTAACACTTCTGGTGTTACTTTAAGAGATTCTTGGTTTGATTGATCTGCCTGATCTTCTTTATTACAGGACAAAATCGTTAGCGCTATAAATGACAGGGCTAAAATTGATTTAAATTTTTTCATAAATAATAAATAGGTTATTTGGGTTTTTAAAATAAGTTGGTAAGCAGGGGTCTTTACAAAATATTGTAATATTTGTTATCAAATTTATATATTTTTTAATCTTAAAATACCTATAAAACAACTATTTAACAATTTTAACATTTTTTGTTATATTATTTTATAGTTATTTTTAATAATAATTATCTGATTATTCCTGCGAGCCCAGTAAAATCAATAACTAAATACAAATCAACTTGTTAAGTAAGTTTTTGACTATTCACTATTTTATTTTGTGCAGCATGTGTTAAAAAATGATTTTACGATTTTATAAACCATTTAAAATAGAAATTGGGTTCTAAAAAGAGAATATTACAGGTATCGATTTGAAGATTGTGCCGGAAATAAAAACTAATCTTTTTTTTACAAATATTTTAATAACTTTGACTTACCTACAACGGATAAATATTTCAAATAGAAATCCTTAAGTACCAATTTAAGCTTTGCTTTGTCACCATTAAAAAATGATAAACAGCAACAATAGTCCATTTTGTACATTGATAAGAATATTTGTAATTGCCCTAACCTCTACAGTAAATGAAGAAACAAATTACTTTTCTCCTTTTTATGATAACAACAATCAGTCTCTCCCAAAATTCTGAAAAATGGAACCAATACATAAAAAAAGAAAAATCAGGAAAATTTGAGAAATATTATCTAACATCTTTACAAAATGCGCATCACAACAAATATAAGGTTGTAAAAAAACTGGACAGTACTTATTGTATTGTTGAAAATGAAAATTTAAGATCTAATAGACTTTTAAAAAATACCATCCCGATTAATAGTTTATGGAAATTACCATCAAATTTTTCAAATCATACTGAAGAGAAATCCTATGTAATAGCAACTGATAGTATCAAAGCATTACTTACTGATTTGAAATCAAGAAATATTTCTGACATCAAAATACTGGACAATAATCTTGTACTGGTAAAAAGTGATTCAAAAAAAATTATCAATGAGATTATAGCGATAAGTAGTATAACTTCTATTTCGCAGGAATCATTACAGCCCAAAGTTGAATCTAAAATAACCGATCAAAATTTTAGTATTAATTATATAAATAAAGCCAATATTAATTTTCCTCTTGCAACTGGTGAAAATCAAATTGTAGGGATCAAAGATGATTTTTTTGATATAAATGATATTGATTTATTAAACAAGCACATTTCTTCCACAACACAATCGGCTATTGTATCGAGTCATGCAACCGCTATGGCAACTATAGTTTCCGGATTAGGAAATAGTTCAGCATTAGGAAAAGGAGTTGCTCAAAAGGCAAAGATACAATCGTCTGACTTTTTGAATATTTATCCTGATGAAGTAGCAACTTTACAAGGAGCCGCCACTCAAAATCATTCCTATGGTACAGAGATTGAGAATTTTTATGGTTCGCTTGCAAATGCTTATGATTCTCAATTGTTCTCAAATCCTGATTTGACTCATTGTTTTTCTTCTGGTAATAAGGGACTTGAAGGTTACAAATCTATTACGGGTAATTTCAAGCAATCCAAAAATAGTATTGCATTGGGCTGTATTGATCAAAACGAAGTAATTATGTCGTTTTCGTCAAAAGGGCCAGCTTACGATGGTCGGATAAAACCTGAGTTAGTAGCCTTTAGTACACAAGGAACTTCAAATTCTACAGCATTAGCCACAGGAATTATTACGCTTATGAAACAATATTATAAAACTATAAACAATACCACTTTGACTAATGCCCTTACAAAAGCAATTTTAATTAATAGTGCCAAAGATTTAGGCAACACAGGTCCGGATTTTACTTATGGTTATGGAAATATCAATGCCGATAAATGTTTAAAAACCATTAGTGAAAACAGAATTATATCCGGTAGTTTGGCATCTGGTCAGACCAATTCACATATCATTATGCTTCCGGCAAATGCAAAAAACTTAAAAATCACATTAGTATGGAATGATTTACCTGCTGCAATAAACAGTAATATCAGTTTGGTAAACGATTTGGACATAGAAGTTATTTCGCCTGACGCTACCACTTATTTACCCTGGATTCTAAATCCTGATGCTCCTGAGCAACAAGCTGTAAGAGGAAAAGATAAAATTAATAACACAGAGCAGGTCACTGTAGAAAATCCCACATCAGGATCTTATACAATCAATATCATGGGTTCATATGTATCGAATACGTCTCAGGAATACAGCATTGTTTACGAATATGAATTGGAAAATCAATTTGAATGGAATTACCCTGTCAATAATGATAATTTCCCTTATGACGGAAAAACTATTTCGCCTTTCAAATGGAATTCTTCTTTTTCTGGCCTTACCGGACAATTGTCTATCAGTTACAATAACGGGCAAACTTGGGAAATTATCGCAAATGCTATAAATCTCAATAATGAGCAATTTACTTATACCCCTCCGGAAAAAAAATTTTCGAAAGCTAAGTTAAAAATGACCATTGATAATACCGATTATATCTCTGATAGCTTTACTGTTTCTTATGATTTAAATATCAGTACAAGCTTAGTTTGTGATGGCACAACAGAAATTAATTGGGACAAACCTGCCGATGTTGCCTCATTCAATATTTATAAACTAACAGCTGATCATTTAGAATTTAAAGAACAAACCTCAAATGCCACTTATGCTTATACAGATGGAGAAATCTACACGGTTATTCCCATATTTGACAATAACGAAGGAATAAAAAGTGAGTCAACATTAAAGTATGTTCAAAACTCAAATTGTTATTTTGAGTTGGCTTTCGCCGAAGTTTTTGAAGAGAACAAAGTAAAAATTAATGCCAGTCTTTTCAGCTTGTACAATATCAAAAGAATTGACTTAGTAAAAATAATTAATAATGCAGAAAGTGTCGTTAGCACAATGAATGATATCAATTCAAAAACATTCTCTTTTTTGGATACTGTTCCTGTAAAAGGCACTAATAAATATAAAATAAACATAATCTTAGAAAACAATAATGTAGTAAGTTCCCTAATTGTCGATGCCAATTATTTAGGCAATGATTTGTTTTTTGTCCATCCTACGCTATTAAGCAAAAATGAAGAACTAAACATTGAAGCTAAAAAAGAGGGAAGCGCTACGTTCTATTTGTATGATATTAGCGGGCAAAATACAATTACTTCCCCATTACTTTCTAAAACCAATACCGTCAATCTAAAAAATACCGCATCAGGAATTTATATCTATAAAATAATCACAAGCTTGGGCGAAATAAAAACAGGGAAAATTGCAGTTTTTTAAACTATTGCCGGCTATTCTCAGAATTAGATTTAGATCTCTTTTCCAAACAAAAAAAGTGTTCAATAACGGAACACTTTTTTGTTTTTTAATTCAACCACTTTTTGCGTTTAAACCATATCAACGGTCCAATAAAGCAGGCAACTATTAAGGTGATAGCAAAAGCATATCCATATTTCCAATTCAGTTCAGGCATATTGTCAAAATTCATTCCATAAATTCCCGCAACAAGCATTGGTAACGAAATACACATTGTTATAATAGTCAGCGTTTTAAATATCTTATTTTGCTGTAAATCTATTCTTGTTGATACATAATCTTTCAGATCTTCTAAACGCTCAAAGTTGTTTTGAACGTATTCATTTATTACCGTTAAATCTGTTAGCTCCAGCAAAATTGCCTCTTTAACCTCTGGCTTTAGCTTATCACTTTTTCTTAGTAAATGTAAAATTCGTCTAAATTCATTCAGAGATTCTTTTACAATAAAATTATTAAACTTTAAAGCTGTTATTTCATTCAATCCCTGCTCTGAAAAATCATTCTCCTTTTGCAATTTCAAATAAATCGTTTTAATATTCTTTGAGATAATTTCCGTCAAGTCTGCAAAATAATCGGGTACAATTCCAATCATCATCTGAAGAAATGAATCTATCGTAAAAGGAAGGTTTTTTGTTTTATCAAAATGTTCTTGTTTTTTATTTTCGGGAATAAACTTTTCAAAATTAATATCCATAAAAGAAAGCATGATTTTCTCCTTAAGAATAAAAGAAACAATCACTTCTTCAATTTTATTGTGAGAAGAAAAATAAGGAAACGAAAAATTAAATGCCAGCTGATTTTCTTTTTCCAGATAATGAGAACTTATTTCTATATCCTCACTGTTATTGAGTATAGCAGTATCAATATCAAAAAGTTTTTCAAAAGCCGGAATATCTTTCTTGGCATAATTTATAATCTGCACACTATTTATACCCTTTAGATCTTTAGGTATTTCATCAATGCTTTTTACTTTAGTAATATTTCTGTCTGTATCTAAAAGTTCGATGGTCATGATGAAAGTTTTTCTCCAGTTTATTTTGACAAAACTTTGCCTCTGTGTTTCGAACTAAGTTAACTCCAATATTCGGATCTGCCAAAAAACAAATAAATTATGTTCCTATAAAAATATAAAACTAAACTCTAAAGATCTGATTGCAGAACTTAACTAATTAACTCAAGTTGCTAGTTAATACAGTGTAGTCCCTACTGGCAATGTCATTAAGTTAAGGGTAAATCTATAAAATTACTTAACAGTTTAATCCAGAAAGTAATTAGAAAAACCGTTTTTGTCAGCGTTTTCGCTTTAGCGAATCAGTAAAATCAGCGTCTAATTTTGACGCGGATAAAACAGATTTACTTCGTAAAAACGCGGATAAAAACGGATTTGATTTGTAATATTTTTATTTTCCAAAAGCTTAACTTAATGACATTGCCCTACGGGACAAAAATTGACATGATTAAATTAATTTCTACCAAATATATAATCTCTCTGAGATATTTTTTGTTACTCCATTAGGAGTTAAATATTAATATTGGTAATAAAATAATAAAATCTACCAGAAAAAATATCCCGTAGTAATTAAACTTTTTTAAAGCCAATTTATTTATTGAATTGTTAAACCAGCAATCTGAATTAATTAAATATCCTGCCGAATGTGTCATTGAAATCTTTTGATAAATTCCATCATGTCGCCAATTGTTTGTATGTCTCCTTTTTGGGTATTACCAAGGGCTTTTGTCTTTTCAATGTGCAACAGACTGGTTAACATGGCTTTTTGTAAGCCATTTAATGGATCGCCGCTTGTGTCGGGCTCAGGAAGTAGTTCCCTCAGGCTCATTTCTGACGGAATATCAGGCCAATCTGCTCTTTTTTGATTAGAAAAAACTTCTGTAAATGGTAAAATTGCAGGATCTTCATCCCTCTCTGTTAGCGGATCCAAGCCCCATTTCTGGCAAACTGTTTTTATGAATGATGTATGCTCAAACTGTCCGTTGATTATTGTCTTGGGCTGAATATAGGAAGATATCATTATCATAGGAACACGAACACCAAGACGGTCAAACGTGAAATCACATTCTCCTATCATACCAGCAACAGGCGGTACCGTTTTTGGCGGAGCAACATGATCATAACAGCCACCATGTTCATCATGAGTGATAATAAAAAGTATTTTATCTCTTTTTGGACTGTTCTTAATAGCGTTATACACTTCTCGAATTAGTTCATCTCCTAATTTTACTGTACCAGTAGCCAATTTGTGATTCACTGCTGACGGATGCTGATCGTTGTGCTTATGAAGAAATTGAGGTTCTACAAACGAATATTTGGGCAGTGTTCCAAATTCTAAATCGAAGAAAAAATCAAGATGCCCATGCGTATTGTCTGTTCCTTCTCCTGTGCCGTTAACAATATAAGTCAGACTCAGAGGCGCAATAGGCGAATAGACTTTCCACGAAACATTATTATCGTTCATTCGATCAAAAATAGTTGGCAGTGACCAAACCTCTTTTATCCACAAATCCATACCACTCAAATCACCATCAATGCCGGGAAGACCGGTTCCATCTTCACCAAGCGGATTAATCACTTTACCTCCTGAACTTGCCGCATGCCAAAACGCCCGATTGCAATAAGTCTGACTTGGCACTGAACAATACCAGTGATCAAAAACCGCAAATTCTTTTGCTAAAGTCGCCATTGCAGGAATCTGGTCTGGCTGAAAACATTGCATGATTACCTCATACTGCTCGTGTGTGGGTTGATCGATATTGTAGGTTGACCTGAGATTATTTTCATAATCGTTGACAAAACCATTCATACCAGGTATAGATGCTGAAGAGGGCAAATTGTAAGGAGCTTTCATCCTATGATCAAGCTTACCAACATTGGTGTCAGGGATAATTTTGTTAAAAAGTTGTGTATTAACATGTGGATATTCCTCACCCGGATCTGGATATGGTACCGAGTAATCAACCGCACGCGAAGGAGAAATACTCGTTTTACCCGGATCTTTAGCAGCTCTTTTGGGAATAGGATTTGCATAATCAACTTCCGGATTGTAAAGTCCATCAAAAGACTTATTTTGCGGTACTTCATCGTTCTCGTAGAGATAACCTAACAGATTGTCGAAAGAACGGTTTTCAAGCATAAGAACTACGATATGATCGAAAGTTTCCAGACCGTCAAATTGGTTTTGGTTTTCCATTTTTAACTGTTTTTACATTACAATATATAAGTAAATTACGACAATTAAAACCAAAATTATACACGTAATTCTACGTGTTTTATGAAAAACATATCAAAAATTAAATTAGGAACCAATCAGCAAATTGCATTTAGTGAAATACAAAACCTTGCTTTTCTAATCACTTATCCTCTACTTTTTGTTTTTAAACCAGAAGTTTCTTTTCATTGGTGGCAACCAAAAAAGTATACGACAACTTTAAGAACAGCTGCTTAAAATCTTTTCTATTAAATCGTTGTTTTTCATGAAAAAAAGCCCAACATCACAGAGATATTGGGCTTAACTTCAAAAAACATAATTATTCAAACCAATCGAATAATATGAATCGTTTATTTCAGGAACAAAGACTAAGCTTTAATTCCCAATATTAAATTTTCAATTTTAGAATGTGAAATTTCCGGGTTTGCTCCCGGAGCTTCGGCTACTAATGCTCCAACTGCACAAGCAAAATCAATTGCTTTTTGCGGTTCTTTTCCCGTAAGTAATGAACTTATTAAAGCTGCTAAAAATGAATCTCCTGCGCCTACTGTATCGGCAACTTCAACAGGATACCCTGCATTTTCGAAGATTTGACCATTCCACATTAGTAAAGCTCCATGTTTGCCTCTGGTAACGCACATTGCAGTTACTTTGGTTCTTTCTGCAATAAAATGCATATTGTCTTCTAAACTGGCAAACGGTGACTTCATCTCTGCAGTAATCTCTAATAATTCTTCATCATTGAACTTAATAAAATCCGAAGAGTGCATTAATTGCTCCAGCATTTCATAAGAATAATGCGGTTTTCTTAAATTAACATCAAAGACCTTATAGGCTTTTGTTTGCAGCAATTCTTCCAAAGATTTCCTTGAAACCTCATCTCTGCAAACCAGACTTCCATAAATTAAAACATCGGCATCCAATGCGGTTTTCTTTGCAAAATCATTTAATACAATCTTATCCCAAGCCGATGGATAACTGATTTCATAACTTGCCGAACCACGTTCGTTTACGGTTACATTTACCAAACCAGTTGGAAATTCTTCTGATTTAATAATGGCAGCTGTTTCAAGACCTAAACTTTTTACCTGATTTATAATTGCCTTTCCATTTTCATCATTTCCTACACAGCTAATCATGGCTACTTCGCAGCCTAATGTTTTCATACGCAGTGCTACATTGAGCGGTGCGCCACCAATCTTTTTTTCATTGGCAAAAACATCCCAAAGCACTTCTCCGTAGGCCACTGCCTTAAGGTTTTTTCCGTTATTCATTCTAAAATTATTTTATATTAATGTTATTCTGGTCTCGTGATCTGAAGATTAGAAAAAGTACTGTTTTGTCCTTCAGCAATTAATCCCCATTTGTTTTGATCTCTTCCGTAAATACGATTTGTTAAAGCTATTTTTCCGTTAATGTAAAGTACTAAAACGCTTCCTTCAGTAATTATTTCAATATTATATTTGGTACCTGTCTGAAATTGAAAGGGCATTCTCGTTACTTCCTGTGAGGCTGAATTATAGCCTAGAACTTTACCTTTTGCTATATCAAAAACAATCTTATAATAACTTCCGGCATCATTGGTATGAAAAATAAATCCTGTAGTTCCTGCATCATTAGAGAATGTAACTTCTGCTTTTATTTTGGCTTTTTTACCTAAAGCCTTAAAAGTTGTCATTGCTTTTTCTGTTGTACCTGCTAAAGTATAACTTCCATTATTTATCGTCACATTTGCTGTCATTGCATCAACTTCAACATTACCGCTTTTTTTAGAAAATAAATCTTTAACAGATTGTGGTGCCTGAGTTCCTAATGTTCCATCGGTATTTTGAATTAATTCATGAATAACCATATTCCCTGCCCAATCTTTATTTCCTAAATCATTTTCAGGTGTTTTTCTGGCATTCCATCCAAAAACATATCTTTTATTTCCATCAGAAGCTGTTTTACCGGCATAAAAATATTCTCCGTCAATCATGTCATTTTCAGGTTTAATCCATGGTCCGTTAATAGAAGTTGCCATTCTGTAATGCGTTCCTTTATTAGTACTCCAGTCTTCAGAAAAAATCAGATACCAATAATTCCCCATTTTAAAGATATCGGCACATTCCATCATCAAATAATTATCTTGCGGTGTTGTCGTATAAATTGGCGTTTGAACATCCCATTTTCCTGAGGCAGGGTCAGCAGTCGTAAAATGCAGTAAAACCGCTTTTCTGCCTGGCTCTGTCTGTGTACTAACCAACATCGAGTACTTTTTTAGCTCATCATTATAAAAAACATGCGGATCTCTGAAATCATAATTATAATATCCTTCCGGCGCTGTAATTTTAAAAGCTGGCATTTTAGTCCAATTTTTCAAATCAGAACTTGTAGCACACAAAATACTTTCTCTGGCATTAGATTGTACAAAAGCCGGAGTTTCATTATGTCCCGTATAATAAAAGTAATACAAAGAACCCACTTTTACAACTGATCCTGTGCCAATGGCAAAATCAGGATCATTCGTTTTTCCGTATGGAATCATTTGCCCTTCGTAGGTAAAATGGGCCAAATCTGTACTTAAATATTCATGAATATCATGAAAACCTTTTCCTGCCGATTTATTCTGCGCATCATGAAGAAAATAGATATGGAATTTTCCATTGTCGAAAAAAGGCATGATATCTCCTGTATAACCCTGACTGTAATATGGATCATTTGCGCCCATCCATTGTGAAGGCGGAACAGGGAAAACACTTGATATCTCAGAATTTCCTCCTGAAATAGAACCTCCAATATACTTATCGTCCTGACTGCAGGAAACAAGCGAAAAGAAAGCGGAAGCTATTGTTATTATATTTCTATATTTCATTTTTGTTGATCTCAAGATAGATTAATTTTTAGCCAAATATTTGATACTGTTTTGTGTCAGAAGCTTGATATTACCAATAAACTCATTTGCCTGACTTGGATCACCGCTGCTATTGGTTTCGTTATACCAATCATAGGCTCCCATTGAAATCACGATTACATTTTTATTAGTTCCAGTACTTGGGAATTCCGCAATGGTAACTCTTCCATCAAGACTATTATCCCATGCTTCACTCGCCAAGTTGGTTCCGCCAGTTTGGTTTCTCCAGCCTTCTCCGTTAACATATCCGCCCCAATCCGGTACAAACCACCATGCGGTATGATTTAGTCTGAAAGTTCCGCTTTGTAGCAGGTTTGCTTTTCCACTTTCATAAGTTGTCAATCCTTCAAAAATTGGATGATTCTCGTGACCTACAAAAGACATTCCCCAAGAGTTTCCATCAACAAATCCATTAGGAGGAAAATCTCCAAAAACATTATTCGGTCCTTTTCCTGAAGGAACAATTCCTAAAGCATCTACATATTGTGAAGCAAAAGATGTTAAAAGTAAATTCCCTCCGTTAGCTCTAAAACTCTTTAAAGCGGTAGTAACGGCAGGTTTATAGGCAATTGCCGGTAAATTTGCTGCGGAATCAAAATGCCACCAAATTACATCAACGTCACTTAAATCAGCACCATTTTGAATACTCTCAAACGAAATGTATTTCGCTCTGGTAAAAGTAGAGAAGAACCAATCGGCGGCAGTAATTTCATCCAGATTTGTAATTTCGGCTCTCGTTGCGGCAGTTCCTAAAAAAGCAACAGCTAAACCTGTTACCGGAACTCCAACGTTAGCAGTATAATTCACGCTTTTTCCATTAGATGTTATTACAAATGTCACTGCGTTTGTAAAATCAATTGTCGCACCGGAAGCAGGCGAAATAGTAACACCTTCTGTTGCTTCTATAACTGGTTTTAAAGCGGTTAAATTAGTGCCTTCCGGCAAGGTTATAGTAATGGTTTTATTAGCATCGTTTACGGTTGCTGCAACTCCATTAATGGTAAAACTCTTAATTGGACTTAAAACTACTGTCGTAACGGTGTAGTCTTTGTACAAATTGCCATTTGTAACTCTAAACTTTACAAGATTTGTAAAATTAGCAGGTACTGTTACATCCAGATTTGATGTTGCGCCTTGTGCGAGTATCATCTCAGGCTTTACTGCTGTGATGTCAGATCCATAAGGCATCGTGATATTAATCTTTCCTGTTTTTTGGTCAATTTGACCAGCTACTCCGTTTATTTTAAAAGAAGTAACATTAGACGGTGAATTCACATCAAAACCGCCATTTTCGAAGCTGTTCTCGCAGGCAGTAATCATAAAAAACACTGCCAGTATCAAAGACACTTTGGTCCAATTTTTATATATAAATTTTCTCATGTTGATGTTCTTAAATTAGATTAATAACCAGGATTTTGTTTGTATAATCCCTGACTGAAATTAATTTGTTTCAACGGAATTGGACAATATTCTTCTTTATGCGCATCAAAAAAGGCATCCTGATAATAAGTTCGTTTTGATTTTTCCCCTGCATAAAAATCATTCATGACCTGATCTGTAACACCCCAACGAACAAGATCAAAGAAACGGTTTCCTTCCATAGCCAATTCTAAACGACGTTCCCAACGCAAAGCTTTACGGGCAAAATCCTGTGTCCAATTGCAATTAACTCCATCAACATAAGTATTGATTTTAAAATTATTTACATACGGAAGTCTTCCTGTACTTTGTGCTGCTCTTTCTCTAATTTGATTGATTAATGGCAAAGCTTCTGCTTGTCTTCCTAATTCAATCAAGGCTTCGGCACGCATCAAAATCACATCAGCATAACGAATCTGGATTCTGTTTTTTGAATTTCCGTAAAACGGATCAATGTTTACTACGCAACTGCAGTTTGGCGCCACATTCTCTTTTAATGAAGCAAAATAACCGTAAGTTCCCGGAGATCGTACCCATGCTTCAACGTACAAAAATTCAGGATCATATTTATAAGGCAATCCCGGCATTGCAACGGTGTGATACAATCTTGGATCAACTGTATTGGCGTCTATATTTTTATAATCGAAATCCTCATCATTATAAGTATCAAATTCCGGTAAACCATTTGTACCTGTTTTAAAAGCATTTACTAAATTTTGACTTGGCTTATGAAAATCACAGCATCCTAAACCTTGTGGAGTTGACAATACATCAGAAAAATTTAATCTTCCGTATAAAGTTCCATCGTTGTCAGAGAACTGAATCGAGAAAATAGATTCGGCTCCGTTTTCATAAGTTCCCGGTAAAAAGTTATTTGCAAAATCAGGTTCCAAGCTTGCTTTTCCAATTACTTTGTCTGTCGCTGCAATTACTTCCTGCAAATGCTGCTGATTGATTCCTGTAACTTTATAAGTTTCATCTTGCGTATAAGCCTGATATAAACGAGTTTTTGCCAGATAAGCATACGCCGCTTTTTTTGTCGCGCGGCCAACTTGTCCCTGAGCTTCCGGCAAATCATCGGCTGCAGCCTGAAAATCTTCTGCAATTTTGTTCCAAAGATCTTCGTTTGAAAGCACTTTATTGGAGATGGTTTTATAATTTTCTACGAGAATATCTTCTGTGATGTAAGGAACATTTCTGAACATAATTTTCAGCATAAAATAAAAATGTCCTCTTAAAAAACGCATTTCAGCCATACGTGTTTTCTTTAATGGATAATCTGCTTCTGAGATTTGTTCTAATGCTTTCAAAGCTTTATTGGCTCTCGAAACGCCCACATAACTGATGTACCAAAAAGAATCTAATTCACCAAAATCAGATCTGATATTATTCGAAACTTCAAAAAAGTGAAAATCCTGAATATCGTTAGTTCCGCTTCCGCCTTTGTAAGCATCATCAGAACGCACATTACCAAATGGCCACAAGCTATACGGCGAATCATAATGGTCGTTCCCTAATTGTGCGTAAGCCGCATTCATAAATCCTTCTACTGTTTGCGGTGTAACAATATCTTCTTCTGAAAGTACTCCACGAGGATCATTTTCCAGAAAATCTGAGCAGGAACCCAAGATTCCAAGTGCTAAAAAACCGGTTATATATAGTAATTTTTTCATGTTTTTTTGATTTAATCTTTTATTATAAAGTAAAATTAAGACCTGCTGTAAAAGTCGTTGGCTGCGGATATCCAAACCCTGCATTCTCAGGATCTACACCTGTGAAACTTTTAGCATCAATGATCAATAAATTTTGTCCGCTTATGTAGAATCTAAAGCTGTCAAAATTCATTTTTTTCAATAAATCTTTTGGTAAACTGTATCCAAATTGCAAAACACGCAGTTTAAGATAATCTCCTTTTTCTACATAATAAGTTGAAAATCTTGATTCGGCATTTCTATCAACCGTTGTTAAAGCCGGAATAGTAGAATTTGGATTATCCAATGACCATGCATTAAGCAAACGTGTTCCTTTATTAGATCCTACATCGTCAACACTCCAGAAATCAGTTTGATATTTGGTCTTATTGATTACATCAACATCACTTGCTCCTTCCCAGAAAGTGGTAAAATCCCAATTTTTATATCCTAAACTTAGATTAATTCCATAGGTTAATCCCGGATTTGGATTTCCTATCCACGTACGATCTTTGTCTGTTATGGTTCCATCTCCGTTTAAATCTTTGTAACGAATTCTACCAAGGCCTTTTCCTTCCTGAATAGCCGAGTTATTTACTTCGTCCTGACTTTTGAACAATCCGTCCGTAACATAACCGTACATAGAGTTAAATGGACGTCCCAGAATATTATCATTTAATCCGTCTCCTCCATAATTATTTTTTACCTCATCCGGTAATTGTGTAATCTTATTTTTGTTTGCCGAAATATTTCCTGAGATATCATATTTCAGTCCAAATGATGTTTCATCGTGGTATCCTAAAGAAAATTCCCATCCTTTATTTTCCATTGAAGCTCCATTTACCCAGCGATCTCCACCCTCTCCAATTACTGCTAAATAAGCCGGTAAAACCAGAATATCTTCTGCTTTCTTAATGTAATAATCAATAGATCCGCTTAATTTTTGTTTAAATAAACCAAAATCTAAGCCTATGTTGGTTTGAGTTGTAGTTTCCCATTTTAAATCATCATTTCTGGATTGCGTTTTTATAAAACCAGAAGGAAGCAAACCGTTTCCGTTTCCTGCAATATCATAAGCGGTACCGTAAGACGTTGCCCAAGTTGGACTTCCTCCAGCATAACTTGCTAAGTACAAACTGTAAACAGCTGTATTGCTAATTTCCTGATTTCCGGTTTGTCCCCATCCTGCACGAAGTTTTAAATCAGAAAAAACAGGTGCATTGTTTTTGATGAAATTTTCATTAGAAATTCTCCATCCTGCAGAAACTGCCGGAAAGGTTCCGAATTGATTGTTTTTACCAAAACGAGAAGAACCATCACGGCGAATTGTAGCCGAGAATAAGTAACGGTTATCAAACTCATAATCTACTTTTCCAAAATAAGAAAGCAATGAATATAGCGTTGAAGTTCCGCTTGTAAACGATTCTCCTGTTCCTGCATCAGGATACATATAATCTGGAGTTTCGATCAAGAAATCATTTTTGCGCAAGGTGTTTGTATCAAAAACATCTTTATACATCTCGGTTCCTGCCATTAAATTCAAATTGCTTTTCCCTAAATTCAAACTATATATTGCCGTATTAGTCCAAGTCCACTTATCACTTACAGATTGGTCAATAGTAACAGATGTCTGATCGTTTTTCAGATATCCGGACTTGTAACTTCTTTGCAGCGTACGTTTTTTATAAAATCCGTAATCGATACCAAAACTACTCTTAATATGAAGGTTTTTGATAATCTCTAAATCCGCATACATATTTCCAAAAAGACGTAAATAATCATATTTATTGTCTTTGTTATATTCTAAAAGACGAACCGGATTTTGTCTGTCATTCATTCCGCCAACTGGTCCTCCCCATCCTTTTCCGTCAACTGTATGTACCGGAATAATTGGCAAAGCACGAAGCGCAGGATCCAGAACTCCAGGATCTGTAACTTCATTGGTACGGGTCATTGAGAAGTTTTCTCCAATAACCAATTTCCCGTCAAAATATTTATAAGAACCGTTCATTCTTGCAGAAATTCTCTCGAAATCAGTTGTTTTTACAACTCCTTCATTTCCATAATATCCCAAAGAAAAAAGGTAGCTTCCTTTGTCTGATGCATTAGAAACCGATAAATCATAAGATTTTGCTATTCCTGTTTGCGAAATTGCATCGTACCAATCTGTATTAGATGATTTCAAAGTTTGAGCTGCATCTAAATATTCCGGAACTAAGACTTTGTTTAACTGTGGTTTGTTATTCTTTACAGTCCAGTCAAATTGATAGCTCACGTTATTATTATTCGGGTTTAACCCATCGTTAATATTTGCCTGCCATAAAGCCTGACCAAATTGATCCGCATTTAGCACTTTCTGTTTTCTGGAATAATCAGAAATCGAAGTATAAGTACTGAAATTGATTCTCATTTTACCTTCTTTTCCTTTTTTGGTAGTAATGATAATTACTCCGTTTGAAGCGCGAGAACCATAAATACTTGCCGAAGATGCATCTTTTAAAACCTGAATGGTTTCAATATCATTCGGATTTAGTTCGTGCATTCCTGATTTAGTAGGCATTCCGTCAATTACATAAAGAGGATCTGTATTGTTTAAAGTTCCTATTCCACGAATTACCACTTTAGTATTAGCTCCACTTGGAGATCCATCAGAAGAAACTTTCACCCCTGCTACCCTTCCTTGCAGCGCTTTAATTGGATTTGGTTCCGTTTGTTTCATGACTTCCTTCATGTTTACAACAGCAACTGCTCCGGTAATATCTGTTTTCTTTTGTTTTGAATATCCTGTTACTACAACTTCATTAAGTTGATTGTTATCAACTTTTAAAGTTACATTTAATGTTTTTTGCCCTTTTACCGAAATAGATTGTGGTGCATATCCGATAAAAGAAACAACAATTACAGCATCTGATTTTATATTCCCGAAAGAAAAATTACCATCAAAATCTGTTACTGTACTGGTATTTGTACCCGAAATAAGTACGGTTGCTCCCGGAAGCGGCATTCCGTCGTCTGACGAAATTACTGTTCCTTTAATCCCGCTTTCCTGCGCTGTCATCACCAGCATTGGAAAGAAGAAAAATAGAAAATAAATAATTTTACTTTTCATGAGGTTAGTGGTTTTTAGTTAGTTTATATTTAATTGGTTAATTACGAGGTTGCTCAGTTCAACTCCTTCGCTTGAAGAAACTGATAGAGAAGTAAATGGCTGGTTTGTGAAAAAGATTTCTGTTATTACTTTTTCGCCATTATTATAAAATATTTCAATAGATGTTTTGTCTAAAATGATTTTAAAAACACCTTCTTTTTGATTTCCGTCTAAAATTGCTTTGGTAGTTGTTGAAGCAAATTTTTCAGAGAAATCATTTTTTCCTGCTTTCGAGCGATCTGTAAATAAATAGTGCTCTGAATTATTGATCCCAAAAGTCAAAGATTCTCCAATTGCGTTTGAAAGTGTAAAAGTGTACGTATCCTGTTTTAAGTTTTTTAAATTAAAATTGACAATTGCCTGAGTCAAATCGATTTTTCCTGCTCCAAGAATTGAAAGTTTTCCTTTTCCTTTCAGACTCTTTTCTTTGATTGTTTTAGAAACATATTTGTTGATTTCTTTTACAGGATTACTGATTAGACTATAATCATTTCCTTTTTTTATCAACTGAATTTCGCGGGCAATTGTAGTGCTGCTTCTCCATGCAAATGTTGGAACATCTTGCGCATACTCCCAGTTAGACATCCACCCGATAAATAATCGACGTCCGTCGGTACTTGGAACATTATTCCAGGTTACTCCTGCATAATTATCTTTTCCGTAATCGATCCAAACCGCTTTTTCCTGTTCTACTCTTTTGGCAAAATTTGAATCTAATGTAAAAGTTGTTCCATCAAAATCTCCAATAAAATATTGTGTTCCGGAACCTCCGTTAGCTCCACCCGGATTTAAACTCTGAATCAAAACCCATTTGGTTTCATTTGTTCCTTTAACTTTTATCTGAAAGAAATCCGGACATTCCCAAACACCTCCGTGAGCTCCGATATTTTTTCCGAAATCAGATAAATATTCCCAGTTTTTAAGATCTTTTGATTTGTAAAACTGAGATCGGTCCTGAGCTGCCAAAACCAAGATCCATTGTTTATGAGTTTCATCCCAAGTCGCTTTTGGATCACGAAAATCACGAATTCCAGGGTTTTTCACGACAGGATTTCCTTCCTTAAATTTCTGCCATGTAAAACCATTGTCGTTCGAATATGCAATATCCTGCTGCTCAACATCGATTTTGTTTTCTTTTTCTTTTGTCATATCATGCAGCGTATAAATAGCCACAATCGGAGCTGTTTTTCCTGTACCTAAACCTGAGGTATTGTGAGTATCAACAACAGCACTTCCCGAAAAAATATATTTGTCGTTGTCCGGATAAATCGCAATAGGCTGTTCTTCCCATTTCACTAAGTCTTTGCTAATTGCATGTCCCCAGTGCATTGGCCCCCATTTATTTCCGTCAGGATAATACTGATAGAACAAATGATAATATCCGTTCGCATAAAACATTCCGTTTGGATCATTCATCCAGCCTTTTTTTGGCGTAAAATGAAAATTAGGACGGTACATTTTTTCTTCTGCAGAAGTTGAAACTGTAACTTCTGTTTTTTGAGCCACAGCCAGATATGGTTTACAACCTGCTATTAAAAGTACAAGTGCACTATAAAATGTCAGCGATAGATGTTTCTTTGATTTCATGTTTTTTGATATTTTTTTTGGTTAGATTTTCACTTAATACTTCTAAGGATATTCCCTTAGTTTCCGGCATTATAAAAATTACAAACAGTAATTGTAACACCATCATAAGCGTAAAAATTAAGAAAACAACATCAGGCCCAATTTCTGAGAATAACATTGGAATTAAAGATGGAATAATTGCTGCCAAAACCCAATGTACTGAACTTCCAAAAGCTTGTCCCGATGCACGAATGTGATTTGGAAAAATTTCTGAAATAAAAACCCAGATTACAGCTCCCTGACCAATGGCGTGAGAAGCAATAAATAAGAAAAGGAAAATAGGTACAGATAATCCTCCCCAATTGAAATAAAACGAAGCCGAAACTAATCCTAAAGAAATAATATATCCGATAGAACCAATGTACATTAACAACTTTCTTCCTAATTTGTCAATTAATGCAACTCCGATTAAAGTAAATATAAGATTGGTTATCCCGATTCCGATACTGCTCAATAAAGCTGTGTTTTGTCCTAAACCTGCCTCTTCAAAAATTCTTGGCGCATAATACAAGAAGGCATTGATTCCTGAAAACTGATTAAAAAATGCTATTAAAAAAGCCAGCATTAAAGGGAAACGGTATTTTTTCATGAAGATATTTTCATGTTTGGTGATCCCGTTTTCTCTTGAATCATCCATAATATCCTTAAGATCTGCACTTGGATCGATTTTAAACAATACTTCACGCGCCTCTTCGTCTCTATTTTTAGACAATAACCATCTTGGACTTTCTGGGATTGTAAATATAAAAAGAATATAAATAAAAGATGGAATTGCCTGAACTCCAATCATCCAACGCCAGGCATTTTCGCCAATATCTTTCAAGAAATAATTGGATATAAAGGCAATTAAAATTCCCAATACAATATTAAATTGATACAAAGCTACTAAGCGTCCGCGTTTGTCAGCCGGAGCAATTTCAGAAACATAAGCCGGAGCAGCAATAGTTGAAGCGCCTACACCTAAACCTCCAATAAATCTAAAGACAGCAAAAACATAAGGATCGTTTGCAAAAGATGCACCTATAGCTGAAATAAAATATAAAATCCCGATCCAAAACAGTGTTTTTTTACGACCTATTTTATTGGTTGGAATTCCTCCAAAAATAGCACCTACAACTGTTCCCCAAAGTGCCATTGCCATAACAACGGATCCATGAAAAGCATCAGATGAATGCCAAAGAAGCTGCAATTGTTTATCAGCTCCAGAAATAACTACGGTATCAAAACCGAATAGAAAACCTGCCAGTGCAGCAGTAACAGACCAAATCAATATCTTGTTCATTGTAGATGTATTAAAAACTTATCGCTAAGATATCCGCAAAAAAAACAACTTATTTTTAATGATGTTACAATTTAATTCTATAAATACTGATAGTTTGACATTTAAACAACAAAAGCTTTATTTACAAGGCTTTAGACAATTTAAAATTTATTTACGAAAACCGTGTAGTTTCGATTTTGTTACATTAGGTTTAAAATTGATACCTCATTTGTATCAATTTTAAACTAATATTAATTAGACGATTTGTATTCCTTTGGTGAAATTCCAAATTTATTCTTAAAAGCTGTAGAAAAATAGTTTGGAGAAGAGAATCCTAGTGAGTATGCAATTTCTGAAATATTCATATTATTGGACTTCAAAAGCTCTGCTGCTTTCTCCAATTTTACATTATTAATATGATCACTGATATTAATTCCGATAATAGCTTTTACCTTTCGATACAACTGAACTCTTGAAACTCCAAGTTTATCTGCTAAATCCTCGACAGAGAATTTAGGATTTTCGACATTCATCTTAATAATATCATTCATTTTAGTAATAAACGATTGTTCCTGATTGCCAAATTTAGATTCCGGTTCAACGCGATAAATGTTGTTGGTATAATAATAACGCAGCTTTTCTCTGTTGAAAAGCAAGCTGGAAATAGATTGTTTTAAAATAGAAAGACTAAAGGGTTTTGTCAGATATTGATCAACACCACTCTGTAACCCTTTTAAAACCGATTCTTTGTTACTTTGAGCCGTTAAAATAATAATAGGAATATGTGACGAACGCAAATCCTTTTTCAATTCTTTGCTAATTTCATATCCGTCTTTGTCAACCAGATTAATGTCGCAAATGATAATATCCGGAATAATTTCCATTGTTTTTTCAATAGCATCACTTCCGTCAGAAGTATAAACTACGTATTCACTGGATAATTTGGCTTTTAAAAATGTGACTAAATCTATATTGTCTTCTATTACTAAAAGTGTATGTTTTTCTGATTCAGAGATTACATTGCCTTGATTTAAATCCGTCTCTATATCTAAATTATCCAATATTAGATTTGGAGTACTATTTAGATTTTCAGCTTTATTTACAATTTCAGAAGGTTGTAAATGACTGTTTCCTTTTAATAAAGTAATTACAAATTCACTTCCTTGTTTTGATTTTAATTCGATTGTTCCCTGATGCAAAAGCACAAATTCTTTGGAGAGATGAAGTCCTATTCCTGAGCTGTTTTTATTATTATTCGATGCTCTGAAAAAAGGATTAAATACATTCGACAATTCATTTTCAGGTATTCCAATTCCGGAATCTTTAAAACTAATTCGAACTGTATTGTCCTGATTTTCTACAATCGAAATACTAATTTTACCGTTATCCGGCGTAAATTTAAAAGCATTTGAAAGCAAATTGAAATATACTTTATCCATCAATCCCCTATCAATAAATAATTCCAGATTTTTGTTTTTGCAAATAAGCTGAAAATCAATATTTCTGCGGGCAGCTTCCCCTTTAAAGTTGGTCATTACTTCGTTTGTAAAATCATAAATTTTAGTATTTGAAGCTCTTAAGGTAAATTTCTGCTCTTCAATTTTTCTAAAATCCAGCAATTGATTTATTAATCTGAGTAATCGATTTGAATTTTTATGAATTAGTTTTACTTCGTCAATAAGCGCCGTTCCTTTAATTTTTTCATTTTCAATCAACGATTCCACATAACTCATAATAAGCGTTATGGGTGTTTTAAATTCATGTGATAGTCCCGTAAAGAAATTCAATTTTGCTTCGTTGCTTCTTTGGGCAATTTGAGCCATTTCCTGAATTTCATTATTCTGATCAATTACCGTTTGATTGATTCTTTCGAGTTGTTTTTTCTTTCTTGAAATAGAAATAGTCGAATAAATACTGTAAACGGTCAAACTCAAAATAATCACAAGGAAAAAACTCAATAAGCGAACCAGATTATTCTGTGAGGCATATTCTCTTTCCTGAACTTTTATTGCTCCTTGCTGTGACTCAATAACGACTTGCTGCTGATCTACTTTATCCATTTGGTTTTCGATAATTTCGGCGTTATTTTGATCGATAACTATCGTATTTAGGATATTATTTTTAGAAATGGGTTCTTTATTATACATTTTCAGAGCCAGTTTCAATGCTTCGTTTCCTCCTGTTGGATACAAAATAGTTCCATTTAAAACACCACTTTTTACTAATTCTATACCACCATTCACAGAATTCAATCCGTCAACTCCTAAAAACTTAATTTTCTTTTCTAACCCTAAGGTTTTCGCAGTTTCCCACGCGCTTAAAGCCATACGGTCATTATGGGCAAAAATATATTCAATGTCCGGGTTTTGTAAAAGAATTGCTTTTAATGGTGCTTTAACTGATTCTCCCTCCCAATCGCCATGAATAGTGTTCTCTACTTTGAAACGTTTGTTTTCATTGATGATCTGATCAAATCCAAGGCTTCTTTCATAAGCAGGTGAAGAGCCGTTTGCTCCGGTAATTTCAATAATTTTACCGGAACCTTTGCTGTGCGAAATAATATAACGAGCTGCAATTCTCCCAATTTCAATATTATCAGCACCTAAATAAGCAGTATAATTTTCGCCTTCAATTTTTCGATCCACAACAAGAACAGGAATTCCGGCTTTAATCGATTTTTCGACCACCGCCGTTAAAGGTTTAGATTGAATTGGAGATACAATAATAACGTCTACTTTATTAGAAATAAATCTTTCGATGTCTTCTATTTGCTTCTCGATATTATTGTTCGCATCCTTAATAGTCAAATCAACTTCCGGTCTTAAGGAAGCTTCAATTTTTATAGAACTGTTCATTTGCTTGCGCCAATCGTCAGTCGTCATAGCCTGCGAAAATCCGACTTTAATTTTATCTCCCTGTTTTTGTTTACAAGAACTTAAACTTAATGATACTAAAATAAGCAGCAAAAAATATTTTACAAATTTGTACATGAAATAGCAAATTTAAATAAATGAAAATGAGTTTAGAAAACGCCTTCCCGAACCAAGTAACTTGCCAAAATAATTAGGAAGGATTATTTTGTAATGACAAGCAAAAAGAAGGATATATAATTGTAAAGATAAAATTAAACTTTTATTTTCAAGAATTTTTACATTGAAAATAAGGCGTTTTTTAGAATTTTAAATGTGTAAACATAATTAAGCCTTAAAACCTCTAAAGCCTTACCAGGATTTAAAAAATTTATAAGCCCTTTTCTCCGCATAAGAATATGTTGAATTACGCAATGGAAAAGCACAATGTCCTCCATATCGCGGAGTTTCAAGATAAACATATTCGCTGTCTTGTGCTATAGCTCTGGGATAACACCTTTCGCCTAAAAAAGGATCATCAAGAGAATTAATAATCAAAACAGGAGTGGTAATGTCTTTAAGTGAAAATTCAGGAGAAACACGCTGGTAGTAGTCATCTCTACTCGCAAATCCATGTAACGGTGCGGTAAAATAATGATCAACTTCATCAAAAGAAATAATTTTATCAATCTGATCACTATTTATAAAATCAGGAAACTGTGCTGCTTTGTGTTTCAGCTTTCTTTTAATATCGATTGTAAAATTCTTTAAATAAACTCTGTTAAAGCCCTGTTTTAATACTTCTGCACTTGTAGCAATATGAGTTGGTGCCGAAATCGAGACAGCTGCCTTTATACGTTTATCGATTTTTGTCCATCCTAAATAATTCAAAAGCTGAACACCTCCCATTGAATATCCAATTAAATAAACATCTTCGAATCCTTTTTTTAAAGCAAACTGCACTACTTCATCCAGATCATCAACTGCACCATGATGATAAAGTCTGGGAAGACGGTTCATTTCGCCTCCACAAGTACGATTGTTCCATGCAAAAACCGAAAAACCTTTCTGCTGAAAATAAGCCGCGCAGCTATTATTGTATGTTCTGCGGGAATCTCCTTCTAAACCATGACATAGAATGACTGCTTTTTTGGAGTCGTTTAGAATAAAATCGACATTGATAAAATCTCCGTCACTTAACTCAATTTTTTCTCTTGTGTATCCAGGAGCATCAAACCTTTTAAACAAAGCAGCGTAAATCGTAGAAACATGCCTGTTGCGATAAATAATAGAAGGGAAATCATATTCTGATTGTTCAATTATAGGCATGATAAAAAGGTTTTTGGTGCGTATACAAATTTAAGAAATCAATCAATAAGTAATTTTAAAACTATCTTTTTTATTTCATTTTTATGAATCATTACTAAAAAGAAGTTTACCACAAAGCTTAAGTCATTATAATCGGCATTATTTTGCCTTTTACTAAAATAACAGAAACAAAAAAATCCAAATCCCAATCGTGAAATTGGAATTTGGATTTTTTAATATTGAAATTTATTGGGTATTTAGTCTAAAATAAAACTAACACTTACGTTTGCTGTAACTTCGATTTCACCAATTGCTAAAGTTTCGTTTGAAGCTCCTGCTGAATCCATTGCCATAGATTTCATAGCAGCATACATTGGTTGTGGGTGATAAACCTGAGTATTATCAGAAATTGTATAAGCTTTACCAACTTTTTGTCCTAAAACCGAAACGTAATCTTCTGCTTTTAATTTAGCATCTTTAATAGCCAATTTACGAGCTTCTGTTTCAAGTTGCGCTAATTTAGAAGTTTCAAAAGAAACTCTATCGATACGATTGATTCCTTGTTGAACCAAACCTTCCATTAATTCATCGTACTTAGTTAAATCTTTTAATACAATTTCTACAGTTTGAGTAGCATTGTAACTGGTTTTCTTTTTTTCGTAATCGTATTGTGGATTAAGAGCAACTTGTTTCGTTTTAAAATCTGCTGTTGGAACATTCATTTTTTTAATGAATTTTAAAACAGCATCCATTTTTTCGTCATTTTGCTTTTTGACATCTTTAGCATTATTCCCTTTTGTTTCAACAGTTGCTGAAATACAAACCTGATCAGGTGCTACTTTTACTTTTCCTTCACCATTTACATTGATTTGAGGAATTTGTTTGGTTTCTTGAGCGTAAGACATAGTCATAAACATGATTGTTAAAAATAATACTACTTTCTTCATTTTTGTTATATTTAAGTTATTTGATAATGACTTTTCAAAAGTTGTGCCATTATTTAGAGCTTTCCCAATTTTGCCATTACAAAAAGTATAAAAATAGGAATAGCTAAAAGAATAACCATTAAAGTATGATCAACAAATAATGAAGGTTCTTTTAACAATGTTATCAAATAACCGCCCATAGCACCTCCAAAATGTGCTGTATGTCCAATATTATCATTTTTGGCACGCATTCCGTAAATCGAATATAATAAATATAAAATTCCAAATAAATATGCCGGTATTGGTATCACAAAGAAAATTCCTAGCATCATATCCGGCTGAAGCAATATTGCAGAGTATAAAACTCCTGTAACAGCTCCCGAAGCTCCAACGGCACGATAGCTATAATCATTTTTATGAAATAACATTGTTAACAGACTTCCAAAGATTAAACTTCCAAAATAAACCAGAACGAAAGAAAAAGTTCCAAGCCATTGTATTACAACCGGCGCAAAAAACCAAAGCGTCATCATATTAAAGATCAAATGTATCATATCTACATGCAAAAACCCCGAAGAAAGCATTCTGATTTGTTCTCCTGAGCGGATACTTCCTACATGAAATTCGTATTTTCTAAAAAAAGAAAGATCGTTAAAACCTTTGTAACTTATCAAAACATTGGCAACTATAATTCCAATTAAAATGGTATTCATAAAAAACATTTATTGTGAATTGTAAATATAGTCATTCTTAAACATATGTTAGCGTCCATCCAAAATATCAGTGGTTATCCATTTTTAATTTATATTTGTAAAAAAAAATTACATGCAATTTCTCGTTTATATACTAGCCTATCCACTTCTATGGCTTATCTCTATACTTCCGTTTCGATTGTTTTATTGGTTTTCTGATTTCGTATATTTTCTAATTTACCGAGTTGTAGGCTACCGCAAAAAAGTGGTTCGCGAAAACTTAACCCTTACTTTACCACATTTAAGTGATGCCGAAAGAAAAGATATCGAAAAGAAATTCTACAAACATATGTGCGATATGTTTCTGGAAATGATTAAAACTATGAGCATGTCGCCTCAGGAAATGGAAAAAAGATTTAAAGTCACCAATCTTGATCTTATAAACGAATATGCCAAAAAAGGGAAAAGTGTTATTCTGGTAGCTTCTCACTATGCGAGTTATGAATGGCTTTTGACTATTAATACGAAAATTGATTTTCAGGGAATTGCTGTTTATAAAAAAGTTGCCAATCCATACTTTGATAAATTGGTTCGAAAAATTCGTTCAAAATATGATACGGAATTAGTTGAAACTAGAAAAGCGATTCCAACAATGGCTCAAAATCAGCGTGACGGAATTTTAAGCATGTATGGTTTAGCAAGTGATCAATCACCAAAACTAGACCGAATTTTTCATTCGATGAAATTCATGGGAATCGAAGTTCCCGTACATACCGGTGCCGAAATGCTAGCTAAAAAATATGATTTAAGTGTAGTTTTTGTAAAAGTCAAAAAAGTAAGCCGCGGTTACTACGAAGCCACAATTATACCAATTGCAGACAATCCTAAAGAATACGAAAATTTTGACATTACCGAAAAGTATTTAAGAGAAGTTGAAAAACAAATTTACGAAGCTCCTGAATTTTATTTATGGACGCATAAAAGATGGAAACATCGTATTCAATAATAACTCAACTGCAAAAAATAAAGTCCAAAAAAGCAACATTCTTTTTTGGACTTTTTATTTATATTTGGAATAAATTTAGCGTACCATTGGTACGTAATAGTTACCTTTTTGTTGCATACCTACAGCACGTCAATGAATTTTGAACCTATAATGACTACCTATATTTAGTGTCTAAAGGCACAAATTGCAGACTTTCAACCTTGGATTGCATTTATAATAAAAAACCTCTTCCATTAATTTGAAAGAGGTTCTTTATGTTTGAATTGCTAAAAATTAAATTCCTGCAATTGCTTTTATTTCATCAATAATTCGAAGAGCCAAAACATCTGCTTTTTCCTGAGAAGGAGCTTCAGTATAGATTCGGATAATTGGTTCTGTGTTCGATTTTCTTAAATGTACCCATTCTGTAGCAAAATCAATTTTCACACCGTCAATAGTTGTAATATCTTCGTTTTTATACTTTTCAGTCATTGCTACTAAAATTGCATCAACATCAATTTGTGGTGTTAATTCAATTTTGTTTTTGCTCATATAATATTCAGGATACGAAGCTCTCAATGCCGAAACTGACATTTTTTTATTTGCTAAATGCGTCAAAAATAAAGCAACTCCTACCAAACTATCTCTTCCATAATGAGATTCCGGATAAATAATTCCTCCGTTACCTTCACCACCAATAATAGCGTTGTTTTTTTTCATTAATTCAACAACATTCACTTCTCCAACTGCACTGGCTTCATATTTCCCACCGTGAGCAACAGTTACATCACGCAAAGCACGAGACGATGACATGTTTGAAACTGTGTTTCCTGGAGTTTTACTCAAAACATAATCGGCGCAAGCCACCAAAGTATACTCTTCACCAAACATTTCTCCGTCTTCGCAAATAAAAGCCAAACGATCAACATCCGGATCAACAACAACTCCAAGGTGCGCTTTTTCTTTAACAACCAATTCAGAGATGTCTGTTAAATGTTCTTTTAAAGGTTCTGGATTGTGAGGGAAATGTCCGTTTGGTTCACAATATAATTTTACTACTTCAACGCCCATTAATTCTAATAATCTTGGAATAATAATTCCTCCAGAAGAATTCACACCATCCACAACAACTTTAAATTTCGCCGCCTTTACAGCTTCAACATCTACTAAAGGTAAATTTAAAACCTCGTCGATATGAATATCCATATATGCATCATTTATCGTGATTTCGCCCAAACTATCCACATCTGAGAAATCAAAAGCTTCAGCATCAGCAATTTCAAGGATTTTTGCGCCTTCTGCCCCGCTTAAAAACTCTCCTTTTTCATTTAGCAATTTCAAAGCATTCCATTGCTTTGGATTGTGAGAAGCAGTCAAAATAATTCCGCCATCAGCTTTTTCCAAAGGCACAGCAACTTCAACAGTTGGTGTTGTAGAAAGCCCTAGATCAATTACATTAATTCCTAAACCTACTAAAGTATTTACGACAAGATTGTGAATCATTGGTCCTGAGATTCTGGCGTCACGACCAATTACAACAGTTAATTTTTCTTTTGAAGTATTGTTTTTCAGAAAAGTACCATATGCCGATGCAAATTTTACAGCATCAACTGGAGTCAGGTTATCTCCTACTTTTCCACCGATTGTTCCTCGTATACCTGAAATTGATTTTATTAAAGTCATTTTTGAGAGTTATAGTTACCAGTTACAAATATAAAAAAGTTACTGAGGTTCTAAGTTGCTAAGTTGCTAAGAATTTTTAAAAAAGTTGCTGAGTCACTAAGTTACTATCCCGAGGCTTCGGGACTAAGATTCTATAATATCTTATAAACAAGTGGTTAAGTGGCTAAAAGACTAAGCTCATGGGATTTAATAACATTAACTTTAGAAGCCATATCATTCAATAAAACGATATGAAAAAGTTTTCATACTTTTACAAGAGAGAACTTAGTCCCGAAGCCTAGGGATAGTCCCAAAGCTTAGGCATAATAACTAAAAAACTTAACAACTTAGTATCTCAGATACTTAGCACCTCTAAAAAAAGAACCCTAGAACCTCACAAAAAATGAACTTCCTAGCCCATATATATCTTTCTGGTGAAAATGATCTGATTAAAATTGGCAATTTTATGGCCGATGGAATTCGGGGAAAACAATTTGAGCATTTTCCTGAGGATGTCCAAAAAGGAATCATTCTTCATCGTTTTATTGATACTTATACAGATTCACATGATATTTTTAGACAAAGTACCAAGCGTTTACATGACAAATACCATCATTATGCCGGTGTAATTGTAGATATTCTCTACGATCACTTTTTAGCCAAAAACTGGGAAAAATATTCTGATGAAAAACTGGATCGTTTCGTTAACCGATTTTACAGAGCTTTGCATGAAAATTATCCAATTCTAACAGAAAGAACACAGGATTTAATGCCAACTATGATTCGCGAAAACTGGCTTTGGAGTTATCATAGTGTAGACGGCATTCAGCATATTTTAACTCAAATGGACCGAAGATCAAAAAATCAATCCAAAATGCAGTTTGCAACTCAGGAACTCAAAGAGTTTTATTCGGAATTTGAAAGCGAGTTTGGTCTTTTCTTTGAAGATATAAAACAGCAAGCCAATCAAAAATTACTTTCTTTATAAAATCTGCAAGACTCTATACCTTAAAATACCACATTACTTTTTATGAAAAAAATCACCCTTTTATTCAGCTTTATTTCTCTTTATTGTTCTGCTCAGGAAGTTGTTAAACCAACAGGTTTAGTTGCAACAAAAGCGATGGTCGTTTCTGCACGTCATGAAGCTTCAAAAATTGGCGCTGACATTATGAAGAAAGGCGGAAATGCTTTTGATGCTATGGTTGCCACCGAATTGGCTTTAGCAGTTGCTTATCCGTATGCAGGAAATATTGGCGGCGGCGGATTTATGGTCTACCGAAAAGCAAATGGCGAAGTTGGTTCATTAGATTATCGCGAAAAAGCTCCATTGGCAGCAACAAAAGATATGTTTCTGGATAAAGACGGAAATGTAATAAAAGGAAAAAGCACCGAAACTGCGTTAGCAATTGGTATTCCCGGAACTGTAGCCGGAGTTTTTGCCGTTCATAAAAAATTAGGTTCCTTACCAATGTCCGAAATTTTGAAACCTGTTATCGCTCTTGCCGAAAGAGGTGTAATTGTAACTCAAAAACAACAAAAACAACTCGAAAATTATCATGATGCTATTGTCAAAGCAAATGGGCCAAACACGCTTATGGCGGGGAAATTCAAGGAAAATGACACGATTAAATATCCCGCTTTGGCAAGCACTTTGAAACGCATTCTAAAAAACGGAAAAGATGAATTCTATAAGGGGAAAACGGCTAAAATTTTAGTTGATTATCTGCAAAAAAGAGGTGGAATTATCACGCTTAAAGATTTAGCAACTTATGAAGCGAAATGGAGAAAACCGCTACAATTTAATTATAAAGATTTAAAAATAACTTCAATGTCGCCTCCAAGCAGCGGTGGAATCTGTCTGGCACAAATCATGAAAATGATTGCTCCTTATGATTTATCAAAAATGGGACATAATTCTGAAGAATCGATCCAGGTAATTGTTGAAGCAGAAAGAAGAGCTTATGCCGACAGAAGTCAGTTTCTAGGTGATCCTGATTTTGTAAAAATTCCGATCAACGCTCTATTAACCGATTCCTATTTAAAAGACAGAATGTCAAGTTTTGATGTAAACAAAGCCAGTTTATCATCGGATATAAAAGAAGGAAAAGTAACGTATAACGAAAGCACCGAAACTACACATTATTCGATTGTAGATGCACAAGGAAATGCTGTTGCGGCAACAACGACAATAAATGACGGTTTTGGGTCTAAATATTATTGTGATGAATTGGGTTTCTTTTTAAACAACGAAATGGATGATTTTAGTGCAAAACCAGGATCTCCAAATATGTTTGGTTTAGTAGGAAATGAGGCTAACAGTATTGCTCCAAAAAAGAGAATGTTAAGTTCAATGACTCCAACGATTGTAGAGAAAAACGGAAATCTGTTTATGGTTGTTGGTTCTCCCGGAGGTTCTACTATTATTACTTCTGTTTTACAGGCAATTCTAAATGTTTACGAGTACAATTTAAGCATGCAGGAAGCCGTAAATGCACCACGTTTTCACCATCAATGGCTCCCGGATTTAATTACTTTTGAGCCAAATGCTTTTGACACTACTACTATTGATAAACTAAAAGCAAAAGGATATTTAATCAACGAAAAAACAACTCCTGTAATTGGAAAATTGGATTGTATTTTGGTTTTACCAAACAAAAGTCTTGAAGGTGGCGCCGATTTTCGCGGAGACGATACAGCAGTTGGTTTTTAAATTAAAAACAGATTTTTCTGTAAAAACAACACAAAATTAAATGCTATGAGCTAAATTTGTAGTTTCCCTAACTCTTTACAAACAGAATGCTAAAAAAATATTTTAGAAAACTAGAAAGCATCATCGCTTTAGGACAGTCATTGATGACGCCAAAGCAATTTATTTTTTTATCAAGTGTTTTAATTGGTATTTCTTGTTCTTTGGCTGTAATCGTTTTAAAAACTTTTGCCCATAGTGTTTTCTCTTTTGCGACGTACATCAACGGAATCTTAAAATTAAGTTTCATCAACAGTATTTTGCCAATTATTGGTATTGTACTTACTGTTTTTGTTGTAAAAAGGGTCCTAAACGGAACTATAGAAAAAGGAACTTCACAAATTCTTTATGCCGTTGCTAAAAAAGCAAGTATCATCCCGAAAAAACAAATGTACGCGCAAATCGTAACGAGTTCCTTAACCGTTGGCCTGGGAGGTTCTGCAGGTCTTGAAAGCCCTATTGTAGTTACAGGAGCCGCTTTTGGATCCAATTTTGCTCAAAATTATAAATTACCATATAAAGACAGAACTTTGTTGATTGGCTGTGGTGTTGCAGCAGGAATTTCAGCCGCTTTTAACGCTCCAATTGCCGGAGTTCTATTTGCTATTGAAGTTTTGTTGGTCGATGTAAGTATCTCGGCATTTACTCCAATCATGATTTCAGCAGCAACCGGAGCTTTGGTTTCTGCAATTGTTCTGGATGAAACGATTTTATTATCCTTCAAAAAACAAGAAGCTTTTAATTATCATAACATTCCATTTTATGTTCTTCTGGGAATTTTGACCGGATTTATAGCCGTATATTATGCAAGAAACTTTCAAAGAGTTGAGCATTATTTTGCTAATCTGAAAATGGGAGCCTACAAAAAAGCCTTAATTGGTTCTTCATTATTAGCATTGCTGATTTTCATTTTTCCAACGCTTTTTGGGGAAGGTTACGAAAGCATCAAAACACTATCTGAATCAGATCCGGGAAAAATCTTAGACAATACTTTGTTTGGAGATTTCAGAAACAATCAATGGGTTTTATTACTCTTTGTGGGTTGTACTATGATGGTAAAAGTATTTGCTTCGGGGCTAACTATCGGAAGTGGCGGAAACGGAGGTAACTTTGCTCCTTCCCTATTTTTAGGATCTTATTTGGGATACTTCTTCTCGAAATTTATCACACTAATTGGTTTAGCAAAATTGCCCATAAGTAACTTTACAATGGTAGGAATGGCTGGGATTTTGAGCGGATTATTTCACGCGCCGCTAACAGCAATCTTCTTAATTGCCGAAATCACTGGCGGTTACAGTCTGATGATTCCGCTTATGATTGTATCTTCAATAAGTTTTGCGATTTCTAAACGTTTCGAAAAATATTCTCTGGATGTAAAAGGTCTGGCTAAAAAAGGACATGCTTTTACAAGCAATAAAGATTCAAACATTCTGTCTACATTAGATATAGATACTATCATTCAATGCGATTATTTAACGGTACACCCTGATGATAATTTAAGCAAATTAGTTGATTTGATTTCACATTCTAATCAAGTCGTTTTTGCGGTTGTAAACAACGAAAAAGAACTGGTTGGTATAGTTCATTTTAATGATATCCGCGAAATTATTTTCAACTCTTATCGTGTAAAATATACTATAATCAAAGATGTCATGAAAGCTCCGGCTGCCACTATTTCTTCTTTTGACAGTATGGAAATTGTAATGAGCAAATTCGAAAAATCAAAAACGGCTTTTCTTCCGGTTATCCGAAATGATAAATATTACGGTTTCATTTCCAAATCTATAGCACTTGAAGCCTATAGAACCAAACTGCGTTCTATGACAATTGAGTAAGCTTAATATCGGATAAGTTAAAAATTAGAGTTATCCGATATTAAGAAGTATCTTTGTGGGATTATGTGGAATATAGACCTTACATACAGAGAAGAATTTCAATCGACATTTGATCGATTGTACCAAAAAAGGCTTGATTTGCAAAATAGCAGACCATTGCCCAACATCGCTTTGCACAAAATTCGCGAGAGCTTATCTTTAGAATGGACCTACAATTCAAACAGTATCGAAGGAAATACCATGAGTTTACGTGAAACCCAAATGGTTATTCAGGAAGGAATTACGATTAAAGGAAAATCGCTTCGGGAACATTTTGAAACGCACAATCACGACAAAGCAATTGACTATTTATATTCGATTGTTGATACTAATTATAACCTGAGAAGTATCGATATTTTATCGATTCACGGATTGGTTTTACGTTCTATCGAAGATGATTTTGCAGGACGTTTACGAAACGGTGGCGTACGTATTTCAGGCGCTAATTTTATGCCTCCAAATGCCAATAAAGTTTCAGATTATCTCGATGAATTAATTGAGTTTATCAATACAAATCCGTTAGGTTTAAACGATATTGAACTGGCAACAATTTACCATCATAAACTAGTTTGGATTCATCCTTTTTTTGACGGAAACGGTCGTACGGTTCGTTTAAGCATGAATTTAATTTTGATGCGTTGTGGTTTTCCTCCGGCTATAATCCTTAAAAATGATAGAAAAAAGTATTATGAAGCACTCAATCAGGCTAATAATGGTAATTATCAAAAGTTAACGCTTTTGATGTGTCAGGCTTTAGAACGAACGCTCAATATTTACTTAAATGCAATGCCGGGAAGCAGATATGATTTCCAACCAATTATAGATATTGTAAGTGAACCTAGTGCTCCATACGGTCAGGAATATGTTAGTTTACTTGCCAGAACAGGTAAAATAGACGCTTATAAAGAAGGTCGAAACTGGTATACAACCAAAGAAGCAATTGAAGAATATATGGCAACAAGAAAAAGAAAACGCTAACTTAGGTTAGCGTTTTTTGTTACTATTTGTAACATAAAGTTTTGTTCTCTAGTACTAAAAGAACAAATCAAAGTGGTAACTTTGCGTTTTGCTCAAATTATGTTAGAAAAAGACAATACTATTGAAGTTCTTGGTGCAAGGGTTCATAATCTGAAAAATATCGATATATCCATTCCTCGTGAAAAACTGGTTGTAATTACCGGTCTTTCGGGTTCGGGGAAATCATCTTTGGCGTTTGATACCATTTATGCCGAAGGACAGCGTCGTTATGTGGAAACTTTCTCTGCTTATGCGAGACAGTTTCTTGGCGGTTTAGAACGTCCTGATGTCGACAAAATTGACGGACTTTCGCCTGTTATCGCAATTGAACAAAAAACAACCAGTAAAAGTCCGCGTTCTACCGTTGGGACTATTACTGAAATATATGATTTCCTAAGACTTCTTTACGCTCGTGGTGCCGATGCTTACAGCTACAACACTGGCGAGAAAATGGTCTCTTATTCTGATGATCAGATTAAAGATTTGATCATACAGGATTTTAACGGAAAACGAATCAATATTCTTGCTCCGATTATTAGAGCCAGAAAAGGGCATTATGCCGAGTTATTCCAACAAATTACCAAACAAGGATTCCTTAAAGTTCGTGTAAATGGCGAAGTTCAGGATTTGGTTTCGGGAATGAAACTCGATCGTTACAAAACTCACGACATCGAAATTGTAGTTGACCGAATGCTGATTGAAAATACCGAAGACAATCAAAAACGATTGGCAGAAAGTATTAATACAGCAATGCATCATGGCGAAAATGTCTTGATGATTTTAGATCAGGATACCAATGAAGTACGTTATTTCAGTAGAAATTTAATGTGTCCTACAACCGGAATTTCATATCAAAATCCGGAACCTAATTTATTCTCTTTCAACTCCCCAAAAGGAGCTTGCCCGCATTGTAATGGATTAGGAACAGTTCACGAAATCAATGTCAAAAAGATCATTCCGAATCCCAAATTATCGATTAAAGCCGGAGGTTTTGCTCCGCTTGGTGAATATAAATCGTCTTGGATTTTTAAACAATTAGAAGTTATTGGAGAAAAATTCAGTTTCAAACTGACAGATCCAATCGAGAAGATTCCGGAAGAAGCCATGAACATGATTTTGCATGGCGGAAAAGAAAAATTCACCGTAAACTCAAAAGATTTAGGTGTTACCCGCGATTACAAAATTGATTTTGAAGGAATTTCGCATTTCATCAAAAATCAATATGACGAAAGTGCATCAACAACTATAAAACGTTGGGCAAAAAACTTCATGGACGAAATTAATTGTCCGGTTTGTGAAGGCTCTCGTTTGAAAAAAGAAGCGCAGTTTTTTAGAGTTAATGGAAAAAATATCACTGAATTGTGTGATATGGATATTTCAGATCTAACGACTTGGTTTCAGGATTTAAATACACATTTAACAGACAAACAACTTTTGATTGCATCAGAAGTCGTAAAAGAAATAAAAGACCGTTTGAACTTCCTAATGAATGTTGGCTTGAATTATTTGGCTTTAAGCCGAAGTTCAAAATCACTTTCGGGAGGTGAAGCGCAGCGTATTCGATTGGCTACACAAATTGGGTCGCAATTGGTGGGTGTTTTATATATCCTTGATGAACCAAGTATTGGTTTGCACCAAAGAGATAACGAAAAACTGATTCATTCTTTGGAACAATTACGTGATATAGGGAACTCGGTTATCGTGGTAGAACATGATAAAGATATGATCGAGCGTGCCGATTATGTTATTGATATTGGTCCGAAAGCAGGTAAATATGGCGGAGAAATCATTAGTATTGGAACTCCGGCAGAAACTCTAAAATCGAACACCATTACCGCTCAATATTTGAATGGTACAATGAAATTAGAGATTCCGAAAGAGCGTCGTAAAGGAAACGGAAAGTTCTTAAAGCTGTCTGGAGCAACTGGAAACAACTTAAAAAATGTTTCGATCGAATTACCTTTAGGACAATTGATTTGCGTTACGGGAGTTTCAGGAAGTGGAAAATCGACTTTGATCAACGAAACCCTCTATCCTATTTTGAACGCTTATTATTTTAATGGCGTAAAAAAACCACAGCCTTATAAAAAGATTGAAGGTCTGGAACATATTGACAAAGTAATTGATATCGACCAAAGCCCGATTGGAAGAACGCCACGTTCGAATCCAGCAACTTATACAGAAGTTTTTACCGAAATAAGAAACTTGTTTACGATGACTTCTGAAAGTATGATTCGTGGTTACAAAGCAGGACGTTTTAGCTTCAATGTAAAAGGCGGACGTTGCGAAACCTGTGAAGGTTCTGGTGTTAGAACTATCGAAATGAACTTTTTACCGGATGTTTATGTTGAATGCGAAACGTGTCAGGGAAAACGTTTTAACAGAGAAACTTTAGAGATTCGTTACAAAGGAAAATCAATTTCGGATGTATTGAATATGACGGTTGATGAAGCGGTTCCGTTTTTTGAAATGATTCCGAAGATTTATAGAAAAGTAAAAACGATTCAGGATGTTGGTTTAGGATATATCACACTTGGGCAGCAAAGTACAACGCTTTCCGGTGGTGAAGCGCAACGTATAAAACTTGCCGGAGAATTATCTAAAAAAGATACCGGAAATACATTTTATATTCTGGATGAACCTACAACCGGATTGCATTTTGAAGACATCAGAGTTTTGATGGACGTAATTAATAAATTGGTCGATAAAGGAAATACAATCCTGGTTATCGAACATAATATGGACGTTATTAAACTAGCTGATTATATTATAGATATTGGTCCCGAAGGCGGAAAAGGCGGCGGACAATTAATCGCCAAAGGAACTCCTGAAGAAGTAGCTAAAAATAAAAAAAGCTATACAGCGAAGTTTTTGAAAAAAGAATTAGAGAATTAGAATCATGATATCTTTGCCAAAGTTTTAAAACTTTGACAAAGATTTGAAACGCATAAAAAATGAAGAAATAAAAAAACAGAATTTTTAATGTCTGATAAATTAACGTTTCCAATTGTAATTCATCCAAATCCGACAAAAACAGAACGGATCTTAAGTTTACTTTTAGTCGCTTTTATCTTTATTCCCTTTTCTTACGGTGTTTTCACCTCACAAGGATTCTATTGCTTAAGTCTACCATTTGGTATTTTTGGAATATTGACATATAATCATTTTACAGATTATAAATTCACAAGTTCAAAAGCGATTCAAAAAAATAAATTCATACATTTTAATGAGAATGAGGTGAAAATTTGGGAAGATGAAGAATATGTTTTTTACAATTGGGATGACTTAGAAAATATCGAAATAAACATAATTGCATTTGAAGGTAAATGGAAAGATGATGATGGTAGATATGACGGAATTGAAAATTATATCTCATTCACTGCTCAAGGCATAAATCACAAACATCTTTTTTACGTTCATACTCCTAAAGAATTCAATTTTTTATGGGATTATTTTGAAAAAATAATTTTACCAAAATTATATGTATCTAAGAGAATTAAAGATGAAAGTGTAATTATACCATTCCTGGATTATACAGAATTACAAAAATTTAAAGCAAAATATAATATCAACAGGTACACTGATTTTATACATTTCAATTAACAAGTGAGAATGTTTGCAAAACACCTCAATCATTGTCATTCCTAGCAATGCAGCATTATAAAAATGTGCAAACTAACTTTGACATAGATTCGAAAAACACAAAAATGACTGATAATTCAGTTGAAAAATAAAATAAATCATTACACATTCCCCAAACTGCTGATAATGAATAAGAATACAAAAATGCGCCTATTTTAAACGTTACATTTAAATTAATAAATACCCATTTTTGTAACAATTCTCAAAAAAAGCAGTAATTTAGTACGCCCTTTTTGTCAAAGTTTTTGATTTTGACAAATTTTTCAGGGGATAAAAACAAAAGTTCAATTGAAAACTGGTACCTAGCCCTGAAGTGTCGGGAAACATCATTTTGTGGCGGTCCCGAGGCTTCGGAAGCAAAAAATATAGCGGACAGCAGGACACGAGCGATAGCGAACTGACGAAGTAAATAGCTCCTTCAACTACGCTCAGGATTACAATAATAAAAACGACACAGCTAGAAATAAAAATATAAATAATTAAAATACCTAAAATGAGATTAGAAGATTTTGATAATGATGAGGACAAAGTAATTCAGGACCGTTTGAAACAAAAAACGTGGAATGAAATTAGAACAAATGACAGCTGGGCGATTTTTAAAATCATGGCTGAATTTGTAAATGGATATGAAAGCATGGGACGTATTGGTCCGTGTGTATCGATTTTTGGTTCGGCGAGAACAAAACCAGATGATAAATATTATTTATTAGCTGAAAAAATTGCCTATAAAATCAGTAAGGCAGGTTACGGTGTAATCACAGGAGGTGGTCCCGGAATTATGGAAGCTGGAAATAAAGGTGCACATTTAGGCGGCGGAACTTCGGTTGGATTAAATATCGAATTGCCATTTGAACAACATTTTAACCCTTATATTGATCACGATAAAAACCTGAATTTCGATTATTTCTTTGTGAGAAAAGTAATGTTCGTTAAGTATTCGCAAGGTTTTGTGGTTATGCCTGGAGGTTTTGGAACCTTAGATGAAATGTTTGAGGCAATTACTTTGATTCAGACTAAGAAAATTGGAAAATTCCCAATTATTCTGGTTGGTGTTGAATTTTGGTCTGGATTAATTGACTGGGTAAAAACGGTTTTGGTTGAAAAAATGCACACGGTAAGCCCTGAAGATTTGAACTTATTTAAAATAGTAGACACTGAAGATGAAGTAGTTGACGTTCTGGATAAATTCTATAAAAAATACGATTTAAGTCCAAATTTCTAACTTTTAAGTTATATCGTAATTTAAGTTAATGTAACTTTAATAAAAAGGAAAATAATTGCTTAAATGAATAAATAACGTTAAGTATCACAAAAATTGAAAGCTGTTTTTTAAAACAGCTTTTTTTATGCTATTTTTACATAAAACCAAAACAATTATATGCTCGTAATTTAAGTTATATTCACAAATATCCGAACTATCCTTGAAACCAATTTATAGAATTACATTATTTGTTTTAGTTTTATTAAGCCCGATAAAACAGTACGCACAACACCAGTCTAAGATGGAGGTGGCGGTTAATCTCGAACTTAAAACGCTGAATGTAAAACAGGATATTACGTATTACAATACTTCAAACGATACCTTGAGTTCGATCGTTCTAAACGATTGGAATAATGCTTTCTCAGACAAAAACACACCGCTTGCAAAACGCTTTTCGGATGAATTTTACAGGGGTTTTCATCTGGCTAAACCCGCAGAAAGAGGAAATACTACGATTATAAATCTGATGGATGCCGATAATATGGCACTCGAATGGGAAAGAACTACAAAAAATCCTGATTTTATAGTGATCAAACTAAGCCGCAAATTGCATCCGGGAGAAAAAATGAATTTACATATTACTTATATTTCTAAAATTCCGAGTAATAAATTCACCCGTTATGGCTTTGATCAAAATGGCGGAATGAATTTAAAAAACTGGTTTTTAAGTCCTGCGAGATTTGAAAACCATAGTTTTATAAAAAACAACAATTTCAATTTAGAGGATATTGCCAATGCAGCTACTAATTATGAGGTCGAAGTAAAAATTCCAACAAATTATTCTATTACAACCGATTTAAATTCGGTTTCAAAAGATACTTCGAATACTACTTTTAGCTCTTATCTCTTTACCGGAAACAACAGAACAGATTTTAACTTTTTTATCGAAAAACAAAACAGTTTCAGAAGTTATACTAATGGCATTGTAGAAGTCCTTTCGGATTTAAAAACAAAAAAACTCGACGAGATTCAAAGAGCACTTATCATTAATAGAGTTTCTAATTTTGCAGATGAGTTTATTGGGAAATATCCTCACGAGAGAATAATGGTTTCTCAGGCTGATTATGACAGGAATCCTTTTTATGGATTAAACCAATTACCGTCGTTTATAAGTCCGTTTTCTGATGATTTTATATTCGAGATTACTTTTTTGAAAACATATCTGAACAATTATCTAAAGAATAGTTTGCGTCTTGATCCCCGAAAAGACAATTGGGTTTATGACGGAATCCAGATTTATGCCATGATGAAATACATGGAAGAAAATCATTTGGATCAAAAGATGCTTGGTCGTCTTTCTGAGATGAAACTCTTTGACAGTTATAACATTACAAATCTGACTTTTAACGAGCAATACAGCTATTACTATATGTTAATGGCGAGAAAAAATCTGGATCAACCGCTTGGTGATCCAAAAAATACTTTAATAAAATTCAACGAACAAATTGCAAGTAAATATCGCGCAGGTTTAAGTTTAAGCTATCTGGACGATTATTTAAATCATAATATAGTTCCTAAAAGTGTGCAGGAATTCTATAATCTGAACAAAAATGAGCAAACGAATCGATATGACTTTGAAAAAATATTAACCAAAAATAGCGCAAAAGACATTAGTTGGTTTTTTAATACGATTATAGATTCTCGCGATATTATCGATTATAAATTTACGAATGTCTCGAGAACTAAAGACAGCGTACAGTTTAAGATAAAAAATAAAACAGATAATTTTGTTCCGATACCGATTTATGGACTTAAAAAAAATGATGTTGTATTTAAAAAATGGATTGAACCTAAAAACAATGATTCGATTTATGAATTTGATCGAAAAAATGCAGATAAAATAGTTATAAACTACGATAATGAAGTTCCGGAATACAACCAGAGAAACAACTGGAAATCATTGAAAAGCTTAGTCATAACGAATCGTCCGATAAAATTTAATTTTGCCAAAGATTTAGAAGATCCATATTACAATCAGATTTTATACATTCCTACGCTTACTTATAACTTATACGATGGTTTGACGCCTGGGGTTCGTTTTCATAATAAAACGATTCTGGACAAACCGTTTACATTTGATATAAATCCGGCTTATTCTATAAATGCGGGAACATTTTCTGGTTCTTCGGCATTTTCGTGGAGTGAATATTATAGAAATAGCACCTTGTATAATGTGAGATATTCGATAAGTCAAAATTATTTTCACTACGCACCAGATGCTACTTATTTGAGATTAAACCCAATGGTTCAGTTTCGAATTCGTGAAGAAAACTTTAGAGACAATAGAAAACAGTTGATTATGTTTCGTCAGGTTATTGTAAATCGTGAAGCGAGTAAATATATAACGGATAATTCTAAACCAAATTATTCTATTTTCAATGCACGTTATTCTAATACAAAAACCGAATTAATTAATCATTTTAGTTTTATGACAGACTTTCAGTTTGCCGGAGATTTTGGGAAACTGGCCGGCGAAATTGAATACCGAAGATTATTCGAAAACAATCATAAATTAAATTTAAGATTCTACGCCGGAAGCTTTTTATACAATACGACGAACTCAGATTATTTTAGTTTTGGTTTAGACAGACCAACAGATTATTTATTTGATTATAATTTTTATGGAAGATCTGAAAGTACTGGTTTCTTTAGTCAGCAATTTGTGATGGCTGAAGGTGGTTTTAAGTCAAAAATTGTTCCCGGATATGCCGATCAATGGATGACAACTTTGAATGCCAGTTATTCGATCTGGAATTGGATTGAATTGTATGGCGATATAGGTTTTATGAAAAATAAACATCAAAGCGAGCGCTTTGTTTATGATAGCGGCTTACGTTTAAATCTGGTTCCTGACTACTTTGAACTCTATTTTCCGGTTTATTCGAATAACGGTTGGGAGATTTCGCAAAAAAATTACGACGAAAAAATACGGTTTGTGATCACTTTATCACCAAAAACATTAGTCAATCTTTTCACCAGAAAATGGTTCTAATCAAATGAATTTTAAATAAAAACCTGCATAATTATCATTAAAAACAATTTATACATAAAAATATCTCAAAAAAAGTACGTAGTTTTTTGATTTTAAATACAGATAATTAAATTATATTTATTTTAAAGAATTATGATTATTGATTGTTTTTAAGTAATTTCGCAGTCTAAACATGACCCTCCAAGATTATGATAAAAGAAAAAAGCAATACTACATTAACATTTGAAGATTTCAAAACTGAGGTATTGAGCGATTACAGAATTGCAGTAACCAGCCGCGAATGTAGTCTATTAGGTCGTAAAGAAGTATTAACCGGAAAAGCCAAGTTTGGAATATTTGGAGACGGAAAAGAGGTGCCACAGCTTGCTATGGCAAAGGCCTTTAAAAACGGAGATTTCCGTTCCGGATACTATCGCGATCAAACTTTTATGATGGCAATTGGCGAATTGACTCCAAAGCAATTTTTCGCAGGTTTATACGGTCATACTGATTTAGATTTTGATCCAATGTCTGCCGGAAGACAAATGGGCGGGCACTTTGTAACGCACAGTTTAAACGAAGACGGGTCTTGGAAAGACTTAACAAAACAAAAAAATTCAAGCGCAGATATATCTCCAACAGCAGGACAAATGCCAAGATTATTGGGATTGGCTCAGGCTTCAAAAATTTACAGAAATGTTGATGGTATTACAACCAAAGACAAATTTACTGTAAACGGAAATGAGGTTGCCTGGGGAACTATAGGAAACGCAAGTACCTCTGAAGGCTTGTTTTTTGAAACTATAAATGCTGCCGGAGTTTTACAAGTTCCGATGGTAATGAGTGTTTGGGATGATGAATACGGAATTTCGGTTCACGCTAAACATCAAACTACCAAAGAAAATATCTCTGAAATTCTAAAAGGGTACCAACGCGACGAAGACGCTAAAGGTTACGATATTTTTAGAGTTAAAGGCTGGGATTATGCTGAGCTGGTTTCTACTTATGAAAGAGCCGGTGCAATCGCGCGTGAAGAACATATTCCTGTTTTAATTCACGTAAACGAATTAACACAACCACAAGGACACTCAACATCAGGTTCTCACGAACGTTACAAAAATGCAGAAAGACTTGCTTGGGAAAAAGATTTCGACTGTATTCGTCAGATGCGTTTATGGATGATCGCCATCAATATTGCATCGCCTGAGGAATTAGCTGAAATTGATTTTGAATTGAAAAAAGAAGTTCTTGAAGCTAAAAAAGAAGCGTGGAACTCGTTCATAGACCCAATTATCGAAGATCAAAAAAATCTTTTAGTATTATTGGAGCAAATTGCTGCGGCAAGTATCAATCATAAAGAAAGAATCCAAAAATATATTTCGGAATTAAGCGCTATAAAATCACCTCTAAAAAAGGAAATGCTTGTTATTGCAAGAAAAATTTTACGCTTTATCGAAGTTCCAAATAGTAAAGTTTTATTATCAAACTGGATTACCAATTATATTGGAATTACACAAGGAAGATTCAGCAGTAACTTATATTCTGATTCTGACAAAAATGTATTCTCTGTACAAAAAGTACTTCCTGAATATGCTGAAAACGCAAAACCGGATTCAGACGGACGTATGATTCTACGTGACAATTTTGACGCTTTGTTTACCAAATATCCAGAAACTTTAATTTTTGGTGAAGACGTAGGAAATATTGGTGACGTAAACCAAGGCCTTGAAGGTATGCAGGAAAAATACGGTGAACTTCGTGTTGCCGATGTTGGTATTCGTGAAGCAACTATTCTTGGACAAGGTATTGGGATGGCTTTAAGAGGTTTACGCCCAATTGCTGAGATTCAATATTTAGATTATTTATTGTACGCGATTCAAATCATGAGTGATGATTTGGCTACACTTCAATATAGAACTGTTGGAAAACAAAAAGCACCATTAATTATCAGAACCCGTGGTCACCGTCTTGAAGGTATCTGGCATTCTGGTTCTCCAATGGGAATGATTATTAACGCTATTCGCGGAATTCACGTTCTGGTTCCTAGAAACATGACGCAAGCTGCAGGATTCTACAATGCTCTTTTAGAGACTGATGAACCAGCTTTAGTAATCGAATGTTTGAATGGATACCGTTTAAAAGAAAAAACACCACTTAATTTTGGAGAATTCAAAACACCAATTGGTGTAGTTGAAACCCTAAAAGAAGGTTCAGATATTACTTTAGTTTCTTACGGATCGACTTTAAGATTAGTAGAGCAAGCTGCAATTGAATTACTGGATTTAGGAATTGATTGCGAAGTAATCGATATTCAGTCTTTACTTCCCTTTGATGTTAATAAAGATATTGTAAAAAGTATTGCCAAAACAAATCGTCTTTTAGTAATCGACGAAGATGTTCCCGGAGGAGCTTCAGCATTTATTTTGCAACAAATTCTGGAAGAGCAAAACGCTTATAATTATTTAGATAGCAAACCACAAACTCTTGCTGCAAAAGAACACAGACCAGCTTATGGAACTGATGGAGACTATTTTTCTAAACCTTCTGCCGAAGATATTTTCGAGAAAGTATACAGCATGATGCATGAAGTTAATCCATCTAAATACCCAAGTTTATACTAAGAATTTAGTTCGGTTTTGAATATAAAAAAAGCTCCAAATTATAATAATCTGGAGCTTTTCATTTATACTTGTAAAATCTTTTTTATTTCTTCATAATTAAGCTTCTCTTTAAAAAAAGTAAATGGAGCTCTTCCGGCAGGCAAAGTATTAATCAATATTTTTTCTTTTGCAACTTTAATTATTGTGACCTTTTGACCATCAGAAAATAGAGAAGAATTTGTATAAAAACTCAAAGTTCCATCTCCTTGATCAGTCAAAATCCATTTATTTCTTTGCAACAATTTTCCAATTTCATTTGTAGACAAATCTTTTGTTATAATTAATTCCTTAAATCTACGTTCGGATTCAATTCTAAAAACGATATAAATCAAGAAAATCATTCCAACTGATATCAAAAACGGTCCGTCATTATCCCTTTCGTAATTAGTTATACCAGCATAAATTAATAATAAAGGCATAAATAAAACAAAATAATTTCCAACATAATCAAAATAACCAATAGGCCATTTCAATTTTTGAATTACATATTCTTTAGTTTTTCTATCCATAATATAATCCGTGTTTTCGCATTAGTAAATCTGTATCATCCGCATGCCATCACGCAATCTAAGATTTCCCTCAGTCTGATAAAAATAAGCATAAAAAAACCGCTTAAAATCCGCGTCTTCGCGATAGCGAATCCGTGTCATCCGCGTGCCATTCCCCACAAACTAAGACTTCAAAATAGCCCTAGCCTTCTCTAAATCTTCAGCCGTATCAATTCCGATTCCTACATGAGTTGTTTCGACCATTTTAATACGTTTCCCGAATTCTAAATAACGTAGTTGCTCTAACTTCTCCGAAGCTTCCAAAGATTTCATTGGTAAACTATAAAAATCCAACAAAGCTTGTTTTCTAAAAGCATAGATTCCAATATGCTGAAAATAACGCACACCAACATCCTTATCTCTAGGATATGGAATTACTGAACGAGAAAAATATAAAGCAAACTGTGATTGATCAACCACCACTTTTACATTATTAGGATTGTTGATTTCGTCTTCATTCGTGATTTCACGCATTAACGAAGCCAAATCAATCTTGCGATCTTCATCATTTTTAAAAACAGATAAAACCTGTTCTAAAGGTCCAGCTTCTGTAAAAGGTTCATCGCCTTGCACATTTACAACAATATCAACATCTAAATTTGCAATAGCTTCAGCAATTCTATCACTTCCTGATTCGTGTTCTTTGATGCTCATAATGGCTTTTCCGCCGTGATTTACAATTTCATCAAATATTAAATCAGAATCAGTTACCACAAAAACATCATCAAATAGTTTTGTTGCAACAGTTGCTTCATAAGTTCTTAAAATCACGGTTTTTCCACTCAAATCCTGCATCAATTTAGCAGGAAAACGTGTTGATGCATATCTCGCCGGAATTACAGCTATTATTTTCATTTTTAATTATTTTTTCAATTTGAATTTATCAGATAAAACTAAACTTTTTTATCCTGTATTTTTTGAATATCATTTTCTATTAATTGTACCGTCTTTTTAGAAAACCCTCCAGTAGAATATTCATCTGTATAATGAACGTCAGTATAATACAGTTCTCCACCTTTATAACTGGTATCTCTAAACGAAAAAAAATAATGTTTACCACTTCTATAAGATGTTCTGGAAGTAATTTTAAAATGATATCGATTCAATAAGTAAACTTTTGTTTCCAATAAATTACCAAGAAAATTTGTTTTTTCTATAGTTACAAGCTTCTTATTTGAATCAATTGTAATTTTTAAAGTTCCCGACACCAGAAACGCAATTGTTCCGATAATTGCAATACCTCCAAACCAAATGAGAATTATTTCTACAGATGCAAGAGTGGCAGCAAGAATTATTATCAATAACCCCCAAAGGGCTAATGGTTTAAAAAAAACTTTTCCAGATGTTTTATAAACTTTAATTTGCTTCTCTACTATTTCCATATTAAACAAATATACCAATTCATGATCAAGTTAAAAAAAGATATTTATAACATATTTTTTAAATAACTAAAGTCTAATGCATTACAAAATAATTATATTTATAAGAAAAAACATCATGAAAAAACCGTCGATTCTGATACTGCTTTTATTGAATTTATTTTTTCTTAATTCGGCTTTAAGCCAAAAAAATAATCCTAAAATAATTAATGCATTTTCGAATCCCATTTTTGATGGAAAAGGATATCAGCCACTTGGCGACTTAAAGTGGAAATTTAAAACCGAAGGTAAAATTTTTGCTTCGCCACTGGTAAAAAACGGCGTAGTTTATATTGGTAGTGAAGATGGATTTCTTTATGCCCTTGATGAAAAATCAGGAGAAACAAAATGGAAATTCAAAACTGACGGAGCGATTCACAGTTCGTTAAGTACTTTTGAAAACATCCTTTATTTTAGCAGTTTCGACGGAAATTATTACGCCATAAATACGGAAAACGGAAAATTAATCTGGAAATTCAAAACCGGTGGAGAACACTGGCTTGGCGCAACCGGTATAGACGGAATGAAACCAGAAACACAATATATGGATGATCTATGGGATTTTTACTTATCATCTCCTGTTGTGTATGAAAAAGGAAAATCAGCAGTAGTTTTATTCGGAAGCAGTGACGGAAATGTTTATTCTGTAGATGCTAAAACTGGCGCTTTAAAATGGAAATTCAAAACTAACGGACCAATTCATGGAACCCCTGTAATTGATCAGGATAAAATTTATATTGGAGGTTGGGATGCTACTTTATATGCTCTAAACATTGAAACAGGCAAGGAAATATGGAACTTTCCAACAGGAACAAAAACGGGTTTTAAAGGCATTCAATCGTCTGTAGCAGTTTCTAATGGAAAAGTTTATTTTGGAGCCAGAGAACCGTTCTTTTTTGCCTTAGATGCCAAAACCGGAAAACTAATCTGGAAATATGACGCTCAAAGTTCCTGGATATTAAGTTCTGCAGTTATTAAGGATAATACGGTTTATGTAGGAACATCAGATACTTATGCTTTACTGGCGCTGGATGCCAAAACCGGAGCCGAAAAATACCGTTTCAAAGCCAATGGTTATGTTTATACTTCTCCAGCAATTGCAGGGAACACGATATATTTTGGTGATTTTACAGGTAATTTCTTCTCTTTGGATTTACGTTCTAATGGCAAAAAATCTAATTTTATAAGTACTGATAATCGCAAGCAATTTGCTTCTTCTACATTAAAAAACGATTTGTTAGATTTTGGATATACAGGACAAAACGAAGATCTTTCGCTATATGATAACAACAAAAAAGTAATGGATCAATTTTACCAATTAGGCTCAATTGTTTCATCGCCATTTATAAATAACAATACAATCTTTTTTGGAAGTGCTGACGGATATTTATATGCTTATAATCTAGAGAATGGCAAATAAAAAAACGTCGTGAATCTTTGTGAAACCTTTACCGCAAAGCGCGCAAAGTTTTTTCATCTGCAAGGTTTAAAAAGACACAAAGTTCGCAAAGCTTTGTGGATCACCTTACTTTGCGAATTTTGTGTTTTATCAACCTAATACGAGATCAAATCTTAGCGTGCTTTGCGGTAGAATTTTTACGCAAAGTTGCGCAAAGATTCGCAAAGTTATATTACATGATTTTTACTGAGGTCATACTCAAAGAACCGGCTAGTAATTTATCGTTGAACAAAGTCAAATCTTCTGATTTTTCTTTTAAACCTAAAGTGTACAGCAAAGGCAAATAGTGATCCGGAGTTGGAATCGCCAATTGAATCGCTTTATTCATTTTTTCAAAATCTATTAGAGGCTGAAAATTTTCGTCTAATATATAATTATTGATCGTTTCTCGCGCTTCAATTGCCCAATCAAAACCGTAATTATCTTTATCGAAATTTCTGAAGTCAACCAAACGTAAGTTGTGAACGATATTTCCGCTTCCGATAATTAAAACTCCTTTGTGACGCAGCGATTGTAACTTCTGAGCCAGCTCAAAATGATATTGTCCTGATTTGGTATAATCAATACTCAACTGAATTACCGGAACATTTGCTTCCGGATATAAATGCTTGATCACACTCCAGGCGCCGTGGTCTAAACCCCAATGCTCGTCTAAATCAACGTGAACAGGTTCTAATATTTTTTTAGTTACTGCGGCCAATTCCGGACTTCCTTTTGCGGGATATTGAACATCAAATAATGCTTGCGGAAATCCTCCAAAATCATGAATAGTTCTTGGCATTTGCATTGCAGTAACTTTGGTTCCATTCGTAAACCAATGCGCCGAAATACACAAAATAGCATTCGGCTGTGGCAATGTTTTAGCCAGATTTCGGAAACCAGCCACAAACTGATTTTCTTCAATCGCGTTCATCGGGCTTCCGTGTCCTAAAAACAGAACCGGCATTTTATCTGTATTCGAAAACGTAGACGAAATCGAATGTAAATCGTTTAGTGTTGTCATTATATTTAGATTTTTTTGCCACGAATTTCACTAATTTTCACTAATTAATTCTCTGTGGCAATTTTTCTAGTTATGCATATTTATTAAAAGTAATTCAATGAATATAATTCATATTACTTTAAAAAAAAATTCGTGCTCATTCGTGAAATTCGTGGCAAAAAAACTATTCTATAAAACTCTCGTCTTTAAATCCTATCAAATATAACTTATTTTTGGCACGTGTCATAGCGGTATAAAGCCAGCGTATGTAATCGCGATCGATTCCGTTTGGTAAATACGGCTGTTCAATAAAAACCGTGTTCCACTGCCCTCCTTGCGATTTATGACAGGTAATTGCATATGAGAATTTCACTTGCAAACCATTAAAATACTCATTCTCTTTTACCTTCTGAAACTTCTTATATTTAGTCGTTTCATTTTCATAATCCTTCATCACTTCCTCATACAAACGATTTGATTCTTCGTAGGTTAATGATGGAGATTCACTTTTTATGGTATCCAAAAGTAAAACGGTTTCAAAAGGCTTTTGCTCCGGATAATCGACCATTCTGATTTTTACTTTCGCAAAATTAAAACCGTATAATTCTTTGATTCCGAATAATTCTAAAACTTCAATAATATCACCATTGGCAATAAATCCGGCTTCGTCAGTTTCTTTTAACCAGAAATAATTATTCTTAACCACCATCAGAAAATCGCCCACAGAAAGTTCACTTTCTTTAAACAAAATCCTCGTTCTGATTTGCTCATTATATTGATTTGCTCTTTTATTCGAACGCACTATAAACGCTGTATCTTCAATACTATAATTGCTGTATGCCGAATTAATCGCATCCTGAATATCGTAACCATCCGTTAAACGAACAATGTCTTTGAACTTTTTGACATTGAATTTAAACTCGGTAATAAAACTTTCTTTTAGTAATTCACGAAGTTCGGTCGCGTTAAACAAAATCCCTGAACTTTCCTCCTGACGCATTACTTCATCAAGTTCTATATGCTCGATTTCTTTGTTATAATGAATTGCTAAAGTCTGTGTATCAAGCGCCGGACTAATATCTAAATTTACTGGAGGCAACTGTGCAGTATCTCCCAAAAGAATCATTTTGCAATTGGTTCCGGAATATACATACTGAATCAAATCATCGAGAAGTGATCCGTTATCATACAATTTAGAGTCCGAATTACTATCTGAAATCATCGATGCCTCATCGACGATAAAAATGGTGTTTTTATGTTTGTTCAATTGCTTGGTAAAAGCTACGCCTCCGCCAGCCGATTTTTTAGGGAAATATATTTTTTTATGGATCGTAAAAGCTGGCGTATTCGAATAATTGGCAATTACTTTTGCCGCACGTCCGGTTGGTGCCAGCAAAACAAACTTTTTATTGATATCTCCCAAATTATTTACGATAGTCGAAATCACGGTTGTTTTTCCCGTTCCTGCATATCCTTTTAATACAAAAATGGTATCGTTATGTGTATCCGTTAAGAAAATAGCGATTTTCTGAAAAAAAATATCCTGTTTGTAAGTTGGTGCAAATGGAAACTTTTTTTGTAAAACGCCGTAAAACAGTGATGAATTCATAAGGTAAAATTGAAATACAAAGTACGGGCTTTTAAACATCAATATCAATTTATAAAATTCCAATTTTTTAATCCCGAAGCCCAATGTCATTAAGTTAAGCTTTTAAAAAATAAAATTATTGCAAATCAAATCCGTTTTTATCCGCATTTTTACGAAGTAAATCTGTTTTATCTGCGTCAAAATTAGACGCTGATTTTACTGATTCGCTAAAGCGAATCCGTTTAATCCACATCAATTTAAAGAACTTATACTACTTATATGGTAAAAGAACAGGTCCTAAACTTTTTCTTAACTCTATTTTAAAGCCTAATTAAAATTGTTTTTCGAAATTGCAATTATAATTGTTGCTTTTTAATTTGTAAGTTTGTGGTCGCCTTAAATTCATTCTTGTAAAACAGGTAACGAATTGTAAATCAATATGTCATTGCAAAATACTAATATCACTTCAAAAAAATACAAAAAGCTTTCTATCCAGGTTTCCCTGACCGGATTGTCATTTTGTTGTTTTGATACTTTAAATAATACAATAACTTCTCTAAAAGAAATTCAGTTTGATCCTTTTCATAAAGCGACCAAAATTGAAGAGCTTTTTGGCGATGCTTTCAAAAATAATCCGGAGTTAAAAGATACGTACGACGAAGTTTTGGTCATTCACAACAATAATCTTTCGACATTTGTACCAACGCCTTTGTTTGACGAAGACTATCTTGGAAGTTACCTACAATACAACACAAAGGTTTTTGAAACTGATTTTTTTGCATACGATCAGATTTCAAATTATCATATGAATTCGGTTTATATTCCGTACGTGAATATTAACAACTTTTTTATTGATCAGTTTGGTACTTTCGATTACAAACATGCTAATAGTATTTTGGTCGAAAAAATATTAGACGCTTCGCGGAACCATGATGAGAAAAAAATGGTTATTAATTTCAATCCTGGCCATTTTGAAATTATCATAGTACAAAATCAGAAATTACTGTTATTCAATTCATTTGAATATCAAACACCCGAGGATTTTATCTATTATATTCTATTTACTGCCGAGCAATTGAACTTAAATCCAGAAATTTTCCCTCTTGAGTTATTAGGTACAATAGACGAGAACGACCCATTTTATGCCATTGCGTATAAGTACATTCGCTATATATCATTTATGAATGTCGACACTTTACAGCAAAGAAATAGCTTTTCAACTGCACAAAATCAAAAACATTATATCTTATTTCAATCATGAGAATCATTTCAGGAAAATACAAAGGACGTCGAATTTTTCCGCCAAAAAACCTTCCTGTAAGACCAACGACTGACATGAGTAAAGAAGCATTATTTAATGTTTTGAATAATCATTTTAGTTTTGAAGGCTTAAAGGTTTTAGACTTATTTGCAGGAACGGGTAATATCAGTTACGAATTCGCTTCACGCGGAAGTGCGCCAATTACCTCTGTTGACGGAGATTTTGGATGCGTAAAATTTGTCAAACAAGTGGCCTCAGAATATGACTTTAATATTGCTGCTACAAAAAGTGATGTGTACAAGTTTCTTGAAAACTGTAAAACATCATACGATATTATTTTTGCCGATCCTCCTTACGGATTAGATCAGAATGCTTTTGAAAAAATTGTTCTAACGGTTTTCGAAAGAGAATTACTTCACGAAGACGGAATGATGATTATTGAGCATTCAAAATATACTAAAATGGAGCATTTAAGTAATTTTTCTTTCCAGAAAAACTACGGTGGTTCTTTCTTTAGTTTCTTCGAATTGAACTCAACAGATGACGATGAAGAACTTCCGGATAATTCTATAAAAGTAACAGAAGAAGACGAAGGATAATTTCGTTTTTAAACATAAAAAAAATCCCTTGAAAATTTCAAGGAATTTTTTGTTTTATCTAATTAATTCAAGTTGGTATTTTAATCCAGATTATAAATTAAAGATTTTAGAAAAACACAACAAATTGATTTTAAAATGTTTTTGTTCCATCGGAACATTTCGTTGGTAACCCAATAAATACGGCTTTTTTTACGTTCCGTAGGAACGTTTGATTCGTAAACAATCGACATACAATATCTCAAACATCCCTACGGAATGATATAAAATCGCAAACATTTTTTTCTACCAATGAAATGTTCCGATGGAACAAAAAAACAAAAAACAATTACTTGTTTTTGGTAAATCTCTAATTCGTAATCTGATTAAAATACCAACTTGATTTAATTAACCCTATTTTGATTTTCATCGTTATTTTTCTCTTTAAATTCGGTTTCTTTTACCTTTCCAAAAGAGTATTTTATGGCAATTGAAATCAAATGATTATCGACAACATATCTCGCTTTAGAATTTACATTATTGATTGTGAATTTTTCGGTTTCAATATTATTTTTAAAAATATTATTGCAGCTTAAAGTACAATTCCAATTCTTCAAGAAAGTTTTTGAAACCGCCGCATCAACAATAAATCTGGGATTTGTCTCAAAAACCCCAGTATATTGTTTTGTTAATCCCCAAAAATTTAAAACAAATGAATATTCTTTTGGAAGCTTAAATTCGTTATTTGAACTATAATAAGAATAAGGTTTTGAGGCCAGAAATTCTGCAGATTTATCTTCAACTTTTTCTAAAATAAAAATCAAAGAATTTGTCGTAGTCCAAAATTTATAAGTAAACGGCAGCGTAAAATCAACTGAAAACCCAGAACTTTTATCAAAATTGATATCTTTAAAAGTCATTATATTAGTTTGATCATCAAAAGAAAAACTATTGTAAACAGGATCTTTAGTTTCGTAATAACTAAATTTAACTGACTTGTCATGATATTGAAAAGTGGTAGCAATTTCGTTGTTAAATGTTGGACCTAAATTAATATTTCGGGCATATAAAAAATAAGGATTTATATACGTTGCACCCTGACTTAATGAGGAATAATTAGGTCTTGAAATACTTCTTGCATAATTTACAGAAATACTTTTTGTACTATCTATTGGAAATGTAAACTGTGCTTTTGGGAAAAAATTGGTGTAATTTATTTCGAGCAATGGTACGGCATCAGTTCTAAACTTCCCAATTATGTTTGAGTTCTCAACTCTGAAACCAAGTGAAAAATCGACTTTTTTAATCTTGCCTGACAATTGCGAATATCCGGATAAATTCTCCTCTTTAAAATCATAATTGCTTAATTCATCTTGACCAGTTTCGGTATAAAAAATAGCCACATCAGATTTAGAATTTGCAGCTGAATATAATCCTCCAAACTCAAATTTCATTTCATTCTTAAACTTTTTCTCTACATCAATTCTTCCCGAAAAATAATTGATTTTAAATTTTTGATCTCTGATTTGTGCTTGTTCAAATTGGGTATCATTAAAATTATTATTTACATCGGTATACAATGACTGATCAAAATTAGAATATTGTAAGCCTGCAAAAACCTGTGCGTCAATTGGTTTTATTTTCTTCTGATAATTTAAAAAGGAGTTTACAAAATTCTTTTTACTATCATTATCTGTAAAAGTCACCACATTATTAACAACATCTTTATTCTTATTATTTGTTATTGTATTAATCGGAAAAGTATCCGATTGCAATTTACTATTGACACTAAACGAAAAATAATCGTCTTCATTTATTTTGTAAAACAAACCTGCACCAAAAACATATTGATTTCGTGTGGTTTCGGCCGAGACATCATATTTAGACGCAATGTCAGCCGTTGGAATTTGATAATCGATACTATGACTTTCCCACGGATTCAGTCGATTGTAATTAAAATTAGCTTTCAATTCCAGTTTATTCTTCTTGAAAGTAGAATTAAATCCCAGATAATTATTATAGTTCTTTTTGAATGAACCCACCTCAGAAATCTCGGTTTTGAAACTATCTTTTTTACTAAATTTTCTTGTAATTAAAATTACAGAACGTCCTTCGGCTTCATATTTAGAAGAAGGATTCTGAATGATTTCGATGGTTTTAATATCGGCAACAGCCAAAGCATTCAAATCATTCATTCCTACTTTTTGATTGTCGATATAAATCAACGGACTTCCCTTTCCAACAACTGTAATACTTTCTTTGTCTGAGCTTATTTGAACCGTTGGTAATTTTGCCAATAAATCAACTGAATTAGGGATTGAACTGTAAATAGAATTGGCAACATCTACTTTTATATTTCCGTTTGTATTGGTAAAAGTTTTTTTATTCTGAGAGATTACAACTTCATTCAATTTATTGGAAATACTGTCTTTCGGAGTTTCCGTTTGAGCATTTCCAATAAGAGAAAAACAAAATAAGAGTACAATTAGAATAAGTTTTAAAGGCAAATAAACATTCATTTTTTGATTGATTTTAGATTGAAACACTGCAAAAGTGCTTCGAAAAAAGAGTTCTGTAGGTTAATTGAAGGTTAATGCGGAGTTAACGTGCTTTTTGTTCTATAAAAGCATTATTTTTGACTTGAAAATTTCCCCACGGATTTTACGGATTAAAAGGATTTGCACAGATTCAATTATTGTAGAAATCTGCAAAGTCTCTTAATCCTGCCTAGCATAAAATTCCATGTAAACCCGTTTAATCCGCGTCATCCGCGAGCCATAAAAAGTAATGAAACAAAGAATCAATTTATTAATCGCATTTTCTGTCATCGCTTTGATCGTTCTTTCGACGGTTCAATGTTATTTGGTAAAAACAACTTACGATTATAAAGTGGCACAGTTTCATACCGAAATCAAAAATGAAATCGCTCAGATCTCAAATAATTACAGCGATATCGACTCGGTAATTGTTTCTAAAAAAGAAGCTCTTTATAAAAGTTTATCTGAAAATTATATCAAAGGAAAAAAGACCAAACTTGATATTAAAAACGGTATTCTTGGCAATGAATTTCAGGATGTATTGACACAGAAAATCAAACGCAAATTTGAAAGAGACTTACCTAATCTTAACATTGATTTTGCCATAGTACTGAATAAATTTATTCTGTATCAAAACACAAAAAAAGCAGACACTATTTTCTCTGAAAAACCTTTTATCCAAAACAAGTTATACGGAAATCTGGTTTCTTTAAATCATGCTTTTCTAGTTCGAAGTTACGTTGGAACCACAAACGGAACCTTTGAAAATCAGGATTATAAATTATTGACCGAAGATTCGATGTATGTTTCTGTAATCGACTGGGAAATGATTATTCTAAGACGAATGATGTTTGTTTTGATTTTGTCTTTATTATCGATTTTAACGCTTATAACGCTTTTTGTAATTGCGATTAAAGCTTTAATCAAACAGAAAAAAGTAAGCGATGTAAAAACCGATTTCATCAATAATATTACACATGAACTTAAAACGCCTTTGGCAACTTTAGGAATTTCAACCAAAATTCTGGAGCAAAAAAACATTCGTGATAATGATGAGAATTTCACTTCGATTGTCAATACAATTTCACGTCAGAACAATCGTTTACAGCATTTAATCGATCAGGTTATGGCAAATTCGCTTGCAGAAAACGAAATTGAATTGCAAAAAGAAAGAATAGAAACCGAAGATTTTCTGCTTTCGATTATAAATGATTTTAAAATTACATTTCCAAAAATCAATCTTCAAACTGATTTTCAATCACAGAAAACAATTTTAGTTTTAGATAAATTCCATTTGACAACGGCTTTTTTAAATGTTTTGGAAAATGCTGTAAAATATGGTTCAAATACGATTACGATAAAAACAAGAATAGTCCAAAATCAATTTTCAATTAGTATTGAGGATGATGGAATTGGAATCGAAAAGAACAAACAATCCCTTCTTTTTGAAAAATTCTATCGCGTCGAACAAGGAAATCTTCATAACACAAAAGGACTAGGTTTAGGGTTGTATTATGTCAATCAAATTATAAAAGCGCATCAGGGTTCTGTTAGCGTTGTGAGTGATTTGGGAAAAGGAACTCAGTTTACTATTTTATTAAAAGTTTAATTACCATATTTTGAAAAAACTACTTTTAGCCGAAGACGATTTTGATTTTGCTGCCATTTTAAAACAGTATTTAGAACTGCATCAATTTGAAGTAATCTGGGCAGAAAATGGAGAAATAGCTTTAGACTATTTTAAAAACCAAACTTTTGATATTTGTATTTTTGACGTCATGATGCCAAAAATGGACGGATTTTCATTGGCTGAAAAAATAATTACAATCAATCCTGAGATTCCTTTTATTTTTCTAACGGCAAGAAAGTTAAAAGAAGACAAAATCATTGGATTAAAACTAGGTGCAGACGACTATATCATAAAACCCTTTGAAGTTGACGAACTGGTTCTGCGGTTGCAAAATATTCTAAAGAGAATTGAACAAAAGAGAACTCTCAACGGAAATAATATAATCGAAATTGGTTCTTATATCTTTGATAATGAAAGATTAACTCTCAATAATAAAAATCATGTCCAGCAACTCACAGAAATGGAAGCTTCTCTTATTGAGTATTTATATCTGAACCATAATCAGTTATTAAAAAGGGACCAAATTTTAATGTCTGTCTGGAAAAAAGATGATTATTTCTCCGGACGAAGTATGGATGTTTTTATCAGCAGGCTTAGAAAATATTTTAATTCAGATCCTAAAATCAAAATTGAAAGTGTTCGTAATATTGGCTTAGAATTTAAAATAGAAAAACCTTCATCTTAACTCTATTTAGAACGTTTTAGACCAAAATAATATTTAAATTCTAATCCATAAACACCAACATTATCAGTTTTTCCTGTATCTGGATTTAATTGATTAAAAGGTTCGGATACGTTAATTGTATTGTAACATAAATTAATTGCCAAAGAATTTGAATACCAAGAATCAAAATTAACAACAAGCCCAATACCCAATCCAAAATTTTGTTTCCATACTGATAAAGTTCTTTCAGTTATAGATGAACCTAATGTATTATTGCCTTTAGTTTCTGTAACATCAATTAATGAAACCATATATTTAGGAAGTATTTGCAGATAAATACAAGAAGATGATTGCTCACAGCCTCCCAAAAGTATCTTAGGAGTAAAACTAAAATTTACAGTCGAAAAAGATCTATCAGAAGTATTTGTGCTATTTGTTATTTTATTTGAATCGATCCTATCTTTAAAGTTACCAAACATATAATTGACCTCTATTTCTGGCGATAAAAAACTAGTCGCTCTATATTCTGAACCTGTAGAAAAACTAATAGCTGGTGATGATTGTAAATCTTTTTCAAACGAATACAAATGCATAAAAGCCCCAGCTCCCACAAAAGGGCGAATTTTTTGTGCATTACTATTTGAAGCTGTAATCAAAATAAAAAGAACGAATAATTTTTTTAATCTCCTGTATAGTTGTGGCATAAATATTAAGTTGACTTTATTTTATCAAACTTACTTAAAATTTAAATCAAGACAGCTTTTTTGTAATAGCTTTTGCTTTACAATATAATACTGCAAATCATATAAATCTCATAAACAATTGTATAACAGCTAAAAATGTTTATCTAATACATTTGTAATGAACATTAAAAACTAGAAATCATGAACCTAAAAAGATTTTTTGGAGGCTTGCTAACCATTCTTGGTATAGTTGGTCTTATTTACACCGCTGTAATATTCGCTGGCACATCCGGAGAAACAAGAGATATTAAATCACTGATTATTTACGGCATTCTTGGTATCGTATTCTTTATGTCCGGAATCAGTTTAGTACGTACCACAAAAGATGAGTCATAATTTATTCTGACAACAAAACACTTGCAATCTTTTTATAAAAAGGTGTTTCAACATTGTATTTAGCACCTTCTTTTACCACAAATTGTGTCAACGAAATTGCCTCTGTATTTTTACCCGCCAATAAGTCTCTGTGCATAGACGAAGTCGCTTCTTTTGGCGATTTTTCTAATTTTGAAATGGTTTGCGCTACAATATCATCTGGCAATTTCAGCCCTTTAGCTTTCGCAACAGCGGCAATTTCATGCAGTAATTTGGCATAAAGTTTTTTAGAAGCTTTGTTACTCAAAATCTCGCCAATATTCTCATTCAAATAAGAAGTTGCAGATGCCAATGCCGAAATAAAAATGAATTTCTCCCAAACCGTTTCTTCAATATTTTCAACACAATAACTTTCAATTTTTGCTTTTTGAAAGATACTTTGTAATTCTTCTAATTTTGATTTTGAAGCGGTTTTAGAACCAAAAAACAACTTTTCAAAAAATCCTATTTTCCGAATCGTTCCAGGCGAAAAAATCATCGAAACAATATAAACACAACCTTCCAAAACTACATTTTCAGGAAATAATTTCTGAATACGTTCCGGTGCATCAACGCCATTATATAGTGGAAGAATAACCGTTTTAGGAACAATGCATTTTTTTAGCGAAAGAAGGCTTTCTTCAATATCATAAGTTTTCGTGGCACAGATTAAATAGTCTAATTCACCAATTTCATCCGGATTATTCGAAACCAATTTTGGACGAACAATAATTTCACTTTCATCTGTAACGATTTTTAATCCGTCCTGAGCAATCACCTTTTGAGTTTCTCCACGCGCAATAAAAATAATTTCAACCGCATCCGATTCTAAATAAGCTTTTGCCAAAAGTCCACCAAAATAACCGCCAACTCCGCCAAGTCCTAAAATTCCAATTCTTTTCATAAATTCCAAATTTTAAATTCCAAATTCCAATAAATTGCGGAGCTACTTGCGTTCCTTCGACTTCACTCAGGATGATAAAAATGAGAATAAAAAAATCCTCCTAAATCCGTGCTTTCGCGAAAGCGAATCCGTGTCACCCGCATGCCATCACGCAAACCAAATTATTCCTCCAAAACAGGTTCCAGATTCAACTCTGTAAAATCACGTTCTGATTTCGAAATTATAATTGTCGCGACTGTATTTCCTATCAAATTTGTTATGGCTCGGGCTTCACTCATAAATTTATCAACGCCCAGTAAAAAGGCCAAACCTTCGACCGGAATTTTATGCAAAGCCGTCAAAGTCGACGCCAGAACTATAAATCCGCTTCCGGTAACACCCGCAGCACCTTTTGAAGTCACCATCAGGATTCCGATTACGCTCAGTATTTCGAAAAAACTCAAATGTACATCATACAATTGCGCCAAAAATATCACCGACATTGACAAGTAAATCGAAGTTCCGTCGAGATTAAATGAATAACCTGTTGGAATCACCAAACCTACCACAGATTTACTGCAGCCCATTTGTTCTAATTTCACCATAATACTTGGCAAAGCGGCTTCAGAAGATGAAGTTCCAAGAACCAATAAAAGTTCTTCCTTAATGTATTTTAAAATCGAAAGAATACTAATTTTATAATATCTCAAGATACTTCCTAAAACTAAAAACACAAACAGCGCCATCGTCAGGTAAACACATAACATCAATTTTCCAAGCGGAATCAACGTTTGTAACCCAAATTTACCAATCGTAAAAGCCATTCCGCCAAAAGCACCAATTGGAGCGAGATACATGACATATTTCAAACCCATGAAAACGACTTTAGAGAAGCGTTCTAAAACCAGAATTGTCTGTTCTCTCTTTTTATAAAAATTTAATGCAATACCACAAACAATTGCAGCCAAAAGAACTTGTAATGTAAAATTTGAAAAGAAAAACTGAAGCCACGAAAAATGTTCTGCCGCACCTTTTGTATATTGACTGGCATCTCCAAGAGTCAATGCCGATTTATCAATTTTTCCGGGTTTAAAAAGATAAGCAACGCCAACACCAATTGCCAACGCCACTGTCGAAACTACTTCAAAATATCCAAGTGCTTTTACACCAATTCGGCCTACTTTTTTTAGATTTCCCATTCCCGAAATTCCCAAAACAATGGTCAGAAAAATAATTGGTCCGATAAAAAGTTTGATCAGTGCAATAAATTTTGCTCCTAAGATTTCCATTTTCACACCATTTTCAGGTGAAAAATGTCCGAGTAATATCCCGGCAATAATAGCAATTAAAACCCAAAAAGTAAGGTTTGTAATTACAGTTTTAAAAAGACTTTGCTTGGTTTTCCCAACAGAATCAGGAGTAGTTATATTCATGAAAATAGATTAGAGACTATCACAAATATATAAAAAATGCAGACCTATAAGCCGGATTCTGTCTCTGATAAATCAGAGCCTTATCATTTATCTAGATCCCGCATTACTACGGGACTCAAGCTACCTACCCTTCAACAACGGACGAGAAGCCCTTAAATGCTGATATACTTGGTATTTCACCGCATAGAGTTTACCTGGTTTCACTACAGCATTACCTGTACATACTTTCTGTTGCACTTGTCCTTGTCCCGATGAATCGGGACCGACGGGCGTTACCCGCTATGCTTCTCTCTGGTGTCCGGACTTTCCTCCCCCCAACGAATTGAGCGACGATAAGGCGGTCTGCGGCGCAAAAGTAACGATTTATCAACTAAGAATAATGATTTTAAATTTTAGATTTTACCCTCATTTTCATAACTTTTTAATTTTAAATTAGTTATCTTTAAAATCCATAATTTTAAAATTCAATTATTATGATTAGAATGTATCATTACGCAACTGTTTCAAAAGCTTTAGATCAATTGAATGAAAAAGGATTTACATGTGATTTTAATCTAAACTCGGATCTGATTAAAAAAAATCCTGAAAAATTTGAAATTGTTCATGTGTATCGATACGAGGGGGATTCGGACCCAGGCGATGAGGCAGTTGTATACGGAATTAAATCGAGTTCAGGCAAAAAGGGCGTTTATGTAGCAGGTTTCTCCGCCGACTCTGATCAGGAAACCGCAAAATTTTTATTCGATCTGAGTATAAAGGGCAGGTGATTTTTAAGTAGCTATTCCTGCTCCCGAAGCTTCGGGACGCTTCAATCTTTTATGGCTCCCGAAGCCTCGGGACCGCCACAAAAGGATTTTCGCTTCTATCAGGGCTAGGGCTTTAAGTTTCATTAGAAAATTATGCTTTCAAAGTAATTAACCACAATCTAAGTCATTGTGAGGAACAAAGCAACCTCACTATTACATACACTAAGTGATTCAGCAAATAAGATTGCTTCGTTCCTCGCAATGACATAAAAAACCGGCGAAAACCCCTTTAAATCTACGTCATCCGTGCACCAATCCCAAACCAAGACAAAAAAGTCCATCATAAAATGACAGACTTTTAAAAACAGTACATAAACTAAATTATGCTGTTGGTATTTTTAACTTCCAACCCGGTTGAATCAAGTCAGGGTTTTTAATAATATCTTTATTGGCTTCAAAAATTGCCTGCCATGAAACCCCGTGTGCTTTTCCTATTTTTGATAGAGAATCACCACCTACAACAGTATAATCTACCGTTGTACCCTCGGCAACTGCAATATTCATTACTACATCAGCAGCTCTAAATTCAGGATCAATCTTTCCGTAAGCATCCCAAAGTCTCTCTTTATCCTCTGCTGATTTTGCTGTACCATCAACATATAGTACATTATCCTGCTCTCTTACCTGCAAATTAGCCGTTCCTAAATTAGTAGCTAAATCTGTCAACTCTTTGTATTTATCCAGTAAACTCATAACATTCTTATTTTATAGTTAACTTATTTTCAACTTTTTTAGGTTTCAATTCCTGTACGCTTTTGATCAAATTTGGCAATTGCTCTTTTTTAATCGTTCCTGTAAGTGTCACAACACCATTTGCAACTGCAACAGTTACGCCGCTGTAAGTTTTTACGACTTCATTTACCGAAGTAGTTAAAACAGCATCAGGGTTAATTTCAACTGGAGCCGGAGTAGCAGCCACAGGTTCCGGAGCAGCAATCTCGCAATTATTCACTACAGACTTTACACCTTTAATTCCTTTAGCAATACTCTCACAACTTTCTTTGCAAGCAGCATCTTTACAAACACCAGAGATAGTTGCAACACCATCTTTTACAGTAACTTCCATTCCGGGCATATCACCCATTTTTGCAGCGATTTCTTTTTGAATATCTGCATCTTTAGGACCACAGGCTACTAATGAAAAAGCAAGACACAGACCTAATAAAATTGATTTAACTTTCATAATGATATTTTTTAAATTAATTAATCTTCTAAGTTAACGAATAAATCAATAAAATATTACAAAATAATCCTACAATTTTAAATCTTGTTAATTTCTTAAAATTAGCACATAAAAAAAGTCCTGAATTTTATTATTCAGGACTTTTATATTTTTATTAATTATAAGATATTATTTATCAAAACATTATCTTTAATCTAAATAATTTTAAGAGTAAAGTTTCTGTCCGTATTTTTTAAAAATATTGTCTATATTTTCTTTTTTCTCCGTTTCAGAATTTAACGAACTATTTTCTAAATAATTTGCCATTTCCTCAAATAAATCATCAAGTCCGGCTGGAGTTACTGTACATAAAAGTTTAGCAGGTTTATCACTCAGATTTTTAAAACCGTGAACGATTCCGCCTTTCGGAATATTGACAAAAGAATTTTTCTTAGCTACATAACTTCCTAATTCCGATTTAAAAGAAACTTCGCCTTCTAAAACAAAAAAAGTCTCGGCAAAATCAGGATGCTCATGCGGATTTGGTCCCGCTCCCGGAGGAACTGACATTTCAATCACAGCATATTCTCCATCAGTTTGTTTTCCCGAAATTATGATTCGGTAATTACCTCCGGCTATTTTTAGTTTATGACCTTCAGTTTCGTTGACGGTTGTTATTGGAGTTTTCATTTTATGTTTTTTAATTTAATTACTTCATCACATAATTTTCCCAATTCTACCAATTTTAAATTGTTATTTCGATTATAATTTAAATTTGGATCAACTTCTTCAGTGGTTAAATTAAATTTATCAAACCTTTTTTCTATAAGTGTAGCATTTACATAAAAATGAAACTTCGAATGACAAGAATGACTTACCATTTTTACTCGCGAATATTTCATATTTCCAACTATACTATCCTCTCTTATTGTATATTTTTCTACACTTTCATCTTTAATTTGATTAATATTTTTTAAATAAAAATTAAATATTTTATCCTCAATTTCTATTTTTGGATTTACACACTTATCAATTTTTTCAACAAAATTTTTATTGTCTTTTTTCCAAAATACATATAAGTTGGAGTTATTCAAGGAGCAATCTATTTTAGTTCCATCTACAATTTTAAAACCGCCAATACAATAACTTTCAAAATAAAAAAAATCTTTGACCCCATATGAATTAAGCTCTTTTGTTTTACTTTCAATTATAGAATCTACAGATTGTTGTGCAAAAATTTGTGCTGATAAAAGAAAAAGAATTAATACTATTTTCATAGTACTTTTTCATTTTTACCAGGTTCTAGAATCCATAGTAATTCTTCTAATACTGAAACAGGAATTTTTACAACAGATTCCAATTCGGATACTCCATCACTAATAACCAATACGCCTTCATTGTCTTCTTCATAACCAACAGATTTAAATGAATATTTTGGAACTGCTATTGCAATTTCCTTTTTGCCATCTTTAAACCAACCATAATTTGCTTCGTAAATAACTTTGTTCTTTAATATTTCAATGTTTTCTTCTCCATAAGTATTCCATAATGAAACTCGCATAAGATAAAATCCCATCAGCCCAAATATTCCAATTCCTATTAAATAGCCAAACTGCATTCCTCCTCCAGTTAAAATACCTACAATAGTGCCGAGCACCGGAAAAATAAAAAAAGCAAAGGCAAAAAAGAACATTACAATCCTAACTACGAATGGCGATTTTTTAACTTTTAGATTTAAGATGTTATTTTTAAAGTTGAATTGTTGCATAGATTAAAGTAATTATTTTTTAGTTTATTAAAATTCAACAGAAGACGCCTTATTTTCACCATGAATTTCGAATATCAATTCTTTTTTATTTTGTTTTACACAAGATTGATTGTGTTTTTTAATTGCCGCCAAAATTTGAATTTCACTATTCGATAACTGGTCGTATAACGACATAACTGAGTCATCATTCGTGAGTTTAAAATCAGATTCTAAACCAACTAGTATCCTTACCAAATGAGTATTTAACTCATTATTCTTTTTTCTAATTTCACTGACTGTTGCCTGATTAAGTATCTTATTTTCTAATACTTTTTTTAACTCGGTATTATAAATCTCCGTTTGCTTTAATTCCGATTGATCTATGATTTTTGATTTTTTTACTTTACCTGTAAATTTCAAGATCACTTCAGTTTTAAGTTCTAACTGAGTTTTAACATTAGACCAATTTTGATTAATTTCACGATCTTCCTGTGAAAATACATTTAGACTTTGAAAAAGAAAAAGGATTGTTATTGTAATTATTTTTCTCATATTTATAGAATTCTGATAGCTTTAAAAGAAATCACTACTCTTCCATAACTATTTACTTTAACAATGCTAAAGTAAACTTTTTCGCTATAAAATAACAATGTAAAATATTTATCAATTTGGTGAATAATCAACTTTTGCCAAAACCCGATCTTCGACATTTCCAACTACATCGCCATATTTTGCGGTATATTGTTTTTTAATTTCGATCCATTCTTTATCAGCTTTAAAATCTGCCCAGGCTTTTTTCATTACAGTTTCATTTGGCCATTCTAAAAAATAAACAAATTCTGTTTTCTTATCTGATTTCGATTCATAAATAGACATTATTTTGAAATTGTATTTCTCCATAATACGCATCGCATGATCACGAAATCGTTCATGAAATATTTTTTTGTTGTTTTCGAAAATTTCATAAATACGCAACTGATAAACTGGGCTTGTTTGTGTGGTATTTTGCGATTTTACAATTGAAGTTGTGATTAATAATAAAGTCAATAAAAATAGTTTCATATAGGATGGCTAATTAAGGTTTTTAAATCTTTTTTTTTATTTATCACTTGAGAACAAAAGGTTTACATTCTAACAAAAATATAAATTAAAATTATAGGTTTTTAACGGAAATCATACAGAATATTTATTTTTTCTACAAACAGTCAGATAAAGCATTACTCACAATCTTGTCATTTCTAACCGAAGAGAGAAATCACACATACAGCTCGACAAAGCTTTTCTATTTCTTTGCGTCCCGAAGCTTCGGGATCGGGACGCTCAGGAAGACAATACAAGGAAAAAAATCCGTTAAAATCCGTGTTTTCGCTTTAGCGAATCTGTTTTATCAGCGTATAATTTCAGAAAGCGAATACTAAAATTGTTAATTAAATCGTCTTACTTTCTCATATTCAAACCACTCGAAAAACTCTTGATTTTTTATGAATTTCAGATTTGTGATTTGGCAATTTTCGGACTATATTTGCTATCGAATAAAATAGTATATGGAACAATTTGTAGTATCGGCTCGTAAGTATCGCCCGCAGACCTTTAAGGATGTTGTGGGACAAAAAGCCATTACCAACACTTTGCTGAATGCCATTGACAGCAATCACCTTGCTTCTGCCCTTTTATTTACAGGACCTCGTGGAGTTGGAAAAACAACTTGTGCGCGTATTTTGGCTCGAAAAATAAATCAGCCCGGATATGACGATCCTAACGAAGATTTTGCTTTTAACGTTTTTGAGTTAGATGCGGCTTCAAACAACTCGGTTGATGATATTCGTAACCTTATTGATCAGGTTCGAATCCCGCCACAAACCGGACAATACAAAGTGTATATTATTGACGAGGTTCATATGTTGTCTTCGGCTGCTTTTAATGCTTTTTTGAAAACATTAGAAGAACCGCCAAAACATGCTATTTTTATTTTAGCAACAACAGAGAAACACAAAATTATTCCAACGATTTTATCTCGTTGTCAGATATTTGATTTCAAAAGAATTACGGTAAAAGATGCTAAAGAACATTTAGCAGAAGTTGCAACAAGTCAGGGAATCAACTTTGAAGACGATGCATTGCACATTATTGCTCAAAAGGCTGACGGCGCAATGCGTGACGCTTTATCTATTTTTGACCGTGTCGTTTCGTATTGCGGAACTAATTTAACACGTCAGGCTGTAACCGAAAACTTAAACGTTTTAGATTACGAAACTTATATTAGCATTACTGATTTACTTCTGGAAAATAAGATTCCGGATCTTTTATTGGCATACAATGATATTCTTGCAAAAGGTTTTGACGGACATCATTTTATTGCTGGTCTGGCTTCACATTTTAGAGATTTATTGGTAAGCAAAACTCCTGCCACAATTGCTTTACTTGAAGTTGGAGAACAAGCGCAGCAAATGTATGGTGTACAAGCTCAAAAATGTTCGCAGGACTTTTTATTAAAAGGAATCGATATTGCAAATGACTGTGATTTGAAATACAAACTAAGTCAAAACCAACGCCTTTTAGTCGAATTATGCTTGATGCAGTTGGCCTCTATCAACTTTGATGGAGAAAAAAAAAAGTTGAGCAATTCATAATTCCGCCTACTTATTATAAAAATGGCGGTTATTCTATAGTTGAAGTTCAAAATCCAAAATCTCAGACCCAAAGTGTTGAAACCGCAAATCCAACTTCTAAAGTTGAAAACGCAGTAAGTTCAACAGAAACTGCAAAAACTTCAAAAGAAGAAACTCCGCAAGCTCCAAAACCTGAAACAAGTAACGAACCTAAAATTTCGGCTTTTTCTTTATCCAGTATTCGCAAGAAAAAAGAACTGGAAGCAAACACTAAAGCTTATGTAAAACCCACTTCTGTATTACCTACGGAAGAATTTACAGAGACTGAAATGTTAGTGCAATGGAATAAATATGCACAACGTTTGGGCGATAAAGGTTTCAAAATTATGGAGGCGTTGTTACTAATTAACGACCCAACTCTTAACGGAACTACCATTACTCTTGAATTACCTAATGAAGGTTCTAAATTAGATTTTGAAAGTCAGATTCATGGTCTTTTAGGGCATTTAAAAGGACATTTACACAATCACGATATCACAATTCAAGTTAATGTAAATGAAGCGGTCGAAATCAAACGAAGCTTAAACGATCAGGATCGATACAATCGTTTAATGGAAATCAACCCAAATCTAGACCTTTTGCGTTCTACATTTGGATTGGATTTAACTTCTTAAAATATTTTTTTTTTGCCACGAATTTCACTAATTTTCACTAATTAGTATGTAAAACATTGTACATAAAAAATTCGTGTAGATTCGGGAAATTCGTGGCTGAACTTTTCTATTTGTTTTTCAATCCAAATTCATAGACTTTCTGTAGCCATTTTTTTCTTTGAGAATCATCCGAAGTTTTTATAATTCCAATATAGGTGACTTTTATCGGTTTTACTCCGCAAAATCCTAAAGTAGATTTCGTTAATTGATTAACGCTTGGCCGCCCATAGAATAATCTGTAATACCAGCCTGGCTGATCTAAAGTTGTAATAATATGGGCCGTTTTTCCTATTAGTAATTTATCCCACCAAACCGAATTTTCACGATATTGAAATGCCATTCCAGGCAAAAACAAACGATCTATAAATCCTTTTGTGATTGCAGGAAGTCCGCCCCACCAAACGGGATGAATCCAAACGAGATGATCTGCTTTTTTAATTTTCTCCCACGATTCTAATAAATCAGGTTCTAATTCAGTTCGTTTTTGATAACCAAATTGCAAATTGGGATTAAACTTTAAATCGGCAATCGTTATTGTATCTACTTCTGCTCCGGAAGCAATTGCTCCTTTTAAGTAAGAATCGGCTATTCCAAAATTAAAGCTTAACGGATTTGGGTGTCCGTTTATAATCAGTATTTTCTTCATCTTCAACTAGTTTCTTTTAATATTAATTGTATGATAACTTTCTAATGCTTCGTAAACTTCCTGAGATGAATGCATTTGATGACTAAAATAAATTCCACCTAACACTGTTTTACTTAACATTTTCTCTATATGCAAAACTGTCGATAATGCTGTTAATTCGGCTTGACCTTTCACACTTTGCAAACTAATTTTCTTTGTTTTTTGCTGAGTTTTAATAACAATTTCAAAAATGGTCTGATCACCATTTCCACTTGAACCAAACAATAGCTGCCTTTCTTTTAAAGACATGATATTAAAAATTTTAAAGGATTGAAAATACCCCATTAAACGGGTAATAAATTTAGAATTATAAGTCATTTTAACCCAAACGGTTGGTATTTTTTCCACCTGGTTTAAAATGAATAAATCCGGAACATCTAAATTATAAACTTGTCTCTTTCCTATTCCGAACGAAAAATCAAATTTTTCTGAATTCAAAAAATGCTTGACATTTTTAGCTTTATTATTCTCATAAACAATAAAAGGTTTACATATATTTTGTGCCAAAAAATTTGCTGAGCTTTTCCCTGCCAAATCTTTTACCGAATAATAAATATAAAGATTTATTTCCTGAATTTTAGACTTATCACTTTCTACGAAATCAACCAAACTACCAACAATGCCACCCATCCAGCCAGAACTAAAAACAATTCGGCTATTAATATTTTGTTTATGCGCTTTAGCCAAATCATATGCAACAGTCAAATCGGGAGTTGGTTTTGTAATATCAACATAGTCAATATTATTTTGTATTGCAAATTGCAGAATTTCATTGGTATCATCTTTTGTAGACATTACAATCAAACCGATTTCATTTTCTAAGATAGCATTAAAAGTCTTAGGATTAGCAACATCAACAACCAAACTATTTCTTTGATTACTTAACTTACGACTCCCAACAAATAAGTTATAATCAGGATTTCTTTCCTTAAGAATACGCAATATGACTTTACCTACTAATCCTGTTCCTCCAATTATTAAAATATTTTTTCTCATTATTGTAATATTATTTTCAGCAAAAATAATGAGCAAATATTTCTCAGAAACCAGACAAATGTCCTATAAAATTGCTTTTCTGATTCGGCTTAAATGCCTTGGTGTAACACCTAAATAGGATGCCAAGTATTGAAGCGGGATTAATTGAAGGTATTTTTTATGATTTTGATAAAGCTCTTCATAACGCTGTGTTCCGGATAGTTTCTGAAAAGAAATCATTCGTTTTTGAAGTGTTACATATTCCATTTCAGTTAATTTACGTCCGATTTCCTGCCAATGATTTCCTAAGGTATACAGTTTCTCCAAACTTTCCCGACTTAAAACCTGTAGTTCTGTATCGGCTAAAGCCTGAATATTTTCTTCGGCAGCATTTTGAGTTATAAAACTGGAAAAGGACGCCATAAATTCATTTTCGAATGCAAAACAATTCGTGATTTCATCGCCTTGATGATTGAAAAAATAGGATCTTAAAATTCCTTTTTTGATAAAATAGATTTCATTGCAAACCTGATTTTCCATCAATAAAAGTTCGCCTTTTTTGAGTTTTCGAACAGTAATTAATGCATCTAATTGCTCTAATTCTTCCTGAGGTAAAACTTGAATAGATTGAAAAACGGTTTTCATTAAGGAACAAAATTATTTATTATATTATTATATCCCTTTGGCTGGGATCTGATCTTCTTTTATAAAAATATAATGCTCCGTTGGAGCTTTTAATAATAGAGAAACTAAACCATTAAAATGAAATTAATTTTTAGAGGCAAAAGCGCGTTCTATTCTTTTATCTGGAATTAGCCATAATAAAGCCACTATAAAGTAAGCTGCGCCGGCAATCCATTCATTGTAAAACGAAGAAATTATTCCGATTACATACAAAATAGAAGATGCTTTTCCTTTTACATCTTTGCCAATTGCTTTTGCTAATATGGAGTTTTCTCCTTCGTTCTTAATGACAATTTTCTGCAAAATGAAATAAGCTACTGAAGATAAAAACAACACTCCGCCATACAATGCCATTGAAGCTTTGGCGAAATTGTGTTCTCCCATCCAACCCGTTGAAACAGGGATTAATGACAACCAGAAAAGTAAATGTAAATTGCTCCACAATACTTTTCCGTTTACTTTTGATAATCCGTGAAATAAATAATGGTGATTGTTCCAGTAAATTCCAACATAAATAAAACTCAAAATATAACTTAGAAACTTAGGAATCAGCGGTTTTAAATCTGCGAATTCGTGTCCTTCCGGCACTTTAATTTCTAAAATCATAATGGTTATAATAATAGCTAATACACCATCACTAAAGGCTTCGAGTCTTGTTTTGTTCATTTATTTTATAAGATATTATATATTTTTTAGAGCAGTAAATATTAAAAAAAGTTCGCCACGACCCAACCGAAGAGAACAGGCGAAGCAATTTCACAAATTTTCACTAATTATTTGTGCTCAATGTGTAAATATTAATTCGCGAAAGTTCGTGATATTTGTGGCGAAAAATCTTCCTTCTTGCATCTTTTATCTAACTCTTATATTTTACCGTAATACATTGCTTTTACGATTCCGTCAGAAAGTCCTATTTTAGGAACGTAAATCTGGCGTGCTCCACTCCATTTCATGGCATTCAGATAAATTCTGGTTGCGTGGATAATTACATCGGCACGGTCAGAATTCAAACCTAATTCAGCGATTCTTTGTTCGTAACTCAATGAATTTAAAAAAGCATATTGCGAATTGATATAAATGTATGAAAGCGGTTTTTCCTGCTGTTTTCCAGACATTTTAAATAATTTATTGATATTTCCTCCAGAACCAATCAATGTTACTTCTTCATAATCTGCAGTATTGGCTTTTATCCATTTTTCGATTTCATCCCAAACTACATCATGAACCATGTTGTTTAACAAACGAACGGTTCCGGCTTTGAAAGATCTTGAATTAATCATTTTTCCGTCAGAGAACAAAGTAAATTCTGTACTTCCTCCACCAACATCGACAAAAAGATAGGTTTCGTCAGATTTTATTAAATGATGTAAATCTGTTGAGGCAATAATGGCAGCCTCTTTTTTACCGTCAATGATTTCGATTTTAATGTCGGCTTTTTTCTTAATCAAAGCGACAACTTCTTTGGCATTATACGCTTCACGCATTGCCGAAGTGGCAAAAGCCATGTAACGCTCTACTTTATGTACTTTCATCAAGAGATTAAATGCTTTCATAGCATCAACCATTCGATCTATATTTTCTTCAGAAATCTCTCCTACAGTAAAGGCATCTTGTCCCAAACGGATTGGCACACGAACAAGTGAACTTTTATTAAATTGCGGTTCTTTGCCATCTTGTTCTACAACATTTGATATCAGTAGCCTCATGGCATTTGAACCAATATCTATTGCTGCATATTTCCTTATATTAATCATGCTCACTTTATGATTTTGAAATTTTGTTATTTATATTAATTTGTTCGCTGCACAACTTCCTCGATTACCTCGATTTTATTTTGATAATACTTGTAGGTTTCAAGCTGCGCTCTAAATGGGGCATGATGATTACGTGGCTTATATTTATTATCTAGTTTATAGGAATGATATCTCACTTTTACATTCCCTTTCCATGCTATATTGAAATTATCAATTAGTTCTTTTTTAATTTCAAGATCATAAATTGGACAAGTTACTTCAACTCTTCCGTCAAGGTTTCTGGTCATGAAATCGGCTGATGAGATGTAAACTTCGGTTAAACCGGCATTTCCAAAAATATAAACTCTTGAATGCTCCAGATAATTATCTACAATACTAATGGCTTCAATGTTTTCGCTCATTCCGGGAATTCCGGGAATCAGTGAGCAAATTCCTCTTACCTGAAGCTGTATTTTTACTCCTGCATTACTGGCTTCGTATAATTTATCGATCATTTTAAAATCTGACAAACTATTCATTTTTAACTTAATATGTGTTTTTCTACCTGCTAATGCATGCAAAATTTCACGATCTATTAATTTAATAAATTTTGTTCGTGTATAATGTGGAGATACTATTAAATGCTTGTACCTGTGCACTCTATAATTGATATCGAAAAATTCGAATATTTTTGAGATGTCTTTCAAAATTCCCTGATGACAGGTAAAAAGCGTAACATCTGTATAAATCTTAGCGGTTGATTCGTTGAAATTTCCGGTTGAAATAAATCCGTAACGACGTGTTTTTCCATCTTCGATTCTTTCAATTACACATATTTTGCTGTGAACTTTTAAACCTTTTATTCCAAAAATAAGATCAATTCCTTCGGTTTGCATTTGCTCTGCGTAGGATATATTTGAAGCTTCATCAAAACGTGCCTGAAGCTCGATTTGAACCGTTACTTTTTTTCCATTTTTTGCAGCATTAATCAAAGAACTAATAATTTGTGAGTTCTTCGCCAAACGATATAAAGTAATTTTTATACTTGTCACTTTTGGATCTAAAGCGGCTTCACGCAAAAACTTTGTCAAATATGAGAATGACTGATATGGAGCGTGTAATAAATAATCTTTTTTACTGATTTTTTCCAGAATACTTCCGCCTAAACTCAAACCCGGAATTGGTAATGGCTCATTTGGTTTATACAGCAAATCATATCTTCCCAGATTTGGAAAACTCATATAATCACGACGATTGTGATATCTTCCGCCGGGAATTATACTGTCTGTTTCTACGATTTTCATTTTATCCAGGAAAAAATGAAGAGTATCTCCTTCTATTAAATTATCATAAATAAAACGAACAGGCTCTCCTATTCTTCGATCTTTTACTGATGTTGCAATTTTTTCGAGCATACTTTTGCTCAAATCACTATCGATATCTAACTGTGCATCACGTGTGATCTTGATCATGTGTGCAGAGACACTTTTATAGTCAAAAATATTGAAAATATTCCCCAGATTATAACGTATTACATCATCTATAAGGATAACATATTGTTTTTCATCATTTGATGGAAGAACTACAAATCTGTTTATTGTTTTAGGAATTTCGATAACGGCATAACGAATTTCATTGTTCACATTCATTTCTAAACGAACTGCCAAATATCCCAATGTATCTTTAAGAACCGGAAATTCGGCTAAATCATTCAAAATAATGGTCACCAATTCGGGACTTAGTTTTTGAACGAAAAAGTCTTTTAAATAACTTTCCTGATCTTTTGTAATTTGATCTTCGTTTATGATAAATATATTTTCGGCTTCAAGTTCTGCTTCGATATTACTCAAAATACGTAAACTTTCTGATTGCTGCTGAATAACAATCTCTGTAATATCTTTGATTAATTGATGGGCAGAAACTCCTCCTAAATATTTTTCGCCAGAAATTCCGGAGAGACTTAATCTTCTGATTGCAGCATAACGAACTCTAAAAAATTCATCTAAATTATTGGAAAAAATTCCAACAAAACGCAACCTGTCTAAAAGCGGAACTGTATTATCTGCAGCTTCCTGAAGTACTCTTGCATTAAACGCTAACCAACTTTTTTCTCTATCGATATATTTCTGTTCGTACACTGGTATTTTATTTTAAATCTTTGGGGAAAATTGTTTTATGGGTTTTACCTTTATTGATGTTGTCCCAACTTTCTGCATCGAATTGTAACGATACAAAACCTGAAGTAGGAACGTTTTCTATAAAAACATCCCCAAATTTATTAACAAAATTTGTAATAGCCTCGTTATGTCCAAAAAGAATAACGCTATCGAAACTATTATCACATGATTTAATAACCTTCTCAAGTTGTCTTTCATCAAAGGTATAAAGGTCGTCTTTATAAACGATACTTTCAATAGGATATGAAATATTTTGAGCAAAAATAAGAGCTGTTTCTGTGGCACGAGCGGCAGTACTGCTCCATATTATATATGTCTTTGGCAGAAATTTCGAAATAGTCGCTGATACATCATGTGCATCTAAAATACCTTTTTTCATTAATGGTCTGTCAAAATCTTTTAAAGGAGCTTCCCAACTTGATTTTGCATGCCGTATTAAAATTAAATTTTTCATAAGCCGAAGGTTTAGAAACCTCTTCAAGGAGGTTAATCTTTTATTTAAGTTCTAATTTACAAAAGAAATTCTAATACTACTTCATTTTTTATTTCTGTTAACATTAATGAGAAATTTTAACAAGAATATAGAATCCTCAAAATTTTAACAATACCAAAATTCTACTTCTAACTTTTAATCAAAAGTGTACTTCATCTGCGAAAACAAACAGTTCATCGATATTATTCATATCACTAAAAAATTAACTAAATAATTGATTATTAGATATTTATACTATTTTAAAAATCGACTTTTTCATCAAAAATTAAAAAAAATACACTAGTTTTTTTCCAAAAAAATGACACAAAAATTACTTTTTAGAGGTATATTTTAACAAAAAAAGAACATTTCAACGAGTTTTTAGGTTAGTTACAGACAAAAAATATCAAAGTTAAACAGACTATATAACTTTGATTATGTTAATTTTTTAAAAATTCAACAAATCTAAACCTTAAGTTATGAAAACTAAATCTACTCTTGAAAAGGCAGTAAAATTTGTTAGCAATTGTAAGTTTATTTTTTCGTTCAAAAAAAATATCTTCAAAAAAAACATTTTTTCTATACTGTTTTGTTTGATTAAAATTATTTCATCTCAACAAGCCTGGGCTCTCAATCTTAATCTAAAGATTGATCGCAGCAGAAATAATTTTTCTCCCTTAGAGGTCAACAGCAATTCAAATACTCCAAACATTGTATTTATCCCACCTTATACAGATTCTTTTAAAAATCGTGTAATAGGACTTAATCTTTCTTATGAGTATAAAATGAATCATCCTTTTAAATCAAAAAATCGCATCAATACTTAATCATTTACTTAAAAGTATTTAAAGGAATAGCTCCAATCTAAAACAGGAAAATCTATTAAAATATTAATTTCTTGTTATTACCGATCGATAATTTTTAATCAAAACAAAACTGATTAAAAAAAATATAAGTCTCACAATAAAAGTATTAAAGTTTAAAAATTAGAGATTATGAAAAACATTACTTCTTCTTTTAAAAATATTAATATTAAAAGCGTTTTGATAGCGTTACTTTTAATATTTATTACAAATAGCTATTCTCAAAATACATATGATGGAGATTACTGCCCAGGACCCGGTGCAGTTGGTGATGAATATGCAACTGGAACTGTTTATAGCAAACTATTATTAGCTAGTCCTTCTTCAACTTGTCAAATTGGAACGATTCACGCTAAAGTTGACACTCAAAATCAAGTATTAAGATTAGGTATGGACATTGGTAATGGTGGTTCGGCACTCTTTAGGTTGTACTTAGATACCAATAATGATCCTTTAACCGGATTAACATCGGATTCATTTGGAGGTACCATTAGTGTAGCTGGTGCTGAATATATCTTAGAAATTAATTCTAACGGAAGTGGTTTTACTTTATATACAGGAAATGGAAGTGTTAAAACACAAACTAACGTTATCCCTCCCGGTCTTGCCGCACAATCTGGTAATGCAAATTGTAATTCTGGTAGTTCATTCTTAGAGTTTAATATTCCTTTTGGAAGTTTGGGAATTAACATTTGTGATCCAAATAACCCTGGTATAATCAATATTACAAAATTAGCTTCTGTTAGTGGTAACTCACCTAATTCAAGTCAATGTATTAATACCCCGCTTACTTTTGGAATTCCACTAAAAGGAACAGTTGGACCAAACTCGACTATTTGTTCAGGGGCTAGTACTATTTTAACAGTAAGTGGCCTTACTGGTAGTTCTACAGTTACTAAATGGCAATCAACTGTTGCTCCTTTCACTACATGGGTAGATATACCTAGCACTGCTGGTCTAACCACTTATACCACAACTAATTTAACGCAAACCACAAAATTTAGAGTAATATTTTCAAATTCAGGTTTATGCTCTGGAAATGATATTGCTACAACTGAAGCAACCGTAACGGTAAATCCCTCTCCGAGTTGTTTAATTACTGGCACATCCGGTCCTGTATGTTTGTCTTCTTCTAATGTTTATACGGCTTCAGCCAATATGACTACTTATACGTGGTCTTTGCCTGCAGCAACTGCAAATGGCGCCACAATAACATCTGCTTCAAATGCACAAAGCGTAACTGTTTTAGCTGGTTCTACTTGTAATACAACCTTTAAATTATTATTAACTACTACTTTAAATGAATGCAGTTCTACTTGTGAAAAAATAGTTACTGTTAACGACACAACGGCACCAATCTGGACAACTCAAGAAGGAACACTTAATACAACTTTGCAATGTAGTGATACTGCCGGTCTGGCAACTGCTCAAGCTAATGCTCCTGTGGCAACCGATAATTGTAGCGGAACAGTAACGTATACTAAAGTAAGCGGAACTTTTGCGCAAGGCAACTGTGTGAACTCTGGAACATACACCAATACCTGGACTGCTAATGATTTTTGTACTAATGTATCAACTGTTTTCACGCAAGTAATTACCATCGAAGATACTACAGCGCCAACCTGGTCTACTGAAGTTAATTCGCTTAACGCAAAAATAGAATGCAGCAATCTGGAAGCTTTGGCAGCAACGCAAGCCTTATT